>WBZS01000078.1_pt1 | contig 191192 bp, 161 predicted proteins | sample 5204201 | NCBI WGS metagenome assembly WBZS01 (sample SAMN12344357, study PRJNA552823) | activated sludge metagenome | biome: Activated sludge suspended growth; feature: Nitrification reactor; material: Wastewater; isolation source: activated sludge from nitrification reactor of wastewater... | reverse complement strand
GGCAAACACCCGATCAAGCCTACTGGGGACACGACAGCATGCCGCCCATCCGCTCGGCGGCCTAAACCCGGCAGACGATCCACTTATCGAAGCGGAAAATCTGTCCGAACAAGCGGGACCACCTCAAAAACCCTGGCAGATCGTTCGCGCCATCGCGAAGCTCGACACCGTCCGCATCCACGATCTCCGTCACACCTTCGCTAGTTATGCGGTGGCCTCGGGCGGATCGCTCCATGTCCTCGGCCGTCAGCTCGGCCATAGTCAGCCGCAAACCACGCAGCGGTACGCCCACCTCGGCGATGATCCGGTGCGCAAGCTGACTGAAGCGACGGGGCAAGCGTTGAGTGCCGCGCTCACGAAAAAGCAACAGCCCTCGTGACGAACGGCGCCGTGTTGACATTGTTAACACGGCGCCCCATACTGTCAGGAGGAGGCATCTGCCATGACGAACCGCGCAAGTACCCGTGAGGCCAATATTCATATCCGCGCCCACCAGGTGGACCGCGACCTGATCGACCGCGCCGCCGAAGCCACCGGCAAGACGCGCTCGGAGTTCGTCCTGGATACTGCTCGCCGTGAAGCCGAGGAGGTCTTGCGCGAGCAACGCGTCTTCAATCTCGATGCCACCGCATTCAAGGCGTTCATGCACGAGCTTGACAATCCGCCGTCCAAGAACCCGAAGCTTTCCGCCCTTCTCAATCGTAAGGCTCCGTGGAGCAAATGAGCTTCACGGCGCCGGAAGCCCTGACCGCAAAACACGATGTGTCGGCTTTCGATTGCGGCATACCGGCTCTCAATAGCTGGCTGGTGCGTCATGCTCTTGCCAACCAGGAAAGTCGCGCCGCACGCACATTCGTTGTCTGTGCTGACCGGCGTGTTGTGGGCTACTACGCCCTGGCCGCTGGATCGGTAGCCCACGACATTGCCACAGGGAAAATCCGCCGAAACATGCCAGAACCGGTGCCGATGGCGCTTCTTGGCAGGCTCGCGGTCGATAGAGCAGCTCAGGGTTTCGGGATCGGCGCCGGCATGTTGCAAGATGCAGTTCTGCGCGCAACGCAGGCCGCTGATCTACTGGCGATACGTGGTCTCATGGTCGACGCCATCGACGATAATGCTCGGCGCTTCTATGAAAAATTTGGTTTCCGACCGTCGTCAGCTTTCCCCCTGAAACTCATGGTCACGCTGACCGAGATCGAGCGGGCACTCCGAACTGGCAAATAAAAGCCTCGCTCCTACCCGGCCCGGCAAGCTCGGCTTCTCTCTGTCCATGATCGGGCGCCATCCTCGACCCAGCCCGGACCACCCGGCGGTACACCCACTTGCCGGCCGCCACCGTTATGAACTCGTCCGGCTTAGCCAAAACATGGGCGGCTACGATCTGCCTCCTCGTCCAAACGACCGCGAGTGCAAGTGACCAGCTCTTGGCCAGCATTGCCATCGCTGGGGTCGACCGCTGGGTTGGGTAGCGCGAAGCAGAAATAAAGTATCATACCTATTGCACGAAAGCGTGCATCGCCCCATAATGACGGTATGCAGCATCGAAAGACCATTTCGCTCACCGCCAAGGATGAGCAATTCATCGCCACTCAGGTCGAGACCGGCGAATACGGCAACGCGAGTGAGGTTGTGCGCGCTGGATTACGCCTGTTGGAGCAGGAGCAGCTGAAACTCGCGGCGCTCAGACGTGCGATCGACGAAGGGGATGAGGCTTACGCGCGCGGTGACTTCACGACCTACGACAAGCCAGGCCAACTGGCAGCCGAATTGAAAGCTAGTCTGATCAAGCGACAGGGCACCACCAAGCAAGGTTGATGCGCCAAGAGGCACGCGCCTCGCCGTCAAGCGGGACTCGCGGTAAGGTCAGATGATGACTTATCGTCCCCCGTCTATCGGCCCCAAGAAACTCGTCCTGACCGGCCCGGCAAGCTCGGACATCAACGCCATCCTGGACTATCTCGCACGCGAGGCCGGCGTCGAGACAGCCTTACGCTTTGCCGACAAGATCGACGCAGAACTGGCGAAGCTAGCATTCGTCGGGCATGCCGGCGTTTCACGCGAGTGGCTGAGCCCCGGCCTAAGGCTCACAATTATTGGCAGCTATGTCGTCTATTTTCGCGTGACGGAGAGCGAAACTCGGATCGTGCGCGTATTGCACGGCGCGCGCGATATCGCGTCCCTCGACTTCGACGCCGATCCGACATGACCGCCATACTTGCAGGCGTGTCGACATGCCTGCACCTCAACATTTCAACATCACTGCATGCCGAATAGGCAGCAGCCCTTCACGTCTACAACGGGCCATGTCAGCATGCCGGCGTGAAGATCATTACAGTCCATTCCCAGAAGGGCGGATCGGGCAAGACGACGCTCTCGCTCAACCTCGCCATCGCCGCTGCCCGCGCACGAGACCAAGTCGTCGTCATCGACCTCGACCCGCAGCAAAGCTCGTTCCGTTGGAGCCGGCTGCGCAACGACGATGCGCCCGTCATCGTCAGCGGCCACGCCCCCAACCTTTCGCAACTCATCGAGCAAGCGCGAACCGGCGGCGCTGATCTCATCATCATCGACACCCCGCCGAAATCCGAGAATGCCTCCCTCGTCGCCGCCAAGGCGTCCGACCTGATGCTCATCCCCTGCAAGCCGTCGAACCTCGATATCGATGCCGTTGCCGACACCGTCAACATCGCACGCCTTGCCGGGAAGCCGGCGGTGTTCGTGCTCAACGAGTGCAAGGCCGGCAGCTCGCTCGCCGACATGGCAGCAGAGGCCCTGGCCGACTACGGCCTCCCTATCGCACCGGTTCGCATCGGCAGCCGCGTCGGCTTCATCAAGTCGTTGAGCGAGGGCCGTGGCGTCGTCGAGCAGGAGCCGAACGGCGCCTCCGCCAAAGAAATCCGCGAACTCTACCGATACGCAATCAAGAAAGGAGGCATGTAGACATGTCCACAAAGCCGAACGTCCTACGTGCCGCCATGCATAGCGTCCAACATGCAGACACGTCGACACCGCCGGCCACGACGCCTGGGCGCCCAAAGACCACCGCCACAGCTCCATCGCGCGTCGGCAAGCGTAGCGTCGGCGGGCATTTCGATCCGGCCGTTTCCCGACAGCTCAAGGTGCTCGCCGCCGAGCTTGACCGCAAGGTGCAAGACCTCGTTGCGGAGGCGCTGAACGATCTCTTCCGCAAGTACAACAAGAGCGCCGTGGCCTAATGCTTGTCGACGGCATCCGTGACGCCGACCTGCTCGCTGAACTGGAGGCCAGCAAAGGCAGTCACGGCTATGAATTCAAGCGCAAGGAGCTGGAATGGCGTCAGCGCGACCGCGACCGCCTCGCGGCCATGTCTCCCGCCCAACGGCGCCGCGACAAGACGCGCGCCATGCTGGCTGGCGGAACCTCTAGCCTCGAAGACCTGCGCCACATCCATAGCGTCCTGGCTATCTGCGGCTTGCCCTACAAGCGCTTGCCGCTTGAGGTGCGCGAGTTCGAGCGACGCCAGGGCAACATGGCGCTCGATGTGTCGGCAGGCTCGCTGCGCGACGATACCGGGCGCAACATTCCCCAGCCGCTTCCCTTCGGCCCCAAAGCGCGGCTCATCCTCATGCATCTGTGCAGCCAGGCGATCTACAACAAGTCACCGACCATCGATTTGAATGAGACTTTCACCGCCTTTGTGCGGGAACTGGGCTTCAACGACAGCGGCGGGCCGCGTGGCGCGCTAACCGCCTTCAAGCATCAGCTCAATGCGCTTGCCGCCTGCACGATGAAGGTCAGCGTCTGGCAGCCCGGTGTCGGCGTGCGCACCGAGCGCATCACCCCCATCAAGAGCTTCGAGCTTTGGCTTTCCGACAATATGCACCAGCGCGCGTTGTGGCCGAGCAGCCTGACGTTCAGCCTCGACTTCTTCCAAAGCCTGCAAACGCACGCCTTGCCGCTCAACATCCGTGCCATCCGCGCTTTCGCAGGATCGGCTCGCACCCTCGACGCCTATTACTGGCTCGGCTACCGCATGACCCGTCTCAAGCAGGCGCAGACGATTTCGTGGGATGCACTCGCCGCACAGTTCGGCGATGGCTACGCTCGGCAACGCGACTTCCGTGCGGGCTTCGCCCGTGACATCACCGACATCAAGGAGCTATTTCCGGCGCTGCCTGTTGTTCTCTCCCAGCGCGGGCTCACCCTGACGCCGGTCGGCCCCGAAGCCCTTGCGCTGCCGGCGCCAAAGCCGAAAGCCCCCACGACAGAGCCAACAAAACGGCCCCGCTGAGTTGGTCGCGCCCTGGGGATAACGTGATGTCGATATTTCAAATACTTGGCAGGGATGCCCCGCTGAGTCGATCGCGCGGCTCCGCTGAGTTGGTCGCGCGTGACCCCGTTTCCCCGCTGAGTTGGTCGCGCTTCTCCGCTGAGTTGGTCGCGCCCTATATATAGAACAGAAAATATCAGAACATTCTCTCAGAACACTCAACAGAACTTTCAGAAACGTGTTTTTTGAAGTTGGCTCAACAGAAACGCGCCAGAACGGTTTCTGACTTCGCTGACTGACCATTGCCGGATCAGCTCATAAAAATGCCCCAAAACGCTACGTGTATCGTCATGGGGTGCCGATTTGATCGACATCGAGCGTCCTCGAATAAGCCAGCCAATGTCTGGCCACGAATTGCCACCTGCGCTAGAGTGGCTCCATCGAAAAGTGGAAGACGCCATTTGACTTTGATCGACCCGACGATGAACGGCGCTTCAACTTCGATATCTTGTGTCGCATATATCCACGCATTTCTGCGTGGGTGAGGCAAAACAGCCAGAATAAGCATTGGGAGTACTTCGCTGGCGCTGTCTGCGATGAGCTGCGGCGGGAAACAAGAGGTTGCGTTGAGCTGGTTACAGAGCCCATGATTGAGAAGGCAATGGCCAACCCTCGCAACATTCCACCTGACGACCTGCACACACCCGACCGCAGCCACTCGTAGACCCTCACCTTGACTTCGACTTCGAGCTAGCGAACGGTGGTAGAGGTGCGCGCAGCAACTCCAAGAGCTTTGCCTCGTTCGTGCTTGCCCGCTCCGGCTTGGACACGCCCGGCTCCATAAGCTTCTGGTGGATTTGTGCCTCAATGCCAGGAACGACGGCGATATTTCCAGCGGCACTGTGTATGGCTCGCGCCGAATCCAGTGAAAGCCATTCACCAACGGCCGTCAGGTGCCCGCAATTGCCGTCACCGCGTGCGGTCGAGCAAATGCAGTCCCACGTGATCGCGGCGCCTGCCGTGTTCTTCTCTTGAAACAATAGAACTAACGCGATGTGTGCTCATTCCATGCGCACCCCTGTTGCAGGAAGGGCAAGGGCGACAAGGGACGACGCCTTGGCGGCGGCCCGCGAAGCCCGCGCCCGACCGTCAACACGGGCTGCGGCGTGAAGGCTCCACTCGCCATGCGCCTGTGCCCAAGCGAAGTCCCCGAGACGGCTGTCCATCAAATCCACAGGCCAGCGCGCAAGGCCCTGCCGAACCGACGCGCGCCGTGGGGCCTGTGGAGTTGTGGGCAGGCGTCATCGGTTCCAAGCCCTACGTGGCCGCTTCCAACCTGTGATGGCCCAATGAATGCGCCGCCAGAAGCCCCGCCACGCCGTCAAGATGGAACGCATCGCACCGACAGTAGCGCAACCCCATGCGACCATCCCGGAAAGGGCGAAGAAGTCCCACGCGCTCATATCTGGATGCTCCCGAAGTCTGCGACCTTGCCCTGATGACCGCAGGCACGGCAGGCGCAGTCGTCGTTTCCGTCCCAGACATGCTCGCCGTCGTCGGCGTCGGTGCCGTCCGGGGTGAGCAAGGCCCACGTATGCATGTAAATGACGAGCTGGCTGTCGCCGCCGCAGTTCGGGCAGGCCATCTCGAAGGTGTCGCGCACGGTTGGTTTCATGGCACGGCCCCTCAGTTGATCTCGAAGCCGCCGGAGGCCTTACAGAACGCCGCGAACTCCGCCACGTTCTCCACGCTGCACGGGTAGTGCGTTGCGAAGGGACGCACCGTGCCACGGCCATCGCAGCCGTTGCACCAGCCCTTCTGCCCGAGGCGCGGATGGTTCGGTGGCGCCGTGATCACCTTCTCGGTCTGACCGTCGCGCACGCCGAGCGCGTCGCTCCGAATGCCGGAGCCATTGCACCATGTGCATTTCTCGTCGGGGAGCGCGGCAAGGTGCTGCTCGTACTCGCAGACGTATTGCGCGATGGTGCCATCCGCGATGCGGCGCTCCAGCACTTCGGCGAGCGCAACCGCGCCAACTGCGTCGAGCCCGTCGCCGTCATTGCTCTGCCAGTGAGTGCAGGCTTTGCACACGTCCGGCGCCATCTCTTGGCATAGCTCGGCGAGTGGACGCCACCACCACACATTGTTGCGGAAATACTTGCCGACTTCGGCCGTTGGTTTGCGGCCGTAAACATCCATCCCCATGATTGGGAGCTTTCGTTGGTTCCGCCGTCGCTTGGCGGGAGCGTCGCCACGGTTCGTGCGTGAGGACAGACCAACACTCGCTCAATTCTTCTCTTGAAACCGGAGCAGCCAATAAAGAAGGCGCCGGTCACGACACCGGGCGCCCAAGGTCGCCGACGCTTACAACGCTCACTCGCGCCGACGTCGTCAGTCTACGCCATAGCCTCCGCTTTATCAACTCAAGCGGCTCAGACTCTCACCAACAACGGAAACATAGCCACCTCATTCTGCCCCCCCGCTCAATCACACTAGACTTGGCCCAAAAATCATCCATTAGTAGGTGTCACATTTTCCTAGCTAGACTAGCAAGGGGCAGCTTCATGACGGCAACTCGACGTTCTTTCGCGGGAATTTTGCTATACATCGCGGCCAACTCTATCGCCGGCCAAACGCTGTTTGCCGAAGAGCACTCCGCGACTTTTGAAGACTTGCTCGACATTGCCACTAGCGACAAAATATTGTTAGAGGCAGTTGGATATCGAGAACGCCAACTGGATGAATTGAGCGTCCCGCGCGGCCAATTAAGAAGGATTTATCGGGTCAAGCTGTCTCGTTCCATGTCCGAACGAGCCATTGACGCTATTGTTAGGTTCGAGGTGGGAGGAAAAGCGCGCTATGAACGGCTATTTCAGCGTCCCACATGGCCAAGAGGAGCATCCGGCGTTACGGTAGGTATCGGCTATGATGTAGGCTATGTCGACGCACTTAGTTTAACTGAAGATTGGCGAAGCCACATATCACTTGAGGGCATGGAAACGCTCAAGCGGGCGTGCCGAGTACGAGGCGTCAGGGCGGGGCGCCTGACGAGAGAAATGCAAAGCCTTTTAATACCATGGGGTGCCGCGATTGCACAGTTTCGCCTGGTCGAACTGCCGAAATATATTTCGGCCACACTATCTGCCCTTCCAAATTGTAACAAGCTCTCCGACGATTCGTTCGGGGCGCTAGTTTCTTTAGTCTACAACCGTGGCCCAGCGTTTGATCGGTGGACCGATCGCTACGCAGAGATGAGGGCCATCCGCGCTCTTATGGATCGGGAGCGCTTCGACGCCATTCCAATGCAGATAAGGAATATGAAGCGTCTTTGGACAGGCCCGGAGATGCGGGGCGTCGCGCTCAGGCGCGACGCTGAGGCAAAGCTTTTCGAAGAAGGACTTCGCTAGCCAGTAGCTACCGAGATACGGATGCTGACGTAGGTGGATCTTTCGCTGCGCTGGTCGCAGGCGTTACAGCGGTTATGGTAGGCGAAGGATTAAAGTAGTACGGCCTAGCATCAAGAGCCACATAGATGTGAGGTTCTTGCCTGCCATTTGTACTTGCCATCACATCCGTCCTCACATCTCCTAGTAATGTTCTTAATTCCACCCGAGGACGCTTCATATGCTTAAGGAGCGCTTGAGCATACGGGCTATGCGCCCCGGTGGGACCATCTTCAGCGACCTCGTTGTGCTTCGCGGCATAAGAGATAAGGACATTGCCAAGTGCGCGTTTTGTAGATTCGTTTGCGCCTCGATTTACGAGACCCTCGGCATCTAACAACGCCGTTTGTCCGTAAGATCGACACGCATCGAAGAGCACTAGTCCAAGCTGTCTCGCTGATTTAACCTCTTGCGCGACCTCATAGATATTTACGAGGTCGCCTTGTTTCTGGGCGTCGGTTGGGACTAGAAAGGTGCTGTCTCTTGCTCGCTCCCCGTGGCCAGCGTAGAACACTACGGCCCAATCCGCATCTACCGCCAAATCTCCGAAATCTTTAATAGCACTGATCAAAGCATTTCTGCCGAGGTTCTCGCCGCGGCGAACTTCAGCAAATCCGAGCTGCTTTAGTTCTAACGCGACCGAATCGGCATCGGCCTTTGGATTCGGAAGCGTTTTCCATCTCGCTGCATCCTTGTAGTCGTAGTTCGCGATCACTAGGGCCACGCGCCGCTCCGCGATCCCTTGCTCGGGGTTTCTAAGAATTACTTCCGGATGCTTAAGTATGTCGTCAAGATCGCTCGATAAGGCAGCAAATATTGCCGCAGCCTGCTTGCCGTCGTCTGACCCATGATTGATATTGCGTGGCTTTGGCACTTCCTTGTTGCTGTCCGAAAGGCCCCCCTTTTCTCGGGCGGTGAGAGCTGCGAGCCTATCCTCTGACCGCTTTTTAGCCTCAAAATCATCTTTATTGTTGCCTCGCGGAGACGCCGCCAGTGCTTGCTTGTAATCTGCAATAGCCATCTCAATTTTGTTCAACCGCTCGTGAGCTGTCCCGCGATCAGCAAGTGCTATTGGATAGGCCGGCAGCTGCTGTATTGCGGTATTCAGATCAGACACGGCCGCTTCTGCGTCTCCCTTGGCAAGGCGGGCTGCACCTCGGGTGTGATACGCCTGAGGATAGATATTGTTAAGGCTTATCGCCTCGGAACTGTCAGCAATAGCAAGATCGAACTGCTCTGTCTTGTATTCGGCCCATGCTCTCGCTGCGTATAGGCCATAACTGCCTTCTCGAGGCATGTGATCAATGGCATGGGTATAATCATCGATGGCTCCAAGCCATTTAAACTGAAGTAATCGTGCGTCTCCACGCCAACTGCGGGCATTCGTGGTGAGCATGGGTAACTTCGAAAGTTCGGTGGTTTTTGTGAAGTCTTGCTCTGCCAGATCGAACTGCCGTTTGGCGTATAATGCGCGTCCACGCATGTAATATGAACCAGGAACTGCGGGGTCTAGCGCAATCATCTCGCCAAATATCTTTATCGCATTATCGTGTTGCTTCCGCTTTATATATTCACCAGCAAGGGCCGCCATTAAGCCGAGGGTCCTTGGGTAGCGCTCAAGGCTCTTCTTGTAGATATCAGCTGCCGAAGCGTTCTTGCCCTTTGCGGAAAACGCCGTAGAGGCGAGAGTCAGCAACTCAGCGCTATCGGCGTCATACCGTAAGCCCGTAAAGATATCGTCGAGAGCTTGGTCAGCTTGTTTGGACTTGATGAGCGCGTCAGCGCGCCGAATGCGACCATCAATTCTTGCGCGGTCAAGTGTTATTGCCCTGGTGAAATCTGCGATGGCTCCGGATAAATCGCCTGCCTTCAGTCGAAGTGATCCGCACTCAAGGGGGAGATCATAAGAGCTGCCATCAATCTGAATTGCTTTCTCGTAGTCATTTATAGCCTCTTTCAAGCGACCGAGTTCTCCGAAGGCCTTGCCACGGTTACGCCAAATCTCGGCAGATTTCCCCCACCCAAAATCCTCAATTATTTTAGTGCAATGCTCGACCCGGTCAGCCGGCGGGCCGCTCCTACACTTCGTTGTATCCATTACCTCTTGTCCCACTGCGTAGGCGGAGCAGCAGAAAAAAAGACTGATTGTCAGTGTGTTACGCTTTAGCTGCATCCCCTCGCCCTCGAATGTTCGGCCGACGACACACTATAGAGCCTGATCTTCAATTCAACAGGCAAGCGCGTTAGGCACTTGACTGCGGCAAATTGGCCACACTCAATATCTCAACGACAAGTATTTTCCACGACAGTTGCTAGCTGTGTTTTGGACAAATATAATTCCACGCCTTTTTCGGATACAAACCAAAAGCCACGCTCCGTCCCAGTGCTGCCGCTCCGTAGGTCCAGAATTACTTGGGGATATATATTCAGTACTAACGACGCTGTATCTTCTAGTTCAGTTTTGCTTAGTCCAGGTTGCTTCTGATGGATTTGGCTTGCAATCTCTTCGAGGCGCTTGTCGAGAACTCGGCAAGTCGACGAAGCTTTGCAACTTCCTAACGTGGTGAGCAAGCCGGCCATCAAGGCGGTTGTTAAGCGAGTTGTAGGCAACTGGAGACCCTTTCCTTTTCATTCTTATCGCCCTCAAGAAAAGGAAAGCTGACAACTGACGATTGTTGTGCGGCGTTAGTATCACGTAGAAGCCAGATAGTACTAATCTGGCTTGCGGGGTGACGTGCAGCGAGTCCGCTCGACAGCAGACGAGCCGCGTGAGTCTGACCTGGACCACTTCGTGACTCTGAGGCAGCTCAGGCTCTCACCAAATGAAACAGCCCAAGGGAGCCGCTTCTTCTCGCTCACCCTCGCTGGCCTGCCCCGCTGGCGCGCCGGGGGTGAAGGGCAGGCCAGCGAGGGCTCGGCTCCGAAAGAAACAGCTCCAGCCACCCTGTGCTGCCGCGCCACACCCCTTGGCCGAAAGCCAGCTCGGCCAAGCACCAGTGCCCACACATTCGGCACATGTGCTTGCGGCACCGCCTATCGCCTTTCACGCTTGCCCCATGATCATCACCCACGCCCAGAACGCCACCGGAGACCGCCGCGTCTACCTCGGTGGCAAGGGCAGCCTCGAATGCTGGATTGAGCCGGCCGGTGAAGGCCGCTGGACTTTTCATGTCGACGAGGCCGTGACAGGCAACAGCATCAGCAATGACGATAAGCGCGCTTGGGCCATCCACGTCCTGACGCGTCTGGCGGAAGAACTCGCCATTGCGCCGACCGATCTGCTCAACATTCCCTTCGAGCATATCGCCGCGTTGCACACCGTCAATCCCTACGACGGCCGCCGGGTGGCCACACCTCCTAACAGAAGCCTCTGCCAGGGCTTCATGGCAACGCACCCCGGCTCTCGCTCAACGGGCGCCGACTTCTCCGCTGCCACGTACTGCCGTCACGGCAAGCAGCGCTGATCTGTGCCCATGCGTCGTCATCATAGATGGCACAGTTCCATCCGCCCCGTGGACGGGTTCGCGCGGATGCGGCCAACATCGGCCATCGTCGAGCAACCTCTGCCGTCATCCCCTGAGATTTTGATAGAACCACTCACGTCGAGCGTGGCGCTGGGGGTTCCTGTTGCGCCGACCAGCATCGTGCCAGATACCTCGGTGGTGCTGGCAAGTCGCGTCGTGCCCGACACTTCAAGGGTCTTGTTGGGCGATGTGGTACCGATGCCGACGTTGCCAGAGTGGTCGATTGTCAATGCGGCAGAAATAGAAGCGGTATTATTTGGCGTGGTGTAAAAAATAAGCTTAGACCCATTCGATGTGGCGTTCCAGTTTTGACTAGCGACCGCAGCGACGTAGACTCTACTCCCCGTAAAGGTGGTGCCATTATAGCCACGAAACGAGAATGCACCAAGGTTCATTCCGCTTGTTATAGCAGTTGGCGTACTTTGCGTACCCCCAGCGCGCTCGAATACATTTTGCCCTCCCAAGCCTTGCCCATCAATGTAACTAGACACTACGTAGCCGTTGGTGCCCGTTGCCGTCGAGATCAAGTTGGGATTGCTGTCATAAAAAAACGTTGAGCCGCTGAATTTTGCGCCACCAACGACTTCGAGCTTAGCTGTCGGGGCAGCTGTGCCAATCCCTACATTACCGGCCCCGTCGATAGTCATGCGCTGGCTGCCAGCCGTGGTAAAGCTGATGGCACCGTTCTGATTGACGGTAATTGCGGACGTGCCACTCACGATCCGGTCACCGCTCGCCACGCCCGTCAGCAGGCTTCCGTCCCCGATGAACGTCACCGCCGAGAGATTGCCCGTCACGCTCACATCGCCCGCCGTGGTCAGGCTGGGCGCATAATTCGGGCATCCAACCTCCCGGTTTGTCAACCCCATGCAAAACCGGCCGTTATTCACATTTATCGTATTAGAGATAATCGCGTATTCGCCCCAGACATTCGCTTGGGCAAAAGCTGTTTCGGTAATGAGTGATCCCCCCGCCAGCGCTCCCAGAGCAAATGCTATCACGATACGGCGCGGACTATTCATACGGGGCAGTGTCGGGCAACCGGCCTGTCTTGTCACGCAGAGGTGGTCGATTTCTCGCCAGCCCTGATGCAGTTCAACAACGCCGATCCATGACAAATTGGAGCGCCCCTGCCGAGGCGTAGTGGGGCGCCATCACGTTCACGGCCATCGCCTCTCCAGGCTGTACCGCACGGCGAGCCTACGCGCCGGACATGCCCGCGCCAATAGCACTGCCCGCCGCGCGACCTGTATACATCCCGCCCTATCATGTTTCATGAAACTCCAGGGGGTGCGGGGGACAGAGTCACCCGCCATCCTCCTCGGCCGCAGGCCTCGATTGAGGCGATTTCTGACGTGGCGTAACTGCCGCAACGTTGCACAAGGCGTGGGCATGTCCTTGGATTGATGAGGCTCAAAGCGTAAGTTTGACGGTAAGGGAAAGGGAAGTCGGCGAGGTATGCGTTCGACCACAAAATGGTCGACCGCCCTCGGGGAGAGCATCGTCGCGCCGATGCACCACTCCGCCGGCTGCGCCGCCCGCAACGAAAGCACCCCGCCATGCCGTCGCGCGGCTACCGTAAGGGTATCTCGGACGACCGGCAGCCACGTCCGCATGTCATCAAGTCGCGCGTGGCCACCGCCACCTACGCCGCCCTGCACGCCGAGGCCGATGCCCGATCGATGACCTTCTCGGCCCTCGTCGATCGCGTTCTTGACGCGCATGTCAGCGGGCGGCACCCGGAGCTGCCGCATCCACGCGGCCACATCGCCGAAGCGCTGCGGGAACTGGCCCGCGTCGGCAACAACGTCAACCAGATTGCCCAACAGGCCAACATGATGCGGCTCCACCTGCTCGCGCAGAAAGCGGCCGATGCGCTCGACGCCGTCACCGGAGCCGCGCGACGCCTCGTCGCCTGATGCTGGCGCAGCTGGAAAAGCCGACCAACGATTTCCACGCCCTGGCGAGCTATCTGATCCACGGTAACGCCCAGCCGACGCCGGCATCCCGCGTCGCCTGGACAATCAGCCAGAACCTGCCGACCGACGATCCCATGCTGGCGGCGCACTTCATGAGCGCCACGGCCGAGCTGTCGCGCCGCTGCAAGAACGCCTGCTACCACGCCATGATCGCGTGGCACCCCGACGAGCGGCCGAGCGCCGAGATGATGCAGGAAATCGCCCGCCGGACGCTCGGGCTGGCCGAGCTGGGCGAGCACCAGGCGCTGATCATGGGCCACGGCGACAAGGCGCACGCCCACCTGCACATGATGATCAACCGCGTCCACCCGGAGACCGGCCGCGCGTGGTCGACCTCGCACGATTACCGCCGCTTCGACCGCATCATGAAGCAATTGTCGGATGAATACGGCTTCCGCTACGTGCCGGCGCACGCCTTCGAGCCCGAAATGACCGACGACATGGACAAGGGGCCGGATTCCGCCGCCCGCTACGCCGCTAAACGCGGCGCCCACACCTGCCGCACACAATGGAGCCGCGCAACCGCCCGCCGGATCGGCACCGGAATCTCCGAGGAGCTGGACCACGCCGCCAGCTGGGATGACGTCGAGTACGCGCTCGCCCGCGACGGCCTGACGCTGGAAGCCAAGGGACAGGGCCTCGTCGCCGGCAACGGCGCGGGCTACGTCAAGTTCTCGGCGCTGGCGCTGTCATCATCAGCCAAGGCGCTGGAACGTCGGTTCGGTACCGCCTACGCAGCCGCCAAGGCCACGCGGCGACCACCGACACGCCGACCGGCCGGGCGCCGCTCGATTTGGACCGTCGATGCCATCGACATCGCCCGCGTCCTTGGCGACCGGGACGACGTGCGCGACGCCGTCCAGGATGCCCGCAGGCAGTGCCTCGCGCGACGGGCCACGCTGACGCTCATGCAGCAGCTCATGGAGGAGCTGGCGGAAGCCTTGAGAGCCAGCACGTCGTTGAGGCAGCAACCCCACAGTTGTCGGCGCCGGAACTCCCGCTTGCTGCAACGTGGTCATCGGAGCCGCTGAGCGTAAGGACGTCGGGCTAGTAGATGCTGAGTAGAAATTTCAGCTTCCATTGTCGGAGACCTAGCGAGAGCCACTGATCCGCCGGCCAGGATGAGTGGTTCGTTCTCGGCTGGCCGGCGCAGCAACCATCCCTTGGGATGAGTTCGACGACATGATTGATAACGTGAGCAAAGCGGTTTAAGCGGTCTGGAATACACTTGACAGGGGCGGAGATCATGAAGGCCATCCATCCATTTCCGGCGCGGATGGCGCCTGATGCGATCGCTGATCTACTTGAGGGACTGCCGGCCGACGCAACGGTGCTTGATCCTATGTGCGGCTCAGGCGTCGTTGTGCGTCTGGCGTTGCTGTCGGGGCGCCAAGGAATTGGCGCTGACATCGATCCTCTGGCAGTGCTGATGTCTCGGGTGTGGACCTCGACGAAGCGGCTTCAAGATGTCCAAGACGTTGCCGCTGATGTTGCCGCGAAAGCTCAGAAGATGCGGTTGGGCGACTTCAAGCTGCCGTGGATTGACAGTTGTCCGGAAACACGAGAATTCGTTGACTACTGGTACGCTAAGGTGCAACGACGCGCACTACGTAAGCTCGCCGCGAGATTATTCTACGACATGGACGGCTTGCCGCCCCATGTGCGTGACTGTTTATGGCTCGCTCTCAGCCGAACCATCATAACGAAGCATTATGGTGCGACGCTAGCGTGGGATGTGTCGCATAGCCGGCCGCATCGCATGCTTGACGAGAACGACTTCGACGTTTTCAAGTACTTTGTGCGGCGAGCCAGAGAGATCGCCAAGGTAATGGCCGAAGATCAACTCATCCGGTCAGGCAAAATCCTCAACGCAGACTGTCGCCGGCTGCCACTGAAGGGGAAACGGCGGATAGACGCTGTGATAACTTCTCCACCCTATCTCAACGCGATCGACTACATGCGCGGGCATCGGCTGTCGCTGATCTGGATGGGTTACAGTCTTCCTCGACTTCGCAACATCCGCACAACAAGCCTCGGCACTGAACGGGCACGACTTCAAATAGACGCTCCTGAAGTCATTGCAACCATGAAGCTAGCCCTACCAGAAATGCAGGGCCTTCCGGCTCGCCTGCAAAACATCGTGCGCAAGTACGCACTTGATGCTGACGCGTTTCTATCTGCGATGAAGAATGTCGTGACACCTGGTGGCCAGCTCATCACTGTATTGGGCAACTCGAACCTTCGTGGTTGCTTCATCAAGAATTCGTCGCTGTACCACGCGCTCGCCAAGAAGCACGGATACCGCCTCCTCACGGAACGTGAGCGTGAACTTCCTGCTAACCGCCGATACCTGCCGACCAACGCGCAAGCAGGCGCCTTAGCCAAGAGGATGAGCTATGAGGTGATTCAAGCTTACGAGCTTCCACTTTAGGCGACGTCGTGTGACCGAGAGATTGAAGAATCGGTACAACCCCATTTGCACGTTTGGTCGGAAGTTCTCCTAACGCACCCGATACCGAATACAGTTCGCGCTTCTTGCGCTCTGCACGCACCCAACTCCTGCCAGGTTGTTGCGAAACGAGTGACTGAAATTCCGCGTCGCTGATGCAGACCATACCATCGAGCCAGCAGATCAGGACGACGAACACCTGATCGCATCTCTGACGTAGTCGATCGATATCTTCGAAGTTGGCCGGCGTCACCGTGAACATCCACGGTCGCATCCGCGAGCTGCTGTGCTTAACATGAAGGCCGACGCAACCGTTCAAGACATATGAGGAGATACGCCCCTTCTCCGGCCACTCTTCAACCGTGACAGCTCCAGGGAACTCATCGATCAATTCGGCGAACACAGCGCCGTGGTAGAGCTTGTACTCAGGTATCATGTGCTGTGTTGCGCATCATCTGAATGGAGCCAATGAGCTTGTAAAACAGCCTGGCATTTCCCTTGTTGTTGCGAAAGATTTTGATGTGGTGGATTGCGCGCGGGTGTTTGCTGAGCTGCAGCTGATTTGTGCCCATCAACCCTCTCGTGCGCGAAATGTTTTCCGCATCGTAATCGCCTGTGGCGGGAATTGGAGACGACGGATGAATTGCGACCGAACCATTTCCGTCGGCGCTGGTGATCTTGATGTATCGACGCACGTAAATCGGGAACGCTTTATCCCCCGCGAGCTTTGCAATCTTTGCAATCTTTGAGTCAATCGATGTGTCCGACGCGACAATATCATCTAAGTCATCGCGCCACTCAAACTTCGCAAATGACATTTCTCCACGATTTAGGTCCACAGTAGCGCGATCGATGCTCGATGCCGCCACCGCAGAAATGCGCTTATCACTAAGCCAGACGAGCGATCCCAGGCCTTCCGTGATGGCCGAGAGCGCCAGCTGATGGAACACGAAGCAGCGGTGCCAGTCTTCATACAAAGCCTTCGGCATCGTGAGTTCGAAGTATTGAAGGTAGCTTCCACGACTACCGAACATGCGGGCGCGCTGGATGTACGTGTCCTGCTGAATCTTGTGCTTCACATCGCGCGTGAAAAACATCGATAGAAGATTGTCGAACGTGACGCCGCGCGAGACTATGTTGCCGCCGATGATGATTGTGAAGAGAGCGCTCGGGTTTGTGGCAGCCGCAGAGTTGTCCTTCCAATCGCGCTCGCTGTTGAGCACAAGTACCTTCTGTCGTCCGATGTTGTCGAGAACATACTCCGTCAGTCGATAAGGATCGGCGTTCGGGTAGCGATCGCGTGCCAACCGCCAGATTGTCTCAGTATACTTTTTGAAGCTCTCGGACTGCCGCTCCATCAGCTCCTTCAGGCACTTGTAGATGTGCTCTCGGTCAGCTTTATGATCGACCTTCTTGCCGCTTGTGTGAATTAGGAACGAGTAATTCTGCTCGCGATCGTTCACGTATTTGTTGAGGAACGCAACGTTGACGAGGAACCCGAACAGCGCCAGGCGAGCATGTTCGGGCCCAGCACCGTGGTCGGGAATTAATTGGAGGCTGTACTTCTCGATCTTCTTGTCCAGTGGGAAGAAGATGTTCTGCCCGGTGTAGGCAGGATGGGGGGGGAATGTAACCCAGTGGTCGCTATCGTTGTCGAACGTGTTGTTGAGATCGAGTCGAGCAGGCGTCGCCGTGACGCCGATATAGATGCCCTTGTTCGACAGCAGCTCTGACATCAAGTCGTTGATTGGCGTCTTCTGACCCTTGTTGACCTTCGCGTTCGGCGAAGCATAATCAGCCTCATCGTCGATGATGACGAGGTTGTGGATTTTGCCAATTTTCTCCAACAGCTTTCGTAAATCGCTACCGTTCTTCTTACAGAAAACGACGTGCTGGTGGCCCTTAATCTGCACTGACGGGTCGAGGATGTCAGAGAAGTGCTTGGCTGCAGGTGCCAATCCTGAGTTCGCGAAGCGTCCCAAGTTTTGGTTCAGCAAATCCACGCTGTCGTTGAGAAGATGCAAGATAAACTGGTAGCCTTCGTCGATCAGCTTGCCTGTCAGGCAAATCATCATCTCGGTCTTCCCGCTCTGGGGCTCACCGTAGATGACGAAGGAGTGCTTTGCCTGACGAAGGTTCTTTGCGGCTGCATCTACCGCGTCCTCAATGCAACCGGTGTGTTTGCCCGCACTCTTTAGACGCTCAAGCTGCCGCTGATACTCAACCGAAGCGGCGCGCTTCCCCATGAAGCGCTTGATGTCGAATTCCATGGCGTCGATATCCCCGATGAGCCGAACTCTGAAGTTCCCCATCCAGCATGGCCAAGATCGCGCGGACCGTAACCTTTGCCGAAACCCCTCGCAATCGTACCTCTGAGAATCGGAGGATATGCTCCACACTTCGTTGTTACCAGCACGTCGGTAGCTCGGTGGCCGCAAGCGGCGGTCGGGTTGTGATCGCTAATGCCCACTTCTGTATGAACGCCACCTTCTGACGAATGATGCCCATCCCGTAAGCACCTGTATTGCCGACGTATCCACATCCGCGCACGCTGCCTTCGCAACCATGAAGGAGGCGCGATGGATCAGACGACCAGACAACCGACCGGGGATTTCTACGCTCCGGTGAACCGCTACAAGCAGCCGGGCGACGACAAGCCGATCTTCACCGGCACGCTCACCAAGCCTGACAATGACGCCAAGCTGCCGTTCGCGCTGTGGGCGTTCCAGTACGCCGAGCGCAAGACCGGCGAGATCAAGACGGGCTACACCGGCGCCATCAATGGCGTGCCGGCCAACATCCCCGCCCAGGCGCAGATCGATGCCCTGCTCGCCGACGCCTCCGGCGTCGATGTGACGGTCGCCAACCTGACCCTGCGGCCCGGCCAGATCGTGCTGTTCCCCAACGGCTTCAAGGATGAGGCGCCCGAGAAGGGCCGTCCCGACCTCTGGGGCTGGGTGAACCCCACCGATGGCACGCCGCCGTTCAAGCCCGGCGTCTGGATCAAGCAGTTCGAGGATTCCGGCCGCCCCTACCTCACCGGTCAGACGCAATACCCGATCCCCGGCAAGTCGGCCGCCGAGCAGCAGATGAGCCTCGATGACGCCATCGCTGCCGGCAAGGTCAGCCGAGGCATGCCCAAGGCCAAGGAGAGTAGGGGACGGTAGGCCCAATACGAGTGATGTGTGCGCCTCCCCGTGCGGGGACCGCGCCCTCGTGAACCGAGCCCCGCTCGAAGCGCGCGGGTCTCGGCCCTGACGGGCGTCGGTCGCTGGCGCGGGAGAGACGCCGATGTCCCACGAACAACCGACAACAGTCAGCGCCTTCGGAGCGCACCACTCGATGCATGCCACACCCCATCGCCAAGCACCTCTATGCCATCCAGGCCACGACCGGCGAGGGCTTCTTCAGGCTGTGGGATGATTGGCTGACGCTCGCCGTCACCGCCTTCTGCCGCGACGATGCCGCCTACATGGCAGTGATGAACCGCTACGGGCCACGTGTCACCGGCCGGGAGCATCCCGCCGACCACTTCGCCCGCGCACTCGGTGAATTCCTGCGCGCCTGCCTGACAGAATCGGCGCTCGGCACGCCGTTCCCCGACACCCTCGGCAAAACCTACGAGGAGGAGGCGCTGACCAACCACTATGCCGGCCAGTTCTTCACGCCCGAGCCGATGTGTCAGCTGATGGCCGCCATGATCATCGATCCCACCGACGAGCCGATCGGCATCTGCGATCCCGCCTGCGGCAGCGGTCGGTTCTTCATCGCCGCACAGCCCCGCGCCCCGAAAGCCACCTTCACCGGCATCGACCGCGACCTAACGTGCGTCCACATGACGGCGCTCAACATGCTGGTGCGCAACGCCGATGCCTATGTCGTCCATGGCAACACGCTGTCGATGGAAACCTTCGGCGGCTACGCCACCCGCCGCTCGGTGTTCGGCGGCGAGATCAGGCCACTCACCGCAGCGCAAGCGTCAACCGTCCTCACTGCCGCTGCCAAGGCCCAAGCCGAGCAGCAGCCCGGGAGCAAACCAAAGACAGGCCCCGCGCCGGACACAGCATCGCCAGACAGCCCCGCCAAGCCGTTCAAGATCGACCGGAAGGGCCAGTTCGGATTCGATTTCTGAGGTCACGCCCGAAGCAGCAGCAAGCCGCTCAAACACCCCCATCCACGACCAGTAGCCACCAGTAATGTGGTAGCTATTTGGTAGCTATGGATGATCAGGCTTCGGTGGGATTTCGGCTAAGTTGTTGATAAATTGGCGCGCCCGAAAGGATTCGAACCTCTGACCCCCAGATTCGTAGTCTGGTGCTCTATCCAGCTGAGCTACGGGCGCTTGCCATGTCGCGACGCACAAAAGGCGTCAGGCGGCTCTTACTACTGGGTTAGGGCGGATTGTGCAAGCGCTTCGGTCCGGAAAATTTGGCCCCTTGCAGGAACGGGCCCACACAAGATCTCCGGGGCCCGGGGCTGGCGGTACGCGTCTCCGGCGAGCAGCGAGAAAACCACTTCCGACGTGCCGACAGTGGCATTGACGACGGCGGCGGCGAACGCGACAACGATAGGGGTGGCCCTCGGTGTCAATCGGCGCGGGATTCTGCCCCCGTAGCGGCGTGCAATGTTGCCCCCGTCAGAACGTGAAGTTTTCGCTGCTCAGGTCCGTAGTTGCGAGCGATAGCGAGCAACGGAGGGGCTGAGCAGCGTCGCGCGTCGGGATGCTGCTGAGGGGGCAGTATTGGGCGCCGGTCGACAGCCCTGTGGCGGGCGATCCGGGAAGAGGCCGCACGGGGCTAGGGATCGGGCCGGCTGCTTTCCCCATGTTACCACGGGAAAGGGCGAAAATCTCACGAAGCGCGTAACTCGTTGATGTTATTGGTGCCGCGTGAGGGACTCGAACCCCCGACCCCCTGATTACAAATCAGGTGCGCTACCAGCTGTGCCAACGCGGCGTGCCTCGCGTCATACACTAGACGGGCGGCGCTGCAAACGGTGTCGCCTCGTCCCCCTATGTCGCCCGCGGCATGCGCCTCAGCGTGGCCGACGCGCGCGGCGCCGCTGACGGCGTTTTGCGAGCGCTCTACTTCACGACTTCGCCGTCGTAGACACCCCAAAGCCGCTTTTGCTCGATGTAGCCACGGTAGGTCTCGACGGTAACGTGGCACCACTTGCCGTCGCAACTGTGAACATGGGCGATGACGCCGGCCTCGATCTTGACCACCGGGCGGGCGCCCCGGCTGTCGCTGGCGCGCAGCTCCACCTCCGGCACCGGCTGACCTTGCTTGACCTCCCAGGGTTCGATCAGCGCTGTCCGCCGGCCCGACAGGAACGATTGCAGGATCCAACCGGACGCGCCGTCGGAATCGCGGACCTGACGCCAGCTCTCGAATTCGCGGATGACCTCGACCGGCAGCCCGGCGCGACGATATACCCAGCCGGTGGGATACTCGGTCCCCGGCCCGTTTCGCATGTTGACGCGGTCGGACTTCAGGCTGACGAAGCGCGGCACCGGCAGGCCGCTGCCCGCGACCGACGGGGGCGGGGCTGCCGGCGGCGGCGAAGGCACCGTATGCTGCGCCGCTGGTCCCGCGGCTGGCGCCTCTTCGGCGGCGGCCAGCGTCGGGCCGGCCCAGCTGCTGACCAAAACGGCCACGGCCGTACGTACCGCCAGGGACGCCACGAGGGCCCGGTCCGGCGCGAACGCTCCCATCATGCCCATCATGCGCTTCAAGCTCGCGCCCCCGCATCCCGCTCGGCCCGGTCGACTCCGCGCCCATGCCTGCCCGCAGCCCACCGGACAGCACGATTTGCAACGCACGGCAAGCGCTTAGCCGCCGCCGCCCAGCCAACGCCTTATCGACGGCGGATCGCTCCGGTGCCGCCACAACCTAAGCGGCACTTTGTCATTGCGATGGCATCTGTTAGAGGTGGCCCTCGCACGAGGGCAGCCGGCCCCCGCCGGCCCCTCAGCCGGCTCCGTGGCCCGCCCGCCCGCAATCCCGCCACCCAGCCGTTTCCCCAAGAAACCGATCTGCCGAGAAGCTTTTCCTCATGAGCGCCAAGAAGCCGGTCATCATCGTAACGCGCAAGCTGCCTGACGTCGTCGAAGCCCGTCTGCGCGAGCTGTTCGACGCCCGAACCAACCCCGACGACACCCCGATGACGCAGGCGCAGCTGGTCGCCGCCGTCAAGGAGGCGGACGTGCTGGTGCCGACGGTGACAGATCGCATCGACCGCGCCATCGTCGCCCAGGCCGGCCCGCAGTTGAAGCTGATCGCCAACTTCGGCACCGGCGTCGACAACATCGACCTCGACACCGCGCGCAACAAGGGCATCACGGTCACCAACACGCCGGGCGTGCTGACCGAGGACACCGCCGACATGACCATGGCGCTGATCCTGGCCGTGCCGCGCCGCCTCGCCGAAGGCACCTCGATGCTGAAGAACGGCAAAACCACCTGGACCGGCTGGTCGCCGACCTGGATGCTCGGCCACCGCATCTGGGGCAAGCGCCTCGGCATCATCGGCATGGGTCGCATCGGCACCGCGGTGGCGCGCCGCGCCCGGGCGTTCGGCCTCGAGATCCACTACCACAACCGCCGCCGCGTGCGTGACGCCGTGGAGCAGGAACTGGAGGCCACCTACTGGGAGAGCCTCGACCAGATGCTGGGCCGCGTCGACATCGTGTCGGTCAACTGCCCGCACACGCCGGCCACCTATCACCTGCTGTCGGCGCGCCGTCTGAAGCTGCTGAAGCCGACGGCCTACCTCGTCAACACGGCGCGCGGCGAGGTGATCGACGAGAACGAGCTCGCCCGCATGATCGAGGCCGGCGCCATCGCCGGCGCCGGGCTAGACGTGTTCGAGCACGAGCCGGCCATCAACCCGAGGCTCGTCGCCTCCGATCGCGTCGTGGCGCTGCCGCACATGGGCTCGGCCACCCTCGAAGGCCGTATCGACATGGGCGAGAAGGTCATCATCAACATCAAGACCTACCTCGACGGACACGCCCCGCCGGACCGCGTCCACCCCGCCATGTTCTAGGGATTTGGTTCTAGGGATTAGGGATCAGGGGCGCTGGGAAACCGGCGCCCTTCGCTCCCTAATCCCTCAAACCTACTCCCTGACCTTCGGGTTGCGCGGCGGACCCATCAGGATGGGCTGGAAGACGACGGCGGCGACCAGCGTCGTCAGCAGGGACAGGCTCAGCAGCTTGCCCATGCTCGAGGTACCGGGGTGGTTGGACATCCACAGGCTGCCGAAGGCCGTCGCCGTGGTCAGCGCGGAAAAGAACACCGCGCGGGTGAGCGAGGAGGCGAGCAGGCTGGTCTCACCCGCCCGCCAGGCCAGGACGTAGTAGATCTTGAACGCCACGCCCACGCCCAGCAGCAGCGGCAGCGCGATGATGTTGGCGAAGTTGAGCTGCAGGTCGAAGGCGGCGCACAGCTCGAGCGTCACGATGCCGGCCAGGACCAGCGGCAGCAGCGTGTAGAACATGTCGGACGGGCGGCGCAGCACGACGAGCAGGATGATGGTGATGGACACGAAGGCCAGCACTCCGGCCTGGACGAACGACTTCACCACCGTATCCGCCGACTCCTGAATCAGCACCGGCGTGCCGGTCGCGTCCGGCGCCACCGCCAGCACGGCGCGCGCGAAACGGCGCAGCGTCTCGTTGTCGTTGGCGTCGCCCTTGGGCGCAACCTCGACGCGGGCGCGGCCGTCCTTCGTCACCCAGTCGCGCACCAGATCGAGCGGCAGCCGCTCGTAGCTGACGTGGTCCGGCTCCAGCGAGGTGCGCAGGCGCTGCAGCGTCACCTTGAGGCCCGGCATCAGCGCGGCCTCGACGGCGGCGCGCTGCTCCGGCGCGGCCTCGGACAGGCGCCGCAACAGCGTGGAGAGGCGCAGCGCCTCCGTCGTGGCGTCGTCCAGCGGCTTGCGCTGCTCGGCGAACGCTTGCGATGCGTTCGCCAGGGCCACGATGGTCTCGGCGTCGGTCGGCGCCGGTTTGGTCTGCGGCGGCGACAGCGTCGGGCCCAGCAATTGCCAGGCGTCGGCCAGGATGTCGCGCTTTTCGTCCTGGTGATCGGGAACGAACGACTCCAGCGTCGTCACCGAGGCGACTTCGGACACGCCGCGAATCTTCTCGGCCAGCGCCGCCGCGTCGCGCACCGAGGGCGCCAGAACGTCGATGCTGTTGGAGTTGGTCGAGGGATCGCGCAGCAGGTCGAGGAAGGTCGCCACCGACTCCACCTTGCTCGAGCGCAGGTTCAGCGGATTGAAGTCGAACTTCACCTCGCGCAGCAGCGGCAGCGCGCCGATGACGGCGAGCCCGGTGACGGCGAGGATGAAATAGCGATGGCGGGCGAGGAAGCGGTCGACCGGCCCGAGCCAGGCATAGCCGACCTCGGCCGTCTCGCCCGGCGGACGCAGCACGGCAAGCAGCGCCGGCAGCAGCGTGATGCTGGTGAGGAAAGCGATCATCATGCCGACACCGGCGATGAGGCCGAGCTCGGAGACACCGCGATAGTCGGTCGGCAGGAAGGCGAAGAAGCCGGCGGCGGTGGCGGCGGCGGCCAGCGCGAGCGGCTTGCCCGCTTCCGCCGCGGCCGAGCGCAGGGCTTCGCGCAGGTCCGGATGCAGGTGGCGCTCGGCGCGGTAGCGGACCGAGAACTGGATCCCGAAATCGACACCGATGCCGACGAACAGCACCGCGAAGGCGACCGAGATGAGGTTCAAGGCGCCGACCATCATCAGGCCGGCGGCGGCGGTGAGCGCGAGGCCGACGATCAGCGCCAGCATGACCGCGAAGATGATGCGCCCGGAGCGCAGCGCCAGCCAGACGATGATGAGCACGGCCAGCACCGACAACGCGGTGTTGACCTCCATGCCCTCGGCGATGGTGCCGAACTCCTCGTCCGCCATCGGCACCGGGCCGGTGAGACGCACCTTGAGGCCATTGGCCGGCGTGAGCCCGAGCTTTTTCGCTGCCGCCCGAATGGCCTCGGCCGCCTTGGCGCCGGGCTCCAGGGCCGTGAAGTCGAGCACCGGCTTCAGGTAGATGAACTTGCGCAGCTCGCGCGGCTCGGGCGCTTGGCCCGTCATCAGTTCCGACCACGCGAGGCGCGACGGCCGGCCCGCCAGCACGTCCTCGATGGCCCCGGAAATCAGCGCCATGGGCTGGCGGAAATCATCGAGCTGGCCCTGGCCCTGCGCCGCCGCCATGGGAATGATCGACATCGTGCCGGCAAGCCCGCGCAGCGTCGGGTCGGCGGCCAGCGAGCCGAGGAACGGCTGGGCGCGGATCAGCATCTCGGTTGTGCGGGCGACCTCTTCGCGCTCGAGGAACAGCAGGCCGTTCTTCTCGAAGAACGGGCCGCCGTCGGGCCGCCGGACGAACTTGAACAGCTCCGGATGGCTCGTCAGCTCGGCCGCCAGCCGGGCGGCGGCGAGATCGGCGGTCTCCGGCGTCAAGCCATCGACGACGGCGATGATGAGGTCGGCGCGCTGGGGAAAGGCCTTGTCGAATTCCAGCTCACGCTGGCGCCAGGGCAGCGCCGCGGAAATGAGCTGGCTCGAATCGGTGGTGATGGCGAAGTTCTGCCGCGTGTACTCGACCGCCAGCCCGGTGAGCACGATCCCGGCCAGGATGACGAGCCAGGCGAAACGGCAGGAAGCCCGGACGATCCCTACGATCAGCTTGGTCAGCATGCGGCATCCGTCGGTCGGTCATGGTCGGTGGGGCGGTCACATCGGGCACGTCCAGGCGGGCGCACGCGGCGCTGCCCCCCCGGCGGACGCCGGAGACGCGTCCGGCTGCCCTCAGCGCACCCGGGCGGGAAGGTGGTGATGTTTAATGGCCGAAGCTAGGTCTGTTGGCGAGACTTTGCCTGTTTGAACGCCCGTCAACGGTGCGACTATTTTGCATCAGGGCCGCAACGTCTCGTCGCGGCTGGTATCCGGCGGCCGCAAAATACCCGAGATGGCGTGTAGGAAAGGTTGAGGCTGCCGCATCAGGTCCCGGCGCCCCGCCCGCAGCGACGGCGGCGCGTGACGGCGCACCTGACGCTATGGCATGAATATCCCCACTCGGGACCAGGGGAAGCAAGGGGCATCGCATGAAGGTCGTACTGGCTCAGCCGCGCGGGTACTGCGCCGGCGTGGTGCGCGCCATCGAGATCGTGGAACGGGCGCTGGTGAAATACGGCGCGCCGATCTATGTGCGGCACGAGATCGTGCACAACAAGCACGTCGTCGACAGCCTGAAGGCCAAGGGCGCCGTGTTCGTCGAGGAACTGGACGAGGTGCCGGCCGGCGCCGTCACCGTGTTCTCGGCCCACGGCGTTGCCCGCGCCGTCGAGATGGACGCCGACAAGCGCGGCCTCGCTGTGCTCGACGCCACCTGCCCACTGGTCTCCAAGGTGCACAACCAGGGCCGCCGCTACGTCGAGCAGGGCCGCACCGTGGTTCTGATCGGGCACGCCGGCCACCCGGAGGTGGAGGGCACCATGGGCCAGCTCGACGCCCCGGTCGTGCTGGTGCAGAACATCGAGGACGTGGAGAAAGTCGATATTCCGGCGGAAACGCCGATCGCCTATATCACGCAGACGACGCTCAGCGTCGACGACACGCGCGCCATCATCGCCGCGCTGAAACGCCGCTTCCCCAATATCTCGGGGCCTGAGACCAAGGATATCTGCTATGCCACGCAGAACCGGCAGACGGCGGTGCGCGAGCTGGCCAGCGTGGTCGATCTGATCCTGGTCGTCGGCGCCTCGAACAGCTCCAATTCCAACCGGCTGCGCGAGATCGGCGACGAGGTCGGCGTGCCGAGCTACCTCGTGGCCGACGGCAGCGCCGTCAAGGCCGAGTGGCTGGCCGGCAAGACCACCATCGGGGTGACGGCCGGCGCTTCGGCTCCCGATGTGCTGGTCGACGACGTGATCAACGCCCTCGGCCGCTTCGGCAGCGTCGAGATCTCGACGCTGCCGGGCATCGAGGAGAAGATCCAGTTCAAGCTGCCACCCGAGCTGGCGCGGGCGGACGAGGCGGCGGAATAGGAACGGCCGGGCACATCGCCCGACAGATCGACAACGACAAGATCGACCGATCGGATTGCAAGCTCGCTCGAGCGAACCGTCAACGAAGCCATACGAACCCAGAAGGAGCCCCGTCTTGGGTATCCCGATTTCACAGGCGATCAAGATCGGCGCCTACGTCGTCAAGCAGCACCTCAGCGGCAACAAGCGCTATCCGCTGGTGCTGATGATGGAGCCCTTGTTCCGCTGCAACCTCGCCTGCGCGGGCTGCGGCAAGATCGACTATCCGGACAAGATCCTGAACCAGCGCATCTCGGTCGCCGACGCGCTCGCGTCCATCGACGAGTGCCCGGCGCCTGTCGTCGTGCTGGCCGGCGGCGAGCCGCTGCTGCACAAGGAGCTGCCTGAGATCGTCGAGGGCGCGCTGGCACGCGGCAAGTTCGTCACCGTCTGCACCAACGCGCTGCTGCTCGAAAAAAAGATCGACCAGTACAAGCCGTCCGCCGCCTTCAACTGGTCCATCCACCTCGACGGCGACCAGGAGATGCACGACAAGAGCGTGTGCCAGAAGGGCGTCTACGACCGCGCCGTCGACGCCATCAAGCTGGCGCTGGCCAAGGGCTTCCGCGTCAACATCAACTGCACGCTCTTCAACGATGCCGACGCGGCGCGCACGGCGCGCTTCTTCGACGAGGTGACGAAGCTCGGCATCCACGGCATCACGGTGTCGCCGGGCTATGCCTACGAGCGTGCGCCCGACCAGAAGCATTTCCTCAACCGGCTGGCCACCAAGCAGCTGTTCCGCGGCATCCTGTCCAAGGGCCGCGGCGGCAAGGCGTGGCCGTTCTTCCAGTCGACGCTCTTCCTCGACTTCCTGGCCGGCAACCAGACCTACGCCTGCACGCCCTGGGGCAACCCGACGCGCACGGTGTTCGGCTGGCAGCGCCCCTGCTACCTGCTGGGCGAGGGCTACGCGAAGACCTGGAAGGAATTGATGGAGACGGTGGACTGGGACAAGTACGGCGTCGGCAACTACGAGAAGTGCGCCGACTGCATGGTGCACTCCGGCTTCGAGGCCACCGCCGTCGCCGATGCACTGACGCGGCCATGGAAGATGGCCAAGGTGGCGCTGATGGGCGTCAGGACCGACGGCCCGATGGCGGCCGACATCCCGCTCGATAAGCAGCGCCCGGCCGAGTACGTGTTCTCGCGCCACGTCGAGGACAAGATGGCCGAGATCTCGGCCGCCGAGGCCAATGCCAAATCAGGCGCGGCCAAAGCCGGCACCGGGGCCAAGCCGGCGGCCGCAGCCGAGTAGGGCGCGCATCGCCGTCTGGCTGTCGGCGCCGACGCGGATCAGCGCCGGCAACTGCCAGGGATGCGTGGCGAGTTTCGCGAGGACGGCGCCGGCATCGGTCGCGCCGTCCTTTTTCATGCCGACGAGCGCCGCCGACGGCAGCGCCCGTGAGGCCGGGTCGGCAACCACGCGCAGCACCGCAAACGGCACGCGCCGCGCCTGCGCGATGCGCGCCACGATGTGGCTCTCCATGTCGCACGCGGCGGCGCCGCTCGCCTGGGCCAACTCCAGCTTGTCGGCGACGCTGGTGACGGGCCGGTCGACGCCCTCGATGTCGGCCTCCAGCGCGTTCCCCAGCGCCGCGCGGATGCGCCGCGACCAATCGGCATCCGCTGCGAGGCAGCTGGCGCCGTGCGTGACGGCGCGCGCCACGATGACCGCGCCCGGCTCCAGGCCCGCCTTCAATCCGCCGGCGATGCCGAAGCTCAGGATGCCCGCAGCGCCATCGTCGAGCGCGCGTTCGATCTCGGCGCCGAGCCGCGCCGCGTCGCCGCCGCCTGCGATGGCGCGCACGCCGCTCATGGCCGCCGCAATGCGCGCCTCGGCGAGCAAGCCGCACGCCGCCACGATGAAACCGTTTGTCGTCATGTCGGCTCCTTGCCACGGCCCCTTGGACGCTTGTCCGCTGCCCTCAGCTCCGCGCGCAGCTCTGGGCGCGGCGGCGCATCCGCTGCGCCTGCCGGGCCCAGCCGCTCGATCGCCTTGCGCAGCCAGGCATGGCCGGGATCGCTGTCGTTGGAGGCGTGCCACAACAGCGAGATGGTGACTTCCGGCAGCTCCACCGGCACCGGGCTCAGCGTCAAGCCCAGCTCGGCGGCGAACAGGCGCGCGAGGCGCGCGTGCATTGTCGTCACCACCGCCGCTCCGGCGACGAGATGGGGCACGGCGATGAAGCGCGGCGTCGTCAGCGCCACATGCCGCGACAATCCGAGCTTGGCCAGCGCATCGTCGACCACGCCGCGCTCGCCCTTGCGCAGGCTGGTCAGCACATGCGGCAGCCGCACGTAGTCCTCGAGCGAGACCGGCGCCTTCAGGCCGGTGCGCCGCGCGTTGAACATGCACAGGTAGCTGTCCTTGGCCACGACGCGCTGCTTGTGGTGCGTCTGGCCGTGCGGAAAGCGGCCGATGCCGAAGCCGAGATCGATCTGGCCATCGTCGATCTCCTCCAGCAGCTGCCGCTCGTCGGTGGAGTGAAACCGCAGCGACATGTGCGGCGCCTCGCGCGTCACGAAATCAAGCAGCTGCGGGCCAAACAGCGCTTCCACACTGTCCGGCAGGCCGATGTGGAAGATGCGCTGCGAGCGCGAGGGATCGAAGCTGTCGGGCGGCGCGATCAGATGCGCAACGTCGGCGAGCGCGATCTTCAAGGGATCGAGCAGCGCCTTGGCGCGCGGCGTCGGCCGCATGCCCTGCGCCGAGCGCGTCAGCAGCTCGTCGCCGAACAGCGCGCGCAGCCGCGCCAGATTGTGGCTCATGGCCGATTGGCCGATGCCGACCTTGAGCGCGGCACGGGTGACGCTTTCCTCCGCCAGCAGCGCTTCCAGCGCCACCAGCAGGTTCAGATCGACCCGAGTTAGATTGATGCGATCGATGCCCATTATGAATCACATCTGTTGGACTAATGTGATGGGACATAGCACATTCAGCGCATCGAAGGGAGCGCAGTGCTCCCGCCCAGCCAGGATGGAGGTTTCACATGAAGCGTCTCGTCGCATCCCTCGCCACGGTCCTCGTGCTCGCCACCGGTGCCGCCAATGCCGCCAGCCCGGCCCCCAAGGGCCGCAGCGTCGACCTGGGCGCCCTGAAGGGCGTCGCCTACTACACGGTCAGCGGTGCCAACTACGACGTCGTCGTGACGGTCGCCGACGCCGACAGCAAGGCGGTGCGCTTCCAGGCCAGCCTCGCCGAGGGTCAGGCCGTGGTGCTGTCGTCCGCCGCCGAGGGCGCGGTGGTCAAGGTCCAGCTCAGCCGCAACAACGGCGAGCTGCGCATCGACAACGTCTCGCCGGCACTGTGAGCCGCCACGTCAGGCGATTGGACCGGCAAAGGCCGGAGCCGCACCCCGGCTCCGGCCTTACCTTTGTCGGCGTCGCTTCGTCCAGCGCACGTTCTGGGATGATCCTCGGCAGGCTCGACAACATGGCATCCCATCATCTGCGCGAGGACGTGTTCATTTGCGCTCTAGCAGCCTCTGCCTCGGCAGCACCTCGGCCTCTCTTTGTGCTAACGTGGCTGTGGCCGCCGCCCAGATGGGTCTTGCCAGCCCCCACGCCAAGGCATCCACGCGACCGCGCGAGGGCGCATTCCAATCACCGTCGCAAGTGCAGCCGAAATGGTCGCGATCAAGTCACATCAAGCCAACGCCCTGCTCAAGGCGCCAGACAGGCGGCTGGAGGCGTTCCTGCTGTTCGGCGGTGATGCCGGGCTCGTGGCGGAACGGGCGCTGAACCTCGGCAAAGCCCTGGCCGCGCGCGAAGCCGGCGAAGTGCTGCGCCTGGACGAGGCCGATCTCGACGGCGATCCCGATCGTCTCGTGGTCGAGCTGCAGACGGTGCCGATGTTCGGAGGCCGCAAGATCGTGCGCGTCAGCACCGGGCGGCGCATCAACGCCGCGATGCTGAAGCCGCTGCTGGCCGGCCCGCCGCTCGCGGGCCTGCTGATCGTCGAGGCCGGCAACCTGAAGGCCGACGAGAGCCTGCGCACGATGTTCGAGAAGTCGGACCGCGCGGTGGCTATCGCCTGCTACGCCGACGAGGCGCGCGACCTCGAGAGCGTCATCGACGAGGAGCTGCGCGCCGCGAAGCTGCGCATCGACCCGGCCGCGCGGGACCTGCTGGTCGCCCGCCTCGGCGCCGACCGCGTTCTGTCGCGGGCCGAGATCGACAAGCTTGCCCTGTACTGCATGGGGCAATCCGAGATCGGCGCCGACGACGTCGAGGCCATCGTCGGCGATGCCTCCGAGCAGGCGCTCGACCGCGTGACGTTGGCCGCCGCCTCGGGGAATGGCCGGCGCGCCGTCGTGGAGTGTGACCGCGCCGTCTCTTCGGGCGAAAGCGCGCAGACCATCATCCTCGCGATTCAGCGGCATTTCCAGCGCCTGCACCGGCTGCGGGCCCAGATGGACGACGGCCGCTCGCTCGACGAAGCACTGCGTGGCTTGCGACCACCCGTGCATTTCAAGGTCAAGGACCAGCTCACCGCGCAGCTCCGGCTGTGGAGCAGCGACCGGCTGCTGCGCGCCAACGCCGGCATCGCCATGGCCGCACGGTCGGCGCGCCTGGCGAACATCATCGAGCAGCCTCTGGCCGAACGGCTGCTGCTCGACCTCGCCCGCCTTGCCGTGGCTGGACAGCGCCCGGCGCGCTGAGCCAGAGCCGCTCCGGCGTGGCACACGCTCCCTCTCCAGCGTTTCCATCCCTTGCTGCTTCAATCGCTCCGTCTCGGATCGTCCCTCTCTTTTCACGCCAGCCTCGCCTTCGTGCACCGACCGGCCAGGCGGCTCTAGACTAGGCGGCGCGGGCCCGGCGCAAGGTTTCGCCCCGGTAGCTCAATGCTTCCGCGATGTGCATGCGGCCGACGCCTTCGACGCCGTCGAGATCGGCCAGCGTGCGAGCGACGCGCAACGTGCGGTGATAGCCACGCGCCGAAAGCCCAAGCTTGTCGGCCGCCTGCCGCAGCATGCCGAGCCCAGCCTCGTCCGGCGCCGCGATCTCCTCCAGCAGCTGGCCCGAACAATCGGCGTTGGTACGAAGGCCGCGCACACCACGCGCCTTCAACCGATCACGCTGCCGGGCCCTCGCCGCGGTGACACGGGCCCGCACCTCAGCACTGCCCTCGGCCGGCGGCGGCAGAGTGAGATCGGCGGCACTGACCGCCGGCACCTCGATCTGCAGGTCGATGCGGTCGAGCAGCGGGCCGGAGATGCGCGACTGATACTCGGCGGCGCAACGCGGACCACGCTTGCAGGCCTGCCCCACGGCCCCACCGCCACACTTGCAGGGGTTCATGGCTGCGACCAGCTGGATGCGCGACGGGTAGGCGATGCGATGGTTCGCACGCGCGATCACGGTCTCCCCGGCTTCGAGCGGCTGGCGCAGGGCATCGAGCACGTTGGGCTGGAACTCCGGCAGCTCGTCGAGAAACAGCACGCCCAGGTGGGCGAGGCTGACCTCGCCGGGCTTCGGCCGGCTGCCGCCGCCGACGAGCGCCGCCATGCTGGCCGAGTGATGCGGCGCGCGGTACGGCCGCGCGATCTGCAGCTTGCCGCCCATCAGCTCGCCGGCCAGGGAATGCACCATGAAGACCTCCAGCATCTCCTCCGGCTCGAGCGGCGGCAGGATCGAAGGCAGGCGCGAGGCCAGCATGGTCTTGCCCGAGCCGGGCGGCCCGATGAGCAGCAGGTTGTGACCACCCGCCGCCGCGATCTCCAGGACGCGCTTGGCCGTCTCCTGGCCCTTGATGTCGCGCAGATCCGGCATTGGAGCACTGTCCCGCGCCAAGTTCGGCTGCGGCCGCGTGAGCGATTGCAGGCCCTTGAAATGGTTGACCAGCGACAGCAGGTGCGGCGGCGCCAGGATATCGACGTTCTCGCCTGCCCAGGCCGCTTCCGGCCCGCCGGAGGCCGGGCAGATCAGACCTTTGCCCATGGCATTGGCACCGATGGCCGACGGCAACACGCCCGGCACACCCCGGATGGACCCGTCCAGCGCCAGCTCTCCGATGGCGGCGTAGCCGGCCACCGCGTCGGAGGCGACGGCACCCATGGCCGTCATCAGCGCGAGAGCGATGGCGAGATCGAAATGACTGCCTTCCTTGGGCAGGTCTGCCGGCGCCAGGTTGACGGTGATGTGCTTGTAGGGCAGGCCGAGCCCGACCGCATGCAAGGCACCGCGAATGCGCTCGCGGCTTTCGGCCACGGCCTTGTCCGGCAGGCCGACGATGGCGAACGCCTGGGCGCCCGGCGTAATGCGGACCTGAACCTCCACCGCGCGGGCTTCGACGCCGATGAACGCAACCGTGGCAACCTGACCATACATGCGCGAGCACCAGACAAGCGACGCCAACCGGAATGATCAGGAGGTTAACAGAGCTTCATCGCCCAAGCAAGAACAATATGTGAACTCGCTGCGGGGATCCGGTCCGGGGTCGCACAGCCTCGGCTCTCGCGCCTCGACGCTCAAGCCTTGGCGCCCGCAAGCACATAGCGCGTGTTGCAGAACTCGCAGGTGACGGCGATGACGCCAGCCTCGTCGCGCATCGCGGCGACCTCGTCGGCGCCGAAGCTCTGCATCAGCGCTTCCACACGTTCCTGCGAGCAGCGGCAGTATTCGGCGATGGGCTGCACGGGCGAGACGCGCACGCCCTCCTCGTGGAACAGGCGGTAGAGCAGCTGCTCCGAGGTCAGCGTGGGATCGAGCAACTCGTGGTCCTCCAGCGTGCCGGCCAGATGGCAGACGCGTTGCCAATCCTCGTCGGCCTGCCGCAGCGGACTGTCGCCTCGGCCGTCGTCGAGGTCGGTCTGCTCGGCGACAAGGCTCTGGATGAGCAGGCCTCCCGCGCGCCAGGTCCATTTGCCGGCCTTGAAGACCCGCGCCACCGCGAGGCGCAGGAAGGTCGGCAACTGCTCCGACTGGCGGAAATAGGTGCGCGCGGCGTCGGTCAGCGAGACGTGGTCGAGCGCCACGATGCCCTGATAGCTTTTCAGCTCGCCGCCGGGATCGATAGTCAGCGCGAGGTGGCCCGTGCCCAGGAGCGCGCCGGACGCGGGCGCGGTGCCCGACGCGGCCAGCGCCTGCCAGCGCGCCTTGTCGAGACTGGCGTAGCCGCGCATGCGGCCCGGCATCTCGTAGTTGACGACCAGGAAGCCGATGGCGCCGTCGCCGCGCGTCTGCAGCGTCAGCCGGCTGTCCGCCTTCATGCCTGAGCCGAGCAGCGCGGCCAGCGCCACCGCCTGCCCGAGCACGACGCTGACCGGCTCCGGGTTGTCGTGATGCGACAGGATGGTGTCGACGACCGAGCCGAGCCGAACCACCCGGCCAAGCAGGCGCGAGGCCTCGGTGCGGAACGGCAGCACGAAATCGTCGTCGAGGCCCGGCTCGCCTTCGCGGCCGGGAGCGCGCTGCGCGCGGGGGGAGTGAGGGTCGACCATGCGATGCGGCTCCGATGCAGCCAGTTTCACCGCTCGTCGGTTTCAGCCTTGCCCCACAGGTCATCCCGAACGAGCGCCGACGAGCAAACGGCGCAGCAAGGGGGCGCTCACAGCCCGCCGAGGCACCAGGCGAGCACCGCCTTCTGCGCGTGCAGGCGGTTCTCGGCCTCGTCCAGCACGACGGACTGCGGACCGTCGAGCACGTCGGCCGTCACCTCCAGGCCGCGATAGGCCGGCAGGCAATGCATGAAGATGGCACCCTTGGCGGCCTTGCGCATCAATGCCTCGTCGACGGCATAGGGCTTCAGGATCTTCTTGCGATGCTCGGCCCCAGTCTGGCCCATCGAGACCCAGGTGTCGGTGACGACGCAGTGCGCACCCTTCACGGCCTTCACCGGGTCCTCGCTGACGCTGACATCGCCCTTCTCGCGTTTGACCCAGTCGACCACCGCCTTCTCGGGCTTCAGCTCCGCCGGGCAGGCGAGACGCAGCTCGAAGCCGAAGCGCACGGCGGCATGCATCCACGAGGCGGCGACGTTGTTGCCGTCGCCGACCCAGGCCACCGTCTTGCCCTTGATCGGTCCCAGGTGCTCCTCGAAGGTCATGATGTCGGCCATCACCTGGCAGGGATGCGACAGATCCGTGAGGCCGTTGACGATCGGCACGGTGGCGTGCGTCGCCAGTTCCTGCAGCGTCTCGTGCGAGTTGGCGCGGATCATGATGATGTCGACATAGCGCGACAGCACGCGCGCCGTGTCGGCGATGGATTCACCGCGCCCGAGCTGCAGGTCGGTGTTGTTGAGCATGATCGTCTGCCCGCCGAGCTGGCGCATTGCGACGTCGAACGACACGCGGGTGCGCGTCGAGGGCTTCTCGAAGATGAGCACGAGGATCTTGTCGTCGATGCCCTTGGGCTTGAACCTGACCGGCACGCCCTTGCCGGCCTTTTTCATGGCCAGGGCAGCATCGAGGATGCCGCGCAGCGTCGGCGCGTCGAGCAGGTGAAGATCGAGAAAATGACGGGGCGCCATGGTGCGAGCCCAAGCTGGGGTGGAACGGAAAAGGTTCAGGAACGGGCGGGCGAGAGCGTGGCGAGCGCGCGATCGAGGCGATCGGCAGCATCCGCGATCTCGGCGTCCGAGACGGTGAGGGGCGGCAGCACGCGCACGACGTTGTCACCGGCGCCAACCAGCAGCAAGCGAGTGCCGAGCGCGGCTTTGACGGCCTCCGGCGGCGTGCCAGCCTTGAGCTTCAGGCCCGTCAGCAGGCCCTCGCCGCGCACCTCCGCGACCACATCGGCGTGGCGGTCCTTGACCGCGGCAAGGGCCTGCTTCAGGCGCAGCGCCTTGCGCTGAACCTCATCGAGGAAGCCCGGAGCCAGCACGATGTCGAGCACCTTGCCGGCCACCGCCATGGCCAGCGGGTTGCCGCCGAACGTAGAGCCGTGGGTGCCCGCCGTCATACCGGCGGACGCCCTCTCGGTGGCCAGCACCGCGCCGACGGGAAAGCCGCCGCCCAGGCCCTTGGCCGCCGCCAGGATATCGGGCGTGATGCCGGCCCACTCGTGCGCGAACAGCTTGCCGGTGCGGCCGATCCCGGTCTGCACCTCGTCGAGCACCAGCAGGATGCCGTGCCTGTCGCAGAGTTCGCGCAGCCCCTTGAGGCACTGGGCCGGCACGACGCGCACGCCGCCCTCGCCCTGCACCGGCTCGATCATGATCGCCGCCGTCTCCGCACCGACGGCCTTTTCCAGCGCCGCATGATCGCCGAACGGAACATGGTCGAAGCCGTCGGCCTCGGGGCCGAAGCCTTCCAGGTATTTCGGGTTGCCGGCGGCGGCGAGCGTCGTCAGCGTGCGGCCGTGAAAGGCGCCCTCGAAAGTGACGATGCGGCGGCGCTCCGGCCGGCCGTTGACGAAGTGGTAGCGGCGGGCGGCCTTGATGGCGCCCTCGCAGGCTTCCGCACCCGAGTTGCAGAAGAAGACCCTGTCGGCGAACGTGGAGGCGGTGAGCCGGGCGGCAACGGTTTCCTGCCCGGCGACGCGATACAGGTTGGAGGTGTGCCAGAGCTTGCCGGCCTGCTCGGTCAGAGCGGCGACGAGGTCGGGATGCGCATGGCCGAGTGCATTGACAGCGACGCCGGAGCCGAAATCCAGGTAGCGCTGGCCGTCGCTGGCCACCAGCCAGCTGCCCTCGCCGCGCTCGAATACGATGTCCTGGCGCGCATAGGTGGCCATCACCGCGTTGGATGCAGCCTTGGCGGATGCCGGCACTACCGCCGGGGAGACCGGCCTGGAAGCGGACATGGAGCCCAATCCCACCTTGAGGTTAGGGAGAAAAATGCGTGTGGACACAGCCGGGAACTAAAAAGAGCCGCTCTCGCGGGCGGCCCTTGCTCGGCCGCGTGATACGCGCGCCGCACCCCGGTGTCAACTTCGGCCGAGACTCATGATTCCTGTCGAAAAAGGTTGCACCTCACCCTCCGGCGGGCCGGAATCCGGGACTTCGGCGAATCGACATGTGGCGTCCGCGCCACGTCGGGGCTGTCAATCCCCGAAGCCGGCATCGGCTCGGCTTTACGCAGGAAAAGCTCGTGATGTAGGGTCTTCTCGTCGGCCACGGAGAGGCCAGCGCCTGGCGCGGCACATCTCGGCTGATCATGGCTCCCTGCGTGTTTTCGGAAGCCAGCCGCACATTAGGACCCACAAGTCCCCACAGGACCCACAAGTCCCCACGTCGTACCGCACTAGCCACATCGTGGCCCCGCGCACAGCGTACCCGAGGCGCGACCGTCAGCGGTCTTCGTTGTCTGTAGTCGTTAGCGTGTCTCGCCCAGCCGCCTGTCGCGGTTCGGGACGGTAGCGTACCTGTGGCGCCTCGAGTTGTGTCGGCGCCGCGCGTCAGTCCCCAGTATCCCCTGTAATCCTTCGAGTTTTCGTAGCTGTCGGGCCCCTTCGGCTTGCCGGTGTGCGTGTCAGTGTCGCTCGCTTGTCAGCCGAGCGCTCCGCCGCACCCATGGCCGTGTCGTGTCCGATCGCCTGATCCCGTGCGCGCCCTCATGCGGCCGACGCACCTGTACTGATTTTTGCGAGGAGCGACCATGACGGGCTGGAACGACGAGCGGGTGGAGCAGCTGAAGAAGCTCTGGACCGAAGGCCTGAGTGCCAGCCAGATCGCCAGCCGCATTGGCGGCGTCACGCGCAACGCGGTTATCGGCAAGGTGCATCGCCTGGGCCTTTCGGGCCGCGCCACCACCTCCCGCATGAAGACCCATCGCCCGCGCCAGCGCATGGCCGGCAACAACGTCAAGCGCCCGGCCGCCGCCGCGGCCAAGCCGCGCTTCGCCCAGACCGGCAATCCCGCCCTGCGCGCGCTCTATCAGCCCGAGGCCGAGCCCTACGTGCCGGTGGCCGAGGAGATCGTCATCCCGCTGGCCGAGCGCAAGACCATCCAGACGCTGGTCGAGTGCTCGTGCCGCTGGCCGATCGGCGACCCGCAGCTGGCGGATTTCCATTTCTGCGGCAAGAACAAGGTTCCGGGCCTGCCGTACTGCGAATTCCACGCCCGCCGCGCCTTCCAGCCGCCGCAGCCGCGCCGCCGCGAGCGCGAACTCGTCGAGCCGCGCCTTCCCGAGATCGAGGCCCTGCCGTCGGACGACAAGAAGGAGACGGCCGGCGCCTGAAGCGCTCCAGCGCCTCTCTCAAGTCGTGTCCGAGATCCACTGATGGAATGCTCCAGGACGGCCGGCGCCCACGCGCCGGCCTTTCGCGTTTTTTCGCACGCCCCGGGCACCCAATCGCTGAACGTCGAATTGCTGCCCCGGCGCCCTCTCGCTAGCTATGCTGGACCAAGGACAAAAAATCCGGCGGTCCAACACAACGGCCAAAAGGCCGATACGAGGGAGGAAAACACATGTTCGGCGAGTCCATCATCGAGTGCCCGGTCAGCCTGCTCAACGCAGCGCGCGGCGCCCGCCCCGTGCGTACGGCGGTCGTCAACGCCGTCAACGCCGTGGCGCTGGAGAGCGCGCGCGACGCCACGCAGGCCGGCATCATCGAGCCCGTTCTGGTCGGCAATGTCGACGAGATGCGGGCCGCCGCCGACAAGATCGGCTGGGACATCGGCATCTATCAGGTCATCGAGGCCAACGGTGAGGATGCCGCGGCGCTGGCAGGCGCCATGGCCGCCGGTCGCGGCCAGGTCGACGCGCTGATGAAGGGCCACCTGCACACCGACAGCTTCATGAAGGCGGTGCTGAACAAGGAAGCCGGGCTGCGCATGGGCCAGCCGCTGGCGCACATCTCGCATCTGACGCTGCCGGGCCGCGCCGGCTCGCTGATCGTCTCCGACGGCGCCCTCAACCCGGCGCCCGACGTGGAGCAGAAGAAGGCCATCATCCGCTACACCATCGACCTCGCGCGCGCGCTCGGCAACCAGCGGCCGAAGGTCGCCCTGCTGTCGGCGACCGAGGTCATCTCACCCAAGATCCCCTCGACCGGCGAGGGTCTGGAACTGGCCAAGTGGGCCAAGGACAACATCCACAACGCCGATGTCGACGGTCCGCTGGCGTTCGACCTCGCGGTGTCGCCGGAAGCAGTCGAGATCAAGGGCATCAAGGGCTCGGCCGTGGCCGGCAAGGCCGACATCCTGATCGTGCCGGAGATCGTCACCGGCAACGTGCTGATGAAGACGCTGATCCGCTTCTGCGGCGCTTGCCTCGGTGGCGTCGTGGTCGGCGCCAAGGTGCCGATCATCCTCACCTCGCGCGCCGACGCCCCCGCCGCCCGCCTCGCCTCTGCGGCACTCGCCTCCGCACTGCGCAATCACCAGCAGAAGCAGGCTGCGGGCTGAGAGCGGGCATCGGCTCTGGGCGGGCTGTCGCCGATCGTCGGTCGACGACAATCGACGCCGATCGCCCGTGTGGGTCTTTTCAAAGGGCGACAGCTGGGCTACCAACTTCGGCGACCGGGGCATCCGGTCGCCGCTTTGCTGTCGCGCGTGACCGGACGCCAGTCGTCGTGCCAGAACAGGCGCTGCCGTTGCCGGTCATTCGGTGTCACGGCCTGCGGGTGTAGTTCAATGGTAGAACGGCAGCTTCCCAAGCTGCATACGAGGGTTCGATTCCCTTCACCCGCTCCAATCCTTCCGCCCCGCACTTGACGTAAACGTCAACTTGGCAACCCGCTTTCAACGCGGAGCGATATGCTCGACCCGAGCATCGCCATGGATTGCGGCCATAGACGCGGAAATCACCGCGTTCCTGGGGAGAGTTGCCATGGCCGATACCGTCGATGTCCATATCGGCAACAGCGTGCGCGCGCTGCGTACCGCGGCAGGCCTGACCACGGCGGATGCGGCATCGGCGCTCGGGCTCGACCTTGCCGGCTACCGCGCCCGAGAGACCGGCGCCAAGCGCCTGCGGGCTCGCGAGCTGTTTGCCCTGGCCAGGCTGCTCGAGGCGCCCGTGAGTGCCTTCTTCGCGCATTGCCCCCATCGCAGCCCAGGCGCCGCAAGCGGCTGATCCGCCGCAAAACAGAAGCGGCGGGTCCGGTGGGACCCGCCGTTCGCATGTTTCGGCTGGACAATTTCCGCTCGACGACGCCCGTCAGTGGTGCGGCTTGCCGGCGTCGCCGTGGCTGGCCGCCAGGGAGGCCACATCCTTGCTGCCCTCCGGCGTCGGCGCGTGCGGCGTGGTCCCCGTGCCGCCGTGCCCGCTGTGGCCGTGCGAGGCGATACGATCCGACAGGGCGAGCAGAACGCTGGACACCACGAAGACGACGTGGATGACGACCAGCCACATCAGCTCGCGGTCCGACATCTTGTCGATCGACATGAACTTCTTCAGCAGCTGGATGGCCGAAATGGCGACGATTGACGACAGCAGCTTCAGCTTCAGCGCCGAGAAGTCGATGGTGCCCATCCACTCCGGCCAGTCCTGGTGGCCGCTGTGGTCGATCTTGGAGACGAAGTTCTCGTAGCCCGAGAAGATGACGATGATGAGCAGCGAGCCCGTCAGCGCCAGGTCGACCAGCGCCAGCACGCCGAGAATGACATCGGTCTCGGTGCCGTGGAAAGCGAGCCCGGCAATGTGCCCGAGCTCGGCGATGAACTTGATCATCAGCACGGCCAGCGACAGCGCAAGACCGAGATAGAACGGCGCCAGCAGCCAGCGCGCCGCAAAGATGATCTTCTCCAGCCAGTCCTCGATCAGGGCCAAATGCTTCTTCCAGTCGTCCACGTCTGCTCTCACTGGGCTCGGGGTTGGATTTGGGATGATTGGCGTGCAGGATGCCCGAACACGGCTGGGCGGGGCTCGGAGGCAAGGCGCGCCGCTCGGGATTGAAACGGCGTCCACGGCAGCAGGCACGCAGAAGCCACGGATTTCGCTGTTACTTCTATATGTTTTCTGATTCGGATGGAAGTTGATCTCAGGCCACACCACCGAGCCATTCTTTTCACCGGGTAATATATCCGGCGCGGCAGTCCCCCGGGGCGGGCCGGCAAGGCCCCGGGTCGCCGCCGGTGGAGAGCGCGCATAACTCGCCGCCGGAGGTGGACAGGCGGTGGGAATCCTTCGAGACCGGCCAAAATGGACCTGCCGCCCTTTGGGCTGGTGGCCCGGCGGTTCGGCAAGGGGACATTGCGGAGGCACCCGACATGCGCATTCTGCACACAGGAGACTGGCACCTCGGCCGCCATTTCGAGGGCCACCCCCTGGAGGCCGACCACGAGACCGTGCTGGAGCAGGTGCTGCAGGCGCTGGTGACACACGCCGCCGATGCTCTGGTGATCGCCGGTGACGTGTTCGACCGCGCAGCACCGCCGGAAACCGCGGTGCGCCAGTTCAACCGCTTCATCGCCCGCGTCGGCCACGAGACCGGGGCGGCCATTGTGCTCATCGCCGGCAACCACGATTCCGGCGATCGCATCGGCGCCATGGCCATGTTCGCCGACGGCACGCGCGCGCTGGTGCGCGGGCCCCTGTCGCGCAGGGAAACTCCGCTGCTCCTCGCCGATGCACACGGCCCCGTCGCCATCTCGGCGCTGCCGTTCGCCTACGAGCATGCGGCGCGCGAGTGCTTCGCTGATCCCGACATCAAGGCTCCGGCCGACGTGATGCGGGCTCAGGTCGCCGCCGCGCGCCAGCACGTGCCGAGGGGTGCGCGATGGGTGGTGGTGGCGCATGCCTTCGTCAACGGCGGCGCGGGGAGTGAGAGCGAGCGCCCGCTGTCGCGCGTGGTCGGCGGCATCGAGACCGTTCCGGCCGAGGTTTTTGCCGGAGCGCACTATGTCGCCCTCGGTCACCTGCACAAGCCGCAGCGCATCGCCGCGCAATCCCAGAGCGCCCCGCCGCACATCCGCTACTCCGGCGCGCCGCTGGCGTTCGGGTTCGACGAGGAATGCTGCGCCAAGTCGATGTCGCTGGTCGACCTTGCCGCCGACGGCACGGCCACGGTGGAGCTGATCCCGTTCGCGCCGCTGCGCCACGCCCGCACACTGCGCGGCACGCTCGCCGACATCCTGACCGACGCCGACCTGCTGGCCGACGCCGCGCCGACGCAGGATTTCATCCGCGTCGTGCTGACCGACCCCACGCGCCTCGTCGACCCCATGAAGCGCATCCGCGAGCGCTATCCCAATGCCTGCACGTTGCAGTACGAGCGCGACCTCGCCGCCGTGTCCCCGAGAGCCGGCCGACCGCGCGCCGCCGCGCTCGATGATCCCGCGGCGGTCGTCGGCGAGTTCATGACCTTCACGCGCGGCACACCGCCGAGCCCGGCCGAGGCGGCCATCGTCGCCGAGGCGCTGGCCGCATCCACCGCGCGGCGGGAGGCCGCCGCATGAAACCGCTCCGTCTCACCCTGCAGGCGTTCGGACCCTACGCCGGCCGGCAGGTGGTCGACTTCCGTGCCGCGCTCGATAGCGGACTGTTCGGCATCTACGGCTCGACAGGGGCCGGCAAGTCGACAATCTTTTCCGCCATGACGTTCGCGCTGTTCGGCGAGGCGGCGCGCACCGACCAGCACGCGACGACCCTGCGCTCGGATCACGCCGACGGCGGCCTGATGACCGAGGTCGAGTTCGTGTTCGAGTCGGGTGGTCGCACCTATCGCATCATGCGTCGACCGGAGCAGATGCGTCCGGCCAGGCGCGGCGGCGGCGAGACGAAGGAGGCCCACAAGGCCTGGCTGTTCGACGTCACCGGCCTGAAGCTCGACGACGTCGGCGACGCCAAGCCCGGCGTGGTGCTGGCCGAGATCAAGGTCGCGCAGGTCGACGCCCGCATCACGCAGCTGCTCGGATATGGCGCGGCGCAGTTCCGCCAGATCGTGCTGCTGCCGCAGGGCAAGTTCGAGACGTTCCTGTCCGCCGACACGCAGGACCGCCTGAAGATCCTGCGCGAGCTGTTCGACGTCTCGCTGTACCGCCGCCTCGCCGAGACGCTGCGCGAGGATGCCGCCAAGGCCGATCAGGACATCAGGACCGCGCGCGCGGTGTGCGACGGGCGGCTCGGCGCGGAAGGCTTTGCCGGACGTGATGCCCTGGCCGAAGCGATCGCCGACGCCCGCCTGCGCCAGGTCGAATTGACCGATGCCGTGCAGGTCGCCAAGGCGCAGGCCGCGACCGCCGAAGCCGACTATCAGGCCGCCCTGCGAACGCAGGCCGCCTTCGCCGAGCATGCCTCGGCGCGCCAGGCGCTGGCGTCGGTCGACGCCGAGCAACCTGCCGTCACGGCTCTGGAGGCGCGGCGCGCAGCCGCCGAGATCGCGCGCGCGCTCGCCGACGCGGACGCCGGCGCCGCCGCTGCGACCCGCGCTGCCGAAACCGCTGTCCGGCTCGCCGCGCGGGCCGAAGAGCTGCGCACCGTGGCCGAGGCCGCAGCGGGCCGCGCATCGACGGCGCTGCGGGCCTTGTCGGCGGTCCCGGCGGAAATCGAGGCCCTGAAGGCACGAAAAGGCGAGCTGCAGACGCACGGCAAACGTCTGGCCGAGAGCGCGTCGCTGCGCACGGCGCGCGACGAGGCCGTGCACAATGCCGAGGCGGCGCACGAGGCGCTGCGCGCAGCCCAGTCTCGCCACGCAGCACTGGTTGCGCGGCAGACGCGCACCGCCGCAGAGTTGGAAACGGCACGCGGCACCAGCGAACGCCGCAGGGCCCTCGAAGCCGATGGCAAGGCCGCCGCCGCCGATCTCGCGCAGGCTCGCGCCGGTGAGCGTGCCGACCTCGCGTTGCGCGAGGCGCAGGCGAAGCTTGCGCAGCAGTCCGAGGCCGCCGCCAAGGCACGCGCCACCCTGGCGGCAGCGGAGGCGGCCTTCGACAGCGCCGAGCGGGACCTGCTGCGCGACCACGCGCTGCATCTGGCCTCCCGCCTTGATGAGGGGGCACCGTGCCCGGTGTGCGGCTCGCTCTCGCATCCGGAGCCGGCCGAGGGCGCCGCGCACGCGGGCCGCGGCAACGCCGCCTTCGAGCACGCACGCCTGACGCGCGCGGCCGCCGCCAAGGCCGCCGCCGAGGCGGAAACCGCCGTGCAGGTGGCGCGCGAAACGTTGCACCAGCGCCAGGCGGACCTGATCGCCCTGGCGCGACCCGAGCGCAGCGCCGAGGCGTTGCAAGCGATCGTCGATGCCTTGCGTGCCGAATTCGCCGCACTCGGGCCTGCCGCCGACATCGACGCCCTGCGCGCACGTCACACAGTGCTCGAGCGCGACGTGGCCGCCGCAGCAGGCGAGGTGGACGCCCTGCGCGAGCGCGCCGCCAAAGCAGACACCGCTGCCGCCGTGGCGCAACGCGTTCTCGACGACGCGCACGCTGCCATCCCGATGGCGCTACGCACGAGTGGTGCGGTGGCCTCGGCTGCCGAGGCCGTCGCCGGCGATATCGCACGCCGCGCCGAGGCCCTGGCGCGAGCACAGGCGGACGAACGCGCCGCTGCCGAGGCGCTCGTCGCGGCGGCCCGCGACGCCGCCAATGCTGCCGCCAACCGGACCCGCGCCGAGGAGAGCAGAGGCTCTTCCGAGCAGGCCTTCGCAGCCCGGCTTGCCGAGCATGCCTTGACGCGCGACGCCTACGCCGCCGCCAAGGCCGACCTGCCGGAGCTGGCCGGCCTGGCGGCCCGTGTCGCCGCCCACCGCGCGGCGCGCGCCGTCGCCGAGGCCCGCCTCGACAAGGCATCGGCCGCGATCGCCGCATCCGACCACCCCGACGTCGCGGCAGCGAAGGCCGCGCGTGACGGCGCCGAGCTGGCCCACGAGGCGGCGCAGAAGCTGGCCATGGCGGCGCTGGCGCGCTGCACCCATCTGGAGCGCCTGCACGCCAGCATCGCCGAGGAGATCGCCCGCCTCGACCGCGTCGAAGGCGAGACGGCCCCGCTGCGCGAGCTGGCCGATGCCTTCAATGGCCGCTCACACGCCAAGGTCGACCTGGAGACGTTCGCCATCGCCACCATGTTCGACCGCGTGCTGGAGGCGGCGAACCTGCGCCTCGCGCCGATGACGCGGGGCCGCTACGCGCTGGCACGCGAGCTGGATGCGCGCGGCGGCGGACGGCGCGGTCTCGGCATCCAGGTCGAGGACGCCTATACCGGACGGCAGCGCCCAACCAGCACGCTGTCGGGCGGAGAAACCTTCATCGCCGCGCTGGCGCTGGCCCTCGGCCTCGCGGACGTGGTGGAAAGCACGCGCGGCGCCGTGCGCCTCGACACCATCTTCATCGACGAAGGCTTCGGCAGCCTGGATTCCGACGGCGATGCCGGCACGCTGGAGCGCGTCCTGCAGACGTTGCAGGACCTTGCGGGCAATCGCGCCGTCGGGCTCGTCACGCACGTTCCGCTGGTGCAGCAGGCGGTGCCCAATGGCTTCGTGGTCACCATGTCCGCCACCGGCAGCCGCATCGAGGAGCGCGCCTGATGTCGCCCCGGGGCACGGCGGCGCGTGTCACTCGACGGCGGTGACGGTGTAACCGGCGCCGCGCAGCAGCGCGACGAGCCCCTCGGCGCCGACCAGATGCAGCGCGCCGACGGCCACGAAGGCGCCGCCCTTGTCGAGCAGCGGCAGCATGGCGCGCGCCATGTTGTGATTGCGCCGCAAGACGAGTTCGCGCTGGTAGGCAGCGAGCGGCGCCGCATCGACGCCGGCCTTGGCGGCCAGCGCCATCTGGAATGGCACGGCCGCTCCCATGCGGCGCGTCAGGTACATCTGCAGCACGGTTTCCAGCAGATCGTCGGTGCGGCGGGCGTACTTCAAGGTGGCGCGCAGCACCTGCAGCTGCTGATCGTCCGGCACCGCCGACATGGCGACCAGCTGCTCGTCGATGGTCTCCAGGCCGACCACCTTCAATCCGCGCGTGCGCGCGCGCTCGGCGATCCGCATATCGAGCACCAGGTTGCCCTGCTGCACCTTGCGCCGCTCGCATGGCGACACCGACAGCATCATGTAGACGATCCACGGCTTCAACAGGGCGCCGATCTCCGCCGGCATGCCGGCCGACGCGACCGTCGCCTTCACGGCCTCGAACTCGGCAGGCGTCAGCTGCGTGTCCAGTCGCCTGCCATCGGCGTAGAGGATCAGCGCAGCGGCCCGGCTGATGGCCGCCGCCGTCGCTTCCGGCGACAGGTCGGACACCTCCAGGGCCACCGACCGGGCCGCATCGATCGCCGCATTGACCGTCGGCGACAAGCTGGCGACACGCGGGTCGGTGACGTGCACCGTACCGAGCAGGTACGAGGGCTGGGCGAGGCCGTCGCGCTCGATGCGCCACAGCACGGCGTCGGCATTGGCGGTGGCACTGGCCGCGCCCATGATGCGCGCATGCGCCTCGGGCTCGTCGCGCTGCATCTCGGCCAGCATGTTCTTGCCACGACATTGACCGGGCGCGGGCTCGGCCGCGGCCGGCAAGGCTCCCGCGGGCGCCGGCAGGAGGAGCGCGAGCGCGAGCCGGCAAGCCCAGGTGGCGTGTCGGCATACGCGGGAGCGGCGTGGCATGTGGGGCAGACGCGGCGACATCGCGGGGGGCATGGCTCGAATTCCGGTGCCTCGATGGGATGGCGCGCCCGCTCCCCCGCCGCGCGCGCCGGGAGAAAAAAGCACGCCGCGCCGGCCGTTGCAAATGGCCATGCCGGCGCCCGCCCTGCGGCCATGGCCCGCGCGGCAACCCGCATCACGCGCGTGGATGCGCCGCGTCATAGGCCGCCAGCAGGCGATCGCGGTCGACCTCGGTATAGACCTGCGTCGTGGACAGCGAGGCGTGGCCCAGCAGTTCCTGGATCTGCCGCAGGTCGGCGCCGGCCGACAGCAGGTGCGTGGCGAAGGAATGCCGCAGCGCGTGCGGCGTCGCCGTATCCGGCAGCCCGAGCGCGCCGCGCATGCGCTCCATGGCGAGCTGGATGAGGCGCGGGCTCAGCACCCCCCCCTTGGCGCCTCTGAACATCGGCTCGTCCCGCTCCAGCGGATAGGGCAGCAGTTCCAGGTAGCGGGCGACGGCCTGCTGCACGATCGGCAGCACCGGCACCAGACGCTCCTTGCCGCCCTTGCCGACGATGCGCAGCGTATCGCGGCCGGCGATGGGAGCGTCCTTGAGCGCCAGCCCGACCGCCTCGGAGATGCGCAAGCCGCACCCGTAGAGCAGCATCAGCACGGCCGTGTCGCGCGCCGCCAGCCAGTCGTGCCGCACATCGCCGCTCGCCTCGACGACCGCGCCGGCCTTGGCGACCGTCAGCGGCTTCGGCACCGAATGCGGAACCTTGGGGCTGGTCACCAGCTGCACGCCGCGGCTGGCCGCCAGATCCGCCTCGTCGAGCCAGCGGAACAGCATGCGGAGCGCCGACAGCGAGCGTGACAGCGAGCGGCTGCTGACGCCGGCCCGGCGACGCGCCGAGAGAAAGCCGCGGAAGGCGCGCGCGTCGAGCCGCGCGATATCGGCGAGGCACGGCGGATGCCCGAGCTGCCCCTTCAGATGCACCAGGAATTGCCGCAGATCGCGCTCGTAGGCGACGAGCGTCGCAGCCGCCAGCCCGCGCTCATTGGCGAGATGCGCGAACCAGCCGCGCACGGCGCGCGCCAAGTCGTCGCCGAGCGGCAGCTCGCCGTCCCCGGCGAGGACCGTATCGATGTCGCTGGCCCCGCTCATATCGTACCCTCTTCGCTGGCCTGTCGCCGCGCCGCGCCGAGCCTACCCTCGAAGTGATTTGGTTGACGCGAGGTTAACATGCGTCGCGCGTCGCTGCCTCCGCTCCCTCCAACGTGGCGACGGGGACCCCTGCCGCCCACCCTGGCGCTTCGATCGGCCACGCCACAACCGCGCTTCGGCACGTTGACGCCACAAAGCTGCGCCTGAGTTCGCGTCTATCGCTGCGGCCACGGCGTGGAATGTGCTGGAGGCCGCCCCCTTGCACCAAACGAGCACCAGGAGGCACGCCATGCGCGCAATGTCCGGAGCCATCGCAGCCGCGCTCCTGCTGGCCGGGTCGGGCATGGCGCTCGGCGGCGACATCGCCGGCACATGGCTGACGGAAGAGGGCGCCTCCAAGGTCCGCCTCGAGCCGTGTGGCAGCGTCTTGTGCGGCAAGCTGGTCTGGCTGCGCGAGCCCAATGACCCGAAGTCGGGCGCGCCGATCCTCGACAAGAACAACCCGGACAAGGCGCTGCGCGCGCGTCCGCTGCTGGGCCTGACGCTGATCAGCGCCATCACGCCGGGCGACGAGGAGAGCGAATGGAAAGCCAGGGCCTATAACGCCGAGGACGGCAAGACCTATGACGTGACGCTCAAGCTGCAGGAGGACGGCACGCTGGAGCTGGAGGGCTGCGGGCTCGCCGGCCTCGTCTGCCAGGGCGAAACCTGGACGCGCGCGCCCGAGTAGGCGCCGAGCTGCGACCGCGCGGCACAACGAGCCGAGATGCCCGTGGCGAACCACGAGCATCTCGACCGTCTATGGGCATATTTGCGAAGCCTGGCATCGTTCGACCGCTGGCCACAGTGGGCTGTTCCAGGTCGGTGAGCCGGCTCCGTGGAGGGCGTAAGGAAGATCGTATCGGCCGCTACGCGCACATGGCCGAGCCAAACAACGCACGAGACGCAACAAGCACTGACGCGAACACGAGGTTACGCAGGACGCGCACACGGACTGACGCAGTACACACCGGCTGGGAAACGGACACATCCCGGCCGGCTCTTCCATAGAACGCGCGTGTGACGGAGATATTTCACAAAAAAAGCGGGTCCGACTCGCGATCGAACCCGGAGGAAGATGGGGAGAAGGGAAGAAGAAGCAGTGCGGGTCCGACGCCCGGCCAGCCGACAGGCAGCCGGCCGGGCTGAAACTCAGTCTTCGTCTCGGTCGGCGTGGCGGCGCTGCGACTCGGCGGCGATCACCGCGCCGAGGAACAGGGCGCCGATGCCGAGGGCCACGGCGGCACCATGGTTGCCGTGATGGCGACCGTACTCCCGGACATGACCATGGCGGTACGCCAGCGGCGGCGCCGGGCGATGCGCGCCGAATTCGCGGCCGCCGCCGTGACGGTGGCGGTGGCCCTCGGCGAGAGCAGCACCGGCGAAGGTGACGAGGGACATCGCCGCGATGCCTGCGGCGGTGGCGATCGAGCCGAACGTGCGCTGAGCGATCATCGGGGCGGTGCTCCTGAAGCAGATGTGAGGCCGGCGGGGTCCGTCATCGGCCGGGGCGATCTGCCCCTTCACTTGAGCGTGGTTATAGGCCCCGCCGCCTGAATGCGATTTGAACGCGGCCTGCAGCATTCGTTCATGTTGCGAAGCCACCTTGCCCGGCCCACCGGGCCCGGCCCCATTGGGGGAGGCAGGGAGCGGAAGCCGACGCCGTCTGTCCCGGCGGCGCGCCCCCCACCGCCATCCGCGGGGCTTGATCGATCGCAAGCAAAGCGCCGGCCGGCCGCCTATAAATGCGGCACTGGACAACGCTAGGGAAGCCGCCCATGAGCAGCGACACGTGCAAATACCAGCTCGGCGAGGAGCACATTCCGCGCGCCTGGTACAACATCGCCGCCGACCTGCCCGGCCTGCCGCCACCGCTGCACCCCGGCACCGGCAAGCCCATCGGCCCGGACGATCTCGCGCCGCTGTTCCCGATGGCGCTGATCGCACAGGCGCCGGCAAGCTCGAGGACCGCGATTACGACGCCAGCGCCCTCGATGCGTCCCTGGCCCAACTCCCACCGGTGGCGGCGGAGTAGCCTCGCGCACGCATGCAAAAGGGGCGGCCCCGCAGCCGCCCCTCGCATTGCGCTCGATTTCGATCAGTTGTTGTCCTCGGGCAGGCGCGGCAGCGGCAGGAAGGGGATGCCCTCCTCGGCCAGCTCGCGCGCCTCCTCGGCCGACGCCTCGCCGTGGATGGCGCGCGCGGCGCTCTCCTTGTAGTGGATGCGGCGAGCCTCCTCGGCGAACCGCGAGCCGACGTTCTCGGTCTTGCTCTCGACCTCCTGGCGCATCTCGCGCAGCACCTGCAGCACCTCGGCGGGGATCGGGCGCCGCGCCGGGGCTTCGGGCGCCATGGCGTCCGGCCTGTCCGCATCACGCCGTGCCGCGTCGGGCGTCGACTGGTCCCGGCCCGGCCGGCGACCACGCTTGGCGACGCTCGGCGCCATCGGTGCCTTGGCGACCTTGACGGAGCCGCACACCGGGCAGGCGACGGCCCCCTGCGCCATCTGCCCGTCGCAGGCCTCGATGCTCTGGAACCAGCCCTCGAATTCGTGGCCCTTGGCGCAGACGAGCCGATATTTGATCATGACCTGACCTCCTCTGGCCGGGGCTCTGGCCGGGGCGCCGGCTCACGCGGCGCCGCATCGGCGGCGGGGGCGGGCGCGTCCTGCCGCACCACGGTGAACGGCCGATCGTGCGTCAGCGACGGCACGCGGCCGCGAGCATCGTCGACAAGCGACGATTGAACATCCGCAAAAATGACCGAAGGGTGAATGCCGCCCTCGGCGATCACCTCGCCCCAGGGCGTGATGACCAGACTGTGACCGTACGTCTCGCGCCCATGCTCATGCAGGCCGCCCTGGGCCGCGGCGAAAACGAAGCACTGGCTCTCGACGGCACGAGCCCGCAACAGCACGTGCCAATGGGCCTGCCCGGTGGTCTTGGTGAACGCCGCCGGGGCGGCAATATAGCGCGCGCCGGCCTTGGCCAGGGCCCGGTGCAGATAGGGAAAGCGCAGGTCGTAGCAGATCGTGAGCCCAAGCCCGCCCCACGGCAAGGCGGCCACCACGGCCTCGCGGCCCGGCTCGTAGTTGCGGCTCTCCTTGTAGCTCTCTCCTCCCGGCAGATCGACGTCGAACATGTGGATCTTGTCGTAGCGCGCGGCGACCCTGCCGTCGGGGCCGATCAGGTAGGAGCGGTTGGCGATGCGGCCCGTCGGCAGCATCACGCCCATGGAGCCGATGTGGAGCACGATGCGCAGGCTGGCGGCCAGCGCCGCGAAGGCGGCAAGAGAGGAATTGCCGGCCTCGGGCAGGGTGAGCGCGAACAGCCGCTCGCGGTCGAGCTCCATCAGCGTGGTGACTTCCGGCGTCTGTACGTACTGGGCGCCGCCCGCCGCAGCCTCCCGGATCAGCGCGCACGCGTCACGCACGTTGCGCTCGACGTCGCGGCCCGAGCACATCTGCACGAGGCCGACGCGGAACCGTTCAGAGCTGCTGCGCTCGCCCACCACGGATCACCTCGCCAGCATGGCATCGAGACGGCCGGCGCTGTCCAGCGCGTGCAGGTCATCACAACCGCCGACGTGGGTATCGCCGATCCAGATCTGCGGCACGGTGGAGCGGCCGTGCGCCAGCTCGGTCATGCGCTCACGCAGCTCCGGCCGGCCGCCGACATCGATCTCCTCGAACGCGGCGCCCTTGCGGCGCAGCAGGTCCTTGGCGCGGTGGCAATAGGGGCAGATGCTGGTGGTGTAGATGGTGATCCTGGCCATCGGTCGCGCTCGGGCTCCTCGTCGAGGTTTGCGGTTCGTGCGATCTCGTTTCCTGGAACGTACTGCCTCCAGGCGGCCAAGCAAAGGCGGGCACGCCCCCGGCGCACCCGGATCGGCCGCGCCCTGTGGCCGGGCGGTCGCCGTTGCGCGGCCGGCAAGCGCCGCGCCGCGGTCCGCCACGTGGCGGCCCGGCTGACCCGGCGGGGCCTCAAGCCGGCAGGTGCAGCGGGTTGGTCACCATGGCCAGCGCCAGCACGTCGACTCGCGCCGCTCCCGCCCGGCGCAGCGCCCGCGCGCAGGCTTCCACCGTGGCGCCCGTGGTGATGACGTCCTCCACCAGCACGACATTGGCGCCATCGACCATGCCGACGCGGTCAGCGGCCACCTTGAAAGCGCCGCGCACGTTGAGGCGCCGCTGCTCGCGCGTCAGCCCCACCTGCCGGGGGGTGCGGCGCGTGCGCTGGAGCACGAACGGGTCGCAGGGCACGCCCGTCAGGCGCGACAGCTCGCGCGCCAGCTCGGCCGACTGGTTGAAGCGCCGCGACAGCAGCCGCAGCCGGTAGAGCGGCACCGGCAGCAGCAGGTCCGCATCAGACAGCAGCTCGGTGCCGGCCCCTTGCAGCCAGCGGCCGAGCAGATGCCTCGCGTCCTGGCGATCGTGGTACTTGAAGCCGTGCACCAGCTGGCGCATGGCGCCCTCGTAGCGGGCCACCGCGCGGGCGCGATCGTAGGCCGGAGGATCGGCCGCGGCGGCGGCGGAGATGGCGCCTGGCCCGGCGTCGAACGGCAGCGGGATGCCGAGCCGCTCGCACAGCGGCGGACGGATGAAATCCACCTGCCGCCAGCAGTCCGCACACAATGAATCGTGATCGGCGAGAGGCGCTCGGCAGGCGAGGCAGAGCGGCGGCACCACGATATCCGCGAGGCGGTGCAGCGCGGCGACGCCGCCGGCCCGCACCCGCGCCAGCAGGCCGGGCGGCGTCGCGCCGGCACGCGGCGGGCGCGGCCGAGGCCCACCGCCGCCCGGCAGAGCCGCGCCGCCCGCGTCGGCCGCGCCGCCGCCCGGCTCTGGTCGCGCCCTGTTCATGCCTCGGCCTCGTCCAGCAGGTCGGCCACATGGTCGCCGATGGCGAGGCTCGCCGTCAGCCCGGGACTTTCGATGCCATAGAGCGCGACGAGGCCGGCCAGCCCATGCTGGCGCGGCCCGTGGATGGCGAAATCGGGCGCCGGTTCGCCAGAGCGGTAAATTTTCGGCCGGATGCCGGAGTAGGCCGGTGCCAGCGCGCCGTCCGGCAGGGCTGGCCAATAGCGCCGAATCTCGGCGGCGAAGCGGGCCTCGCGCGCGCCTCCGGGATCGTCGCAAGCGTAGTCGATGCGCTCCGTCCATTCGAGGTCTGGGCCGAACTTGGCGCGCCCCCCGATGTCGAGCGTCAGATGCACGCCGAGCCAGGCGCCCTGCGGCATCGGGTAGACGAGGTGGCGAAAGGGCGAAGCCCCGGCGAGGGAGAAATAATGCCCCTTGGCAGGGTAGGTGCGCGGCGGTCGGTAGCGGGGTGCCGCCGGCTCGCCCTTGGCCGGCACGCCCTTGGCCGGCCCGCCGTTGGCCGGCACGCCGTGGTCCGGGAACAGGCTGTCGGCGAGCGCCGAGCCGCCGAGCCCCGCCGCGAGCACGACGCGCCGCGCCGTGAGGCTCGCCATCTCGCCGCTTGCGGCGGCGCGGGTTGCGAGACGGAAGCCGCCGCCGGGCAGCGCCTCCAGGCTTTCGGCCGCGTGCGCCAGAACCACCGCTCCGCCGCGCGCGGTCAGGTGCCCCTCCAATGCCTGCATCAGGCCATGGCTGTCGACCACACCGGTCGAGGGCGACAGCACCGCCGCTACGCACGCCAGGGCCGGCTCCAGGCGGCGCGCCGCCGCTCCGTCCAGGGGCACCAGATCATCGACGCCGTTGGCGCGGCCGGTGGCCAGCAGCGCCGCGAGCGCCGCCTGTTCGGTCGCCGACGTCGCCACCAGCAGCTTGCCGCAGCGGCGCACCGCGACGCCGTTCTGAGCCGCGAAACGATAAAGCATCCGGCGCCCCTCGACGCACAGGCGCGCCTTGAGGCTGCCGGGCGGATAATAAATGCCGGCGTGGATCACCTCGGAGCTGCGCGAGCTGATCTCGGCACCGATGCGGTCGTTGCGTTCCAGCACCAGCGGCGCGCCGCCACGCCGCGCGAGCGCGCGGGCAACGGCGAGGCCCACCACACCGGCTCCAATGACGACCGTCTCCACATCGCTGCCGCTCACCTCCGCTCTCCGCTCCCACCTCTCCGCTCCCACCGACGCCCGCCCGCGCACGGCCGCAGGGCCGCTATTGCGCGCCATGCCCGCCGGCTCTAAGGGACATCGGACCGCCCGCCGCGGCAAGCCCCTCGTTCGGGCGCCCCTCGTTCGGGCGCCGAGGCGTGAGGCCCAAGCGCCGCCCACGATTTTGCCCCGCGAGACACGATGGCCGAGACCTCCCCAGTGCCCGCATCCGCGGCTCCGGAAACCGCCGATCCGAGCCGGCCGTTGATGCAACGCCTCGCGGACCTCGGCATCGCGACCCGCACTGTCGAGCATGCGGCCGTGTTCACCGTCGCCGAAAGCTCGGAGCTGGAGCGGCAGCTGCCGGGCGGTCACACCAAGAACCTGTTCCTCAAGGACGACAAGGGCGCGCTGTGGCTGGTCGTCGCCGAGAGTGCGACGCGCGTCGACCTCAAGGCCCTGTCGCGCCGCATCGGCTCAGGCCGGCTGAGCTTCGGCAAGCCCGACCTGCTGCGCGAGGTGCTGGGCGTGCCGCCGGGCTCGGTGACCGCGTTCGCCGTCATGAACGCGACGGCGGGCCGCATCCGCGTCGTCGTCGATCACAACCTGATGGCCCACGACACCGTCAACTGCCATCCGCTGCGCAATACGGCGACCACCAACATCGGCCGCGACGACCTGATCCGCTTCATGCGCGCCTGCGGCCACGAGCCCACGGTCGCCGACCTCGGCCCGCCAACCGCTTGACGGGCACGCCGGCTCCTGCTTACCCCTCTCTGCACGTCTGGCCGGGCGCAATTTTCCTCCCTGCCCGCAGCGATTCTTTGCTTGGATGCGGGCCGATGGCCGCCTATCTCAGGGGCCGAGCCACCCCGCCAGCTGGACGCCGCCTGCGGCCCAGCCCAGCGACACGCCAGGAGACAAGCGCCCATGGAATTCGGAACCCGCAAGCCGGCCGCCCCGGGCGGCGCAGCCCCGGCCGGCCCGTTCGTCAAGGACGTCACCACCGCCACCTTCGCCAAGGAGGTCATCGAGGCCTCGCGCGCCGCGCCGGTGCTGGTCGACTTCTGGGCCCCCTGGTGCGGACCCTGCAAACAGCTGACCCCGATCCTCGAGAAGGTCGTCGCCAGCTACGGCGGCAAGGTCATCCTGGCCAAGGTCAACATCGACGAGCATCCCGGCCTTGCCAGCCAGCTGCGCGTGCAGTCGGTGCCGACGGTCTACGCCTTCCGCGACGGACGGCCGCTCGACGGCTTCATGGGTGCGCAACCCGAGAAGGTCGTGCGCGCTTTCATCGAGCGCATCATGGGCGACGAGGCGGAGGCCGACATCGCCGCCGTGCTGGCCTCGGCCGACGAGGCGCTGGCCGCCGGCGACCTGCAGTCGGCCGCGGAAATCTTCGCCGCCGTGCTGCAGGAGGACCAGCAGAACGTGCAGGCCATTGCCGGCCTCGCGCTGTGCTATCTGAAGAGCGGGGACGTCGCCCGCGCCGAGCAGACGCTGGAGCTGGTGCCGCCCGACAAGCGCGACGGCGTCGCCGTGCAAAGCACGCTCGCCGCCATCGAGCTGGCCAAGAAGGCCGGCGAGCCCGACAAGCGCGGCGAGCTGGCCGAGAAGGTCGCCGCCAACCCGGCCGACCACCAGGCCCGCCTCGACCTCGCGGTGGAGCTGGCGGCGCGCGGCGACAAGCAGCAGGCGCTCGACCACCTGCTCGAGCTGGTGCGCCGCGACCGCAACTGGAACGAGCAGGCCGGACGCAAGCAGCTGGTGCAGCTGTTCGACGCCTGGGGACCGAAGGACGAGCTGACGCTGGAGGGCCGGCGCCGCCTGTCGTCGATCCTGTTCAGCTGAGGCGGCGTCAGCAGGCTGGGACACTCGGCATCCCGAGCCCCGTTTTTTTCTGCACGCCGTTCGGCAAAGCCCTGGTCAGCGCCGGCCGGCACTGTAGGATGCGCGCTCCAATGGTGCTCCAGTGATGTGGGCGAGGAGAGACGTCGTGGCCCCGACCGATCGCTATCGCAGACCGGCCGACCTGCCGTCGCGCATTCCGGTGTTTCCTCTGCGTGGGGCCATCCTGCTGCCGCGCGCCACACTGCCGCTCAACGTCTTCGAGCCGCGCTATCTGGCCATGGTCGACGCCGCGCTGGCCGGCCACCGCATCGTCGGTATCGTGCAGCCGGCGAGCGGGGCGTCGGCGACCGAGAGCCCGCCCGGCCGCGATGTGGAGCTGCGTCGCATCGGTTGCGCCGGCCGCCTCACCGCCTACCAGGAGCAGGACGACGGCCGGCTTCTCATCACTCTGACCGGCATCACCCGGTTCGCCATCCTCGACGAGGCCGCCACCGAGCAGCCCTACCGGATCGCCAGCGTCAGCTACGACCGCTTCGCCAGCGATCTCACCGAGGGCCTCGGCGAACAGGAGGTCGACCGGTCCAATCTGCTGCGCGTCCTGAAAAGCTATCTCGACGCCAACCGCATGCGGGCCGACTGGCACGCCATCCAGCGCTCGCCGAGCGAGATGCTCGTCAACGCGCTGTCCGTCATGTGCCCCTATGGCGCGGAGGAAAAACAGGCGCTGCTGGAAGCGCCGGACCTGAAGACGCGCGCCGACGTGCTGGTGGCGCTCGCAGAGATGGACCTCGCCTCCGGCGGCGACGCCGGCGGCACCATGCAATAGCGCACGGCTTGGCCGAACCTGGGACGCGCCCAATGGCTGACGATCGCAAACCCGCTGGGCAAGGGCAGTCTCCGCCGCGCGAGGCTTCCCCGAGCCGCGCCGCGCAACCTCCCCACGCTCCGACCGACGCCGGACCGGCCGCTGCCGCGACGGTCGACCTGCCGGAACGCGTGCATGGGCGGCTGCTCGAACTGTTCGTCTGCCCGGTGACCAAGACCACGCTCACCTACGACGAGAAGCGCCAGGAGCTCATCAGCCGCGCCGCCGGACTGGCCTACCCGATCCGCAACGGCGTGCCGCTGCTGACCGTCGAGGCCGCGCGCCCGCTCGATGATGTGCGCGGTTCGCCGCCCTCCCGGCCTTGAACTCGAGACATCAATCGATGTCGACGAATCCGTCGATCAGGTGCAGCTGGCGCGCGCAGTGGAGCAGCCGCAGGACCGGGCGACGCTTCAGGCTGTTCGCGCGCTGGTCGTGAAGCCGGACGATGAAGTCCTCGTCGTCTTCCGAGAGATCGAGACGTGCCTGCCAGCACCGGTCGACCAGCGACGACACGCTGAAGCCGTCGAAGCTGGAGTAGGTCCTGGCATCATCGCGCAGCTCGATCAGCTTTTCACGCTGCCGCAAACTGATCGGCTCGCGCCCGGAGCGGCCGGCCATCGAATCGAGAAAATCGATCTCCCAGTCCGTCCAGCCGATATCGGTGAGCTTCAGCAGATAGCTGGCCAGCGAGCCCACCGCCGCCGGATTCTGCGCCAGCTTCTGCATTTCAATGTGTGAGGACATGGGGAGCCCGCGGCTGCGACCGAATCGCCGCCAGCATAGCACCGCTGTGCGCAGCCTGTGGGCAAGCCTGTGGATGGCCGCTTGATCGCTGTTGGTTAAGGATCGCGTGTCCCCCGGCCGCGACGCCGCGTGCCGTTCCCCGCCGATCCTCAACGTCCGCGTAACCACGTCGCTTCAGCGTTTCCTAAGCGCGCCGTGGTCCACTCGAACCGTAAGGAATTGGGGAACTGTGGGCAATCTCGGTCGTGCCGGTCAACGAACCCTCTGACGGTCGCTCGCAGGCATCGGCCGAGGCTGGCCGCGACAGCCCGCAACGCGCCCGGCGACAGCGTCACGCTGGGCACGGCGTCGCCGCCGTCATGCGGCTCGCTCGCTCATGGCCGGCATTTCGCCGCCGCCTGCGCCAGCGCTGGCTGAACGGCCCGATCCCCATACGCATTGCCGGCATCGGCGGCGCCGGCGCGCTCGTCTGCGGTCTCGCCACGCAACCGGCGCCGCTGCTGGCCTCCCACGTCGTGCTGCTCGCCGCCGGGGCTGCCCTCTCGCTGCTCGCCATGCATCTGGCGCTGCGCCTCGTTCACCGCAGCGAGGGGCCGCACCACGCCCTGCGCCTCGACGACATCGGCGACCGGCTGGAGCGACGCATCGAGCGCCTGCAGGACGTGCAGTGGGAGCTGTCGGAGAACCTCGCCCGCTATCGCAGCCTGCTCGACACGCAGAACGACGTCATCCTGCGCCGGGGCGCCGATGGCGCGCTGTCGTTCGTCAACCAGTCCTTTGCCCGCCTGTTCGGCGTCGGCGCCGACGCCGTGCTGGGCAAGCCGTTCGCGCTCGAGGCCCTGGCGACCGAAGGCGAGGGACCGCTGACGTGCCATGCCGACGTGCGCCGCCGTCGCTACGCGCAGCATCTCGTCACCGCGCAGGGACCGCGCTGGATCGAATGGGAGGAGCACCTCGTCGCGGCCGCCGACGGGCGCGGGCTGGAGGTGCAAGCCGTCGGGCACGATGTCACCGAGACCCGGCGCCAGGAGGCGGCGCTGTCGGAAGCGCGCGACCAGGCGGAAGCCGCCAACCGCGCCAAGTCACGCTTCCTCGCCGCCATGAGCCACGAGATCAGGACGCCGATGAACGGCATCCTCGGCATGTCGGCCCTGCTCGGCGACACCCCGCTCGACCAGGAGCAGCAGACCTACGTGCGCGCCGTCGACCAGTCGGCCCGCACGCTGCTGGCGCTGATCGACGAGATCCTCGACTTCTCCAAGATCGAAGCCGGCAAGCTGGTGCTGCATCCCTCGACGTTCGTGCTGGCAGGCTGCGTGCAAGACGCGGTGGAGCTGCTGGCGCCGCGCGCGCAGGCCAAGGGCCTGGAGATCGCCTGGTCGGTAGCGCCTGGCCTGCCCGGACTGGTGCGCGGCGATGTCGTACGGCTGCGCCAGATCCTGCTCAACCTGCTCTCCAACGCGGTGAAATTCACCGATCGCGGCAGCATCGCGGTGCTCATCGACCGCGGCGCCGCGACCAGCGATACCAGCCCTTCGGCCCTGCCGATCCGCATCGCGGTGCGTGACACCGGCATCGGCCTGTCGAGCGAGGACATGACGGCGCTGTTCGCGGAGTTCGAGCAGGCGGACGCCGCGCAACGGCGACAGACCGGCGGCACCGGGCTCGGCCTCGCCATCTCCAAGCGGCTGGCGCGCGCCATGGGCGGCGACATCTGCGTCGCCAGCGCGCCGGGCCAGGGCGCGACATTCACGGTCGAGCTGATGCTGACGGCCGAAACCAGCGCGGAAGCCGAGGTCGGCGAGAGTGACGCGGCCACGCTGCCGCGCACCGTGCTGCTCGCCTTCGAGGCCGGCATCGAGCGGCAGAACATCGCCGAGCTGTTGCGCGCGGCCGGCATCACCGTGCACGAATGCGACCTTGCGGCCGCGGCAACCGTGGCCGACAGCTGCGCCGGCAACGGACAACCTGTCGAACGTCTCATCGTCGACGTCACCGCATCGGCGGGCCTGGCCGGCAAGGCCCTCGCGGCCGTCAAGGCAAAGCATCCCGCCGGTGCCGTGCAGGGCCTCGTGCTGGTCAGCGTGCTGTCGCGGGCAGCGCTCGCCGATTTCCGGGCCCAAGGCTTCGAGGCCTACCTGGTGAAGCCCGTGCGCCCCGCCTCGGTCTTGAAGCAGCTGGCGGCTCCGGCTCGCCGCAAGGGCACAATCACGCAGGCGGCCAAGGAGATGCGCCCTGTCGCCGCAGCGCTGCCCGACGTGCGTTCGCGCCGCCGCGTGCTGCTGGCCGAGGACAACGAGATCAACGCCCTGCTGGCGCGCCGCCTGATCGAGCGCAGCGGCGGCGAAGCCCACTGGGTGCACAACGGCCGCGAGGCAGTGGCGGCCATCGGCACTGTTCTGGCCGGCGAACTGGCTGCCTTCGATGCCGTGCTGATGGACATCTTCATGCCGGAGCTCGATGGCCTGGAGGCGACGCGCCGCATCCGCGCGCTCTACGACGAGAACCCCGAGGCCGGGCCCTGCCCGCCGATCATCGCGCTGACCGCCAACGCGTTTGCCGAGGACCGCGAGCGCTACCTCGCCGCCGGCCTCGACGACTACCTGTCGAAGCCGTTCGACAAGGCCGATCTCGAGCGCGTCCTCGCCGCCCACGCCGGAGCCGCCACCAGCGCCGCCGCCTGACCCGGCCGGGTCCGCCCCGCAGCGGGCCGGGCTCTTGATGCGCCGTCGCCGACATGTCACGAGTTCGTGCTAGCTGCGTTGCCCAGCAATGACCAGCAGCAGGGACGGGACATGAGGCAAGCGGCGCGCGACCACGCTGGACGGCTGACGCGGGAGGTGCGCAGGGTCGCCTCTCCCGACGGCCTCAAGGCTCTCGCCATCCTGGGACGCAAGGCGCGCGATGCCTCGCTCGGATCGCTGCACGCGCTGCGCGCCCTCGATCGCTTGCCTGGCCGACCCGGCGCGCTCGCCCGTCACGACCTCCGTCCGGCTCCGCCCAAGGTCTACGGCCGCGTCGGCGACCTCGAGGTGCGCCTCGCGGGCGGGCGCGCCGACATCGAGAGTGCGCAACGGCTGCGCTACCGCGTCTTCTACGAGGAAATGTCAGCCACCCCGTCGTTCGTCGCCCAGATGCGCCGGCGCGACGAAGACGCCTACGACGCCTTCTGCGATCACCTGCTGGTGGTCGATCGCGCCGAGCCGCAGGCATCGGCGGCCTGGAAGAGCAGCCGCAGGCCCAACGTCGTCGGCACCTATCGCGTGCTGCGCGACGACGTGGCGCGCCATCGCATCGGCTTTTACACGCAATCGGAGTACGACATCGCGCCGCTGATGCTCGCCCGGCCGCAGGCGCGCTTCATGGAACTGGGCCGCAGCTGCGTGCTGAAGCCGTACCGCACGCGGCGCACGGTGGAGATGCTCTGGCACGGGCTGTGGACCTATGTGCGCGAGCACAAGGTCGACGTCATGATCGGCTGCGCCAGCTTCCCCGGCACCGACCCGCAGGCGCACGCCATGGCGCTGTCCTACCTGCACCACCACGCGCTCGCGCCGCCTGAGTGGCGCGCCCACGCGCACGCCGGAAACCGCGTCGGGATGAACCTGGTCGCCGCCGACAAGCTCGATGCGAGGGCGGCTCTGAAAGCGATGCCGCCGCTCATCAAGGGCTACCTGCGGCTCGGCGCCTGGTTCGGCGAGGGCGCCGTCGTCGACCGGCAGTTCGGCACCACGGACGTGCTGGTGGTCATGCCCGTCGCGCGCATCGACGCCCGCTATTTCGAGCACTTCGGCGCCCCCGACGAGGCGAAGAGCCGCATCGCGTGAGACCTTCGGAAAGGGCTGGCGAAGCGCCCGTCGCGTCTCAGCTTCGGAGCTCGGCGAGGTCGCGGTAGAGGTCGAGCGCTTCCGGGTTCGCCAGCGCCTCCTTGTTCTTGATCTCGCGGCCCATCACCACGTCGCGCACAGCAAGTTCCGTGATCTTGCCCGATTTGGTGCGCGGGATATCGACGACGGGAATGATGCGGGCCGGCACGTGGCGCGGGCTGGCACCGTCCTTGATCTGCTTCCTGATGCGCGCCTGCAAGGCGTCGTCGAGCACGAAGCCCGGCTTCAGCACGACGAACAGCACGACCCGCACGTCGCCCGCGAAATCCTGGCCGATGACGATGCTTTCCTGGATCTCCGGCAGCTGCTCGACCTGGCGATAGATTTCCGCCGTGCCGATGCGCACGCCGCCGGGGTTCAGCGTCGCATCCGAGCGGCCGTGAATGATCATGCCGCCGTGCGTCGTCCATTCGGCGAAGTCGCCGTGGTGCCAGAGGCCGGGGAAGCGCTCGAAATAGGCTGCGCGATAGCGAGCCCCATCGGAGTCGTTCCAGAAGCCGATCGGCATGGAGGGGAACGGATTGCGGCAGACAAGCTCGCCCTTGCCGCGCGCCATGTGCCGGGCCTGCTCGTCGGCGACATCGGCGTCGAGCCCCAGCGCCGGGCCCTGGATTTCGCCGCGATAGACGGGCTTCAACGGGTTGCCGAGCACGAAGCAGCCGCACAGATCCGTTCCGCCGGAAATGGAGGCGAGGTGCAGGTCGCGCTTGATGTCGGCGTAGACGTAGTCGAAGCTTTCCTCGGCCAGCGGCGAGCCCGTCGACATGATGGCGCGCAGGTCGGCGAGGTTGTGCGTGCGGGCCGGTGCGAAGCCGGCCTTTTTCAGCGCGTCGATGTATTTCGCCGAGGTGCCGAACTGCGTGCAGCGCTCGGCCGCCGCGAAGTCCCACAGCACATGCCCCGTCGGGTGGAACGGCGAGCCGTCATAGAGTAGCAGCGTGGCACGCGCGGCGAGACCCGAGGCGAGCCAGTTCCACATCATCCAGCCGAGCGTGGTGAAATAGAACAGGCGGTCACCCGGCTTCACGTCGGTGTGCAGCAGATGCTCGCTGAGGTGCTTCAACAGCAGACCACCCGCCGTGTGCACGATGCATTTCGGCACGCCCGTGGTGCCGGACGAAAACAGGATGTAGAGGGGCTGCGTGAACGGCAGGCGCAGGAACAGCGGCTCGCGGTCGGACCGCTTGTCGACGGCATCCGCCCAGCTCACGGCGCGGCCCACGCGCGCGGCTTGCGCCCCGTTGAGGCGGGCGACCAGCGCCTCGGCGCGGCCGAGATAGGGCACCACGACGATGCGCTCGACGCTCGGCATGGCGGCGGCGATCTCGGCCACCTTGTCGGCGATGTCGATGGTCTTGCCGCCGTAGTAGTAGCCGTCGCAGACGACGAGCACGCGCGGCTCCACCTGGGCGAGGCGATCGAGCACGCCTTGCACGCCGAAGTCCGGCGAGCAGGATGACCACACGGCACCGAGCGAAGCCGCGGTCAGCGCCGCCACCGTCGTCTGCGGACAGTTCGGCATCACGGCGCCGACGCGATCTCCCGGCGCAATGCCGGCCTCGGCGAACACGGCCTGCAAGCGGCCGACCTCGGAGCGCAGCTCGTCCCACGACATGCGGCGGCGCAGCTTGTCCTCGCCCCAGAACACCAGCGCGTCTCCGGCGCCCCGCTGCTGCAGGCAGTTCTCGGCGAAGTTCAGCCGCGCGCCTGGAAAGAAGCGCGCGCCCGGCATCTTGTCCGCATCGACCAGATATGGCTCTGCCCCCTTGTCGCCGACGACACCGGCGAAGTCCCACAGCTCGCTCCAGAAGCGGGCTGGATCAGCCACGGAAAAGCGGTGCAGGTCGTCGTAGTCGGCAACCGCGACGCCGGCGTCCCGCGACACCTTGGCCATGAAGCGGGCGAGATTGCTGGCGCCGATCCGCTCGGGGCTGGGGCTCCACAGTGGCTGGCTTCCGGCTTGGCTCATTCGTCTCGCTCCTCGTCCGTGTGTGGGGCCGCCCCCTGGCCCGCGCCGTGGGCCGCACCGAGGGGAGTCCCCCGCCAGCGCGGCATGGGCGCCCCTTGCACCTGCCGGCGGGCACGCCTAAGACTGCGCACGTGTCCGGCCGTCCCGGCAGATAGGTAGGCCCGCAGCCTGCGGTCAAGCGGGCGCATAGGGCGAAACCCCGGAATGCTCACATCCATGCGGCGGGAGCCGCTCGTCGAATGCAGTTGAGCAGGGTCAGGCGGCGGCACCATACGACGGCCTATCTGGCCTTGTCCGCGCTGGCGTTCGCTGCCGCCGTGCCGGCCGTGGTCGGCAGTCGCCAACTGGTGCCGCAGTTCGATCGCACCGCGCTGGCGGCCGCCCGCGACAGCATCACGCTGGCCACACGCCTGCCCCTGATTTCCTCCGCCGGCCTGATCCTCGATGCCGGAACGCTCTCCATCGCCGCCACCCAGGCGCCGAGCGCGCGCACCAGCGAGGGCCTGCTGACGCTGCTGTCCAGCGGCAAGGCGCGCCTGACGCTCAACGGCGCCCGGCTGACGTTCTCCTCCGCCGCCACTGCGGCCGGCCTGCCGCCGCCGGGCGAAGCCACGGCGCCGATCGTCTCGACGCTGCTGCACTCGGGCTTCGAGGTGCTGAGCATCCGCCGCGCAGCCGTGTCTCTGCCGCGCGCCGACGGCACCAGCCTCGAGATCAGCAACCTCAACGCCGAGGTCTCGCTGAAGCGCAAGGGCTTCGTAGCCGTCACCGGCAGCTTCGACCTGGCCGGCAAGCCATTGACCTTCGAGACCCAGATCGGGCTCGGCGACCGCTCGACGGCGAGCCGGCTGCCGATCCAGGGCACCCTCGACGGGCAGCATCTGAGGGTCACCCTCAATGGCCGCATCTCTCTGGGCGACGGCCTGCAGCTGTCGGCGCAGCGCGCGACGATCGCCTCGCCGAGCGTGCGCGAGCTGGCAGCCTGGCTCGGCTATGCTTGGCCGACGGGGCGGGGCTTCGAGCGCCTGTCGATCGAAGGCAACCTCGACCTCGTCAACCAGTGGCTGTCGGTCCAGCAGGCAACGCTGGCGCTCGACGGCAACGAGGCCACCGGCATTCTCTACGTCCTGCTCGACCGCTCGCGGCCTCAGGTCGACGCCACGCTGGCGCTGCGCAAGCTGGATCTGACGCCCTATCTCGGGGGCGATAGCGAGGCGCCACCGCCGGTCAGCGCGGCTGGCCCATCGGTCGGCGGCGCGACCGGAGCCGGGCGCTCACCGGCCCCGCCGCCCCCGCGTCAGCAACCGGCCGCGCTGCCGTCGTTCACAAATGCCGCCAATGTGCTGACGCTGCCGATCATCCGCCACCTCGACGCCGACGTTCGCCTGTCGGCCGATCGCATCGTGCTGGCGGGGACGGCGATCGGGCGGGCCGCGGCCACCGTGACGGCACGCGGCGGGCGCCTCACCGGCAGCATCGCCGACCTCGAACTCGACGGCGGCGGCCAGGGCGGCGGTCAGATCGGCGTCGACATGACCGGCGCCGAGCCGGCCTTCAGTCTGTCAGCCCAGCTGCGCGGTGTCGAGCTGTCGACGTTCGTGCCCCACCTCGGCAGCGGCATCCCCGTCGTCGAGGGTCGCGGCAAGCTGACCGCCGACGTCACGGCACGGGGCGGCAGCGGGACCCAGATCGCGGAGACCCTCTCCGGCCGCGCGGGTATCACGTACAATCAGGGCGGCCGACTGGCGGTCGATCTTGCGCGCATCATGGAGTCCGCGCCAGCAGCGCAGACCACGGCCCCGCGCACCACGCCACTGGCTCCAGCAGCACCAGGTCCGGCAACTCCGGTTCTGGCGCGGGGCGCCATGACCCTCGACCAGCTGACGGCACGGTTCACCATCGCGGGTGGACTGTGGACGACGGAAAGCCTGTGGGCGAGCACAGGCAATGCGATCTATACCGCGACCGGCACCTTCTATCCGCCGGCCCAGGTCCTGGACCTATCGCTGGCGCGCGGCAGCGTTCCGGTCCAGGGCGTGCCCACGGACGACGCCACGGCGCCGCAACCGGCCGTCCGGGTGCGCGGTGCCTGGCAGGCCCCTACCGTGACGCAAGCCCCTATCGTGATGCAGGCGCCCCCGCGATGAGGGCGCCCGCCGGGGTGATAGCGCGGGCGGCGTGCGCGACGCTGCGGCGCCGCCGCTGCCACAGCTCACCAGCTGCGGCGCGGGCCGGTGTCGACGTGGAACAGACCACCGCCGTAGTGCTTCAGGCCGCCGACGCTCGAATTGGAGCGCAGGTAGGCGTAAACGGCGCCGCTGTTGCCGTTGAGGACGCGGAAATCGACCGCGTCGCCCGACAGGTGGTAGGACTTCTTGGCGCCGCCGACGCTGGCGTTGTGGCCGTGGTCACGGCAGGTCGAGTTGACACGGACGGTCGCCATGCTGGCCACCTCGCTGATGATGCTGCGCAGCGTGCCGTTGAGGCAGCCGGCCGAGGCCTGCCAGATGACGTTGCCGTACGACTCCGTCACCGAGCGCGACGGACGCTTGCGCGTATAGCTGTCGGTGCCGAGGCTGGCGACGCGGACATTGCGGCGCTGCGCCTTGGCATGGCGGCTGGAGCCGACATGACGCCCGTAGTAGGGCGCCCGTGACGGGGTGTCGTCGGAGGCAACGCTGTGATGTTTGGCCGAGCCGTGGCGCTTGTGGCGGGCAGCCTCGGCCGAGCCCGAGCCGGCAACGGCCAGCACGGCGAAGGTGGCGGCGACGGCGACGAACAGGCAGGCGGTGCGCACGAGGCGCGTGAGCAATCCCTGGTTACGCGCGAGATCGATCGACATGGTACTTCAAACTCCCTCTGGCCGCCATCCGGTCGCTGCCCCTTTTGGCAGCCCGGCAGGCGCACGCGGGTCCTCGAGCCAGTGGCTCGGTGATCCTCGGAGGTACGCCAGACGGGGCGGCGGCATTGGACACACGGTTAACGAACGCCCCATCGCCGCGCAGACGTACATAAAGATGTCGTTATGTCTCCCCCCGGAGATTTAGATTGGTTAACGGGCAAGGCTTCGCCGACGTACCGGACCCGCCATTACTGGAGCGGAATTTCATCCCTTCTTACTGCGCAAGTATCCGTGCAGCCAAGGGATGAAACGCTCAAGCAACAGCCCGGATCAGGCGCCGTGCCGTCCCGTCAAAGCGATAGTTTCAAATGGTTTTCCCGCAGCGCCGGGCCAACACGGCGACGCCAGAAATACTTGCCTCATCGTCACGCCAACTGGTCCTGGAGGCACGGAGGCCCCCGGAGCCCGCTCGCAATATCGCCGACCACTGGCGGCGACACATCAGAGATATTTGCTGATCCGTTCGGCCGCGCACGCACGCTCGGCAGGTGCGATCGCCAAGGCACATTTGGTGCGTCGCCAGAGGACGTCGTCGGGTTCCATCGCCCACTCGGACGCCTTGAGGTAGGACACCTCGCGGGCACTCAGACCGCCACCCGGATCAAACCCGAGGTCAGGTCCCAGATCAGCCGGCTTGCGCGCATCGCCGAGCACGTCGTCGGCCAGCGTGCCATAGGTGTGAGCGAGCCGATGCAGCAGCGCCGACGGCAGGCCCGCGTGGCGGACGAAGAAGGCGTCCTTCCAGGCCAGGAAGCCCGCGCCACCGGGGCTCGCGAAGGTGCCGCCCGGCAAGGGCGCGGCGGCCGTCCACGCCGGCGCCGTGTTGCTGATGCAGGGAGCCAGCTTGGCCAGCGCCGTTTCGGCCAGCCGCCGGTACGTGGTGATCTTGCCGCCGAGCACGGTGAGCAGCGGCGCACCATTTGCGGCGCGCCTCAGTTCGAGCCGGTAGTCGCGCGTGACCGCCGATGGGTCGCCGGTTGCGTCGTCATAGAGCGGCCGCACACCGGCGAACGACCAGCGGATGTCAGCCTCCGTCAGGGCGACCAGGAAATGGCGGTTGGCGAGATCGAGCAGGTAGGCGGTTTCCTCGGCGCTGATGGCGGCCGCGCCGGGGTCGCCCAGGAACGGCACGTCCGTGGTCCCGATCATGGTGAAGCGGTGCGCGAACGGCAGCGCGAACACCACGCGCCCGTCCGGGTGCTGGAACAGGAAGGCGTCCTCGGCTCCGGCGATGCGCGGCACCACGATATGGCTGCCCTTGACCAGCCGCACGCGCACCTGGGCCTCGTCTGCCGGGAGGCCCGCGATGCAACCGGCGACGGCGCCGACCCACGGCCCGGCGGCGTTGACCAGCGCCCGCGCCAGCACCACGCGAGACGGTGCCGCGCCAGGTTGCGCATTCCGCCGCGCATCCGCCAGCTCGACCCGCCACAGGCCGTCCGCCGCCATTGCAGCGGCCTTGACCACCCGCGTCCGGGGCAGGATTTCGGCGCCGAGATCCGCCGCCGCCCGCGCGTTGAGCACGACCAGCCGCGCATCGTCCACCCAGCAATCCCAATAGGTGAACGCCGGCCGCCGCGTCAGCCCGGGCTGCAAGGCGCGGCCCATGCCGTCACGGCTGAGATCAACGACGCCGGAGCCGGGGATTTCCCTCCGCCGCGCCAGATGATCGTAGAGGAACAACCCGGCCCGCAGCATCAGCGCGGGGCGACCGCCGCCGACCTGCGGCAGCACGAAACGCAGCGGGTGGATGATGTGCGGCGCCTTGGCCAGCAGCACTTCGCGCTCCTGCAACGCCTCCCGCACCAGCCGGAACTCGTAGTACTCCAGGTAGCGCAGGCCGCCATGCACGAGCTTGGAACTGGCCGACGAGGTGCCGGAGCCGAGGTCGGCCTGCTCGGCCAACAGCACCGAGAGCCCGCGACCTGCGGCGTCGGCAGCGATGCCGGCACCGTTGATGCCGCCGCCGATGACGACCAGATCGTAGACGCGCGGCTGCATGCGGGTGGGATCCCCCGTTCGGGTCTGGCGCGGGGTTCGGGCGCCCCCTCACCTTAACCCGGCGGCGTTAGGGGCAGGTTACGCTCCCGTCCCACCGCTCGCGCAGCGCCGCTCATCGCCGCATCTGTGCGCGTTTCCGCATCCGTTCTCGGATCGTGCCACCGATCGCGTAGCGCCCGTAGCTCGGGCGACGGCGCGCGTGTCAGCAGCGAGACGACGATCGTCGCCAGCAGCCCCGCCGGCAGCCCCAGCACGGCGGCCGCGGCCGGCCGCAGCCCCCAGATGCCGCTGATGCCCTGGGCGTGGCTGCGCAGGGCCTGCCATGCGGCCGCCGTCCGATCCACGTCGCCGCTCGCCTCCGCGGCCGACCACGCGTCCCGCAAGGAGACGTATTTCTGCTCAGCGCCGAAGCTGGTCGGGGTGAAGGCGTGCCAGAGATCGTGGAACGAGACCGGAAAATAGCGGGTCCCGACGAGATAATAGAGCGTCACCGCGGCGCCCGTGACCACGCCGGCGGCGAGGCCCGTTGGCGTGGCGCGGCGCCACCACAGCGCAAGCAGCAGCGGCGCCGCCAGGCCACCGGCCAGCATCGGAAGCGGCCAGAGCGCCGTCCCCGCGGCCTCCTCCGGGAGCATCACAGCCAGCGCTGCGGCGCCCCCGAGCAGACCCAGGGCAACGAGCCCCGTGCCGGCTGGCCGCGCGCTGCTGGTACCCGGAGCAGCCCCTGGCGCCACGGCCTGAAGCGCGACAGCCGCCGCCAGCAGCGCCACGGAACCGGCGAGCAGCGAGGCGAGGGAGGCGACGACGATCGGCAAGGCCGAAACCCAAGGCCCCGTTCCTGTCATCGGCCCCGTGGCGAGCCAAGCCGCCCCCGGCGCCAAGCCGAGGTCCTGCAGCCTCAGCACGCCCTTGTGCCCGGCCACCGCCTTGCACGCCGCCGACGCCGACTCGGCCGTCCCAGCGGCGGCACCGCAGATCGTCACCCAACCCGCTCGCGCGAGGTCGAGCAGCCAGCCTGGCAGCGCCGCCACCGGCACGCCTTTGGTCAGCGCCTGGAACAGGCCAGCCTTGGCGAAAACCGCGATGGCCGGCAGCAGGACGAGGAACGGCAGGAGGAACACCAGGCTCCAGGCGGCCGTGCCACGCCCGGCCTCGGCACCGCCGGCCGCAGGCCGTGGAGCCAGCACGCCCAGCGACAATCCCAGCAGAACGGCGGCGCCAAAGGCGGTGCCGAGCACGCCTCCCCAGAAATTCAAAACATCGATCGCCGCATAGGGTGTCGCATGCGCCTTCATGGCCGCCGCATCGGCGAGCTTCTGCGACAGCAGCGTCACCTCCAGCCGCCCGATCTCCGGGATGAGCGGCCCATAGGCTGCCGGCGCCAGAACCGACCCTGTGGCCGCCATCGCCAGCGCGGCGGCAAGCACAACGACGCCGAGCGCGGCCGTCGCGGCAAGTCCGGCGACAGCCAGCAGGCCGCCGCCTGTGAGCTGCAGCAGCGCCAGCGCCAACACGGCCCCGGCCGCTCCGGCCGTCGCAACCGGGGGGGCCAGTCCGACGACCCGGCCCACCGCCGCCAGCGCCGCCAGCTGCGAGGCCAGCAGCAGCAGGAGAGCCGGCAGCGCCACGAGCAGCACCGCCACGCGGGTTGCATCGGCGCCGCTGGCGAAGCCGAGCACGGCGAGCGGACCACCGGAGCCCGATACAGGTCCCTGCGCCGCGGCCCGCGCCAGCGGCCCGGCCATCAGCACCGCATACAGCAAGACGCCCGTGGCCAGTCCGAGACCCAGCCAGAGGCCGTCGAAGCCTTGCCAGGCTAGCCCGCCGCTGGCGCCGGCCAGTGGCAACAGGCAGGCCAGCATCGTTGCCACGAGCAGCGCTGACCCGGCCTCGCGCGTGCCCGGGGAGCCCTTGGCTCCGCCGCTCAGGCGACGCCGGTCGAGCGTCCGCGCGCGGGCTGCATAGGCGAGCGCAAGGGCAGCCAGCAGAACCGGCGCGAGCTGCGCCACGACGTAGAAGCCTAACGGAAAGCCGTGCATCTTGATGAGGTTGAGCATCCGCACGGCCGCCGGCAAGCCGGCGCCGAGCAACAGCCCGGCCGCCAGGGTCATCAGCGTCAGCCGGCGCATGGCGCGCGCGGCACGACCGCCACTCCCAGCAGCAGTCCGGTCCACGTGATCTGCCTCGGCCATGTCCCCTCCGCGCAAGCCCGCCGACGCGCCCGCCGAGTCTGTCAATCGGCTACCGTGGCGGCCCAGGCAAGAGACCGTCCGCGACCGCCGCTCGTGACGTTAACGTGAACGTCGTCAATCAGCGACCCGACGTCGTAAGGCCAGCCTGAAAAAGAGCTGACTGATCAGCGATATACATCAGCGGACTGCGCAGCAACACAGCCACACTAGACGAAGGTCGTGGCCCTGGTGCGATCGACGCAGAACAGCAGGCAAGTTAAACTTTCGGATACGGTCGGGCTCTGTGACACCTCGGATTTGATCTGAGTCAAATGCAGGGCGCAGCCGACCCCGACCTGGAAAATCCAGGCCGGGAATAACGGGATCGCCTCACCATGCTGGACGCCCCACTGGGTCGCTCGGTGCGGAAAGAGGGGGCCTAGGGGACGGAACGAACAAGCGGCTGTAGCTCCTCCGGCTCACAGTCCAAGTTCAAATCACGGTCACGGCAGCGACAAGTGCCGGGCCGGTCGTCGTCCTGTGTGTCATGCAATGCAACACAAGGATTATTCGCCGATGAGCGTATCAACCTCCACGATCGACGAACGAAGCCGACCGATGTCGGCCGAGGAGCGCAAGGTCATCATGGCCTCCTCCGCAGGCACCATCTTCGAGTGGTATGATTTCTATCTTTATGGCTCTCTTGCGGCCATCATCGGCGCTCAGTTCTTCAGCGCCTACCCCGAAGCGACGCGCAACGTGTTCGCGCTGCTCGCTTTCGCCGCCGGCTTCCTGGTCCGTCCGTTCGGCGCCCTGGTGTTCGGCCGGCTCGGCGACCTCATCGGCCGCAAGTACACCTTCCTCATCACCATCCTGATCATGGGCCTGTCGACGTTCTTCGTCGGTCTGCTGCCCAGCTACGAGTCGATCGGCACGGCGGCGCCGGTGACGCTGATCCTGCTCCGCATGGCCCAGGGCTTGGCGCTCGGTGGTGAGTACGGCGGCGCGGCGATCTACGTCGCCGAGCACGCGCCGCAGAACCGTCGCGGCTACTACACGAGCTTCATCCAGACGACCGCCACGCTCGGTCTGCTGCTGTCGCTCATCGTCATCATGTTCACGCAGATCTACGTCAACGCCAACTATCCGCCTGTCGAGGTGCTGTCGAACGGCAAGCCTGTGCTCGATGCCGCCGGCAAGCCCACCACCATGGACGCCTTCAAGGCCTGGGGCTGGCGCATTCCGTTCCTGGTCTCGGTGGCCCTGCTGCTGATCTCGCTCTACATCCGCTTGCAGATGAACGAGAGCCCGGCGTTCCTGAAGATCAAGCAGGAAGGTTCGATGTCCAAGGCTCCGCTGTCGGAAGCCTTCGGCCAGTGGAAGAATGCGAAGATCGCCCTGCTCGCCCTGCTCGGCCTCGTCGCCGGTCAGGCCGTCGTCTGGTACACGGGCCAGTTCTACGCCCTGTTCTTCCTGCAGAGTATCCTGAAGGTCGACAACTTCACCGCCAACGTGCTGGTGGCCTGGTCGCTGGTCATCGGCACCTGGGGCTTCCTGATCTTCGGCTCGCTGTCCGACAAGGTCGGCCGCAAGCCGATCATCCTCGGCGGCTGCCTCATCGCCGCACTCACTCTGTTCCCGCTGTTCAAGCTGCTCGTCGCCACGGCGAACCCCGCCCTGGCCGCCGCGCAGGAGAAGACGGTGGTGCAGGTCGTCACCGATCCGGCCGACTGCTCGTTCCAGTTCAACCCGACGGGCACCGCCAAGTTCACCTCCGGCTGCGACATCGCCAAGGCGACGCTCGCGCGCTCGTCGGCGATGGTGAACACGATCAACGCCCCGGCCGGCAGCAAGGCCTCGGTGAAGATCGGCGACAAGGAGTACGATCCGCTCAACAAGGACTTCGCCAAGGATGTCGGCGCGGCCCTGACGGCGGCCGGCTACCCGAAGGCGGATGACCCGGGCATCGTCAAGATCAAGATCGACCCCAAGGACGGTCTGGCCAACTTCGTGAAGATGTTCGACATTTTCACGCCGCAGCGGCTGACCATCATCGGCATCCTGACCATCCTCGTCACCTACGTGACGATGGTGTACGGCCCGATGGCGGCGGCCCTGGTCGAGCTGTTCCCGACGCGCATCCGCTACTCCGGCCTGTCGCTGCCCTACCATATCGGCAACGGCTGGTTCGGCGGCCTGCTGCCGGCGACATCGTTCGCCATGGTGGCCCAGACCGGCGACATCTACTACGGCCTCTGGTACCCGATCATCGTGTCCGTGATGACCATCATTATCGGCATGATCATGGTACCCGAGACCTACAAGCGTGACATCTTCAATACCTGATGGCCAACCGAGGGTGGCGGACCCGTTTCGCCACTTTTCGTTTGCCCCCAGCACCAACAACGCCCGGTTGGCCGACCTCGGCTCGCCGGGCGTTTTTTATGGCATTCCATGGCGTTAATCACCTCCTGCCGCCCCTATGCCGCAATGCAAAAATATTTGTCCCAAACGGCAGATTTTTATGCTGCGATGCAGTATGCTACCGTCGGGCTACCGATGAGCCAGGGCCGCACGCGCTGCCCGCCAAATCGAGCGCTGCGCAGATGGCGCCGAGGTGTCGCAAGAGCGGATGCACCGCTCCAATAGAACTTGTGATTTCAAGTCGGGTCCGATCGGCCGAAGGAATCAACCACGGTCATGAGCAACCGCATGAACGACTCCAGCAGCGAACCCCGCCGCGGCTCCGCCGTTGAGGAGGAGGCCTATCTGCGCCTCGTCGGCGAGCGCGTTCGGCTCGAACGGGTCCGCCGCGGCCAGTCGCGCAAGGCGCTGTCGTTGGCCTCGGGGGTCTCGGAGCGCTATCTCGCCGAGCTGGAGCGCGGCACCGGCAACGCCTCGCTCCTGGTGCTGCGCCAGATCGCCCAGGCCATGCGCCTGCGCGTCGAGGACTTGGCCAGCGAATCCGCCGACCGCGGCATCGACCTGCAGCTGGCCATCCAGCAACTGGAGCGCCTCGGCGAAGCCGATGTGGCCGAGGCCCGCCGGCTGCTCGCCGCCCGCTTCGGCCGCACGGCGGACCTGCCCAAGACGCGCGTCGCCCTGATCGGCATTCGCGGCTCCGGCAAGTCGACGGTCGGCAACGAGGCGGCCAAGTCGCTCGGCATCCCGTTCGTCGAGCTCGACCGCGAGATCGAGCGCTCGAGCGGCATGGACGTACCGGAAATTTTCGAGGTGCACGGCCAGACCGTCTACCGCAAGCTCGAGCGCGACAGCCTCGGAGCCGTGCTCGACGCCTATAACCGCGTGGTCATCGCCACCGGAGGGGGCATCGTAACCTCTCCCGAGTCGTTCGAGCTGCTGCTGTCGTCGTGCTTCGTCGTCTGGCTCAAGGCGTCGGCCGCAAGCTATGCCGAGCGCGCCGTCAAGGCCGGTGAGCGTGGCGCGGCATCCCGCACCAGCTCGAGCGAGATCGCCAGCATCGTCGATGCGCGGGCACCGCTCTACAGCAAGGCGGACGCCATCATCGACACCTCGGGCAAGACCCCCGACGAGGTGGTCGGCGAACTCCTGTCGCTGATCGTCGAGCAGGGCGTGCGCAAGACCGGCACCTGAGGCGAACGGCCCGAGACGTCGATCAAGAGGTCATGTTGGGTCACGACGTCATCTTGCGGCATTCTTCGTCGGGCGGCAGCGGATCGCACGCCCGGCTCGACACGCACAGATGCAGCGCCTCCTTCAGCGCTGCCGAGTAGACTCCGTCGATCTCGCCCTTGTAGTGCCCGGCCGCCTGCAGCCCACACTGATAGAGCTTGATCATCTGCTCGCCCCCGACGCGCATGGCGAGATCATAGTCGGCCAGTGCCGTCGCGGTCTGCCCGAGCTGCTGGCGAATGTGGGCGCGCGTATCGAGCGCATGCGGGCTGAGCGGCTGCAAGGCGAGCGAGCGCTCGACATCGGCGACGCCCTTTTCCGGCCGGCCGGCCCTGAACAGGGCCCAGGCGCGATTGTTGAGCGCCACGGGGAAGTTCGGGTTCAGCGACAGCGCGCGATCGAAATCTCCGATGGCATCCTCGAAGCGCCCCTTCAGCGAATAGGCGAGCGCGCGCATGGAGTAGGCGAGCGCGGCGACGTCCGGCTCCAGGCCCGGCTTCAGCAGAAGCTCGGAGCAGCCGGAGATGCGCCGCTCATTGTCCTCGCCCGAGCAATCGGACGCCGCATCCGCGCGCGCCGGGCTGCTTGCCGCGAGCGGCAGCGCCAGCAGCGCAACTAGGCCGGTGAGCACCCGCCCCGCGGATCGCGAGCGCTGAGCTGTTGCTGACATCGACGACCTCCCACACCGCCCAACCGCACTTGAAGCATGCCTTAACCAGCGCTGCCGACGCAAATGAGGCGACGATGTCGGCGCCAGCGCCCGCCCCGGCGGGACCCGTCGCCTGACGCCGCTGAAACCATGCGCGTGCATCGTTCACCGCAGATCGGCTCACGTTGTGCTAGTAGTGACAGCAAGAAGACCGAAAATCGCCTCGCAAACCACTTGGAAGCACTGTCGACTTGGCGCACAAACGCATCGTTCTCATCATCGGCGGCGGCATCGCCGCCTACAAGTGCCTGGAGTTGATCCGCCGCCTGCGCGAGCGCGGTGTTGGCGTGCGCACGGTGTTGACCAAGGCCGCGCAGCAGTTCGTGACGCCGCTGTCCGTCGGCGCGCTGTCCAACGACCTCGTGCTGACCGACCTGTTCGACCTCGATGACGAGCGCGAGATCGGCCACATCCGGCTGTCTCGCGAGGCCGATCTCATCGTCGTCGCCCCGGCGACCGCCGACCTGCTGGCGCGCATGGCCGGCGGCCACGCCAACGACCTTGCCACCGCAGTGCTGCTCGCCACCGACAAGCCCGTGCTGGTGGCGCCGGCCATGAACCCGCGCATGTGGAGCCATCCGGCGACTCGACGCAACGTCGCGCTGCTGGCGGCGGACGGCGTCCGCTGCGTCGGCCCGGCGGCCGGCGAGATGGCCGAAGCCGGTGAGGCCGGCCTCGGGCGCCTTGCCGAGGTGCCGGAGCTGCTGGAGGCGATCGAGGCCCTGCTGGCCGAGGGGGCGCCGAAGCCTGTGCTGCCGTTGACCGGCCGCCACGTGCTCGTCACCAGCGGGCCCACGCACGAGCCCATCGACCCGGTGCGCTACATCGCCAATCGCTCGTCAGGCAAGCAGGGCTACGCCATCGCCCGCGCCGCCGCCGCCCTCGGTGCGCGCGTGACGCTGGTGGCCGGCCCGGTGACCCTGCCCGACCCAAAGGGCGTCACCACCGTGCACGTCGAGACGGCGGCGCAGATGCTGGCCGCCGCCACCGCCGCGCTGCCGGTCGAGCTGGCCGTATTCGCCGCGGCCGTCGCCGACTGGCGCGTCGTCAACGCGGCCGGTGAAAAAATCAAGAAGCAGGCCTCCGGCGCGCCGCCTGCGCTGGCGCTGGCCGAGAACCCCGACATCCTGCGCACGCTCGCCGCGCGCGGGGCGAGGAGGCCGCGTCTCGTCATCGGCTTCGCCGCCGAGACCGAGAACGTCATCGAGTACGCGAAGAAGAAGCGCAAATCCAAAGGCGCCGACTGGATCGTCGCCAACGATGTCTCGCCCGAGACCGGCATCATGGGCGGTGATCGCAACAGCGTGCATCTCGTCACCCAGCAGGGCGTCGAGAGCTGGAGCGAAATGGACAAGGACGAGGTGGCTATGCGCCTGATGCAGCGCGCGGCGGAGCACCTCCTGGCAAACGAGGCAGCAGCAGAATGAAAACCGTGAAGCGAGGCGCCAAGCGCGCCACCACGTCCAAACGCAACGCCGGCAAGGCTGCCGCGCGCAAGACACCCGCCAAGCGTGCCGTCGCGGCGCGTGCCGCGAAGACCCCGGCGCGCAAGGCCGCGACCAAGGTCAAAGCTGCGGCGAAGCGCGGCGCGGGAGCCAAACGTGCGGCCATCGGCCGTGTGGTGCCCAAGGCGAAGGCCAAGGCCGGCGCCAAGCGCCGCGCCGTCAAGGCCACCGCCGTGAAGCGGACTGCCGTCAAGCGCGGCGCGGCGAAACGAATTGCCGTGAAGCGCACGCCCGCGAAGCGTCCTGCATCCGCCAAGGCTCGCACGGCGAAGCGCGCCCCGTCGCGGCGCGGGACCGTCAAGGCCGCGCGCAAGCCGGCACGCACCGCCGCCGCTCGCGTCGCCGGCGCTGCCTCGCGCAAGACCAGTACCGTGCGCGCCGTGCGTGGCGCCGCCAAGCGAGCCGCGCGTGGTGCCAGCGCCCTGCGCGCCGCGGCCGCCAAGACGGCACGCGCACGCCTTGAGAGGCCGGCTCGCAGCACCAAGACCGCGCGCAAGACGGACCGCGCACCGACGCGGCGGCGCTGAGACACCCTGCTGCCCTGCCGCCCTGCTTGGCGGCTGCCCGGCACGCACCGGACCCCACAGGGTCCGGTCGGCCGGACGCGTGGGCGTGTTGTGCAAGCCGCTGCCGCCGCAACGGCTTCCTGCCGGCCCTTCGGAGGCGCGCACGGCGCGGACCACGAAACTCGAGCAAGCCTCGGACCATTCCTTCTGCATCAGCAGCGCCAACGCCACGCGGGCCTCACGCGCCGGCGGCGGCCGCCTCCAGCGCCGCCACGTCGAGCTTGACCATGCCCATCATGGCCTGCATGACGCGCCGCGCCGCGACCGGATCCGGATCAGACAGCAGCTCGGACAGGCGCCTCGGCACGATCTGCCACGACAGGCCGTAGCGATCCTTCAGCCAGCCGCATTGGACGGGTTTGCCGCCGTAGGCGAGCAGCGCTGTCCAGTAGCGGTCGACCTCGGCCTGATCCTCGCAGTCCACCGACATCGACACGGCGTCGTTGAAGCGGTCGTGCGGGCCGCCGTTGAGCGCCTGCCAACGCTGGCCTGCGACGGTGAACGACACCAGCAGCACGTCGCCTTCCTTGTTGCCGGGCGTATCGGCGCGGGCGCGATGCACGTTGTCGATATGCGAGGCGGGAAATATCGAGGTGTAGAACTCGGCCGCCTCGAGGGCCTGGCCCGTGAACCACAGACACGGCGTGATCTTCGACATGGCGTCCCCTCTCTATATCTCGGCGGAACAGAGTGTGCCCTTTGTCGACCGGCACCTCTCCGCTTGCAACATTTCTCTCCTCACAGGAAACTATAGGGGTCGACGTCGACGGTGACGCGGATGTCGGAGGGCAGCTTCGGCAGTGCCTCCATCCACAAGCGCAGGAAGCCCTGGATGTCCATCTCGCGCGGGGCCTTGACCAGCAGCCGCCAGCGGTGGCGGCCGCGCACCACCGCGATCGGCGCTTCCGCCGGCCCCAGCACCTCGATGCGCTCCGACTGCGGCGCGCGCGAGCGGATGTCACGGGCGGCGATCTCGGCGAGTTCCTTCTCGCGCGCCGAGATCACGATCGCCGCCAGGCGCCCATAGGGTGGCAGCAGGCCGCGCTGGCGCTGCTCGATCTCACGCGCAAGGAACGCCTCGCGGTCGCCCGAGATGATCGCCGCCATCACCGGGTTGTCCGGGTTATGCGTCTGGATGAAGCCGCGCCCGCGGGCGAACGAGCGCCCCGCGCGCCCCGTCACCTGATGCAGCAGCTGGAACGTGCGCTCGCCGGCGCGCGGGTCCGCGCCTTGCGCGAGGCCCAGATCGCCGTCGACGATGCCCACCAGCGCCAGGTTGGGGAAATGATGGCCCTTGGCCACGATCTGCGTGCCGATGATGATGTCGGTCTCGCCGGCCTCGATGCCCTTGATGATCTCGCGCATCTCGGTCAGGCCCGGCACGAGGTCCGACGACAGCAAGGCGAGGCGCGCCTTGGGGAAGCGCCCCGCCACTTCCTCCGCGACACGCTCGACGCCGGGCCCGCAGGCGACCAGCGAATGCGCTTCGCCGCACTTCGGGCACTTCTCCGGGATCGGCAACGAGAAGCCGCAGTGGTGGCAGTTGAGCTTCTGGCGGAAGCGATGCTCCACCAGCCACGCCGTGCACTGCGGGCACTCGAAGCGATGGCCGCAGACGCGGCATAGCGTCAAGGGCGCGTAACCCCGGCGGTTCAGGTAGAGCAGCGTCTGCTGGCCCTTTTCGAGGGTCTCGGTGATGGCGTCGACGAGGCGCGGCGCCAGCCAGCGGCCCTTGTCCGGCTGCTCGGAGCGCAGATCGATGGCCGTGATCTCCGGCAGCTCGGTGCCCGAGAAGCGGCCGGGCAGGATCAGGTGCCGATAGCGGCCGGTGCGGGCATTGACATGCGTCTCGATCGACGGCGTGGCGGAGGCCAGCACCACCGGGAACTTGCCGAGCGCGCCGCGCACCACCGCCATGTCGCGCGCCTGATAATGCACGCGGTCGTCCTGCTTGAAGCCGTTGTCGTGCTCCTCGTCGACGACCACGAGGCCGAGATCGACGAAGGGCAGGAACAGCGCGGAACGGGCGCCGACCACGACGCGGGCGTCGCCCGTCGCCACACCCTTCCAGATGCGGCCCCGCTCCGGCCCCGACAGCGCCGAGTGCCACTCCACCGGAGGGGCGCCGAAACGGGCCTGGAAGCGGCCCATGAACTGGCTGGTGAGCGCGATTTCCGGCAGCATGATGAGCACCTGCCGCCCGGCGGCGAGCGCCCGCGCCACCGCCTCGTAATAAACCTCCGTCTTGCCGGAGCCTGTGACGCCGTCGATCAGCGACACCGAGAAGCAGGCCGCATCCACCGCCGCGCGCAATGCCTCCACGGCCCGCATCTGGTCTTCGGTGAAGCTCACCTCGGCATGGGCTGCATCTGGGCGTGGGAAACTCTTCTCGGGGATCGCCACCTCGACGAGGCAGCCGGCCGCCACCAGCCCGTCGACCACGCCGGACGAACATCCGGCCTCCTGGGCCAGCGCCGCCTTGCTGCGGATCATGCCGTCGGCGGCCACAGCGAGCGCCCGCCGGCGGGCCTCGCTGGCGCGCGGCGGCGGTGGCGCATCTGGAACGATGGCGACGCCGAAGCGCGGCTTCTGCGGCTCGAAGGCGGATTGCGCACTCATCATCATGCGCACCACCATGCCGAGCGGCGCCAGGGAGTATTTGGCGATCCACTCCGCGAAGCGCAGCGACAGCACCGGCAGCGGCGGCACATCGAGCCGCTCCAGCACCGCCTTCATGCGCTTCGGGTCGACCGGCTTGCCCGGCTCGCCCACCGCCACGTCCCAGACGATGCCGATGCGGTGCTGGGCGCCGAACGGCACCATGACGAAGGCGCCCGGTTGCACGTCCAATCCGGCCCGCAGCAGGTAGTCATAGGTCTGGTCGAGCGCCACCGGCAGCAGCACGGGCACCGTGCGCCGGGTCTCCCCTTGCGGATCGATCAGATCCATCAGTCCAGCCATAAACCCCGCCGCAAAACCGTGCTTGGCAGCCGCGATGCCGCTGCCTTAGCATAACTCGACGCTTGCACTCGACCGCGAGCCGCGACACTGATGCGGCCGAGCTTTCGCCACCCAGCCGGCGCCCGGGCGAACGCGAATCGCCCCCGCGTTGACACCACATCAGCACGCGAGGAGGGGCGAGGCGATGGCAATCCCCGACAAGGCGACCGGCAGCCAAGGCCGGCGCCGAGCACCCCAGACGTTGAGGAACCGATGAAATTCTTCGTGGATACGGCCGATGTCGCCGAGATCAAGGACCTCGCGGCCTCCGGCTTCGTCGACGGCGTCACCACCAACCCGTCGCTGGTGGCCAAGGCTGGCCGCGACTTCAAGGAGATCGTGGCCGAGATCTGCGCCATCGTGCCAGGGCCGGTTTCGGCCGAGGTGGCTGCGACCGACTATTCCGGCATGATGAAGGAAGCCGACGTGCTGCGCCGCATCGCGAAGAACGTCGCCATCAAGGTGCCGCTGACGCTCGACGGCCTGAAGGCCTGCAAGGCCCTCTCGTCGGACGGCACCATGGTCAACGTGACGCTGTGCTTCTCGGCCAACCAGGCGCTGCTCGCCGCCAAGGCCGGCGCCACGTTCGTGTCGCCGTTCATCGGCCGCCTGGACGACATCGGTCTCGACGGCATGGAGCTGATCCGCGAGATCCGCCAGATCTACGACAACTATCCGGGCTTCTCGACCGACATCCTGGCGGCCTCGATCCGTACCGTGAACCACGTCAAGGAAGCCGCCCTCATCGGCGCCGACGTCGCGACCGTGCCGCCGGCGATCCTGAAGGCGCTGGTGAAGCATCCGCTGACCGATGCCGGCATCGCCACCTTCATCGCCGACTGGAAGAAGACCGGGCAGACCATCGCCTGACCGCGGAGCGCACGACCCGCGACGGACAAACGGCCCGGATGCTCGCCGCATCCGGGCCGTTCGTATTGTGCGAACTCTGGGTGCAAATGCCGTCGAGGGAATGTTCGACCACAGGTCGAACATTCAGCTCGGCGGTCTCGGCGGGATCAAAGCATGAAGTCGTTGGCGGCCATGCTGGCGCTGTGGTTGAGGATCTTGATGGTCATCGACGGCACGGCGGCGCTGGTGACGTAGAAGTCGACGACCATGGTCGTGCCATCGACGTCGACGTGCTGGCGCATGTCGCCAAGCGCGACCGGCGTGGCGTCGCCGAGCGCGTGGTAGACGAACGCCGATCCGGCCCCGGCCGGGTCGACGGCGGCGACGTCGATCTTGTCGCCCGCCGCGAAATCCATGATGCGATCGATGCCGACCGAGGCGCGGCTGTCGGTCACCGCCTTGAAGATGAAGCGATCGGTGCCCGCGCCGCCGTAAAGGTCGTCCTGGCCGCCGGCGCCGTACAGCCGGTCGCCGAGGCCGCCGCCGGTCAGCACGTTGTGCGCGCTGTTGCCGTTGAGCGTCGCCGAGCGGGTGAGCGCGGCCGTCAGGTCGAGCGCGGCCGTGCCGGCCAGCTGCGCGATCTCGACGTTGGCGAAGCTGGCCGAGCCGAGGTCGAGGCTGATGGTCGACGACTGGATGGTGTCGGTGCCGTCGGCGGCGCCCTCGTGCACCACGTCGCCGGCGCCGACGATGTAGAAGTCGTAGCCGGCGCGCCCGTAGAGATGGTTGGCGCCGCTGCTGGCCTCGCCGTCCAGCACGTCGTTGCCGCCGGTGCCCGACAGCGACGCCGCCGTCGTGCCCGTCGCCTGCAGGCGCTCGAAGCCGACGTAGCGCAGCACGCCGGGGCTGACGGTCGCCTCCAGGTCGAGGCTCAGCGCCGAGCGGGTGCGCAGCGTGTCGGTGCCGACGCCGCCGTCGGCCGTGTCGCCCACGCCGACCGTCAGCGTGTCGTTGCCGAGATCGCCGGTGAGATGATTGCTGCCGCTCGAGAGGTCGCCGTAAAGGAAGTTGTCGACGGCGTTGCCCGTCACCGACAGATTGCCGGCGCCGGTGACGAAGCCGTTCTCGACGTTGGTGAAGGTGCGCAGGTCGATGCTGATCAGCCCCGACCCGACCGTGTCAGACCCGCCCGCAGCTCCCGCCACCTCGATGATCTGATCGCTGGCCTGCCCCACCTGGTAGGTGTCGTTGCCGCCGAGGCCGATCAGGATCGTCGGCCCCGTGCCGGCGCCCGACGTGGCCAGGGCGCTCGCCAGCGCGTTGGCCGCCGCGTCGCCGATCATCGCCGTCTGCGTTGTGCCGATGACGTGATGCGTGCTCCCTAAGCTCGCCGGATCGGTGAAGTCGGCGCTGGCGCGCAGCAGCTTGCCGACCTGCGCCGCGCCGGCCGTGAACGAGGTGGCGGTGGCGCCCGCGATGTCGGTCCACACGCCGCCAGCGAAGGTCTGCCAGTGGGTGGCAACGGCATTCGGCGCCACGATGTCGGGATCGGCCACCGTGTTCGTCGCGGTGAACGTCGTCGTGCCCGTGCTGGCCTTGGCCAGCGTGATGCCGCCCGTCGTCGCCTCGTCGAGGTTGCCGACATTGATGCGGATGGTCTTGTCGAGCGTGTTGCCCGCCGCATCGGTGACGCGCACCACGATATCGTGGAAGGCGGCAACCTCGTGGTTCAGCACGCCTTCCAGCACGATTGTGGTGCCGACGAGCTTGAACTTGCCGCCGCCGCTGTCGAGCAGCTGATAGGTGAAGGTGTCGCCCGCCGTCGCGTCCGTCGTCGACAGCGTGCCGAGCAGCGTGCCGTTGGCCGTGTTCTCGGCCATGCTGGTGGCTGACAGCGCGACATTGGTCGGCGCGCCAGCCGCGATCTGCGCCAGCGTCATGGTCCCGTTGGCGAACTGGAACGTCTCGATATTGCGCAGCTTGTCGACACCATCATTGGCTCCGACCCTGTGGTCGGTCGCCGTGACGGTCTGCGCCGTGCCGTCGTAGGTGAACGTGTAGTCGGCGATGCTGCCGGTAAACAGCGCGGTGTCGGAGCCGGCGCCGCCGTCGAGAACGTTGTTGCCGGCATTGCCGCCCAGCGTGTCGTTGCCGGAGCCCAGCATGAAGCCTTCGATGCCGGTGAAGGTGTCCGTCCCCGTCTCGATCTGGCTGAACGTGCCGTCCGGTCCGGACAGCGTGTAGGCGAGGTCGTGCGCCGTCTGCGACCAGTCGGCGATGTCGGTGCCGCCACCGCCCGTCAGCACGTCGTCACCCAGCCCGCCATTCAACGTGTCGTCGAGCGACGCCGGTACAATTTCGGCCTGAACCGTGCTGGTCGGCCCCGTGCTGGTAAAGTTGGTGCCGCCGGTCTGGCTGATGAGATGCCCGCTGGCATCGGCCTTCCAGTATTGCACCAGGTTGCCGCCGGCCGAGACCAGCTGCGCCGCCGGATTGGCGATGCCGACGAACGCATTCGCCGCGATCGTGGCATCGCTCAGCGCCGCGTTGAAGATGCGCACGTCGCCGACGTTGGCGTTGTCGTCGAATGCGATGTTGCCGGTGGCGCTGAGGCCCCGCGTGCCCGGCGGGAAAGTCTTCGTCCAGGCGACAAAGCCGTCGACGAACACCTTGCTGAGGCCGCTGGCGTCGTCATACGTGATCGAGATGCGATGCGGCTGGCCGTCCGTCGACGACGCAGGAATGGCGGCGTAGTTCCACCCGTTCGACGCCGCGTTCCAGTACATGATCGACATCTCGCCGCTGTCGTAGCGGTAGAGGCTCATGCTGCCGAAATCGACGGTGTAGTATTCGTTGGCGCGTTCGGTCTGCTGCCAGACGAACTCGATGGTGAACGAGTTCGTCGGGAACAGCGAGACGTTGTTGACGCGGAGCCGCGCACCGTCACCCACGTCGGTGTGGACGAGGTCGAACGCCTCCGGTGCCGCGCCGATGCCGCCGTCGCCGATCAGCGTGTCGTTGCCCGCACCGCCAAACAGCTTGTCGGCGCCGAAACCACCGGTCAGCGTGTCGTTGTCCGGCGTGGTGTCGATCACCGGCGCCGTGCTGACCACGGTAGCGCCGTTGTAGATCGTCATGTCGGTGTTGACCGGCGGGGTCCGCACGACCACGTCGGAGACCGAGGTCGTATCGCCCGCCTGCACCTGCCAGTTGTGGGCAAGGCCCTGCTCGTTGCCGACCAGCGGGGTGAAGGCGCTCGTGTCGATTTCGCCGTCCGTGCGCGCATCGTTGAAAATGCGGATGTCGCCGACGGTGCCTTGCAGCACCGACTTCCTGTCGAAGCCGCCGCCGACGGTGTCCTGCTCCTGCCCGATGACGAGCGTGCCGCCGCTACCAATCGTGGCGCCGGCCGCGTAGGTTCCGGAATCCTTCAGCTGGCCGTCAACGTAGATGTTGAGAGCACCGCTGGCCTTGTCCCAGGTCAGCGAGAGCCGATGCGGTTGTCCATCGACCAGCGTTTCCGTCCGAATGCTGGAAACGTAGGATACGCCATTGGCAATCTTCACCTGGAGATTGCCATCCGCGGCGCCCTCGACAAGGAATTGGTTGTCGTTACCGCTGACGTTGTAGGATGCAAACTCGATCCAGCTGCCGGTGAAGCGCGAGATTTTCACCATCTCCTCGAAGGAGAACTGAGCGCCGGAAAATGCGGTGACGCCCGCGAATGCGAGGTATTGATTGCGCGTCAGCACGTCCTGGTTCAGCTGCACGCCAATAAAATCGCGCGGATTGGCTATCGCCACGGCCGGCAGCTCGGAGCCGCCGTAGATGACGTCGTTGTCCAGTCCGCCGTCGAGGCTGTTCGCCACCTCGTTGCCGCGCATCCTGTCGGTGTGAACGCCGCCGATGGCATTCTCCATGACGACGCCGTAGGCGATCGAAACGTTATAGGTCCGCAAGCCGCTGGAGCTGAAGCTGCCGTCGCGCAGGTCCATCACCGTGTCGGCTGTCGTTCCTGAAAAATCCAGCGTGTCGATGCCGCCGCCATCCCAGATGCAGAACGCCATCGCGCTGTCGTAGCCGAGGTCATAGGACGCGAGGCCAGTGGTATTGTGATAGCCGTAGGTCGTGTTCCCAGTGCGCGTCAGCCAGTTGGCGCCGTACTCCATCTGCAGGGCAAGGATGTCGTGCAACAGCGGCGTCGAGGGCTGGCCGAAGCTGCCGCCCGTCCAGTTCGCGTCGTAGTACGACATCACCGTGTACTGCCCGCTATCGTTCCAATAGTCGAGCTGCGTGGCGTGGTTGGCGCTGCCGTTGTACGGGCCGGGATGATCGAGCCCGAGCGCGTGGCCGAGTTCGTGAATGATGGTCTGGAAAACGTAGGTGCCCTCGTGGATGTCGCCCGCTGTCCACGGATAGCCGATGGAGACATGCACGCCGCCCGAGGTCGGGAAGCCGGCCCAACCGCCGCCGCCGAACTGGCCGACAATGCTCTGGAAGCTTATATCTGCCGCGGCCGTGCCGGCGACCTGTACGAAATGCAGACCGGTCATCTGCTCATAGAGGTCCATGACCTGCCGCGCGACCGCCTGATACCCGGCGTCGAAGGCGGCATACCCAGCCCCGCTGATCTGCGACGCGTCGAACGTGTAGGTCACGGTGAGGTCGTTGCCGTTGACGTTGGTCCAGTTGCCGCTGGGCCGCGCGATGTGCGTCGCGGTTTGCGTGGCCGACCAGATCGGCGCGCCGTCGATCGTCGTACCGACGAGACCGGACTCCGGATTGGACGGGTCGAGCAGGAAGCCCTGCGCGTCGAGCTGCGCAATGCCGCTGGCGTCGGCGACGGGGGCCGAGAAGGCACCGACATCGGTTGCGCCGACGCGGGCCACACCCGCAAGGTCCGTTGCGACCGCGCCCAGCGTCGTGCCGGCATCGACGGCCGGGGACGTGGCGGTGATATGATAGTTGCCGTGCGCGGGATCGACGAAGCCGGGATCGGCGACGCTGTGGAAGCCCGTCGACAACGTCGCCGCGTCGGCGCGGAATCGCAATCCGTTGCCCCCGGAGAAGATATTATCGGCGAAGCTCGCCGTCGCCGACGTCACGTCGGCCGCCGCGTCGACTGCGACGAGGCGAGAGTCGGAGATCGAGATCAGATTGTTGGCAACAGTAACGTCGTGGGTACCCGACAGGCGGAGCCCGCCGGAGGCCACTAGGAAACCGGGTTCCAGGCCCTGGCCGCTGAAGAAGCCGGCGAACGGGCTACCGGCAACGCCATCCTGATCGATGAGCTGGTTGATATAGCCGGCGTCGACGATAGTGTTGTTGGCGATGGAGACGCCACGCGCCTCGTTGACCGTGATGGCGGCATTGCCGGCGCGAACCACCAGGTTGTTGGCGATCAGTACCTGCCCGTGATCCCAGATGCTTCCCGTAACTGGATCGAGTGTGGCCAGGCAGTTCTGGACGTGGATGGGCTTGCCCTCGTCGATCGCCATGGTCACGAACTTCTTGGTCGGCACCCAGGAGATCAGCAGGTTGTAGTTGTCGATCAGCGTGTTGCCATCGACGATGATCTTGGCCGCATCGGAGGTATCGCTGCTGTCGAGCGACTTGAAGGAGACGGCGTGCGTTCCGTTCGAGGTGAGCTGCGTGCAATCCGAGATGAGATTGCCGCGCACCGTGATGTAGTCGTTGCCGCCATGAGCAGCTATGGCATGCGCGGCCGCCCCCGTGATCGAGTTGCCGACGATCTCGATGTGCGTCGAGCCGTTCGGCAAGGAGATTGCCGAGGCGTTGAACAAAAGCGGCTTTTCGACCGTGGACGGCGTTTCGTTGAACTCCACGGCAGGATCGCGCTCACGGTAGTCGTAGACCGGGTTGCCCGCGGCGTCCGTGCCGGTTTGTACGCGGTACGACCATTGCGCGTCGAGCGCGTCCTGGAGCGTCACGGTCGCCGCCGGGCCTTCGATGTCGAAACCTTCGATCCGGATGTGGCTCGAGCCGCGCACGACGACGGCGCCGTTGCCGTCGTACTGGAGCTTGACGACCGCGCCCGGCGCCGGACTATAGGTGATCGGCGCCTCGGCCGTGCCGTGAACATCATTAATCTTCAAAACGCTATCGGTCTTGTTCCAGATGTCGCGGTTGCCGCTCGCGTCGAGCGCACCGTAGGTGGCGTTGTGGTAGACGCCGGAGAGGAAATAGACGGTATCGCCCGGCTGCACGACGCTGTTGGCGGCGGCGACGGTGGCAAATGGATGATTGATCGTGCCGGCATTGCTATCCGACCCGGTCAACCCAACATAATATACGGCCATCAATGATCTCCCTCGTACCTGCCCACGGCAGGCCCCCAGCGCGCCCCTGCGGCAATCGCGACCATAGCCAACGCGAAAGTTAACGCCACTGGCGACACGCCAAAACTCCGCAACATGAGTTTTTCTCAGGTTGCAGGCTCAAGCATCGATCCGTCCGCGACGCATGCTAGCGATGATCGATTACCCCGCCCTCTACAAGGCCGCTTCAATTGGGCATATCGATGGCTGCGGAGTTGCCCTTTAGGTCAAATATCAGGTGGCCTGGCGCGAGCACCGCGTTGACCCCGGCCGCGTCGCTGTCTAGACCGTTGGCATGCTTGAACCCGCCCCGCCCCACAATACTCCGTCGCAGCCTGCGTCGTCAGCGTCCGCCTCGCCCGCCAGGCGGGCGGCGATCGCCATTGCCGTGACTGTGGCGGCCACGGCCGCCACCATGCTGGTGCTGGGCGACAGGGCGTATCTGTGGGTCAAATCCGTACACGTGATCGCCATCATATCGTGGATGGCGGGCATGCTCTACCTGCCGCGCCTGTTCATCTACCACTGCGACGCGCCGAAGGGCTCGCAGCAGTCAGAGACGTTCAAGGTGATGGAGCGGCGACTGCGCGATATCATCATCAACCCGGCCATGATCATCGCCTGGGTGCTCGGCCTGTGGCTCGGCTGGCAGGCCGGGTTTTTCTCCTCGGGCTGGTTCCACGCCAAGCTCGGCGCCGCGCTGGCGCTCTCCGCCGTGCACGGCTACTTCTCGATGGCCGTGCGCGCCTTCGCCGAGGATCGCAACACCGTGTCGGCGCGCCATTGGCGCATGATCAACGAGATCCCCACGGTGCTGATGATCGCCATCGTGGTGCTGGTCATCGTCAAGCCGTTCTGAGCCACGCTCCCGCGCGCCCGCTCGCATCGCCCATTTGCTCTTTCTGCGACGCACCAAATCGTTGCTGCGCGCGCGCAGCGTCAACAGCCTGACGTTGGCCTGATCGCGATACTCGGGTTACAAGGACCCTCTGCCCTGACGGTTCAGGGCCGCCGCCACTGCCATTTTGCCGGTGACTGCGATTTGCGGAGGCGTATCCATGCCTGCCATGCCCACCGATCCCCTGCTGCCGTTCCAGTGGTTCATCAAGTCGGGCTGGCTCGGCACCACAACCGACCTCAATATCCTGCCCATCTGGGCGGACTACACGGGCGCTGGGGTCAACGTCGGCGTCTATGACAGCCTCGTCGACAAAGCCCACCCCGACCTCGACGCCAACTACGACGCCACGCGCGAGATCGCTGGCCTCAACTACACTTCGACCGCGAGCGGCCACGGAACCGCGGTTGCCGGCATCATCGCGGCGGAAGCCAATGGGCAAGGCACCGTCGGCATCGCGCACGGCGCGCATGTGACGTCGGTGCCGCTCATTTTCTCGCTGTCGGTCGATATGATCTCGCTGCCGGCGGCAATGCTGGCGGCGCAGAATTTCGACGTCGTCAACATGAGCTATGGCGGCCTTTCGGCGTTCGATCCCGGCATTTTCCCGCAGCAGTGGGCCGAGGTCGCCGTCGGCTACACCGAAGCGGCGAATTTCGGTCGCGCCGCATTGGGCACGATCCTGGTCACCGCCGCCGGCAACAACCGGCAGGGCTTCACGTCCTCCAACTTGAGCTACTTCCAGACCGACCGTCATCTCGTGGTCGTCGGCGCCGTCGACGGGCTGGGCCGCGTCACCGGCTATTCCTCGGAAGGCGCCAACCTGCTGGTCGTGGCTCCGTCCAGCGATCCCCCTATCGTCACCACCGACATCTCCGGCATCATATCCGGGACCGGCGGCTACAATGACGGGCTGACCTCCGAGACCCCGGCGGTCTCCCCCGACTACACGACTCATTTCGGCGGCACGTCCTCGGCCGCGCCAATGATCAGCGCCGTGGTCGCCTTGATGCTGGAAGCGAACCCGAACCTCGGCTGGCGCGACGTGCGCGAGATCCTCGCCGTCGCCGCGCGCCACACCGGCAGCGATATCGGCGCCCCGGCGACCTTCCCCGAAAGCCAGCCCTGGCAAGTCAACGCGGCCGACCACGTCAACGGCGCCGGCTTCCATTTCTCCAACGACTACGGCTTCGGCTTGGTCGATGCGCTCGCTGCGGTGCGGCTCTCCGAATCCTGGGGCAAGCAGCAGACCTCGGCCAACGAGCTAGCTAAGTCGGCGTCGCTGGCCGGCCCGCTTGCCATCCCCGGCGCCACCGATGTGACCTTCACCATCGGCGCCGGCGAGGTCGTGGAAGGCATCACACTGTTCGCCGACTTCGTGCACGGCGCCGCCAGCCAGGTGGAGATCCGCCTCGTCTCGCCGAGCGGCACGACGAGCGTGCTGTTTTTCCACGATGCCGATCCGCCGGACATCTTCGGCCTGTCGGCCCGCTTCCGGCCATGGACGTTCGTCTCCAATGCCTTCCGCGGCGAAGATGCGGCGGGAACCTGGCATCTGCTCGTCTCGCCGGGCAGCGTGACCAATGCCACGCTCAATGCCGCCACGCTGACGGTCTACGGCAGCGCTGCCTCGCCGGACGACACCTACTACTACACCAACGAGTTCGGCACTCTGACCGGGATGACGAACCAGCATGTGCTGAGCGACCTCGTCGGCGTCGACACGATCAACGCCGCAGCGGTGACGTCCGCATCGATCATCGACCTCCGCCCGGGACGCCCGAGCACCATCAACGGCCAGTTCCTGCTGGTACCGAACGACGGCACTTTGATTGAGAACGCCATCGGCGGCGACGGTTCCGACCGCATGTTCGGCACACCCCTCGACAACCTGTTGGCGGGCTGGCGAGGCAACGACGTTATGGACGGCGGTGACGGCGCGGACACGCTGGACGGCGGTGCCGGCAATGACGCCCTCGATGGCGGGCTCGGCAGCGATCTTCTCGACGGCGGCGCAGGCAACGACACCTTGCGCGGCGGCGCAGGCAACGATGTCATACTCGGTGGCAGCGGCATCGACACCGCGTCCTTCAGCGATGCCGCCGCGCCGGTTATCGTCGACCTTCTGGTGACCGCACCGCAGGCCACCGGCGGTGGCGGCCAGGACACGCTGCGCGACATCGAGCGGCTCGTTGGCTCGTCGTTCGCAGACAGACTTTCCGGAAATGCCGACGCCAATCTGCTGTCCGGTGGGGCCGGCAACGACACGCTCGTCGGCCGCGCTGGCGCCGACACGCTGATCGGGGGCGCAGCAGCCGACTGGCTCGACGGTGGCGACGGCATCGATGCTGCGAGCTATTCAGGCTCCGTCGCGGGCGCCATCACCGTCAACCTGCTGCTCGGCACGGCCGCCGGAGGCGATGCCGCCGGGGACCGTTTCGTCAGCATCGAGAACGTGACCGGCGGCAACGGCAACGACACCCTCACCGGCAATGCGCAAACTAATGTGCTGGTCGGCGGGCTCGGCGACGACCTCCTATCCGGCGGTGACGGCAACGACGTGCTGCAGGGTGGCGCAGGCACCGACACGCTCGACGGCGGCGCGGGAGCGTACGACACGGTCAGCTATGCCGAGGCCACCGCTGGCGTCACCGTCGATTTGTCCTCGCCGAACGCCCAGAATACCGGGGTGAGCGGCGCCGACACCATCCTGAACGTCGAAGGCGTGCGGGGCTCGGAGCTGGGCGACATCCTGATCGGCAACGCGGTGTCCAACCTGATGACCGGCGCCGGCGGCAACGACCACCTCACCGGCGGCGGCGGCAACGACTATTTCGTCTTCTCCAGCGCCCTAAGCGCCGTGACGAATGTCGACAACATCATGGACTTCTCGCCCTCCGCCCCGGGCAATAACGACACCATTCGTTTGGACGACGCAGTCTTCACCGCACTGCTCGACCCGTCGCGACCGACCTATACGCTCAGCACAGCGCAACTGGCCATCGGCAGTGGCGCAACCACAGCGGCGCAGCGCATCATCTACAACGACAGTACGGGCGAGCTGTTCTACGACGCCGACGGCAGCGGCGCGGCCGCGCAAATCCTGTTCGCCCGCCTGTTCGGCGCCCCGACGGTGACCTCGGCCGATTTCGTCGTCCTGTGACCCGCGCGGCCCCGTGCGGCGACTTAGACGTCGCCCCGGGCAGCCCCCCGGTGGGCGACGCAGCCGTGCGGCGCAGATTTGGCACCAACGTGTTGCCTGCAAGACGCTTTACGGTCGCGGGCAGGCTCTGATATAAGCGTTGCGTCTCATGCGACTCGGGGGCTGCCCAGCCTCGTATACGTCGCTGCCCGACTCCTCCCATCTCCACATCGGAAACGCGATGCGGCGGCGCGGCCGTTGCCCGGAAAAGACGTAGCTCTGGCCGGATTTTACCCGGCTTCGGTGCTCATCGAGCGGAGCGGCACGCGTTTGCCGAGGTGCCTGGCCCCAGCCTGCACCGAATGCGAACTTCGCCCCTTCGCGCGCCCCTCCCCCCGCCGCCACGCTCTTCCTCCCGACCATCCGATCAGCGCCGCATCACACCCAATCGCCGAGCCCGCTATGGGCCGAGGTGTCCGGAGTACGCCATGAAAGAAATGAAGCTCGAGGACCTCAAGCGCAAGTCGCCGACCGAGCTGCTGAGCTTCGCCGAGGAGGTCGGCGTCGAGAATGCCAGCACCATGCGCAAGCAGGAGCTGATGTTCGCGACGCTGAAGCAGCTGGCGGCGCAGGAAACGGAGATCATCGGCATCGGCGTTGTCGAGCTGCTGCAGGACGGCTTCGGCTTCCTGCGCTCTCCCGACGCCAACTACCTGCCCGGCCCCGACGACATCTACGTCTCGCCGTCGCAGATCCGCCGCTTCGCGCTGCGCACGGGCGACACCGTCGAAGGCGTCATCCGCTCGCCCAAGGACGGCGAACGCTACTTCGCCCTGCTCAAGGTCAACCGGATCAACTTTGAAGAGCCGGAAGCGACCAAGCACAAGATCCACTTCGATAATCTGACGCCGCTCTACCCCACCAAGTGGCTCAAGCTGGAGATCGAGGATCCGACCATCAAGGATCTCTCTCCGCGCGTCATCGACATCGTGGCGCCGATCGGCAAGGGCCAGCGCGCCCTCATCGTGGCGCCGCCGCGGACCGGCAAGACCGTGCTGCTGCAGAACATCGCGCACTCGATCTCGGCCAACCATCCCGAGTGCTTCCTCATCGTGCTGCTCATCGACGAGCGCCCCGAGGAAGTCACCGACATGCAGCGCTCGGTGAAGGGCGAGGTCATCTCCTCCACCTTCGACGAGCCCCCCTCGCGCCACGTGCAGGTCACCGAGATGGTGATCGAGAAGGCCAAGCGCCTCGTCGAGCACAAGCGGGACGTGGTCATCCTGCTCGATTCGATCACCCGCCTCGGCCGCGCCTACAACACCGTCGTGCCCTCCTCGGGCAAGGTGCTGACCGGCGGTGTCGACAGCAACGCCCTGCAGCGTCCCAAGCGCTTTTTCGGCGCCGCCCGCAACATCGAGGAAGGCGGCTCACTGACCATCATCGCCACGGCGCTCGTCGAAACCGGCAGCCGCATGGACGAGGTCATCTTCGAGGAGTTCAAGGGCACCGGCAACTCGGAAATCATCCTGGACCGCAAGGTCTCGGACAAGCGCGTGTTCCCGGCCATCGACGTCGCCCGCTCGGGCACGCGCAAGGAAGACCTGCTCATCCCGCGCGATCAGCTCAAGAAGACCTATGTGCTGCGCCGCATCCTGAACCCGATGGGCACCCAGGACGGCATCGAGTTCCTGATCGACAAGCTGCGCGCCACCAAGACCAACGGCGAGTTCTTCTCGAACATGAACACGTAGGGGAATCTGTAGGTTTTATTGGAATATTCCAGTGGCGGCTGATATTTACTGTTTATCAACCGATTCGGTTGGATATTGCGGTTGCCGCCCTGGGGGTTAGGGCTGCATTAGGAGCTTAGATCGGGACCAACGATCTAAGCTGCGCTTAGTGCAACGGATAGCTGCGGTGGTGGGCTCGAACGATTTCGAGCTTGCCATACCGTACGCGCAAGTAGCGCCGCACAAGAACCATTGCCTCCTCCTTTCTCGTGACGGACCAAAGTCCACCGCTCAGGAGACGCACCTTGCGCTCCTTGTGGTGCGAGCTATGGGGTGTGTTCTGAGCGAGAAAGAAAGGTATGGCGGCAACCGCCACGGCAGAAGTTGAGCGATTCGTTGTTTGTTCACAAGCGCTGTTTGGATAGCAGTCTCATGTGGCGGCTGCCAATCGGCCGTGGCGGTCGCGCGCCCGGGTTCTTATTGAACATGAACACGTAGCGCCAAGACTATGGTTCCGCACCGTTTCACGTGAAACGGCCGCTCCGTCAACGGGGCGGCCGTTTTCGCGTCGGCGGTGCCGGCGGTGTGGCGGTGCTCGCGCAGCCCCACGGCTTCGCGGCCTCACGGCCTCAGGCGCCTCCCGCCGAGACCCGTGGGCCGGCTGCAACGACACGCACCCGCCGCAGCAGGGCACCCAAGCCGGCGGGCTCGGTGATCGGCGCGGAGCAGGCCGGTCCGGCGCATACGATGGCAGCTGCCGGCTTGCCGGCGACAGCCAAGCCGGCGTCGGCTGACGCGGTGGCCATAGAGATGGTCTCGATAGCGCCCGGCAGCGCGAGGCCGTGCAGGGCCGCAACGAGCGCGCCGCGCGCCTCCGCACCGCTTGTGTCCGAACTGCCGGCTTGGATGGCGACGTGCAACGGCGCCTCGACATCGACCGCCGCCGCGATCAGCCCGCAATGGCCGATGGGCTGGGCCGCGAGGTCGGCGGCGTAGGCGCCGCGCAGCTCGCCGGCACGCTCCAGGTAGCGCGCGTCCTGCGTCAGGATGGCAAGCGCGCCAAGGTTCGCCAGCATGACGGCGTTGGCGTTCGGCGCCGCGTCGTCGGACGCCGACCGCAGCCGCACCAGCACGTCGGTGGCGTCATTGGCCGACGCCGCATAACCGCCGGCTTCGCTCCAGTGGTGCCGGTCGAGCGCGGCGACCCAGAGGCGCGCCTGCGCCAGGTAGGCCCCGTCGCCGGTGGCCTCGTGCAGGCGGATGGCCGCCCAGATCATGTTGGCATAATCGGAGGCGAGCCCGCGTGCGCTCGCCCGCCCCGACCGCCACGCGTGCATGAGGCGGGCCTCGGACGGAGCCCCGTCGGTCATCCTATCGCAGATGAACGCGAAGGCGCGCGCGGCGGCGGACACCCACTCCGGTCGATCGAACACGGTCGCCGCCCGCGCGAGCGCGGCGATCATCAGCCCGTTCCAGTCCACCAGCACCTTGTCATCGAGCCCGGGCCGGACGCGGGCCGCGCGCCGCGCCAGCAGCCTCTCGCGCATGGCGGCGAGACGCGCCTCCATGGGCTCGTCAGGGCCGGATGCAGCGTGGGCATCTGAAGGCGCAAGGCCGGACCTGTCGCCCGAGCGCAGCCGGTTGAGAATGGTGTGTCCCTCCCAGTTGCCGCGCTCCGTGACGTCGTAGACCCTGGCGAACAGCTCGTAGTCCGTTTCCAGGCTGTCCACATCGTCTCGATTTCCCCCACCCCTAACCCCTCCCCGCAAGGGGGAGGGGGACGCTGTCCGCGAGGAGATCGCGGTCCGCCCCGGGTCGACTGCGCCCAGCACCTCCGCCACCTCCGCCGCGCTCCAGACGTAGAACTTGCCCTCCTCGCCCTCGCTGTCGGCATCGAGGGAAGCGGCGAAGGCGCCCTCCGCTGTCGTCATCTCGGCCAGCAGCCAGGCGACCGTCTCGTCCACCCGCCGGGCGAACAGCGGCCGATGCGTCTCGCGCCAGGCCTCCGTCAGCAACTCGACGAACTGGGCGTTGTCGTAGAGCATCTTCTCGAAGTGCGGCGCCAGCCAGCGCTCGTCGACGGAGTAGCGGGCGAGACCGCCGCCGAGGTGATCGTAGATGCCGCCCTGGCACATTCGCTCCAATGCCAGCAGCGTCGCATCCCGGCAGGAGTCGTGACCAAAGCGGGTGCCACCCCGCCAGAGCAGGGCGAGGAAGCTCCACTGCGGGAACTTCGGCGCCCCCCCGAGACCGCCGTGGACCGGATCACAGGCGCGCGGCATGCGGGCGACAAGGCTGCTCAGGGCGGCGAGGTCCAGGCTCGCGGTCGCGCCGCCGCCCGAGCCCGTTCCAAGGGCAGCCTCGCGCAGCATGCCGGTCAGCGCCTCGGCGTTGTGCGCGACCGTCTCCGGCTGCTCGGCATAGATGCGCGCCACCTGCCGCAGCACAGAGGTGAACGACGGGCGGCCGTAACGGCCATCCTTGGGGTAGTAGGTGCCGCCGTAGAAGGGCCGCGCGGCGCTGTCGAGGAACATGGTCAGGGGCCAGCCGCCCTGCTCGCCCAGGCGATGCAGCGCCCCCATGTAGATGGCATCGATGTCCGGTCGCTCCTCGCGATCGACCTTGATGCACACGAACAGCGCGTTCATCACCTCGGCGGTGGCCTCGTCCTCGAAGCTCTCGTGCGCCATGACGTGGCACCAGTGGCAAGCGGCATAGCCGACCGAGAGCAGGATCGGCCTCCCGGACGACCGCGCCGCCTCCAAGGCTTGCGGCCCCCAGGCCCACCAGTGCACCGGATTGTCCTTATGCTGGAGCAGATAGGGGCTGGTCTCGTCGCCGAGGCGGTTCATTCCCGGTCTCCGAAATGCGATGGTTGCCAGGGGCGGCAGTCCGCCGTTGTCCTCCAAACCCGAGCTGCATGCAAAGAGTTGCCACCATCTTCGCGCTGTCGAGTGCGCCCGGCCGCGCCGGCGTCGCGGTCGTGCGGGTGTCCGGCCCGGCCGCAGCCGACGTTCTGCGCGCGATGACACTCGGCACCAAGCCACGACCCCGCGTCGCCGCCGGGCGCCGCATGATCGATCCGGCGACAGGTGCCGTCATCGACCGCGGCATCGTCATCTGGTTCCCGGGCCCGCGCAGCTTCACGGGCGAGGATGTCGTCGAGCTGCAGTTTCACGGCGGCCGCGCGGTGACCAGGGCTATCCTGGCGGGCCTCGCCAGGCTGCCGGGCCTGCGCATGGCCGAGCCGGGCGAATTCGCCCGCCGGGCCTTCGACAACGGCAAGATCGACCTCGCGGAAGCCGAGGGGCTCGCCGACCTGATCGATGCCGAGACGGAGGCGCAACGACGGCAGGCGGTGGCGCAAGCGGGCGGCGCGCTGTCCGGTCTCTACGAGGGCTGGCGCAGCTCGATCCTGGAAGCCCAGGCGCTGACCGAGGCGGCGATCGACTTCGCCGACGAGCCGGACGTGGAGAGCGACACCATCGCCCGCGCCGGCAGCATGGTCGATACGCTTGCGGTGGCCATCCGCCGCCATCTGGACGACGGCCATCGCGGCGAGATCCTGCGCACCGGCTTCCGCGTCGTGCTCACGGGCGCCCCGAACGTCGGCAAGTCGAGCCTGCTCAATGCGCTGGCCCGGCGCGAGGCGGCCATCGTGTCGCCCGAGGCCGGTACCACGCGCGATGTCATCGTAGTCAGCCTCGACATCGAGGGACTGCCGATCGTCCTCTCGGACACCGCCGGACTGCGGGACACCGACAGCCTCGTCGAGCGCGAGGGCATTGCGCGAACGCTGGCGGCCGTCGAGGCGGCGCAGCTGGTGCTATGGGTGACGGATGTCTCCAACCCCGAACCCGAACTGGCACCCGAGCTGATGCCCTATGCCGACAAGGTGCTGCCGGTGATGAACAAGGCCGACACGCTGCCGGGCGGCATTCCGGCCGAAGTGCCGGATGATGCCATCGCCATCTCGGCCCGCTCCGGCGCGGGACTGGCGACGCTGACGCAGCGCATCGCAGCCATTGCCCGCGAGCGGCTCGGCTCGGGTTCCGAGCCCGTCATCACCCAGCAGCGGCACCGCACCCACCTCGAGGCGGCGGCGGCGGCGCTCGCCGCCTATCGCGCCGGGCCGGCGCTGGCGGTGGAGCTGCGCGCCGAGGACCTGCGGCGGGCGGCCGCCGAACTCGGTCGCATCACCGGGCGCATCGACGTGGAGGAGGTGCTGGACCACGTCTTCAAGCGCTTCTGCATTGGAAAATGAATCACGTTTTGACTCGACACGCGCCGACCGATTCGATTCGGGGGTCTCCCCGTTTCACGTGAAACGCGCAGACGTGCCGTTGGACGAAGGGCGCGTTCCCGCCACGGCCCGCACCCGAGCGCGAAGCCCCTGGACTCCCGCCGGCGCGGTGGTGCAAACCGACGCCATGGATCAGACCTTCGATGTCATCGTGGTGGGCGGCGGACACGCCGGTACCGAGGCCGCCGCTGGGGCGGCCCGCATGGGCGCCCGCGTGGCGCTGGTCACGCACAAGCGCGCGACCCTGGGCGAGATGTCGTGCAACCCCGCCATCGGCGGCCTCGGCAAGGGACATCTCGTCCGCGAGATCGATGCGCTCGACGGCATCATGGGGCGCGCAGCCGACCAGGCCGGCATCCAGTTCCGCCTGCTCAACCGCTCCAAGGGGCCGGCGGTCCAGGGGCCGCGCGCGCAGGCCGACCGCAAGCTCTACCGCCAGGCCGTGCAGGCGGCGCTGGCCGCCCTGCCCCAGCTGACCGTCCTGGAAGCCGGCGTCGAAGACCTGATCGCCACGGAGCTCGCCGACGGCCGAAGCCGGATCAGCGGCGTCGTCCTCACCGACGGCCGCAGCCTCGCGGCTGGAGCCGTGGTGCTCGCCACCGGCACCTTCCTCAACGGCCTCATCCATATGGGCGAGACCCGCATCCCCGCCGGCCGCGTCGGCGACCAGCCGGCCCTCAAGCTGTCCGAACGCCTCTATGGCCTCGGCCTCGCCATGGGCCGCCTGAAGACCGGCACGCCCGCCCGCCTGGACGGCCGCAGCATCGCCTGGGGCGCGCTCGAGATGCAGCCGGGTGACGACCCACCGGTGCCGTTCTCGACCCTGACCGTGGGCATCACCACGCCACAGATCGCCTGCGGCATCACCACAACAACCGAGGCCACGCACGCCATCATCCGCGCCAACCTGGCCCGGGCGCCGATTTACTCCGGCCAGATCACCAGCACCGGCCCGCGGTATTGCCCGTCGATCGAGGACAAGGTGGTGCGCTTCGCCGACCGACAGGCCCATCAGGTGTTCCTCGAGCCCGAGGGCCTGGACGACCCGACCGTCTACCCCAATGGCGTCTCCACATCGCTGCCGGCCGAGGTGCAGGAGGCCTTTCTGCGCACCATGCCCGGGCTCGCCGACGTCGTCATCGTGCGCCCGGGCTATGCCATCGAGTACGACTACGTGGACCCGCGCGAGCTGACGCCGGAGCTGGAAGCCCGTCGCCTGCCAGGGCTGTTTCTGGCCGGGCAGATCAACGGCACCACCGGCTACGAGGAAGCCGCCGCCCAGGGCATTCTGGCCGGGATCAATGCCGCGCTACGGGCCGGCGGGCGGGCCGCAGGCGATCGCCTCGCCGTCTCCCGGGCCGACGGCTACATCGGCGTTATGATCGATGATCTCGTCACGCGCGGGGTGTCGGAGCCGTACCGCATGTTCACCTCGCGGGCCGAATACCGGCTGCGGCTGCGCGCTGACAATGCCGACCAGCGGCTGACGCCGATCGGCGAGAGCTGCGGCTGCGTCGGCCCCGAGCGGCGGGCCGCCTTCGCCGCCAAGGCCGCCGCGCTCGCGCGCGGCGCCGCCCTGCTGTCGAGCCTCAGCCTGACACCGACCCAGGCCGGGCAGCACGGGCTCGTCATCAATCGCGACGGCCGCCGCCGCACCGCCTTCGAGCTGCTGGCCTTCCCCGATATCGACATCGCGCGTCTGGCGGCCATTTGGCCCGAGCTGGCCACGCTGCCGCAGACGATCGCCGGGCAGCTCGAAGTGGACGCCCGCTATGCCTCCTACGTGCAGCGGCAGGCGGACGACATCGCGGCCATCCGGCGCGACGAGCAGGTCGCCATTCCCGCCGGGTTCGACTATGGCGCCATCGCCGGGCTGTCGACCGAGCTGCGCCAGAAGCTCGACCGCGCCCGCCCTGCGACGCTGGCGCAGGCCTCCCGCATCGATGGGATGACGCCGGCAGCCCTGCTGCTGGTGTTGGCCGCCATCAGGAAGTCCGGTCAGCGCCGTACGGCCTGAACGGGTTTGGCGCCTCGGGGCGCTCCCCCCTTGGCCCGTCCTGCCCACCCTGGCCGGGCAGGGCTGGCGGCCGGTTTTGCCTAGCCTGCAACGGACGCAGCCCATGCCCCCCGCCACCCCTCCGCCCATCATCTCCGGCCCGGCGGACTTCGCCGCCGCCTTCGCCGTTTCACGTGAAACGCTGGCGCGGCTGACGCTTTACGCCGAGCTGCTGCGGCAATGGCAGAAGACCATCAACCTCGTCGCCCCGTCCACGCTGGATCAGACCTGGCACCGGCACATCGCGGATTCCGCCCAGGTCCTCGCCCTGGCGCCGGCCGGGGTCGCGCGATGGGTCGATGTCGGCAGTGGTGCCGGATTTCCCGGTCTCGTCGTCGCCATCCTCCTCGCCGAGCGAGACCAGACGATCGTGACGCTGGTCGAAAGCGACACCCGCAAGGCCGCCTTCCTTGCCGAGGTGGCCCGCCGCACTGGTATCACTGTGGACATTCGGGCGAAGCGAATCGAAAACCCTGCGACTCGTATTAATCTCCCCCTCGCGGAGATCGTGTCCGCGCGCGCGCTGGCGTCGCTCGATAGGCTGCTCGACCTCACGGTCCCCTATCTGCGCCCCGATGGAACAGCCTTGTTCCTCAAGGGTCGCGACTGGGCGGACGAGGTGAAGGCCGCCGAGGCGAGCTGGAGGTTCGAGCTTGAGACGCGCGCATCGCGGACCGATCCCGAGGCCCGGGTGCTGAAGCTGACAGGGATCGCACGCATCCCCGGCTGACGCGACCGGGTGCGAACGACGAAAGGGTCAAGCCACGTGAACGCTCTCAATCCAGGCTCGGGCAAACCCAGCAACGGGGCGCTGCGCGTCCTCGCCGTCGCCAACCAGAAGGGCGGGGTCGGCAAGACCACGACGGCGATCAACCTCGGCACCGCGCTGGCTGCCGTCGGCGAGCGCGTGCTCGTCATCGATCTCGACCCGCAGGGCAATGCGTCGACTGGCCTCGGCATCCCGGCCGAGATGCGCTCTCGCACCGCCTATGACGTCCTGGCCGGCACCGCCTCGCTCGCCGAGGTCGCCTGTCAGACCGCCGTCCCCGGCCTCTATGTCGTGCCCTCAAACGCCGATCTCGTCGGCCTCGAGAGCGAGCTGATGGGCGACCAGGGCCGCCCGTTCCGCCTGCGCGATGCGCTGGCCGCCCTCGTCGCCCGTTCGCGCGCCGGCGGCACCGACCCCGGCTTCGACTACGCCCTGATCGATTGCCCGCCGTCGCTGAACCTGCTCACGCTCAACGCGCTGTCGGCGGCCAACGCCGTGCTGGTGCCCGTGCAGTGCGAGTTCTTCGCGCTGGAGGGGATCTCCCAGCTCAAGGAGACCATCGACCAGATCAAGGGCAGCCTCAACCCGACGCTCGAGATCCAGGGCGTGGTGCTGACCATGCACGACGCCCGTACCTCGCTGTCGAAGGAAGTGGCCGCCAACGTGCGCGCCTTCTTCGGCCCCAAGGTCTACGAGACCGTCATCCCGCGCAATACGCGCGTCGCCGAGGCGCCCTCGCACGGCAAGCCGATCCTGCTCTACGATTACGACTGCGCCGGCAGCCAGGCCTATATCCGGCTGGCCACCGAGATCATCGAGCGCGAGCGCCACATCCAGGCTGCCTGACACGCTGCGCCGACACCGTGGCCGTCCGCGCCACGGCAGGAATTTCTTCGACTGGGGAAGCCGGCCACCAAGCCGGGCGAAACGACAAACAGGGGCTGACGCATATGACTGCACCGCTGCAGAGGAGCCGACTGGGACGCGGCCTTGCATCCCTGATCGGGGATCCGGCGCCGACGACGGGCCGCCTGCCGTCCGACGGCGAGCAGCGCATGGTTCCCATCGACCAGGTGCGCAGCAGCAGCTTCAACCCGCGCAAGGACTTCCGCGACGACGAGCTGAACGAGCTCGCCGATTCCATTCGCACCAAAGGCCTGGTGCAGCCGATCGTTGTGCGCCCCGATCCGCAGGGCAGCGGTTACGAGATCGTGGCCGGCGAGCGCCGCTGGCGCGCGTCGCAGCGCGCCGGCCTGCACGCCGTGCCGGTCATCGTGCGCGACCTCGCCGACCGCGATGCGCTCGAGATCGCCATCATCGAGAACGTGCAGCGCGCCGACCTCAACGCCATCGAAGAGGCGGGGGGCTACCGGGACTTGATCGAGCGCTTCCAGTACAGCCAGGAGCAGCTGTCCGAGATCATCGGCAAGAGCCGCAGCCACGTCGCCAACACGCTGCGCCTGCTGAAGCTGCCGCCCGAGGTGCAGGCGCTGGTCCAGGACGGCCAGCTGACCGCCGGACACGCCCGCGCCCTCATCGGCAGGCCCGACGCCGCCCAGCTCGCCGCCCGCATCGTCGCCGAGGACCTCAACGTGCGCGAGGTCGAGGCCCTGGTGCAGGATGCAGCCGGAGCCGAGGGGGAGGCCAGCGGCCGCAAGGCGCGCGAGAAGGACGCCGACACCCGCGCCTTCGAGAAGGAGCTGTCCGACACGCTGGGCCTGCGCGTCGAGATCAAGCGCGGCTCCGGCGAGAGCGGCAACCTCGTCATCAAGTACGGCAATTTCGATCAGCTCGAGTACATCCGCATGCGGCTTGCCGGCATGCCCGGGTGACGCCGGCGTTCGGTGCGTGCCTCCGGCCCTCTCCGGACACGTCCGACCGCGACGTTGACGTTCAACAGCTGATCAAAGGGTCCGGTCCCTCAGGCCGGGCCCTTTTTTCTTGGCCCCGGCTGCGTCCGGCGCTTGACACGGCGCCCCCCTGCGTCGATGCATGGGGCGAAATTCAGGCTCCCCTTGCCCGGCTAGCCCGCAAATGACCGACGACGTGCTTCATCGATTGGCCGAGACCATCAAGGCACGCCGCGGCGAGGCTGCGGGAAAGTCGTACACGCGCCAGCTGCTCGACGGCGGCCGGGAACGGTGCGCCAAGAAGCTCGGCGAGGAAGCCGTCGAAACGGTGATCGCCGGCGTCGCGCAGGACGACGGGGCGCTGAAGGCGGAAGCGGCTGATCTGCTGTATCATCTCCTCGTGCTGCTTGAGGCACGTGGGCTCGCCATCGGCGATGTGCTCGGGATCCTCGAAGCACGAATGGGAACCTCGGGACTGGCGGAGAAGGCGGCCCGTGCCAACAGCCGGTAGAAACGCGATCCTGAGCGCGGTCGCCGATATGCGCCGGCAGACCGACGACAGCGTTCCGGCGCAGATGCCGCCGTTCGCCTTCTCGCCCTATCGCGAATTCACACGCGAACAGTGGGCCCGGCTCCGCCTTGATACGCCCATGACGCTGGTGCCGCGCGAGCTGGAGGCCCTGTCGGGCGTCATCGAGGAGCTGTCGGTGTCCGAGGTGGAGCAGATCTACCTGCCGCTGTCGCGTCTGCTCAATCTGCACGTCGCCGCCGCGCAGGAGCTGCACGCCGTCACCTCGCGCTTTCTCGGCCGCCGCGAGATCAAGGTCCCGTTCATCCTCGGCGTCGCCGGCTCGGTGGCGGTGGGCAAAAGCACTACGGCCCGCGTGCTGAAGGCGCTGCTGGCGCGCTGGCCAGATCACCCGCGCGTCGACCTCGTGACCACGGACGGCTTCCTGCTGCCCAACGCCGAACTCGAGCGGCGCGGCATCATGAATCGCAAGGGGTTTCCCGAAAGCTTCGACTCCGGCCGGCTGCTGAACTTCCTCGCCGAGGTGAAATCGGGCCGCGCCAGCGTGGATGCGCCTGTGTATTCGCACTTCTTCTACGACATCCTGCCCAACCAGCGCATCGTCGTCGAGCAGCCGGACATCCTCATCGTCGAGGGCCTCAACGTGCTGCAGCCGGCGCGCCTCCCGCGTGACGGCGAGGCCATTCCGTTCGTCTCGGACTTCTTCGATTTCTCGATCTATCTCGACGCCGAGCCGGAAACGATCGAGACTTGGTACCTGGAGCGATTCCTGCGCCTGCGCGCCACCGCGTTCCGCGATCCCGGTGCCTACTTCCACCGCTACGCGAGCTTGAGCGAGGACGAGGCACGGACGCGTGCGCTGGAGATCTGGCGCACCATCAATCTGCGCAACCTGGAGGAGAACATCCTCCCGACGCGCCAGCGCTCGCGCCTCATCCTGCGCAAGGGTGCCGACCACCGCATCGCGTCGGTCCTGCTGCGCCGCATCTGACGGAGCGCCGAATCGGCACGCGCCGGGTTCGGGTGAAATGGCTCAGGCGACATGGGCTCAGGTCACGGCCGGAGACGGCGGTCGGCACCGCAGCCCCCGGCCCGCTGCGCTCTATTCCGCGGCGGCCTGGTCGACGGCGGCGATGGCGTCGGCGATCGACACCGTGCGCGTGGCCATGACGAGGTGCAGGCGCTCCACCATGCGGCCCTCCACCGTGATGACGCCCTTCTTGGCGTTCTCCGGCTGCTGGAAGGCGGCGATGATCTTGCGCGCCCAGGTCACTTCTTCGGCGGTCGGCGAGAAGATTTCGTTGGTGGGACCGACCTGCGAGGGGTGGATCAGCGTCTTGCCGTCCATGCCGAGCGTGCGGCCGTGCTCGCACTCTTCGCGCAGGCCCTTGTCGTCCTTGAAGTCGTTGTAGACGCCATCGAGGATGTCGAGGCCGTAGGCGCGCGCGGCGACCAGCGACATGGCGAGCCACGGCACCACGGCGAAGCGGTTGTGCAAGGCGCGGGCGCGGCTCTCCTTCAGCAGGTCGTTGGTGCCCATCACGAGGCACGACAGGCGGTTTTCCGGATCGGCGCCGGTGGCCGCGATCTCCTTGGCGTTGATCATGGCCATGGGCGTTTCCATCATCGCCCACAGCTTGGTCTTCTCGGGAGCGTGAACACCCTTCAGGATCTTCGCCACGCTGACGATGTCACCGGGGTGCGCAACTTTCGGCACCAGGATGGCGTCGGGCTGCGCGTCGCAGGCGGCCAGGATGTCCTCGGTGCCCCAGGGCGTCTCCAAGGCATTGGTGCGAATGACGATTTCGCGCCGGCCGTAGCCTCCGGCCTTGACCTTGGCGCAGACCAGCTCGCGGGCCGCCACCTTGGCGTCGGGCGCCACGGCGTCCTCGAGGTCGAGGATCAGCGCGTCGGCGGAGATCGTCTTGGCCTTCTCCAGGGCGCGCTCGTTCGAGCCCGGCATGTAGAGGACGCTGCGGCGCGGACGGACTGTCATGGGCTCCCTCGGATGACGGAATTCGCGATATGTCGCCTGGACCGGCGTATTGCGGTGCGACATTAATGCAGCGGAATGTGAACGCAACCGGCCTTTCGGATCAACCTTGCGCGGCGGCGTGGACAAGGTGGGAGGAACAATCCTTGGCGCGCATCCTCGTCCTGTCGAGCCAGGTTGCGCGCGGCGCGGTCGGGTTGTCGATCATCGGACCGGCGCTCTCGCGGCTCGGCCATGAGGTGATCGGCCTGCCGACGGTGCTGCTGTCGAACCATCCGGGCCACCCCCACTCGGCCGGAATGAACGTGCCGCCGGAGGTGTTGGCCGACATGCTGGGGGCTCTGGCCGGCAACGGCTGGCTCGGCCGGCTCGATGCCGTCCTCACGGGCTACCTGCCGAGCGCGGCGCATGTCGCGCTGGCCTCGGCCGCGCTCGATCGCGTCGCGGAGGCGAGCCCGCGCGCGCTCTACCTGTGTGACCCGGTACTCGGCGACGACCCCAAGGGCCTCTATATCGAGGCCGACGCGGCGGCCGCGATCCGCGACACCCTGTTGCCGCGCGCCGGCTTGGCGACGCCGAACCGCTACGAACTCGCCTGGCTGACGGGACGGACGGTGGACAGTATCGCCGACGCGGCGCGCGCGCTGGAGTGCCTGCCGTGCGGGGGCGGCATCGCCACCTCGATCCCGGCCCGCAACCCCGATCACGGTCGCACGCCGGCCGACCTCGGCGACATCGCCAACGTGGCCGCGCTCGCAGACGCATTGGCGGCCGCGCGCGTGCCACGTCGTGCCTACGCCCCGCATGGCAGCGGCGATTTGTTCTCGGCCCTGGTGCTGCATGGCCTGCTGCAGCGGCAGACACCGGAAGCCACGCTGGCTGCGGCGACGGCGGGCATAGAGGCCGCGCTCGTCGCCAGCGGCCGCGCCGACGCCCTCATGCTTCCGCCCGATCTCGGCCAGGCGCCAGCGGCCGCGGATGGGCGCACCGGCCCAGCCGCGGCCGGTCCGATCACTATATGGAGCCGCCGCCGCTGATCCGTTAACGTGGTGCAAATGGCCGTCGGGCACACTGGGCGGATCGTCGCCGAAGCTGAGTGAATGCGGGCGGCCCCGCTGAATCTTTCCGCATTGGAATGGCACCAATGACCCCGACGTTCCTGTCCGCCCTCGGCGCCTTCCTCGCCCACCTCGTGGTTGCCCTCGGCCTGCTGTGCGGCTTCATCGCCGCCTTCGTGCACGCCACGCCGCAGCATGAAATCGCGCTCATCCGGCAAGGCAATGTCGCGGCAGCGCTGGAGCTGGGCGGCGCCATTGTCGGCTACGCCATCGTGCTGTCCCGCGCCATCGTGGTGTCGGCGGGCATCGGCGAGGCCATCGTGTGGGGCCTGATCGGGCTCGTCATCCAGGTCGGCGGCCAATACGCGCTGAACCTCGTCGTGCCGCGCATCAGCGCAGCCATCGAGGCCGGCACGCTCAGCGCCGGCATCATGACGGGCGCGACGGCGATCGCACTCGGCCTGCTCAATGCCGCCTGCATGACCCCGTGAGGTGTCATGAGCGACAAGCCGACATCCTCGGTGACAGCTGAGCGGCGCGGCGCGCCGCGCTGGTGCAGCAACGCCGTGCGCCTCGCCGTGCTCGGCACCGCCGGCACCACGCTCGCCGCGGCGCTCGGGGGCTGCAGCCGCGTCGGCTACCAGCGCAATGTCTACCGCGACAAGCTGGACTGCGCTGCCGACTATTCGGGCGACATCTGCCGCGCCAAGGGCAGCGCCGACAAGGACACCTACCTCGGTCCCGTCTATCGCACCTCGGGGGGGACGCCGGAGGGCTGCACCACGGAGGATCCCGGCGCGGGCCGCACCACGGTCGACGACAATGCGGCACCCGACTTGCAGCGCGCCATGCTGCGCCGGAGCGTGCTCAAGGTCGAGCGCGGCGGCTTCGGCACGGCTGCCGTCGCCTGCGACCAGCGCGCTCGGCACGGCTACAGCGGGCGCGGTGTGCGCCGCTGGTGGGGCTTCGGCGGCTGATGCGGCGCATCGCTTGCACGCCACGCGAGGGCTGGCGCGACAAGCTCGCGGCGCTCGGCCTCGATCTGGCGCCGAATATCTCTCCCTACTGGAACGAGGAGGCCGCCTACGTCTTCAGCGAGGACGAGATCGAGACCTTGTACGCGGCGACGGCCGAGATCGAGCGCCTGGTGCTGGAGGCGGTCGATCACGTCGTCACGCGCGGGCGCTGCGCCGAGCTCGATATCGCGCCGGCGCTGGCCGATCTCGCCGCCGCCAGCTGGCAGGCCGACGAGCGCTCGCTCTACGGCCGCTACGATCTGCGCTATGCCGGCGGCACGGATGCGGCGAGCGCCCCGAAGCTGCTCGAGTACAACGCCGATACGCCGACGGCACTGTTCGAGGCCGCCGTCGTGCAGTGGCACTGGCTGCAGGACACGCGGCCCGGCGCCGATCAGTTCAACTCCATCCACGAGGGGCTGATCGCGGCGTGGCAGGGGCGCGCGCGGGCCGGGCTGGGGGCCGCGCCGGTGCATTTCGCCTGCGTGCCCGAGGATGACGACGATCTCATCACCACGGCCTATCTGCTCGACACGGCGACGCAGGCCGGCCTCGATACGCGGCTTCTGGCCGTCGACGAGATCGGCTGGGACGGGGCGCGCTTCCTCGACCTCGCCAACGCACCGATCTCCGCCCTGTTCAAGCTCTACCCCTGGGACTGGCTGGCCGCTGAGCCGTTCTTCCCGCATCTGGCGGCCCTGAGCCAAGCCCGCTCCCTGACGGTGATCGAGCCCGCCTGGCGGGTGGTGGCGTCGAGCAAGGGGCTGCTGGCCATCCTGTGGGAGCTGTTTCCCGGCCATGCGAACCTGCTGCCGGCGGCCTTCGCGCCTGCCTGCCTCGCCCCACCGCTGGTCTGCAAGCCGATGCTCGGACGCGAGGGTGCCAACATCACGATGGCCGACGCAGCGGGTGGCATCGGCGTCGCCACGGCCGGCCCCTACGCGCACCAGAAGATGGTCGCCCAGGCCTTCGCGCCGCTACCCGAATTCGACGGCTGGCATCCGGTCCTCGGCGTCTGGGTGATCGACGGCGAGCCGCGTGGCCTCGCCGTGCGCGAGGATCGCGCGCTCGTCACCAGTCGCGGCGCCCGCCTCGTGCCGCATTTGATGCCATGACGGATCGGCGAGAAAGGCCCACGCACCCCGTGCCCGATACACCCTCCGCTCCCAACTGCCGCCCGCGCGCTGGACCTCGCGCGCCGACGCCCTCATATAAGGCTCCACCCGATCCCCCGCTTGCGACCGGATTTCCCATGACATCGCCTCTCGACACGAGCCCACGCGCGAAAGCGCTCGCCTTCTTCCAGCACGAGGCGGCTGGCGGCATCGTGCTGATGGCGGCGGCGGTGCTGGCCCTGCTGCTCGCCAACTCGCCGCTGGCGCATACCTACGAGGCGCTGCTCGATACGCCGGTGTCGGTGCGCGTCGGCGCGCTGTCGATCGACAAGCATCTGCTGCATTGGATCAACGACGGCCTGATGGCGATTTTCTTCCTGCTCGTCGGATTGGAGATCAAGCGCGAGATGCTGAAGGGCGCGCTGTCGAGCGTCGAGCAGGCGGCGCTGCCGGCCATCGCGGCGCTGGGTGGCATGGTCGTACCGGCACTCGTCTATGCGGCCTTCAACTGGAGCAGTCCGGCCAAGCTCGCCGGCTGGGCCATTCCCGCCGCAACCGACATTGCCTTCGCCATCGGCGTGCTGGCGCTGATCGGCCCGCGCGTGCCGGCGTCGCTGAAAATCTTCCTGCTGGCGCTGGCCATCAGCGACGACCTCGGCGCCATACTCGTCATCGCGCTGTTCTATACCGACAACCTGTCGCTTGCCGCCCTGGCCTGGGCCGCGGTCGGCGGCCTGGTCCTGCTGGCGCTCAACCGACGCGGCGTGACGCGCATCGCGCCCTACATGCTGGCCGGCGTGTTCATGTGGGTGTGCGTGCTGAAGTCAGGTGTGCACGCCACGCTGGCCGGCGTCGCCACCGCGCTCGCCATCCCGCTCGAGGGCCGCACGCACGAGGGCGACACCGAGGGTCCGCTCGAGACGCTGGAGCATTCGCTGCATTCCTGGGTGACGTTCGGCATCCTGCCGCTGTTCGCCTTCGCCAATGCCGGCGTCTCGTTCGCCGGCATCTCGCTTGCCAAGGTGGCGGGGTCCATCCCGCTCGGCATCATGGCCGGACTCGCCATCGGCAAGCCGCTCGGCATCGTCGGCGCCACCTGGGCGGCGGTCGCGACGCGCCTCGCTCCGATGCCGGAGGGCGCCAACTGGAGGCAGCTGGCCGGCGTCGGCTGCCTCGGCGGCATCGGCTTCACCATGAGCCTGTTCATCGGCATGCTGGCATTCCCCGGCACGGAGTACGCCGCCGATCTGCGTATCGGAGTGCTGGCGGGTTCCGTGATCTCGGCGCTGGCCGGCGCGTTCATCCTGACGCGCCGCGCCTGAAGCGGGGACGTCGGCCGCGGCGAGGCGTGACGGGTTCACGCATTGGCACGCACGGCCTCGTCCGTTACCCTATTCCGCAAGTCGACAATCCTCCCCGCGAATTCCGTCGCGACGCCAGCACCTGCAGCCCGAGTGGACGAAAAGATCCCGATGACCCATTTCCCCGAGCACCTCGCCGATCGCTACCGTCGCTTCAAGTTCCGCCACTTTACGCCCAATGCCGACACCTATGAGCAGCTGGCAAAGTTCGGGCAGTCGCCGGACGTGATGATCGTCTCGTGCTGCGACAGCCGTTGCGATCCCGAGACCATCTTCTCGGCCATGCCGGGCGAGCTGTTCGTGGTGCGCAACGTAGCGAACCTGGTGCCGCCATTCGAGACCGGCGGCCGCTTCCACGGCATCTCGGCGGCGCTGGAGTTCGCCGTGCTCAATCTGCGCGTGAAGCACATCGTCGTCATGGGGCACTCGGGCTGCGGCGGCGTCAAGGCGGCGCTGCACCACAACGCCGCCGAGCAGACCGACGCGCAGTTCATCACCAAGTGGATGTCGATGCTCGACGACGCCAAGCTGAAGCTGCTGGCGCGCAACCAGGGCAACCCGAAGGCGGACACGCTGGGGGAACTCGAGCGCGAGGGCGTCAAGGTCTCGCTCGCCAACCTCCGCACGTTCCCGTGTGTGCAGATCCTGGAGGCCAAGGGCCGGCTGACGCTGCACGGCGCGCACTTCGACATCCTGACCGGGACGCTCAGCGCGCTCAACCACGGCACCGGCAAATTCAACGAGGTCTGACAGGTCGCCCGTTCAGCTCGGCGGTCCGGGACGCCCGCACGCGCCGAGCCCGGAAACGCGCCGGCTGCACTCATACCCTGCGCGCGAATTCCTGACGCTCAGCCATCCGGAATTCGCGCGGTTCCGCCGCTCGCGGCGGGGGCCCTTGGCCCCTGGGCCGGCGCAAGGGAAGGTCAAGATTTTCGCCGGCTGCACTCAGCCGGCAGCGGTCGCCACGGCCTGCAGCTCGGGGCCGAAACCGCGCACGACCGCGTCGTAGATGTCGCGCTTGAACGGCACGGCCAGGCCGGAGATGGCCTCCGGTCGCTCCCATCGCCACTGGTCGAACTCGGCCTTGCGGCCGCCACGCGCGGAGATGTCGATCTCGCTGTCGTCACCCGTAAAACGGAAGGCAAACCAGCGCTGGCGCTGACCGCGATACTTGCCCTTGAGCGCGATGCCGAGCAGCGGCTCGGGGAGGTCGTAGGACAGCCAGCCGGGATGCTCGGCAACCAGCTCCGCGCGCGTGACGCCGGTCTCCTCCTCCAGCTCGCGCCAGGCGGCGGCCAGCGGCTCCTCGCCCTTGGAAATGCCACCCTGCGGCATCTGCCAGATGTAGGCCGAGCGATCCCCGACCCACTTCGGCAGGCGGCGGCCGATCCATACCAGCCCCTGGGCATTGATGAGCATGATGCCGACGCACGGGCGATACGGCAGCTCGGCGGGCGTGGCGCCTTCGGGCACCGGGCGAGGCGACTGCAGCGTCAATTCAGGTCGTATCCTTCCAATCCGGGGCGATGAGGAATCACCGCGTCCCGCTCAATATCGCATCGCCGCAACAGAAATGCGACGGCATCGCGACAGGTTCACGCACCGGGCACGATCAAGCCGCCAAGCTCGGCCAGCATGGCGGCATAGACCGCGCGCTTGAACGGCACCACGCGATCCACGAGTTCGTCGCGCGGCGACCATCGCCAGCGGTCGAACTCTATCGGGTGGTTGGGCGGGGAAATGTTGATCTCGCTGTCCTCGCCGGTGAAGCGGGCGACGAACCAGCGCTGCTGCTGGCCGCGATAGCGACCACCCCAGGAGCGGCCCAGCAGCTCGGGCGGCAGGTCGTAGGGCAGCCAGTCGGCCGTCTGCCCGATGAGGCGCGCGCTGGTGACGCTGGTCTCCTCGGCCAGTTCCCGCAGCGCTGCCTTGGCCGGATCCTCGTCCGCGTCGATGCCGCCCTGCGGCAGTTGCCACCAGGTGCCCGGCCCTTCGGCTTCGCCCGGCGCGTCGGCACGCCGTCCGACCCAGACGAGGCCGGCGCGGTTGACCAGCACGATGCCGACGCACGGCCGGTAGGGCAGAGTGGCGGGGTCGATGCGGGCTGGGGTGGTCATGAGGGCGTGGCTCCCGACTGTCGTGGCCGCGGCGCGGCTCAGCTCTCGGCGGCGGAAAAGAACCGCTCCAGCTCATCGGCCACCGCGTCGGGTGCTTCTTCGGGCAGGAAATGTCCGCTGTCGAGGGCTTTTCCCTCCACCGCCCCGCTCGCATAGTCACGCCATACGCCCAGCACGTCGTAGCTGCGGGCCACGAAGCCGCTCGCGCCCCACAACACCAGCAGCGGACAGGCGACCTTGCGCCCCGCCGCGCGGTCGGCGCGGTCGTGCACGAGGTCGATGCCGGCAGCGGCGCGGTAATCCTCGCAGCTGGCATGAATGCCCGCCGGCTCGGCGAAGCAACGCACGTACTCGGCAACGGCAACCGGATCGAACGCGGCGCGCGGCGCCGACCATCGGCGCAGCTTCTCGCGCAGAAACCATTCCGGATCGGCACCGATCAGGCGTTCGGGCAGGCCATCGGGCTGGATGAGAAAGAACCAGTGGTAGTAGCCGGTCGCGAAAGCCTGATCCGTATGGTCGAACATGTGCAGCGTCGGCGCGATGTCCATGACGCAGGCACGGCGCACCTTGTCCGGACGATCCAGCGCCATCCGGTGCGTGACGCGGGCGCCGCGATCATGGCCGGCGACACCGAAGCGAGGGTGGCCAAGAGCCGCCATCACCGCCACCATGTCGGCCGCCATGGCGCGCTTGGCATAGGCGGCATGATCGGCGCCGCCGGCCGGCTTGGCGCTGTCGCCGTAGCCGCGCAGATCGGGACAGACGACGTGGAAGCGTTGCGCCAGACGCGGCGCCACCCGGTGCCACATGGCATGCGTCTGCGGGTAGCCGTGCAGCAGCAGCAGCGGCGGCCCGGAGCCGGCGTGCCAGACCGCGATGCTGGCACCTTCCGTCTCGACGCGCGCCGTGGCAAATCCGGGTAGCAACATGGGAGCCCCGTCTAAGATCGAACCTGAGGACAGTGTCCCACGCGGCGCCACTGCCGGAAAAGGGCGGTGTTGCATGTCAAGACCCGGATCCGCGTGCAGCTACCATCCCGTTGGTCGAGGTCCGCACTACGCCCATGAGGAGGCCGCGCCGCGCGGGAAGAATTTCATCGCTGCGAAGGCGCTGGCCCGGATCACCGACCGCCAGTCGCGGCTCGCCCCGCCGCCGCGTCGACAATCGCGTCGACAATAAAGAAAAAGCGGCTGCCGGTTCCGCGCTGAACCAGCGCGTCGCGGCAACCGCCTTGGATGAGTTTTCCAGCCGACAGGTCCGGAGCGAACCGCGGGTGGCCTGCTGCAACTGCCCCCAGGAATGCCGTGACGAACGAATTCGATGAGAGACACCTGCATCCTATAGAGCGCAGGTTGCCAATTCGTTAAATCGCACAGACCCGCATTAACTTTCCCCCGCGCGCGCCCGGAAAGGGCCGCCTTTCGGCCTCGCCATGCTGCCGCGGAGGGCATCCGGGATCCCACTGGGGGACGCCTCCGCGGCATCCAGCGGGGTTGCCGCCAGCGAGGCCGCGCGGCCCCTTGCCGGACCGCACCGCGTCCCTATAGTGCGCCGCTTTAGCGAGGCATCAACCCAGAGAGCACCATGAGCGAGACCCGCTGCCACGTCGCCGCCATCGGCAACGCCATTGTCGACATCATCGGCCGCTGCGACGAGGCCTTCCTGGCCCGCCATGGCGCCCCCAAGGGCCACATGCGCCTCGTCGATACCGCCACCGTCGAGACGCTGTACGCGGCCATGGGCCCGGCCATCGAAATCTCGGGCGGCTCGGCAGCCAACACCATGGCCGGCGTCGCTTCCCTCGGCGGCAAGGCCGCCTTCATCGGCAAGGTCGCCGACGACGAACTCGGCCGCATCTTCGGCCACGACATCCGCGCCGCCGGCGTCGCCTTCGCCAGCCAGCCGGTGAAGAACGGCGCGCCGACGTCGCGCTCGCTGATCCTGGTCACGCCGGACGGCGAGCGGACCATGAACACCTTCCTCGGCATCTCCACCGAGCTCGACCACGGCGAGGTCGATCCGGCTGTCATCGGCGGCGCCGACATCGTCTACCTGGAGGGCTACCTGTTCGACCGCCCGGAGGCCAAGGCCGCCTTCCGCCAGGCAGCCACGATCGCCCGCAAGGCCGGCCGCCGCGTGGCGCTGACGCTGTCGGATTCGTTCTGCGTCGACCGCCACCGCACCGAGTTCCTGGACCTGATGCGCTCCGGCATCGACATCCTGTTCGCCAACGAAAGCGAGATCACCGCGCTCTACGAGACGAAGAGCTTCGACGACGCAGCCAAGCGCGCGGCCGCCGACGTGCCGCTGGCGGCGCTGACCCGCTCGGCCAAGGGCTCGCTGCTGATCGAGCGCGGCACGCCGGTATCGGTGCCGGTCGATCCGGTGGCCAAGGTCGTCGATACGACGGGAGCCGGTGACCTTTACGCGGCCGGCGTGCTCTATGGCCTCGCCACCAGCCGCGATCTGGAAACGTGCGGTCGCCTGGGCAGCCTGGCGGCGGCGGAGATCATTTCGCACATCGGCGCGCGGCCCGAAACAAAGCTTGCCGACATCGCCCGCAAGCGTGGCCTGATCTCGTAGCGAGTCCAAGGCGTTGAGTTGCAGGCGCCGTCTGTCATCTGCAAGCCGTGACCTGAAATACAGGCTTTATTCGAGTATTAGCGCGGAGAATTAAGAAAACGCGCCAATTCGGCAACAGATGTAGAGGCGCCGAGAGCTTTTCTCGCGCGCCTCTATTTATTTTCCTTGGAGGACATCCCCTCCATCAAACACACTTGGGGTCGACGAATCATGATCTTAAGGGTGCATATTCATGTCCGCAGACAAGCGTCGCGGCCGGCCGAAGGGCACCGGCATCGATGACAACAGCCAGCTGCAACGGGTTGCCGCGCTCCTCGCCGCCGACCCCAACCTGAAGCCCACCACCGCCATTCGCAAGATCGGCGTCAACGATCCCTCGGTGATCCGGCGCCTGCGCGACAAGTTCCATCTCGCCCGCCCCGAGCTGATGGCCGATGTCGGCGATACCGGTCCGGCGCAGTCCGACATCATCGCGGATGCCGTGGCCTCGGTGTCGCCGCAGAACCGCCCCGTTCAGGTGAACCGCCCCGTACAGGCCCTGACGCCGGCCCTCGCCGGCGAGGCGCCGCGCGTGGCCCAGGCCCGGATCGCACACCCGGTCCGCAAGGCCGAGCCGAAGAGCACCGCGCCGCGCAAGGAAACACCCACCGCGGTCGCCGGCACGCCTGCCGCCAAAGCGGTCGCGGCTGCCCCCATCATCACGCCCACCGCCAAGGCCACTGCGGCACCTGTCGCGGCACCCGGCAACGGTCGTCCGACCGTGGCATCGACCGCTGCGGCATCGACCGCTGTCGCCTCCGCCCAGCCTGCTCCTTTCGCGCCCGCTGCCGCCACGGCGGCCCCCGTAGCGATGCCCGAGGCCAAGCCTGCCGCCCCGGTCGCGTCGCGCGCCGCTACGACTCGCCCCCCCCTGCCGCCCGAGGCGCTGGCTCTGCAAACGGCCATGGACCCGTCCGAATGGATGATCTCGCTGTGCGGGTTCGGGCTGCGCGCCGCCACCACGGCCTTCGAGGCTCAGGTCGCTTTCGCCACCCAGCTGGTGCGCCTGCCGCAGGTCGCGCTCGCGCTGCGCCAGCACGTGATGCTGAACGAACTGGCGCTGACCTTCTCGGCGCCGCGCGCCTCCGGGACCCGCTTCAATTGAGCTTCGCCGATCCCTCGGCCAGATCCGCCATCCCGGGCTAGCCACCTTCTCCAGGGTGGTTGGCCCGGGCCAATTCCGTTTGCCTACTCCATCAACTTGCAAGGGCCGCCACCCCCCAGGCGGCCCCTTTTTTTGTGGCCTCGCACCCGGGATCGGGATGCGTGCCGCGCAACCGCGCGTTTCCCCCGCGCTTCAGTTGCCCACCCGGCAACCGCGCGTCAGTTCGCGCGGCGCGACAGCGACACCGCATAGGCCTCCGAGCGGATGGCGAACATCGGGTCGTCCTTGGGGCCGGCGATGCCGTCCGCGAGCTGTGTCGGATCGAAGGTGCCGGCATCGCAGCGCGCGTTGTCTTCCAGGCCGGTGACCGCGATGGTGCCGATCTCCGCCGCCTTGCGGCTGTCCTCAGGCCACAGCGCCGTCACGTCGTTGGTCACGTCCCCGGGCTCGGCCAGCAGGGCGACGAGCTTGAATGCCACCGCCCCCTTGGCGAGACGCTCCTGCAACTCGGGCACATAGAAGTCGGCCGGCTTGGCCTTGGCCTCGTCGTCGCTCAGGCCCTGTTCGCCTCCGGCGGGCACCAGCTTCAGCTTGGCCACGCGCGCCGTTCCCTGGCCGTCGGTGAGCGTGAAGGCATGCACGCCCCAGTAGCTCACGCTGCCATAGCTGGCCGGAACCGGCCGCTCCGACAACCACTTGCCCTGCGTCGCCGAGTTGGGATTGGCGGCGTTGTAGGCCTTGACCTTCTCCGCATCCGGCTTGCCGTCCGGCCCGGGTACGCGGGCGTCCAGGAAGGCCTTCATCTGCGAGGGCGCCCGGGCGAAGTGAACCGGAGCGCTGATGAAGGCGAAGTCCGACGACTTGCCGTCGGGATCGACGCGGAAGGCGAAAGCCCGCGCGGCACCCTTGGTGGAGTCGGGCACCTTGGGGTTGCCACCGCCCATCGAGAAGCGGCCGAGTACCGCTGTCGGCTTGGCGAAGGATGCGGATTTGGTGATATCGGCCAGGCCGGCGGCGGGCGTGAACGTGCCCTTGACGCACTGGCCCTTGGCATGGGCGGCGCGCGCCTTCTGATTGCCGAACACGGCGTTGAGCGAATCCACGACATCGGCCCCCGAGGGCTCGGCCGCGAACGCAGCAGGCGCGCAGGCGGTGAAGACCGCGCCCAACGTGACGGCCAAGGCGGCGGATGCGGCGGGGCCATGCTTGCGTGTGGTCATGAGGACTGCCTCGTCTGGCTGGGCCTGCAGGTGATCGTGAGTGGCCACACGGTAGGCACGCCGGCATGAGCGCTCAAGTCGGACTTGGGGCCGGCCCATCACAACGACGCGAGCACGGGACGATGCCGACCCTCGCCCGTCATTAATCCGCCGCTAAGCAATGACGAACATGATCCGGGGGCGCCACAAGAGTTCCGGGTCGATGTATCGTAGTCTCGCCGCCGCTGCTGCCGTCCTCGCCACGGGCCTCCTGCTCGTGGCCTGTGCTCCGTCCGCCCGCCGGGTCGCGTCTCCGGCCCGGCCCGCCCCGCCGAGCGCGCCGGCGCCGATGCGCTGCGACGAAGCCGCGGGCGAGGCCACCATGGGCAGCGCCAGTGCGGCCCGCTACTTCGCCCGCGCCAACCTAGAACGCAACCTGGGCCCCTCGCGCGACTACCTGCTGTCGCAGGGCTCGCGGCGGCTGCGCGTCGTCGCGCGCAACGTACAATGCAAGCCCTATGCGCTCGGCGGCATGACGCGCTGCGTCGCCTCGGCGCGCCTGTGCAGCCGTTGAAAGCCCTCCTCCCGGTCGGATCGCGCTTGCCGCGCGGCCTCAATCATTGCTAACAGCGGCGCCGAACGTCCCCGTCGCGTCCTGGCGTGGCGGGCCGACGGCAACAGTCAGCCGGCGCGACCGCTCGTTTGTCGCTGCCGGCCACCTCAACAGCGGCGACCCAAAGCATGCAGGCGACCAAGACCAACTCCGGCAACTTCTTCGAGGATTTTCGCCTCGGGCAGATCATCCGGCACGCCACGCCGCGCACCGTGTGGCCGGGCGATGCGGCGCTCTATACCGCGCTCTATGGTCCCCGCTTCGCCGTGCAGTCGTCGCGCGCCTTCGCGCGCGCCATCGGCTACCCCGACGCGCCGACCGACGATCTGCTGACCTTCCACATCGTGTTCGGCAAAACCGTGCCGGACATCTCGCTCAACGCCATCGCCAATCTCGGCTATGCCGAGTGCCGCTTCCTGAAGGCCGTCTACCCGGGTGAGACGCTCTCCACCGTGTCCGAGGTGATCGGCCTCAAGGAAAACTCCAACAAGGAGACCGGCACCGTCTACGTTCGCTCGACGGGCAGCAACGACCGCGGCGAGAAGGTGCTGGAGTACGTGCGCTGGGTGATGGTGCGAAAGCGCGACAAGAACGCGCCGACCCCGGATGCCAGGGTGCCCAAGCTCACCGACCGCGTCGATCCGGCGACGCTCGGCGCCGCCGTGCCGGCGCTCGAGACCGCCGCCTACGACCTCGACCTCGCCGGCTCGCGGCATCGATGGGGCGATTACGCGGTGGGCGAGAAGATCGACCACGTCGACGGCATGACGGTCGAGGAATCAGAGCATCAGCTGGCGACGCGCCTCTACCAGAACACCGCCAAGGTGCACTTCAACCAGCACACCGAAGCCAAGGGCCGGTTCGGCAAGCGCATCGTCTACGGTGGCGTCGTCATCTCGCTCGCCCGCGCCCTGTCGTTCAACGGTCTCGGCAACGCCTTCCACGTCGCGGCCATCAATGGCGGCCGCCACGTCGCACCGTGCTTCGCGGGCGATACGGTCTATGCCTGGTCCGAGGTTCTGGAGAAGGCGGAGATTGCGGGGCGCCGGGACATCGGCGCGCTGCGCGTCCGCCTCGTGGCGGTGAAGAACCGTGACTGTGCCGGGCATCCCTTCAAGACCGAGACCGGCGACTACGCCGAAGGCGTCATCCTCGATCTCGATGTCTGGCTGGTGCTGCCGCGCTGAACGGCCAGGCCCAGCATCGGCAGGACCGCCGGGACAGGCGGGGCTGCCACGCGTTGCGGCTTATCTTGCAACGGCTTCCGCAAGCCGCTTTCCGAAGCCTGTGCGGCCTGCCTATAGTGGCGCGGCGTCCTGCGCAGCCCGTAATCGGCGCGACGCAGAAGCCGCGGAGCGGGCGACGAACAGCGCGCCGCCAAAGCCTGTTGCTGAGGGTTCACGCGCGGGGGCGCGGAGCCAACCGCCCATTCGGGGAAACTGGGGTCGATGGTGATGTTCAGGTCGGGTTTGGCATTGTCCGCCGCGCTGCTGGTTGCCGGCACGACGGCGGCACTGGCGGTCGGCGAGCGCGGCACGGCCGAGATCAAGAGCCGTGACGGCAAGGACCTGGGTCAGATCAGCATGATCGAGACCACGTCCGGCATTCTGCTCAAGGTCAAACTCAAGGGCCTGACGCCGGGCCCGCATGGCTTGCACATCCACGAGACGCGCAAGTGCGAAGGCGATTTAGCCACGGCTGGAAACATCTACAACCCGCTCGGCGCCAAACACGGCTTCCTCAACGACGAGGGTCCGATGGCCGGCGATCTCCCCAACCTCATCGCCAACGCCGCCGGCGAGGTCGACCTGGAAATGTTGAGCCCGTTCGTGACGCTCAACAAGGACGCCGAGGAATCCATTTTCGACAGCGATGGCGCCGCCTTCATCCTGTTCGAGAAGGCGGACGACTATACCTCCGCACCCGAGGGTAATGCCGGCGCGCGCATCGCCTGCGGCCCCATTATGCCCGCCAAATGAAGGGGAGCCGGTCGCGACATTGTGACCGGAAGCTAAACGGCTCAGCACTTCGCTAACCGTTTAGTTGTTATGCTGCCTCGACTGTAGCCGAATCAGAAGGAAGCCGTTTCAGTCGTTGCTGAACGGTTGAGGATTCGAGCGAGCGAGCGAGGGAGGGGCCGTCTGGCCCGCGGGGTAGGTTGACGCAGCGCGTTGCCGTCATCGGAGCTGGTTTGACCGGGCTCGCGTGTGCACGCGTGCTGCGGCGCGCCGGCTGCTACGTGGAGGTCTTCGAGGCGGACCGCATCATCGGCGGGCGCATGGCGACGACCCGCGTCGGCATGGCAACCTTCGATCACGGCGCCCAGTACCTCACGGCCCGCTCGACCGCCTTCCGCGGCTTCATCGAGGAACTGGCCGGATCGGGCTACGTGGCGCGCTGGATGCCGAAGGCGGGTGGCATCAGCGAGGAAGGCGGCGGGCAGATGACGCCGTGGTACGTCGGCGTGCCCAGCATGGCGTCCATCGTGCGGCCGCTCGCCGAGAGCGTGCGCATCCACACCAGCCGACGCGTCCACACGATCGAGCGCGTCGACAAGGGCTGGCACATCTGGTTCGAGGACCAGACCTCGGTGGGACCGTTCGCGGCGGTCGCCATCACGGTGCCGGCCCCCCAGGCCCAGCTTTTGCTCGGGCGCCTGGACGAAATGGCCGAGCCGCTGTCCAAGGTCCACATGTCGCCGGTCTGGGCCCTGCTGGTGCGCCTGGAGAGCGGCGTGCTGCCCGACCAGGACGTCTATTCCGACATGTCCGAAGTCGTGCGCTGGGTCGCTCGCAACCAGACCAAGCCGGGCCGGGCCACGCGCGGTGAGAACATCGTCATCCACGCCTCCCAGGCCTGGAGCCGCGAGGCAGAGGACGCCGAGCCGGACCTCGTGGCTGAAGAGTTGTGGGGTGAGGTCAGCCACCTTTTGCGGCTGCCGCCGGTCCGGCCGGCCCTGATGACCGCGCATCTGTGGCGGCATGGGCTGGTCGAGGCGTCACTCGGCGAAACCTACGTGTTCTCGACCCGGGATCTGGTCGGCTGCGCCGGGGACTGGTGCCTGGGCCGACTGGCCGAGCATGCCTACGAGAGCGGGCAGGGCCTCGGCCGCGCCATCGTCGGTGCCATCACCTGAAGCGTCCGCGCCGGGCTCGTCACCGCCACGTCGGGCCGGACCCCGTTCATGCCGCCCCCTGCAGTATGCTGCCGGTCGCTGCTCCGCGCACCCTCCCCCGACGCCCGCGAGCCGGCGGCCGAGCCGTCACGCGGCGCTCCATTTGGCGAATTGCCCCCCTGGCGGCAAGGCGTTACTAAGGTCGGCAATCGTCAGTCCATCCCAGGGGAGAACGGCCTAATGGCTGAGGCGAAATCCGCCCGGGCGCCCGCGATCGAGCGCCCGCTGTCACCGCATCTGCAAGTCTATCGCATGAGCAACAGCATGCTCATGTCGATCCTGCATCGCATCACGGGGGCAGCCCTGTATTTCGGCACGCTGCTGCTGGCCTGGTGGCTCATCGCGGCCGCGTCTGGACCGAAGTACTTCGATTTCGTCAACGGTATCATGGGCAGCGTGCTCGGCAAGCTCGTGCTGCTTGGCTACACCTGGGCACTGTTCCATCACATGATCGGCGGCATCCGCCACTTCATCTGGGACACTGGTCGCGGCTATGACCTGAAGGTTGTGAACCGTCTGTCCAACCTCACCATCACGCTCTCGCTGCTGCTGACGGCCGTGGTCTGGTTCGTCGCCTACAAGCTGCGCGGAGGGTTCTGAGCCATGGCTGACGCAACCAACCGCATGCGCACACCGCTGAAGAACGTGCGCCGGCTCGGCTCCGCCCATGAAGGCGCCGATCATTTCTGGAAGCAGCGCGTCACCGCGGTGGCCAACCTGTTCCTGTGCATCTTCCTCGTCGGCCTGCTTCTGACACTGGCGGGCCAGGACTACACCGTAGTGCGCAAGACGCTGTCGAGCCCGCTCGTCGCGCTGCCTCTGCTTCTGCTGGTCATCTCCGGGCTGATCCACATGCGCCTCGGCATGCAGACGATCATCGAGGACTACGTGCCCGCCGAGGGCAAGAAGGTGGTCCTGCTGATGCTCAACACCTTCTTCACGATCCTCATCGGTGCGGCCGCGATTTTCGCCGTGCTGAAGCTCAGCCTCGTCGGAGCTTGAACGCTAATGGCCTCTCCCGTGAAGTCCTCTGCGGCGCCCTCCGTCGGCAGCCGCGCCTATCCGATCGTCGATCATGCCTATGACGTCATCGTCGTCGGCGCCGGCGGCGCCGGCCTGCGTGCCACGCTCGGCTGCGCCCAGGCCGGCCTCAAGACCGCCTGCGTCACCAAGGTGTTCCCCACCCGCTCGCACACCGTGGCGGCGCAGGGCGGCGTCGCCGCCTCGCTCGGCAACATGGGCCCCGACAACTGGCAGTGGCACATGTACGACACCGTCAAGGGGTCGGACTGGCTCGGCGACCAGGATGCCATCGAGTACCTGTGCCGCAACGCGCCGGATGCCGTCTACGAGCTCGAGCATTACGGCGTGCCCTTCAGCCGCACCGAGGATGGGCGCATCTACCAGCGTCCGTTCGGCGGCATGACCACCGAGTTCGGTTCCGGCCCGCCGGCGCAGCGCACCTGCGCCGCCGCCGACCGTACGGGCCATGCCATGCTGCACACCCTCTATGGCCAGTCCCTGCGCTATTCGGCCGAGTTCTTCATCGAATACTTCGCCATCGACCTGCTGATGGACGCCGAGGGCGCGTGCCGCGGCATCATGGCGCTCTGCCTCGACGACGGTACCATCCACCGCTTCCGCGCCAAGCGCACCATCCTGGCCACCGGCGGCTACGGCCGCGCCTACTTCTCGGCCACCTCGGCCCACACCTGCACGGGCGACGGCAACGCCATGGTGCTGCGCGCCGGCCTGCCGCTGCAGGACATGGAGTTCGTGCAGTTCCACCCGACCGGCATCTACGGCGCCGGCGTGCTCATCACCGAGGGCGCGCGCGGCGAGGGCGGCTACCTGACCAACTCAAAGGGCGAGCGCTTCATGGAGCGCTACGCGCCGTCCGCCAAGGACCTCGCCTCGCGCGATGTCGTCTCGCGCTCCATGACCATGGAAATCCGCGAGGGTCGCGGCGTCGGCAAGGAAAGCGACCACATCTTCCTGCACCTCGACCACCTGGACCCGAAGATCCTGCACGAGCGCCTGCCCGGCATCACCGAGAGCGCCAAGGTGTTCGCCGGCGTCGACCTGCGCCGTCAGCCGATCCCGGTCATCCCCACGGTGCACTACAACATGGGTGGCATCCCGACCAACTATCACGGCGAGGTGCTCACTCTGAAGAACGGCAACCCTGACACCGTGGTGCCCGGCCTGATGGCCATCGGCGAGGCCGCCTGCGTCTCCGTGCACGGCGCCAACCGCCTGGGCTCCAATTCGCTGATCGACCTCGTCGTGTTCGGCCGCGCCGCCGGTCTGCGCGCCGCCGAGAAGGTGGAGAAGGGCTCGGCGCACGCGCCGATCCCGTCGGATGCCACCGACTTCGCGCTTGCCCGCCTCGACCGCTTCCGCAACGCCAGCGGTGGCACGCCGACGTCGGCGCTGCGCCTGCAGATGCAGCGCGTCATGCAGAACAACTGCGCCGTGTTCCGCGATGGACCGGTGCTGCAGGAAGGCGTCAAGAAGATCAACGACATCTGGAAGGCGTCGGACGATATCCGCGTCTCCGATCGGTCGCTGGTCTGGAACTCGGACCTGATCGAGACGCTCGAGTACGACAACCTCATCGCCCAGGCGGCGGTGACGGTGACGGGCGCCGAGAACCGCAAGGAAAGCCGCGGCGCGCACGCGCGCGAGGACTTCTCCAAGCGTGATGACGCCAACTGGATGAAGCACACGCTGGCCTGGGCCGACTATGGCAAGAAGCAGGTCACGATCGATTTCCGTCCCGTGCACACCTACACGATGACCAACGAAATCAAGTACATCGAGCCCAAGGCCCGCGTGTACTGAAGCCGCACGAGCGGGAGTTTCGCTGGACTCGGCAAAGTCACTGACCAAACGAGAGCGGTCGCCTCATCGACGAGGCGGCCGCTTTTGCGTCGCGACGCTACTGATACCGGCCGGCGAAAATCTTGACCTTCCCTTGCGCCGGCCCAGGGGCCAAGGGCCCCCGCCGCGAGCGGCGGAACCGCGCGAATTCCTGATGCGCTTTCCTGATGCGCTGAGCGTCAGGAATCGTGCGCAGGGTATGACATCCGGACGCCTTGGCGGCCGGCGCCGCGACGGAACCGCTGGACCATGCGACATCGTGGGGGGCGCGGTTCGGTGACCAGTCCAGGCGGTAGTGTCTCAGTTTGCAGAAATTTCAAACTGAGACACTGCCGTCCAGGCCGATACGGCGCCGGCCCGCCACATTCGCTGTAGCGTTTCGGCCCCCCATCGCTCGAAGCGCTCAGGGGGACCCGTCGGGGCGCAACGCCTCCGTCGAGATCCCCCAAGGCGCACGAACAGTACGGCTTCGACTGGCAGCAGGCAGCGTAGATGTCGGCGGCGAGTCATATCCCCCGGCTGTGCCGGGGGCTCCCCGACCGCCGCGGTCTCACGCAGCCTTGATCTCGGAGTCGCCGCCCTCGTCCTCGCCGGCTTCGCCGGCTTCGGCGCGACGGCCGCGCGCGCTCTTCGCCAGCACCTCGGTGATACGCTGCACGGCCCCACGCTCGTCGAGCTTGTCGACGGCCGCGATCTCGCGCGCCATGCGGTCGAGCGCGTCCTCGTACAACTGCCGCTCGGAGTACGACTGCTCGGGCTGGGCCTCGGAACGGTAGAGATCGCGCACGACCTCGGCGATCGCCACCAGATCACCGGAATTGATCTTGGCGACGTATTCCTGGGCGCGACGGCTCCACATGGTGCGCTTGATGCGGGCGCGGCCCTTCAGCGTCTCCATGGCCTTGCGGACGACGTCCTCCTCCGACAGCTTGCGCATGCCGACGCTGGCCAGCTTGCCGGTGGGCACGCGCAGCGTCAGCTTTTCCTTGTCGAAGGTGATCACGAACAGCTCGAGCGAGATGCCGGCGATCTCCTGCTCCTCGATGCCGATGATGCGGCCGACACCGTGCGCCGGGTAGACGACGAATTCGTTGGTCTTGAAGCCGTGGCGGGCATTGACCGGCTTCTTCGGTCCGCTGGCCACCGGCGGCGCAACCGGCGGACGCGCCGCCACGGGCTGGCCCGCCATCGCCTTGGGCGGCGCGCCTGCCACGACGGGCGCCACCGGGGCCGTCAGCTTGGGGCCGGTGGGCTTGGCCACGACGGCCGGTACCGCACGCGCGACCGCAGGCTGCGCGGCGGCCGAGGCCGCAACGTGATGGCCGGCCTTGGGAGCCAGCGGACGCAGCGGCGCAGACGCAGCCGCGGGCCTGGCGGTCTCCGGCTTGGGCTGCGGCTTGAGGGCCTCAGCCTTGACGGCCGCGGCCGGGGCATGGGGGGCCGGCTTGCTCGCCGCAGCCACGACGTGCTTTCCGGCCACAGCCTGCGCGCCGACCGCCTTTGCGACGGCGGGCTTGCCAGCCGACGGCTTGACGGGCGCCAGCTTCTTGCTATGAGACGAAGGAGCAGCGGCTGCCTTGTGGGCTTCGACCTTGCCAGGCTTGGCGGCGGCAGCGGGCTTGGCCTTCGGCGCCACGGCGGCCGTGGCCTTGGGCACGCCAGCCTTGGGCAGACTCGGAGCCTTGGACGCGCTGGTGCTCGGGCTGGGCTTCGATGGGCTCGACTTGGCGCTGCTGGCAGTGGCTTTGGACTTGGCCGGCTTGGCTGCCACGGCAGCCTTGCGAGCCTTGGCGGGCGCAGCGGGGGCGGACTTGATGTTCGCCTTAGCCGTCGCCTTGTTCTTGGTAGCCATCGCGTCGTCTCACTTTCTCATACGCACATACCCGGGCCGCAACGGCGGCCGGAACTTCGGTCGCTGAACCCGCGAGCCGCGTGCGAGCAGCCACGCACAAACCCGGGTCGTCGAACGTTTCCGCCGCCGATCCGAGTGAATTCAGCCAGTTAAGCGTAGGCTCGGCCCCTGTTCAGTTTGCACCGTTCAGGACCTGGGCCACGTAGACTTACCCGAAAATTGTGGCGCACTGCACCCTCACCGCCGGAAAGGTCTGGGGTGCGGTTAACTTTAACCTTCACTCCAGCCGTCTCCTGCAACTCTGGCCTGCAAGCGTTCACGAACGTTCCCGCTTTGGGCCCAGATCGCCACGACCCGGCCAACGTAACACATTCTTCACGGAAATTGAAGAGCGCGCGACGTTAACCCTCGTCACCCGCTTAATGAACACCCTTAATGCAAATGAAGAGTTAAATTGCGCCCGGGTCGGGGAGGGAAATTTCTCGCCCCCTGCCGACCATTTGCCTCCCCCCTGCTGCCTGGACACCCTGCATGGACGCCGGCGGCTCAGGCTGGCCCCTTCTTCTTGGCCTTGCGGCGGCCGACCAGCGTACCGGCGCCGTGATCGGTCAGCAGTTCCAGCAGCACCGAGTGGCGGACTTTGCCGTTGATGATGACGACGGCCTCCACGCCGGCCTCGACGACCTCGATGCAGCCCTCGATCTTGGGAATCATGCCGCCGGTAATGGTGCCATCGCGGATCAGCTCACGCGCCTCCTCGACCGTCAGCTCCTCGATCAGTCTGCCGCTCTTGTCGAGGACACCCTCGACGTCCGTCAGCAGCAGCAGGCGCTTGGCCTTCATGCGGGCGGCCAGAGCGGAAGCGAACGTGTCGGCGTTGACGTTCAGCGTCTCGCCCTCGCGGCTGAAGGCGACGGGCGCGATGACCGGGATCAGGTCCGACTTGGCGATCACGTCGACGATGTGCGGGTTGACCTCGATCGGATCGCCGACATAGCCGATGTCGACCGCCTTCATCAGGTTCGACTGCGGGTCCGGCATCTCCGTGATCTTCTTGGCGATGACAAGGTTGGCATCCTTGCCGCAGATGCCGACCGCCTTGCCGCCCTGCCGGTTGATCTGGGCCACGATGTCCTTGTTGATGAGGCCGGCCAGCACCATCTCGACGACCTCGACGGTCGGCTTGTCGGTGACCCGCAGCCCATGGACGAAATCTGATTTTATCTCCAATTTTTTCAGCATGTTGGCGATCTGCGGACCGCCGCCGTGAACGACGATCGGATTGACGCCCGACTGCTTCAGGTAGACGATGTCCTGGGCGAAGGCGGTGGCCAGCGCCTCGTCGCCCATGGCGTGGCCGCCGAACTTCACCACCACGGTCTGCTCGTCGTAGCGCAGCATGTTGGGCAGCGCTTCGGCCAGTATGCGGGCCTGCACGTGCGCCGAGGGCACCTGATCCTCGCCCGGCCGACCAGCCGACGCGGCGGCGGGCTTGACGGCGGACGACGCGGCGGCGGCAGGGTGGCCGCCCGGCTTGGCTTCGGTGCTCATCCTTTGAACTCGCTGCTCGATGGGCTGCTTGGAGCCCGGGGCCGCGCCGCCGACCGGCGCGGAAAGGACTTATATTATCTCGTTGCCGGGCCTCAACGGATTTCCCTCACAATCGGCCCCTATGACACGGCGAGACACCGCGGCGGGCCGACGCGCGGCACGCACAACGCGCGCGTGCCTCGGTGACGACATTGAGCTAACATGTTGCGTCAACCGATGGATTCGGTATCCGGACGCACCAGGACTGGCGCCCGCGCAGCCGGTGTCCGAACGCTTCCGATGGGAAGGAACGACCAGGGAACCGCATGATCGTCGACGCGCTTGGCCGCATTCCGATGTCGAGCAACCTCGCGGCCAGCCTGGCGCGGGCGTCCGGCTACGCCGAGGCGCAACTGCACCGCGACGTGACGCTCGAGCATCTCCTGCTGGCGCTGACCGAGGACGCTGACGCCGGGCAGATCCTGTCGGCGAGCCATATCGACGTGTCGCGCGTGGTCTCCGACGTATCGGGCTATCTCGGCCGGCTCGAGGACCGCAATCCGCCCGAGTTGGCCTCCCGCCTCACCGTAACCGCCGACCTGAAGCGCATCCTGGAGGCCGCCGCCGCTGCCTCGCGAGGGCGCCGCCGCGAGATCAACGGCGCCATCGTGCTGGCCGCCATCGTCGGCGACGGCAAGACCACAGCGGCCCACATCCTGCGCTCGCAGGGCCTGACCTTCGAGGAGGCGATCCGCGTTCTGCAGCGCGCCTTGGCGGCGCCCGCCGCGCCGGCGGCGCAACCGGTCCCGCCGCCGGTGCCGGCACCGATCCTGCCGGCGGTGCCGAGCCCGCAGCCCGACTTCGCTCCAGCGTCCCCGCCGCTTGGCGACCGGCCCATGGATCAAGCCCAGGCTCACATGCCGCTGGCGCAGGAGGAGGCTGCCGCGCCGCCGCCCATTCCGCGCCCCCTGACGACGACCGAGGACCTGCTGGCCACGGCGCGGGAGCGTGTGACGCGCTCGCTTGCCGAACCGGAGCCCGTACGCCCGGCGCCAGCCAGGGTTGAGCCCGTGCCGCCGCCGCTGGCCGCTTCGCCTCCGGCAGCGCCCGCCGGCGAAGCCGATCCCGAGGCCGTACAAGCGGGCGCCGCGGTGCCCCGGCGCGATCCTGCCCCGACGTTGGTTGCGCCAACGGCGACCGCCGCTCCCCACGACTTCAGCGCCGAGGAGCCGATCCCCGCCCCGTGGCCGGAGATGCCGCCCGAGTTGCCGTCCATCGACAGCGGGGGTGCTGCCGTGCCGCCGCCGCTGCCTGTCGCGCCCGACAGGCCGCTCGGTGCGCCGCACGAGCCATTCGCCCCCGAGGGCTACGCCGCAAGCCCCGACGGCATGCCGGCTCCGGTCGCACATCCGGCAGCACCGATGCGGGCGCCAGACCCTTTCACGGAGTCGCCGCTTCCCGAGGCGCTACCGCCTCCCGTACCCATGGCCCGACCGCAACCGCCACCGCTGCCGCGTGCGCCACGGCTCGGCCTGCCGCAACGTCCCGCCATGCCCGGAGCCGCCTACCCGCCGGCGCCACCGAGCTTCCGCGAGCCGCAGCTGCCTCCCCATCCGATCTATCCGCCCATTCCCGGCCCGGTCACGCCGGCCGCGTTCGGCACCACTGCGCCGGTGGCGCCGCCGGCGTTGCCCGTCGACGCACGACCATCGAACCTTCCCGCTTCTCCACCACCGCACGGCGATACGGCGGCGCCGATGCCTGTTCCGATGCCGACACCGGTTGCGCCACTCCCCGCGCCGCAGTCGCCGATGCTTCCGAGCCAGCCCGCGGGAGACATCGCCGAAAGCGCCGCGGTGCCGCCATCACGCGGGCGCCGAGCCCTACGCGACGCGAGCCGCGGCACAGCTTCCAGCGTCGAGATCGGTCAACTGGTCGAAAACATCCCCCGCCGCATGCGGGTCGCGATCCCGGTGGTGGTCGAGGTGCGGATCGCCAAGGCGGACGTTCGCGCGCTGGCCGATGGCATGGCCGGTCCCGGCGCGGCCCAGCGGCACGAGGTGATGGTCACCAAAGCCATGTCGGTGCGGCTCAGGGCGCCGGACGGTGGCTTCACCGTCGAGCCGGCCTCGCCCGAAACGCAGTGGCTCGAGAATACGCTGGGCCTGATGGCCGACGATTTCGCCAGCTGGCGATGGACCGTCACGCCGCGCCGGAAGGGGCACAGCGCGCTCCAGCTGGTGGTGGCGGCGCGCACCGTCGGCGCCGACGGCCTGGCTGCCGAGACGGCCTTGCCCGAGCAGGTCATCGAGGTCAAGGTCGCCACCAACTACGCGCGCACGGCGCGCATGTGGGCCGGGTGGGCCGTTGCCGCCGTCTGTGGCGGCATCCTGCAGCGCTTCGGCGATACCATCCTGGCGGCCGGCGCCAAGCTGGCCAGCCTGCTCGCCGCCGGATGAGCCACGACCAATCTCGCCACCGAACCTGGGCGACGGCTGCTCCGTGCTATCCCGGTGCGGTTGCGGGCGTGGGCGCGCACCGATCGCGTTCGAGGGCGGCGATGACCTGCTGGAGCCGCAGCGGTTTGACGAGCGCCGTGGAGCCGACCGGCAGCGTGCGGGCGCTGCCGTAGGGAACGACCGCCACGCCCCGCTCGGCCAGCCGGGGCAGAACGTCATCGGCAACGCCGACGAGATCGAGATCGACCAGCGCCAGGTCGAATTTCGTCGCCCCGATCGCCTCCATGGCTTCACGCGGCGAGACCGCCGGGCCGACGGTGAGATAGCCGGCCTCGGACAAGCCTTCGTCGATGGCCATCATCTCGAACGGCTCCGCCGAGACGAGCAGCACGCGGCAGCGCTTTCGGGACGCACCATCGGCCGCGCGCCCGCCGCCCAGACCGCTCACGCACGCCGCGCCGCCCTTGCGCGGATCGAACATGGCCGGCGGGCGCTCCTGCGCGGCCGGCAGAACCATGGCGATGCTGCACACCAGGCCGGACCGCGGGTATGCGATCCTGGTCGTGAAATGCGGCAGCCGGCCGGAGCGCTCGATCAACGTCGTGCCGAAGCCATGCAGGGTCGGCGGGTGCAGGACTTCCGGTCCCCCGCGCTCGGTCCAGGTCAAGTGCAGCTGGCGCTGTGTCGCAGGGTCGCAAGACGGCTGCAAATTCCAGGCGACAGTGACCTGACCTCCGTCCTTGCTCAAGGCACCGAAGCGCACGGCATTGGTTGCCAGCTCGTAGATGACCGGCGTCAGCTGCAGAGCGACCTGCGGGGACACGAAAATGTCGTCGCCCACGAGCCGCACGGCGTCCGATGCATCGGTGACGATGGCCAGCTGCGATGCCAGCAGCGCGCGCAGCCAAGCCCCGCTCCAGTGCGTCTCGGTCAGCACGTTGTGTGCGCTCGACAGCGATTGCAGACGGCCCTTGAATGCCTTGACGAACTGCCGCACGTCGACGGCGGTGCGCGACGATTGCTTGGCGATCGACTGCACGATGGCGAGCGTGTTCCTCACTCGATGGTTGAGCTCGGCGACCAGCAGCAGGCGCTCGTCGTCGGCGCGCTTGCGCTCGGTGATGTCGCGGTTGGTCTCCAGAACGAACGTTCGCCCGCCGAGCCGCATCACCTCGTGGCGGGAATCGACCCACACCTCGCTACCGGCGCGCGTCACGTGCAGCAGCTCGCCGGTCCACATGCCCTCCCGCAGCAGGTCGCGCTCGAAGTTCGCGCTGTCGGTGTGATGACGGGTTTTCAGCAGGTCGTGCGTGTGACGCCCCAGCGCCTCGCTCTTGCTGAAACCGTACAATTCCTCGCAGCCGTGGTTCCACGTCACGATGCCATGCCCCGGCTCCCAGATGACCGTGGCCTCGTGCGACATCTCGAGGATGCGGGCGAGCTGGCGAAGGCGCTGATTGGTCAGGCGCTGCTCGGTGACGTCGGTGTTGGTGCCGCACCACAGGACGACCTCGCCGTTGTCGTCGCGCACCGGCATGGCGCGCGAAAGGAACCAGCGGTACTTGCCGTCGGCGCCGCGCAGCGGGAACACGTCTTCCCAAACCTCGCCCGCGGCGAAACTGGCGGTCACCTTGCGCACCACGCGATCGATGTGATCCGGGTGATGCACCTGCCGCCAGCCCTGGCCGGCCATGGCCTCGGCCGACATGCCGGTGTAGTCGTACCAGCGCTGGTTGTACCAGAAGACGTCAACCGAGCGGTCCGCCATCCAGGCCAGCTGCGAGATGTTGTCGGCGAGCGCCCGGAAGCGCTGCTCGCTGGTGCGCAGCGACTGCTCGATCTGCTTCTGCGCCGTCACATCCCGCGAGACCGCGAGAAGGTACGGTTCGCCCGCATCGGCGCCGGCAATGCGGCGCACGGCAACGTCCCACCATTTGGCGAGGCCGTCGAGGGTCGGGCAAAGAGCGGAGAAGCGCGCCAGCCTGCCGTGCCGGGCCTCCGCCAGCGCGCGTGCGACGAGGGGGCGCGACTCCTGCGGCCACAGGCTCGACCACGGCCGGCCGGCGACCTTGCTCCAGTCGTCGATCCCCATCAGCTCCATGCCGATGTCCGACATGAACACGAGGGTCCCATCGGGAGCGATGATCGTCACGCAATCGGGCGTGGCGCACAGCACGTCGAAGCCGAAACGCCCGTCGGCGAGCACAGCCGGCAGCGTGGGACAGGGCCGGCTTTGGATGTCGGAGAGCGGGGCCTTCAGCTCGGGCCTGGGTTCGATAGGGATGGTGCTCATGTCGGTACGGCCGCCTCGAGGGGCGCTGCGCCCCGAATTGCCTCCTGAGTTGTGACGCGCGGCCCCGTCCTTGGGAGGGCCGGCTTGCGTTTGCCTACCCGGCCGTCGCCGATGGCGCTCCGTCAACACCGAAGAACAGGGCCTGGCTCATGACCGCTTTCACCATGTCGGGCCGGAATGGCTTGGTGATGAGGAAGGTCGGCTCCTCGCGCTCGCCGGTCAGCAGGCGCTCGGGATAGGCGGTGATGAAGATGACCGGCATCGTGCTGGTCTTCAGGATGTCGTTGACGGCATCGATGCCCGAACTGCCGTCGGCGAGCTGGATATCGGCCAGCACGATTCCCGGCTCGGTGCGGCCGGCGAGGCTAACGGCCTCGGCGCGCGTCGCCGCGATGCCGACCACCTCGTGGCCGATGTCGGTGACAAGGCTTTCGATGTCGAGTGCGATCAGCGGTTCATCCTCGATGATAAGAACCTTGGCCGCGATCTGGCCGGCGATCTCCCGCCCCGCGCGATCGATCAATCCGCACGCCTCCGGCTCGTCGCAGCCCATCACGGCGGCGATCTCGCGCGGTGGGAAATCCTCCAACGCAGCCAGGAGGAACGCCTGCCGCGCACGTGGTGTGAGCGAGCCGATGCGCCGCTCCGCAAGACCGCTAGCGCCGGAGGTCGCGGCCTCGGTCGTGTCGTTGAGCGGCACGGCGCGCCAGACCTTGAGGAACGACGAATAGAGCGCCGACTTCGGCGTCAGGTCGCGATTGAAGATGCCGTTGTCAGCCACCAGGGCTTCCAGGGTCGCGACCACGTAGGCATCGCCCTGCTTCTGCGAGCCGGTCAGCGCCCGCGCGAACCGGCGCAGATACGGCAGGTGCGGCGCGATGAGACCGGCGATCGACGTGGCCATGGTGCTTCCCCCTGAAATGACAGCGCGTGCATGCGTCGGCGCTGTCATGTTTGTCTCGAACTCGGCCGGCCCGGGCTCGGTTTCAAGGCCAACGCCGCTCGCAGGCAATTTGTTCCGGGACCGAACAGATGCCAGACGGTCTCGCCGTCCCGCTCGCATCAACGGCGCGGCATCATGATGGCCAGCCCGGGCCCCAGGGGCAGGCGCTTCTTCTTCACGCAGAGGCGTCTCCGCCGCCCCACGCAGAGGCGTCTCCGCCGCCCCCTCCCCGCTTCGTGCGCGCCGGCACCACCAGCAGCCAAGATGCGCGACGGCGTCAAGGCAGACGGCCGCACGGGCCCCCCACGCCGCTGTTCAGAACCCGCCGCGCGCGGCACTTGCTGTTTTGCTCCGCCGCCCTCTGCTGCTACCTCTCGCAGCACCGAAGGAGAGAGACAGCGCTTGGCACCGGGAAAGAAAACGTCGGCGAAGACGACCGCACGCGCCGCAAAAAGAGCGCCGTCGGCGGAAGCTGCTGAGTCCATCCCAGCCGGCGTCGAGGCGGGTTCCGACGCCGCGCATGGGGTGGGCGTCGACGCTACACCAGGCGCCGCCCCACGAGCGGACGAGGCTCCGACCGTGTCGCCCTGGCTGCCGGCCGCGGACCATGCCGGTCCGGCGCGGGCCGCCGCAGGCCCCGCCACATCGGTCCCGTCGATCGCGGCCAGCGCGCGCGATCTCGGCCTCGATACGCCTCCCGGCCGCGCCAGCCCTGCGGCCGTGGCCACCGCCATCCCCGCCCATGCCTGGCCGGGCGGCATAACGCCGACCGAGGAATATGCCGCCGCCCTGGACTACATCCGTGGCGGCGCGGGCCACCTGTTCGTCACGGGGCGCGCCGGTACCGGCAAGTCGACGCTGCTGCGCGCGCTGCGCGACATCATCCCGGACGAGATGGTGGTGGTGGCGCCAACCGGGCTCGCGGCCGTCAACGTGGGCGGCCAGACCATCCATTCGTTCTTTGGCCTGCCGCCGCGGCTGATCCGCCCGGACGACATCCGTCGCAGCCGCAACGGCACGGTGATGCGCCGGCTGAAGCTGCTCGTCATCGACGAGATTTCGATGGTCCGCTCGGATCTGATGTGGGCCATCGATCAATCGCTGCGCCTCAATCGCGGCCGCGCCCGCGAGCCGTTCGGTGGCCTGCGCCTCGTCATGTTCGGCGATCTGCATCAGCTGCCGCCCGTGGTGCAGGAAGCCGAGGTGGCCGAGCATCTGGAGTCGAGTTTCGGCGGGCCGTTCTTTTTCTCCCTGGGGTCGCTGCGCGAGGGGGCCGGCACGGCGATGATCGAACTCAGTCACGTCTTCCGGCAGCGCGACAGCACGCTGCTCGACGTGCTGAACCTCATTCGCGACGGCTCCGCCGACGAGGAGGCGCTCGCCACGCTGAACGAGCGCGTGCACCCGGTTCGCACGCTGTCCGAGGGAGATCCCTATGTCATCCTGACGCCGACCAATGCCGCGGCTCAGCGCATCAATGTCGCCTATCTCGACGCGCTGCCCGGCACGGCGCGGCGGTACGAGGCCGGCGTCGCCGGTGAATTCAATCCGAACGCGCATCCGACCGACACGACGCTGGTCCTGAAGCCGGGCGCCAAGGTCATCCTGCTGCGTAACGACGCCGACCGGCGCTGGGTCAACGGCACCGTGGCCCGCATCTCGCGCTGCGACGAGAAGCGGGTGTTCATCGACGTCGACGGCAAGGAATACGAGGTCGAGCCCGCGGCGTGGGAGAACCGCCGCTATGCCTACGACCAGACCGAGCAGAAGATCGTCGAGACCATCGCAGGCACGTTCCGGCAGTTCCCGCTCCGCCTCGCCTGGGCGCTGACCATCCACAAGAGCCAGGGCCTGACGCTGGACAAGGTCTACATCGATCTCGGGCGCGGAACATTCGCGCATGGGCAGGCCTACGTGGCGCTGTCACGGTGCCGCTCCATGGAGGGGTTGGCGCTGGCCCGGCCGCTGAAGCCGTCCGACATCCTGTTCGACGAGGCGGTGACGCGCTACCGGGAGTTGTTCGCGAACCTGCTGTGATACCCTGGGCACGAATTCCTGACGCTCAGCGCATCCGGAATTCGCGCGGTTCCGCCGCTCGCGGCGGGGGCCCTTGGCCCCTGGGCCGGCGCAAGGGAAGGTCAAGATTTTCGCCGGCCGGTGTGATCCGGCGCTCGCCCGACGGGGCATCGGGGGCGTGACCGATTTCCTCCGTGTCCGGCGCGGCGCGGCAGACCGCGTCGCCTCATCACGTTTGCCGGATGCTGCCTACCGTCCGGAACACCTGCCTTTCCCGTTCCCCGCCACGCCCCCGTGCGCGGCAAGCATCGACGCCTTGTTGCATCGCACAGCGATTGCGCGTTGTTTTATAACAATAAAACCGGCTTATCCAAAAGTTCATCGCGCCGCATCAAGAATTTTGTTGCGCCGCACAACGAGGCGCACTATATTGCGACTCATCCCGGCCAGACAGTCGATGCCCCCGCAAGACATCCCTCGCCTCGGTCCGGTCTTACCGAGAATAAACCAGCCGCGCTGTTACCCCAGACGCGGCCCAAAGAGGAGCGAGAGCTATGAGCAACGATCAGTTCACCCGCCAGGCCCAGGACATGTTCAACGCCGCCAAGGAAGCCCGCATCCCGGAGAACGTCGCCCACGTCGCCGAGGAGGCCGTCGCCAAGACCCGCGAGGCGTACCAGAAGCTCGCCGTTGCCGCCAAGGACAACGCCAAGGTCGTCGAGGACGTCGTTCTCGCCGCCCAGGCCGGCGCCAAGGCGTTCGGTGAGAAGGTGATCCACAACACCACCGTCAACACCGAAGCCGCTTTCGACGCCGCCCAGGCCATCGTTCGCGCCAAGACGCTCCCCGAGGCCGCCCGTCTCCAGGCCGACTTCGTGCAGCAGCAGTTCGCCGTCGCCGGCGCCCAGACGAAGGAGCTGTTCGAGCTCTCCACCAAGATTGCCAAGCAGACCTTCGAGCAGGTCAATGCCGCTGCGACGAAGTCGTTCGAGCAGATGAAGAAGGCCGGCTGATCTCGCATCCAGCCGGAGCCTTGCAGCTCGGCAGCGGGATACTGAAAGCGGGGGCATGCATCAGAGGGTGACTGCATGCACTCATCGAGACGCCCGGGGTGGGTAACCCCGGGCGTTTCGCATTTTCATCCCGCCGAGCCGATCGACATCGCGCTCGATGCACAGGTCGGTCGTTCCGCTCGAGGGATGCTGAAACAGAAAACTGCTCGGCATCACGATCCCGCCGCCCCCGCGCATTGGCGGAAGACAATTGGCGCCGCCTTGCTATACTCACGCCCATGTTGGGCTCGATCACCAAGGCGCGTATTCGGCCGGCTCATGCACAAGATGCCGAGCATTTGGCGCGCGTGTTCGCGGAGTCCTGGGGAGAAGCCTATCGTGGCGTCATCCCGCACCTTCACCTGCAAAGCATGATTCGCCGCCGCAATGCCGATTGGTGGCGCGCGGCCCTGCGCAATGGCGAGACCATGCTGGCGCTCGAGGTTTCAGACCAAATCGGGGGCTATGCCACATTCGGCCCTTCGCGGACGCGCGGCGCCCAGGCCGCTGAAATCTATGAACTCTATCTGGCGCCGACGTACCAAGGCCTCGGCCTTGGCGAACTGCTGTTCGAGGGCTGCCGCGCCCAGCTCGATGAGCGCCGGCTCGAGGGGCTCCTCGTCTGGGTGCTCGCTGCCAATTCCCAGGCGCGCAGCTTCTATTGGCGTCGCGGCGGACGACCGGTGGCCCGCGCCCAGGATCGCATCGGCGGCGCGCGGATCGAGAAGGTCGCTTACGGCTGGATGTGAGGCAGGGCAGCGGCGCGGCCCTGCTCGGATGCGGTCAGCTTTTCGCCTTGGCGCCAACCCAGGCCGGTTCCGCTTTGCCGCAATCGAAGGTGGTCGCCTTCTCGTCGGCGATCGTGCGCGCCATGACGATGGCATCAGGGTTGGCCAGCGCGTCGACGTAGGCGACATGGCAGCTTTCGCCCTCGGCGATCCGGGACACCACGAGCACCTCGCCCTTGCCGGCGTCGCCCGACGTGAAATAGCGCACGATCATCGCGTAGGGGGCCGGACGCTTGGCACGTGTGTCGACCCGCCACTCGACAGTGATGCGGTTGGACTTGGGGTCGAGCGGTGTATTGAACGGCGCCAACGTCTGCCGGGCCGCCCTGTGCTTCTGCGCGGCCTTGCCGGCGGCGAGGAAAAACCGGCCGTCTCCCTCGGCGACATACACGGGAATCCGGTTGAGACCGGCGCAGATCCAGGCATGGCCGTCGCGGTGCTGCTTCACCAGCCGGCACGACTTCAACGCCAGGCTGCTGTAGAGACTGCGCGGCGGATGTTGTGCGGCCTCGGCGCCGGGCGCCAGCCCGATTCCGGGGGTCCCGGCCGCAAGTGCGGCCACGACGGCGACAAGGCGCGCCCTCCGGCATGCGCCGCTCCATCGCGCCCGTCCGCGGCGCAAGGATGGCACGGCGCTGCCGGTGGACGAATCGGCGATCAAGGCGTCGGAACCTGCCCAGCAAGCCTTGCGCATCGGCTACACCCCTTCCGGCCCCCCGGCCGATTGTGATTCAAGCGTCGGCATATTGCCCAAATTCGGGCATTCTGACCAATGGGGGATTGTCGGATCGGCGGCGACAGGGCAGGTCTTGGCCCCGAGACGAGAGACGAGAGCCCCGGGATTCGGGACCAGGAGGAGACGAGCCACCCATGCGCATCGACGCCATTTCGATCGGCAACAAGCCGCCCTACGACGTCAACGTCATCATCGAGGTGCCGCTCGGCGGCGAGCCCATCAAATACGAGATGGACAAGGCGGCGGGCACGCTGGTCGTCGACCGCTTCCTCTACACCCCGATGCACTACCCCGGGAACTACGGTTTCGTGCCACATACGCTGTCGGCCGACGGCGACCCGATCGACGTCCTGGTCTGCAACACGCGCGCCATCATCCCCGGCGCGGTGATGAACTGCCGCCCGGTCGGCGTGCTCAAGATGGAGGACGACGGCGGCGGTGACGAGAAAATCATCGCCGTGCCCTCCAACAAGCTGACGCGCCGCTACGAGAAGATCCAGAACTACTACGACCTGCCCGAGATCACGGTGAAGCAGATCGAGCACTTCTTCGCCCACTACAAGGATCTGGAGCCCGGCAAGTGGGTCAAGATCAAGGAGTGGGGCGGCGTCGACGAGGCGCAGCGCCTGATCGTCGAGGCCATCGAGCGCGCCGGCTCGGCCAAGAAGGCCTGATCCACCGGCCTCGGCAGGTCGGAACGCCGCGTTAACCGGAATTCGGCCTGCGACATCCCGTGACCCCGCGCTGCCCCCAGCGCGGGGTTTCGCTTGCCCGGCGTCGTTGCTATACGCTTGGCCGAACAAGGGACGTCCGGCCGGACGGCCGGCTGGCTCGAGGGAATTTCGACAAATGAGCGACGTGCGCATCGCCGTGATGGGAGCCGCCGGCCGCATGGGCCGGGAGCTGGTGCGCGCCGTGCATCACGTGGAGGGCTGCGTCGTCGCCGGCGGCACCGAGCCGAAGGGATCGACCTCGGTCGGCGCCGATATCGGGGAACTGGCCGGCATCGGCCACCTCGGCCTGAGGATCACAGACGATCCGCTGGAGCTGTTCACCCGCGTCGATGCCATCCTCGATTTCACCGCCCCGCATGCCACCGTGGAGTTCGCCGGTCTGGCCGCCAACGCGCGCATCGTTCATGTGATCGGCACCACCGGCTTCAGCGAGGCCGACGAGGCCGCCATCCGGGCCGCCGCGCGGCACGCCACCATCATCAAGGCCGGCAACATGAGCCTCGGTGTCAACCTGCTGGTAGCGCTGACGAAAAAGGTCGCCGCCGCACTCGATGCCGACTTCGATGTCGAGATCGTCGAGATGCACCACAGGATGAAGGTCGACGCGCCGTCGGGCACCGCGTTGATGCTCGGCGAGGCGGCCGCGCAGGGCCGGGGCCTCAAGCTCAAGGATTGCTCGGTGCGCGTGCGCGACGGCCACACGGGCGCCCGCAAGCGCGGCGACATTGGCTTCGCGACGCTGCGCGGCGGCTCGGTGGTTGGCGAGCACACGGTGATCTTTGCCGCCGAAGGCGAGCGCGTGGAACTCAGCCACAAGGCGACCGATCGCGGCATCTTCGCGCGCGGCGCCGTCAAGGCCGCCGTCTGGGGCAAGGGCAGGGCGCCGGGCCTCTATGCCATGAGCGACGTGCTGGGCCTCTAGGCTGCCCGATCACGGTTCCTCGCCCCGGCGGGGATTGCAAATGCATCTGAACACGCGAGAGACGGTGGTGCTGCAAATGGACAATGTGCTGGTGCTGGTTCGCCATGGCGAGAGCGAGTGGAACCGCAAGAACCTGTTCACGGGCTGGCGCGATCCCGACATCACGGACAAGGGCGTCGCGGAAGCGCATCGCGCCGGCAAGTTCCTGCACGACAAAAAGCTCAAGTTCGACATCGCCTACACGAGCGTGCTGAAGCGCGCCAACCGCACGCTCGACATCATCCTGGGCGAGCTGTCGCAGTCCAGCCTGAACACCATCAAGGATCAGGCGCTGAACGAGCGCGACTACGGCGAACTCAGCGGCCTCAACAAGGACGAGGCCCGCAAGCGCTGGGGCGAGGAGCAGGTGCTGATCTGGCGCCGCAGCTACGACATCGCGCCCCCCGGCGGCGAGAGCCTGAAGGACACCGCCGCGCGCGTGCTGCCGTTCTACAAATCGCGCATCTGGCCAGATGTGCGCGCCGGCAAGAACGTCATCGTCGCCGCGCACGGCAACTCCATCCGCGCCCTCATCATGTATCTCGAGGAGCTGAGCGCCAAGGAGATCCTGGAGCGCGAGGTCGCGACCGGCGCCCCCATCGTCTACAAGCTGACCTCGCACGGCCACGTGCAGGATCGCCAGGACCTCGTCAGCCAGGATTGAGCCCGGAAACCGCGCCGCCGTGCGTGTGACAGCGCGCATCCGGAGCGCGGGGAGCCGCGCGGCTGCATGCTGCGGGTGGGCAGCCGAAGCGCAAGCATAGCGCGGCTGCGGGTGGGCAGCCGAAGCGCAAGCATAATAGGCACTCTTCCGGCTGCCCCCTGCTTTGGTTTCATGCCCGTTTGCCTTGAAGGCCAACGGCTTTCGGGCTAACGAACGCAGCGCGACAGTCGGTCGCTCCCTCACCTCCTGCATGGGGCGGCGCGACGGCCCCGTTTTTTTCGTGTCGGGCGCGCCTGCCGGACGGCGCACGCACCCGCGCGACGGAGCGTCTCTCCCTGGCCCGGCCGCATCGGCTTGGGCTTCCTCTCAACGCCTTCAAGGAGTTACCCGGAACATGGCGCGGACCAAGATCGCCCTGATCGGCGCAGGCATGATCGGCGGCACGCTGGCGCATCTCGTCGGCCTCAAGGAGCTCGGCGACGTCGTGCTGTTCGACATCGCGGAAGGCACGCCGCAGGGCAAGGCGCTCGACATCGCCCAGTCCGGCGCCGTCGAGGGCTTCGACTGCAACCTGAAGGGCACCAACGCCTACGCCGACATCGAGGGCGCCAGCGTGTGCATCGTGACGGCCGGCGTTCCGCGCAAGCCGGGCATGAGCCGCGACGACCTCATCGGCATCAACCTCAAGGTGATGGAGCAGGTCGGCGCCGGCATCAAGAAGTATGCCCCCAACGCGTTCGTCATCTGCATCACCAACCCGCTCGACGCCATGGTGTGGGCGCTGCAGAAGGCCTCCGGCCTGCCGCGCAACATGGTCTGCGGCATGGCCGGCGTGCTCGACTCGGCTCGCTTCCGCATGTTCCTGTCGTCCGAGCTCAACGTCTCGGTCGAGGACGTCAACGCCTTCGTGCTGGGCGGCCACGGCGACGACATGGTGCCGCTGGTGCGCTACTCGACGGTGGCCGGCATCCCGCTCCCCGACGTCGTGCGCATGGGCTGGCTGAAGCAGGACAAGCTCGACGCCATCGTCGACCGCACGCGCAAGGGCGGCGGTGAGATCGTGGCGCTGCTGAAGACCGGCTCGGCGTTCTACGCCCCGGCGGCCTCGGCCATCGAGATGGCGCAGAGCTACCTGCGCGACAAGAAGCGCATCCTGCCCGTCGCCGCCTTCCTCAACGGCGAATACGGCGTCAAGAACCTCTACGTCGGCGTGCCCTGCATCGTCGGCGCCGGCGGCATCGAGCGCGTCGTCGAGATCGACCTGAACAGCGCCGAGCGCGCCATGTTCATGAAGTCGGTCGAGAGCGTGAAGGGCCTCGTCGACGCCTGCGTCAAGGTCGCTCCGCACCTCGGCGCCTGACGTTCTCCAAGATCCGACGGCGCGCTTGAATGCATGAGCGCGCCGTTGGCATGCATTGGATCAGCCGGGCCGCGATAGGCCCGCCGGCTGCAAACCAGCCGGTCCAACAGGGATGAGATCATGAACATCCACGAATATCAGGCGAAGCAAGTGCTGAAGGCCTACGGCGCGCCTGTCGCCGATGGCGTGCCGATCACCTCGGCTGCCGAAGCCGAAGCCGCCGTCAAGAAGCTGCCCGGCCCGGTCTGGGTGGTGAAGAGCCAGATCCACGCCGGTGGCCGCGGCAAGGGCAAGTTCAAGGAACTCGGCCCCGACGCCAAGGGTGGCGTGCGCGTCGCCTTCTCGGCCGCCGACGCCATCGCCCACGCCAAGGAGATGATCGGCAAGACGCTGGTCACCAAGCAGACGGGCCCGGCCGGCAAGCAGGTCAACCGCCTCTACATCGAGGACGGCGCCGACATCGCGCGCGAACTCTATCTCTCCATGCTTATCGACCGCACGCACGGTCGCCCCGCGTTCGTCGTCTCGACGGAAGGCGGCATGGACATCGAGACCGTCGCCCACGACACGCCCGAGAAGATCATCACCGTCACCATCGACCCGACCAAGGGCGTGACGGGTGACGACATCACCAAGCTCAACGACGCGCTCAAGCTCACGGGCGAAGCCCGCGCCGACGGCATGGTGCTGTGGCCGATCCTCTACAAGGCCTTCACCGAGAAGGACATGGCGCTCCTCGAGGTCAACCCGCTCATCGTCATGAAGAACGGCCGCCTGCGCGTGCTCGACGCCAAGGTGTCGTTCGACAACAACTCGCTCTATCGCCACGACGACATCGTGGCGCTGCGCGACGTGACGGAAGAGGACGCCAAGGAGATCGAGGCGTCGAAGTACGACCTCGCCTACGTGGCGCTCGACGGCAACATCGGCTGCATGGTCAACGGCGCCGGTCTCGCCATGTCGACCATGGACATCATCAAGCTCTACGGCGCCGAGCCCGCGAACTTCCTCGACGTCGGCGGCGGCGCGTCGAAGGAGAAGGTGACGGCTGCCTTCAAGATCATCACCGCCGATCCGGCCGTGAAGGGCATCCTGGTCAACATCTTCGGCGGCATCATGAAGTGCGATGTCATCGCCGAGGGCGTCATCGCGGCGGTGAAGGAAGTGGGCCTCAAGGTTCCGCTCGTCGTCCGTCTCGAGGGCACCAACGTCGACCTCGGCAAGAAGATCATCAGCGAGAGCGGCCTCAACGTCATCCCGGCCGACGATCTCGACGACGCGGCGCAGAAGATCGTCGCAGCCGTGAAGGGGGCCTGAAGCACATGTCGATCCTCATCAACAAAGACACCAAGGTTCTCGTGCAGGGCCTGACCGGCAAGACCGGCACCTTCCACACCGAGCAGGCGCTGGCCTACCACGGCACCAAGATGGTCGGCGGCATCAACCCGAAGAAGGGCGGCGAGACCTGGGAAGGCAAGGGTGGCTACAAGCTGCCCATCTTCAAGACCGTGAAGGAAGGCAAGGCCGCCACGGGCGCCAACGCCTCGGTCGTCTACGTGCCACCGCCGGGCGCCGCGGAAGCCATCATCGAGGCCATCGAGGCCGAGATCCCGCTCATCATCTGCATCACGGAAGGCGTTCCGGTGATGGACATGGTGAAGGTGAAGGCGCGCCTGGAGAAGTCGAAGTCGCGCCTCATCGGCCCGAACTGCCCCGGCGTGCTGACGCCCGACGAGTGCAAGATCGGCATCATGCCGGGCAACATCTTCAAGAAGGGCTCGGTCGGCATCCTGTCGCGCTCCGGCACGCTGACCTATGAGGCGGTGTTTCAGACCACGCGCGAGGGCCTCGGCCAGACGACGGCCGTGGGCATCGGCGGCGATCCGGTCAAGGGCACCGAGTTCATCGACATGCTCGACCTGTTCCTCGACGACCCCGAGACCAAGTCGATCATCATGATCGGCGAGATCGGCGGCTCGGCCGAGGAAGACGCGAGCGCCTGGCTCGTCGAGCAGGCCAAGAAGGGTCGCAAGAAGCCGATGGCGGGCTTCATCGCCGGCCGCACCGCCCCTCCCGGCCGCACCATGGGCCACGCCGGCGCCGTCATCTCCGGCGGCAAGGGCGGCTCGGAGAGCAAGATCGCGGCCATGGAAGCCGCCGGCATCAAGGTCTCGCCCTCGCCCGCCCGCCTCGGCAAGACGCTCGTCGAAGTGCTCAAGACCCAGGGCGCGAAGGCGTAAGCCAGTATCAAGCGCTATCATGAGAATAGTCAGGGGGCGCCGATTGGCGCCCCTGCGCATTTCTCGGCAATCGGCGTCGAATTTTGAGCCCGCCGCGGTCGCCGACACGTACGTCTGCAGCTGCTCATTGCTCTATCGCCGCTGCTCTATCGCCGCCCCCGCGCGCCGCGCCCTCACAGGTTCTCGTTCATGCGGCGCAGACGGGTGGCCAGCAGGCGCATGACGTAGAGCGAGAACGCGGGCTCGCGGCTGACGATGGCCAGAAAGGCCGCCTTGTCGATGACGGCGACCTCCGTGTCCTCCAGCGCCATGGCCGACGCGCTGCGCGGGGCGTCGTCGATCAGCGCCATCTCGCCGAAGGCATCCGAGACCACGTTCTCGAGCACCGAGCCATAGCTCAGCACGCTGATCCTGCCGCTGAGGACCAGATACATGCGGGAGCCTGTGTCGCCCTCCAGGAACACCTTCTCGCCGGCCTCGAAGCGGAGCCTGGGCAGGTTGAACCGTGTCACGAGATCGGGGTCGAACGTCGTCCGTTGCGGCGGCATCGTGCGCTCCCGTTGGCGTCGCCGAGTTCAGATGCCAGCATAGACGGAACAGGGCCGGGCCGGTAGACGCACGCAGGCGCGGGTCGAGAGGGCCCGCCTCGCGGTACGTTGAGCGCCGGGAGGTGCCGCGCTCGACCACGTATGACAGCTCGGCGCGGGTGTGGGCATCGATAGAAATGTGGGGCATGACAGTGTCGTGCGTTGAGAACAGCAGCGGACGCGTCGGCTGGCGGTGGGCGGCGCTGGCTCTCGTCGGCTGCGTGGCCGGCTGCATGGCCATCGGCGGCGCCGCAGCGCGGGCCGGCGAAGCCGAGACGCCGTCGGGCGCCGGGGCGCTGATCTCCGCCTACCCGGACTTCCTCGCCGGCGTCGAGGGCGGCGACATCGTGTGGCGCGACGGCACGCGCATGCCGTTCGGCGCGGCCCGCGACGGGCATGGCGGAGAAAAAAGCGCCGAGCTGCGGCTGGCCGATCCGTCGCTGGCCGACATGCTGGCCGAGCCCTATCCGGCCGGGGCGCCGCTGGAGCCGCCGTCGTCGCGGGCCGATCCGGGCCGCGCCCGCATGGGCGCCCTGTTCGACAAGATGTACGGCGCCTGCGCCGCCTCGGAGGGCCGGCTCGTCGAGGTCGTCTGGCTGCCGCGCAAGTGGGGCAAGTCCGTCAAGTTCGCAGCCGCCAACGGGGCCGCTGCCGCGCTGGCCAAGGTGTCGGCGGAGCTGGACAGCCTGCCGGCCAGCTTCGATCCGTTCCTTTTTCCTCCCGCCGGAACGGTCAACTGCCGTACCATCGCCGGAACGTCGCGGCGCTCGGCGCACGCCTGGGGCATCGCCATCGACATCGCGACACGGCACGCCCACTACTGGCGCTGGGGCGGCAAGGCGGTGGCTGCGGCGGACGACTGGGAGCCGGTGCAGGGCTGGCGCAATGCCATTCCCGCCGAGATCGTCGCCGCCTTCGAGAAGCACGGTTTCGTCTGGGGGGGCCGCTGGGCCCACTACGACACCATGCATTTCGAGTACCGGCCGGAGCTGGTGCCGGCGAGCCGCTGACCGCTCGTTCACACGCTCCCGCCTAGCGCGCTGTCTGCAGCCCTTCCGACAGCACGGCACCGAGATCGGCAGCGGCCCGCCCCGCCCCGGATCGCAGGCGGAGGCTGAACTCGCAAGCGCCCGCCGGCGGCAAGCGCAACGCCACCGGAGCCTCGACCAGTCCGGCTCCCAGCGCGCGCGCCGTGCGCAACGTCACCGCGAGCCCGGCCCGCACCGCCGTCAACAACCCCTCCAGGCTGGCGCTGGTCGCACCGATCCGATACGGCGTGCCCGAAGCCTCCAATGCGGCGACCGCGGTTTGACGGAAGTTGCAGGGCGCATCGAGCACCGCCAGCGGCAACGGCTTGTCCGGGATAGCGAGGCCGGATGCCGACGAGAGCCAGATCAGATCGTCGCGCAGCACCGCGATTTCGTCGGCGCTCGGCCGCTGCCGCATGACGAGGAGAATATCGACCTCGCCCCGCTCGAACTGGTCGGTCAACTCGCCCGTGCGCCCGATGCGCAATTCCAGCGTGACGCGCGGCGCGGCGCGGGCATAGGTGCGCAGCAGGTCCGGCAACAGCGATCCGGTGAAGTCCTGCGTCGCGGCCAGGCGGAGCGGTCCGTCGTGGGCTGCGGCCTTGACGGCGAGCCATGCCTCGCGATGGGCGGCCAGAACGCGGCGGGCGTGCACCACCAGCTCCTGGCCGGCGCGGGTGAGACTACGACCGCGCCCCTGCGGCTCCAGCAGCGGCTCGCCGATGGCCTCCTGCAGGCGCTGCATCTGCGCCGTGACGGCGGATGGCGAGCGGCCGACGATTTCCGACGCGCGCGCCAGCGAGCCGCCGTCGACGACGGCGATGAAGGTGCGCAGAAGCTCAGGATCGAAGAGGGTCATGATTCAACCATATAGAATCATTCGTGCGAAACAATTCATTTTTGTGGAACCAAAACTGGGCCTATGGTCCTGACGTGGCCGCGAACATTGGTGCGGCCAACGCCTTCAGATCACGAAAGGATCGCCCCCATGCCCATCATCTCCGTTGCCGTCGCCGGTCGTCCCGATGCCGCATTGTCCGCGCGCATCGCCGGACAGGTCAGCGAGCTGACGCGCCTCCACCTGCGCAAGGACCCGACCGTGACGGCGGTCGCCATCAGCTTCATCGACCCGGCGCACTGGTTCGCGGGCGGCAGGCGTCTCGCCGACGCCGGCACGTCGAGCTTCTGGCTCGACATCAAGGTGGTCGACGGCACCAACACCAAGCCTGAGCTGGCCGATTACATCCGCCACGTCTTCGCCGGCCTCGGCGAGACGCTGGGCGGCGTGCACGAAGAAAGCTACGTGCTGGTGCACGAGGTCTCGGCCGCTGCCTACGGCTTCGGCGGCAAGACACAGGAGTTCCGCTTCATCGAGGGCCGCATCCGCGCGGCGGCCTAGCGCCTGCGACTGTCTCTAAGATCACGTCGGGAACCCCCACCCCCGCCCCCTCCCCGCAAGGGGGAGGGGAGGCACGCCCGACGCGCGGTTGCGGGTGGGCAACCGAAGCGCCCGCGCAACAATCGCCTCAGAACAGCTTGAGACCGGGCGGAATCGGCAGGCCGCCCGTCACCTCGGCCATGCGCGACTGCATGGCCGTCTCGACCTTGCCCTTGGCGTCGGCCGCGGCGGCCATCACCAGATCCTCGACGATCTCCGCTTCGTCCGGCTTCATCAGCGACGGGTCGATGCGGATCTTTCTAATGTCGCCCTTGCCCGACATGGTCACGCGCACCATGCCGCCGCCGGCCTGGCCCTCGATCTCGAGTTCCGCGAGCTCGGCCTGCATCTTCTCCATGCGGGCCTGCATCTCGCGGACCTTGCCCATCATGCCCATCAGGTCTTTCATCGGTCTCGGGTCCTTGTCGTTGCAGATTGCCCCGGGCCGCAACCGCGCCGGGGAGAAAAAATCGCGGGGCCGCCGGATTGGTCGGATCAGCCGGTGCCGGTCTCGTCATCGGCCCGGACCGCGAGCGGCCTGACGCCGGCGATGCGCGCATCCGGAAACTCGGCCAGCACCGCGGCCACGGCCGGATGGCGCTTCAGCTCCTCCAGTTCCGCCGCCTCGCGCTGGCGCCGCACCTCGCCGAGCGGCATCTCGCCCGCCGTCTTCGACAGCACCACCATCCACTTGCGCTGCGTCCAGCGGTTGAGCTTCTCGCGCAGGTCGTTGGCGATCTCGGGCGGCGCCTCGGGCAGCAGATGCAGATCGATCGACGGTGCGGCGGCATCGAACTTGACGAGGCTCGCCTGTTCCTCGAGGTAGGTCTTCAGGCGCAGGTCGCGCATCTGGCCGACGAGGGCGACCACATCGGCGAAGCTGCGCGGATCGGGCAGTACGTGCACCGGGCGCGAGCCGATGGCGTCGCCCGGATCGGCGACTTCCTCGCCGCCGTCCTCGTCGAAGGCGGACGGCGCCCAGCGGGTTTCGTCGTCACCGCTGCCGCTGCCGTAGTCGTCCAGCGAGGCGACGGGCGGCGGCTGGGCTGGGGCGCCCGTGGCGCGTGCGGCGGGTGCCGGCGCCACGGCACGAAGTGATCCCCGCGCCATGGGCGCGGCCTGCGCGGACAGCTCGTTCAACGCCGGCCGCGAGCCCCCACCAGCCGGGGCGGCGGGAGCGCCGGGGCGTGCGGCGCCGCCACCGCCCGAACCGGCCGAGCCGAGGGCGCGAATGATGTCGTCGGGCGAGGGCAGGTCGGCGGTGTAGGTGATGCGGATCAGCACCATCTCGGCGGCAGCGAGCGGCGAACCGGAACGCGCCACCTCCTCCAGGCCCTTCACCAGCATCTGCCAGCAGCGGGACAGCAGCGGGACCGACAACCTGGCGGCGAGGCCTGCCGCGCGGCGATTTTCCTCCGCCGACAGGGCTTCGCCTCCGGCCTCGGCCCCGACCGCCTTGATGCGCGTCACGACATGCACGGCTTCCGCCAGGTCGGCCATGATCTGCGCCGGATCGGCGCCGTCACGGTGCAGCCCGGCGAACGCGGCGAGCGTCGCCTTGCAGTCACCGGCGAACAGCTGGTCGAGCAGGTCGAAGACGCGACCGCGGTCGGCGAGGCCGAGCATGGCGCGAACCTCTGGCCCCGAGACCTTGCCGGTGGAGAAGGCGATGGCCTGGTCGAGGATGGACAGGCCGTCGCGCACCGAGCCTTCCGCCGCGCGCGCGATCAGCGCCAGGGCCTCGTCGGAGGCGCTGGAGCCTTCGGCCTCGACGATGCGCTTGAAGTGGGCGGACAGCACCGGCACGTCGACGCGGCGAAGGTCGAAGCGCTGGCAGCGCGACAGCACGGTGACGGGAACCTTGCGGATTTCGGTCGTCGCGAAGATGAACTTCACGTGCTCGGGCGGTTCCTCGAGCGTCTTCAGGAGCGCGTTGAACGCGCCCTTCGACAGCATGTGAACCTCGTCGATGATGAACACCTTGTAGCGGGCGACGAGCGGCTTGTAGCGCGCGCTCTCGATGATCTCGCGGATGTTGTCGATGCCGGTGTTCGAGGCGGCGTCCATCTCGATGACGTCGGCGTGGCGGCTCTCCAGGATTTCCCGGCAGTGGCGGCCGTAGCGAGCGGGGTCGTTCGGCAGGTCGATGGTCGGCCGGTCGATGGCGGGTTCCGAGCCGGACGCATCGCGGGCGAAATTGAGCGCGCGGGCGAGGATGCGAGCCGTCGTCGTCTTGCCGACGCCGCGCACGCCGGTCAGCATGTAGCCCTGCGCGATGCGGCCGGAAGCGAAGGCGTTGGACAACGTCCGCACCATGGCATCCTGGCCGATCAGGTCGGCGAAGTTGCTCGGGCGATACTTGCGCGCCAGCACGACATAGCGCGGCGCAGCGGCGGCTGGCACCGGGGCACCACTGTCGGTCGTCGAGGGTTTCTTGGCCATACGCTTACACCCCTCTTTTCGGCCCCGTAAGGGCCGGGGAGCAAGGCGCCCCGCGGCGAGCCGCGCCCCCACGGAGGGTGCCCGGTCGGCGAAGCGGCCGGATCAGCACCCGTGAGCGTAAAATGAGCTGGCGAACGACCCGCGTCCTGATCGTTAGGGCTGCTTCCTTCCGGATCTGACCCGGTTGGCGAGGGAAACGTCCGCCGCCAGCCCGGGGGTTATGTAGAACGGGCTCCGCCGCTCCGCAACCCTTGTTCGCGCGGCTGTCGCGAGCACCAGGGCCCGCGCCGGTGACTGCGGCCTTGACGGCGCCAGAATGGCCGGCAATCACTCTGCGCCAGCCGACTCCTTCGGGCCGGCAGATGCAACGCGAGGATCGGTACGTCCATGAGCTGGGGCAGACTGTTGGTGACGGCGGCGGCACTCGCGAGCCTTTCGCTCCCGGCCTCGGCGCAGCTGTTCGACGATCCACCGGTCAAGAAGCCGCCGGCCAAAGCGCAGGCGACCAAGCGCCGCGCGCCGGCCGAACCAGCGGCCTCGGAGACCACCCCGCCGACGGCATCGGCGACCGCAACCGCCGCCGCGGCGGCCGTAGCTCCGCCCGTGCGAACGGCACCCGTGCCGTTCACGCCGCCGCCGCCGAAGAACGGCTGCCAGAATACCGGCACCTTCGAGACCTGGCTCGCCGGCTTCGAGAAGAAGGCCGCGGCAGAAGGCGTCAAACCGCAGACCATCCATGCCGTGCTCGACGGCATGACGCTCGATCCCGACACCATCGGCCGCGATCGCAAGCAGGGCTTCTTCCAGCAGACGTTCGTCGATTTCTCGGCCAAGCTCGCCACGCAGAACCGCTACCAGAACGGCCTCGCGCAGATGAAGAAGCATGCGGCCGTGTTCGCGCGGGCCGAGAAGGAATTCGGCGTGCCGCCGCCCGTCATTGCCGCCTTCTGGGCGCTGGAGAGCGACTTCGGCTCCACGCCCGGCATGGGCCGCCACAACGTGCTGCGCTCGCTCGGCACGCTGGCCTACGATTGCCGGCGCAGCGAGATGTTCACCCACGAACTGCTGTCCGCGCTGAAGATCATCGATCGCGGCGATCTCACGGCCGAGCAGATGACGGGCTCCTGGGCCGGCGAGCTCGGGCAGACCCAGTTCCTGCCCAGCCACTACTTCAACTATGCCGTCGACTACGACGGGGACGGCCGCCGCGACCTCTACAACAGCGTGCCCGATGTCATCGGCTCGTCGGCCTTTTTCGTGCAGCAGCTCGGCTGGAAGCGCGGCGAGCCGTGGCTCGAGGAAGTGCGCCTGCCCGACGACATGCCGTGGCAGGAGGCGGACCTTTCGATCCAGCATCCGAATGCCAAGTGGGCGGCCTGGGGCGTCACCAGGGCCGATGGCCGCGCGCTGGACAAGAACGCGCCGCCCGCCTCGCTGCTGCTGCTGATGGGCCGCCACGGGCCGGCGTTCCTCGCCTACCCGAATTTCCAGGTCTACATCAAATGGAACCAGTCGCTGATCTACACCACCACGGCGGCGTATCTGGCGACGCGCATGGCCGGGGCACCGCCGATGAGCAAGGGTAACGGCGTCGTGCCGCCGCAGCTGGCGCCCGAGCAGATGAAGGAACTGCAGCAGATCCTGCAGAAGCGCGGCTTCGACATCGGCAACGCCGACGGCAAGCTCGGCGCCGGCACGCGCTCGGCCGTGCGCCAGGTGCAGGCCAAGCTCGGCCAGCCGGCCGACAGCTGGCCGACCATCGAGCTGCTCGACGCCCTGCGCCGCGCGCCGAGGTAGCACCCCGGCGGCAGGGGCTCGGCCAGCCGGCTGCCGCCAACATTGACAGCCGGTGGCGTCGCGGGGCATGTCGCTTGCACCAGCTTCTGCCGCCGGCCGCTCGCGGGTCGCGGCGCTCCGAGGGACGATCATTGGCCAACGACCCCAGGAAGCCCTTCAGCGGCAAGGCACCCGCATCCGCCGCGCCGCCCTCCGGCTCGGCCGCGGAAGCGCCCGGCTCCGAGGCCGACACGCGCATGGCGCCGGACCCGTTCACGGCCGTTCTGCCGGCGCTGGCCGCCCTCGGCGCCATCGCGTCCATCGCCACCATCAACTGGTCGGCGCAGGAGAAGACGCCTGACCGCGCAAAGGCACGCCGCAAGGCCGGTACGGCGCTGCGCGACCTCGAGACCTGCTGCATGGGGCTGGCCGAGATCTTCCGCCGCTTCATGCGCCATCCGAAGCTGTTTGCCGGCGAAGGCGCCCCGGCTGCGAGCCCGATGAAGTTCGGCGTGCTCGGCTCCCGCGTGGCAGCCGATCAGGCACGACTTTACCAGCAGCTCATGAACGACGTCGCCTCCATGCTGGTGCTTGCCGCCCAGAATGCCTTCGACGTCATGTGCGCCGTGGAGGACGGAGAGATCGAGGCGCCGGAGGAGCTGTATTTCGGCTTCGGCGAGCAGCAGGAGCGGCTGAACAAGCTGATCCAGACCCGGGCGACGCTGAAAAGCTGCGTCGAGACCGGCCTCGACGTGGCCGACAAGCTCGGCAACCTCGTGCGTGAGCTGAAAAAGCACCGGTTGGAGTAAAGCTCACGTCCCGGACCGGGGTCGGGTATCGGTTGCGGCTGCGTTGCCAGCGGCTTAACCGTCGCCTCGGGTCAGACCAAACCGAACGTAGCGTTGACAGGCGGTCGCGCCCGCTTCATGTCATGGAGCTGATCGCTCAACACGTTCGCGCAGCAACGGAAAGCTTCCTCTCGCCATGGTTCAGCTCACGCTCCCCAAGAACTCCAAGGTCGGTCAGGGCAAGGTCTGGAACAAGCCGCAGGGCAAGGGCGACTGGAAGGAGTTCCGCATCTACCGCTGGAACCCGGATGACACCGCCAACCCGCGCGTCGATACCTATTACGTCGACCGCGAGCAGTGCGGCCCGATGGTTCTCGACGCGCTGATCAAGATCAAGAACGAGATCGACCCGTCGCTGACCTTCCGCCGCTCCTGCCGCGAGGGTATCTGCGGCTCGTGCGCCATGAACATCGACGGCACCAACGGTCTCGCCTGCCTGCGCGGCATGGAGGAGGTTAAGGGCGCCGTGAAGGTCTATCCGCTGCCGCACATGAAGGTCGTCAAGGACCTCGTGCCGGACATGACGAACTTTTACGCCCAGCATCGCTCCATCGAGCCGTGGCTGAAGACGGACACGCCCGCCCCGCCCAAGGAGTGGAAGCAGAGCCGCGAGGACCGCGAGAAGCTGGACGGCCTCTACGAGTGCATCCTGTGCGCCTGCTGCTCGACCTCGTGCCCGAGCTACTGGTGGAACTCGGATCGCTACCTCGGTCCCGCCATCCTGCTGCAGGCCTATCGCTGGGTCATCGACAGCCGCGACGAAGCGACCGGCGAGCGCCTCGACAACCTTGAGGACCCGTTCCGCCTCTACCGCTGCCACACCATCATGAACTGCGCCAAGGCGTGCCCCAAGGGCCTCTCGCCCGCCAAGGCCATCGGCGAATTGAAGAAGCTGATGGTCGAGCGCCGCGTCTGACGCCACCCGCTGCGCGCACGCTCGCAAGTCCAACTGCATTCGAGCGCCCAGGGTGACCGGAACGGGACGCCCGGCAGTTCATAACAGCCGATCAGGATCACAGCAGCCGGCACGGCTTGGCAGAAGCCGTGCAGTGGCTGGACTTTTCGCTGTGGCCGCATTCGACCTTCGGCTCGTCGGCGCGGAACCAGAATTTGTAGGCGACACCGTGGACGGCCTGCACGTCCTTGCTCCAGCGCTTGATGGCATTGTCCTTGGCGCGCGCGTCGCGCTTGGCCGCGTCGCCCGCGATGCGCGATGTCGACCTGGCGCTGACGACGTCGGCCTTGCAGGTCTTGGCGAGGGCGCCGCCGACCGGAGCGGCGGCCAGCGCAAGCGTTGAGACGACGACGGCAGCGAGACGGATCATGGCGAGGGCTCCAGCCTTGGGTGGAACGCGAGGGTGCGCTATGCGCTGCTTGCCCGGAGCGCGGCGCGTTGTCGAGAGGCGTGCTGCTTATACCCTGCGCACGAATTCCTGACGCTCCGCGCATCAGGAATTCGCGCGGTTCCGCCGCTCGCGGCGGGGGCCCTTGGCCCCTGGGCCAGCGCAAGGGAAGGTCAAGATTTTCGCCGGCCGGTATTACGGCTGTGCATCGTGGGACCCCAGCGGCCGCGCCACGCGATCGACAAGTGTGGCGATGGAGCGGTACGGGATGCCGCCGTGTACCGAAAGCCCGATTTCGCACGTGCGACTGGTCGAGTAGCCGGCGCTGCATCCGTCCACGGCGGGCGCCAGGGTGCGCAGCGCGTGCGCGTTGATCGCGGGCTGCGTGAAGCCCTTGTCGCCGGCAAAGCCACAGCAGCCGACGTCGGGTGGAATGACGACCGTCTCCGCACAGGCCCGGGCAATCGCGGTGAGCTTGGCGTCGAGGCCCATGCGGCGCGTGGTGCAGGTGAGGTGCAACGCGACGGGCTCGCGCACACGTTCGACGATGCGCACGTGCGGCAGGACGTGATCGTGCAGGAACTCGGTGATGTCGAGAAGGGCGAGGCGCCCGGCCGCGGCCGCCTTGAGAGACTGCGCGCATGGACTGGTGTCGATGACGACCGGAAGCCGTCCGCCGTCGCTGGCGGCAAGCAGGGCCTGAACGCTCTCCTCCGCCTTGCGCGCGGCTTCCTCGGCGAACCCCTTGGACTCGAACGGCTGGCCGCAGCACAGCGATCCGGCCTTGGGCGGCGTGACGACGGTGTAGCCGGCCTTGTCGAACAGGCGCAACAGCGTATCGGACAGCGGTTCGCCCTCGCCATCGTCGCGGGCAGGACCGAACATGCGTCCGGGGCACGCCGTGAAGTAGACGACAGCGCGGCTGCCGGACGCCGGCGGCGTCTCGTGGCGCGCGACGGCCGTCCCTGCGCGTGGCGTCATCCGACGCGACACCAGGGGCGCGCGCTCTCCCATCAGGCCGCGCATCGCAGCGCCGGTTGCGTCGAGGCCTTTGCCCAGCGTCAGCGCATCGAGCAGCGAGGCGGCGCCGAGGCCGAGACGGACGGCGCCCGTCGCGCTGGCATATCCGTGGCCGAGGACCGATGCCATGGCGCGGCCGGCGGCGCTGCGATGCTCCCCGCGAATCGCCTTGGTCAGGGCGCCGGTATTGATGCCGACGGGACAGGCGCCCTCGCAAAGGCCGCAGGCGGTACACGACGCGACGCTGGTATCGAGATAGGCCGCGCGGAAGGCGTTCTGCTCCGAGGCCGGAGCCTTCGCCTGCGCCAACCGCGCCACCTCGCGTGCTCCGACGATGCGCTGCCGTGGCGTCACGGTGAGACCGCGCGTCGGGCACATCGGCTCGCAGAAGCCGCACTCGATGCAGCGGTCGACCAGCGCGTTGGCCGCCGGCATCGGCTTGATGTTCTTCAGGTGGACGAGCGGATCGCCGTTGAGGACCACGCCGGGATTGAGCAGCCCCTGCGGGTCGAGCAGGCGCTTGATGCGCCACATCAGCTCGGTCGCCTGGCGGCCCCATTCCATCTCGACGAACGGCGCCATGTTGCGCCCCGTGCCATGCTCGGCCTTGAGCGAGCCGTCGTAGCGGCCGACGATGATGTCGGCCACCTCGTCCATCAGCGCGCCATAGCGACGGATGGCATCGTCATCGGCGAACCCTTGCGCGAAGACGAAGTGCAGGTTGCCGTCGAGCGCGTGGCCGAAGATGATCGCCTCCGGATAGCCATGCCTGGCGAGTGCCGCCTGCAGGTCGGCCGTCGCCGCAGCCAGGTGCTCGATCGGCACCGCCACGTCCTCGATGATGACTGTCGTGCCGACCGGACGCACCGCGCCGACGGCCGGAAACAGGCCCTTGCGGATTTTCCAGTACTTGTCGATCAGGTAGGGATCGGTCGAGAACGAGAACGGCTTGGAGGGTGGCGCCTGCATGAGCGCCGCACCCACGGCCGCCACCCTGGTACCGACATCCGTCGCGTCGGTGCCGTGCACCTCGACGAGCAGCGCCGTGGCGTCCGCTCCCAGACTGGCCAGGAAGTCGGGCATGCCCGCCTTGCCGACGCCGGTCGCGAGACCCGCGCGGTCGATCAGCTCGACGGCCGCCACCGGCTCGGACTTCAACCGCGTGACGGCCTGACAGGCTTCGACGAGCGTGTCGAAGAAGAGCAGCGCGCAGGCCTTGTGGGTGTGGTCCGGCACCGTTGCGTAGGTGATCTCGGAGATGAAGCCCAGCGTCCCTTCCGAGCCGATCATCAGGTGCTGCAGAATGTCGAATGGATCCTGGTAGTCGATCAGCGCGTTGAGCGAATACCCGGTCGTATTCTTGATCGCGAACTTGCGGCGGATGCGTTCGGCGAGCGTCTCATCGGAGCGCACCAGCTGCGACAGGGCGGCCAACTCGTCGAGAAGCGCCCCGTGGCTGGCGCGGAACGCTGCGCGGCTGGCGTGGCTGGCGGTATCGAGCACCGCGCCATCGGCCAGGACGACCCGCATGGATGCCAGCGTGTTATATGAGTTCTGTGCTGTTCCGCAGCACATGCCGGAGGAGTTGTTGGCGGCGATCCCGCCGATCTTGGCGGCGCCGATGGAAGCCGGATCAGGCCCGATCTTGCGTGCGTAGGGTGCGAGCCGCCGGTTCGCCTCTGCCCCGATGACACCCGGTTGCAGGGCGATGCGCGACCCGTCATCGGAAATCAGCGAGCGGTTCCAGCCGTCGCCCAGAACGACGAGAACGCTGTCGGTGACGGCCTGCCCGGACAGCGACGTGCCGGCGGCGCGGAAGGTGACCGGCGCTCCGGCGGCGCGGCAGGCCGCCAGCACGGCGATCACCTCGGCCTCGCTCTCGACGGTGGCGACGATCTGCGGCACGAGGCGATAGAAGCTCGCGTCCGTGCCGTAGCTCAACGTTCGCAGCCGGTCCGTTGCCACGCGCGCCTTCGGCAGCATCGAACACAGGATCTCGGCTAGGCTCGGATAGTCGATGTGTGACATGGCGGGACACCGAGGTTGCAAGCTGGGGGACCAAGTGCAAAGCGCTCGTGCAGCTCTAAGATTATGAGAGAATTTGCATCGACGGCAGGTTCATCTCGGACGGGCTTTCCTTCGCGTCGTGGGCGGTAGAGACGTCGGCCTGCTGGCTGCCTCGCAGCCGATACGGGCAGGCGACTGCTGCTCAGGCCTTGCGGGGCTTGCGCGGTTGCAGAAGGCCGATATGGCGCGTCGCCACCACGGCTAGCTGCACGCGATTGGCGCACTGCAGCTTTCCCAGAACAATCGACAGGTGCATTTTTACAGTCGGCTCGGCAATTCCAAGGGCCCGGGCGATCAGCTTGTTGGAATAGCCCTGCTGCAGGCAGACGAGGACCCGCGCCTGCTGCGGCGTGAGGCTGCGAAGGGCGGCCTCCACGTCGAACCCGTATTCGGCACCGTCATCGTCTCGTGTCTCACGTGTGACGGCGTCGCGTGTCGTTGCATTCGGGCCAATGGCCCGCTCGTTCCTTCGTTCGTCCTCCCGGCTGCGGAGCGAGCGCTGCTTGAATGCGATCATGGCGAATTGACTTCCGCAGGTTGGTTCGCGGGCGCGACGGGCAACAGAATTCCGATGGAGCGCCGGCGGGAGGGGTGCGAGCCCCTCCCGCGCGACCGTGATGCGCTTGTGCCGTGATCGCGAAGCCCGAGCGCTGGATGCACCGCGATGCCGCCAGATGATTCAGCGGTCGTGCCGATCATCGCATCAGCGTGGGACGAGATACGTGAAGGGCGGCACGTAGGCCTGCAGGTAGACCAGCACGCCCACCAGCATGGCGAGCACCAGGCTGTGCATGAACACGAAGCGCAGGATGGTGCCTTCGTGGCCGTACCACTTGGTGGCGGTGGAGGCGACGACGATCGACTGGGCGTCGATCATCTTGCCCATGACGCCGCCCGACGAGTTGGCGGCCGCCATCAGCACCGGGCTCAAGCCCAGCTGCTCCGCGCTGATCTTCTGCAGGCCGCCGAACAGCACGTTCGACGAGGTGTCGGAGCCGGTGAGCGCCACGCCGAGCCAGCCGATCATGGCGCCGAAGAACGGATACAGCCATCCGGTCTGGGCCATGGCGAGACCCAGCGTCGCGTCCGTGCCCGAGTACTTGGTGACGAAGCCGAGCGCGAGCATGCAGGCGATGGTCAGCAGCGAGTAGCGCACCAGGGCGAGCGTCTTGCCGAACATGCGCACCAGACCCATCGGGCTGTAGCCGAGCAGCAGACCCGACAAGATGGCCGAAAGGAAGATGCCGGTGCCGGCGGCGGAGAGCAGGTTGAGCGTGAAGACGGCGCCCTCGGGCGACGGCTTGGCGACGACGGGCGGCACTTTCATGACGAGCTTGTCGAGACCATCGACCGGGAACTTCATGATCCACAGGCTGTTCAGCCAGTCCTTCACCATCGGCGTGCCCCAGGCGAACACGAACACCGACAGGATCAGCCAGGGCATCCAGGCGCGCATGACGGCCGCGCTCGACGTCTGGTCCTTCGGGCGCTCGTGCGCCTCGACGGGCTGCGCCGTGCCGAAGCCCTCGGGCATGTCCCGCATCACGTTCTTCGGCTGCCAGACGCGCAGGAACAAGGCGAGGCAGATCATTGACGCGATGGCCGCGACCACGTCGACCAGCCAGGGTCCGTGGAAGTTGGAGACGAGGTACTGCGGAATGGCGAACGAAGCACCGGCGACCAGGATGGCCGGCCACACTTCCATCATCCGGCGGAAGCCGACGAAGACCCAGATCAGCCAGAACGGCACGATGAGCGAAAAGAACGGCAGCTGGCGGCCGATCATGCCGGACAGCGCGTGCAGGTCGAGCCCGGTGACGGCGGCCAGCGCGATCACCGGCGTCCCGAGTGCGCCGTAGGCCACCGGCGCCGTGTTGGCGATGAGCGCCAGGCCGGAGGCGGCGAGCGGCGAAAAGCCGAGCCCGATCAGCATCGCGGCACTGACGGCGACAGGGGTGCCGAAACCGGCTGCGCCCTCGAAGAAGGCGCCGAGGGAAAAGGCGATGAACAGCAGTTGCATGCGCCGATCGTCGCTGATGCCGCTGATCGATTTCTGCAGCACCTCGAACTCACCTTTCTCGTTGGTGAGCTGATAGAGGAAAATGATGTTGAGGACGAGCCAGCCGATCGGCATCAGGCCGAACGCCGCGCCGTACAGCGCCGACATGCTGGCCATCTTGGCCGGCATGCCGAAGCCGAGGATGGCCACGGCGAGCGCCGTGAGGAGGCCGAGGATGGCCGCCCAGTGGGCCTTGATCTCGAATATGGCGATCGCACCGAGCAGCACCACCACGGGTATTGCTGCGGCTGCCGTCGACAGCCAGGGATTGCCGAACGGATCGTAGACTTGGTTCCAGGTCATTGGTCCTCCCTTGAGGCAAAGAATCTCACCTGCGCCAGTCCCCCAACCGAGGTCCTGGTCGCCGAGCGTCGGCACCGCCGACGTTGCGCTGCGGATCCCGAGGAACCCGCACTGCTGATGCTCATGAAGTTCGATTCAGGGACCCCGACGGTTGATCCGCCGTGGCCGTCCCACCCTGGTGGGTCCCTCAGCACCCGGCGCTTCGCCGAACCCACCAAGCCTCGGCTGCACGTCTGCGCATGACAATGGTCATAACTACGTGCCAACCATGCATGCGGTATAAACATATTACCATTCGAGTCAATGGGCATTATGTTGCCCACAGCCTCGTCGTGGACAAATCTATCATAGCCAATTAGTCTATGTGGCCAAGTTGGAGAGCCACATGATCCGCCCGGACAAACTCGCAGACGCCATCGCCAACCACCTGGAAAAGCTCATCCTCGAAGGTGTCCTGAGACCGGGCGAGAAGCTGGCTGCCGAACGGGAGCTCGCCGAAAAGCTCGACGTCTCTCGCCCATCGTTACGCGAGGCGCTCGAAAAGCTGCAAGGCAAGGGCCTGCTGGAGACGACGAAGGCCGGGACCGTCGTGGCGCACTTCCTCTCGCCCCTGGCACGTCCGTTGGCGGAGTTGTTCTCGGACAAGCCGCGCGTGACCGCCGACTATTTCGAGTATCGCCGCATCAACGAAGGGCAGGCAGCGGCGCTGGCCGCGACGCGCGCCACCGATGTCGATCGCAAGGCGCTCGAGGACTGCATCGCCCGCATGCGCTTGGCCCATGCCCTGGACGACCCGACGGAGGAAGCCGGCGCCGATGCCGACCTTCACCTGCTGGTCTACGAAGCGGCGCACAACGTCGTGCTGCTGCACGTGATGCGCGTGTTCAGCGAGATGCTGCGCAACGACGTCCTCTACAACCGCAACCAGCTCTACCGCCGCTACGGCGTGCGCGACCAGCTCCTGAAGCAGCACCTGGCCATTGCCGAGGCCATCCTGGCCGGAAATCCGAAGGAGGCCGAAAAGGCAGCCTCCGAGCACATCAGCTTCACGTTCCAGACCATCGAAGACATCCGACGCGACCAGGACCGCATCGAGGTTTCCTTGCGCCGCGTGTCGCGCGCCGACCTCCTCGCCGGCTCGTGAGGGGCCCGCGCGGCGTCACCCCGTCGCGACGGCCTTCGCCGCCTCCCCGCTACCCGCTCGCCTGGGCAACCGCCGGGGTCGCGTCGTCGGGCGTCGCGTCGTCGGGTTGCGGTTCGGCCACTTGCGGCGCGGCAGCGGGCGGGGCCGAAGCATGCGTCAGCCGCTCGAACTGCTCGACCGGCTCGATCCAGTAGGCGAGGCCCGGCACGGTGACATGATCCTTGATGCGGGCGACAAGCTCCGGCAGTCGCTGGCGCGACAGCACGAGCATCATGACGCCGCGACGGATGCGGCCGCGCACCCGCTCGTTGGAGCTGGCGTTGGCAAAATCGAGCCCGTGGCCGTCGGCCGTCCAGGTGGTGAAGCCGTAGAGCGGCGGATCGGCGGTGAGCAACAGCTCGCCGATGAAGTCCTCCAGCGCCGGCGGATACACCAGCGTCAGCTTGCAGAGAGCGACGTCCATGTGAGGCTCCGATGCGTATCGGTCTTTGTGGTGCTGCCGAAACGGCGGAACAGAATGGGCAGCAGGATCAGCGTCAGGCTGGTCGAGGTAACCAAACCGCCGATAACGACGATCGCGAGCGGCTTCTGGATCTCCGATCCCGGCCCGGTGGCGAAAATGAGCGGCACCAGTCCGAAGGCGGCGATGCTGGCCGTCATCAGCACCGGCCGCAGCCGCCGCAGCGCGCCTTCGCGCACCACGCGCTCCATCGCCATGCCGGTCTCGCCCAGCTGGTTGAAGTGGCTGACGAGCACGAGGCCGTTCAGCACCGCGATGCCGAGCAGGGCGATGAAGCCGACCGACGCCGGCACCGACAGGTACTCTCCGGAAAACTTCAGCGCCAGGATGCCGCCGACGAGCGCAAACGGCACGTTGGCGAGAATGAGCAGCGCCTGACGGATCGAGCGCAGCGTGGCGAACAGCACGCCGAAGATGAGAACCAGGGCGATCGGCACCACGACAGCGAGCCGCGCCGCCGCCCGGCGCTGGTTCTCGAATTCACCGCCCCACACGAGGCGGTAGCCCTGCGGCAGCTTGACCGCCTCGGCAACGGCCTTCTGCGCGTCCTCGGCGAAACCGACAAGGTCGCGGCCCGTGACATAGGCCTGCACCAGCGCGTACCGCGACGCATTCTCGCGATCGACCTTGACCGGGCCGCCCGTGCGCTCGAGGCGCGCCACGTCGGCGATGCGCACCAGCGTGCCGTCGCCGGCCGCCAGCTGGCTCTGGCCGAACAGCTCCGGCATATCGCGCACGTTCTGCGGCCCGCGCACCACGACGTTGGTGCGCCGGCCCGGTTCCAGCACCAGCCCGGCCGGCGCGCCCTCCAGCATGGCCCGCAACTCGTCCTCGACGCGCGTCACCCCGAGTTTGGTGCGCCCCGCTGTCAGCCGATCGATGGTGACCTGGAGGTAATCGACCTTCTCGTTGGAGACCGTCATCACCTCGGAGGCACCCTGGACCTTGGACAGCGACGCCTTGACGCGACCGGCCAGCCCGGCCAGCACCGCCAGGTCGGGGCCGAAAATCTTGACCGCGAGGTCGCCGCGCGATCCCGACAGCATCTCGGAGGTGCGCATCTCGATCGGCTGCGTGTAGGCGTACTCGTTGCCCGGCAGCGTCGCCGCCACCTCGCGCAGGCGCGCCAGCAGCCACTCGCGATCGGGCACGCGCCATTCCGACTTCGGCTTCAAGACCAGGAAGTTGTCGGTCTCGTTCAGCCCCATGGGGTCGAGCCCGAGCTCGTCGGAGCCGACGCGCGAGATGACCTCCTTGATCTCCGGCACCTGCGCCAGCAGCGCTTTCTGCACGGTGAGGTCGCCGTCGACGCTGCTCTTCAGGTTGATCGACGCGAGCTTCGTTGTCTGCATGATGACCGAGCCCTCGTCCATGGTCGGCATGAACGTCTTGCCGACCGAGGCATAGGCCATCACGGCGGCGGCAAGCCCGGCCACGGCGACGAGGTAGACCGGCGCCGTGCGCCGCAGGCAGACGTCGAGCAGGCGCGCATAACCGCGCGACAGCTGCCGCATCAGCCACGGCTCACCGTGCGCACCCGTGCCGATGACGTAGGAACACAGCATCGGTGTCACCGTCAGCGCCAGCAGCAGCGACGCCGACAGCGCGATGATGATGGTGACGGCGACGGGCGAGAACAGCTTGCCCTCCAGACCCTGCAGCGACAGCAGAGGCAGGAACACGAGACAGATGATGACGATGCCCGAGGCGACCGGCAGCGCCACCTCGGCCACGGCGCGATAGATCACGTGCACGGAGGGTACGCGGCTCCCTTCGCCGTGCGACAGCTTCTCGACGGCGTTCTCCACCACCACCACGGCAGCATCGACGATGAGGCCGATGGCAATGGCGAGGCCGCCGAGGCTCATCAGGTTCGCCGACATGCCACCGAGCTGCATGGCGACGAACGTGGCCAGCGTCGCCATCGGCAGCATCACGGCGACGACGAGGGCCGCGCGCGGCGAGCCGAGGAACAGCACGAGCAGCACGACGACGAGCGCCGTCGCCTCGATCAGCGCCTTGGTGACCGTGCCGACGGCGCTCTGGATGAGATCGGAGCGGTCGTAGAAGACCTTTATCTCGACGCCGGCCGGCAGCTGGGGTTTCAGCTCCGCGAGCCGATCGCGCACCGCGCGCACGATGGCATTGGCGTCGGCGCCGCGCAGCGACAGCACCAGACCTTCGACCGCCTCGCCGACGCCGTTCTTGGTCACGGCGCCGTAGCGCGTCATGCTGCCGATGCGCACCGTCGCCACGTCGTTGACGCGCAGGACGCGGGTCTTCTCCTTCTTCAGTACCACCTGCTCCAGGTCCTGCTGCGAGGCGATGGCCCCCTCGGCGCGCACGACGAGCGCTTTCTCGCCGTCGTTGAGGCGGCCGGCGCCGTCGTTGCGGTTGCTGGCCTGGATGGCCTCTAGGAGATCGGTGACGCCAAGGCCGGCGGCGGCGAGCGCCGCGTTGTCGGGTACGACCTCGAACGTGCGCACCAGACCGCCGAGCGCGTTGACGTCGGCGACACCGGGAATGGTGCGCAGCGCCGGCCGGATCGTCCAGTCGAGCAGGCTGCGCCGCTCCTCGAGCGTCAGGCCACCCCCCTCGATGGTGAACATGAACACTTCCGACAGCGGCGTCGAGATCGGCGCCAGCCCGCCCGAGACGCTGGCCGGCAGATCGGGGCGCACGGACGCCAGGCGCTCGGCCACCTGCTGGCGCGCCCAGTAGATGTCGGTGCCTTCCGCGAAGTCGAGAGTGATGTCGGCGATGGCGTATTTGGCGGCCGAGCGCAGGAGGGTCTGGTTGGGAATGCCGAGCAGTTCGAGTTCGATCGGCGTGATGACGCGCGTCTCCACCTCCTCGGGCGTCATGCCCGGCGCCTTCATGATGATCTTCGCCTGCACCGGCGAGATGTTGGGAAAGGCATCGATGGGCAAGCGAAGGTAGGCCCATGCGCCGGCGGCGCACAGCGCCAGGGCGCACAGAGCCACGAACAGGCGCTGCGTCAGCGCGAATTCCACCAGTCGGCGCAGCATCCCTACTCCCCTCCCGCCTGCAGCTTCTCGAGCTGCGCGAGACCGGAGCTGGCCACCCTCTGGCCGGGCTTGACGTCACCCTCGATGGTCGCGGTTTCGGGGGAGCGGCCGCGGATGGTGACCGGCGTCGGCGTGAAGCCGTCGCTGGTGCGCACGAACACGATCGGCTCGCCGCCGATCACGGAGACGGCCGAGCGCGGCACGCTGACGGCATTGCTCGGCGCCTCGTGCGAGACCGTGAGCGTCACCATCTGGCCGGCGATGAGGCCCGAGCCCGCCGGCAGCGACACCAGCATGATGGCCGAGCGCGTCACGGGATCGAGCGCGTTGCCGATCGAGACAACGCGCCCCTCCGAGCCCTTGCCGACCACGATGGCATCATTGACCTTGATGCGGCCGATGAGCGAGACGGGCACCTGGGCTTCCAGCCACAAGTCCTCCGAGCTGTCGAGAACCACGGCAGCCGCCATCGCCTCCAGGCTGGCGCCGGGGGTCACGCGGGCTTCGACGACGCGGCCATCGGCTGGCGCGAAAAGGGTATAGCTGCCGTCGGCATTGATCTTGATGCTGTTGATGGTCGACAGCCGGCGTTGCTGATCGACGACGGCGCGGGTCTTCGAGGCCTGCGCGGCCGTCTCCTCGGCACGGTTGCGCGCGGCGATGTTGCGGTCCGCGAGATAGCGGTAGCGCTCGGCCACCGCTTCCGCCGCCTGCAGATCGGCTTCGGCCTGCTTGAGGCGGGACAGGGCCTCCAGAACGTCGCGGCTGGCGATCGTCACCAGCACCTGCCCCTTCTTGATCTGGTGCCCAACGAGCACGTCGGATTGCAGTACCGTGCCCGCATAGGGCGCCGCGACGGCCAGCCGGCCGCTCGGCGGCGGCACGACGGTTGCGGGCAGCACCGCGACGGCTTCCGAGGTCGCCGTCTTGACCTCCTCGAGCGTGATACGCAACCGTTCGATCTGCTCGGACGAAACGGCGAGGCTCTTGCCCTGCGCCAGCGCAGCGGCCGGCAGGGCGAGGACGGCAATAGCAATAGCGATGGGCGATGCGCGCGATGGGGTCGGCATGGAAATCTCCGCCGGAGCAGACTGATCGGCAGCTTCTCTCATCTCATCCTGAAAGTGGCATGAACGCGCTGAAACGCGCTGAATTCAGCTTGATTTCATGCCGGCAGGCCAGAATGCCGCAGGACAACATGCGAGGTGGGCCATTCGCGTACTTCTGATCGAGGATGACGTGCGGTTGCAGCGGCGCCTCGCCGAGGGCCTGAAGGCCGCCGGATTCGTGGTGGAGTGCATCGGCGACGGCGCCGACGGGCGCGCCATGGGCGAGCGCGACGACTACGACGCCGTGATCCTCGACCTCGGGCTGCCGGGCGTGCCGGGCATGGACATCCTCAAGGGCTGGCGGACCAAAGGCCGGCACATGCCGGTGCTGGTGCTGACCGCGCGGGAATCCTGGCAGGACAAGGTCGACGGCCTCAACGCCGGCGCCGACGACTACGTGACCAAGCCGTTCCACGTCGCCGAGGTGGTGGCGCGCCTGCATGCCCTGCTGCGCCGCCGCTCCGGCGCCTCGAGCCCGGCTCTCTCGCACAAGGACATCGTGCTCGACATGTCGACGGGCCGTGTCACGCGCGCCGGCGAGCCGGTCGAGATGACCGCGCGCGAGCTGCGCATGCTGGCCTACTTCATGCATCGCCCCGGCCGCGTCATCTCACAGACGGAGCTGGGCGAACACCTCTACGCGATGAACGAGGAGCGCGAGTCCAACACCATCGAGGTCTACGTGAGTCGCCTGCGGCGCAAGCTGGGTCCGGCGCTCATCACGACCATTCGCGGCCTCGGCTACCGCTTGGATTGACGCACGATGCTGGCAACCGGGCTGCGTCACAGACTGATCCTGGCCTCGATCCTGTGGATCGCGATCGGCACGGGGCTCGCCGGCCTCGCCTTGTCCGAGGTGTTCCACCGTCATCTCGACACACAGTTTCGCGACGAACTCAGCGTGCACCTGGACGAACTCGAGGGCCTGACGTCGCTCGATGCGGCGGGATCGCCGACCTTGACGCGTCCGCTCAGCGATCCGCGCTACTACCAGAACCGGTCCGGCTACTATTGGGAGATCCGCAACGGCGACGCGGTGGTGGCGCATTCGCCGTCGCTGGGTGAGGGCACCATCCTGCCGCATCCAGAGACCAGCGAGGACGGGCAACTGCATTTCCACGAGTTCGCCGGGCCGACCGGCGACCTGCTGCTGGCCGAGCGCATCCATCGACGTTCCGACGTGCCGCTGCGCTTCATGGTCAGCACCGACAAGCGCCATTTCGAGGCGGTGATGGGGTCATTCCACTCCACGCTCATCCGCGCCATGACCGCGTTCGCCATTTCGCTGGCGCTCGCCGCGCTGCTGCTGCTCGTGTTCGCCCTGCGGCCGCTGGCCCAGCTTCGCGGCGACCTGACCAAGGTGCGCACGGGCGCCACCAGCCGTCTCGGCGGCAGCTACCCAGAGGAGGTTCGGCCGCTGGTCGAGGACCTCAACGCCATGATCGAGTCGACGACGAGATCCGTGGAAATGGCGCGCGTGCAGGCCGGCAATATGGCGCACGGCCTCAAGACGCCGCTCGCGGTGGTGACCGGCGAGGCCTACGCCCTCGGCGAGAGCGGGCACAGCGAGGCGGCCGACATCATCCTCGATCAATGCCGCCGCATGCAGGTGCACATCAATTACCAGCTGGCCCGCGCCCGCGCCGCCGGCAACAAGGCCGCGCCGGGCACCATCACCGCCGTGGCGCCCATCGCGGATGCCGTGTGCTCGGCCCTGCGCCGCCTGCACGAGGGACGCGGCATCTCGATCGACAACCGAGTCCAGTCCCCGGACGACACCGCGCACCAGGCCCCGCTCGAGGTCGCCTGCGATGCCCAGGATCTCAACGAGATGATCGCCAACCTCGTCGACAACGGCTGCAAACATGCGGCCCGGCAGGTGACGGTCTCGGCATCCCGCGTCGCCGATGCCAAGGCGACGGTGATCATCGTCGACGACGACGGTCCGGGGTTGCCGCCCGACGCCTACGAGGTCGTGTTCAACATCGGCGAGCGCTGGGACAGCAATGCGCAGGGTGCCGGCCTCGGTCTGCCGATCGTGCGCGATCTGGCGCAACTCTACGGCGGCAGCATCGCGCTGGCCGCCTCCCCGCTCGGCGGGCTGCAGGCGCGCCTCAAGCTGCCGGCACCGGACAAGACCGGCACATGAAACGGGCGGGCGGCTGTTCAATTGGCCCGGGCAGGTTTGCGGCGCTCGGGCAACAGGCGCAACCCTGAGGATCGGGCGCACCTTGAACCTGTGCCGCCATTAGGCCATCACAGATCAGGCCAGCGTCTCGTGTCGCCGCGCCGTCGCTGGACATCGAAGCCAAGCGCTACACCTAGGACGCCGCACCTTGAGGCACCGCACAGACCCTCCGTTCGGCATCAGGTTCGCCACGCCGTTCCTGCGCTCTCCAGCCGCGGGCGCCAAGCGCTTGGCTCTGGTGCTGGTCGCTGCTGCGAGCGCCGCAGGAACCGCCAGCGCGCAGGCGCCGGCCGCCGTGGAAAGCTTCGGCGCCTGGACGCTGTACGCCGACCTGCCGGCAAAATCCGTGTGCTTCATCGCCGCCACCGCCGCCGACAGCACGCCGAAGCCGGCCAGCGGCGAGGCCTCCGTGCTGTACATCTCGGCTTGGCCGCGCGAAGGCGTGAAAAGCGAGCTATCGGCCAAGGTCACCGGCAGGCTCAAGAAGGGATCGGACGCGTCCGTTACCGTCGGCACCGCCTCGTTCCGCTTGTTCGGCAAGGACGATCGCGCCTTCGTCGACGACCCCACGCGCGAGCTGAAGCTCATCGACGCGATGAAGAAGGGCACCAAGGCCGTGGTGCGCAGCGAGCTGGAACGCGGCGGCGCCGTCACCGATACCTATGCCCTCGACGGTTTCGCGCAGGCCCTGCAGGCGCTCGCAAAGATCTGTCCGTAGCGGCACTGGTAGCGCCACGGTACGGCGCTTGATGTGAACTGTCAGCACACCAGCCTACATCGTTGCCCCACCGGCAACATTCCTATCGGCAAATCCCCTGTACCCTGGCACGCGAGTTGCTGCTAACCGTCCCTGCCGGCCGGCAGTCAGCCAGCCACTTGTGCCAGGCTGGCGCACCGGGTCGGCCGGGTCTTGCCGAGCTTTGTCGTTTCCGGCCGCCAGCAAGGGCGGCCTCGTGGTTTGGGGTGATCGTGGTGCGTTCGCGTCGATTGGTCGTACTGGCTGGCGCCCTGGCGCCGCTCCTCGTCGCCACCACCAGCCCGATCGCCGCGGCGCAGACTGCCGCAAGCCCGTCAGCCCTACCGGGTCCGGCACCGGTCCCGCAAGCCGGCGCGCCCGCACCTGCTGCTCCGGCCGCGTGGACGCTCGATACCACCTCCTTCGCAGCGCCGGCCGGCTGCCCGGACCTGGCACGCCGGCAGACGCTGTACCGCGTCTGTGACGACCAGCGTCGTCTGTTCAACGACGCCGTTGCCGCTGCGCGACGGGACGGCAAGCTGCTGCTGGTGACGTTCGGCTCCACGTGGTGCCCCACCTGCAAGTCGTTCAGCGGCATGCTGGAGCAGGCCGGCACCGCGGCGAAGCCGTCGGGTGCCGTTGCCGCTTCCGACTTCGCGCACGTCGAGATTGCCATCTCGACGCTGCTCGACGGACGACGCGTGCCGGTGCGATCGGGAGAAGCCGTGCTGGCGCGCGTCCTGGAAGCCGCGCCGACCGTGAAGCTGCGCAGCGTGCCGTTCATCGCCGTCATCGATCCGCATGACATGACGCGCGCCTTCGCCCGCAACCTCGACGATTGCGAGACGACCGCCGGCGGCACCATCGACGGCGAGCGGATGCGCCAGATCCTCGTTGATGCCGATGCCCATGTGCGGCAGGGCCTTGCCGCCCCGAGCGAGCCGGGCTGGCTGCGGCGCAAGCTCAAGCGCTGGTTCGCCATCTGATACCGTCGAGCCGAGCGCGACATCATCCGGCTCGGCGGGCACGCAGGGTTGGTGTGGTGGCTGCGAGGGAGCTGCCGGCCGCTTCGGATGCGCTCACGACCGGTGCCGATCCGGATTCCGCAGATGCACGTAGAGCGCGCCGTCCCCCCCGTGCCGGATAGCGGCAGCCGTGAAGCTCACGACGAAGGCGCGCAGCTCCGGCTCTGACAGCCAGCGCGGCACGTTGCGCCGCAAGACGCCGCGCTCGCCCTCACCGATATGACCGCCGAGCCACGGCCGGAAATGGGTCTCCTCGGACCGCAGGCCCTCCGGCGCTCCCTTGCCGGTGATGACGAGAACCCAGCGCAGCCCCCGGGCATGGGATGTGACGATGAAGCGCCGCAGCGCCGCGTGCGCTTCGCTCTGGCGCATGCCGTGCAGATCGATGCGGGCCTCGATCTCGATGCGGCCAGCGCCGATCCGGCGCGCCTGTCTGCGGTCGAAGTCGGCGATCGGTGGTGCTTTCGCGGCCGCGCGGGCCCCATGTCCCGCAGCCGTGACGGGATGTGGCTTCAGCCCCGCCGACGCGGGCGCGTGATCGACCACGCGCGTCTCGTGGCGCAACTGGGGCCGCGCCGCGCCGCCGTTGCGTTCGGCAAGCCCCTCGGTCGCGGGATGCACGCGCGCCTTGAGGCGGCCAGCCGGCGTCACCGAACGCGCCGTGTGCTCCCACAGCTCGGCATCCTCGTCCGAGAGGCCGCGCCGGCCCTTGCCGGTTCCCTTGCCGGAATTTCTCATGGAGCACCGCCGCCGGCCGCCCGCAGCACGATGAAGCTGCCGGTATGCTTGGTGATGCCAGCCCGCGCACCGGCCGCGTCGCCCGTGCCGAAAAAGATGTCGCCACGCTCCGGACCGCGGATGGCCGATCCGACGTCGTGCGCCACCATCAGCCGTGCGAACGAGCCCCCCTGCGTGTCGGCGTGCGTCAGCGACGGCGCCGACACCCAGATCGGCGTTCCGAGCGCGTGGGAGGCGGTATCGACCGCGAGGCTGCGCAACGGATGCAGCGGACTGCCGAGCACGCCGAGCGGCGCATCGTGCGCTCCGTCACCGGCCACCCCGTCGCCTGCCGCAGCGGTCACCTCGCGAAAGAAGGCGAACGACGCGTTGGCCCACATGGCGCGCCGCCCGCGCTCGCGGTCCGCGCGCAGCCAGTCGCCCAGAACCTGCAGCGACATGTCGGTCTCGGCGATCGCGCCGCCATCGATCAGCGTCCGCCCGACGGAGGTGTAGGGGTACCCGTTCTTGCCGTCATAGGTGACGCGCATGGTGCTGGCATCCGGTAGCCGGATCAGACCGGAGCCCTGAACCTGCAGAAAGAACACGTCGACCGGATCCTCGAACCAAGCCAGCTCCAGTCCCTGGCCGGCGAGCGCGCCCTGCTCGATCTCGGACCGCGTCGGATAGGGAACGAGCGCTCCCGAGGGCAGGCGCCGCATATGTGTGAGGCCGCCGGCCCTCGCCCCGCGCTCGGCCTCGCTGACCAGGTTGACCAGATCGGCCGGGCGACGATAGAGCGGCACCACGAAGCGCCCTCCCGGCTCGCGCGAGCCGGCGATGATGGGTTCATAGTAGCCGGTGAGGAGACCGCGCGGCCCGTCGTGCCGAAGACGATGCGGCACGAACCGCGCCTCGAAGAAGCCGCGCGCCGTCGGCCCGTCCGGTCCCGAACCGCCGAACCGCTCAAGGGCTTGCCGGCAGACGTTCGCCAGCGCCGCATCGGGCTGTTGCGCCGACGCAGCAGGCAGGCGCCGGCCCGATTCCAGGAACGCTGCCATGGCCGCCGCGTGGTCGTCATCCGCCCAGCCGGGGATGTCGGCGAAGGCAACCGGCTCCCAGACAACCGCGGCGCCGGAAGGGTCGATCGGTGTGCTCGTTGGTGTGCTCACGGGGGCGATGCCTGCCGGCTCAGCTGCCCGGCTGGGTCGCGATCAGACGCCAGTTGAGGTTGCGCAACGCGCGCTCGGAGCTGACGTCACGGTTGAAGGTCCAGACGTCGGTGACTTCCTTGATCTTCTGCGGATCTCCGGCGATGACCGTGCCGGCGCGATCACGCGTCGCCGAGATGAGCTGGCTGACGAAGCGCACGGTGACGATCGCCGTGCCGTTCTTGACGCCGGCCTCGACGATATCGGCCTTGGAAATGCCGACGAAGCTCTGATCGATGATCTCGCCGCGCTGCTCGCGATCGGCGATCGCGGCCGCGAAGCCGTCGTTAACCTCGCGGCTCAGCAGATCGCGCAGCACCTTGCGATTGCCTTCGGCGAAGGCGGTGACGATCATCTCATACGCTTGCCTGGCTCCCTTGACGAAGGCATCGGGCTCGAACACCGGATCGTACTTCAGGATTTCCAGCAGGCCCGGAACGAGCCCAGGCTCGGCCGCCGCCTTGATGCGGGCCTCCTGCTCGGCGCGCACGGCCGTCTGCTGGGTAGCGCCCTGAGCCACGGCCTCGTTGCGGCGCGGCAGTGTCACGACAGCCTCGGAAGCCCGGCGCTCGGCGGCCTGCTGGCGCTCGCGGGCCTCCGTCTTGATGCGGTCGATGCGCGCATCGTCGTCGTCCGTGCGCCGGCCGAGCACGCTGCGCATCTTGAACAGCGCGATCACGAAGATGATGATCGAGACGAGCGTGACGAGATCGATTTTGCCATCCATGGGCGATCGTGCTTTCCAGTCAGGGCGGACAGTCGAGCAAGCGGATCGGCAAGCCGGAGACGTTGCTGCTGCCACCGGCTCGGCGATCGTTGCTCCCGAAGACGGATATGGGGGACGAAGGGCGCAACCGCTACGGGGGTTCACGTTAACGGTGAAGCCGCCCGGCTGCGATCGGTGTGCGCCGACATGCGCGCCATATCCCTTGTTTTTCCGGTAGCTGCGATAATCTAGGGCACATTACAATCGCTGCCAACCCGATCGCGCACGACGCGCTCCGGCTGCCGAACGCTCCGAAAACGTCCGAACAGAACCGGTCAGGAAACCTGTCGATGCTGATGCCGCCCAAGACCGGTCTCGTCCTGCTGATGTTGGCGATCGCCCTGCCGCTGCTCGAGATCGCGATCATGATCAAGGTCACGGGCAGCATCGGGGTGCCGTTGACTTTGCTGGCCATTTTCGCCACCGGCGCGCTCGGCGTGTGGGTGCTGCAAGGGCATGGCTTCGTCATCATGCGGCGCATGAACGAGGCGCTGCGCGAGGGCGGCACGCCGCTCGTCCCCATGATCGAGGGTGGCCTGCTGTTCCTCGCCGGCTGGCTGCTGATCTCGCCCGGCTTCATCTGCGACGCGGTCGGCCTCGCCCTGCTGGCCCCTCCGGTCCGCCTCGGTGTGGCGGCCGCCATCCGGGGTGCATTGTGGCCCGACATGGAGGCCGAAGGGGTCCAGCCATCGGCCCGCCGCCCCGGCGAGAGCCCATTCGCGCGCGACGGAGCGGAGGCGGAGCGCCCGCGTCCGCGCGGTCCCCGTGGCCCTGGGCCGGTCATCGACGGCGAATTCGAGCGTCTGGACGAGCACGACATGCCTGGGGCGGACAAACGAAACTCTGGCGGACCGGGCCGGCCGCGCGCCAGCTGAACCCCCAGCTGAACCCGACGCGTTCGGCTCCGCCGCAGCGAACAGCGATTGCGAAACGAGCCCCCGCGTGATAGCGAGGCCGCGTTCCTCGCCCTGCGTCACAACGTCCGGGCAGCAACAGCTCAATTCACGAAGCGCGCACCGTTTGGGGGCACTGACGCATGGCCGATTCCAAGGGCAAGTCGAACAAACCCGCCGCCGCTCCGGCGCCGAAGCCGGCCGAGGACGAAGCCACCCAGCCGCCGGTTCAGGCCCAGGTCGTCGGCCAGTACATCAAGGATCTGTCGTTCGAGAACCCGAACGTCGACAAGCTGATCGACGGCCCCGGCGAGCAGCCGAACCTGCAGCTCGAGGTCAACGTCGGCGCCAAGCGCGTCGGCACCGACCTCTATGAGAGCGCCATCGAGTTCAAGGCGGTGGCCAACAACAAGATCGGCACCATCTACGACATGGAGCTGGTCTACGCTGGCCTGTTCCGCATCAAGAACCTGCCGGAGCACGCGCTGGAGCCGTTCCTGCTCATCAACTGCCCGTCGATCATTTTCCCGTTCGTGCGCCGTCTCGTCGCCGACATCACCCGCGAGGGCGGCTTTCCGCCGCTGCTGCTCGACCCGATCGATTTCGCCAGCCTGTTCGTGCGCCGCCAGCAGGAAATGGCGCAGAAGCAGTCCGAGGGCCAGAAGAAGTCCTGAAGCACGAGCTTTCTCGGCTCATCCTGAAACGCTTCGGCCCGCTGGCGCAAAGCACCAGCGGGCCGTTTTCGTTTTCGCGCGCACTTCGTCGAAATCAGGACGCTTTGGCCGCCGCTGGCGCGGCTGTCGTCGCTTCGGCGGGCGCATCGAGGTAGCGCTTCCAGATCGCCTTGTCGCCCAGGCCGGCGACGAAGGCGCGGTGCGCCGCCTCCATCTCCGCCGTCAGCCTCATCGGCAGAGGCGCGCCGGGACGCTGTGCCGCCACGTAGGCGATGCGCGGACCGGTGGCGCTCCGAGACGTCTCGCGCTGCTCCGCCTTGGCGAGCCCCAGCGTCGCCTGCCGCTCGCCCAGCAGCTCGATATAGACATCCGCCAGCAACAGGCTGTCCATCAAGGCGCCGTGCTTGATGCGCTTGGAATTGTCGATGCCGTAGCGCTTGCACAGCGCATCGAGCGTGTTGGGCCCGGCCGGATGCTTGCGGCGCGCCAGCTGCAGCGTATCGACGACACGGTCGAAGCCGATGGCCGCCTTGCCGAGCCGTTCCAGCTCGGCGTTGAGGAAGCCGATATCGAAACCGGCGTTGTGAATGACCAGCGTATCGCCGGCGATGAACTCGAGGAAGCCGTCGGCCAGAGCCGAGAACAGCGGCTTGTCCTTGAGGAAGGCGGTGGAGATGCCGTGCACGGCCTCGGCTTCCGCCGGCACGTCGCGCTCCGGATTGATGAAGACGTGGTACTCGGCCCCGGTTGGGATGCGATTGAGCAGCTCGATGCAGCCGATCTCGATCAGCCGGTCGCCGCGCCGGGGGTCGAGGCCGGTCGTTTCAGTATCGAGCACGATCTCGCGCAGCATCGCTTGGGGGTCTCCGGTCGTCAGTGTCAGGCAGGCGGCGCCACGTTGCAAGCCTGGCTGGCTCGCCGCGCCGCTGCGCCTCTCACGACCAATGGCGCCGGAATGCCGTGCCCTCCGGATCGGCCGCGAGTCGCGCCACGATTCTAGCGACCCCGGCTTGCGTTTCGGCGATGGTGCCGTTGGTATCCACGACAAAATCGGCCCGGCGGCGCTTTTCCGCGTCGGGCAGCTGGCGCGACAGCAACTGCTCGAGCTTCTCCGCCGTCATGCCGGGCCGCGCCAGCACGCGCTGACGCTGCGCCTCGGGGCCGGCGCTGACGACCACGACCTTGTCGACGCGTTCCTCGCCGTGCGTCTCGAACAGCAGCGGAATTTCCAGCACTGCCAAGTGCGCGCCTCTCCCGGCCTCCGCATGCAGGAAGGCCCGTTGCGCCGCCCGCACCAGCGGATGGACGATGGCCTCCAGCCGCTTGAAGCCGGACGGATCGACGAGCAAGGCCGCCGCCAGCCGGACGCGATCGACGCGGCCGACTGCATCGACCACGCCGGCAAACGCGGTGCCGATCGGCTCGACCGCTGCACCGCCGACGTCATAGAGCTTGTGCACCTCGGCATCCGCGTCCGATACGGCCACGCCGTGAGCGCGGAAGGCTGCCGCCGCCGTCGATTTGCCCATGCCGATGGAACCGGTGAGGCCGATGACGAGCATCACGTCGTGCCCCTGATGTCGGCCTCGATCAGCGCGCGCAGCTCGGCCGTCACCTCGGGGCTGACGCCAAACCATGTCTCGAAGCCCGGAGCAGCCTGGTGCAGCAGCATGCCAAGACCGTCGACCGTCGCCAGCCCGCGCGCCCGCGCCGCCTTCAGGAATGCGGTCTCCAACGGCACGTAGACGAGATCGTAGGCGATGGTAGCGGGATCGCAGCCGTCGAAATCCATCTCCGGCGAGCCGACGCCCTTCATGCCGAGCGTCGTCGTGTTGACGACGAGGCGGCTCGCCCGCGCGGCGATGCGGCGCTCGTCCCACAGCACCGCCCCCGTGCGCTCGCCGAACTCCTTCGCCAGCTCCTCGGCCCGCGCAAACGAGCGATTGCAGATGGCAATCTTTTTCACGCCCGCCTGCAGCAGCGCGAAAACCACGGCCCGTGCGGCGCCACCCGCGCCGAGCACGGTCGCCTGGGCGTTGCGGTCCCAGGCCGGAATTGCCAGATCGAGGTGGCGGATGAAGCCGAAGGCATCGGTATTGTCGGCGACAAGGCGGCCATTATCCAGCCACAACGTATTGGCGGCACCGATGGCGACGGCGGCCGGCTTGCGCTCATCGGCTGCGGCAAACGCCAGCTCCTTCAGCGGCACCGTCACGTTGCAGCCGACAAGGCCGCGATGGGCGAGCGAGGCGAAGAAGTCGTCGGCCTCCTCGGGTGCCACCGCGATCCTGGTATAGCTGCCGTCGATGCCGTATTTGCGCAGCCAATAGCCGTGAATGAGCGGCGAGCGCGAGTGCTCGATCGGCCAGCCGATGACACAGGCCCGCTTCATGGCTGCCCCCTCATGCCGGCACCACGCCGCGCTGGCGCAGTTCCTCCAGCAGCGGCAACATCGGCAAACCGAGGATGGTGAAATAATCGCCCTCGATGCGCTCGAACAGCTGCACGCCGGGTCCCTCGATCTGATAGCAGCCAACCGATTCCAGCACGCGTCGCCCGGCAACCGTCAGATAGCGCGTCAGCGCGGACGCGGAGTAGCGCCGCATGGTGATGCGGGCCGTATCGACATGGGCCCACGTCACCTCGCCGCCTTCGGCGAGAACGACGGCGCTGTGCAGGTCATGCGTCTCGCCGCGCAGCCGCATCAAAGTCTCGCGCGCCTCCTCCTGGCTCGCTGCCTTGGCGAACATGGTGTTCCCAAGCGCCAGGACCTGATCGGCGCCGACAACGAGCGCACCCGGATTGGCGCGGCTGACCACCTCGGCCTTGGCGCGCGCCAGGACCTCGGCGACATCCGCGGGATCGATGTCCTCGTTGTCGGCGCACAGGGCATCGCGAATGGCGGCCTCGTCGACCTTCGCCGGCACGGCGCGAAACGAGATCCCGGCAACCTCCAGCAGATGGACACGGGTCGTGCTCGCCGAGGCCAGCACGACCTCCTTCGCCTCAGGCATTCTCCCCCTCCGCCGCTGCCTCGGCCTGGCGGTCGTGCAGCAGCTTGATGATGGTCGCCGCCGTCTCCTCGATGGAACGGCGCGTGACGTCGATGATCGGCCAGCCGTGCTGGCCGCAGATCTTGCGGCTGTAGGCGATTTCCTCAGCGATGCGGCTGCGGTCCACGTAGTCGTCGAGATCACGGTCCGACAGCAGCTGCACCCGGTTGCGGCGGATCTCCGAGATGCGTTCGGGCGCCGCCACCAGACAGACCACGAACGCCTTATGCGGTTCGCTCAGAGACGGCGGCAGCGGCAACGACGGGACGAGCGGCAGATTGGTCGTCTTGTAGCCGCGCTGTGCCAGATAGATGCTGGTCGGTGTCTTGGATGTGCGCGAGATGCCGAGCAGCACGATATCGGCATTATCGAGATTGTCCGGCAGCCGGCCATCATCGTGCGCCATGGTGAAGTTCAGGGCGTCGATGCGGCGGAAATAGTCTGCGTCGAGCACGTGCTGGCCAGCGACCGTCGGTGTCTGCGGCGCGCCGAGGTAGCTCTCGAACACCTGCATGATCGGCTGCAGCACGTGCAACACGGGAACCTTGAGTTCGCGGCAGCGCCGCTCCAGCTCGTCGGCGAGATCACGATTGATGATCGTATAGAGGACGATGCCCGGCGCCTGCTCGATCTCCTGAAGCGCGCGCTTCATCTGCCGTGCCGTGCGCACCAGCGGGTGCATATGCTCGATGGGACGCACGAGAGAGTACTGAACGCAGGCCGCCTTGGCGATCGTCGTCAGCGTCTCCCCCGTGGAATCGGACACGAGGTGCAGATGGAAATAGCTCGACGGAAGGTTGGCCATCTGTGGAGAAAAGTCCGGGTTATCCAAGGGGCGGGGCGGGCTCCGACCATTTGCGGCCCGGGCTGCACTCTTGTCCACCGGGTTGTGCAGGATTGAACCGGCCGGGAGGCCGCAGCGGCGTTTTTCTCCCTCCCCGGGGATTGCACGGCGCCGCACGGTCCTTCCAGCAGCCATCAACAGGACGCCAGCAGGGACCGGCTACCTCGGACGGCCACCAAGCCATTGAGACCGCAGCCAGACCTCGCCCCTTGTGGTTCGAGACCACCGCGCTACACAAGATCAGGTGGTTGGTGTACTCATCCGCAGCCGGGCTGTGGGCCGGACGTGGACGAGCCGTGAATCCCCGCAATCCGCTGCGCTAAGAGTCTCAATAATAACCTTCAAGAGTCTTCTTTTCGATTGGAAGTGAAAGGGGCACATGCCGCTGCCGACCTCGCCTTCATCCGTGCCGCATGCGTCCCGGCGCCGGTTCCTGGAACCGCTCCGCGGTCGAGCGGTTTCGCCGCCGCCGGTCTGGCTCATGCGGCAGGCGGGGCGCTACCTGCCGGAGTACCGCGCCACGCGCGCCGAGGCCGGGAGCTTCCTGAAGCTCTGCTATTCGCCCAAGCTGGCAGCGGAAGTCACGCTGCAACCGATCCGCCGCTACGGCTTCGACGCCGCGATTCTGTTCTCCGATATCCTCGTGGTGCCGGATGCCCTCGGGCAGGAGGTGCGCTTCCTGGAGGGCGAGGGACCCAAGCTCGATCCCATCCGGGAGGCGGCCGGACTGGCGCGCCTGAAGCCCGGAGCGACGGGTGAGAAGTTCGCCCTCGTTGCCGAGACGGTGGCGCGGCTGCGGCAGGATCTGCCGCCCGAGACGGCGCTGATCGGCTTCTGCGGCGCGCCCTGGACGGTGGCGACATACATGGTCGGTGGCGAGGGCTCCTCCGATCAGGCCGAGGCCCGGCTGTGGGCCTACCGCGATCCGGCCGGCTTCCGGCAGCTGATCGACATTCTGGTCGAGACCTCGATCGATTATCTCTCCCGCCAGGTGACGGCCGGGGCCGATGTCCTGCAGATTTTCGACAGCTGGGCCGGCAGCTTGGCCGAGCACGAATTTTCCTCTTGGGTGATCGAGCCGACTCAGCGGATTGTCTCCGCGCTGAAGGCGCGCCACCCTGGCGTGCCCGTCATCGGGTTCCCGCGCGGGGCCGGCGCGCACGCCGCCCGCTTCGTCGGCGAGACGGGGGTTCAGGGGCTGGGCTGCGACACGGCCATGCCGCTCGCTCAGATGGCGGAGCTGCAATCGTTGGGTGTGGCGGTCCAGGGTAACCTCGATCCCCTGTTGCTGGTTGCCGGCGGCAAGGCGATGGAGGATCGTGTGCGTGAGATCCTGGCGGCACTGGCTGGCGGGCCCTTCATCTTCAACCTCGGCCATGGCATCGTGCCGCAGACGCCACCGGGGCACGTGGCGCGGTTGATGGAAATCGTTCGCGAGGCCTGAAACGTCGGGCGGCGCGATCATCCGTGAGACGTGCGGCTTGATCGTCGGGTTCAGTGTAGGTGGTGCGTTGTGAAACGGCGTAGCGTAATCCCGGCGGGGAGCGGTTGGGCAGCAGGGCTCGTGGTGCTGGCCATGGTGTGCGCGACCGGTTTCGTCGATGTTCCCCGGTCCATGGCGGCGGCCGGCGCTGGCGAACCCCTTGCGCAACAGGCGAACCCACTCGCCGGGGCGCGGCTGGCGGCGCGCCGCAAGCGCGACACGCCGCAGGATGTCGCCAAACCGGACGCCACGCCCGGCCTGTCTCCGGGGCTTTCTCCGGGGCTGACGTCACCGGGCCTCTCGCCGCCCGGTGGGCTGCCGCCGCTCGGCACTCCAGGGGCCCCGGGCAGCCTGCTGCCGTCGCCGATGTCACCCATCTCTCCGTCTCTCAGCACGGCTCCGATCAAGCTTCCGGATACCTCGCCGAAGCGGACGATCGGGGATTGCATGAAGCTGTGGGAGCGCGCCACTCACATGACCAAGCCCGAGTGGCGGGCGGCCTGCGAGCGGGGCATCCGCGAGGCGGACCGGTCCGAGAAGGCAGCCGCGCGCGCCGCCGGCCGTAGCGAGGACGGCAAGGGCGAGCGCAAGAAGCGCAAGCGCAAATCCAAATAGGAACCGACGCGTCCGCCCGATCCTTCCGGGAGGCAGGCCGGGAAGCAGCCACGCGGCCGGCTCTGGCGCATTCAGGCCACACATTCCTAACCAAACCCTCGGGAGGCAATCGCCTGGCCGGAACTTCGTGCCGAAGCCATCGGTTCAGCCTGCATGGACCGGCGTTCATGCGGCGCGGCGGCGGAAGGGGGAGGGTGGGCGATGACAATGACGATGAGCCAGGAGAAGAAGACCTCGCCTTGCGAGCGAGAGCCCGATGTCCTTGGTGCCGTGAACGATGCCGCTGAATTCCAGTTGCCGGCGGAAGCGCAGGCGCGCATCGGGCGCAAGCTTCGCGAGGCCTATGAAGAGGTTCTGGCCGAGCCGCTGCCGGATCGGTTTTCCAGTCTGCTCGATGAACTGGCGCGGACCGAGCCGAGGAAAGCCAAGGCGGAGCCGCAAGGATGAGCGACCGCAGCGCCGGGGATTTCCAGCGGGACCTGATGGCGCTCGCCCCAAATCTGCGCGCCTTCGCCCGGTCGTTGTGCGGCAGTCCCGACCAGGCCGACGACCTGGTTCAAGAGACCCTCATCAAGGCCTGGAAGCATCAGGACAGTTTTGCCCAGGGGTCCAACCTGAAGGCTTGGCTGTTCACCATCCTGCGCAATGTTTTTCTGTCCGAGCGTCGCAAGCGCAAGTTCGAGGTGTCCGACCCCGATGGCAGCATGGCGGAGCAGCTGAGCGTCAAGGGCGAGCAGGCCGGCCGCATGGACATGGTCGACTTCACCAAGGCGTTGGCCAAGCTGCCTGCCGAACAGCGCGAGGCGCTCATCCTGATCGGGGCCGAGGGCTTCTCCTACGAGGATGCGGCGTTGATGTGTGGGTGCGCCGTCGGCACGATCAAGAGCCGCGTCAACCGGGCGCGGGCGCGGTTGGCCGAGCTGACCGGCATCACCGACGGGTCCGAAATCGGGGGCGATTCCGGTTCATGACCGAACAACGATCCTTCTCGGCCGCCGGGCGACTGCGCAGCGTCCGGTATGCGTTCGCCGGCCTCGCCTACATGATGCGGACGCAGCACAACGCGTGGCTGCATGCGGTGGCGTCTGCCGCCGTGGCTGCCCTGGGCCTGTGGTTGCGCGTATCGGCGACGGACTGGCGCTGGTTGATCGCGGCCATGGCCATCGTCTGGGTAGCGGAGGCTATGAACACCGCATTCGAGCATCTGTGCGATGTCGTCAGCCCCGAGTTCCATGACAGCGTCCAGAAATCCAAGGACGTGGCCGCCGGTGCCGTTCTGCTTGCTGCTCTCGCTGCTGCTGCGATCGGCATCTCCGTCTTTGCCGCTTATCTTTGATCGGCCGAGGCTTTTCCGTGTTCAGGTAACGTGTTCAAGGCCTTCGGGCCTGCCGCCGGGCGACGAGCCATGGCTCAGGGTGCCAGCCCTGTTCGCCTTCAAAGAAAACTATTGAAGGAGGTCCTGGAACCCCGGGCGCGGCTCGCGCATTCCCCCGACAGGGCATATTGCTTTTCTCCCACCTTCCGGCCCGGAGCGCCGCGCGGCGTCATCCGGGCCTTTTCTCGTGGCGTGAGCCTTGAACATCGAGCCTCTACCATGACGAAGGCAGGCTCGCGCCTGCAACGTCAGGTGCCAGCGACCGGTTCGGTCACATGTGGATCGGGCGCTTGTCGACGGCGAGAGCCGCCTCTTTCACGGCCTCGGTCAGGGTCGGATGGGCGTGGCAGGTCCGTGCCAGATCCTCGGCCGAGCCGCCGAACTCCATGATGACAGCAGCTTCGGCAATCATCTCGCCGACGTGCGGACCGATCATGTGCACGCCGAGGATGCGGTCGGTCTTGGCGTCGGCCAGCACCTTGACGAAGCCGTCGGTGGTGCGATTGACCTTGGCGCGGCCGTTGGCCGTGAACGGGAACTTGCCGACCTTGTAGGCGATGCCGGCGGCTTTCAGGTCCTCTTCGGACTGGCCGACGACGGCGACCTCGGGGTAGGTGTAGACGACGCCGGGGATGACGCCGTAGTTCACGTGGCCCTTCTGGCCGGCGAGGATCTCTGCCAGCGCCATGCCCTCGTCCTCGGCCTTGTGGGCGAGCATCGGGCCGGCGATGACGTCACCGATGGCGTAGATGCCCGGCACGCTGGTCTGATAGTGGGCGTCGACCTCGATCCGCTTCCTGTTGTCCAGCTTGACGCCGACCTGCTCCAGGCCGAGCCCCGCCGTATAGGGCGTGCGGCCGATGGCGACCAGCACCACGTCGGCGAAGATTTCCTCCGGCGTGCCGCCCGCCGCCGGCTCGATCGTCACGTTGCAGCCGCTGGCGTCCTTCTTCAGCGCCGTCACCTTGGCGCCGAGCTTGAAGATCATGCCCTGCTTGCCGAGGATGCGCTGCGTCTGCTTGGCGACCTCCAGGTCCATGCCCGGCAGGATGCGGTCGAGATACTCGACGACGGTGACCTCGGAGCCGAGGCGGCGCCACACGGAGCCCAGCTCGAGCCCGATGACGCCGGCGCCGACGACGATCATCTTTTTGGGGACTTCCGGCAGCTCGAGCGCGCCCGTGGAGGACACGACCTGCTTCTCGTCGATCTCGACGCCGGGCAGGCGCGCCACGTCGGAGCCGGTGGCGACGATGATGGTCTTCGCCGTCAATGTCTGCGCGGCGCCGCCACTGGCGGGCGTCACCTCGACCCGGCCGGCGGCGGCGATTTTGCCGGTGCCGTGGAAGGCGTCGATCTTGTTCTTCTTCAAGAGGAAGGCGACGCCGTCGGTGTTGCCCTTGACGCCCTCGGACTTGAACGCGAGCATCTTCGCCAGATCGAGCTTCGGCGCCGGGACATTGATGCCCATGACCGCGAAGCCGTGGCCGGCCTCCTCGAACAGCTCGGAGGCGTGCAGCAGCGCCTTGGAGGGGATGCAGCCGACGTTGAGGCAGGTGCCGCCGTGCGTGGCGCGCTTCTCGACCACGGCAACCTTCTGGCCGAGCTGGGCGCAGCGGATGGCGCACACGTAGCCGCCGGGGCCGGTGCCGATGACGATCGTGTCGTAGGTCTGGGTCATGGGTGCCTTGGTCCTTCCCGAAACGTGTATTCGCTCGAAATCCTATCGGCCGCCTGCGACATCGAGGATGGCGGCAGTAACGTACGAAGCCTTGTCGGAGGCGAGCCAGACGATGGTCTCGCCCACCTCGTCCGCGGTGCCGGGGCGCTGCATCGGGATCAGCGGCGCCAGCAGCCGCGCGCGATCCGGGATGCCGCCGGAGGCATGTATCTCGGTGTCGATGATGCCCGGCCGCACGGCGTTGACGCGGATGCCCTCTGTCGCCACCTCGCGGGCGAGCCCGACGGTGAAGGTGTCGATGGCGCCCTTGGAGGCGGCGTAGTCGACGTACTGCCCGGGTGCGCCATGCACGGCGCCGACCGACGACACGTTGACGATGACGCCGCCGCGGCCGCCGTGCTTCGTCGACATGCGCCTGACCGCCTCGCGGGCGCACAGCATCGAGCCGATGACGTTGATGCCGAACATGCGGTGCAGCCGCGCGCCGCTCATCTCGTCCAGCCGCTGGGTCTTGTCGACGACGCCGGCGTTGTTGACCAGCACGCGGAGCCGGCCGAGCTTGTCGGCTTGCGCGAACAGCGCCTTCACGTCGTCCTCGTCGGCGATGTCGGCCTGCACGACCTTGGCCATGCCGCCGAGCCTGGCGATGTCCTCCGCCAGACGCTCCGCCGCGCCCCGGTCGTGCGCGTAGTTGACGACCACGACATGGCCGGTGGCGGCCAGCTTCTGGCTGACGGCCCGGCCGATGCCACGGCTTCCGCCGGTGACGATCGCAACCTCGGTCATCGCTCAACAAGCTCCGATTTCGCGAGGTTGCGCCCGACCCTATCAGACCTCGAGCACGAAGCGCTGCGGGTCCTCCAGGCACTCCTTGACGCGCACCAGGAAGGTGACGGCCTCGCGGCCATCGACGATGCGGTGATCGTAGGACAGCGCCAGGTACATCATCGGGCGGGCGGCGATGGTGCCGTCCTTCAGCACGATCGGACGCTGCTCGATGCGGTGCATGCCGAGGATGCCCGATTGCGGCGCGTTGAGGATCGGCGTCGAGAGCATGGAGCCGTAGACGCCGCCGTTGGAGATGGTGAACGTGCCGCCCTGCATGTCCTCGATGCCGAGCTTGCCGTCACGGGCGCGCTTGCCGAAATTGGCGATCTGCGCCTCGATCTCGGCCAGGTTCATGCGGTCGGCCTCGCGGATGACGGGCACGACGAGGCCCTTCTCGGTGCCGACCGCGACGCCGATGTGATAGTAGTTCTTGTAGATGATGTCGCCGCCGTCGATCTCGGCGTTGACGGCCGGGATCTCCTTCAGCGCCTGCAGGCAGGCCTTCACGAAGAAGCTCATGAAGCCGAGCTTCACGCCGTGCCGCTTCTCGAACAGGTCCTTGTACTGGTTGCGCATGGCCATCACGGCGGTCATGTCGACGTCGTTGAACGTCGTCAGCATGGCGGCGGTGTTCTGCGCGTCCTTGAGGCGCCGCGCGATGGTCTGGCGCAGGCGGGTCATCTTCACGCGCTCTTCGCGCGCCTGATCGTTCGGCGCCGACGGGACGCGCAGGGCCTGCGTCGCCGGGGCCGTCACCGGCGCATAGGCCACGGCGGTGCTCTGGGCGGCGGCCGGAGCAGCGGCAGCGGCGGCGACGTCCTCCTTCAGAACCTGACCGCGCTTGCCCGAGCCGGCGACGGCATCGGCCGAGAGACCGGCTTCGTCGAGCGCCTTGCGGGCGGCGGGCGAGGGCGGCATGGCGGCAGCCGGAGCCGCGGCCGGGGCGGCGGGCTTCGGTGCCGGAGCCGGAGCCGGGGCCGGGGCCGGGGCCGGGGCGGCGGGAGCAGCGGCTACGGCCGCAGCCGGAGCAGCCGCGGCGGCAGCCGCGCCGGCCGTGATGGTGCCGAGCAGGCCGCCGACGGCGACGGTGGTGCCCTTCGTGACCTTGATCTCGCCCAGCACACCGGCGGCAGGCGCCGGAACCTCGACGGTCACCTTGTCGGTCTCGAGTTCGCACAGCGGCTCGTCGACCTTGACGGCGTCGCCCGGCTTCTTGAACCACTGACCGACAGTGGCCTCGGTGACGGATTCACCGAGCGTCGGCACGCGGATCTCAATCGACATCGTTGTTCCCCTTCCCTGGGCTGTCAGGCCGGCCCCGTCCGCGGACGAAGTGAGCGGAGGCGCGGGTTCCGGCCGGCATTGCGTAGAGTGGCTTTGCGTTGTGAATTGTTGCGACCGTCAGGTCATCAGACCGTCAGCGCGTCCTTCACCAGCGCCTTCTGCTCGGCGTTGTGCTTGGACAGCAGGCCGGTGGCGGTGGAGGCGGAGGCCGGGCGGCCGGCGTAGCGGGCGCGCGGCACCTTCTTCTGCTTCAGGTGTTCGAGCACCCACTCGATATTGGGCTCGATGTAGTGCCAGGCACCCATGTTGCGCGGCTCCTCCTGGCACCAGACCACGTCGGCGTTGGGGAAGCGCGACAGCTCGTGGATGAGCGGGCGGGCCGGGAACGGATACAGCTGCTCGACGCGCAGCAGGTACACGTCGTTGATGCCGGCCGCCTCGCGCGCCTCGTAGAGGTCGTAGTAGACCTTGCCGGTGCACAGCACGACGCGCTTGATCTCGGCCGAGGGCTTCAGCTTGATCTTCTCGCCCTCGCGCGCCTCCGCGTCGTCCCACAGGATGCGGCGGAAGCCGGTGCCCGTCGACAGCTCGGAGAGCGTCGAGATGACGCGCTTGTGGCGCAGCAGCGATTTCGGCGTCATCAGGATCAGCGGCTTGCGGAACTGGCGGTGGAGCTGGCGGCGCAGGATGTGGAAGTAGTTGGCCGGCGTCGTGCAGTTGGCGACCTGCCAGTTGTCTTCCGCCGAGAGTTGCAGGAAGCGCTCCAGACGGGCCGAGGAATGCTCGGGCCCCTGGCCCTCGTAGCCGTGCGGCAGCAGGCAGACGAGGCCCGACATGCGCAGCCACTTGCGCTCGCCCGACGACAGGAACTGGTCGAACACCACCTGTGCGCCGTTGGCGAAATCGCCGAACTGGCCTTCCCACAGCGTCAGGCACTTCGGCTCGGCCAGCGAGTAGCCGTACTCGAAGCCGAGCACGGCTTCCTCCGACAGGCTCGAATTGATGACCTCGAAGCGCGCCTGGTTGGGCGCCAGGTGACGCAGCGGCGTGAAGCGGCGCTCGCTGTCCTGGTCGATCAGCACGGCGTGGCGCTGCGAGAACGTGCCGCGCTCGCAATCCTGGCCCGACAAGCGAACGGGGAAGCCTTCCATGATGAGCGAGCCGTAGGCCAGATGCTCGGCCATGCCCCAGTCGATGCCGGTGCCGGTATCAACCATCTCTCGCCGCTTCTCGAGCAGCTTGGCGACGGTCTTGTGGGCGTTGAAGTCGGTCGGGATGGTGGTGATGCGGCGGCCGATGTCCTTCAGCGTGTCCGCGTCGACACCGGTGTTGTTGGCCGAGGCGTCGTCGACGGCCGTGCTCATGCCGGCCCAGCGGCCGTCGAGCCAGTCGGCCTTGTTGGGCTTGTAGGCGTCGGCGTTCTTCAGCTCATCGTCGAGGTGCGAGCGGAAGCCGGCCTTCATGGCGTCGACGTCCGACTGCGTCATCACGCCTTCGTCGACGAGCTGCTTGGAATAGACCTGCACCACCGTCGGATGCGCCTTGATGGCCTTGTACATCAAGGGCTGCGTGAACATCGGCTCATCGGATTCGTTGTGGCCGTAGCGCCGATAGCAGAACATGTCGATGACGACCGGCTTCTGGAATTTCTGCCGGAACTCGGTCGCGATCTTGGCGACATGGACGACCGCCTCGGGGCTGTCGCCGTTGACGTGGAAGATCGGCGCCTCGATGCCCTTGGCGACATCCGAGCAGTAGGGCGAGGAACGCGAGTGGCGCGGATTGGTCGTGAAGCCGATCTGGTTGTTGATGATGAAGTGCACCGAGCCGCCCGTGCGGTGGCCCTTGAGGCCCGACAGGCCGAAGCACTCCGGCACCACGCCCTGACCCGAGAAGGCGGCGTCGCCGTGGATCAGCAGCGGCATCACGGGGGTGCGCTCGCCCGGTTCGCAGCCGAGCTGATCCTGCTTGGCGCGCACCTTGCCGAGCACGACGGGATCGACGATCTCGAGGTGGCTCGGGTTCGCCGTCAGCGACAGGTGGACGTTGTTGTTGTCGAAGGTGCGGTCGGACGAGGCGCCGAGGTGGTACTTCACGTCGCCCGAGCCCTCGACCTCTTCCGGCTTGAAGGAGCCGCCCTTGAACTCGTTGAAGATGGCGCGATGGGGCTTCGCCATCACGTTGGCGAGCACGTTGAGACGGCCGCGGTGGGCCATGCCGAGCACGATCTCCTTCACGCCGAGCTGGCCGCCGCGCTTGATGATCTGCTCCAGCGCCGGGATCATCGACTCGCCGCCGTCGAGGCCGAAGCGCTTGGTGCCGGTGTACTTGACCTGGCAGAACTCCTCGAAGCCCTCGGCCTCGATGAGCTTGTTGAGGATGGCCTTCTTGCCCTCCTTGGTGAACTTGATGTCCTTTTCCTCGCCCTCGATGCGCTCCTGCAGCCAGGACTTCTGCACGGGGGAGGAAATATGCAGGAACTCGAAGCCGATCTGGCGGCAGTAGGTGCGGCGGAGCAGCTTCACGATCTGGCGGATGGTGGCCGTCTCGAGGCCGAGCACGCGATCGATGAAGATCGGGCGGTCGAGGTCGCCTTCCATGAAGCCGTAGGTTTCGGGCTTCAGTTCGCGGTGCACCTTGCGCTCCGCGATGCCGAGCGGATCGAGGTCGGCGGCGAGGTGGCCGATGGCGCGATAGGCGCGGATCAGCATCAGCGCGCGGATCGAATCCTGGGTGGCGCGCATCGAGGCGGCCGGCGACATGTCGAAGCCGCCGTAGGAGGCACGCGCCTGCAGCTTGTCGCGGATCGAGCGCTCGGCGGCACCGTAATCTCCCGTCAGCGCCGCGACGAGGTCCTTGTCGGTGGAATTGTCGAGCTGCGACAGCGGCACGGCCCAGGAGGGGCCCTGCGGCTCCATCTCGCCCTTGGCGCGGTCCTCATGCAGGCTCTCGAAGAAGTGCCGCCACTCGTCGCTGACGGAGCCCGGGTTCTTCTCGTACTGGGCCTGCATCTCCTCGACGTAGGCGGCATTGGCGCCGCTCAGGAACGAGGTGTGGAGGAACTGCTGGTTCAGCGCCTGTCGGGACATCTCAAATCCTATGCTGGAGGCAGCGCGCGCGGGGGGCCGGTCCGGAGGCCTTCTATCCGGCGAACTGTGACGGTTCGCCGCGTGCTCCGCTGCCGCACGTCGGGGGCTTTCTTTAGTGCAAATCGCGCTGCTGTTTAAGTCAGCCAAAAGTGGCGATGCTGTGCAGCTGAATGTCGGGGCGGTGGAGCGACGGGAGGGGCTCCGGGTCCGTCGCCTCGCGGCGCGTCGACCTCGGCGGGTGACTGCTGGAGGGCTCCCGGATCGGGTATGGAAAGAGACGTGCAAAGCTGGTGACCAATGTGTTCCGCCATCAGAGCAGCGTCTCACTCAGCCTACTGCCGACCAGGCCCTCTCCAGCCTCTTGGAGAGAAGCCGACGCGGGTCCGTGCTTCCGCTGGCGGATCGTGGAGCATGCGCAGGAGCGGCCCCAGGATACCGTGAACCCAGGATGACGCGATGCTTTTTGTTCTGCCGACAGCCAGGACGCGCGCGAACCGCCGACGTGCATCTGGCGCCAACTGGCGATCCCGGCAGGGCTCGAACCTGCGACCCTCAGTTTAGGAATCCGGTTTTTCAGGGATTCGCGTCGGAGCGCATCGGAGCGCCGGTGGCCATATTAGTATCGCATTTTCAATGCACTATGCCGTCACAGCAGAACATGGCGTGTTTTTCATACGCGCCCTTTTTTGTTACCCCGGTGTTACCCCGCAGACCTTCAGAGAGACGGACTGATGCCCGACGAGGCGTTGACGGATCTTGCCATTCGCAAGCTACCGGTGCGCGCAGGCGAGCGCTATGAGGTGTTCGATACGAAGGTGCCCGGCTTCGCGGTGCGCGTGTCGCCGTCGGGCGCGAAGTCGTTCATTGTCTTCTGCCGCGCCAGCGGCCGTCTGCAACGCATCACCCTCGGACGCTTTCCGATTGTGAGCCTGAAGGAGGCGAGACGCCTGGCGGCCGATGCGCTCAACAAGGTCGCGCATGGCGCCGATCCTTCGCATCTATTGCGCCGAGCACAACCGAGAGAGTACCGCGCGCGAGACGGAGCGGTTGCTTCGCGTGCGCTTCATTCCCGTCTGGAGCGAGCGAGATATCCGCTCGATCGGCAGGGACGAGGTCGCTCGGGTGCTGGACGCCATCGTGCAACGAGGAAACCCTAGCGCCGCAAACCATGCGCTGGCCGCCGTGCGCAAGTTCTTCAACTGGTGCATCGAGCGTGGCATCGTCGAGACTTCACCGTGCAACAACATCAGCCGGCCGGGCGCCGTTGTTGCGCGCGAACGTGTGCTTGACGATGCGGAGTTGGCTGCGGTCTGGAGCGTGACGGCGACGCTCGGCTACCCCTATGGGACGATCGTGCAGCTTCTGATCCTCACAGCACAACGCCGTGGCGAAGTGACCGGCATGCGGTGGTCGGAACTCGATCTGGCGAAGGCCTTGTGGACGATGCCCGGCGCGCGGACGAAGAACAAGCGGCGTCACGTCGTGCCGCTGAGCCCGTTGAGCATTTGCATTCTCGACGCGCTTCCGCGATTGCACGACGACCTCGTGTTTCCTGCGCGCGGTCGCGAGACGACGAACTTCTCCGGCTTCTCGAAGCTGAAGCGGCAGATCGATGTTGCGACCGGCGTCGATGACTGGACCCTGCACGACTTGCGGCGCACGGCGGCGACTGGCATGGCCGGGCTAGGTGTCGCCCCGCATGTTGTCGAGCGACTTCTCAATCACGTCAGCGGGACGTTCGGTGGGGTGGCGGGAATCTACAACCGCTTCGAATATCTCGACCCGATGCGGTCGGCGGCCGAAGCATGGTCGCATCACGTCCAGGCTCTCGGCATGGCTGAGCGCGACACAGTCGCATGACGGTAGCTGTCGCAGCGTGTCGCGGTTGCTCGGGGCTTGTCGCGACCTGTCGCGACGGGGCGCGACCGGTGATATGACGGGAGCTGATCACGAAACCGTGATGTTCCGTGTTGTTGCGCAAGGAGTCGGGTTGGACGCTATGCTATGTTGCTATTATTGCGCTTTACCAGTTTTCCATATTGACGCTTTGATCGACTTGCAGAAATCTTCCTTCTCGTTGGGGGCGATTTGAAGGAGGATGCCATGTCGTCGAGCCTGCCGAGAATCATCACCAAGAAAGAGCTGCTGGAGATCGTGCCGTACTCGGCACAACACATCCTGCGGTTGGAGAAGAAGGGAAGCTTCCCGCGCCGCATCGTCATCGGCCCGCGTCGCGTGGGCTGGCGGTTGTCGGACGTCGAGCGCTGGCTCGGCGAGCGGATGGAGGCCGGAGCATCGGCGCGAGCGCCCGGCATGTGAAAGGGAGCGGCAGGATGCCGGTCGTGGTCGCCTTCGTCAGTCAGAAGGGTGGAGTGGGCAAGAGCACACTCGCGCGCGCACTCGCGACCGTGACGGCACATGCCGGCGTGGCAGTGATGCTCTCCGATCTCGATCCGCAACAATCGACGTTGATGCATTGGGGCCGCGCTCGCGGCTCCGATGCAACGCCGACACTTCGGGTCGAAGCATTCGCGTCGGTCGACAATGCGCTCGAGGCAGGGGAGGAGAGCGAACTCGTGATCCTCGACATGCCGGGGCGCGCGGATGCGACGACGCTGGCGGCCGCGACGCACGCGCATCTCGTCGTGCAGCCGACCGGGCCGAGCCTCGATGATCTTCGGCCGGCCGTGTTGCTCTTTCACGAACTTGCAACCGCCGGTATCCCGCGCTCGCGTTTGATCTTCGCGCTCTGCCGCACGTTGACGAAAAGCGAAGAGACCGACGCGCGCGCTTATCTCGAAGAGAGTGGCTTCGCCGTGTTGCCCGGATCGATCCCGGAACGCGCCGCATATCGACAAGCGCAGAACCGTGGTCTCTCGCTGACGGAAGCGGATGACACGGAACTGAGCCGTCGCGCCGATGCACTGATAGCGAGCTTGATGGACAAGGTCGGCGAAGAAATCGAAGCGCTTGCGGAAGCGCTGCCGGTGGCCGCGCGGCGCAAACGCGGAAAAGAGGATGTGGCATGAACGACGCGAAGAAAGCCGTGCAGCGCATGTTCTCGCTCGGCAAGCCGCCGCGCGCGGACGAGGTCGTCGGCAATCTGCAACGTGTCGCGCCGGCTGAACCGGAATCACCGAGCGAGCCGATGGTGCAGGTCAATGTTCGGCTGCCGGCGCGTTTGAAGAAGCGTGTGCGATTGATGGCGGCGCGCGACGGGATCAGCATCTCGGAACTGATGCACCGCGCGATCGCGCTTTACGAGGAGAAGACCGGGGCCGCCCCCGACTTGTAGACCTATGTGGCGAGTCTGGCTGTTCCTCGGTGGGCTGCTGTGGTTGCTCACCATCGTGTCGTCCAGCGCGATGAATGCCTACGCGGGCTTCGGACTTGGGCGCACGCAGTTCGAGAGCATGATCTTCGCGGCGCTCGGCGTGGCTGCCGATGGCTGGAAGGCGCTCGCGCCGATCTTCATTGCCGCGCTCGTGCGGCGCCGGCGTCTGATGGCCGCTGGCGCGGCGGCGGCGATGTGGCTGGTGTGCTTCGCGTTCGCGGTGACGGCCGCGCTCGGGCTCGCCGCCGAGAACCGCAACGCTGCGACCGGTGGTCGCGAAGCGCAGCAGGCCGCGTACCAGGCTGCGACGCGCGAAGCGGAATTGTTGGAAGAAGCACGCACGCGACGCGCGCCCACGCGCTCCGCCAAAGAAGTCGAGGCCGCGATCGGCGCGGTGCTGGCGCGCGTCATCCCCAACCACGGCACGGTCTCGGCCATCTCGGCGGGCTGCACGAAGGATGCGTGGCGCGCGGAGAAGGCTTGCGCTGAAGTCGCGACGCTGCGGATCGAACTGGCGCGCGCTGTCGCGACAGAGCGCGACGACGCGCGACTTATCGCGCTGCAAGGGGAGTTGGCGAGGCTCCGCACCGATGGCGCGATGCTTGAGGTCGACGCGCAGGCGCATCTCATCGCGCGCATCACGCGCGGACTGATCGCGCACCAGGACGTCGGACTTGCGATCATCCTGCTCCTCGTCACGATGATCGAACTCGTGAGCGCGTTCGCGCCGGTCGTGCTCTCGGAGTTCGCGCGCAGCGCACGCGAGGAGCGCGAGGTGATGCGGGAGACGGCGAGTAAGGATGTGACTGCACTCGAAGGACGGACGGTAGGGGAGCCGGAGACCGGCGACGTCTATGCCTTCATGGCCGCGCGCCTGCGGCCGCAGAAGGGAAGCGTGGTGCCACACGCCGCGATGCTCGCCGCGTACAGGACGTGGTGCTCTGATGCGCGAACGCGATCACTCGATCGCGAGGCATTCGAGCGGGAACTCGCGCGCGTCTGCACCACCGATCTGCGCGGCTCGATTCGCATCTCGGCGAAGGGCTATCACGAGTGCGAGTTGACCGACGCGGCGGTGCCGCTGTTGCTCGCGAGGTAGCACGACCGAGGCCAGGGCATCACGGCGCTGATCGTGATCATGGCACGGGCGCCGAGGCGGACAGTCAAGGGTTCGCCGCTCTCGCGGCCGGCGCAGCCGCCCTTGACTGCCGCCGCGCCGTGCGAAGATACGGGCATCAGTACGTTGGAGCCAATTCAGTTAATCGGCCAAGAGCAGGAGGCTGGGTCAGTCGCGCAATAGAGCGTCTTCGATAATGGGCAAATACTTGTAGACCTGATCACGGTCGCTTTGTTTTTCAGCCTCGCCAAGTTGGGCATAAGGCGTCCGCATTAACCGCTCCCAACGCTGAGCGTGTTCAGCGGGGATCAGCAGGCAGCCGTCTGCTTTTCGCGTGGCAAGGCTATGCATGTGGCGTTGCCAATGCGCCCAACGCTCGTGTTCGACACTAGCTAGAGTCTCCACGGCATTCAAAAGCCTTCGCTTAACTGTACTCGTATCCATGTCGCCTCTAAATCAAACCTTTTTCTGCCAGCCTTCTGTAGTGTTCGCCCAATGCTGTTAGGCGAACACTTTTCGACTCCATGGCGGCATGCCACATGTGCGGTGCGCCATCTGGGACGAGTAATCCTGTCCTGTTGTACTTCTGAAGTACGGCGAAGATTGCATTGTGGTCTGGATCGGGAGCGGGGATGGAGCACGGAGTTGTCGATTTTGTCTCAAGCCGCTCCGGCTCGTAGGTCGGATCAAGTTGATAAGCAAATCCTGCAGACGGGAAAAGTTCGGATATTCTCCTAAGGTCAGCCAACTCCAGTGGCGGCGCCACCTTACGCAGAGAGACAAACCGCTTGACATTTGTTTTGAATACGGGGCGCTGAGCCCAAGGGCCAAGTGACTGGTCGATATGGGCGTAGACACCACCCGGCGTTACGTCTCCGACCAAGTTTGCAGCCGCGCCTCCGAGCGCATCAACAAGCAGTGATGTGAATACTCCCGCGCCATTTTCCTCGGTCGCATACTGCTCTGCGGTTGACGCAGTGAGAATAGTGACGCCATCTGATATTTCAGCAACCGACTGCTGGAGTGACCGACCGCCGGCAACGCCGCTGTGGCAGCTATCTAGTATGATGACGCGGTTCTGAAACTTCGACTGATTGGCCATTGTCATAACTTCGGCCAGAGACACTCCGTCATGACCAGAAGCGACGTCAGACGAGCAAAGATAGCCGCCGGTTGTCTCTATGTGGCCGTGCCCAGCGAAATAAAAAAGCGCCACCTCGCCATCACCAGAAAACAGTTCTTCAATGGCATCACGAAGAACGCTTCTGTCAACGCTAGTGACGCGACTGGAAGCGGAAATATGTTTTACACCAAAATTGATCGATCCGTCAGCATGTCGCTCAAGCATTGACCTAACTGAGAATGAATCGTTGACGCACCCGCTAAGCGCGGGAACGCTATCGTAATGGTCTATTCCCATGACAAGAGCCTTGCGCATCAAAGGCCATCAATCCAATTGGAGAGGTTATCCCAGGTCCAGACCATAGTGTTGACACCGACCAAATTTGTTCGATCTTCCTTGTAAGCCCATACCCCGCGAAGCGGTACTCTCTCCTCTTTGGCGCAACCAATCTCCCATGCTTGGCCGGTGGAGCTGAGGGAATTCTTGCTAACGATCGCCAAGACTCCGTGGGAGCGCAAAATGCGCGTCCTTACGCGCTTCTTCCACTCGGAATCGTATGCTTCCCTCACCGACATGTCGATGTACTCGAACGGGCTAGCAGTATTCAGGGATTGGCCTTTTATCATGTCGCGAATGCGTTCATCTTCGATCGCGAACGCAACAAAAATAGTCTTCTTATCAGCCATTTCTATTTCTCCAAGTCACTTGGTCGGCAAACGATGCCTCCTCGTCGTTTTGAGTGGGTGGGAGGGCGGTCGGAAGGCGGCTTGATCCTGTTGGCGGAGCGAGTCGCCGGCGGGGCGGACGGCGGTCAGGGCCCGCGCACTTCAGCGCGCCCGCCAGGGCT
>WBZS01000077.1_pt1 | contig 191348 bp, 167 predicted proteins | sample 5204201 | NCBI WGS metagenome assembly WBZS01 (sample SAMN12344357, study PRJNA552823) | activated sludge metagenome | biome: Activated sludge suspended growth; feature: Nitrification reactor; material: Wastewater; isolation source: activated sludge from nitrification reactor of wastewater... | reverse complement strand
GGTTACCACATAAGATCCTTGTACATTATATGTTGTTGGATCACTTGTTGTGCCGGTTACTGTTCCGCTGCAATTATCGGTTGCTGATGGTGCGGATACCGTTACGCTACATTCGCCTGTTGCATCAGCAATAGTTGGAGCAGATGGAGCCGTTACATCATCTACAATTACATTTTGAGTTGCTGTGGATGTGTTGCCGTTGCCATCATCAAATGTCCAGGTTACTACATAAGAACCTTGTACATTATATGTTGTTGGATCACTTGTTGTGCCGGTTACTGTTCCTGCACAATTATCAGTTGCTGATGGTGCGGTTACCGTTACGGAACATTCGCCTGTTGCATCAGCAATAGTTGGAGCAGATGGAGCCAGATTATCCAGTACGGTAACATGCGCTGTTGCTGTTGCCACATTGCCATTAATATCCGTTGCAGTAAGAGTTACTGTATTTAATCCAATTGGAGTATGGCTACCTAGGTCTGAAACATTATCAGTAGGGAAAACATCCCATTCTGAAGATAGCGTTGGAAAACCTGCACCAGGGTTGGTGGATACGCCGCTTGTGACGGTTGATTTTCTTACCAATGTTGCATTTACCGTAGTATTTGGCCCACTGGTCCATGCACTTCCCGGATCTTCACCTATTCTACCAAAAACATCCAAAAGGGTTCCTCCTGTTGTGGCAGTAGTTGGATTTTTAACTAATGCCACCGCATCATCTCCATTAAAGTTAATAACCGTAGGAGATATTAAATCATACGAAGTGGTAACCCCTCCGCTATTATTAACGATTACATATGTTGCACCATTAGCCAGGTTGAAATTAGGAAGAACCAAACCTGCTGATACACTTACAGCGCCATTGCTGTATAAACGCAATGCATAACTTTGAAGGTTTACACTGGCACCTGTGCCGTTAAAAATTTCAATGGCTTTATTGTTGCCTGAGCCTTCTAAATATTCTGAAATGATTAAATCCGTAAAGTTTATCGACAAGTTAGAGCAGTTAAAATTTGCAGGAGAAACAGTAACAGATTGAACACCGCAATCATCTACAGTACCGGCATCAACCTGTCCGGCGGTAATTGAAGCGTTTCCTGCGGCATCGAGATACACCGTTGCATCCTGAGGAAAAATTATTGGTGCTGTATTGTCGGTAACAATCACATCAAAACTTTCCACATCAGTTCCTAAAGAATTTGTTGCCGTGATAGTTACAGTAGTGGTTCCTACACCAAAGGTGGAGCCCGACCCGGTTCCACTGCCAGAATCGTAAGTAACCGCATTAAAAGAAAAAGAATAAGTATATGTAATTGGCGCCAAACCGGTTGACGTAATGTTATAATTAACCACTGCAACACAACTGCTGCCAATTGCATTTTGAGTACCCGGGTTTGTAATAGAAGGCGCCGAACCTACCTGGAAGTTGGCAATATAATTTGCGCCGCCATTGCTGGAATAATGAATCCCGCTTCCACATGCACCGGTATAATTGGCCTGGTTGTAAACTTCCAAAGAATAAGTTCCATCGGGCAAACCGGTTATAAGATTGGGTGTACTGTTACCTGTATTTTGCCAGGTTTGATTTTGGCCGCCCGGGCACAAAGCCCCGGGATCGTTACTTGCCCAGTTGAAATTTACAGGAGTAAAACTTCCAGATGGTGAACCTTGAGGATAAACCCTGTAATAAATTGCACCGCCTGTAATATCATCAGGCGGACATTTATAGGTTTTATTTTGGCCTCCATTTACTATCAGTGAACCGGATGCAGAGTTAAATGTTCCTAAGTTGGCTCCATTAAAATCGGGGTTTCCGGTAGCTGCCTGTAAATCGTACCAGGAGCCATTTACCACGGCATAGCTTTCAAAAATACCTGAATTTACCGGGTTGGCTATTGTAAAGTTTGCTTTATAATTTGCCCCGCCATTATTGGCCAATACAGTTCCTCCTCCACCACCGGTATAATCGGCGGTAGTGTAAACTTCAACAGTATAATTTCCATCACATAATCCACTTAATAAATTTATTCCTGCGCCGGCTTCCTGCCAGGTTTGAATAGAGCATCCACCACCACCGCCATCATTGGAGAACCAGGGAAGGTTTACACTATTAAACGAGCCTGAAGGTGAAGCTGTAGGATAAATACGATAAAGTAAATGATTGGCGGTTACATCGTAAGAACCGCATTTTTCAATTTTATTTTGTGCGCCATCCAACCAAAGAGAGCCCCCACTTGCAAAAGTTCCCAGGTTGGCTCCGTTAAAATCAGGATTTGCGGTAGATGACTTTAAATCATAATACACATCCGAACCACCAAAATTTATTATGGCATAGCTTTGAGGAATATCGGCGCTTCCCGATGGCACAACATTGGTGTAAGACAAATTAAAATCATCAATACCCATTCCGTCATCTGAACCCGAAACATTTGCATCAATCCACCTGATCCATAAAGTTGAACCGGTGGGTAATGTAATAGCTAAATTACCCGTCATGTTTGCAGAATGTTGCATGCTTCCATTTCCTGTTGCCTGCCCAGGATTTACATAGTCCAATGCGTCTAAATCAATCCATGTTCCTGTTGTTAATGAAGTAGCATCGGTGGAATATTGAAAATCTAACCTATCGGACCTGTTTGCAGCACCTACTCTCCAGGTTTCACCGGTATAACTAAAAGTCATGGAGTTAATATCCGTAGAGATTACATTGGTAAATGCAGCACCAATTATAGTTGCAACACTTCCCGATTGTAAAGAGCCAAAAGCCCTTTCGGTTGAAGATGCTGCGCCAAAACTATAGGTATCTCCTGCGGTGCCGCTACCTGTACCTGCAGTATAAACGGTATTTGCGCCGGTACCCGATTCTGTAAAGAACCAACCGTTAGGCAATGCAGAAGAAGTTCCGGTATTTGCTAGCGTATTAAAATCCTGCGCATAGCTCCAATTGGAAGTATTTAGGATTACCTGTGCCGATACTGTTCCAAAACAAAAAATTGCCAGTAAAGCAAATAGGAATTTCTTACACCAAAAACCATAAGGATTTTTCAGTACAGAATTGCACTGAGCGTAAAATTGCTTCATAAAATGTTTTTAGAAATTTTAGATATTAACAAGCAGTCATTCATAAACCTATGAAGGATTATGTGTTTTTAATTAAAAATAACTTGTAGCGGGAGGTGGTGCTTTTCGGCAGGGGATGGACTAACGCCTGTAAAAATATAAGGTTTTTTTGAAGCAACAATAAAATTTGTAGTTTATTTTGCTTTAAATGCAAAAAAAGCATTCCTGCTTATGCACAGGTTATCACCAATTTTGCCTCCTACGGGGAATGAGATTATTAAAATCCTTTGAGCGCCTGCATTTTAATCCTTGCTTTTTCCTCTTCATTTAACCGCTTATCGGGCCATAGTGCATTTTCCCAATCACCGTAAGTGGAATTAGGCAATACAATATATTTTGTACCAAAAAGGGATTGCATTTTATCGGTAGCCGCATTTCGGTCTGCAACATTTTTTTTGTAAAACTCTTTATCAAAATCGTTGAGGTTATCGCCAAGCAATAAAACAATATTATACTTTTTGGCAATTTCCAACCGCCGGGGTTCTTTATCGCTTGTAGTGGTTTTTAAAATTACATGCTGTTTATCGGCTTGCGGAAAACCCCTTAACTGCAAATTTTTAATGGTGGCATCTAAATCTTTTATGCCACGGTTTGACAGGTAAAAGCATTGTACCCCGTATTGTGCTGCATAATTAAAAAACTCTTTGGCTCCGGGCATGGCTTCTGCAATGGCCAGGTCCACCCACTTTTTCCAACTGGTATCGGTATAGCCATGGTTGTTTAAAATGGAATGTGCCGCATCGGGACTGTTATCCAATATAGTTTCATCAATATCCGTTACAATCGCCAAAGGCATGCTGTCTTTATTGGTATGCAGTATATCATTTAAACTAAGTTTGGCAATATAAAAGGCCTGGTAACATAAGGCTTTGTATTCACCGCTGTGTTGTTGCCAAATTACACTGTTCACCGTTTGCTGCGAAGGATTAATTTTTTGAGCATGGGCCTGCATTAGCATCCATGAGCCTAAAATTGCAATTAATAAAATCTTTTTCATTTCATATTCTTTAAAATTAAACAATCAAAATACCTTTACCGCTTACAACCTTTGTTGCAACCGCAGTACCATTTCATTTTTCCAGCTATTAAAAATCCCCTCTTCAATTTTTAGCCTGGCCTGCTTTACCAGCCAAAGATAAAACGCCAGGTTATGAATGCTGGCAATGGTTAAACCAAGATACTCCCCGGTTTTAAACAAATGCCTCACATAGGCTTTGGAATAATAGTTGCTTACGGTGCAATCAATCCCCTCATCCAGCACACTAAAATCATGCTCCCATTTTTTATTATCAATATTAATTATTCCGTTTGAGGTAAAGAGCATGGCATTCCTGCCATTACGGGTAGGCATTACGCAATCAAACATATCAATACCCATTCCAATGGCTTCTAAAATATTCCATGGAGTACCTACGCCCATTAAATAACGGGGTTTTTCATGGGGAAGATTTTCACAGCAAAGTGCACAAATTTCATACATTTTTTCGGTAGGTTCTCCAACGCTTAATCCGCCAATGGCATTACCGGTTGCATTTTGAGAAGCCACAAATTGGCAGGATGCTTTTCGCAAATCATGATAAGTGCCGCCCTGAACAATGGGAAAAAGATTTTGCGTATAGCCGTATTTATCCGGCGTTTGATTAAATTGGGTAAAACACCTGTTGAGCCAGTTGTTGGTAAGCTCCAATGATTTTTTTGCATAGTTGTATTCACTGGCTCCGGGCGGGCATTCATCAAAAGCCATAATGATGTCGCCGCCAATGCTTCGCTGGATGTCCATCACTTTTTCGGGGGTAAAAATATGGCTGCTGCCATCTATATGCGATCTAAAAATTACGCCTTCTTCGGTAATTTTCCGTTGCGCCGCCAATGAAAAAACCTGGAAACCGCCGCTATCGGTTAATATCGGTTTGTTCCACCCGGTAAATTGATGAAGACCACCGGCTTTTTCCAACACTTCGGTTCCCGGCCTTAAATAAAGGTGATAGGTATTGCCTAAAATAATTTGTGCTTTTACATCTCCCTGCAACTGTTGCTGGGTTACCGCTTTTACCGTACCTGCCGTTCCCACCGGCATAAAAATAGGCGTTTCTATTTGCCCGTGATCGGTGGTAATAAGCCCGGTTCTTGCTTTGGAAAAAGTATCCTTATGTTGTAAACTGAATGCTAATGCTGCCATAATAATTCAACCCAAAGATAAGGGGTATAAAAAAAGCATACCCGGGGATATGCTTTTCAAAAAAAAAATTACCGGTTAAGATTTACGCAGGCTTTTTAAATTTTCCAGAGCCTGTTTTTGCCGTTCCACTTCTTTCACCTGGTCGGCCTGGTCTTTAATGTTGGTTTGAATATCTTCATTAATCTTCTTCAGTCTTTTTTGCAAATCGTTACCCTCATCAATTAAATTATTGCTTTTCTTTTCGGCTTTTTTAATTTCATTTTCCTGGTTTGCAATTTGTTGTTCCAGGTCGTAAGCGGCAACAATTTCCCTCAAATTATTTAAATAGGTTTTGCCATTTTCAATAAGCTGGGCATCATTGGTTTCATCGGCAAATGCATCAAACCCCTTGGAGATGAGCAGGGTAACGGTGCTGTTATTTTTATCTTTCCGGCTTATCCGTTCAGATGTAAAATATAAATCATAATTATCGGGCCCCAGTTCCGGTAACTTCACTGCTTTAAAAACGGTAAAACCTTTGGAAGAAGAGGCTTTATAACCCATTTTTGAAAATTTGTCTTTTATGGCATCATCTATGGTACCTGAGGGAAAAGGAATTTCATTCAGGATAGCGGCTCTTGCAACCTTTTGGTATTCCACGGAGCCGGTTCTTGCCTGTGCTTTTACAGAAACAGTAGCAATACTTATCAATAATAAAGTTAAAAAAGATTTCATTTTTATAAATTTAAAATTAAGACGTAAAAAACATTTTATGCGTGCATTTAATGCAAAGTTAAAGTTCTAAGGCATTTTCGGGTCTGTTGATAATTGATGGCGCCTGTTTTTCCTGATATTTTCCACCGTCCACTCCACCCTTTTCTCAAATGGGTGTTTCCTTTCCGCACAGTTTTGTTTACTGCAGATAAAACAGCTAAAATCCATACAGGCATCAGAATGTACAAACAACTCCATTGACTGGCCATATTTATTTTTCACCAATTCCGAAAGTGAGTCAATTTCATTATGCGCTTCCCTTACATTAAAATACCAGGGTATAGTTAAATGCCCGTCTAAATGAAGTGTAGCGCCATACTTAATAATACGGATATTGTGCAAATCAATCCAGTTTTCGCTACGGCTTTCATTTAAGGTTTGCACCATATCGTTGAGCAGTTCTTCATCGGCTTCATCCATAATCCCGGCTATGGAACTGCGGATGATTTTATAACCGGTGTAAATAATAATAAAAGCAAATAAGATAGCTACAGCGCTATCAATCCATTTCAAATTAGTAAAATACAATAAAATAAGGCCGGCAATAATACCGATAGTTGTATAAGTATCAGAAATTAAATGTTTACCGCTGGAAACCAGGGCCAGCGAGTTATTTTTTTTACCGGTTTTTACGCAAATGCTACCAGCAATATAATTAAGTAAAGCTGCGCCGGCAACCAGGTAAATACCTTTATCCAACCGGGTTACCGTATTTTTATCCCAAAGATGTTCTATGGCCTGGTAAATGGCAAAAAAACCGGCCACAATAATCAGCGTTCCCTCTACCGATGCCGAAATAAACTCCACCTTACCATGTCCGTAAGGATGATCGGCATCTTTGGGCTTTGCAGAAACATATAAACTATATACACCCAAAAAACTGGCCGCCATATTTACAATACTTTCCAAAGCATCGGTAAGTATGGCCACTGAGGCCGTTAGATACCAGGCAAAAATTTTCACCAGAAATAAAACCACGGAAAGAAGCGCAATGGCCTTTTGTATTTTGAGGTTTTGCTGTGCAGACTGCATTTTGCAAAGATATTAGTTTCGCCATTAAGGAAAAGGCAACTCCACCATCAAGGCCTTAGGCCATCAATACGTTAGCAAATATTACGCAATGCACCCCATAATAGGAGCTTTTGTTTTACAGCATATAGGGCCAAACTCTTATTTTTGCATATCTAAAAAACTTAATTGCAGCAATATGAATTTCCAGTTTTCCGAAGAACAATTAATGATACAGCAAGCCGCCAGGGATTTTGCACAAAACGAATGCCTGCCGGGAGTAATAGAAAGAGATGAAGCCCAAAAATTTCCTAAAGAACAAATAGAAAAACTGGCCGACCTTGGCTTTTTAGGCATGATGGTAAAGCCAGAGTATGGCGGAAGCGGCTTAGACACCGTAAGCTATGTATTGGCCATGGAAGAAATAAGCAAAGTGGATGCCAGCGTAAGCGTGTGCATGAGTGTTAACAACAGCCTGGTATGCTATGGCCTGCAGGAATATGGGACAGAAGATCAAAAACAAAAATATTTAACGCCGCTTGCCCAGGGTAAAAAAGACGGCCAATTGCATATAGGTGCTTTTTTATTAAGCGAACCCGAAGCCGGCAGCGATGCCACCAGCCAGCGTACTACTGCCGAAGATAAAGGAGATTATTATTTATTAAACGGCACCAAAAACTGGATAACCAATGGCAATACAGCCAGCACTTATTTGGTAATTGCACAAACCGATGTATCCAAAGGAAGCCGTGGAATTAATGCACTTATTGTAGAAAAAAACTGGCCGGGTGTTGTAGTGGGCGCCAAAGAAAATAAACTGGGCATAAGGGGAAGCGATACGCATAGCATAATGTTTAACGATGTAAAAGTGCCAAAAGCCAACCGTATTGGCGAAGATGGATTTGGATTTAAGTTTGCCATGAAAACCCTTGCCGGGGGCCGCATTGGTATTGCCAGCCAGGCCTTGGGCATTGCCAGTGGCGCTTATGAATTAGCTAAAGCTTATAGCAAGCAACGCAAAGCCTTTGGTACCGAAATAATGAACCATCAAATCATCCAGTTTAAACTTGCCGATATGGCAACCCGTATTGAAGCCAGCCGCCTGCTATGCTTAAAAGCTGCATGGGAAAAAGACAACCACTTAGATTATACTCTCAGCGGCTCTATGGCCAAAGTTTTCAGCAGCGAAACAGCCATGTGGACGGCTACCGAAGCCGTGCAAATACACGGCGGTTACGGCTTTGTAAAAGAATACCATGTAGAACGCCTGATGCGTGACGCAAAAATTACCCAAATTTATGAAGGCACCAGCGAAGTGCAGCGCATTGTTATCAGCAGGAGTATTTTGAAGTAGCTCATACTCACTTATCATAATTTTCCAGTGGAAATTTTTAAACAATACCTGAAAGATAAAGCAAGGGTAACCGATGCCCAATTCCGGCAACTGGAAAAATTATTAGGCGAAAAGAAAATTGAAAAAGCTGATTTTCTCTTACGGCAGGGTGAAGTGTGTGACAAAGTTTTTTTTGTAGAAAAAGGATTGCTAAGGGCGTATAAAGTGGATGATGAAGGTAAAGAGCACATCAACCAGTTTGCCCCCGAAAATTGGTTTATTACCGACCGTAGCAGCATACTCTTCAATTATCCTTCGGAATATTTTATTGATGCTTTGGAGGATAGTGAACTGATTGTTTTTGAAAATGAATTCTTAATTGAAGCCTCAAATATAAGCACATCATTTAGGGAATATAATAAGAATTTATTGCACAACCACATTCGCCAGCTTCAAAAAAGGATTGATTCATTGCTGGGTTTACCTGCAGAAAAGCGTTACCTTGATTTTATAGAAACCTATTTCAACCTCACCCTTCGTGTGCCGCAGTGGATGATTGCCTCTTACCTGGGTATAAGCCCCGAAAGCCTGAGCAGGGTGCGGAAAAAACTTGCCACCAAAAGTCAACCCTAAAGCTTATGGGCAAGCGTAAAGCGTTATTCTTTTTTCAATTTTGATTTTACTGTAAAAATTCATTCCTAATTTTAATAAAGCATTTGAGTAATTATGAAAAAAGCAGGTATCTACTTAATATCCTTTTTATTTGCAGCCTGTAGCCAAAATAAAAAAATGACCACAGCAAAAACTACAACACTTCCGGAAAATTTTGATACGCAGGGCCACCGGGGCTGCCGTGGCCTCATGCCCGAAAACACCGTGGCAGCTATGGTTCATGCACTGGATTTAAATGTAACCACTTTAGAATTGGATGTGGTGATCAGCAAAGACAAAAAAGTACTACTCTCCCACGATCCGTATTTTAATGCCGAAATCAGCACTAAGCCTGATGGTACCTACATTAATGAAAACGAAGAAAAAAAATACAATATTTATCAAATGACCTATGATGAGGTGAAAACTTTTGACGTAGGCCTAAAACCACATCCACGCTTTCCGCAACAGCAAAAAATAAAAGCCGTAAAACCGCTTCTTTCTGATGTATTTACTGCTATTAAAAATGAAATGATGATACGCAAGCGGCCCTTCCCTTACTTTAATATTGAAACCAAATCTACCGCACAAACCGATAATATTTTTCACCCCGAACCGGCAGAATTTGTAAAACTGCTCATGGCTGTAATTATTGAGTTTGGTTTGCAGGAGCAGGTAACTATTCAATCCTTTGATTTAAGAACACTTCAATATTTGCACAAAAAATACCCACAGGTTAAAACAGCTTTATTAATTGAAGGGTTCGACAGGAGGAGTATTAATTTGCAATTAGAACAATTAGGCTTCACACCTACTATTTACAGCCCATCGTATAACCTGGTAACTGCTGAGTTGATTCATCATTGCCATGAAAAAAACATGCAAATAATACCCTGGACGGTAAATGAAAAAGAAAAAATAAAAGAATTGAAAAGTATGGGTGTAGATGGCATAATTAGCGATTACCCCAATTTATTTACCGATTAATTTAATACATATTCGCCCCTTTTGTTTACCAAAATGATGGGCAATTGTTTTTTGGCTTCAAAAAAATCATACACCTGCCGTATATTGGCATTAAACGATTTTAAATAATCATTTTGCCCGTGTTGGTTTTCCCGTGCGGCCGCCGATGCCGGTCTTATGACCGGACATCGAAGGGTACTCAGAATAAGCTTGCATCCGGATGATTTTATTAAGATTGAGATAACATAGGCTGTCTATGGTAATGTTTTTCCCTTAACCATTTTGGAAAACCGGTAAGCAGTTGAGGTTAGTAGCGGTAAAAAAAGGAGGCCATTCTGTTGGGTACAAAGTGTTCAAGATTTTTGATTTTTTTACTAATTTAGAGAAAAGATTTGTAGCTGTATAAAAGTTGCGTTGACCGGTGATAACACCGGCAACGGCGTTGTTAAAGAAAGATGTATTTTGATGAGTATTTATTTTCTAAGTTCTATGAAAAGCCACAATATTGGATAATTTTAGACGAAAATAATATTGATATTTCTTCAGACGAAAAGAAGATAGATTTTTTAAAAAAATACCTCAAACCATATTCTTCTGAAACTGATTTTTATAATATAATTACTACTTTGCCTAATCCTATAAGGCGGTATGACTTTATATTGGAAACATTTTTTAAATTAGATTTTTTGGTTGCTGAGGGAGATGGAATTATTGGAGTTTATAAAGTCAAGTGCAAATAGAATATTGGATAATGTATCAAACGTTTTGCTGGTAATAATCGAGGCATAAAGCTTTATTACGATCAACTTCTCACAGCTACCGGTAGTGTTTTTTTTTCCGAGCAACGTCTCCATGCCTTCTTTTCCGGGCAACGTCTCCCTGCGTTTGCCAGCGTGTGTGGCAGACGTTGCGTTCCCCCGCCCCAGTTCGTGGCACATAAAACAAAGGCAACTAAACTTAATAAAAAAGGTTTTCCTCTGCGTTTCCTTAGCGTTCTCTTGTTCTTTGCGTTAAAATAAAAAATCGCAGAGAAATTAGGCCGCAGGGTTTGCACAGAGAATTGATAAAATCCCTCCAAATGTTGTTGGTATGCCATCACTCTTTACCTGATTTGCATACCAACAATGGCTATAAATGAAAAAGAAAAAAAAGGAGTTTAAAAAAATGGGCGTTGATGGCATTATCAGCGATTACCCCAATTTATTTACCGATTAATTTAAAACATATTCGCCCTTTTTGTTTACCAAAATGATGGGCAATTGCTTTTTGGCCTCAAAAAAATCATACACCTGCCGTATATTGGCATTAAACGATTTTAAATAATCATTATGCTCAATGGCCTTATTTAAATAACCCAGGGAGCTTTTTACATTATACCGCACCGGAAAAACATGCACAGGAATAAACTCCTGGCCTTCTGCCCTTACTGCAGAGGCCAGCATATACACTTCTTCAATTGGAAAATCGCCTAAAGGGATACAACCCGTAGAAACACAATTGCCATGTATATAAATAGCGCTGCCCGGTCTTATGGAATCACTCAAAATCCTGTCGGATGCATTGGGATAATTGAGGCCAAGCGATAAATGATACACACTATTGGGATTAAATTCATTAATATAATAAAACCCTTCCGGCACCTGGTAATCACCTTCCATGCGTTTGGGGCCCATGGTACCGCTTTGAATACATACCTTATACGATTTAAATAAAACATACGGAGAAGACAGGGAATTTTTTACCCATATTTCCAATTGCCTGTCGTACTTAAAAGAGCGGATGTACATAGCCGCAGGCGGCCAGGTGAGTTTTAGTTTTTCAAATTGTTTTTGAAGGCTGTCTTCAACATTACTTAATGAGGATTGCTGGCGAGAAAAATTTTTTTGCGCCCCGGCAGAAGATTGTGCCCTTACCGGAAAGCCGGCAATGCATATACAAAAAGCCAAAACACAAAAACAGGATAAGCTTTTCATTAAAATAAAGGGGTTACAAAACCAAAACGTGAAAATAAGGTTTATATTCCTTTCGTCTTGTTAAAAAAAATTGTAGAAAAAGTATTACAAATTGCCTCTAAGCTCCTGCTCCCTTTCCAGCGCTTCAAACAGGGCTTTAAAATTTCCTTTGCCAAAACTTTTTGCGCCTTTACGTTGTATAATTTCAAAAAACAGCGTAGGCCTGTCCTGCAAAGGTTTAGTGAAAATCTGCAACAAATATCCTTCATCATCCCGGTCAATCAGTACGCCGAGTTTTCCCAGTTCTTTAAGGTCTTCATCAATATGGCCTACCCGGTCCAATACGGTTTCATAGTAACTGCCCGGGATACTCAAAAATTCAACACCCCTTTTCTTTAAATCCGTTACGGTTTCAATAATATTACGGGTGGCAATAGCCACATGCTGCACGCCTTCTCCCAGGTAAAAATCAAGGTATTCTTCCACCTGGCTTTTCTTTTTGCCTTCGGCAGGTTCGTTGATGGGGAATTTTACATAACCGTTTCCATTACTCATCACTTTGCTCATCAATGCAGAGTATTCGGTGGAAATATCTTTATCGTCAAAACTCAAAATATTTTTAAAGCCCATTACATCTTCATAATATTTTACCCAGCGGTTCATTTGGTTCCAGCCCACATTGCCCACGCAATGATCCACGTATTGCAAGCCGGTTTCCGAAGGGTTATATTCACTTTTCCAAACCCTATAGCCCGGCATAAAAGCGCCTGTATAGTTTTTACGTTCAATAAACAAATGAACGGTTTCGCCATAAGTGTGTATGCCGCTTATCACTACTTCACCTTCATCATCTTTCAGCACATAAGGCTCGGTATAGCTTTTGCCGCCCCGTTTTGTTGTTTGCTCCCAGGCATCACGGGCATTATCAACCCTTAATGCCAAAAATTTTACGCCATCGCCATGCTGTGCAATATGTTCGGCAATTTCGTTTCCGGGTTTTAGCGGCGTAGTTAACACAAATGTGAGTTTGTTTTGCCTTATCACATAGCTCACAATATCCTTGCGCCCCGTTTCGGGCCCGGCATAAGCCAGCGATTGAAAGCCAAAAGCCGTTTTATAAAAATGCGCCGCCTGCTTGGCATTACCAACAAAAAATTCTACATAATCGGTTCCCTGCAAGGGCAAAAAATCTTCGGTGGTTGTTGCCTTATCAGTAGTTAAAACCTGGGTATTCATACAAATAAATTTATTTTTTTTTGTTTACTGGCAATTGCAAAAAAATCAACAGTTGTTGTGTCACTCCCTTGTGCATTTGTGCATAATGCAGCAATTTTCAGTATTTAAAAAAGCGGAATATTTTTTAGCGTATCCTGGCATCAAAGTTACAAAAAGAATAATTATATGCAGCAGTAATAAAACAAAGCCACTACAGTTATAAAACAGGCTGTTTTGTTAATTATTCCATTCATATTCAATTTAAAATAACTTTTTGGCAACTGCCATTTACAGGCTAACTTTGCCCCACTTTCAAAGTAAAAAATCAAAATTTATGGCATACGATGTAATAGTATTAGGCAGTGGCCCCGGCGGATATCCAGCCGCAATACGCTCCAGCCAATTGGGCAAAAAAGTGGCAATTGTAGAAAAAGAAAGTTTAGGGGGCATTTGCCTCAACTGGGGTTGTATCCCTACCAAAGCCTTATTAAAAAGCGCCCAGGTTTTTGAATATGCAAAACATGCAGCCGATTACGGAATTGAAGTGAATAATCCAGGCAGCAATTTTGGTGCGGTAATAAAACGCAGCCGTGGCGTAGCGGATAAAATGAGCAAAGGGGTGCAGTTTTTGATGAAGAAAAATAAAATTGACGTGGTAATGGGTACGGGAAAATTAATTTCACCCACAAAACTGGAAGTTACCGCAGCCGATGGCAGCAAACAAACCCTCGAAGCCAAAAATATTATTATTGCCACCGGCGCACGCAGCAGGCAATTGCCCAGCATGCCCATTGACGGCAAAAAAATCATAGGATACCGGGAAGCCCTCGTATTACCCACACAACCCAAAAGCATGATTGTATGCGGCAGTGGCGCCATTGGCAGCGAATTTGCCTATTTCTACAACAGCCTTGGCACAAAAGTTACCATTGTAGAGTTTATGCCCAAAATTGTACCCGTTGAAGACGACGACATAAGTAAAGAGTTGGAAAAGCAGTTCAAGAAACAAGGCATCAACATAATGGTAAGCAGCGAAGTAACAAAAGTAGATACTTCGGGCAATGGCGTAAAAGCTACGGTAAAAACCGCAGCCGGTGAGCAGGTACTGGAAGCCGATATTTTATTAAGCGCCGTAGGCATTGTAGCCAATATTGAAGGCGTAGGCCTTGAAGCTTTAGGCGTAAAAACCGAAAAAGGAAAAATAATTGTAGATGCCAACCAAATGACCAATATTGCCGGCTTATATGCCATTGGAGATTGTACACCCGGCCAGGCCCTTGCCCATGTAGCTTCAAAAGAAGGGATAAATGCTGCAGAGCACCTGAGCGGCCATAAAGTAACGCCAATGGACTACAATAATATACCCGGTTGTACGTATTGCCTGCCCGAAGTAGCATCGGTAGGCTACACGGAAAAAGCGGCAAAAGATGCCGGGTATGAAATTAAAGTAGGCAAATTTCCTTTTGTGGCCAGCGGTAAAGCTACGGCAGCCGGCGCTACAGAAGGTTTTGTAAAAGTGATTTACGATGCCAAATACGGCGAATTCTTGGGTTGCCACATGATTGGCATGAATGTAACGGAAATGATTGCAGAAGCCGTAGTGGCCCGTAAACTGGAAACCACGGCACACGAAATATTAAATGCCGTTCACCCACACCCTACCATGAGCGAAGCCATAAAGGAAGCTACTGCCGTAGCTTATGGGGAAGCAACGGATATTTAAATCCGCTACAAATTCAAATTTTTAAAAGCCTGTTAAGATTAACGGGCTTTTATATTTATACTACCTTTGCAGGGCAAAAAAATAACGACTATGGATTTTTTGAAAAAATTAAAAATAAAACCAGAAAACAGCGGCGTAAGCACCGGTGAAAAATGGCTGAATGCAAAAGGAAAAAAAATGATTTCCTACTCACCCGTAGATGGCAAAGCCATTGCATCTTTCACAACAACTGATGAAAAAAGCTATGAAGCTGTTGTAAAAAAAGCACAATCTGCTTTTGAAGAATGGCGCAATTGGCCGGCGCCAAAGCGTGGTGAAATAGTGCGCCAAATAGGTGAAGAACTAAGAAAATATAAAGAAGATTTAGGAAAACTGGTAAGCTACGAAATGGGTAAAAGTTTACAGGAAGGAATGGGCGAAGTGCAGGAAATGATTGACATCTGCGATTTTGCCGTGGGCCTTAGCCGACAATTACATGGTTTAACTATGCATAGTGAAAGGCCCGGCCACCGTATGTATGAACAATATCATCCGTTAGGCATTGTGGGCATCATCAGCGCTTTTAATTTTCCCGTTGCCGTTTGGAGCTGGAATAGTATGCTGGCCTGGGTATGCGGAAATGTATGCGTTTGGAAACCCAGTGAAAAAACCAATTTATGCGCCCTGGCTTGCCAAAACATTATACAAACCGTTTTCAAAAAAAATAATGTTCCCGAAGGGGTGAGCGATATAATTTCCGGCGCTAAAGAAGTGGGTGAATGGATGAGCGCCGACACCCGTGTTGCTTTAGTTTCAGCAACCGGAAGTACAGGAATGGGTAAAGCCGTAGGCGCATCAGTGGCAAAGCGTTTAGGCAAAAGCCTGCTGGAACTGGGTGGCAACAATGCCATCATCATTACCGAAAATGCCGACCTTGGCATAGCCATAACGGCTTCGGTTTTTGGCGCCGTAGGTACGGCCGGCCAGCGCTGCACCACTACACGCCGGCTCATCATCCATGAAAAAATTTACACTAAATTTAAAACCATGCTGGTTAATGCTTACGGCCAGCTAAAAATCGGTAACCCGCTCGATCAAAAAAACCATGTAGGCCCGCTTATTGATACCGATGCCGTAAAAGCCTATTTAAGCAGCATAGAAAAATGTAAAAAAGAAGGCGGAAATTTTATTGTGGATGGCGCTGTGCTTAAAGGCAAAGGATATGAAAGCGGCTGCTATGTAAAACCCTGCATTGCCGAAGCCAAAAACCATTTTGAGATTGTTCAACACGAAACTTTTGCGCCAATATTGTACATAATGAAATACAAAACCATGGATGAAGCCATTGCCCTGCAAAACGGCGTTCCGCAAGGATTGTCTTCTTCTATTATTACCAACAACCTCAGGCAATCAGAAAAATTTCTTTCACACAGCGGCAGCGATTGCGGCATAGCCAATGTAAATATTGGCACCAGCGGGGCCGAAATTGGCGGCGCATTTGGCGGTGAAAAAGAAACCGGCGGCGGCAGGGAAAGCGGCAGCGATGCCTGGAAAGCCTACATGCGCAGGCAAACCAACACCATCAACTATACCGATAAGCTTCCGTTGGCCCAGGGTATAAAATTTGATTTATAAACCTGAATTAAGAAAAAATTATATTAAAATTTAAGAACGGTAATAAAATATTCCTATGCTGTTCTATTTTCGAAACCTAACTATAACCGATCATGATGAAAAAATTTTTATTTCTCTCTTTGAACCTCCTGCTCCTCTCCTTGTATGTATTTGCACAGGAAGGCGACCCCGAACAACGTAAAAAAGATACCCTACCCAACAACTGGTACCAGATGGATCCGGCCACTACAGGCTTCCAGGGTGTGAGTATTCAAAAAGCTTACAACTTTTTAAAAGCCACAAAGCTAAAAGGCAAAAAAGTTATTGTAGCCGTAATTGACAGTGGTATTGATACTACACATGAAGACCTAAAACCGGTGCTGTGGACCAACCGGGGTGAAATACCCGGTAACGGCATTGATGATGATAAAAACGGTTATGTAGATGATGTACATGGCTGGAATTTTATAGGCGGAAAAGATGGCCGTAATGTTAAAGACGACAGCTATGAAGCTTCAAGGGTTTATCATAGCCTTAAACACCGGTTTGAAGGCAAAACCATTGATGAAACAAAGCTTTCCCCGGAAGAAAAAGTTGCCTACCAAAACTATACAAGGGCTAAGGAAAGCATCACCAAAGATGTAAATGAAAATGAAATCAATTTTATGAAACAAATCCGTATGCCCTTATTAAAAGGCGACTCGGTAATCCGCAAAGAGCTGGGCAAAGAAGTGTACAGTTGCAAAGATTTAAAGGATTATAAAACTACCGATAAAGCGGCTATGCAAACCCGCTCTATGATTCTTGGGCTTTGCGGGGCCAATAAAAATGATGACATCAGCAATGAAATGATTTTAGATGATATTAATGCACAAATTCGCAAAGGCGACGAGGTAAATGAAGCGCCGCCGGCATACCGTGGTGATATTGTAAAAGATAATGAAAACGATATCAACGACCGGTATTATGGCAACAACGATATTATGGCCAATACCCCTTTTCACGGCAGCTTTTGCGCCGGTATTATAGCTGCTGCACACAACAATAACGACAAACTAAACGGCATTGCCGATAATGTGGAAATTATGGCCATAAGGGCCGTGCCTAATGGCGATGAACATGATAAAGACATTGCCTTAGCCATAAAATATGCCGTAGATAACGGCGCCAAAGTGATCAATATGAGTTTTGGAAAAGGGTTTTCCCCTCATAAAGAATGGGTGGATGATGCCATTCGTTATGCCGGCAGCAAAGGCGTATTATTGGTTCACGCCGCAGGTAACGACAGTAAAAATATTGATGTGGAATATAATTTTCCCAATCCCATCTATGCCGATAAAAGCGGCAGGGCCCAAAATTTTATTACCGTAGGCGCCAGCGGAGATAAAAAAGCCGGCGGGCTTATTGCATCGTTTAGCAACTATGGAAAAAATGAAGTGGATGTGTTTGCACCCGGCGTACAAATTTTTTCTACCACGCCCAATAACAACAGTTATGGAAAATCCCAGGGCACCAGCTTTGCCGCTCCAATTGTAGCCGGCATTGCCGCTTTAATCTTAGAGTATTACCCATCCCTTACCCCGCAACAGGTAAAAAGCGCCATTGAAAAATCGGTGGAGCCCATTAAAGAAAAAGTGAAAAACCCCGAAACCGGCGAAATGGTGGAAATGGGAACATTAAGCCGTACCGGCGGTATGGTAAACGCCTATGCAGCCGTAAAAAATGCAGCTGAAATGGCCACTCAAAACAAACCCAATAAGTTGCCTAAATCCTCTATTAAAAAAGGTAAAAAGGGATAACAAATCAACTAAAATTTTAAAAGCCTTCTCATTAATTTGAGAAGGCTTATTTTTATAAAAAATAGTTATGCCAAAACCTCCTTCAGGCAGTTATCCTGTTTATTTTAAAAAATACATTGACCTTGTTGCCCAAAATAATATAAATGCGGCATTTGCAGCGCAGCAAAACATTATTAATGATTATTTTATTTCATTGCCTGCAAAAAAACATCTCTATAAATACGCAAAAGGTAAATGGACTTTAAAAGAAGTATTGCAACATTTAATTGACTGCGAAAGAATATTTGCTTACCGGGCTTTATGTACCGCAAGAAAAGAAAAGCAAAATATTTTACCCTTTGAAGAAAATGATTATGCAAAAAACAGCAAAGCCAATGGCCGGAAATGGGTACATTTATGTGATGAATTTATTGCCGTAAGGCAAAGTACCCAATTCCTTATTGAAAGCTTTAACACTGAACAATTAAAGGCTTTGGGAAAAGTAAACGGTAATAAAATAAATGCCCTGGCGCTGGCTTTTATTTGCGTAGGCCATGTTTATCATCACATCAACATTATTAACGAAAGATATTTAGCAGAGTAATTAATAAATTAAAAAGCCGGAAAATTCCGGCTTTTTAATTTAGTTCACCAGGCGTTTAATCTTTTCTTGCCATATTTCCGCCTTCGATCATTTTACTGATAATTTTTACGGTTTCATCAATAAAGATATCACTGCTTAAGGCCTTTAGCCATTTGTTGTTACTATCCGCTTTATCTGCTGCGCTGTTGATAGCGGCACTGTCGGCCGGGATATTGCTGACCTTCATGGGTACCGGCAATTTATATAAGTCGTCGAGTTGTTTATTAATATCCACCAGTTTTTGCTTCTCCTGTTTATACTTATTGATATTGAGTGAAAAATTCCTATCCAGGTTTTTATCCAACCACTGCACATTGGATTTAATTTTGCTAAATGTGCTGCTTTTGTTCACATCATCATTTATACCCGCAATAAAATAAGTATCGGCCGAAGAGTTGCTCCAGGTAGAATAATCGGCCTTTCCGGTTTCATCCCATTTTAAAGAATAGGGGTTATCTTTTTCCCTTATTTTTAAGAAATCATAGCGGTCGGGCAAAATCACATCCGGAACCACACCACGCAATTGCGTAGCATCGCCATTAATACGATAAAATTTTTGCAACGTAAGTTTTACCGTTCCCAAATCGTCTTTGGTATTACTGCCAAATAATTGAATTTCATTTTCGGGGTTTAACGGGATGTTCCGTTGAACGGTTCCTTTGCCATAAGTAGAGGTACTACCCACAATAATTCCTCTTTTATAATCCTGCATGGCTGCAGCAAATATTTCAGAAGCCGAGGCGCTGGTTTCATCCACCAAAACCGCTAAGGGCCCGTCATAAAGCACTCCCCTGTTTTTATCTTTAAGAACCTGTGATTTATCACTACGGCCTTTAACCTGAACTACCGGCCCTTCATCAATAAACAAACCGGCAATTTCCACCACATCATATAATGAACCGCCGCCATTACCCCTCAGGTCCAACACGATGCCCTCCACTTTTTCATTTTTTAATTTCTCCACTTCAAGGGCTACGTCTTTAGCACTTCTTGCACCATTAGGCTTATCAAAATCGGCATAAAACTCCGGCAAATAAATATAGCCTATTTTATGGGTGCCGTTAATGATGGCCGAACGTGCAAACGTATCTTCCAGTTTAATATCATCTCTCAATAAAGACACTACTTTAATGGTACCATCCACTCTTTTTAAGGTAAGCCTCACTTCTGAGCCTTTGGTAGAACCCCTGATTAATTTCACCGCATCGGTTACACTATACCCGGTAACATCCACGGGCTCTTCTGCACCCTGGCCTACTTTAATAATTTCATCATTTTCTTTGAGCTCACCGCTTTTCCATGCCGGGCCCCCGCTTACCAAAGTGCCAATTTTAATTTTGCCATCATCTTCTTTTAGCTGTGCGCCAATACCAAAAAAGCTACCCTTCATAGATTCCTTGAACGTTCTAAGATCTATAGGTGGCATATAATCGGTATGCGGATCCATAGCGCCGGTAATGGCATTTACAAAAATGCTGAAATCGTAATCCTGGGTTTCCCGATTTTTTTTGGTGGTAAAAAACCGGTCGAATTGTTTGCTCACCTGTTCTCTTGCTTCTCTTTCAAGTGTACTGTCTGCCTTTACCACAAAATCTTTTTTGCCTTTATTCTTTTCCCGTTCTTCCTGGCCCGATACAAATTTTTCCAATACCAGCATTTTGAGCTGTTTTCTCCAACGGTCGTTTCTCTCGGCTATGTTTTTAGGGTAAGCCAGTTTATCGCCATCTCTTTCCAGGTCTTCATCTTTAGTAAAATTAAAAGGATTGGCCAGGTAATCTTTATATAATTGGGATACTTCGTTTACCCTTTTGGTATAAATATCGTTGATGGAATAAAAAGATTCCAGCGGAGCGCCGTGAATTTCGTCATCAATAGTTTTGCTAAATTTATTGAATGCATCTATATCTGCCTGGATAAAATAATTTTTATCATTATCCAAATCTTTCAAAAACTTGGTTAATACTTCTTTGCTGAACGCATCATCAATTTTCTGAGGTTTGTAGTGGCCTTCTTCCAGGAGGATGCCTACATTCCTTAAAATTTTTGCATGGCGGGCTTTGGGATTGTCATCATTGGTATTGCTGCCCCCACGGGTGCTAAATCCCCAAAAAATACTCATGGCGGTTAGCGCCAAAACAACAGGTAAGAATTTTCTACTCATAATAAAATCTGCAATTTTATGCATATCGTAAAAATAAAGCAAATCACACACTAATCCTGTTTTGTAAACGCATTAAATGCAATAATGTTTTGTTAAACAGTAAATGTGCAAAAGTTTAAGGATGAGTGGTAATTAAAATGAAAAAAACTCCGTTAACGAAGGTTTTTTATGGGTAATCCGCCGTAGGCGGAGCAGAACCCTGTACCCTCAGAATCATCCGCAAAAGGCGAACTCTAATCAACTGAATTATGACTACCCTTAAATTGTTCAAAATAAAAACCCCACAATAAATGTGGGGAAAATTGCTGGGTAACCAAAGGGGCTCGAACCCTCGACCCTCAGAATCACAATCTGATGCTCTAACCAACTGAGCTATGGCTACCATTTTGTGTGAAAGGGAAGCAAAAATAAGTAAAAAACCCACTCATACAAAATTGATCTGCACCCCTCCCGGTAAACAAACAAAATAATATATCTTCACCGCACAAAATTTTTAAAGCATGAAGGCTACCTGGCTTAAAAAACTACTCCCTCATCTTATTGCTATTGCGGTTTTTGCACTTGTTGCCCTGGTTTATTGTAAACCGGTATTTCAGGGAATGGTACTCAACCAGCATGACTCCCAGGGCTGGAAAGGCATGGCCCAGCAATCTTTTGAAGTGAAAGAAAAAACAGGGCATTTTCCCTTGTGGACCAATAGCATGTTTAGCGGTATGCCGGCCTATCAAATTGCCATGGAAGGCACTTCAAATATTGGCGCAGGTATTTCGTTTATCAGTAAAGCTTATTCGCTTTGGCTTCCGGAGCCTATTTCATATTTTTTCATTGCCGGCCTTTCTTTTTATATTTTATGCATCGTATTGGGGTTAAGCCCTTGGGTGGGAATTTTGGGTGGATTAGCCTATGCGTTTTCTACATATAATCCAATTATTGTATCTGTAGGCCATAATACCAAAATGATGAGCATTGCGTATGCCCCGGTGGTTATAGCTGGCGTACTTATGCTGTTTGATAAAAAATATATTTTAGGACTTTTAATAACCGCCTTTTTTTCGGGTGTACTCATTGGGCAAAACCATTTGCAGATTGTGTATTACCTCATGATTATTATTGGCGCTTTAAGTATTGGGTTTTTAATTAAATCCATTAAAGAAAAACTTTTGAGCAGGGGTATTATTGCCATTGCTTTGGCAGCGTTGGGAGGCTTTATTGGCCTGGGTTTAAACGCCTCTATGATTATGCCCACTTACGATTATGCCAAGGAAACCATGCGTGGCGGTGTATCGCAACTTACGCTAAGTGATGCAGATAAGGCCTCCAATAAATCAAAAGGCGGTTTAGATAAAGATTATGCCCTTCGCTGGAGTGCAGGCAAAATGGAAACCTTTACTTTTTTGGTTCCCGGCCTATATGGCGGAAGCAATGGCGGAAACGAACATAGCGCCAACGCAGCGTTTGTTCAAAAACTTGCTGAAGTGGGCGTACCCGAAGATAATGCGGTGAATATGCTGAATGCCTATTCATACTGGGGCAATATGAGTAGCTTAAATGAAACAACCAGCGGCCCCGTTTACCTGGGCGCTATTATTTGCTTTTTGCTCATTATAGGATTGTTTTACCTCGATAGCTGGCTCAAATGGCCCCTTGCCATTGCCGCATTATTTGGAATTGTATTGGCCTGGGGTAACAGCTTTATGGGCTTTAATTCGTTTATGCTGGATCATTTGCCTTTTTATAACAAATTTCGTGCGCCAAGTATGGCTTTTGTAATTCCGCAAATTTGTATCCCCATTTTGGCCGTACTTACTTTAGATAAAATATTAAAAGAACCCAATTTTGCCAACGCCTTTAAAAAACTTAAAAAAGGTGCTGTGGCTACGGTTGGCGTTCTGGCTTTAATTGCCGGTTTTTGGCTCACAGCCGATTACTCCGGCAAAGCTGATGCGGATATTAAAACTAATTTTGAACACAGTTTTACCCAATCGGCTCCCGGCCAGCAGGTTTCACCTCAAATGCAGCAACAAGCGCAGGCCATGGCTAAAGACCTGATGGCGGCTTTACGGGAAGACCGTAAAAGTGAAACCGGGAGGGATCTTTTCCGCTCCATCATTTTTATTGCACTGGCTGCAGGTATTTTATGGTTTGAGTTGCAGAAAAAATTAAATGTGACCATGGCAACTATTGCTTTAGCCGTACTTTGCCTGGTTGATTTAATGGGGGTAGATACCCGCTATTTAAACAGCAGCGATTTTATGGAAAAAGAAGAAGTGAGTAACTTATTTACTCCTACTTCTGCCGATGAACAAATAATGAAAGACCCCGACCATGCCAACTTTAGGGTTTTTAACCAGTCGGGCAATTTTACCAACGAATCGGTTACCTCCTACCATCATAATTCCATTGGCGGGTACCACCCGGCCAAACTGGGGCTTTACCAGGATTTAATTGAGCACCAAATTACAAAGGGTAATGTGAATGTATTTAATATGCTTAATACCAAATACATTATCACACAGGGTGCAAACGGGCAGCCCGTTGCCCAGGTAAACCCTTATGCCTATGGCACCTGCTGGTTAGTGAAAGGTATTAAATATGTAAAAACACCCAACGAAGAAATGCTGGCACTGGACAGCACAAATCTTAAAGACACGGCTGTAATCAATGAAAGTTTTAAAAATATTATTCCCTCTTTACCACAACCGGATTCCACCGCAACGATAAAGCTGGTAAGCAGGCAAAACGATGACATTAAATATGAATCCAATGCTGCAACAGCACAATTTGCCGTTTTTAGTGAAATTTATTACAACCGGGGTTGGGATGCGTTTGTTGACGGCAAAAAAACGGCTTATGCAAAAGTAAATTATGTATTGCGTGGCATAGCATTGCCTGCCGGAAAACATAATATTGAATTTAAGTTTGAACCCAAAGCGTATTACACGGGCAATACCATTTCGTTTTGGTGTGCCATTTTAGTGTACCTGCTTTTAGCCGCCGGCGTTTTCTATCTTGTTAAAAACAGGAAGAACAACCAATTGTAAAATGTATGACGAATGTGTTGAGCATTATTTCTTATCCTTTTCTGCCGGCAAAAATGGGTGGGCAAAAAGGCATTGCATTATTTAATAAATACTTTGGACAAAACGTAAACCTTACCTGTGCCGGTGTAAAAGCCAATGATGAAAAATTTGCAGAAAATTATAAACTGGTAAAACTATTTGGCAAGAGCAGCCTGCGCTATATTAACCCTTTATATTTTTTTCATTTAAAAAAAATAATTAAAGAAAATAAAATAGAATGGCTATTGCTGGAGCACCCATACTATGGATGGCTGGCCTTACTCCTCAAATATTTTTGCAAGGTAAAACTCATTGCCAAATCGCATAATATAGAATCGCTAAGGTTTAAAAGCGTGGGCAAATGGTGGTGGGGTATTTTATGGCATTATGAAAAACTTATTTTTCAAAAAGCCGATAAAGCATTTTTTATTACCGAAGAAGACCGGCAATTTGCCATGAAGCATTACAAGCTTTCTTATAAAAAATGCATTGTGATAACTTATGGTACGGAAAGAGAAAAAGTTCCGGAACCGGCAGAAAAAGAAAAGGCCAAAAATACCTTACGCCCGCTTTATGGATTAAACAATGAACAAATTTTTCTGTTCAACGGAACACTAAATTATCCGCCAAACCTTGATGCATTAAAAGTAATTCTCAATGTAATAAATGAAAGTTTACTGGCTAAAAAATACAAAAATTACAAAATTATTATTTGCGGCAAATGGCTGCCGGATGACATGAATAATTTAACCGGCTATGCTGATAAAAATGTTATTTACGCAGGTTTTGTGGATGATATTGATGTGTATTTTAAAGCGGCTGATGTTTTTTTAAACCCTGTAATAGAAGGCGGAGGGATAAAAACCAAGCTGGTGGAAGCTTTAGGCATGAACCTCAATATTATTACCACCGAAAGCGGAGCCATTGGTGTACCCAAAGAAGTTGCCGGCCATAAAATGAAGGTAGTGAAAGATGGGGACTGGAAATCATTTACCGAAGCCCTGCAAACTGGTTTTGAAATACAACATACCGGCAAGGAATTTTTTGAACATTTTTATTGGGGAAATATTGCGGAGAAGGCGGTGGTTAGTTTAGGAGCTTCCCCGTTAATTTCCAAACCACCCATTTTACCATAAAACGGCTATATTCTTTAAATAGGAATATAAATTTAAATGTAAAATAATAAATCCCTTTGCCAAATCGGTAACGAGCAATTTCCAATTCATTTTTAATCATCAGTTTTCTTAAACCAAGTACTTTCCCTGGTTTTGTGCTGCCGCTATGGATATGAATAATTGAAGTACCGGAAAAAAAGTGAATCTTGCATCCCAATTGCATAGATTGAATACACCATAACTGATCTTCACCGTACATAAAAAATCTTTCGTCTAATTTTCTCCCGGGCAGACGATCTAAAATAAGTTTTGGGAACATAAAAAATGCGCCATTTACCCAATCGCATTCTATATTCTCATCATGCTTAAAATATTTTCCAAGCATTATTTTCTTCCTTACAGAATAGGGTAAAAGGAAAGGAATAAATTTAAAAAGATCAAACAATTCCCATTTAATACTTCTAAAACGCCTGGCGGAATATTGTATCGAACTGTTAGGATAAGTCATTCTGCAACCTAAAACTGCATCATAAGGCAATGACTCTAAATATTTAACAGAATTACTTATGCTATCTTCTAATAAAACAGTATCGCTATTTAATAATAATATGTAATTACCATTTGCCTTTCCAATTCCTAAATTATTACCGCCGGCAAAACCTTTGTTTAAGGTACTTTTGATTAAGACTATATTGGGAAATTCATTTAAAAACAATTCCGGATCGCATTCCGTAGATGCATTATCAACAAGTATGATTTCATATACTGCACTTTTAGTATGTGCAAGTACAGAACGAATACAATTGCATGTAAGATAAAAGGTATTGTAATTTATAATTATTATTGAAACCTCAATTTGCACTTTAACAATGGTTAATTATGGAAATAATTTTTAACAAAAGAAATAAACATATAGAACTTTGAAATAAAGCCTATCTTCAACCTCCTTTGTGGCACTCTACCTTCTGCATTAATTATATCGGTTATAGGAGCATAATTACATTCGGTATTTAAAAAACTATTAAACTCTTCCATACTTCTGACCCCAAGGTTTCTATACATTCGCCAAAAAAAATCATACACAAAAATGTTTTTTAGAATGGAAGTACCATGCTTCTCAATCAATGCGATACTCTCTGGCACTTCAACTTTTGGATTTTGAAAAACACTTGCCGTAACCTGGCCCTTGTGCATACCCACACTTACAAGCACTTTATCAATGTAAATAAATGAATTGTTTTTTTTAAACAAACTTGTGTAAAAATCAAAATCGATCAGCCATTTAAAATTGGAGTCGTAGGAATAAGGCTTGTTCCTACAATGTATGAGCGTACAACTAGGGTTGCCCATAAAGGTCTTGAACAAATTCAGGCGGTTTAACCTAAGAAGCAATATATCAATTGGCGAACAATAATATTTCTCTGTAGTACCTACATCAAGGTAGTGATTTTGAAATGCGCAGAAAATAAAATTAGCATCCTTGCGCATTTGCGCATACTTTACAAATTCCATGAGGGAATTTTCATCATAAAACCAATCATCGTGGTGCATTAGTTTTATCCACTCCCCCTGGGATTGTGCCACCGCATTATTCCAATTTTGTGGAGTACCTAAAGAAGTTCCATTATGAAAGTAGCGGATTTTCATTTCTGCATACCCTTCATCAATTATCCCTTTCACACTTTCATCCGGGCTATCGTCGCTAATTACAACTTCATAATCGGTAAAAGTTTGTTTATTCAAAGAATCTAAAAGTCTTTCTAACTCAGCACTACTCTTATAAGTGGGTATGCAAATAGATATAAACACGATTTTATTTTTTAAAAAAAAATTATTTAAACAACCCTTTTTGTTTCATTTCTGACAAAGAACTTTCATAGTTACTTTGTTGCACCTGTTGTTCGTTCACCCAATTGCAAAAAAGTTTTAAGCCTGTTTCAAAATTTACATGAGGTTCAAAATTCAGCAGTGTTTTAATTTTCTCAATATCTGCATAATTATGCCTTATATCACCAAGGCGATAATTGCCTGTAATGGTCAATGGGACATTCACTTCATAGTTGGCTGCAAGTTGCTGCGCCACCTTCAATACTGTGGTAGCCAGCCCACTCCCAACATTAAAGACCTCCCCGTTAGCTTCTTCCCTTTCTATACCCAAAATAGTAGCAGCAACGACATCGCTAATAAATACAAAATCCCTGCTTTCCAAACCGTCTTCAAAAATATTAATACCGAGATTATTCTTTATCTGCGTGGAAAAAATTGATAAAATACCTGTATATGGGTTACTTAGAGATTGCCCGGGGCCATACACATTCTGGTATCGAAAAGCAACGGCAGCAATTCCTAAAGCAGCACATGCAGTCATCACCATTTGCTCTTGGTTTTGCTTGGTGATTCCATAAATACTTGAAGGATGAATTTTTGATTCCTCGTCTGTTGGCATTAACCTTAAAGGAGTATGTGTCCCAGGATATGAAACTTCAAAATTCTTTTTGTCCATTTCTACTGGAATGCGTTGGGCAGGGTAAACAATACCCACTTCTTTTGAATAATATTTGCCTTCGCCATAAATAGCCCTCGAAGATGCAATAACCACTTTTTTAACAGGAGTTTTAGCATTGGCGAGAATGTCGAGTAGTAAAGCCGTACCCCCAATATTTACATTTACATAGTCATAAATATTATACATAGACTGGCCAGTACCTGTTACTGCAGCAAGGTGTATAACTATTTCAATACTGGAAAGAGCCTTTTCCCAATCAGAACGGTTTGATACATCCCCTTTTATAAATGTAACCTTATCTTTAATAGAATTATACAACGGAGACGTTTCTTCTGGATATAGGCCGTGTATTTGCGGTAATAAGTTGTCGAGTACTGTAACTCTGTGTCCTTTTTTTATCAACTCAATTGCAAGATTGGAACCTATAAACCCAGCACCTCCTGTAATTAAAATTTTTTTTGCGTTCATAAATTAAATAAACTCCCCTTCAGCGTTTGTTTTTTGCCATTGTTTTGTTTCAAAATTATACCGCTTTGAAATTTTTGCAGGTATTCCAACTGCAATAGAATAGTCAGGAATGTTTTTTGTAACCACAGCATTAGCCCCTATAATACAATGCTTGCCAATTTCTGCGCCGATTATACAAACATTTTCCCCTATCCAGGAGCCTTCGCCAATGCTCACTTCATTAGATTGAAATACAGGCTGATCAATTACTGGCATAGAAATATCTTCGTAGCCATGCAGGTTATCACTTATATATACTTTATCGGCCATTATAACCTTTGTACCAATATCAATTTTCGAAGTGGCATAAATATGACAAAAACGACCAATATAAGTACCGTCCCCAATGTTAATCGTACATTTTTCTCTTCCTGTATGCGGCACTGCCGCCAGCCAGCCATAATGTGCTATCATTACATTATTTCCAATGAAAATATTTTTTGCACCATCAATTGCAGTTGGTTTTAAAAGGTAAGTTCGATTGCCAAAAGCCCCAAATTGCCATCGGTAATACGGCCAAATAAAAATTAGATAGCTTTTATCCTTTAATTTCTTCCAAACCGCCATAGAGGAAAGTAAATTTTGCCAAAAATAGCTATTTTTGCCCTAAGAAATTTTTTCAGTTTATATCGTAAATGAACCTGATAAAGCATTTGCTTTCCGGTTATTCTGCAAAAAAAAAGAAAGCCCGGTATATAGCTCAACTACAAAACCTTGCCGGGCATACAATGCTCAGGTCCGAACTGCATGCAGATAAAACCTGCTTTAGTCATATTGGCCTCATTGGCGATATTATATATTCGATTCCCTGTATGTTAGCACTTGCCGGGAATAAAAGAATTGAACTTTACCTTGATATTACCCAACCCTCAATGTACCCGAAAAAATTCAACCATTACAACGAAGGAAAAATATTAACTGAAAAAAGTGTGGATTTTTTACGTCCGCTTTTGTTGAGTAACCCAGCAATTGCTGCTTGCGAAGTGCATAAAGATGAGCTGATAGATTACAACCTGAATGATTTCAGGAAATATCCTTTCGATTATCGAATGGGGCATATTTGCCGATGGTATTTTTTGGCATTTGCCGTAAATTACGATCTTGGCGTGCCATGGTTACGAGCAACACCTAACTTCCAATATAAGGATGAAATCATAATTGCAAGGAGTTTCAGATATCGTGCGCCGGAAATTAGTTATCGATTTTTGAGTACCTACCCGAATCTTTCTTTCCTGGGCCTTACAGATGAATTTGAAGATATGAAAAGACAATTACCCAACCTTAAACATATTGTGGTTAAAGATGCATTACACCTAGCAGAAGCCATTGCAGGTTGTAAATTATTTATCGGCAACCAGTCATTCCCCTTTGCAGTGGCAGAAGCGCTGAAAGTAAAACGTGTACTAGAAGTTTCTTACGAATGCCCTAATGTGATAGTGGAAGGAATAAATGGTTATGATTTTTGTTTTCAAAAACAATTTGAAAAGATTATAGAAGGATTAAAATAAATTTTATCATGAGAAAACTCATCAGAAGTTTAATGAATAAAGTCGGTTACGATTTTGTAAAAATAAATGTTCATAGTGCAGATAAAGCAAAGAAAACAGTTCCCGTTCAAGTAGCTGGTTTTAATATATTAATGCCAGGTAACAATCCGCAAATCAGCTTGTATAAATACTACCCTACTTCAAATAGCCAGTTGGCAAGATTAGCTAGACTGGTTCAAAACAAATACCCAGACAGCACCATGGCAGATATTGGTGCAAATGTAGGTGACACCATTGCAGTAATACGCTCCCAGTCTGATATCCCTGTAATTGCTATAGAAGGTGATGCTTTCTCATATTCATTTTTACAAAAAAATGTCGGGCAATTTAAAGACGTTGTAATTCTACAACAATTTTTGGGCGAAGAAAAAAAGGAACTAACTGTAAATATTGAAAAAGATGGATGGAACAATACACTTATCCCCAATGAAAGTGGTACAAGAAAACTCAAAATAATAACTTTTGATAATCTTATCGCAGAAAAAAATCTTTCAAACAGAAATTTGAAATTGATAAAGGTAGACACCGAAGGATTTGATACTATTATATTGCGTGGATGCAAAGAGACCATATCAAAGCACAACCCTGTTATTTATTTTGAATATAATGGAGAGAACATGAAAGCAATTGGAGAAGATGGCATTAGTACTTTACTGTCATTTAAAAGCAAGGGATATGAATTCATCCATATTTATGATTGCATCAATAACCTTATCCTGGTTACTAAACTTGATGATACAGAAACCATTAGACAATTACATGAATATACCCGAAAAGATAAAAGTATGATACCTTATTTTGACATTTGCTTATTTCACAAGGATGACGTTAATCTTTCAGACGCATTTTATCAGTCAGAAAAATAAATGAGAAGTGGTAAAAAAGATCATACAATCAATTATTGGTCGGCCTGTTTATTATAAATTAGAGCATATAAAGAAAAAATATTTCCCGACTATTTATGATAAACTTGTTGAAAAAGAATTTAAAAGGCAAATTGAATTTTACAGGCCATTCATTAAACCGGGTAACCTTTGCTTTGATATTGGTGGAAACATGGGTTTTAAGACAAGAGTATTTTTGCAGTTAAAGGCTAAAGTATTGGTGCTGGAACCACAGAAAAAATGTGTTGAAATCATTAAGGCAAAATACGGCAGCAAAGTAACCGTTTTACAAAAGGGTGCTGGAGCAATAAATGAAATAAAAGAATTTTTTATTTCTTATAATTCAGAGCTTTCCAGTTTTAACGAAGACTGGATAGAACAATTCAAGGAAACAAGATTCGTTGGTGCAAAGGTAAAGGCCGTTGAAAAAATTGAAATTGTAACAATAGATAGCTTAATTGAACAATTTGGTGAGCCTCATTTCATTAAAATAGATGTTGAAGGGTATGAACTTGAGGTTTTAAAAGGCCTAAGCCGGCCATTCAAATATTTGTCATTTGAATATGTTGTTCCTGAACGAACAAACCAGTTATTGGATGCACTATATTATCTGCAAAAAAACGTTCCTTCAATAGTTTGCAATTATGACTCAAACCGAGCTAATAAATTAGCTTTAGAAGAATGGTTACCCATAGGTAATATGATTGAGTATGTGCAGCAGGATAATTTCATTGCAACATTGGCTGGGGATATTTATATTAGAGCAAATAGTTAACGAGTCATTTTGTATCAATACCGTATAGCCTTATAAATTTCTTCAATAATTTCCACAGTCTTCACCGCATCAGTTGAATTAGTTGTAATATCAGTTTTATTATTCAACACTTCCACCACATTATCAATCACAAAATGATGGTTGGCTGCCGAACCTTTGTAAGCGCCATAATCATTGCCGGGGTTGGTGGGCTTTAATTGTGGCATTTCAAAATTTTTTACATGGCAATATTCCACTTTATCCATATACTGGCCGCCTACTTTAATGCTGCCGTTTTCGGCAATAATGGTCATACTGCTTTCCAGGTTTTTATCCCATACCGAGGTAGAAAAACTGAGGTTGCCCATACCGCCGTTTTTAAAATCAAAAATGGCATAACCGCTATCTTCAAACTGGGTTAAATCCCGGTGGTTGAAAGAAGCCATACGGGCTTTTATATTTTCTATATCGCCAAAAACCCAGTACATTAAATCTATAAAATGGCTGAATTGGGTAAATAAGGTACCTCCGTCCAACTCTTTGCTGCCATGCCAGCTGTCTTTTATATAATAGCGTTCGTCCCGGTTCCAAAAACAATTGATTTGCACCAGGAAGATTTTTCCCAATTTTCCGGAGCTTACCATTTCTTTTAACCATACCGAAGGTGGTGAATACCTGTTTTGCATTACGGCAAATACATGCTTATGTACCTGCAAGGCTTTAAACACCACTTCCTCTGCATCACTTTTTTTTAGCGATAAAGGTTTTTCCACCACCACATGTTTGTTATGCGAAAGGCATTGCAATGCCTGCGATGCATGAAGTGCATTAGGTGTGGCAATAGTAATCACATCTATCTCCAAACCGGAATTTAATAGTTCTGAAAGCGATGAAAAGTAAGCGGCTTTATAATTATTTAACCCCAAAATACCCGGGGCCTTTATATCACAAATGGCCACAAGTTCGGCTTCGCTGTTTTTCATAATTAAATCTGCATGGCGTTTGCCGATATGGCCCAAACCCACTACCGCAAATTTTACTTTAGTATTCATTGAAGCGTTTAGTTTTAATGAGTTTTTTAATTAAAAATTGAACCAAAATTTAATGTTGGAAATTGCCCAACTTTTGCCATAATTTCGCAAAAATAGTTTAATAATTGTTGGTTTCCATATAAAGCAAATTAATGTCTCAAATTAGAAAAAGAACCTTAAAGGCTACCTGGTGGATTTATACCGGCTTTTTAATTGGGGCAATTAATGTTTATTTTTTCACCAATTTAAACTGGTTTTCGGCTGCGCAATACGGCCTTACCACTTCTTTAAGGGAATTGAGCATGCTGGTTTGCGGCATGTCGGCCTTAGGTGTTACTTCATTTTTATATAAATTTTTCCCTTACTACGAAGACAACCTTGAGCCGCAAAAAAACGATATGCTTGGGTTGGCGCTAAAGGTGGCCCTATTTGGTTTTATTACCATGTCGGCCCTTTTATTTTTTTTTAAGCCATTGGTGATACGCAAATTCAGTGAAAACTCTCCCTTGCTGGTTGAATATTTTTACTACATTATTCCCATGGGGTTTTGCATTTTGCTTTTCCAGGTGCTTGAAGCCTACTCCTATAGTTTTGGAAAAGGCGTGCTCACCAGTTTTTTAAAAGAAACGCTGGTAAGGTTTTATACATTTGTGATTATTGTGTTAAAGCTTTTTGGGTTTATCGGCTTTAGCAGTTTTATGAAGTTGTTTACCTTGCAATACCTGGTAATTTTTATTGTGCTTGCATTTGTTTTATACCGGGAAAAAAAACTTTGGATAAGTTTTTCCAGTAGCAGGGTTACCAAAAAATTCAGAAAAAAAATAATTGCCATAATGGCATTTACCAGCCTGGTGGTTTTTGTAAGTGTGTTGCGCTCCAGTATTGACAGCCTTGTGCTGGCGTCAAAAATAAATCTTGAAAATGCCGCTTTTTTTGCATTTGCCACTTACCTGGCTTCTTTAATGCAGGCACCATTCAGGAGTATTGTGGCCATAACCATTCCCATTTTATCCCGGGCATGGAAGGATAAGGACACTAAAGAAATTGGCCGTATTTACCAGCGTTCTTCCATCAACCTGCTTAGTTTTTCCCTTTTTGTTTTTATGTTGATATGGCTCAACTTTTCAAACGCCATTAGCTTTTTTAACATCAACCCTGAATATTTAAATGGCAAATGGGTATTTTTTATTATGGGCCTGGTAACAATTATAGAGATGGGTACGGGAGTAAACAGCCAAATAATTGGCACTTCAACTTACTGGCGCTTTGAATTATGGACCAGCCTATTGCTCACTGCAATGATAATTCCGCTGAGTTATACGCTTACGGTAAAATTTGGCATTTTAGGCCCGGCGCTTAGCAACCTTATTTCTTTTATTATCTACAACCTGGTTCGTATATTGTTTCTTTGGAAAAAATTTGGCTTACAACCCTTTACCGCCAAAACTATTGAAGTGTTGATTATTGCTACAATTGCTTATTTAGCTTCGCATCTTCTATTTGGAAATTCTACCGGGTTGATTACCATGTTGGGTAGCTCAGCGGTATTTGCGGTAGTATTTTTAAGTGCCGTATATTATAGAAATATAAGCCCCGATTTAAACCCGGTATTACAAACTTTACGCAGTAAATTCTCCAATAAATAAGTTAATTCCTTTACCTTTAAAATATAAACCGGCAGCACCGGGATTATACAATTGCATATTATGAGAAAAGTTACCCTATTTATCTTATTCTGCACATTTATTAGCAATGTATTTTCGCAGGTAAACCTTAATAATGGCTTGGTAGCATATTATCCATTTAATGGTAATGCCAATGACCAAAGCGGTAATAATATTAATGGAGTTATTAATAGTGCAACTACAACTACGGATAAATATGGCCAGTTAAACTCAGCCCTATTTTTTAAGAAGCAAAATGAAGCTAATTCGAATGGTAGTACACTATTTAATGCTTCAATGAACAAAAATAATTTTGATACATTTAATCAATACCATACTCAAATAAGTTGTAATAACTGGCTAGAAACGCCTTCATATTCTTCAAATATTACAGTGGGTGATATTGACATTACAGGGAACCAGCTTACCGTAGAAGCAATGGTTAATGTAAATAGTGCATGGGGCAATGCAGGTTTTGGGAAATTAGTATCAAAACATACTGGCCCATCGGATGTTAATTATTCATTAATGCCATTTACGGCTGAAATTACTACAACAAATGGTTATGTAAATACGCCACCTACATGTTTGCCACTGAAAGACAAAACATATCATGTTGCAATGGTTTATGATGGAACAACGCTAAAGTTTTATAGAAACGGTTTTTTACTAAGTAGTATTGCATGGACGGGAAATCTAATAACGAATGATTTTCTCACTACAATTGGTGAAGGAGCTACTTCACCTAGTTCAGCATATCAACATTATGGATATCTCAATGAAGTACGTATTTGGAATGTGGCCCGCACCCAGGCACAAATTCAACAATTTATGTCCACATCATTACCTTCACCTACAACACAAGTTGGATTAAAAGCTTATTATACCTTTGACAACCTTTTAAATAAACAAGGCAATGCACTGTATAATGGAACTTTGAATGGAAGTGCAAGTATTAACATAACAAATCCACAATGCAATTTTGTTCCAGATTCTTGCGAAAACACCGTATTAACCTGCAACAACTGGCTCCATACACCTTCCGACCCATCTTATGTAAATATTGGAGATTTGGATGTAAGTGGAAATCAAATAACCGTTGAAGGTATTGTAAATTTCTCTCTTAATAACAATGGCTGGGGCAATATTGTTGCCAAACACGCCAACCCAAGTGATGCTAATTACATATTAAGGCCTTATAGTGCACAACTCACTACCAGCGATGGTTTTTTTAGTGTGTTATCGCCTTGCAATAATATACCCAACAAAGTTTATCATTTTGCCTTTGTATATGATGGATCCTGGTTGAAGTTTTACCGAAATGGTTATTTACTCAATAAAATACCGGCAACCGGTAACCTGGTGCAAAATAACTGGCCTACGTTCATTGGAGCCTATCCGCCACAAAATGTAAATGAAAATTTTACAGGTTATATGAATGAAATCCGCATTTGGAATGTGGCCCGCACCCAGGCAGAAATTAGGCAGTACATGAATAGCTCTTTGCCATCGCCCACTACCCAGCCCGGGCTACTGGCTTATTATACTTTTGAAAATCTTTTAAATAAACAAGGCAATGCAACTTTTAACGGTGTTTTGGTGGGCGCTGCTTCCATAAATGCCACCGTACCGCAATGTAATTTTATTTCCGACTCCTGCATTACTCTATTACCGCCATGTTCCAATCACCAGGATTTTAGTTTTCAACAATACACCTGCAACCCTTATGCGGTTTCTTTTAGCAGCAACACAACCGGCAGCACCGGCATTGAATGGAGTTTTGGGGATGGTGGTACACATTCGGGTTCATTAAATCCTAATCATACCTATAATTTACCCGGTACTTACCAGGTTCAGTTAATTCAAAATATGGGTACCTGCAGCGATACTATAACAAAATCAATAAATATTTCAACAGTACCTGCCCCGGCGCTCATCAGCACAATTAATACCACCATATGCCCAAATGCATCGTTACAATTACAGTCGCAAAATGCGGTGGAATATTGCTGGTCTCCTGCAAACGGCCTTAGCAGTACCAGTGTTCAAAACCCAGTGGCAACGCCTGCCCAAAGCACCACTTATTATCTCAATGCCCTGGTTACCGGAAATAATTTAATTACAAACGGAAACTTTTCAATGGGCAATAGCGGGTTTACTTCACAATATAGCTATGTAAGTAACAATACCACCGAAGGAGAATATTTTGTTGGCAACAACCCACAGGCATGGAATGGCGCTTTAAGTAATTGTACTGACCATACTGGTAGCAATGGCAATATGCTGCTGGTAAACGGGTCACCAACACCCAACCTTGAAGTATGGAAACAAAGTATTGCCGTTACACCCAATACCAACTATATTTTTACCACATGGATACAGGCTTTAAACCCTGCCAATCCGGCCCAACTGGGTTTTGCCATTAATGGAAACGAAGTAGGAAATTTAATAACGGCCAGCTTGCCCACCTGTACCTGGTCGCAGTTTTATACCACCTGGAATTCGGGCAGCAATACCACTGCAATTATTTCCATCATCAATAAAAACACACTGGTGCAGGGAAATGATTTTGCACTGGATGATATTGGGTTTGCAACTTCTGCAATTAAACAGGATAGCGTAATTGTAACCGTAAACAACCCGGATATTACAGCCTCTAATGATACGGCTATTTGTAAAAACCAAGCGGTACCATTAAATGCAACCGGGGCACAAACATACTCATGGTCGCCTTCAACCGGTTTAAGCAATCCCAGTATTGCCAATCCTATTGCCAATCCTGCTACTTCACAACAGTATATTGTAACCGGCATCAATACTTATGGTTGTGTGGCAAAAGATACCGTAATGGTTACGGTTCATAATTTACCCAATGTTACCACACTTGCAGATACGGCCGTATGTTTAAAGAATACCATAACCCTTACAACAACCGGTGCAGCAACTTATTCCTGGTCTCCAACGGCCGGATTGAGTAACCCTAATATTTCAAACCCTGTTTTTACCGCAACGGCTACTGGCAATTATATTTTTTACGTTACAGGTACCGATGTAAATGGTTGCAGCAAAAAAGATACCATCCATATTGTTGCCAAACCTTTACCTACTGTGCTATCAATTGCAGATACATCCATTTGCCAAAACGATACTTTGGTTTTGACAACAAACGGCGCTGCAACCTACTCCTGGAGCCCAGCAACGGCAGTAAACAATCCTAATATAAATAACCCTCTTTTTACAGGCACATCATCGCAGCAGGTTTATGTTACCGGAATGGCAGCAAACGGTTGTAGCGCAAAAGATACTATAAACATTATTGTAAAGCCATTGCCCTTAGTGCAAACCTTGCCCGATACCGGTATTTGCCATACCCAAACTATTGTATTAAATACCAGTGGTGCTGCTACCTTCTCCTGGAGTCCGGCTACAGGATTAAGCAATCCCAATATTGCCAATCCAACATTTAACGGCACTGTCGGCAACTATGTTTATTATGTGGAAGGAACCGGTACAAATGGTTGCTCGGCCCGGGATACCATTAACATCACCGTGAGCTCATCAATTTCTGTAAACAGCATTGCAGACTCATCTATTTGCCCGGGAACGCAAATTGTATTGAATAGCAGTGGTGCCGCAACATACTCCTGGAGCCCGGCTACAGGATTGAACAACCCCAATATTTCAAACCCAACATTCACAGGCAATACAGCGGGAACTTATGTATATTATGTTACCGGAACAAGTATAGGAAACTGTATCGGAAAAGACACCATTAACATTACGGTGAAAGTTGCGCCTGTAGTTAAAGCCAATGCCGATACCGTTATTTGCCAAAACCAATTTCTAAATTTGTCTGCATCCGGTGCTATTTCATACTCCTGGAGCCCGGCCACTGGATTGAGTAACCCCAATATACCGAACCCTGTATTTAATTCAACCGTTGGAAACCATATTCTTTATGTAACAGGAACCGGCGCCAATGGCTGCACCCATAAAGACACGGTAAACATATTTGTAAAAGCTCCTCTTGTTTTCAACCAGCCTCCTCAAAAGGAATTATGCTTCAATGAATCTGTAATGCTGGATGGCGCCAATGGCACTTCCGGCGTAAGCTATACCTGGGCTGCTTCACCATACTTATCAAACCCGAATATTATTAATCCAATTGCAACAGCACCTGCATCACAATTTTTTCAACTTACCATTACGGATTTAAGTTGCAACAAAGACAGTATTTTTAATGTTCAGGTAATCGTAAATCCATTGCCCCTTGTAAAAGCCAGTAAGTCAAATGATATTTCCTGCGCCAGTTTAACGGCTAATTTGATGGCCACAGGCGCTGTACAATACCTATGGCAACCCGCCGCAACATTAAGCAACAGCCAGGCAGCAATCACCCAGGCAAGTCCAAAAAATAATACCTGGTATGTTTTAACGGGTACCGATGAAAAAGGCTGCATCAATAAAGACAGTATTTTGGTTGCCGTAGTAGCCATTAACATTAATGATTATAAACTACCCAACGCTTTTACCCCCAATGATGATGGCCGAAATGAATGTTTTGGAATAAAAAGCTGGGGATTTACATCCATAACAGAATTTAAGTTTATTGTATTCAACCGCTTTGGAAATAAAGTATTTGAAACCAATGACCCTGCAATATGCTGGAATGGAAAAATTAATGGGCAACCTGCCGATGCCGGCACTTATGTTTACCAGGTAACCTGGAAAACGGGTTGCGGCTATTTTTCCAGGAAGGGAAATGTTATCCTGCTAAGATAAATTCTTAAATCATCTCCAAAAATAATTTAAGGCCCTGCATTTTGGCTTCATCCATCCGGTAATCTATATTTTGGGTAAAATAAGTATGCAGGTTATAAGCGTCAAACGGATTTGCTGCAACTATTTCCGGGATGTGCTTTAACCCTAACCCCGTAGTTTCATTAAAGGCATGGATAAATTCGGGGGGTAATTGTTTATTAGCAGCCCACACGGCAAATACAAAGGGCAGGCCGGTCATTTGCTGCCAGGCCTCTGCAAGATCATAAACATAATTTACAGCCGATAAACGGTACAACGCCCGGTCTCCAATAATCAATGCTGCCGTAGTGCCGCCAAATTGTTGTTCATAGCCTTCATGAGCGGCAAGTAATTTTGGGGAGGTTTTCCAATATTGCTTTAATAAAATTTTGGCCAGCGCCACCGAAGTGCGGCTTTGATAGTCCAAATATAGTTCCTTTACTTCGGCAAGAGGTACCTCGCTAAAAATACAAACACTACCCACCGGCTTACTGGCTCCAATGCAATACTCCGAGATGATATGCCTTTCTTTAAGCGCCGGAAGCGCTGCCACGGGAATGAGCCCTACATCAATTTCATCCTTCAATAATTGATTGGCTAATGCAGAAGGATAATTGGTGCTGAGCGTGGTTTCCCGGCTTAAAAGCCCTTTTTCAAACCCGTATAAAAGGGGTTTTGTATTGAGGTAGCTTACTGCGCCTATCCTTATTTTTCTGTCCAAATGCTTTCATTTAAATTTGTGCAAATTTACTTCATATAACCATATGCCCTTATCGCCATTAACTGCAATTTCGCCCATTGACGGCCGGTATCATAAAAATACCGCTCCGTTACAGGAATATTTTTCGGAATACGCTTTAATTAAGTACAGGATAAAAGTAGAAGTGGAATATTTTTTATTCCTGGCCGAAAAAAAAATCTTTAAGCTCAATGGCTCATCCAAAACGGCATTAAAAAAACTGGCCGATGCGTTTAGTGAAGAAGATGCCTTAAAAATAAAACAAACCGAAGCCGTTACCAACCATGATGTAAAGGCTGTAGAATATTTTCTTAAAGATAAACTGGAGCAGTTGGGAGAAGGTAAATTAAAAGAATGGGTGCATTTTGGACTTACCTCCCAGGATATTAATAATACGGCTTTCCCTATGCTGTGGAAAGATGCCATGGAGCAGCAGTACCTTCCCGATGTGTTGAACCTGCAGCAACAGATTATGAAGCTTGCCCATGTTTGGAAAAATGTTCCCCTGCTTGCCCGTACGCATGGCCAACCGGCTTCTCCCACTCTTTTGGGTAAAGAATTAATGGTTTTTGCAGAGCGCATCGAAAACCAGGTTCAGCTTTTCAGTTATATCCCTTTTATGGGAAAATTTGGTGGCGCCACAGGAAATTTCAATGCCCATCATATTGCTTTTCCAAAGTACAACTGGAAAAAATTTGCCAATGATTTCCTGGAAGATAAACTGGGCTTGCAGCGGCAACAATATACTACGCAAATTGAACATTACGATACATTGGCTGCCCATTTTGATGCCATTAAACGCATCAATACCATTTTTATAGATTTTTGCCGTGATGTTTGGCAATACATCAGCATGGATTATTTTAAACAGAAAACCAAAAAAGGCGAGGTAGGCAGCAGCGCCATGCCCCATAAAGTAAACCCCATTGATTTTGAAAATGCCGAAGGCAACCTTGGCCTTGCAAATGCCCTACTGGAGCATCTTTCGGCCAAACTTCCCATCTCCCGGTTACAGCGGGATTTAACCGATAGTACGGTTTTAAGAAATGTTGGCGTACCGGTTGCGCATTCAAGTATAGCCCTTAAATCCATTGAAAAAGGATTGAACAAACTCATCTTAAATGCATCAAAATTAAATGCCGACCTTGAAGCAAACTGGGCTGTGGTGGCCGAAGCCATTCAAACCATATTACGCAGGGAAAACTATCCGCAACCGTATGAAGCGCTTAAAGAATTAACCAGGGGAAAACAGGCCATTGATAAAAAAACCATGCATCAATTCATTGCAAAACTTAAGGTAAGCGCAGCACTAAAAAAAGAATTAAAATCCATTACACCCCAAAACTATACGGGGATATCCTAAAATTAATTACATAATTTAATATAGTCTGCCGACTTGCTGCTCATTTGTATCTTATTTACTTTGCCGGCCGTATTATAATATAAAATCAGTGTACCATACCGGGTAATAAAGGCATCCCAGGTATCATCCTTTATGGAAGGGTTACCCAAAAATTTAAAAAGGCTTCCTCGTTGGGCCCCCATCACCGCAGGTTCCATTTTACCTTTATATACATCTGTAATTTCAATATAATTCCTGTCGGTAAAAAATGACAGGCCTTTGTCTTTAATAAAAACGCCTGCACAGGCCGTGGTGTCGGTTTTTTCTACTTCGCTGGTATAGCAGGGAAATACTTTTTTAATTTCACCGGCTGTAAATTTTGGAGAAACCCGGTTAATATGCCCGTCTAAAATATCTACCAGCATCTCTGGGCAGCGGGCCGTAGCTTTCAGTTGGGCCATAGACGGCAATGTGATCATCATCAAAAGTAAACTAAGGAATATTTTCATAATAGCTGAATTTATACACCAGCAGGAAACGCCCTGCAAACCTTAAGCAGCAAATTTAAGACCAGTATAAAATTCCGGGCTAAAGAATTAATTCACAATTGGTTTTATTTGTGAATTTCGCTGCTGAAATGAAACTCAATAGCGGGGTTATTGCTCCTTTCGGTATTTAAAAACCATTCGCTTTGGGCAAGGTAAACCGGGTGGCCATCTTTATCTTCGGCAATATTGGCTTGTTTATATTTGGTAAACTCATTGAGCTTTTCCGGTTCGTTAGAGGTAATCCAGCAGGCTTTATAAAAAGGAAGATTGTTCATTTGCACCGAAGCGCCGTACTCCTGGAGGAGCCGGTACTGTATTACTTCAAACTGCAGTTCACCCACACAGCCGATAATTTTTTTATTTCCCGAAAACTGGGTGAAAAGCTGTGCCACACCTTCATCGGTAAGTTGCAGCAACCCTTTTTCCAGTTGCTTGGTTTTAAGCGGGTCTTTATTAATCACTTCTTTAAATATTTCCGGGGAAAAACTGGGAATGCCGGTGTAATAAAAATCTTCGCCCTCGGTAAGGGTATCGCCTATTTTAAAGTTCCCGGTATCAAACAAACCCACCACATCACCGGGATAAGCATCTTCAATCACTTCTTTTTGCCGGGCCATAAAAGTATAAGGATTGCTAAACCTGAAATCTTTATCCATACGTACATGGTGGTAATACGTATTCCGTTCAAACTTTCCGCTGCAAACCCGTAAAAAGGCTATCCTGTCCCGGTGCCTTGGGTCGAGGTTGGCATGTATTTTAAATACAAAGCCACTGAATTTATCTTCAAAAGGGGCAACTTCCCTTTTATTGGTTTGCCTGGGCCTTGGCGTGGGGGCAATGCGTATAAAAGTTTCGAGCATTTCCTTAACCCCAAAATTATTAACGGCGCTGCCGAAGAATACCGGTGCAATATTCCCGGAAAGATATTCGGATGTATTTAAATCTCCATAAACGCCGCTTACCAGTTCCACATCTTCCCGTAATGCAGCGGCATCTTTTTCCCCGATTTTTGTATCCAATATTTTATCCGAAAGGTCTTCTATTTTTATTTGGTCATCTGCCGATGCTTTTGTGCCGGCGGTAAACAGCACCAGGTTTTTTTCATGCATATTATAAACCCCCTTAAAATCTTTTCCACTGTTAATGGGCCAGGTCATGGGGTGCAATTGTATTTTCAGTTCCTTCTCAATTTCTTCCAAAAGGTCAAACCGGTTTTTACCATCCCGGTCCATTTTATTTATGAAAACAATCACGGGTGTTTTACGCATGCTGATCACTTCCATAAGCCGCCGGGTTTGTTCTTCCACGCCATTAACACTATCCACCACCAGCACTACGCTATCTACGGCCGTAAGGGTACGAAAAGTGTCTTCGGCAAAATCTTTGTGGCCGGGGGTATCCAGCAGGTTTACCAAAAAATTTTTATACTCAAACGACATTACGCTGGTAGCCACAGAAATACCCCGCTGCCGTTCAATTTCCATAAAATCGCTGGTGGCGTGCTTTTTTATTTTATTGCTTTTTACTGCTCCGGCAGTTTGTATGGCGCCGCCAAACAAAAGCAATTTTTCTGTAAGGGTGGTTTTACCGGCATCGGGGTGGCTGATAATTGCAAAGGTTTTTCGCCTGTTAATTTCACTATCGTATTTCATAAACAGGCGCAAAGATAAGTAAATGGCTTTTCGTGTAAAAAACCGAAGGGATTACTGTTCGCTAAGCCACTTATTTCGGCCATAGCCGGGTATTACATGCTTTTCGCTATGATAGCTGGAACGTACTAAAGGGCCGCTTTCCACAAAGTCTAAACCCAGCTCATAACCAATATTGCGGTATTCATTGAACTCGTCGGGATGTACAAAACGTTGTACCGCTAAGTGTTTTTTTGTGGGCTGGAGGTACTGGCCGAGGGTAACCACATCTACACCGCTATTCAATAAATCCTTTAATGTTTGAACCACTTCATCTTTTGATTCTCCAAGACCCAACATGATGCCGCTCTTGGTACGCATCCCATAGGATTTAAGCGTTTCCAGCACTTCCAGGCTTCGCCGGTATTTTGCCTGTATCCTCACCTGGCGGGTTAGGCGTTCGGTAGTTTCAATATTATGGCTCACCACTTCCGGCGCTGCATCAGCTACCCGTTTAATATCTTCTCTATTGCCCTTAAAATCGGGTATCAATGTTTCTAAAGTAGTTTCGGGGTTTAGCGTTTTTACGGCATGGATGGTGTTATGCCAAATAGCGCTGCCGCCGTCTTTTAAATCATCCCGGTCAACAGAAGTAATTACGGCATGCTTCACTTTCATTAAATGAATGGCTTCTGCCACACGCTGAGGCTCATCCCAATCTGCGGCTAAGGGCCTCCCGGTAGCCACTGCACAAAAGCCACAACTCCGGGTGCAAATATTACCCAATATCATAAACGTAGCAGTGCCTGCACCCCAGCATTCTCCCATATTGGGACAATTACCACTTTCGCAAATGGTATGCAGTTTATGGGTATCCACTAAACCTCTTACATGTTTATACTCTTCGCCAATGGGCAGGCGAACCCTCAACCAGGATGGTTTTTTAATTTTTTCTTCTTTCGGTGTTTCTTCTATTGCTCCGGTATTACAACTCATAATTCTATTTGGTTATCTCCTTAGGGTATGTTTAAGATTATACTTTATTTATTTTCTTTTTCCTAAAACAATGGCCACAAAAGCCGTTAAGAAAAATTGCTTTTGTTTGTTATAAATCATTTGAGGAATTTTTTGTGCATAAAACTCGCCCACCAGTCCAATTTCAAGGGCATTCACCATTTCATTATATTGTCCATAGTCAAACCGAACAGCAGCTTTGGCATAAATACCCGGTTTAAATTTTAATCCACTCCAACCCCGCCCCAGTGATGGCCCGGAAACAATGGCGCCATGTAAATACGCATCGGCATAAGCCAGGCTATCGCTCTCATAGGTGATATATTTTAAATTACCGGTTGAATCCTGTATTTGTACTTCATAAGGTCGAAGCAGGCCTAAGGCAAGTCCACCGCCTATATTACCGGTAACCGACACCCCATTTTTATTCCCTTTATTACCCAGCAAAATTTGTTGCTGCACCCCCAACTTCACCGGGTAAAAGAAATTCATTTTTCCAAATACAAAAGGATAAGAATTATTTAATGCAAGGGATTGAATTTTTTCTTCTTTGGGATGCTTACGTTCGGTAATTTCAAACTGATAAAGCATCCCTTTTTTAAGTGTTTTTGCCCTTCCCATTTCCAGGAAGCCGCCATAACCATCCGTTGTTAGCTTAGCGCCAAACACAAAATGTTTCTTAAAAGTTATCACACCTTCTTCTTCCTGCCGGATGATTTCATTAATGCGTTTTTGCTTTTCTTCTTTACGCTTCTCTCTTTTGGTTTTTGGCGACCCGGCATTTTTATCCTGTGCATAACCGGCAACAAGCAGGTTAAAACTCAAAAGCAATAAAAATAATTTCTTCATGAATGGGATTTACTTAAGTAAATTTACACAAAAATAACGCCCTTTTGGTAAGTAAAAGAATTATAACGAACCATTATGGCCTTATGGGCTTTTTTAACGTTTAAACCTTATAGCTATGACAGCAAATATTGAATATACCGGTAATTTAAGGTGCCAATGCACCCATATACAAAGTGGTTCGGTAATAGAAACCGATGCGCCTACTGATAACCGGGGAAAGGGCGAACGCTTTAGCCCTACAGATACCGTTTGCGTTGCCCTTGCCACCTGCATGATTACCACAATGGGCATCCGTGCGCAGGATATGGGTGTAGAACTAAAAGGCACCCGGCTGGAAGTTACCAAGCATATGCTGCCTAACCCCAGAAGGATCGGAAAAATTGAAGTGTATCTTTTCTTACCTCCACATATTGATGTTCAGCAACAAAAAGTGTTGCAGCAAATTGGTGATAATTGCCCGGTGATGAAAAGCCTTCACCCGGATATTGAATTGGCTATAAGGTATCAATGGGGTTAGTCTTTTTCCGGCTTTAATATTTTATTACCTACGGTGCAGCAAAGGCATTTTTTTTCATTGCAATAATTTTTTTTCCAGTAAATCAGCGCTTGCGAATCATAAGCATTTAAGCAGGGTACGCCCAATTGCCTGAACCGGGCGGTAATAGTATTTTTCTCTGCGGAAATTTTTTCGGCAAAAGAAACCGCCCTGGATTTATATTCTTCTGAGCTGTTTACCAATCCATAGGCATATAATACAGGGATTACGGTATTTAAGATCACATTTTCCGTGAGTTGTTTTCCGGAGGTTTTGGGTTTAGTGCCCGATTCTTTATCTAACACATAATGATAATTCCAGTAATCATTGGCGGTACATTGTAAAAGGTTTACGAGTTCCTGTATTGAAGCGGCTTCTTTTACTTTTGAAAACAGGTGTACGCTTTTATGAATAAGCCCGGCAAGTTGTGCCAGCCTTACGGTAGGAAAGTTTGCCGGCCGCATTCGCAAGAAATGTAAAGGCAATGGTATCGGCTGCAATTGATACTTTTTTTGAAGAAAAACATATTCCTTTTTAAGCATTTGCGGATACGATTCCTTAAAAGGTTTATGAAGTAAACCTGCCTGGCCTAAAAGCAAGGCTTCAATTTGTATTTGTTGAAATTTATGCTTTGCCAAAATGCTTAAGGGCAACGATTTTGCCACCGCCTCAAAGGCATCGGCATTTTGCGGTAAGCCAAAATTACGGGCCAGTATCCACCAAAATGTTTCTTCCCAGTGGTGCTGGTTTTGCTGCAGCAAGGCCCGGATATAAGCGGCTTTTTGCATGAGCCGTTCTGCTGCCGCCCGGTCTTTCCATGCACGAATGGTTAGGGAATGAAGTTGGCCAATATGGTTTTCACAGGGTATAAACGTATCCGCTTTCATCATACCGGCATACTTATCTAAAAACAGTGAAGAAACCCTGTGTTGCAATTCAAGTACGGGAAAAGCAAGGCCAATATTTTTATTGTGTTCCCAAACCACATGAAGAATAACGTTATTATAGTTTTTATCATTGCTGTGTTTATGATCCAGCCAGTCGGTAGATTTAAGGTGAAGCTCAATGCTTCCGGCAAGTACGGTATTCCCCACTTTTATTTTGGCATTTAAAAAATCGGGGCCCTGGTGCGTATTTAAATTACCCGGATGTATAATTTGCAAAGGTTCATTTTGGGTGGAGTGCAGGTTATGAAGATTAAAATACCTGTACTGCCAGATGAACTGGAGAAGATGCTCGGTCATACGGAAAAAAATTTAACGAAAGTTACGAATTTGGCGCCTACGGAAAAAATGCATTCAGCAGCGGAATAACCCTGCTCACCGGCAAGCCCATAACATTGTAAAAATCACCGGTAATTTTTTTAATCCCAATTACGCCGATCCATTCCTGTATGGCATAGGCTCCGGCTTTATCGTAGGGCTTATATTTTTCTACATAAAATTCAATTTGTGCAAGGGTAAGCGGATGGAATTCAACGAGGGTTTCATCTGTAAAGGACTGTTCTTTGTTGCCGTGCAGGATCACCACAGCAGTTATAACGGAGTGTGTATTACCCGATAGTTGCTTAAGGAAAGCAATGGCTTCATCTTTACTATTGGGCTTGCCCATGATTTGCCCGTTACAGATTACCAGGGTATCGGCGGCAAGGATAGGCAAAGCAGAACCTGTTTTATCTTTAACCGCCATTGCTTTATTGCGGGCAATATGCAGGGCAATTTGTTCAAAACTTTCTTCCGGGTTGTAGGATTCATCGGTATGGCTTAGCACCACATCAAACGGTTGCTCTGCCCATTCCAATAATTGTTTGCGGCGAGGCGATTGTGATGCAAGTATAATTTTTTTCATAGCGGATAGAGGTATAAAAGAAAAAATAACATGGATAAAATGCCGGCGAGCATCACCAGTTTAATGAATGTACTCAGCCGGTGGTATTCTACGGCAGTAACTGCTTTAAACAATCCCCTGAGTATAGAAATTAATGGAACCAGCAAAAAAACTGCAATAAAAAGTACCATCACCCACATGCCCGAATGCCAGGCATATAGTTGCAGGATGCCTAATGCCCCCATGCATACGATTAACCACACCCCCACATAAACCTTTGAAGCGGGTACGCCCCAAACAATGGGCATGGTATGACAAAGGTATTGCCGGTCCCCTTCCATATCCTCCAGGTCTTTTATGGCTTCCCGTATGAGTGAAGTAACAAAGGCAAAGCCGGTATAAACCGTGGTAAACTTAAAAAAGCGTTGAAAATTAATAAAGCTTTCGTCCTGGTACCATTGACTGAACCCTGCACCAACAAAAAAATACACTACCAATATCACCCATGCCGATAGGGCCGCAATAATAACATTGCCAATCAACAACTTTTTTTTAAACGTAGTGGAATAAAACCAAAGCAGCAAGGATGCGGCTAAATTTGCCCAACCCAAAATCCATTTGCCGGTTTTATAGCTGATATAAAAACTAATGCCGATGCCGGCAACCGATAATACCCAATGCCAAAGAATAACCCATCTACGGTGTATCATTTTTCCAACAATTACTTTTTGGGGTTTATTGATTTTATCAATCTGCTGATCAAAATAATCGTTGATGATATATCCTGCTGCAGCTATAAGAACCGATGCCAGCACCAACAGAAAAAACATCCATAAATCGGCTTTTAAGCTATAGGCCGGCGCCACGGCATTAAATAAACAACCGTAATACAGGCTTTGCGTAAGCGCAACAAAAAATAAATTTGGCCACCGGACCAGTTGAAAAAATGCAGCAAGAAGTTTCATGCATTACAAAAGTAATGAACGCAATCTAAAATAACGATTTAGCAATGAACAGGCTTTAAATAGCGGGAGTATGTTTCTCATGGGCCCAATGCCCATTTAGCTTAAGTACCTTTTCTATTACATCCCTTACGCAACCCTGGCCGCCATTAAAGGGAGATATATAGTGCGCCAGGCTTTTTATTTCGGCTGCAGCATCTGCCGGGCAACAGGCTAACCCGGCATGTTGCATCATTTCAATATCGGGCAAATCATCTCCCATAAAAAGTATTTGATCTTTATTGAGCCCATACTTGGATACGTATTGCTGCAAAACACTAAGTTTATCTTCCACTCCAATATGCACTTCGGCAATACCCAAAAGGTTTAAACGGTTTTTAACTGCTATGGATTTTCCACCGGAGATGACTACGATGCGGTATCCTTTTTTTACAGCCAGTTGCAAGGCATAGCCATCTTTAATATTCATCATCCTGGCCATTTGCCCATCTTCCAGTAATAGCAGGCTGCCGTTTGTTAAAACGCCATCTACGTCCAAAACAAAAAGTTGAATTTGCTTAAACCCTGCAAGTACATTCATACCAAAAATTATTTCTGTTGATCCCGCCATTCATACACCCAGGTGCTTTGGATCATTTCCAGGTGGCCTTCATTGCTTTCTTCGGGCTTGCCCTTAAAATGAGGAATTTCCAAAACCCATTTATGCAGATCGGTAAACCGAATGCGGTAAATTTTGCCTTCATTAAACTCATCGCCAAACCGTTCATAGAGCTTTTGTGCAATATCTTCATAATCGTTCCAGTAAATAGGCGGTTCAAATGTCATACAATTTTTTTGAAAATTTTACAATGGAATCATTCCGGGTTGCGTTTTTTTATTCACCCAAAAACTGAGTTTGGTCCGGCAGGGTAACGACTATTTCACCTTCTTCATTTTCCAGCAACACGCATTGGCAACCCAGGCGGGAATTTAACCTTGGATTTACGGCCCGGTCAATAAAATCTTCTTCACCGTCGCTAAGCTCTTCCACAAAATCTTCCCCTTTTTCCAGGTATAAATGACAGGTACTGCAGGCACAAACGCCACCACAGTTATGGTGCAATTCAATATCATTCTTCAATGCCACTTCAAGAATGGACTGGTTAGGTTCTATATTATTAAGGGTTATGGGTTCAAGCCCTTTTTGTTCAAATTTAAAAGTAATCTTATACATTATGCAAATTTCGGGCTGCAAACCTAATTGGAATTACTAATAAAGGAAAATAAAACTTTTAAATTTTAGAAAAAGCAATAAACATAGGTTAAATTTGGCAGCGTCACTTCATTTCATTAAACAATTTTTGTTATGAAAAAACAAATTGTTGAAACCTTATTTATTGCCTGCTTGCTATTGGGCATTACCTCCTGCGGGCAAAATGACAACAAAAATCAACCCACCGGCAAAGACAGCAGCCTGGGGATCATTAAACCAGCCATTACGGTGCAAAAGCAGGAAGACCCTACGCCTAAAGCGCCCATCATCAATATTAAAGATTCGCTTACGGCAAAAGCACTTTATATTATGGTAAAAGACAGTGCTGCCAATGATGAAATACTGGCGAAAAAATTCACTAAAATATTTGATAGCATTTTAACCAAAGTGATTAAAACCAATAAACTTACCCTTAAGGGCTCGCCGGCCTGCTGGTACCAAAAGCATAAAGCCCCGTATTTTTTTGAAGCCGGGTTGCCGGTAGATAAAAAGCCGGTTAAGCTACCCAAAAAAGTTTTTACTAAACAAACCGGCAGCGATAGCGCTTTAGTGGCGCATTTTTTTGGTCCTTATCATTTAACCGATCAGGGTTATGTGGCGCTTAAAGATATGCTTAAGGAAATAAAGCCCGGAAAAAAAGCCGGCAAAATTTTTGAGGTTTTTGTAGATGACCCTCTTGATGAAAACGGGAAAATGAAAAATCCGTACAAAGTGCAAACCAATATTATTTTACCCTACCATTAAGGGTTCATTATACTATCGGTTAAACGCAGGTAAGTGGTACGCAATTTAGGATAAGGGGTTAATAAGCGCAAGTGCTTATCCATGGTTTGGATATCTTTTCTTACCGCAGGCCCGGTTTGCATGGCAGAAGGCGGGTGATGCATCACTTTATTTGCCGTTTCCAATATTAATGGTTTGAGCAACTCAAAATCCATCTTTTCATTTTTGCAATATTCTTCGGCGAGGCAATACATAAAATTACTGAAGTTGCTGGCTATAACTGCAGCCAGGTGCATTTTACATCGTTCTTCATCGTTGGCTCTTTGAACCTGGCTGGAAAGGGTAAGGGCAAATTTTTCTATAAACAACGTCATCTCTTCCGAGGAGCCGTCCACCAAAAAAGGAATGGTTGGAATCGTTTCTATTTCTTTTCGGATGGTTTGCAGTGGGTATAATACGCCATAATTCTCCGAGTATTTTTTCAAGATATCTTTTGATACCGATCCGGCTGTATGCACAATGGGTTTACGGTTATCCATAATTCCGGAGAGAATATCCTCAATACCGTAATCCGAGATGGAGATGACCACCAAATCGCAATTCATATTTACAGGTTTGGTTAAATCAGCATACTCCGATTGTAACTCATCGGCGAGTGTTTTGGCGTGATCTAAATTTTTACTAACAACGGCTTGAATAACATGCCCGCTTTTTTTAAACAATCTTCCCAGAACTGTTGCAACGTTTCCGGAACCGATTAAAACAATTTTCATAAGTGATAACTTTGTGTAATGAAAATACAAAAAATTTTATATCCTTTTTTACGCTTGAAATTATTTTTTCTTTCTGTCACCTGGCCAAAAAAATGTGGAAATTACGCTGTTACGCTTTTTTCAACACCGCCTGTAAAATTTAAAGGGCGTTTTGCAAGAATTTTTGAGGCTTCCGAACCCCTGTCGTTTAAATTAAACAAAGTAAAGATAAACGGTTACAGGATCCCTTCTCACGGAAAAAACAAAGTGCTACTGCTGCATGGCTTTTGTTCCAGCATTCATAAATTTGAAATACTCGCTACGGCTTTTTCACAAAACAATTATGAAGTACTGGCTTTTGATGCTCCGGCTCATGGCATCAGTGAGGGTAAAACGGTAAATGCAATAGAGTATTGTAATATGATTCAAAAAATCAATGAAACCTACGGCCCTATTGATTGTTACGTTGCACATTCCTTTGGCGGGCTTGCCGTTTGCCTTGCTCTTGAAAAAATTCCTCATTCGGAAAATACGGTACTTGCACTTATTGCCCCTGCTGCAGAAACAACTACAGCCATAAAAAATGCCTTCGCCCTATTAAAAATACATTCCGGTAAAATTGCAAATCTTATGACCGAAAGCATAATAGAAAAAACCGACAAAACACCTGAGTGGTTTTCTATACGCAGGGCAATAAAAAATATCCATTCCCCTATCCTATGGGTTCAGGACAGTGAAGACTACATCACCCCAATGACTGATGTTGATAAAGTGATAAATGACCAGCCGGCAAATGTTCGCTTTTATATCACCCATGGGCTTGGCCACCAGAAAATTTACCGTAACCATAAAGTGGTTGAAGACATCGTATTATTTAGCAATTCCATTTTACAAGAAAAGAATACTTAGGAACGCTTAATTATGTTTCCCTTTGAGCATTGGCACAAATTTAAACTGTTCAAATTCTTCTTCTACCGTACCCTCATGGGTTTTTGTTATCCGCAACATGCGTTGACTGCCCCCTGATGTTTCAAGAGGCAGTACCATTTTGCCCCCTGTTTTTAACTGTTCAATTAACCGGGGCGGTATGAATGGCGCTGCAGCAGTGATGAGCACTTTATCAAAAGGAGCAAAGGTGGGCAGGCCTTCAAAGCCGTCGCCATAAAAAAATTTAATGGAAGGGTATTTTGCTTTTAAAACAAATTTACGGGTAAGATCAAAGAGTTTTTTTTGCCGCTCTATGGTATAAACTTTTGCACCCATTTCGGCCAAAACGGTTGCCTGGTAAATACTACCCGTGCCAATTTCCAAAATTTTATCCTGTGGCTCCACTTCAAGAAGAGAAGTTTGGTAGGCCACGGTATAAGGCTGCGATATGGTTTGGCCCATTGCAATGGGAAAAGCCCGGTCTTCATAAGCAATATTATCCAGCGCCGTATCTAAAAAGAAATGACGGGGTACTTCGTTCATTGCAGCCAGCACCCTTTCATTACTGATTCCTTTATCTCTTAGAGAATCTATCAATTTTTTTCTTAAGCCTTTATGCCTGTAGGTATCTTCAAATTTTCTCAGCATACTTTTGCTGGTTTTTTAAAATTGTTTTACAATCATCAACTGTTCCATTTATAAACAGCAAAAAATCATAAATTTTTTATGGGTTTAACGCTATAGCCCTCCTTACGCAACAATTGCAATACGCCCTGCGGGCCCGGCAAATGCCCGGCTCCTACGGCCACAAAAAGGCCTGCTTTGGGCATTAGGTTTTTCATTTGTGCTACCCAATTTTTATTTCGGTTGTATAATAAAATATCCATGCTTGCCCCGGTGGTTTCATTTTGCCTGTTCAGCAGGCTGTCCAATAAACCCAGTTGCTGGGTTTTATATAACTGTAACATGGTATTAAACTCCGCCTTGTACGTTGCCAGGCTATCGATGGTACGCAATAATCCTTTTGCCTGTATCTCGTAGGGTACGCTATCAAAAACCGCACATTGAAATTGGATGTTTTCAAATCCTTCCACATCTTTTTTTTGCTCTTTGGCAAATTTCATAAGGCCTTCTTCCACACCACTCATTGCTTTACATTTCATAAGGCCCGGGTAAAGTAAGGACTCCAGCATTAAAGGTTTAAATTTATTGAGCATTGCAAAAGGCATCTTAAGGCTGTCCTTAAAATAGGTTTCGATACGCTTATATTCTTCGGGGGTATAAAAATCTTTAAGCGTTTTATTCCCTTTCATATTCATACAAAATAATGCCCCCATGGTATTGCTCACCTCATCAAGGTCCATTTCCAGGTACAATTTTTGGCTGGCAGCAAATGCTTTTTTAAGGTTTTCACTCCATACCAAATCCTCTTTACACAACAGGTGAAATGTGCCGAAAATATAGCTGGGTTGCTTTAAGTTTTTTCCGGATATTTCCCACAAAAGCGTCTGCTGTGAAGGTTCAATGGGTAATTTTAACCATTGGTTGCCAGTTTTGCAGCCCACAAAACCCATTAAAACACAAAAAGCTAAGAAAAGGTTTATAATTTTGCTCATAGGGGTAAAATTAAGGAGTTTATGAACAGGTTTCTTTTTTACTCCCCGCCACAAAAAGCGCAATACTATAAAAACCAACGCTTGTTCCCGAATTGTTTTTCAACAATTTTCCATAATGGGATAAATTTATTAAACGATTTCACCGCATAAGTGTACTCAGCAATATGAAATATCAATTACTTTTTTTGATGCTTGGTTTTTTCACCGTGGCAGGTGCACAATCGGTTACAGAAACCCATACGGTTCAACAAGGCAAAATTCCTTTAACTGAAACGGGAGCAACTTTAGCTTTATTAAAAAAGAAAGGTTTGCAAAACCCTTCTAATGCAGATGCCTGGATTTTGCTTTACCAAAATACCGAACGGGATAAAAAATTAAATGCCGGGGCAAAAGAAAAGGAACTCAATTTTATAAGTGAAGCTTCCATAACCTTTATTAAAGAAAGCTGGCAATACCAACTTATCCAATTTTTTCATTCGGGCAAAAAAAATAAAGAACCGGTATTTAAAGCGTTGCAACTGGCAAAAGATAAAGCCGCAATCTATCCTTACCTTATTCAATACAGCATTATTGCCAATGATAAAACCCTGCTTGCCGAATATGCCCAAAAATTATATGCTGCATCCCCTCTTACACCCAATGTTTACGAATACCAGTATAATACATTAATGTCTGCCAATACCAATGCAGTAATTTATGCCCGTGGCATTGGCGACCTGGTAGGCCTTGCCATGGTACAGCAGGCTACCAATATTAGAAAAGATATTACCTTAAAATATTACGAAGAAGGAATGGATTTGGAACCCAATGCCTACCTCTGCCTTTCATTAGGCCGTGAAGTGATTGCAAAATATCCTAATGCTTATTATACGGGGCTATTGGTAAGCCTTAACCCTGCCGGGGACTTTACTGAATTGAGTAACCACATCAGCAACGATTTTAAAAAAGAACGGCTGGATTATGCAGTTGCTTTAACCGAACCCGAAAAGCACCTGTACAAAAATTACCTCCCGTCTTTTTTGTTGCTCTATAAAAGTTATGAAAACAAAAACGCTGCACAGGCAAAATGGCTTATGCAAAAAATGGAATTTATTGCCAAGCAGGCCGGTATTTCAGAAGAACTCTATAAACAACTGAATTAAGCGATATGGCAGATATCAAACCCGGCAGTGATGAAGAGTGGTTCACCCTAATGCAAAAAGGCCATACCGATGCTTTTGATGAAATTTACAACAGGTATGGCCAAAAACTATTTGGTTTTTTTTACAAAATGCTATGGAAAAACAAGGAACTGGCCGAAGATTTTACGCAGGATTTATTTGTAAAACTGATCCATAAAAAAGAATTGTTTAATACCAACAAGAGTTTTAGCACCTGGCTTTACAGCATCGCCAACAATATGTGTAAAAATGAATACCGTAAAAATAGTATCCGGGAAAAATTTCAAAATATGAAAGTGGTGCATAAGCATGAAACCAACCCCAATCCCGACCTGGCCGGCTTTAAAAAGGCCCTGAATGACTTTACCCAATCCTTAAGTGAAGAAAAGAAAGAGCTTTATGTGCTGCGCTTTATGGAAAACCTTACCGTACCGCAAATTGCCGAAATCCTGGATTTGCCGGAAGGAACCGTAAAATCAAGGATCTTTTACTTATTAAAAGAATTAAAAGATGAACTTAAAATTTATAAAGGACTATTAACCTATCCCTAAAAATTAACGATATGAGCTTAAATGCCGATGATATTATTCAACAAAAACAATGGGCCGAACTTACCCCGGAAGAAAAATCCGTAATTGCCGAAATTGCCGGAGATGAACAGGAGTTCAATCTCTTAAAGCAGATGATGAAAGTGGCCATGGAAGAAAATGAACAGGTCCCTCCAATAAACCCGGCGCTGCAACAAACCCTCAGAAAAGAAATCAAATCCGGCAAAAAATTCTACCGCATGGCCTGGTATGCTGCAGCCGCTGTTGCTACGGGTTTGCTGCTAATGTTTTTCATCAATCAAAATAAAGAAAAAAAACCTCCTATCGTAAAAAACAACCCTACTACGCCCTTGCATAATATTCAAACACCCGACAGTACTAAAGCGCCCATACCCACTCTACAGGCGCCGCCATCACCGGTAGAAACAACAATGCAAAAACAAACCCATTTAGCACAAATCCCATCGGATAGTTTACCACAGGAAACCGGGACAAATAAACACCCCACTACCCTTTATAGCAATGTCATTAACCCCACTGTGGATGCCGACACTTCTCTATTGGCTTTTGTTACCGAAATTTATTAACGCAATTTGAACGAAAGTTTAAATGGCGTGTACAGGTAAGAAATAAAACTTAATAACATGAAAAAATTATTCTTACTGCCTGTAACATTAGTATTTTCTTTCTTTAACCTGGCTTATGCACAAGGCGCCGGAAATGCCGTGGTAGAAGCTTCCGGAAACATCCTTTACAATAACCCCGGAGGTTATGTTCAAAAACCGGTAAACCTCAATCCCGACCAGGTGTACAGTTACAGCTACGGCACCCAACTGGAAGCCAGTGTGATGATTAATGTAAAAGCCTCGGGTTATGTGGCCATTTTTAGCCTTACACAAACCGGTAAAACCATTGAAGAGGTTGAAGCTGCCATGACAAACCGTACCGAATTTTTTAAAAAACTTATGTTGCATTCCAACACTGGCGCCATGCAGGTATTTATTGATCCCATTACCATGGTACCCACTTACGAGATGGAAGTAACCCAAAAAAAATACAGCAAAACCTTTAACGAAGTACCAACAGGTTTTGAAATGAAAAAAAATGTTCATGTTACTTTTAAAAATCAATCGGATATAAACGATATTATAACCGCCGCAGCAAAGGCCGAAGTTTATGACCTGGTAAAAGTGGAATACTCCGTAGATGACCTGGAAGGGGCATTGGCCACAATAAGGAACGAAGCTTTAAAAATTTTACTCTCCAAAAAAGCCATGCTGGAGCAGGCCGGTATATTTACCCGGTTTGTAAACCTTGCAGAAAAAAACGGATCGGCCTACCCGGCAGAAAGGTATGAACAGTACATTGCACAAAAAACTTCAATACCGGCTATCTATAGCAATTACGACGATAAAAAGCCCGTTAAAACCACCTATAATTATGTGGATAAAAACAAAACCATTTATTACGATAAAGTATCGGACAAACAGTTTGACAAAGTGATAAACCCTGTGGTAAACGAGCCAATGGTGCAAATTTATTTATCCATAAAAGGTCAGTACCAGGTTTATGATGAACAAAAAGATGCAGAAGAAAAAGCGTATAACAAAAGATTAAAAGAAATACAGTTAAAACTCCTGGAGCTTGATGTAGATGCCAAAAAGAAAGATATAGATTTAAAAGGCAGGAGCCCCATTATGGTTGAACCGGTAAAAAAAATTAAATAACTTAAATAGGAAGAGGCCCGTTTCACGGGCTTTTTCCATTATTCAAAAACAACCTTTTCTGTAACTAATATTTTGGTGCCTTTACCGGATATTTTCACAAAATAAATACCTGCGGCCATAAATTTCTTAAGTATGATAGTTTTAAAGCCCCGGGTATTTTGAATGTTAAATTTTTCTTCAAACACTTTTTGACCTTCGGCATTTTCAATCAGCAGGTTAAATTCCCCTTTCTTAAAACCCGAATATTGAATGGCCAACTTTCGCTCTTTTACCGGGTTGGGTACAATGGAGATCCATTCTTTTTCAGTAGCTACTTTTACCACTTTGCTGTAAATAAAAGCCCCGCTTTGTTCCACAGCTTTTATCCTGTAAAAATTATCTGATGGCAAAGGATATAAATCATCTTTACTGTAATTAGGGTCATTGTTTACTGTGGATTGTAAAATACTACTGAAGTTAATGCCATCTTCACTCCGTTCCACATCATAATAAATGATATTGGTTTCGTTGGCCACTTTCCAGTTTACTTTTATGGAGCCATTGTTATTGCGAACAGCAGATACATCAATAAAAGTTACCGGTACCGTAATATCGCCTGGCTCAAATACCAGCATAAACCTATTGGGTGCACGGCTGGCAACATTATTGGTTACCGTAAAATTGTATTGTGAACTTCCGGTTAAACTTACCAGGGTTCGGGTTTGTAAATAACGGTCAATTAACTCCGCAGTTAAATTTAACCCATCCATATTTTGGGGTGTAAATGCCAGGGAATAAGGTTGACTTCGCAAATTATTGAGTTGATAAAATAGGGTATCTCCTGCCGCAACCGGTTTTCTGCCTTCTATTATAATTGGGTTACCGGTTACATTTATAGCAAAGTTTTCTGAAATATTCATGAGTTTTGAAGCATCTTCATTCCCCACCGTATTGTTATAAATTTCATTGAGCACTACCCGGTTTCCATCCAAAATCACTCCATCATTAGTTTGCAACATTGCACTCAGCATGATTAAATCTGTTGCACTTTCGCTCATACGGGTAGCGGTTATAAGGGTACTGTTATTTTTATGCGCTTCATGAAATTGCAACGTAGGTATGCCTCCTGATGCTTCCATTAAAAAGGCCTGACCCGATTGAATGGCTTTATAAGGGGTTGCCGGGTAAGGCGATCCGAGATTTGGCGAAGGAGTGGGCAACCAACCACCGGTTTGGCTAAAGCTGATGTATCCGCCCAATCCATAACTACCCGTCATGGTAGGATCCCACACAGTATAAGCATCTTTTAAATTGGTTTTGATGATAAGAGTAGGATCAATTGCAGATGCATAGGGGTTTGCCACAGAAATAAACCTTCCGGCAGTAAGCGAAGGATATGCTGCTGTTGGATTTAATTGGGTGCCTGTACCAGAAGCGGCAATATATAAATCACCGGTATAGAGTTTTCCCCTGCTGCTCAGCGTTACCGGGCTGCCGGTTCCACCAAGCCCAATATTACGGTCTCCTCTTACAAATAAATAATACCCGGTATAACGATTGATTAACGAATCGGCAGTGGTTAATGTAGTATTCGCTACATTCTTATAAACATCCAGTGAAACGCCATTGCTGTACCATTTCATGGAATAAAACGGCGAAACAAAATCGAGGCCCGTGCCCGAAGGGCCGGAAATATTGGTAAAATAATTGGGCACATAGGCGCCGCTATTTTGCCAGGATGAGAATATACTTTGTGCTTCTGCCGTGGGTGATGCCAGTAGGTTCCAGTTTTTAATATACTGTATAAACCGTTCTACCTTAAAGCGTCCGGTTGTACCATAAGTTATTCCGGCATTAGTGTCTACGGCAGAAACATAAGCCGTACCTGCCAGCGTGGAGCGCAGCGTAATATCGTTATTGCCTAATCCTAAAATTCCCTGGGTGAGTTTTAATTCTCCTCTTATGCTGATATCGGTATTTAAAGCCGCCGTTGTAGCAATACTTTTATTAACAGTAAGATTATTCATTTCTGAAACACTACCGGTATTGCCCGGAAAATTTTGAGTACCCGTACCGGTTAAAAGCAGGGTGCCATTATTTGTAAAAGTTCCGCCGTTATTAATATCCCCTTTTGTATCTAAAGTTCCTCCATTGTTAATGGTTAAAGTAATGGCAGAGCCTTTTAAATCTAAAGTATTTGAAAAACCGTTTACTGCATTTAAAATTACAGGATTATTTGGCGTGCCTTGCGGAAGAATTACATTTTGGCTGCTTGTTGGAACAGCACCTGAGCACCAATTAAGGCCATTGCTCCAGTCGGTATCTGCCTTACCAATCCAGGTAACCGTTGTAGCGCTGCATGTACTAAATTCATCGGCGCCCATATCGGGCATTAGGGTATTGCGGATGTCGGCATCAATATCATCGGTAATGTTTGTCAATGGCGTACCCAAATCGTCCAATGTGGAATTATTTGCAGGATCTAAATGCAAATTGGTTGCCGAAACAAAGGCCGGCAAAATGTTTACAGCATTAGCATTGCTTCCTGCAAAACCGGCTTGTAATGCAACAAAATTATTTCTATTGGCGCCATTGAGGTATCCAATATTTGAGCCTGAAGAATAAAAGTTGTTATAATCAAATGTTGTTGTACCTGCAAAAACCGTATTGGCTACACGGCATACGATGGCATATCGTGGGCTGGCCTGGGTTTGTTCATTTACCAAAATATTATTCATTACACTCAAACTGTTAGGCACTGGCACAGTTGATGTAATGAGCAATGCTGAAGGGTTACCGGTGGTATTGGTTTGATTGGTCGTTAGCCGTACCGTATTATTCCAGATTTTATAAGCTCCGCCAAAATTCACAACAATACCATTGCCATTATCGTTTGCAGTAAAGCCGTTAAAGCCTGAAGCATAGATGCCCGAAATCATATTATTGATTACCGAATCGCCGGCTGAAGTGCTGGTAGATTGAAGTAATATTCCGCAAGCGCCAAAAATACCATTGAAGCTTACATCGTTAATACTATTATTTTTAATACTGTTTGCGGAGCTTGTGCCAAAAACGGCAATGCCCGAAACCGGGGAAAAAACACTGTTTGAACTTACAATGCCTGCAATGCTATTATTAAACACCTGCGCAGCTTGCTGTTGATACAACTCAATGCCATTCCATCCCAATTTATTGGCCACAAGGGTTGATCCAATATTATTCGAAATAATTTTGGTACCGGTTTCATTTCCCGTTGGCCCAACAACGGCAATTGCCGTAAGCATGGTATTAAAACTATTGCCCTGGTAAAGATTATTACTGTTTTGCGTTTCTGCAACAGATCCCCAAATTTTTCCACTGGAAATTATGCCGCAGTTTAACCCGGTGGCAGTAGAGCCCGAGAAAATAACATTTTTAACCACATTGTTGGTTGCGCCGTTGGATGCGTTAACACTATTGAGCCAAATTATTGAGCCTGTACCCGAAGTATTGGTATTGCTCATAGACAGGTTTTGTGAGGCGGTTCCATTATTACTGCCATCAATTATTATATAATCCGCCGCATTCAACTGTATTAATGAAGAAACCGTATTGCCGGTGATTGTTGCATTAACTGCTGTATGAGGCTTAATGGTAAGTGTATTTACTGCACTGGCATTGCTGTTGGCATTTATTACAATTGGAAAACTTTCATTACTGCTATACAAGGCATCGGTAAGCGCAAACACTACCGGCCCGGTTATTCCACAGTTTGCATTATAGGCTTCTACGGCTTCGCTCAAGGTATTAAAATGGCCCTGCTCTCCGCCAATATTTAAAGTGCCAACAGAATACATTCCATTTAATGCACCTGTAATGGCAACGGTTGCGATATCCGATGCCGAACATCCTTCGGCGCTGGTAACCGTTACGGTATAAGAATAATTGCCCGGTGCGCCACTTACTGTTGCAACAGGATTGGCAATGCCTGCATTACTTAAACCTGCGGCAGGAGACCATGCATAAGTATATCCAAATGCCGGTGGCGTAAAACGGTAAATTTGTCCATTGGCAGGTTTTGCTGAAATATTGTTAGTAGAAGTAATTGTACTTGCAACCGGGGAAGCGCTTGCGTTATTTAAAGAAATAAATGAACCTGTCGAAATACTCGTTATTCCTATACTTGCTCCATCGGCTGTATTGAGCGTACCGCTTTCTCTTCGGTAAACAAATTCAATACCGCCGTTGCTTTCATACAATTTCACCTGGAAGGAAATTACCGGCACGCCGGAAGAAGCCGTAAACCAATCCCAATACCAGTTACGCCATTCAAAGGTAAACACACGGTTGGGCGCCGTGCCGGACGTTAAGTAAGAAGCGGTTCCATCCACACCATCCATATCATCCCAAAGCGGCGATAAAAGAGGTGATATATTTGCTGCGGCATTGGCTAAATCGTTGGTTAAACTGCTGCTGATGGATGAATTAAACGATAAAAATCCATTTGAACTTGCAAACACTTCGTTGTAATAGGCACCGCCATACTTAAAACTAAAACCTATTGGTATAGCACCGGAAACGGCTTCATCATTTTCTATTATATCTACATCGGTACCACCTGAGAGCTGTGTAAACGATCCACCCACAGCCGTAAAATTATAACCGGTAATATTTTCATTGAGTATGCTTGCCGTAAGTTGCGTAGTATTTCCGGAACAGATTATTTTTGGATCCGGCTCTGCCGATACCATCGGCACTTTAGCATAATCCACCGAAATGGCAGCCGAAGTATTGCTCCAGCAGGTGGCATTGTAAGCTCGTAAATAATAAACACCCGGCGAAGAAACTACATAAGGATTTGAATTGTTACCTGTACTTGTACCCGATGCAGTGGTTTGCCAAAACCAGTCTTCTCCAATGGGTGGGGCACCGCTCCAGTTTAAAGTAAAATTGGGCCCGGGTGGGCAAACGGGTGGAGAGGTAGGCGTAGCCGGGGTTGCAGGTGCAGCTTTCACTGTAACCGATGATGCGCTGTTGGCTGTTCCTCCGGGAGTGGTAACACTTACAGTTCCTGTTGTGCCTGAACCTACAATTACCGTAATACTAGTTCCATTGTTGGAAACAACGGATGCAACGGGCGTTCCTCCAATTGTAATAACAGATGCGCCAGATAAATTGGTACCGTTAATTATTAAAGATGAGCCAGTACATACTGTTGTTGCCGAAAGACTACTAATGGTTGGTGGCAATAAGGTTCCGGTTACGTTTACGCAATAATCTTCTGCCTCACCATAATTATAATTTATGTATGGATTAGGTATGGCATTATCATAAATTACCATCACCCGCATACGGGTAGAACCTATTACTGCCGTTAAAGGCACTGTAATATTGAGTGTATGCGGCCCTGCAAAAAATGTTCCTGTTGCCAAAGTATATTGCTCGCCAGCATCTAAAAAACTTCCATTTTGGTTCCAGTCAATCCAGGCATATACATAGTCATTATCTGCCGGAAAAATGGTGGCGCTTAAAATATAATTATTGCCCTGCTGCACACTTGCGCTTTGGTTTAAATAATTTACCGGCCCGCCGGGGTTTCCGCCGGAGCTGTTATTAATGCCTGCAAAATTTACGTTGGACACATATTCAAAAAAAGCGCTGCTGAAATTAGAATTGGGATAAGCGCCGCACTGGCAGCCAGAACCCATATTTACCAATACAGGATTTGAAATACCATTGTTTCCTGCACAGGTTACAATACAGCGATAATAAGTTGCTACGGATTGAGTTGTTGCCTGTGTTGCTGCTGTACCCAAATTTACAGGTGTGGTAAAAGCAAAATCCGAAGCGCTTTGCCATTGATACGTAAGGCCACCAACCGGAGGGTTATTTTGTAAGTTTAAAGTAAAACTCGTACTGGAACAAACTGTGGATAGAGACGATAAAGTATTTCCTGGATTGGGTGTACCCGAACAAGGTGGAGGTGCTGCTATATTTAAAGTATAATCTTCTACCTGGCCATATAAAGAGCCTAAGCATGGCGTTGTATTAGGGCTTTCTCCAGTATCATGAAGCCTCACCCTCATTCTTGTTGTACCCACACTTGCCGTAAGTGGAATGATGATATTACCCGTCCATGGTGAAACATGAATCGTACTGGTAAATACTAATTCACTTGCATCATCAAAATCATTATCCTGGTTAACATCAATCCATACCATCACCTGGTCATTGGCATAAGTAGTAGCCGCCGATGCGGAGAATGCATAGGTTTGGCCTGCCGTAACATTGCCGGTAACTGTGGTAAAATTTTCGTATCCTGCAATCGAGGTAGAATTATTATTGATTCCTGCTCCAGTAAGGGTAACATTTGAAATTTTTTCAAATCCGGCTACAGAACCTATGGCGGTGCAATATCCTCCATAAGTAAGTGAAATATTATCCAAAGCAAAATAAGCATCGGGGTTGATGCCATCAACAATATAACTAAAAACCAAACGTACCGTAGTTCCTGCAAGTGAGTTCGGCAACTGTACAGCTTGCATGCCCCAGTAAGTAGCTAATGCAGGCTGGTCATAAGAAAAAACCTCTGCATAGCCGGCTCCAGGAATTGTACCATTTACAGGAATATTTGCTGTAGTTGTTGTATATACTTTCAGAAAATCGTAACCGGCATCTTCCCCGGGTAGTTTTAAATAAAAACTTAAAAAAATATTAGTTGCCGCAGCAGGTATAGCAATATCCCTGTAAAAATGCCTGGCACCTGGCACATTTGTTGCTCCTGAAAAATTTGTGGCGCTTGTGCCAATATGCGCTTCTCTTACCCCTGCAAAAGGCACGGCAGCATTTCCTACATACCAGTTGGGGTTGGTGGATGCCACTTGCGTCCAACCGTTTGCAGCAAAGGTAGTACCGGCTTCAAAGCCACCCGCCCCGTTTGGATTAAGTAATACGGTTTGTGCCGATAAACGAAGGCATAGCAATACTGCAATAAAGCAAGGTATAATTTTGCTCAACGTATGTTTTAAAAAGGAGTTCACCCGGTTAGAATAAATTAGCAAATAGGAATAGTTGGTTTTAAATAGATCATTAAATAAACAGGTGCAAAAATAAATAAAAATTCAACCTGCCCCTATCGCCGCAAGGCGAAAAGCAGGTTGAATTTGGGGTAGAACCCACCTGGATTTTTTGTACCTATTCAATAAATAATTTTTCTACGGCTATAATTTCTTTATCACTGTTTTGTAATTTAATAAAATAAGCGCCTGCTGCAACCGTTTTCTTTAACCGGATCGTTCTTACTTCGTAGCTGCCGCCCAGGTTTACCACTTCACGGTAAATACGCTGCCCGGATTCGTTTTGAAGTATTAATGTGTATTTACCTTCTTTAACTCCTGTAAACCGTACCTGCATTTGTTTACCTTTTACCGGGTTGGGTACAACAGATACGGAGGGAACCAAATTTTCCGGCAACACTTTTACAATAGCGCTGTAAGTAATTTCTCCATTAATACCCACCGCTTTTATACGGTAATAATTATCAAAGGCCAGCGGGCTTAAATCGTTTCGGTTATAGCTGTTGCTGTTGGTTACATCAGCGCTTAATATGCCATTAAATTGAATGCCATCGGCACTGCGTTCTATTTCATAATGCGCAATGTTTATTTCATTTTCCACCCTCCAGGTTATTTTAATGCTTCGGTCGGTATTGCGGCTTGCCGAAATAGCCACAAAGGTTACCGGCACAGGAGCTGCAGGGGCTTTAAATACCAAATAGAAACGGTTGGCTGCCCTGCTTTGCGGATCGCTTGTAGCAGAAAAATTATAAAAACTACTGTCTGTTAAACTGATATTGGTTCGTGAACCTAAATATTGGTCAATCAATTCTGCATTTAAGCCGGGGGCAAATAAATTTACGGGCTCAAAACTCAACATATAATTTTGAATGCGTAACCCGCTCATGTAATAGAAAATGGTATCTGCATCTGAAACCGGTTTTCGTCCATCAATAATTAATTTTTGGCCTTGAACCAATATGCCAAAATTTTCCCCGCTGTTCATCAGTTTTGTAGCATCTTCGTTACCAATTGCATTGCTGTAAGATGAATTAAACGACACCCTGTTGCCATCTGCCACCAAACCGGCATTGCTATGCAGCATGGTACTCATCATTACCAGGTCTGCCGGCATTTCGGTAACTCTTGTTACGGTATTAATGGTACTGTTATTTTTGTCATTCTCTTCAAAGCCCACACTCACATTTCCGCCGCCGGTATTTACCTCCATCAAATAGGCCTGGCCCGATTGTATGGATTTATAAACACCCGTTGGATAAGGTGAGGATGGAGTTGGTGTGCCTATCCAACCTGTTGATTGACTAAACGTAAGATAGCTGCCAGCATTGAAGTTGCCCGTAGCAGAAGGATCCCAAACCGTGTAAGCTGGTTTTAAATTGGTTGCAGAAGTTACCGTTGGGTCAATAACTGATGCAAAAGGGTTACCAATAGAAATAAATTCACCCGTTGTTAGGCCAGTGAAACTTACAGCAGGTGGAGGCAATGGCGTTCCGCCGGTGCTGCCAATATAAATTTTACCCTTACTGCGTAGAGTAGTATTATTTCCTGCACCACCCACACCCACGCTCCTGTCGCCTCGTACAAAAAGGAAATAACCGGTATTGCGATTAACGAGTGAGTCGGTTGTAGTTAATGTGGTATTGTTTACGGCTTTAAAGGTATCAATATTGGGGTTGTACCACTTCATGGAGGGCAATGGGGAAACCGCATCTAAGCCTGTACCTAACGGAGCCGGCCCGGTTACAATGGTTCCATAACCGGCGTTGTTTACACCGTTTTCCTGCCATGACTGGCGGATGGTTTGCGCTTCTGCAGTTGGCGAAGCAAGCAAATTCCAGTTTTTATAATACTTAATATAACGTTCTACTACAAAACGGCCTGCAGTACCATAAGTAATACCGGCAGTACTTTTCACCGTATCAACATAAGCGGTAGTAGTATTCGAACTTTTTAAAGTAATGTTGTCTTCACCAAGATATAATGTTCCCTGCTTTGGCTTTAACCTTCCGGTAATGGAAATTGGTGCATTAAGAATTACACTTAATGACCCGGTATAATCAATGGTGAGATTATTCATAGGAGCTATTGTGCCTGCTCCCGGGAAGTTTTGAACAAATACATTATCACCTACCATTTCCAATGTACCATTGTTGGTAAATGTGCCTCCTAAATAAGTATCCAGGTCTCTTTTTATTTGGAGAGTACCGCCATTATTTATAGTAAGGCTTGCACCGTTATCAATGGTAACAGAAGTTGCCGTACCGGTTGTTGGGCTGTAAATTATGGGCATATTACCGCCAACAGGCGTTGTAGGTATAAATACTTTACTGCCAAAAATGGGTATGCCGCCGCACCAGTTGGCATTACTGTTCCAGTCTGCCGAGTAGCCCAGCCACATATTATTATCAATAATTACGGTAATGGTATCTTTTGCCACGCAACCATTGCCCAGGATTAAAGCGGCTTCAAAATCCAGGGGATCACCTGCAGAAAGTTGAGCAGGCGTTGGCGCTACAACAATATTGGCAACATTTTGACCGGCATATGGCGTACCCGGCGGATAAGGAGGAAGGTATAAATTTCCACCTGAGTTACCGTTTACCGGTGTCCACACATAATTACTGGAAGCTGTTGTTGTGCCGGATAACCTAATACTATCAATGGCAACTCCATTTGTCCAATTGGCACCAAAAACAAAACGTACCCTTACATTGGCCTGGTTATTATAAGCAGCAGCTAAATTGTATGAAAAATCTGCAAAGTTGGAGGCTTTGCCCTGATCGCCAATAAAGGATTGCAGCGTGTTCCAGTTTGCTCCATTATCATTAGAAGCTTGTACCGTTACCGTATCTAAAATACCCGTTTGGCCGTCTGCAAGATAATGGTCAAAATACATCCTGAATTGCAACTTAAGGTTAGAATATCCTGTGGTGTTATGCGCTGCAGATGTGAGGAAAGTATGATATGTTCCACTATTGAAAATATCAGAAATGGCCATGGCAAATTTATTTGCGCCAAAGCCTGAAGAAACTGCAGGTTTCCATACTGCCGTCATCCCGGGAACAAAAATACTTGTTTGCACATTCCAGGGTTGATTTACCGGATCTTGCAATGTTCCGATATTTTGAACGGTAAATTCACCCAATGTACCATTTTCAAAATCCACATCAATTAAATTATCCTCAATAGTACCAGAGCTTCCGGTTACGTTAATGCTGGTACCGCCACTGCACCAGTAAACCGGGTTTCCGCCAACAAAGTTTATAGTTGCCAGTGGAGGTTTATAGGCTACTATTGGAACCCTTGTAAAACTTTCGCAAGCCTGGAGTGCTGTATTTGTGCCTGTAGCAGTTACCCAATAAGTTGTTGTGGAATTTATAGATGGAGTTGTCCAACTTGCAGCAGGCGGTGCACCACTTGCTGCTGTACTTGCCAAAGGCGAGCCGCCGTTTTGGTTGGCATACCAGTTAAATCCGGTTGTTTGATTTGTACCTTCGGCTCCTAAAGTAAGTGTAACAGGATTATTGCTGCAAACGGTATCGCTTATATAATTTGTAATACGGGCATTGCAGCGGGAAATAACTTCAAATAAATAATCTTCGGCCTGACCATCCTGCATATTACCGCAAGGTGTTAAAGTATTATTTCCACAAGCCCCCAAAAATGTACAACCGTTATAATCCTGTGTTCTTATTCTTATCCTATACGAGCCGGGGGCTTGCGCCAATGGTATTTGAAAACCAAAAGTGGTGGAAAAAGTAAATTGTGTTACACCGGAAGTATAAACCATTTCCCCCGGATCCTGGAAGGTGCCATCACGGTTCCAGTCCACCCAGGCTTTCCAATAGGTGGAAGCTGTGCCGCTAAATACATTTAAGTTTACGGCTTCACCTTGTTCCTGTACTGCATGAGGTAAAGTAGTAAAATCCTCGTAAGCATTTGTATTACCCGTACCTGAGTTGTTTGAAACATCATTTTGCGTTCCCACAAATTCAACCAAAGAAATTGTATTAGCAACCAATCCTGTAGTATGAGTGGGAACACAATAATTTAAGCATGGGGCATTTACTGTTGTAAAAGACCATATTTGCGGAGTACCTGTAGAAAGGCCACAGGTATTTTTTGGAACAACTTTCCAAAAATAAGTTGTATTTGCTACAAGTGCTGGGGCAATTAACCATGTGTTAGTTCCAACAGTTGCAGTAACAGAGCCAGGTACGCTTCCTATTCCAAAATAAACATCATATTGAGTTGCCCCGGGTACAGCATCCCACAATAAATTGGTAAATGCTGCGCCGCCTGCATAGCATACATCAAAAGAGCCATTATTAGGTGCAGGGTTAGTTGCAATTGTAGTAAGTGAATAGGTTACCACTACAGGTGCAGAAGGATTACTATAATTACAAGCGGTTGAAGATGCTTTTGCAGTAAGAGTTACGCCTCCGGCAATACTTAACCCTGTAAAAGTCCAGTTACCACCTGTAACTGTAGTGGTTCCAATAGCTGTACCATTACCATAAAGTGTTATAGTTGTTCCATTTGGCTCTGAGCTTGTACCAGAAACAGTAACAGCATTTCCGGAGCAAATGGGGTTTGTAGTTATAGTAGGAGTTGCAAGTTTGGGAAAGCTATAGGTAACCACAATAAACCCTGTAGCTCCATTGCCACCCCTCCTGGCTTGTGCATCATCGCTACCACCACCGCCACCACCAGGGTTTACACCGTTGCCGCCATTATTATTATTTGAGCCCGCACCTCCTGCACCAAACCAGCTAATATTTGCAGCATTACCGGTTGCACTATTACCACCATTTCCTCCACCATTAGCTGTACCTGCTGCACCATTATTACCATTTGTAGTAGCTATATTTCCAAAGCTTGCTGCAGCAGTTCCCCTATTTGTAGGTACTACATTTGAATTATTAACACCTGCTTTACCAAAATCAGCAAGCGTACCTTGCACATTTGTAGCAGGTGGAGCATTTACTCCTGTTGCATTTAACCAGGTAGGCCCGCCATTAGTTGGTGCAGTAGTACTATTATTAGGGCCGCCGGTTCCACCAAATCCAACTCTATAATATAATAAAGTGCTTGGTGTTACGGTATGTGCGCCATTTGCATAAGCAGCGCCACCACCGCCAGAACCTCCATTTCCAGTATTATTATTGCTGCTTCCACCACCGCCACCGCCACCAAAACTAGCTACATTTATTGAGGTAATACCTGCAGGTACAGTCCAGGTATAAGGCCCAGCCACATCTTCATAAAAACCTGCATAAACATTTAATTCGTCAATACCCATATCAGTTAAACCAAAATCTGATGTTCCTCTAAGTCTAATAAGAACATTGTTTGTTCCAAACGTATTTCCAAAATCAATCAAAGTTGCTGTCCAGCCTGAGTTTGTTCCACTGAGTGTTAACCCTAACCAAGTGCCGCCACCATTTGAAGACATTTCCACCCTCACATTATCAGTTCCACTTGCATTTCTATAATAAATGGACATTAAAATATTTTGACCGGCATAGCAGGAGAAGTCTAAAGTTTGAGAAGTCATTTCTCCGGTAGTTGCACTTGCTGCACCGTATGTATGAAACCTTGCCGAGTGAGAAGTTGCATTTGCACCAGCAGGAGTATAACCTCCGCTTCCCGGGAAAGTCCACCCGGTTGTATAATCTTCCCTATGCCAAACCTGGTCTTCAGGTGCAGTGGGATTGCTTGTCCAACCTAAGCCTAAAGTATTGGGTGTTGTCCAACTACTTTCAAAATTCTCAGAAAAAATTGGAGTAGCTTGCGCAAAAATTTTATTCTGCCCAATTACAAAAATTGATATAAAAATTAGCAGGGTAAAAAATCTTCTCATGACGTAATTTTTTCAAAAGTTAAAACAAAACAGAAAATATATTAAAAATGGAATCATCAAAAAAATGAACACAGCATTTTAAAAATTGCCTGCAATTTTTCAATAAAATTCCAAAGAAATACTTCCTGATTTTTTAAGGGATATTGAACGGTATTATTTGGGCAGACAGGGGTTTCTCCCAATATGTTAATTGTTGTAAATTTATTACAATTATTGATAAGTAAGAAAAATTTGCACCTGTTTTTTAAGGTTTATTCCCTTAAATTGCAATTTGTGGAAAAAAAGCTGCAAAATCAATCAAAATGAGGAAGAAAAGGCTAATCATCTAATTTAAGTACAGCAAGGAAGGCTTCCTGCGGCACTTCTACGTTACCAATTTGGCGCATCCGTTTTTTACCTTCTTTTTGTTTTTCGAGGAGTTTACGCTTACGGCTGATGTCGCCGCCATAGCATTTTGCCGTTACGTCTTTACGCATGGCGCTTATGTTTTCACGGGCAATAATTTTGGCGCCAATAGCAGCTTGTATGGCAATTTGAAATTGCTGGCGGGGCAATAATTCCTTTAATTTTTCACAAAGCCTGCGGCCAAAATCCTGTGCACGGCTGCGGTGTATGAGGGCGCTCAGGGCATCTACTTTATCGCCATTGAGCAGGATATCCATTTTTACAATATCGCTTTCCCTAAAGCCAATGGGCTGGTAATCAAAGGAAGCATAGCCACGGGTTTGTGATTTGAGCTTGTCGTAAAAGTCAAATACAATTTCGGTAAGCGGCATCTCAAACGTAAGTTCTACCCTTGTGGTGGTAATATAGCCCTGGTGAATTAAGGTGCCTCTTTTTCCAATACAAAGGTTCATGATGTTGCCGATGTACTCAGCATTAGTGATGATTTGCGCTTTAATAAAGGGCTCTTCAATGGAGGCCGTTTTGCTGGGATCGGGTAAGCTGGCCGGGTTGTGTACATCTACCCTTTCGCCCTTGCTGGTATAAGCAATAAAGCTTACGTTGGGTACGGTGGTAATTACGGTTTGGTTAAACTCCCTCTCCAGCCGCTCCTGTATAATTTCCATGTGCAGCAGGCCCAGGAAGCCACACCTGAAACCAAAACCAAGGGCTTGCGATGTTTCCAGTTCAAAAGTTAAAGAGGCATCGTTGAGTTGTAGTTTTTCCATACAATCCCTCAGCTCTTCAAAATCATCGGTACTTACGGGAAAAATGCCGGCAAAAACCATGGGCTTTACTTCTTCAAAACCTTCTATTCGGCTATCGGTGGGGTTTTCAACTGTAGTGATGGTATCGCCCACTTTAATTTCTTTGGCATTTTTTATGCCGGTGATAATATAACCCACATCGCCGCACCGCACTTCCTCCCTGGGGCTCATGCCCAGTTTTAAAATGCCCACTTCATCGGCTTCATATTCGTTGCCGGTACTTAAAAATTTAATTTTATCGCCTTTTTTTATGGTGCCGTTAAAGATGCGGTAATACACAATAATCCCCCTAAAACTGTTAAACACCGAATCGAAAATTAAGGCCTGTAGGGGGACATCGGGGTTGCCTTTTGGCGCCGGAATGCGCTCTATAATTGCAGCTAAAATTTCATCAATACCAATGCCGCTTTTCCCACTTGCAAGCAGTATTTCTTCTTCTTTGCACCCGATTAAATCAAAAATCTGGTCTTTTACTTCCGGTATCATGGCGCCATCCATATCAATTTTATTGATAACGGGAATTATTTCCAGGTTGTTTTCCAGGGCAAGGTAAAGGTTGCTGATGGTTTGCGCCTGTATGCCCTGCGTGGCATCTACCAATAATAATGCGCCTTCACAGGCTGCTAAAGCCCGGCTTACCTCGTAACTAAAATCCACATGGCCGGGTGTGTCAATAAGGTTGAGAATGTATTTTTCTCCTTTGTAGGTGTAATCAATTTGTATGGCATGACTTTTAATGGTGATGCCTTTTTCCCGTTCCAGGTCCATATCATCCAAAACCTGGTCTTGCATTTCTCTTTCGCTAATGGTATTGGTGGTTTGCAACAGGCGGTCGGCCAGGGTGCTTTTACCGTGGTCAATATGGGCAATAATGCAAAAATTGCGGATATTCTTCATGTAAACGCTTCACTAATTTGAGGGCGCAAAAATAGGATAATTAGGAGAGTAATTGGTAATTGTTAATGGATAATTATGAGTTATAAGTTATGAGTGATGAGTTATGAGTGGTAATGGATAATGTATAATGTAAAATTGATTCTTTTTACTCTAACATTCAATTCAGGAAGCCAGCGAAAAACGAACTAAAGAGAAACCAATTAAGGAGAAATTAATTAATTCTTCATATTCACCTGTTGCAGGGCTATGCCGAGGTTCCAGCCTTTGCTTGCCTGTATGACTTCCTGCAGGTCGTCAATTTTTTTACCGGTAACCCTGATGATATCATCCATGATAGCTGCCTGCACTTTTAAGCCGCTGTCTTTAATGAGCTTTACTATTTTTTTTGCGTCTTCCTGCTTTATGCCGTTGCGTACCGTAACTTCTTTTTTGGTTACTTTTCCGCTGATATAAGCTTCTTTGCTAAAATCATAAATTTCGGCGGCCAGGCCCTGCTTCATGCTGCGACTAATGAGCACATCAATAATTTGGTTGAGCTTCATTTCGCTTTCGGCTTCCAGGTTGAGTTTAAAATCTTTTTTGTTGAGCTCAATAACCACATGAGAACCTTTAAAATCAAAGCGGTTGGTAATTTCTTTATTTACCACGTTTATGGCATTGTCTAAAGTTTGCAAATCTACCTTGCTGGAAAAATCAAATGAAGGCATAATGTGAGGTTTTTACAAAGATAATCAATAGATTTTTGTCGCCTTTAAATTATAAAATCATTGCGTAGGGGAATAAAAAAAGGCCGGCTAAAATAACCGGCCTTACCTTGTGTTCCAATGATTAATTAGCTCCTTTTACCCGATCCTGTTCATCACCTGCACCACCCGATTTACGGGTTTTTAATCCTTTTATGGGTTTACCAAAGCGGTAAGTAAATGTAAGGGTTGCCACTCTTGAATCTCTATGCTGTAGAAAGCGGGCATAGGTATCTTTAAAATCAATATCGCCTTTTGCATTCATGGTTTTTAAAAGGTCCGATACGGCAAATTTCAGTGTTCCTTTATCCTTAAATACTTTCTTTTGTACGCCGATATTTAATTGAGCCAGTTGTTTTACCATTATCTGGCCTTCATTTTCACCGTTGAGGTAAAAACCCGATAATTCAGCGCTCCAATTTTTACTCATTTTAATTTGGTTGTTTACATTAATAATAAAATTTGCTGTTTTTAAATTAACATTATACCCGTCAAACAAGCCAATATAATTGCGGTAACGGCCTTCGGCGTAAACCATGGTACTGATCCATTTTGCCGGTTGCAATTGTGCATTAAAGGATAAAGTAAGGTTGTGCATTTTTCCGTAATTCTGTGTACGGATTACAGTGGCAAAACCTTCTCTATCAAAATATTCTGCCTGTAAATCGGTAGTAAGGCTATAATTAAGGGTTGAGGTTAACCACTTGTTATAGGTATGCGATAATTCAAAATTATTGCTGAACATGGGTTTTAAAAATGGGTTTCCCTGTCCATAGGTATATTTATCAATGAAGAACATGAATGGATTAAGATCTTCATAACTTGGCCGGTTGATGCGGCGGCCATAAGAAAAAGCAAAACTGTTTTTATCGTTGGCTTCATAACTTACATACAATGTTGGGAAAGCGTTGGTATAGGTTTTGGTAAAACCGGAGTCGGTTTTTTGTGGATTGCCAAACTGGTAGCCGCTGTAATTGGATCGCTCCAGTCTTAAGCCGGCCTGCAAGCCCCATTTTTTAATGTTGCGGCTTAAGTTTACATAAGCGGCGCCAATATTTTCTTTATATTGAAACCGGTTGGTTTTTTCGTAGTCAATGGTTTTCACAGCACCCACTACATTATAATAGCCGGCAAAATTATCTGTTTTTACCTTGCTGTATTTTAAGCCGGCTTCCATTTTCATCCCGTTTTTAAAAGGATGCACATAATCGGTTTTGGCAGAATAAATAGTAATGTCCGAAGGCAAATCACCAATAAGCAATTCTTTGCTCCTTAATGAATGATCGGCATTTAAAATGCGGTTATCAAAAACCTGGTCCCTGGTGGAATTATAAACAATATAATCAACATCGGCTGTAAGCTCTTTACCGGTAGAGTCAAACTGGTGGCGTACATTAAGGTTTAAGCCATTATCTTTCCAAATACTTTTTTCATTTCCCGATGCCGATACGATGGAATCTACCATTCCTGCCGGGTTTTTGAGATAGTTCAAATTTTCGGGGTTGTTATGACCTTTGTTGTAACCCGATTTAAAAACAAAACCAAAGGTGGTGTTTTTTGAAGCAAAATAATCCATGCCCAGTTTTCCAAAAAAGTTTTGACGTTTTTTCTTTTCGTAAGAATTTTGTTCAAAGATGGCTTCGGTTTCTTTTGAAGCATTCATATACCTTCGGTAAATATCCAGCTGCTGGTAATCATTCCTTAGATTTCCGCTAAGGGATGAAAAGATATTCACTTTATTTTTCCGGTAATTTAAGTTTAGGCTGTTATTGCTCCTTGCGTATTTACCCTGCCCGTAAGAAACGCTGGCATTGCCATTAAAACCAACCTGCCTGGTTTTTTTGGTTTTAATATTAATGATGCCCGAATTTCCGGAAGCATCATATTTTGCCGAAGGGTTGGTCATGATTTCAATTTGATCCACAACGGAAGAAGGAAGCCCCCGTAAATAATTGGCCAGGTCGGCAGCATTCATATAAGAAGGTTTACCATCCAGCATTACCATTACGCCCTGTTTTCCTTTAAGGCTGATGTTGCCATCTTTATCTACCGTAACGCCGGGTGATTTTTCCAGCACTTCCAGGGCCGATGCTCCCGTATTGGAAATCAGGACATCGGGATTTATAACGGTTTTATCAATCTTTCTTTCCACAAAACTTTTCTTTGAGGTTACTACCACTTCCGAAAGTTTTTTGGTAAAGGGCTGTAATTGCAATGTGCCTGCAGCGTAATCTTGTTGGGCTGCCGTAATTGAAAAGGCATTGCTGTAGGTTTTACTATGGCCGATAGAAGTTGCCATTAAAAGATAATGGCCGTCTATTACATTTTCAAATGAAAAATGACCTTCTTTATCGGTTAAAGAAGTTTTCACCAGGCTGGAATCCTGTGCATTTAAAAGTGATACCGTAGCGGCATCAATAACGGCCTGCTGGCCCCCATCTTTGATGTTTCCGGAAATTTTGCCACCGGATTGGGCAAAGCTGCAAAGGCTCAAAAAGGCCAAAGCAACAGTTAGTACTTGTTTTTTCATGACTTTAATTTTTACCGCCGGCTAAGCGGTGTGGCTAATTAATTAAGCAGTTATATACTTTAATAACTACTTCACAAAAGTAGGTACTTTGCATAACAAGGTACAATGTTTTGTAATAGACGGTAAAATAAAAGGATAAATGGCAGATGGAAGTGAATTATTCGTAATACGAAATAAGAAGCAAATAGTTACAAAAGAAAAGCCGCAACAAAATGCGGCTCACAAAAAATTATTATAATTAATTGAATCTCAATTATATAAACCCAAATGCCTTTATACTAAATTGAACGTTTAAACTTTGACCTGGAAAAAAATATGAGGGCTACTCCGGCCAGCACCAGGCACAAGGCTATCATTTCTGCCTGGGATAGGTGCATGCCCAAAACTAAATAGAGCTTGTTTACCCGGATGGTTTCTATTAAAAATCGTTCTAATCCGTTGAGTATTAAATACAGCCCAAACATTAGCAATGGAGTAGAAATTCTTCGGCGTATAACCCAAAGAAATAAAAACATACTGCTGCAAATTAGGGTTTCATATAATGGCGTTGGAAAAACAGGCTGAGGTAGTACCCGGTTATGTTCATCGGTATCACCGGGGATTAAAATACCATCGGCATTTACATTTTTGGGATAAGTATATGCAAATAACCAAGCTGGTAAAAAGTTTACTCCTTTTATAGATTTATGTGGTACGGCTTCAAGTGAAGTATAAGTGCGGTCCGTTACATATACCATCCTGTTGCTATCATTTACTTTGCCTTGTAAAAAATAGGTTGAATATTTTTTGAGTTGATTTTCATAATCGCCGGCAGAAGCCAACTCTACTTTACCCGTTTCATCACTTACATATGCGCTGTTAAATATGCCCCAATCACCATCCCCGGCAACCTGGCACCCAATGCGGCCAATGGCATAAGCCAGTAAAAGACCCGGCGCTGCCGCATCTACAAGGTGCTTAATGCTAATCCCCTTTCTATACGCATACCAGCATACGGCAATAGCCGCTACAATTAAACCTCCGTAAAAGGTTAAACCCGATGCAGAAAAAATTTGCCCGATAGGATCCTTTATTAAATCATCCCAATGCTCTACCGCATCAAAAAGTTTTGCGCCAAGGATTCCAAAAAGTAATGCTATAATTACAATATCCCCCACCCTGTCGTGCGGCCAAATCCGAATGGGCCGGTACTCCGGTGATTTTAATTTTCGCTTATTTTTTTCGTACCATTTTGCGCCGGCTAAAATTGCGCCAACCAATAGCCCGCCCCATAAACTCCCTTCTTTTGAAAAAATATAATCCGGCGCACTTACTTCCGGCGCCTTGCTGAAGAGTACCCCAATAAACTTAAACCCAAAAATAAAGCCCAACAGGCCATTATACATTAATTCCAACCAGGATGCCGGTTTACCCACCACTACGGTTTCTTCACGGGGGAGCAGGAGGCCCAGTTTTTCTTTTCTTTTCAGTTCCAGGGCCAGCGTCCAGGCCGCACCTACAAAAGCCAGTGCCACCATCAATCCAAAAACATTCAGCACTTTTAAGCTGCTCCATTCCACTCCAAACCAGTCTTTAAAAACATAATATAAATTGGGATACATCCGAAAAATTTAATAGGTAAAAATAATTAATTCACGGCACATCATAAAGGCTAAAATAATCCATAAAAAACATCAATAAAAAAACCTGCCGGTGCAATTACCAACAGGTTTTTTTTATCAGGCAAGATCATTTACTGCAAATGTTTTCCAATTTGATCTACTTCATCAATATTGCCAATGCCTTTTGGATTGGGGCCATACTTATTGATGCCTGCAAAACCATCTGCAAACAACATCCACAAACCATAAAAAGGAATGAGTTGAAACCAGCCGCTGTTATCCCTGTCGTGGCAGCGCTTTGCACCCTGGGCAAAAGCAAACCAATACCCGGGGATCAATAACAGCAAAAACAGCATAGCTGATGTGTCGCTGGGCTGTACATGGTCTTCAAGCAATGGAAAATTTACCAAAAAAGAAATTGAAATAATATAGGCGTACAGGATGAAAATACTCAGGCCATACTCCAGCCTTCGTATCCTTCCATTAAATGAAAAGGGATGCTTAAACATATTGTACGAATTAACTTAATTACAATAAGTTTCAAAAGCGCCAATTAAATTTTTGGCAATCATTTGGGCGCTTTGCCCTTCAATCATGTGCCTTTCTACAAAATGCACCACTTTACCATCTTTAAACAAAGCAATAGATGGTGAAGAAGGCGGATAAGGCATCAGGTGTTTTCTCACCTGGTTTACCGCTTCAGTATCAAAGCCGGCAAAAGTAGTGGTAATAAAATCTGGCTTTACCGGGCTGTGCATCACCGCTAATACTGCACCCGGCCGGGCTGTTCCTGCACTACATCCGCAAACAGAATTAATCATCACCAATGTGGTGCCTTTTTGGGCCAATGCTTTATCCACTTCGTCTGCTGTAAGCAATTCGGTAAAACCATTTTCGGTTAATTCTTCCTTCATAGGAATTACAAGCTCTTGAGGATACATATTGTAAATGTGTTTTTAATTAATAAAATGCAAAGTTACAGGCTCATAGCCAAATTACCATCTACTAAAAAATCTCATTAAATGCCATAGTGGCGCAATAAAACAAACTACACAGTCATTTTGTCGCAATAAATTTGTTTAAAAAGTAATTTTGGCTACAATTATTAATAGGAATACAATTTGATTTTAAGATACCGAACAAGATTTTTAAAGAAAACAAAACTTATACAGCCATGTTAGTTAGAAAAAACAATTATGTTGAAAGAACATTTGATGAGTTATTAAAAGACTTTTTTACTGATGCCCCTGCGGATTGTTGCAGCACAAAGGATTCCAGCCTCCATTTTCCACCGGTGAATATCACCGAATCGGAAACGGCTTATCATTTGGATGTGAAAGCGCCGGGATTTGACAAAGCCGACTTCAACATTAACGTCGATGGTAATTTGCTCAGCATCAGTGTTGAAAAAAAGGAAGATCAAAAAGTAGAAAACCCAAAATTTGTACGCCGGGAATTCAGCTTTAAATCTTTTAAACGCAGCTTTACCCTCGATGAAAAAATTGATGCAGAAAAAATTGATGCCAAATATGAAAATGGCATTTTAAAACTGGAATTGCCCAAAAAAGCCGTTGCTAAACCCGATACCCGGCAAATTTCTATTCAGTAATAGGTTTTTGGATTTAGATTTTAGATACATACAGTTAATTACCTTAATGGTTTGATAAAGGTACGCTCCCCTCCATTCCTGGAGGGGTTTGTTTTTTAAGTGTGTGCTAATCGTTAATTTTGCGGCTCAACGCAATATTTCTCATGAGAAGACTGATTTTTTTATTTTGTTTTTCACTCTTTATAAATTTTTGCAACGCCCAAATCAAGGATAGTGTGCTGCTGCATACCGACAGCAGCCTGCGGATCAAAAACCTTGAGCCTTACATTACGCTTCATGTGGACTCTTTACTCAATTATAATTTAGAAATCAACCGGGATACGGCCCATTATTACTGGTTTTTAAAAAACAGCCCGGTGGGGCTTAAAATCGGTAAAAAAACCGGGCTGCTTACGTTTAAAGCCGATAAATCTTATTTTCTTTCCGGGAAACTAAAGTATGATTATGAATATAAAATTTCCCTGAGCGTTCAAAACCTCGATAACCCCGAAGACCGGGTGGACACTTCATTTACCCTTTTGTTTTTTAATACCGAAATCATTGTCTCAAAACTCAACCCTACCATTACCAATAAACTCACCGTTGATGAAGGCGATACGGTAAACTTTAAAATTCAATGCGATAACGGAAGTTTTCCCATTGATGAAATTTCTTTCGTAAGCAATTATGCCGTAAAATCCTTAACCCCCATTCGTAAATGCGATGATGAATTTACCTGGGTGATCCCCTTTGACTTTATTAAACCCGGCGATAAAGACAAACAGAAAAAAGTGTACCTGAACTTTATCGGCAGCACCAAATCCAAAACACGGGATACGGCCATAATAGAATTAACCGTAAGGGACAATATTAATTACCCGCAGCAAATTGAAGAGTTTTTAGCGCTGCAGGCCGAAACTGAAAAATACATTACCGAATTGAAAAGCAGTTTTAGGATTGTAGATAAACGCATCAAAAAAAATAAACAAACCCGTACCACTTTTGATTTATCGTCGGCCACCACGGCATTGGGTGGTACGGTGTTTTCTTCCATGCCCAATAAAAGCCAGCAAACCGTGGGTAAAATTTTACCCAGTGTTGGGGTAGCCCTGGTGCCGGTAAAAGAAGCCACTGCACCCAACAGCAGCTACGAACAAAATTCGGCTACTTCCATACGCAATAGTATAAAAAGGCTGGAGTATCTCCTTTCGGAAAATAAACTGGTTGGTGAACGTGACCCGGACATCCTGGTAAAAACCAACCGAATTAAAGATGAACTAAAACAAACCCGCATCCAACTCATTGATATTCCCATGCCGGAAGCGGCCCCCAATGAAAAGGAACTGGATGATTATTTTAACGACCCTAAAGTAAATAAGAAATATAAAATGCGGAGGCCCTGATTTTTTCCAAAAAAATTAAGCTTCGGAAAACTGATCAATAAACTTTCCTAATTTTTTAAAGTTTTCTTTATGCAGGGTAATATAGTTGCTCCTGCCCTCTTTGCGGCATTCAATTAATTCGCTATCGGCCAGTAATTTTATATGGTGGCTGCAGGTAGGCTGTGAGAGGCCGGTTAATTCCACAATATCACAACAGCGCATAACGCCCCGCTCCCTTATTTTCCGGATGATGCGCATCCGGTAAGGATCGGCTACGGCTGCCATGGCTTTTTCAAAAAAACCGTTTGCTATGTTTTCACCAATTTCCATGGTTCCTGCAAAGATAAACCCTATTGCTTAACCATTCCTCTTTTCGTACTTTTGACCCATGTCTTTTTCTGCTTTTTATCAAAGCCCCATCGGCCTTTTACAACTTACCGCTGCCGATGAATTTATTACCGGCATCAATTTTTTAGATAAAACCGAAGTACCCGCCCCACCGCCAACTTCAAATAAAGTTCTCCGGGAATGCATCCGCCAGTTAGACGACTATTTTTCGGGCAAAAAAATGCAATTTCATTTTCCCATACAGCAACAGGGGACCGATTTTCAGCAAAAAGTTTGGGCAGAACTCACCCGGATCAGCGCTGGTAAAACCATCAGCTATTTAGAGTTAAGTAAACGGCTGGGCAATACCAAAACCATCAGGGCCGCAGGCACAGCAAACGGAAAAAATAATATAGCCATTGCAGTGCCCTGCCACAGGGTAATTGGCAGCAATGGTAGCCTGGTAGGATATGCAGGCGGGTTATGGCGAAAAAAATGGCTGCTGAACCATGAAGCAAAATATTGTAACGGTCAGCAACTTTTATTTTAACCGGGCTATTTCATACGTCATTAGAACCCGGCAACTGCGTAACTTTGCAAAAATTTTTTAGGAATGCTTTTAGGATTGCAGGATGTAACCTTTGAATTTGGCGCCAGGACGATTGTGGAAGATGCCACCTGGCATATACAACCCAATGAACGCATTGGCTTAATTGGCTATAACGGAACCGGAAAAAGCACCTTGTTAAAAGTGCTTACCCAGCAATATACCCCTTCAAAAGGATCGGTCGAAAAAGGGCGGGAAACCAGCATAGGCTTCCTGCACCAGGATTTACTGGGTTTTGATACCGAAGACTCCATCATTAATGTAGCCTTAGGCGCTTTTGAAAAAGTGAAAGAGCTGGAGAAAAAAATAGAAGAAATGGGTGAAGAACTCTCCAAAACCGGCGATGAAAAACTGGCCCATGATTATGCCGACCTGCTCCATCAAATGGAAGTGCTGGATGGATACAGCATCCACCACCGCACCGAAGAAATATTACAAGGCCTGGGTTTTGCCAACAGTGATTTACAAAAACCGTATAAAAATTTTAGCGGGGGTTGGCGCATGAGGGTACTCCTGGCTAAAATGATTTTGCAAAACCCCGATGTATTACTGCTGGATGAACCCACCAACCACCTGGATTTACCCAGTATAGAATGGCTGGAAAAATATTTACAACATTACCCCGGCGCCGTGGTGGTAGTAAGCCACGACAGGTTTTTCCTGGACCGTATGGTAACAAAAATTGTGGAACTGTACCAGTTGCAATTGCACTTTTATACCGGCAATTATAGTTTTTATGAAACGGAAAAAGCCCTGCGCATTGACCTTCAAAAAAAAGCTTTTGACAACCAGCAGGATTATATAAGGCAACAGGAACGTTTTGTGGAACGGTTTAAAGCCAAAGCCAGCAAAGCTGCCCAGGCGCAAAGCATCATGAAACGGCTGGATAAGTTAGAGCGGATAGAAGATGTGAATTTGGAACGGCCCAATATGAAAATAAATTTCTCCGTGGAGAAGCAACCGGGTAAAATTATTTGCTCCTTAAAAAATATCAGTAAAAATTTTAAAGACATTCAAATTGTTGAAAATACTTCGGCCGAAATTGACCGTGGCGATAAAATTGCCCTGATTGGCGCAAATGGTAAAGGAAAAAGTACGCTCCTGCGCATTATTGCCGGCACCGAACCTTTTACCGGCGAGCGGGAATGGGGATATAACGTGGTAGAAAGTTTTTATGCCCAGCACCAATTGGAAGCCCTGCATTTGGAAAATAACCTGCTGGAAGAAATGCAAACCACACGCAGCGGTAAAACCGAGCTGGAACTCCGGAGTTTGCTGGGCGCCTTTTTATTTAGCGGAGACAATGTAGATAAAAAAATAAAAGTGCTAAGCGGTGGCGAAAGAGCAAGGGTGGCCCTCGCTAAAACCATTACTAGCAAAGCCAATTTTTTAATGCTGGATGAACCCACCAACCACCTGGATATTCATTCGGTGGACTTACTGGTAGAAGCTTTAAATAAATATGAAGGCAGCCTTATACTGGTAAGCCACGACCGGTATTTCATCAGCCGGCTGGCCAATAAAATTTGGGAAATAGACGACCATAAGATTGTAGAATTTAAGGGCAGTTATGCAGAATGGGAAGATTGGAAGCAACGAAGGGAAGCCGGGCAAAAAAATAAAACTACCCCTAACGAAGAGCTTAAAGAGGCCAACCCTAAACCCGAAAAAAAACAGGCAAATCCCGATTCAAAAAAAGAGTTGCAGCAACTAAAATCCAAATTTAAAAAACTGGAAGAAAAATTGGCAAAGCAGCAGGAACAAACCCAATTACTGGAACAAGCCTTAAGCAACCCCGAGATTTATGCCGATAAACAAAAATTTTCTGATGCAGAAGCCCGGTATTCCCATGCACAAAAAGAACTGGAAAACATGAACCGGGATTATGAAGCCCTTTTTGAGCAATTGATGAAATGGGAAGAGCAACAATAATTTCACCTCATTTTCCAAAATAGGTTTAACCTTTATTCAATAGCTTTAGGGTAAAATACTGCGCTATGCAATATCATAAAATCATTTTGCCACTATGTATTATTATAGGTGTAACCGCCTGCAATAACAGCAATAGCAACAATAACAGCACCGCTATCCATACCGATTCTGCGGCAATGCCAAATGAAAAACTGCTCCCACCCGTAGAAACACAAAAACCTAATTCTAATTATACGCCTGCATTTGAAGGACAAACAAGAATACCTGCCGTAAAAACCGTCACGGCCTACCAGGTTGACAAGATTGCCGGCAAAATCGGCGAACCCTGGGCAATAATCCCCTATTCCAATGACCGGTTTTTAATAACCGACAAAAGCGGGTTTATGCAAATCATAAGCGCCGATGGCGCTGTGCTGAAAAAAATAACCGGTTTCCCCGAAGTAGATAACCGTGCACAGGGTGGCCTGCTGGATGTAGCGCTTGACCCGGATTTTACCCAAAACAAAACCATCTATTGGGCTTTTTCTGAAAAACAAAAAAATGATGGCAACCTTACTGCTATTGCCAAAGGCATAATCAATGAAGCTGAAGATAAAATTGAAAAGGTATCTGTTATCTTCAGGGTATTACCGGCCTTAAACAGCACTTTGCATTATGGTTCAAGATTGGTTTTTGATAAAGAAGGGTATTTATACTTTAGCGCCGGCGAACGATCTATACTGGAAGGAAGAAAGCAGGCACAGGATCTCAAATCGGGATTAGGAAAAATTTTTAAAATTACAAAAGAAGGTAAGCCGGCCCCGGGAAACCCATTTGCAAACAACAGCAGTGCTATGGCGTCTATTTATACTTACGGGCACCGCAATCCTCAAAGCCTGGATATAAACCCGGCAACCGGGGAATTATGGGAAGCCGAATTTGGACCAAGGGGCGGCGATGAATTAAACCTCATTACTGCAGGCAAAAATTATGGCTGGCCGGTAATTACTTACGGAATAGAATATTACGGGGCAATAATAGGCGATGCCATTCAGCAAAAAGAAGGAATGGAACAGCCGGTATATTATTGGGACCCGGTAATCTCTCCAAGTGGAATGACTTTTTACCCCGGCAACGAAATACCTGAATGGGAAAACAATCTTTTCATTGGCGGCCTGAGCAGCCAGCAAATTACCCGCCTGCAGTTGCAGAACCATAAAGTAACCGGTGAAGAAAGGTTGTTAACCAATTTAAATGAACGGTTTAGGGATATTGCCTTTTTCAAGGGAATGCTATACACTATAACCGATAATGGAAATGTATATAGAATTAAAAAGAAATCTTAAACGACTTTTATGCATTCATTTGAAAAACTGTTATCCAACAATAAAGACTGGTCAAAATCCAGGCAAGCTTTTGAACCTGATTTTTTTAAAAAGCTAGTTGAACTTCAAACACCCGAATTTTTATGGATTGGCTGCAGCGACAGCCGTGTGCCAACTAACGAAATTACCGGCACCCAACCGGGGGAAATTTTTGTACACCGTAATATTGCCAATTTAGTGATAGATACCGATGTAAACCTGCTGAGTGTTTTATATTATGCGGTAAACATTTTAAAAGTGAAACATGTAATTGTATGCGGGCACTATGGATGCGGAGGAATTAAAGCAGCCATGAGTAATAGCGATTTTAAGCAAATACTCAATATGTGGCTCAGAAAAATTAAAGATGTGTATAAAGATAACAGTGAAGAACTGGATCAAATTAGCGACCTGGAAAAAAGAGAAAACCGCCTTACGGAACTTAATGTTATTGAGCAGGTACGCCGTTTAATGAAAACCTCCATTATACAAAAAGCCTGGAAAGACCGGCAGGCGCCTGATTTACATGGATGGGTTTATAGCCTCAATGATGGCATCATAAACCCAATTTATCATTTAAAAGCCGGGGAGGAAGTGGATGCGCTGTACCGGTATGATGACTTATAATTTTTGCCGCTATTCATCTATTTGCCCGTTACAGTTATCGTCAATTCCGTTTGCCGGCACTTCTGCATGACCGGGATTTACATTAGCATCTGCATCATTACAATCTGTACTGTTGGCAACATAGCCCGCCGGCATTGAGCAAGCCTGGGTAGTTACATTGATATCGCCATAACCATCGTTATCGGCATCTCTATAAAAAGTTTGTGCACCCACAGCATAAGGATCATCTATTACACCATTGCAATCATCATCTATTCCATTACAGGTTTCTATGGCTGAGGGATTGATATTGGGATTGGCATCATTGCAATCTCCACCATAAGCAGAAAATCCATCCCCGTCATTATCCAGGTTGCAGCCCAATCCTTCATCCACCTGCCCATCGCAATTATTATCCAGGCCATCACATATTTCTGTTGCTGCCGGGTTTACTGCCGGATCATAATCATCACAATCACCTTGCAGAACCGAAAAGCCATCTCCATCGGTATCGCACTGTTCATCCACTAATCCGTTGCAATCATTATCTGCAAAATCGCCGCAAAGTTCCGGTGCACCCGGGTATGAGGTCGGATCAAAATCATTACAATCACCCTGTGCTGTTGAATATCCATCGTTATCGTTATCCTGGTCATCACAACCTTCATCTATAGTACCATCGCAGTTATTATCGGCCCCATCACATATTTCCGGCGTTCCGGGGTTTACGGAAAAATTAAAATCATCACAGTCTGTTCCATCAAGTACCATGGCTGCAGGAGGATTAACCGGAGGCGCACATAATATTTCAAAAGCACCGGGGTTACCATAACCATCTTCATCAAAATCGTAATAATAAATGGTACCATCTATTGCATTGTCATCAATGTTGCCATTGCAATCATTATCCAGGCCATCGCAAATTTCAGGCGCATCAGGATTTACACCGGCGTTACTATCATCACAATCCGTATTATTGGCTACATAGCCATTTTGAACCGAGCAAGCCACGATGCTTACTGCAGGGTCTCCAAAGCCATCGCCATCCGCATCTGCGTAATAGGTATTTCCATCAACGGGGTTTTCATCTATTTGACCATCACAATCATCGTCAATACCATTACATAATTCATTGGCACCGGGAAACACTGCTGCATTATTATCATCACAATCCGTATTATTGGCTACATATCCATTTGGTGTGCTACAAGCCTGTATTGAATTGGACGCATTACCAAAACCGTCGCCATCACTATCTAAATAATAGCTGTTACCATCAACCGGGTTTTCATCTATTTGCCCGTCGCAATCATCATCAATACCATTACATAGTTCATTGGCACCGGGGAATACGGTCGCATTATTATCATCACAATCAGAGCTATTTTCTACATAGCCATTGGGCAATGAACAATTTATTATACTGTTGGATGCATCACCAAAACCATCTCCATCACTATCTAAATAATAAGTTACTCCGCCAGTTAGACCCGGGTCTGCAGCATCTATCAATCCATCACAATCATCATCAAGGCCATTACATACTTCGGTTGCTGCAGGATTAATGGCTGGGTTACTGTCGTCGCAATCCGATGAGTTTGTTACATAGCCGGTTGGGGCGGTGCAGGCTTGGGTTGTGTTGGCGGCATCGCCATAGCCATCGCCATCCGCATCGGCATAGAAGGTAGTTTTTACTCCTTCATCTATTTGACCGTCGCAATCATCATCAAGGCCATTACATACTTCGGTTGCTGCCGGATTTATGGCCGGGTTACTATCATCACAATCTGTTGAGTTTGTTACATAGCCGGTTGGGGCGGTACAGGCTTGGGTTGTATTGGCGGCATCGCCATAGCCATCGCCATCCGCATCGGCATAGAAGGTAGTTTTTACTCCTTCATCTATTTGACCGTCGCAATCATCATCAAGGCCATTACATACTTCGGTTGCTGCAGGATTAATGGACGGGTTGCTATCATCACAATCCGATGAGTTTGTTACATAACCGGTTGGGGCGGTACAGGCTTCGGTTGTGTTGGCGGCATCGCCATAACCATCGCCATCTGCATCGGCATAGAAGGTAGTTTTTACTCCTTCATCTATTTGACCGTCGCAATCGTTATCAAGGCCATCGCAAATTTCAGGAGCACCGGGATAAACCGTTGCATTATTATCGTTGCAATCATTATTGTCAATGGAAAAATATCCTTCCGGCTGAAAGCAGGAAGTTTTTACACTGCTATGATCTGTAAAGCCATCCCCATCCGCATCGGCATACCAGTTTTTACGTTCGGAAGTATTGCTCCAGCTACCCCCATAGTACACATTAATACATCCCGTAGTGGTATTCAATATTAAAAGGCCTTCGGCTGGAGCCGTTATGGCATTTCGCTGCGCTGTGCTCAGCCTGGGCATAAGAAAGCCCTTATCCCCTGAAAAAACATCTAAAACTGCAGAAGGATCGGGAGTGCTGGTATTAATCCCCACACTTTGTGCAAATACGGAAGGGCATAAAACACACCCGGTTATAACTGCCAGAATGATGGCTAAAAAATTTTTTTTCATTGTATATTGGTTAAAAGCAGAATGCATTTAAAATTTTAAGCCAGCATTCATAATATTCCTCAAAAGCAAAAAAGGGAACAGAGCTACACTTAGCCAAAACGTAAAAGATTACAGAAAATTGTACTATAAATTAAAACCCGGAAAAATTTTCCCGGGTTTACTTTGCATAAAAAGCGTCTTAGGATTTACCACACCACCTGTACGGTTTCTTTAATTACCCCCATTACAAAAACACTTTGCACATTACCCATATTTTCCAGTTGACTGAGCTTATTAACATGAAACTGGTAATAGCTATCCATATCTTCGCAAACTACCTTCAGCATAAAGTCAAATTCACCGCTGATATTGTAGCACTCAATCACTTCATTCAATTCATTAATTGATTTTATAAATTTAACCCCGGCCGGTTTATTATGCTCTTTTAAGGATACATAACAAATTACCATAAGCCCTTTTTTTACCTTACGGTAATCCAGCAGGGTTACATATTGCTTAACCACGCCGGCCTGTTCCATTCTTTTTATCCGTTCATGCACGGGTGTTGTACTCAGGTGAATGATACCGGAAATTTCCTTAACCGTAATCCTGGCATTTTGTTGAAGCAGTTTTAAAATTGCCAGGTCGTTGGCATCCAGCAGGATGTTTTCAGTAGCGGTTTGTTCTTTTGAAGCCGATGATTTTGCCAAAATTATGTACTTTATTCTATAAAATTAATAAATAAATACATTTTATTCTAAATTTTTATAAATACTTAGAATTTTATCCTGTAAAGTTTATCTTTGTATCCTAATAAATTATATTATGTCAACAGCAACCACAAGCGCCATAGATTTTAAGCTGGCGTATAAAGTAAAAGATATCAGCCTCGCCGAATGGGGCCGTAAAGAAATTAAGCTTGCCGAAGCAGAAATGCCCGGACTGATGAGCCTTAGGGCCGAATACGGTGCAAGCCAGCCTTTAAAAGGAGCCCGTATTGCCGGATGCCTTCATATGACCATTCAAACTGCGGTATTAATTGAAACACTTGTAGCCTTAGGCGCAGAAGTTAAATGGAGTTCCTGCAATATTTTTTCTACGCAGGACCATGCTGCCGCTGCCATAGCTGCTGCCGGTATTGGTGTTTATGCATGGAAAGGGCAAACCCAGGAGGAAGCCGACTGGTGTATTGAACAAACCTTATTTTTCGGCTCACCCGATCGTCCGTTGAATATGATCCTTGATGATGGAGGTGATTTAACCAATATAGTGCTGGATAAATATACCGAACTGATTCCCGGCGTAAGAGGCATAAGTGAAGAAACCACCACAGGCGTTCACCGCTTGTACGAAAGGGTAACAAAAGGTACCTTACCCATGCCTGCCATTAACGTAAACGATAGTGTTACCAAATCGAAATTTGACAATAAATATGGTTGTAAAGAATCACTGGTAGATTCCATCCGCCGTGCCACCGATTTGATGCTTGCCGGCAAAATAGCCGTAGTAGGCGGCTATGGTGATGTGGGCAAGGGATCTGCAGCATCATTAAAAGGTGCAGGATGCCGGGTAATTGTTACCGAAATTGATCCTATTTGTGCCTTACAGGCAGCCATGGATGGTTTTGAAGTAAAGAAAATGATTGATGCGGTAAAAGAAGCTGATATTATTGTAACCGCAAGCGGATGCCGTGACCTGATTACCGGCGAACATTTTAAAGCCATGAAAGATAAAGCGGTGGTTTGTAATATTGGCCACTTTGATATTGAAATAGATATGGCCTGGTTAAACAAAAACTATGGCACTACCAAAGACACCATTAAACCGCAGGTAGACCTATACAATGTGGACGGGCATGATGTAATTGTATTGGCAGAAGGCCGCCTGGTAAACCTGGGATGTGCCACTGGCCACCCTTCATTTGTGATGAGTAATTCATTCACCAACCAAACGCTTGCACAAATAGAATTGTGGAACAATGCCAGCAAATACGAGAACAATGTATATGTATTGCCCAAACACTTGGATGAAAAAGTAGCCAGGCTCCACCTTAAAAAAATAGGAGTAGAATTAGATACTCTTACCGCCGCACAGTCGGAATACTTAGGCATACCGGCAGAAGGGCCTTTTAAAACCGATATGTACCGGTATTAATAAAATACGTTTTTTACAAAAATCTCCTGAAAATTTCAGGAGATTTTTTTTGCCTCGTCCTGAAATTGGTTGACTAATAAACTTCCATTTTATGGACTTAAAAGAATAGATAATTCAGGAGTACCTGCAACAAGATTGTTGGTATCACAAGCTCCAGGCCAAGTATGGCATTTGCAGGAAGGATTCCTCCTGGAACAAATTCAGCAAAATAGAAAACAGCAGCCCCAAGAAGAATTAGGCTTGCTAAACGCTTCATTACGAAATATTAATATGTTTCGTTACTTTGTGTTCATGATAAATGAAAAATGAATTCAATAGCATTTGTAGATATAGAAGTCGAACCAATAAGCAAAAAGATTCTTGACATTGGAAGTATCAAGAATAATGGCAACTCCTTTCATTCAAATTCAATTGCTGACTTTATCAAATTCCTGAATGGGACAGAGTTCATTTGCGGGCATAACATTTACAACCACGACTTAAAGTATATTGAGAATGCTGTAAATGATGCCAACATAAATTCCTCAAACACGATTGACACCTTATTTCTATCTCCATTGTTGTTTCCGACAAAGCCGTATCATGCTTTACTTAAGGATGACAAACTTCAAACTGAGGAAACCAATAATCCACTTAACGATTCAATAAAAGCCAAAGACCTTTTCGTTGACGAAGTTTCAACTTTCAACCAAGAAGATGAAAAGCTTAAAACAATTTTCTATTTGCTTCTAAAAGACAGAAAGGAGTTCCACTCTTTTTTTCGTTTTGTGGCTTTCAAAAGCACTGAGAAGGATGTTGAAAAAATAATCAGAGAAAAGTTTCAATTAAGCATCTGCGAAAACGCAGACCTCAAAAGATTAATTTCAGAACATCCAATTGAATTAGCTTATTGTTTAGCTCTTATTAATTGTAACAACCGATATTCAATTACGCCACCTTGGGTTTTAAAAAACTACCCCAAAGTTGATAGGATAATGTTTCTGCTAAGAAGCAACTCATGCTTAACTGGGTGTCCGTATTGTAATCAGGCATTAGACATTCACAAGGCACTAAAAACATATTTTGGTTTTGATGCTTACAGAACTTATGCAGGGGAGCCATTGCAGGAAAACGCTGTTCAAGCAGCCGTTGACAACAAATCAATTTTGGCTGTGTTCCCGACTGGAGGAGGGAAGTCTATTACATTTCAGGTTCCTGCATTAATGAGTGGCGAAAATGCCAAAGGTTTGACCGTTGTGATTTCTCCGTTACAGTCATTAATGAAAGACCAGGTTGATAATCTTGAAAAAGTTGGGATAACTGATGCGGTTACTATAAATGGGTTGCTTGACCCGATTGAAAGAGCAAAATCAATTGAAAGAGTTCAGGAGGGTTCTGCAACGATTCTTTACATCTCACCTGAATCTTTGCGTTCAAAGACAACGGAAAAATTATTGTTAGGAAGAAAAGTAGTTCGCTTCGTAATTGACGAAGCACACTGCTTTTCATCATGGGGTCAGGATTTCAGAGTTGATTATTTATACATCGGTGATTTTATTCAATCCCTTCAAAAGAATAAAAACCTTGAAGACAAAATACCTGTTTCATGCTTTACAGCGACAGCAAAACAAAAAGTAATTGAAGATATTTGCGCTTATTTCAAAGAAAAGTTGGAAATCAAGTTGGAGATTTTTCCTTCCAAAGCCACAAGAACAAATCTGCATTACCAAGTATTTGAAAAAGGTAATGAGGATGAGAAGTATAATTCGGTTCGTGATTTAATTGAGGATACAGATTGTCCAACGATTATTTATGTTTCAAGAACAAGGCGAGCAAAGCAACTGGCAAACAGGTTGAATGAAGATGGGTTTAATGCCAGAGCTTTTCACGGAAAAATGGAAAGCCAGGAGAAGACTGAAAACCAAAATGCTTTTATATCGGGTGAGGTTCAAATAATGGTTGCTACCTCTGCATTCGGGATGGGGGTTGACAAGAAAGATGTTGGAATGGTAATCCACTACGAGATTTCTGATTCACTTGAAAACTATGTTCAGGAAGCAGGCAGAGCGGGGCGAGATGAAAATATTACTGCAGAGTGTTACATTTTATTTAATGAGGAAGATTTAAGCAAGCACTTTATTCTACTAAACCAAACCAAGCTAAACATTCACGAAATTCAGCAAATATGGAAGGCTATCAAATTCATAACTAAATTCAAATCAAGTGTTCAAAAATCGGCTTTAGAAATTGCAAGAGCAGCAGGCTGGGACGACAATCTGAAAGAAATTGAAACGAGGGTTACTACGGCTATTGCAGCTTTAGAGGAAGCTGGCTTTTTAAAAAGAAAACAAAATATGCCAAGGGTTTTCGCAAACAGTATTCTTTCAAAGAATGCACAGGAAGCCATTGACAAAATAATGCGTTCGCATAAATTCAACGAGGAACAAAAGATAACGGCAAGTAGAATTGTCAAATCATTGTTTTCGAGCAAGAGCAAAAAACAAACAACACAAGATGAAGCGGAGTCAAGAGTTGATTATATTTCTGACAATTTGGGTATTGAAATTAAAAATGTTATCTCGGTTGTAAATCTTTTACGAGATGAAAAAATTTTAGCTGATGCAAAAGATTTACAAGCATTTATTAAAAGAGGCGACACAAAAAAAAGTTCAATTGAGATAACCAACTGTTTTGGCCAGATAGAAAATTTTCTTTGCCCCTTGTTTGATGAATCTGAAAAAACATTTCACATTAAGGAACTGAATGAGCAAGCAGAAGAAAAAGGATGCAAAGCTGTTACGCCGAACAAAATAAAAACAATCATCAACTTTTGGGCAATCAAAAATTGGATTAAACGACACAATAAAGATTACTCAAAAAACCATCTTGTAGCTATTAGTTGCCAGCCAAAAGAAGAGCTGAAGGAGAAAATTGAAAAACGACACATCATTGCAGCGTTTATTGTTGGCCACTTGTTTGACAAATACATTGAAGATGAAATAGAAAATGAAAATCAAAAAGATGAAACCTTAGTTGATTTTTCTGTTCTTGAATTGCAAGAAGCATTTAACAAGCAGGTTCAACTTTTTGAAATAAAACCAACAATTGAAGATATTGAAGATGCTTTGTTTTATTTATCAAGAATTGAAGCACTAAAAATTGAAGGGGGTTTTCTTGTGGTATATAACAGGCTCAGCATTGATAGGATTGAGCAAAACACACGAGTGCAATACAAGGAACAGGATTATCAAAAACTAAGTCAGTTTTATGATCACAAGATCCAACAGATTCATATAGTTGGAGAATATGCCAAGAAAATGATTGATGATTATACAGGTGCTTTGAAATTTGTAGATGATTATTTTCAGTTGAACTTTCCGTCATTTCTGAAACGATACTTCCCGGGCAGCAGAGAGACAGAAATTAAACGGAATATTACCCCCAAGAAATACAAACAGCTTTTTGATTCTCTCTCCGACATCCAAAGAAGAATTATTGACGACAAAGATTCGCAATATATCGTTGTAGCTGCAGGGCCTGGGAGTGGAAAGACAAAAGTGTTGGTTCACAAATTAGCTTCACTTCTTTTAATGGAAGATGTTAAGCATGACCAATTACTCATGATAACCTTTTCAAGAGCAGCGGCAACAGAATTTAAAAAGCGGCTGATTGAATTGATTGGCAATGCTGCCAACTTTATTGACATTAAAACATTTCATTCGTACTGCTTTGATTTGTTAGGCAAGGTTGGAACACTTGAAAAAGCAGATGCAGTTATTAAGAGCACAGTTGAAAAAATTAAAAGTAATGAAGTAGAGATAAACCGGGTTACAAAAACTGTTTTGGTAATTGATGAAGCGCAAGATATGGACGAAGATGAGCATGAACTGATAAAGGTTTTGATGGAAAAGAATGAGATGATGAGAGTTATTGCCGTCGGAGATGACGACCAAAATATTTACGAATGGAGAGGTGCAGATTCAAAATACTTGATGAGTTTTATTACAGAGAAGAAAGCAACTAAATATGAATTGATTAAAAATTATAGGAGCAAAAGCAACTTGATTTCTTTTACAAATCAATTTGTAAAAACAATTGATGGCAGATTAAAAGAAATTCCGATAGAGGCCAATCAAACAGACAATGGGAAAATCAAAATTGTTCGTTACAAGAGCGGAAATATTATTACACCGTTGATTGACGAAATACTTTCAACAGGACTTTCAGGAACTACTTGTGTTTTAACTCACAAGAACGAAGAAGCATTTCAAATTGCAGGACTTTTAACCAAGAACGGGTTGCAAGCTAAGTTGATTCAAACAAATGACAGTTTCAGCTTGTATAATCTTGCTGAGGTTCGTTTCTTCCTGAATGAATTACAGTTGGGCAATGAAGTATTTACCATCAGTGATGAGATTTGGGGTAAAGCTAAACGAAGAATGATTGACAGATTTAAGACAAGTTCCAAGTTTGAAATCTGCAATAACTTGATAAAGGACTTTGAAGCCACCAATACAAAACGGAAGTATAAATCCGACTTTGAAGTTTTCATTCGGGAATCAAAACTCGAAGATTTTATTAGTGAGAATGGAGAAACAATTTTCGTTTCAACAATCCATAAGGCAAAGGGGAAAGAATTTGACAATGTTTATCTACTGCTTGACAACTTTGATGCAAATAAAGACGAAAAGAAACGGCAACTATATGTTGCAATGACAAGAGCAAAGCAAAGATTAATGATACACTTGAATGGAAGTTATCTGGACAAATTCAAAACAGAAGACTTAGAAAGAGTGGAGAATAACAAAACCTTTCTGCCGCCCAATGGCCTTGCTTTACATCTATCGCATAAGGATTTAAACTTAGGCTACTTTGAATACATAAAAAGGCGAGTTGATACCTTAACAAGCGGAGACGAATTACAAATTTCTGATGAAGGTTGTACGAATGAAAAAGGTGAACTTGTATTAAAGTTTTCAAAAAAATTTCTTGATAAACTAACTGAGATTAAAGCTAATGGTTTTCACCTAAGAGAAGCACGGGTAAACTATATAGTGTATTGGAAAGATGATGAAAAGAATATTGAAGTAAAAATTGTTCTTCCCGAATTACAATTTGAAAAGTTAGTAAGCAATAACTAATGAAAAAATTATCTCTACTTCGTTGGACACCTACTTTCAATTCAAATCACCAAGGCGAAGGGCGAACATACAACATTCGATTTACTAAAAGTTCATAATTTTACTTTACAAAATATTGACTCATGCAGAATCATAAAATTGGGGTGTACATCGTAATTTTATTAACCGCCATCTTCCTGTCCACGGATATCGCTGCGCAGCAGCTAACCCTATTTAAAAACGCAGATGGTAAATATGGAATTAAGACCACGGATGGTAAAGATTTGGTACCTCCTATTTATGAAGATCTAAAAATTAATGAAACATCAGGATTGATCGGAGTAGGGTTGAATAATAAGTATGGCTTTATAGACAGAAATGGGAAACAGGTGACAGATATTAAATACGACTACGTTGCAATTTCTTCAGAGGGTTTGTACCTCGTTTATGCAGACAAGAAATACGGTTATTTAGATGGTAAAGGAAAGGAAGTCATTCCTTTGATTTATGATAATGCAAGTGTATTTTCCGAAGGCCTTGCCAGAGTGAAACGGCAAAACAAATATGGAATTATCGATAAAACAGGGAAAGTTGTCGTGCCTTTTAAATATGATGCTATCTACGGTTTTAAAAACGGCAGAGCAGGTGTAGTACTGGATCTAAAATACGGGTTCATTGATAAAAAAGGCAATGAAATTGTTCCTGTTAAAGAATTGTATTTTTTAAAAGCCCGTCTCGCTTCTGATCCTTCATTTATTATAGACTTTATGAATGACTTCCCCACCAGATATTTGGAAAACAGGTATTGCCTGGGCGACACTCTTGAGATCAAAAGGCCTATATTTAAGGACTGTCCTTATTGTTCCGGTTTCGGCACTTATACAGCAAATGAAAAAACGGTTTATGAAAAACTGGTAGTGGAAAATGTAAAAAAAGTGGGAACCGTTACGGAAAAGACGAAAAGCCATATGGAATATTATAACAATAGCGGCAAGAAATACTACCCGGTAAACACTAGAACCTATGATGCATATGGGCTTGTAAAAGACACTATTCTAATCAGCAAAAAAATTGCTGACAGATTTGTTTGCCCTCTTGTTTCGGATAGTGAACATGAAAAACGGAAAAAAGATTACTCCGCAGGGAACTATTATCTGCATGAATTCATTTTGATCTGGAATTACGATGTTGAGGTCTATTACGCTTATCCAATTAAAAGGGCGGCTAAATCTACTTTTTCTTTAACTACCTTCTAACCCAATAAAGTAATAATTGGGCTGTAATGAATGAAACGATTGTACAAAATGTATTTTCAAAAGCGGGGCTGAATGATATATATCCCCTGCTGTAGTTTATCCTCTTTTCTGCCCTATTTGAGCTGACGTTTTCAAATGCCCCATCATCACCAATACGCAAACCATTGGACGACAATCCACCTTTATTGAAATTCATCTGCCACCCTGGCTGTAAACGTCAGGGCTCCTGCATCCAAAATAAAACTTCGCCTAATTCACTGTTACGGAAAATCGAATACCACGATCTCAGGTTGGTAAATCAAAATCAGCATTTGTGTTTATCTTCGTTAATGCATTTGCCGGCAACCCTTTGTTTGGGTTTGGCCGGGTGGAATGGAAAATGAAAAACGATTCTAATAAATCAAAATAATCATGAAACAACGTTTTAACCTCTCCAAAGCAGACCCCAAAGCATTTGAAGCCATGCTGGGGCTTGAAAAATATCTTGCAGAAAGCGGTTTAGATAAAAAATTATTTGAACTGATTAAAACAAGGGCCTCTCAAATTAACGGTTGCGCCTATTGCATAAATATGCATGTAAGAGATGCCCTCAAAGATGGCGAAACTACGCAGCGCCTGTTTTTACTTGATGCCTGGAAAGAAACCGAACTTTACACTGCCAAAGAAAGGGCTGTGCTGGAGCTTACCGAAACCATGACTTTAATTGCAAACCAGCCTGTGCCCGATGCTGTTTTTGATGCGGCAAAAGCGCAACTTACCGACCAAGAACTGGCTGCCGTGATGATGACAATTGTTGCCATTAACGGATGGAATAGAATTGCCATCACATCCGGGACCCCATTAGATTAACCCTTTTTTATGAACACAGATGAGATTGTAAAGGAACTCAGCCAATTAGCCATTTCTTCAGGTAAACTCAACCCCGCTGAAGCAGAAAGAAAAGCTTTATTAAATGAAGTTGCTGCTTATGCAAACCGGTTTATTTCAGGATTAGACAAGGTAAAAGGATTTGTGGAAAAAGAAGTTGCTGATTTATCCATTAAAAACAACACATCAGCTATCGGGGACTTGTTGCTTCAATATCAAACAGAGGTTGCCGAAAATGGAATTAACGCCGCTTCGCCAAAACACCTGGGTTATATTCCCGGTGGCGGTGTGTTTGCATCGGCTCTTGCTGATTTTATTGTTGCGGTAACCAATCCATTTGCCAGCGCTTATTTTGCATCACCCGGCGCTGCCCACATGGAAAACAAAGTGGTGGATTGGTTAAAATCTGTTTTTTTGTTTCCCGAAAATTCCGTGGGTTGTTTAACATCCGGGGGTTCGGTATCTACCCTGATAGCGTTTACCGCCGCAAGGGATAAATTCCAAATAAAAAATGAAAAAATTACCGGCAGTGTGGTTTATTTAAGTGAACAGGTGCACCACTCCACACAAAAAGCGCTGCGTATTATTGGTTTGGAAGATGTGATCATTCGCTATATCCCGATAGACAAAGAGCACCGGATTATTCCAAATAGTTTAAACGAACTTATTATTAAAGATAAAGCCAACGGCCTTAACCCGTTTTTAATAATAGCAACAGCCGGCACAACCGATACGGGAACCGTTGACCCGCTAAACGAAATAGCCGATGTGGCCGGGCTACATCATTTGTGGTTTCATATAGATGGGGCTTATGGTGGTTTTTTTATTCTAAGTTCCAAAAAAGAATTGTTCAAAGGAATAGAACGTGCCGACTCGTTGATTGTTGATCCCCACAAAGGATTATTTCTGCCCTACGGTGTTGGGGCTGTTTTGGTAAAAGACAGTGATGCGGTGCTTCATTCTCATTACTACACGGCCAACTATATGCAGGATGCGAATAATGTAGAACTATTGAAAAGCCCGGCCAATCTTTCGCCAGAGCTTACCAAACATTTTAGGGGCTTACGGGTGTGGCTGCCCTTGCAATTGCACGGCACCGAACCCTTCATTGCCTGCCTGGAAGAAAAACTGCTCCTTACAAAATATTTTAGAATTCAATTAAACCAGCGTGGCTTTTGTACAGGGCCCGAGCCCGATTTATCGGTAAGTTATTTTTGGTACCCTTTTATATTGGATGAAGATCAAAACAACCGGCTACTCATGCAGGAAATTCACCGGGACGGAGCGGTGTTTTTAAGTTCTTCCATTATTGATGGGCGTTTTGTAATTCGTATGGCCATTTTAGCCTTCCGTACCAAAAAAGAAACGATAGATGAAGCAGTGGAAATGATTGAACGTTGCCTTAAAAAAGTTCAGCAAAATTTACAGCAACCCTAATCACAATTTGAATCTAAAAGACTAAGTTGTAGCATCCTTTTGTGTGGAAATAAAATACGTTTTATTCACAAGAGTATTTCCTGCGCTCCTGTATTTTTATATTTGCTATTCCTGCATTCATTTTTTATCTTTACAGCCTTCCACACCTGAAGAGAAAATTTGGTATGGTTTAGTTTACTAACCTGGTTTTCCATAAAACTATTTTCTATCCCCTATTTTAAGTTAAGCTAACGGCAAGGGCTATTGAAACCTATAGCCGGGGGAAAATATATGAAATGAAAAAAACCTTATTCCTATTTTTTTATACAGTTGTATTTATTTATCCCATCGTTATACAAGCGCAGCAGCCTTGTATAAAACCAGGCAGCCAGCCCGGCCAGTTGGTATTGCAGGCAACCACAAACTCCGTTGCCCTAAATTTTAAACCGGTAAACGATGCCAACAGCTACCTTATTATCCAGGGCAGCTACCCTGCCCTCACGGCAATACCGGCCGATAATACCAACTATGCAGCCGGAGATTTAATAGGCAATGCTATGGTAATAGCCAACAGCAATCAAACCAGTATTGTAATCCAAAATTTACTTCCGGCCAGTACCTATTATTTTTACATATTTGCTGCAAATACGAATTGCAGCCAGGGTGAGCAATATTTAACCACGACTCCGCTTACCGGAAATGTAACCACCAGTATTACCGGCAACCAGGTGTATTTTGGAAACCTTCATTCTCATTCAGATTATTCCGATGGCAATAAAGATAACCCGGGTTACACCCCAGCAGATGATTATCTATTTGCCATGGGCGCACAATGCATGGATTTTTTAGGCATTTCCGAGCACAATCATTACTCGTTTAACAATAATCCCGGAACCCTAAAAAGCAACTACCACCTGGGTTCACAGCAAGCCAATAATTTCAGCCAAAACCATCCTAATTTTTTAGCGCTTTATGGCATGGAATGGGGTGTAATTTCCGGCGGTGGACATGTAGTGGTGTATGGAGATAATATGGATGAATTATTTGGGTGGGAGACCAATGTGGGTGGCGTACCAGGCAACAACTATGATGTGTTTGTAGCAAAAAATGATTACACCGGCGCCAATGGCCTCTTTAAAACTATTAATGATCGCATTGCAAAAAATACATTTGCCACCCTGGCGCATCCCGATTTTACAGATTTTGGGGATATAGCCAATACCTACAATGCCGTGGCCGATGACGCTATTGTAGGCACTGCTGTTGCCAGCGGGCCGGCTTTTTCCAGCAATACCACTTACGGCAATCCACCCACTTCTATGTATTATTTACCTTACTATCAAATAATGCTGTCCCGGGGCTACCATTTAGGGCCCTTGATTGACCACGATAATCATAATACCACTTTTGGAAAAACTTCCTACACCCGTACCGCAGTTGTAGCGCCGGCATTAACCAAAACCGATATCATAAAAGCCATGCGGAATATGAATTTTTATGCTACCGAAGATTGTGACAGCAAGCTTGACTTTAGCATCAATACCAAAATGATGGGAAGCCAATTTGCCGATCGCTATGCGCCAGTCATTAATATCAGCCTTTCCGATGCCACAAACTCCACTTCCAATGCCGTAATAACCTTAATGCATGGCGCACCCGGAAGCGGAATAATTGCCACAGCAATTTATAGCGTAACCGGCAATACCTTAACTTATACCGATATAAACCTCCCCGATGGGTTCACCGGTTACTATTATGCCGACATCACAAATGGCAGTTCCAGGATTATTAGCGCTCCAATTTGGTACACCCGCAACGATCAAATCGTAGTCCCGGTAAGCCTTACCAGCTTTGATGCCCAAAAAATGAATACCCGGGTTAAACTCAGTTGGAAAACCGCCCAGGAAGTTAACAGCAGCCGCTTTGAAGTACAGCGTTCTGCAGATGGCCGAAGCTGGGCCACCCTTGCTGTGATACCCGCTGCAGGTAACAGTAATAGCCCAAGAGATTATTACCAATGGGATGATGCCCCAATTATCGGGCTGAATTATTACCGCATCAACCAAATTGACCTCAACGAAAATTCAAATTATACCCCGGTTAAAACCATTAGCTTTAACCCCGGGTACGAAGTGCTGATAACGCCCAACCCGGCCCATGCTTTGCTGCATATTTATTTAACCAAAAACAATAACAACGCAACTAAAATAATTTTATATCAAAGTAACGGGCAACAGGTAAAGCAATGGCTTACCCATCAAATTGATTTACAGGTTGATGTTTCCACATTACCCAGGGGCCTGTATTTTGTAAAGATTATTAATGGTGAAGCGGTAAAAACTGAAAAATTACTCATTCAGTAAAAGAATGCTGTATCCGTTTCCAACCATATCTCCTGCTGAAATCCGGGTTAGATAAACCCATTTTTACCTGTCCATTTTATGGCCGTTAGTGGTAAAAAATTAATTCCCGGCAAAGTTGTTTAATTAAAAATAAAAATTATATTTACAATTGCCTGCCGGAAACCACCCCCTAATTTAAAAAATAAAATAAATCTTTTATGAAACAAGCCCATTACTCAAAAACAGCAAGAGGGGATGGTTTTCAGTTCCAGGTTACCCCGGCTCCTAAAACTTTAGCCGGCTGTGCCGGTATTTTTCTCATTTTATTAATCGCCTTTTTAGCTGCAATGCTGGCATCTACGATAAACATGACCCTGTCTTATATTGTATTTATTGTTATTGCCGTGTGGGCCTATTTGAAATTAGATTTGAGAAAGAAAAATCACCGTAATGCCAGCAGTTTTTTTGTAAGCCCCAATGCTATTGAAGTGAATGGACAAACGATTTCAAATTCAAGTATTCACCGGGTTATTATCCGGAATGCTTATGATAAATCACCAAAGGTTCAACTCACGGGTCAAACCGTTCCTACCGGTGTTGGAGCAGGAGTTGATATTAGAAATGCACTTGAGCAAATCAGCTATTCGGTAGATGTAGAGGCAGGCGGCAAAGCCACACAACTTGCCGGCGGAATGGATGAGGTAACGGCAAATGGCTTATATACCGAAGTGATGCAAATTCTTGGGCGGCAATAATTTTTCCTCCTTAAAAACATTATTACCCATGGCAAAAGCCAATATTACTTGCTTATTATTCATGCTGGTTTCATTGTACGTTAACGGACAGGTTGCAAGCACCGAAAATAATGTTACAGACAGCAGCAATAAAATATATACCGAAAATTTGGGAACTGAAGCCAGCTTTCCAGGCGGGCTAAATAAATGGACCAACTTTTTAAAGAGAAATTTAAGGACACTTGAGCCGGTTGAAAATGGCGCCCCGGGTGGTATCTACAATGTAATTGTTGAGTTTGTTGTTTCAAAAGATGGTAAGATATCAGATATTAAGGCCCTAACAAATTATGGTTATGGCATGGAAAAAGAAGTGATCCGCCTGATAAAGATTTCTCGCAAATGGATACCGGCAACCATTGATGGCAAACCGGTAAATGCTATCCGAAGGCAACCTGTAACTTTTGCTATTTTTGAATAGGATTTATAGCGCTATAACCTATACCCGTGATGCATACTATAGCCGCCTTTCTGAATTTTATTTTTAATTTTACTATTGTTCTTTTGCTCCCAAAATTAATAATTCAATAAATGGTTATTTAGTGAAATTTTAGCAGTAAATTTATTCCCGGCTTCTGCATTTTCACATTTATCCTATCAATAGCCAGGTGTTCAACCGGGTTTCTTTAAATTAATTCAATTTTAAATTTTTAAAATGAAACGGGTAACACTTGCTTTCTTTTTCATCGGCATTGCTTTTTATGCCCCTGCACAAAACAAAATTATTGACCCTGCTACGGTAAGTTTCCCAATAGAAAACGCTGCATCGCTGTCAAAAAATGAATCTGCAATGCAGCAATTGGCCAAAACTATTGCGGATTTTTTCCGGGAGGCTTCAGAAAAATCCCGGGTATTAAAAGATATACCCACAGATATACAAAACCACCTTTATATCTCCTGTGCCTTTGCATCGGGCAATTACAGCGGCCTTACCGATAAAATACAGCAATACCGTAACAGCAATAGCAACCCTTATTTACAAAAAGTTGGCAAGGCATTTATTGAAAGTTATATTGCCGCATCAGTCTATAAAAATGATAGCCTGCATTTCAAAAAAAAGTATGAAGAAACTTATGAGGCATTATTACAAAAAACCACATTGGATGACCTGCCCAGGCTGCTCAATAATAAAAAAGGTGCAGAAAACGAAAATGAAGAAAGTACAACACAGGCATTTTTGAAAGCAATACCCGCCGACACAGCAACAAATATCAGCCTCAGGGATGCGTTGAATTTGATATTTGCATATATAGATACAAAATTCTCCGGCCTCCGGGATGTAGAGCTATTGCTGTATAAAAAACAAATAGCAAGGCTGGAAAACTCAAAGGCAAACCCTATTGCCGCAAAATATACTAAGCCTGTTGTGCCCATTGCCATTACCCATGTAAATATTGTAAATGTTGTAACCGGAAAAATTGACGAAGACCAAACGATACTCGTTGATAAAAACATCATTGTAAATGTAGGTAATGCCAGCAAGGTTAAAACTCCTGCCAATGCTACTATAATTGATGCATCGGGAAAATTTGCCATGCCGGGATTGACGGATGGACATATCCATTTTTTTCAAAGCGGTGGCCTATATACAAGGCCCGACGGGATAAATATGCCTTCCATTTACTCCTATGAAAAAGATCAGCAATGGCTTAAAGAAAACATGTACGACCTTATGGCAAGGTACATTGCCTGTGGCATTACCAATGTAATTGATGTGGGCGGCCCAATGAGTAATTTTGAAATAAGGGAACGGGTGAATAAAGAAATTACTTCACCCAATGCCCTGGTAACCGGTCCATTAATTTCCACACTGCAACCCAATGGTTTTATAAAAGATGATTTACCTATTATTAAAGCTGCAACTGCACAGGAAGCTGTTGCTTTAATTGCCAAACAACTACCTTATAAACCCGACTTTATAAAAATTTGGTATTTGGCCAATACTAAAAAAGAAGCGCTGGATAACTTACCCATGGTTAAAGCGGCCATTGATGAAATACACCGCAATGGTTTAAAAGCCTGCGTACATGCAACCGAATATGAAACAGCAAAGTTAGCCGTAGAATCAGGTGCAGATATTTTGGTGCATAGTATTGACGATAAAGTGCTGGACGATGCATTTTTGCAATTGCTTAAATCAAAAAACGTAACCTATATTCCCACGCTCCAGGTTTATGATAATTACATGAGGTTGCGCTCACAAAATTTTTCATTTAGCCCATATGATTTTAAATATGCCAACCCTTTTATGCTGGGCAGCACCATGGATTTGCAGCATATCAACACAGCCATTTCCGGCATTGACTATACTAACTTTAGAAAAGTAATTAAACTGCCCAATGCAATGGATAGCATTATGGCCAAAAACTTATTTTTAGTGATGAAGGCCGGCATTAATGTAGTTGCAGGCACAGATGCAGGTAATATTGGTACTCATCATGGTTCTTCTTTTTTAAAAGAGCTGGAACTAATGAAAGCAGCTGGCTTAAGTGAATGGGAAATATTAAAAAGCTGCACGATAAATGCTGCAAAAGGTTTTGGAAAAGAAAAAGAGTGGGGAAGCCTGGAAAAAAATAAAATTGCAGATATATTATTACTCGAAAAAAACCCGTTAGAAAGCTTATCTGCTTTGAACGATATCCCCACAGTAATACACCGGGGTGTTATACTTAAAGCCGTTGAACTTCTTCCATCAAGCCCGGAAATACTGGTACAGCAGCAACTCAATGCCTATAATGCAAGGGATATTGATGCTTTTTTAGAGCCTTACTCCGACAGCATAGAGTTGTATTTATTCCCCAGCCAATTACTGGGTAAAGGAAAAGCGTTAATGAAGCAGCAATATGGAACTATGTTCAAAAACCTACCCGATTTACATTGTGAACTTAAAAAAAGAATTGTAAAAGATAATATCGTTATTGACCATGAATCGGTTACAGGATTTGGGCAACCACCAAAGGCAGAAGCCATTGCCATTTACGAGATTAAAGAGAATAAAATAATAAAAGTGTATTTTAAGCAATAAGCTAAACTATTCTATTATTATTGAGAAAGTAAATTTATAACCTAAAAATAAAAACCATGGGATCACAAGCCATACAAAACAAACTTTGGGGCCAGCGCACAGGCGACTGGGCTACGATACAAGAACCTACTGGAAAACTGGGGTATGAATATGCACTTAACTTTATAAAACTACTGCCTTCACACAAAATTTTAGATATCGGGTGTGGTACAGGTTATTTTGCCAATCTTGCTGCACAATCGGGGGCAGATGTTACCGGATTTGATGCTACGGCAGCGTTTATTGAAGAAGCAAAATTGCGTAACACTTCTGTGCACTTCCTTACCGGCGAAATGGAAGAACTTCCGTTTTCTGATGCTGCCTTTGATGTAGTGAGTGGTTTTAATTCGTTTCAATATGCTGCAAACGTAAAAAATGCTTTATTGGAAGCAAAACGAGTTTTAAAAAACAACGGAAAATTAGTAGCGATGATTTGGGGCAACAAAGAAGAATGTGAAGCTGCACTTTATTTAAAAGCCATTGGAAGCCTTATGCCTCCACCAGCACCCGGGGCACCTGGCCCTTTTGCTTTATCGGAAAACCATTTGCTTGAAAATATTTTATCCGAAATTGGCCTGGATGTTTTAGACAGTGCAGATGTGGATTCTATTTGGGATTACCCCAACATGGATACCGCCTTAAAAGGATTGCTTTCAGCAGGGCCTATTGCAAAGGCAATTGAATTTTCCGGTTATGATAAAGTATTACAAACAACAATAGAAGTAACAAAACCTTTTACCCAAAGCAATGGGCGTGTGGTTTTTAAAAATAAATTTAGGGTGATCATTTCAAAAAAATGAACAGGTGGTTTTGAATTAAACTTTAAATTGGTCGGGATGACTGGATTCGAACCAGCGGCCCCTACGTCCCGAACGTAGTGCGCTACCGGGCTGCGCTACATCCCGAAAAAGGCAAGTTAGGTAATTTATTTTAGCTATTCGTCAAACAACTCACCCTGGCTGCTCTTATTTTCTTTTATCTCCCACTCCATTTCTACCGATTTATTAAAATCTTCCAGCTTTACGCCTACCGCTTTCCAGCCCGTAACTTCCACATTTTTACCCACCTTGTATTTAATGGTGCTCACCTGCTGGCCACGGCCTTTTTTTACTTTTAATACCGGGTCGGCATCGGTGGTTACCGTCTCCAGCCGGTTGCCTTTGCCTTCTTTAATAAAAAAGAATTTATTGTTTAATGTAGTGGTTTCTATTTTAAACCTTTTGATATTAAATTGAAATTTTTCGTTGTCTAAATATACAGCGGTAACCACTTTTTCCGGGTTATATTTTTCAATGAGTACAATTTTTTCGGGATCAAAACGCTGCGTAAGCTCCTGCCCCACTATTTCGTAATTCCCATCGGTATCAATTACCAGTATCCGGTCTTCGGCATCAAACTTGCCCAGGTATTCGCCTTTTTCCTCAACATTCAACCTGCCGAATTTAGTATCGAACCAAAATTTTTTAGCATCTAACGTAGAGCGCCCTGCATCTTTAAATTTTACCGATTTAATGGGATATTTGGTTACCTGGTTGCCCATACTTCCCCTTCCTTTAATTTCCAGTTCTTCAAAATAATATTCAAACTCTTTATTTCTTGCACTGCAATTGGGGCTCAGCACTACTTTTACCACTTCCGCTTCGCCATTGGGATTTGCCGAAAAATAATGCACTTTACTTTTATCAGAGCCCTTGGTTAGGTCGTACTCTTTATCCCGGGTTACGCCGGTTACATTAAACCGTTTGGCGTAGCTTACGCCTGTTTTGCCATCGCTGTAAATCATATTGTAAGTGGTACGTTCATCAGCTTTAAGAAATACGGCTACATGCAAAATATCTTTCCCAATAAAAACTTTATCGGCCACTTTTACCACTTTCATAATTCCGCCTTTTGTAAAAGCAATAATATCATCAAGCTCCGAAACTTCGGTAACCAGTTCATCCTTCTTTAAGCCGGTGCCAATAAATCCATCTGCAAAATTTGCATACAATTTAATATTGGCTATGGCTACTGCTTTAGCCTGTATAACGTCAAACTGTTTTATTTCTGTTTTACGTTCCCTGCCTTTACCATATTTTTTTAAGAGGGTTTCATAATAAGTAACGGCAAAGTCCACCAGGTTATTCAAATCAAATTTTACCTGTTTTATTTCTGCATTCAGGGCTTTGATCTGGTCGTTAAGCTCATCAATATCCAATTTATAGATACGGCGTACGGGCTTTTCGGTAAGTTTTAAAATATCTTCCCGGGTTACGGGCCTTTTTAATTGTTTTTTAAACGGATCAAAAGCTTTATCAATGGCGGCAATCACTTTTTCCCAGGTTTCATGCTTTTTTTCCAGTTCTTTATAAATTTTTTCTTCAAAGAAAATTTTCTCCAAAGAAGTGTAGTGCAGTTTTTCCTGTAATTCGTTGAGCTTAATCTCCAATTCTTTTTTCAACAGATCTTTGGTATGGTCGGTAGCAATTTTCAGTAATTCATGAACGCTGAGAAATTGCGGCTTTTGATCTACAATCACACATGCATTGGGAGAAATACTCACTTCGCAATCCGTAAAGGCATATAAGGCATCAATGGTAATATCCGGCGAAATACCCGGAGCCAGTTCCACCAGTATCTCCACATTTGCTGCGGTATGATCGGTTACTTTTTTAATTTTTATTTTTCCCTGGTCGTTGGCCTTTACAATGCTATCCATTAATTGCGTGGTGGTAACGCCATAGGGCACACTTCGAATCACCAGTGTTTTTTTATCGGCTTCTTCAATGGTTGCCCTTACCCTTACTTTTCCGCCACGCAAACCTTCGTTATAATTGCCGGCATCTATACTGCCGCCGGTTTGAAAATCGGGCAGTAGTTCAAACTTTTTTCCTCTTAAATATTTGATGGAAGCTTCAATGAGTTCACAAAAATTATGCGGTAATATTTTGGTAGCCAAACCCACTGCTATTCCTTCGGCGCCCTGCGCCAGCAACAATGGAAATTTCATCGGCAGGGTTACGGGTTCGTTTTTACGGCCATCGTAACTCAGTTGCCACTCAGTGGTTTTTGCATTAAACGCCACTTCAAGTGCAAATTTGCTCAGCCGGGCCTCAATATAGCGAGGCGCAGCGGCGTCATCGCCGGTTCTTACATCGCCCCAGTTTCCCTGGGTTTCAATCAGCAAATCTTTTTGGCCCATATTCACAAGTGCATCGCCAATGCTGGCATCGCCATGCGGATGGTATTGCATACTTTGCCCTATAATGTTGGCCACTTTATTAAAACGGCCATCGTCCATTTCTTTCATGGCATGTAAGATGCGCCGTTGCACGGGCTTTAATCCATCTTCCATGGCCGGTACGGCCCTTTCCAATATTACATAACTGGCATAATCTAAAAACCAGGTTTTATATTGGCCGCTTACCCCGGTAGTATTGTCTTTTTGATTGTTCATTTTGTTGTTGACGTATTCAATTCATTTACATAAAAGTAAAACCGAAATGCTTAATGGCTTTCATAAAGTTCTAAAGGCTGCCCGCTGGGGTCATTAAAAAAACAAAAGCGTTGCCCCGTTAGTTCATCCACCCTTACTTCCTGTACCTCTACCCCGTTTTCTTTTAAATGATTTACTGCTGCATTGATATCCTTTACGGCAAATGCCAAATGCCGTAATCCTTTGGCTTCGGGGTAGCTTTGCCTTTCTTTGGAATCCGGAAATGAAAACAGTTCCAATTGACCAACCCCGTTAATAGAAAGGTCAAGTTTGTAGGATTGGCGATTTTGCCTGTAGGTTTCCCTTATGATTTTAAAACCTAATACCCGGCTGTAAAAAGTTTTACATTTTTCATAGTCCCCTGCAATGATGGCAATATGGTGAATGCCTGTAATATTCATTTTGCTTTTCCTATTTTACCCAGGTGTGTAAATTTAAAACCCTGGTTATATTTTAACCCAAAACCCAATAAGCGGTCTAATGAAGAGTGCCCAAACAGTACGGCTGCAATGAGTAATAAATTATGGTATGGAAAAAAATAACAAATAAAAACCAGCGCTATGGCCACGCCTTTATGGTGAAATAAATTATAACTAAACGCCCCGGCTTGGGGGCCCATGAAATATCCCATCATACTGATATCGGGCCCAATTAGCATTAAAAGATACCACCACCACTCAGCATTTAAAAAAGGTAAAAAATAAATGCTGATGAGCAGCATGGCCAGTTCCTCAAGTTTTAAGCTCCACTTCATTAAGCTGTAACTACGGTTTGGGTTTTCACTTCAAAATCCTTCATGGTTTCCAGTTTGCCCTGCACATCAAAGCTACCGGATGCGATCAATGTTTTCAAACGCCATAGCAGGTAAGCATCACCGGTAATATCATTGGCTTTATGCAAGTACTGGTGAATGATTTTAGAAGCTTTTTGCCAGTCTTTTGAAATATATTTCTTTAACTCGCTATCAAAAAAATCAGCATCCTGCTGTACAATTTTCTTTCCACCTTCCAATCGTCTTACCATACGGTTTTCTCTGCAAATTTTATTCCATTCATCCGTATCCACTTCAAACTCACTTAATGTAATTTCCCTGGCCATTCTTTTGGCCTTTAAAAATTCTTTGGCAGGAATTTGATGTAACCAATTGGGGTAAAATATTTGGCCTTTATCGTTAAAAAACGGCAGGTTATTTAAGTACAAAATAAAAATCCTGTTTTGAAATTCTTTAACGTAATGGAGCAGCCAATAATAGCCGCACACATCATGGCTGTTTTGTGCCGCCCAAATCCAAACCACTTCTGATTCATTTTGCAGCAGCTTTGCCCGTATTTCATTTACCGTACTTACGTCATCTACATCTCCGCTTTCCACTTTACCTGCGTAATCTCCACCGTCCAAAACCTGGCGCCACCATTCCCGGCGTTCTGCAAGGCCCGGCGCTGCATAGATACCATCCAGCGGGCCCACTGCATAATCATCTTTTATTAATAGTACTTCGCCGGCCAATGAATCATCCATAGTTATGGCCTCCTTCAACAACGGCACATCAGCTTCGTTAAAAACAATATGTATCATGTGTATTAAATTTTTATTTTTCCCCGGCCATGGTTAACACCTGGCTCCACTCCTCTTCCGTTACCGGCTGCACCGATAAGCGGCTAATGCGTACCAGGGCCATACCGGAAAGTTTTTTATTGGTTTTCACCCGGCTGAGTGAAACGGGGGTTTTCAATTTCCGTACCGGCTTTACATCTACGGCAACCCATGCATCCGTTTCGGAAGTTGGGTCGGCATAGGCTTCTTTAGCTACTTTTGCAATGCCTACAATGGCCACATCTTCATTACTATGATAAAAAAATACTTCGTCGTTCTTCTTCATTGCCCTTAAATGCAGGCGTGCCGCATAATTGCGAACCCCACTCCAAATGGTTTGTTTTTCTTTTACCAAATCATCCCAACTGTACACCGAGGGCTCCGATTTTATAAGCCAATAATTCATACTCAAAAAAATTATTTTCAATCAATATCAATATTCATTTGCTTACCATCCGCTGGCAAGTACATCGGCAATATGCATGGTTTGAAGCGGTATCTTATTTTTTTTAATCACCCCGTCAATATGCATCAGGCAGCTGGAATCGGTTGAAATGATACAAGCTGCACCGGTAGCCTGTGCATGGGTAATCTTTTGCTGTGCCATAGCAATGGAAATGGGTTCAAATTTTACGGCAAACGTACCGCCAAAACCACAGCAGGTTTCATTGTCATTCATTTCTATTAATTGCAGGCCTTTTACATTACGCAATAATTTACGGGGCGCTTCTTTAATATTACATTCCCTTAATGCTGCACAACTATCATGGTAGGTGGCTTTTATTTGAAGTGTAGCGCCAAAATCTTCCTGCTTCACAATTTTAGTTAAGAATTCGGTGAACTCATAAACCTTTTGGCCAAGCCCGGTGGCGCCATTTAAATGGCTGGTGCCGGCAAAAACCCGGGGGTAATAATTTCTAACAAAACCCACGCAACTGGCGCTGGGCGCAACAATATAATCGGTGGCGCTAAAATCGTTTAAAAATTTTTGGGCCACTGCTCTGCATTCATTTACAAAACCTGCATTAAACGCAGGTTGCCCGCAGCAGGTTTGATTGGGATTATAATGAACTTCACAACCGGCTTTTTCCAACACTTTTACCATGTTAAAAGCCGTTTGCGGATAGAGTTGATCAATAAAACAGGGAATAAAAAGCTGAACTCTCATAGCTGCAAATTAGGTGAAAAAAAATTTAAAACCTTGTTGGCGCTACACAAGATGTAAACAGGCTGTTGAAAGAAAATAGCAACAATAATTTATGCCCCGGAACTCTTAATAAAGGTATGCTTTAAAGCCATCATTTTTATTGCCGTTGCGGCGGCTTCTTCGCCTTTATGGCCGTGTTTACCGCCGATACGTTCCTTTGCCTGCTTAAGATTATTTACGGTAAGTACCCCGAAAATTACCGGTACGGGCAGTAAAATATTTAATTGGCTGATCCCATAAGTAACGGATGAACACACAAAATCGAAATGAGGGGTATCTCCTTTAATAACACATCCCAATGCAATAAAGGCATCGGGTTTTTGGATACTATTATTCCAATAGCTGTTGATGGCAAAAGGGATTTCTACAGCGCCGGGCACTTCCACCAGGGCATAATTTACCTTTTTTTTATCCAAAACTTTTTTGGCCCCGTTGAGCAATTCTTGCACCACATGCCGGTTCCATGCCGTGTACAGCAATACAACAAAGGCACCAGACGGTATGCTGGTGCCTTTGATATCAAAAATTTTTTTGGAAGATTGTGCCATTATTTTATCACACCCAATTTTGCCAGGTGTTTATCAATTTCACCGCTTACGGCGGCATTATTGGTTGGATATTTTTCCTGTACCTGCGTGTATAAATCGATAGCGTCTTTATTTTTTCCTAATGATTCGGCATAGGCTGCGGCAATAAGCAAAGCATCAGCGGCAAAGGTTTCGTCTTTGGGATTTACCGATGCCCCTTTTTTGTAATAGTTTAACGCTTCATCACTATTCTTTTTTTCGGCATATGCATGACCCAGCATTACATAAGCCCTGCTTTCCACTTGCGTGGCGCCATGCCCATTAAATTCTTTTAAATATTTTATGGCTTTATCAAATTCTTTAATGTGCAAATAAGCAGCGCCGGTCATATAAGCCGCCAAGTTGGCCGCCTGTGTACCGCTATAGTTGTTTTGTATTTTTAGCAAACCCGTTACCGGCTGGCCTTCTAAAACACCGCCATTTAATAAAATATTTACAGAATCTTTGTTGAACCCGGCATTGGCCATTTTATCAAATAATTTTTGAGCCGGAAAAATAGTTTCTGCCGCTTTGAGTTCTTTGGGTTCTTTTACAAAATTTTTATAAATGTAATAGCCTGCAATAGCCAAAATAATTGCTGAGCCAATATAGATAATCGGTTTACTGAATTTATCCCAAAAGCCCAATACTTTTACGAGCGCTTCGTTTTCTTCGTGATGAGTAACAGTTGTTGCTGTTGCTGTTTTCTTTCCTGACATTATTAATGGTTTATTTAAAATACTGCCTTAATGCGGCAAATGATTAATCGGTTATAAATGGATAATCCGGTTGGGTTAATACATCCTTCAGGAGTTCATCGTCTGAAGGCCATGGGCTTTCTTCTGAAAACTTCACGCTTTCTTCCACTTCGGCTTTTACTTCTTCATTAATGGCTTCAATTTCTGCCTCGGTTAGTTTATGGGTTTTGGTAAGTATGGAAAGCACGTGTTCAATAGGGTCTTTTTGCTTGTAAGAATCCAGCTCTTCTTTAGTGCGGTATTTTTGTGGGTCGCTCATGCTATGCCCTTTGTAGCGATAGGTTTTAATTTCTAATAATGTGGGTCCGCCTTTTTCTCTTGCCCTGTTTACCGCTCTTAACACACCATCATGCACAGTTTCGGGGCTCATTCCATCCACGGCATCACCGGGCATATCGTAGGCATCGGCCAGTTTATAAATATCCAGTACATTGCTGGTTCTTTCTACCGAGGTGCCCATGGCGTAATTATTATTTTCACAAATAAAAACTACGGGCAGTTTCCACAGCATGGCCATATTAAAGGTTTCATGTAGCATACCCTGGCGGGCAGCGCCATCGCCAAAAAAGCATAACACTACGTTTTGAGTGCCTTTATATTTTTCTGCAAAGGCAAGACCGGCACCGGTTCCTATTTGAGCTCCTACGATTCCATGACCGCCATAAAAATTTTCTTTTAATCCAAAAAAGTGCATACTTCCGCCTTTGCCTTTGCTGCAACCGGTTGCTTTACCATATAATTCGGCCATACAGGCTTTTGCCGATACCCCTTTGGCAATGGCCAATCCATGATCCCGGTAAGCGGTAATAAATTTATCATCGGGGTTTGTAGCCGTCATGCATCCTGCCGCAACAGCCTCCTGGCCAATGTATAAATGACAAAACCCACGTATTTTTTGCATTCCGTAAAGCTGGCCGGCTTTTTCTTCGAAGCGGCGCAACAAGAGCATCAATTTGTACCAGTAGATATAGGTATCTTTTGAGAATTTTGTAGCCAAGGCCTGGTTTTTTAGGCTGCAAATATAGGGGAAAACTTTGAGGCTTTCAACTGCTTTTATGCCTGAGTTTTAACCTGTAAACACGATTTTTATGCCTAAAACCAGGAATTATTACCATCTTTTGAAACTATCTTGCATCCGCAATGCTCCTGCTCAAAAAAATAATATTAACACATTTTAAAAATTATGAAATAAAGCAATTTGATTTCAATAAAAAGATTGTGGGTTTTTATGGGGCAAACGGGGTTGGAAAAACCAACCTTTTGGATGCCATTTATTATTGCTGCTTTACCAAAAGTTATTTTTCGGGGAGCGATGCGTTAAATATTGGTTTTGACAAAGAAGGCTTTAGGCTGGAAGCTTTTTTTGAAAAAGAAGACAGGACTTTTGCCGTAAAATGTATTCACAGGGGTAATAAAAAAGAGTTTTTTTTAAATGATGTGCAGTATGATAAATTATCAAAACATATTGGACTTTTTACCGTAGTAATGATTGCACCCGATGATACCGGGCTCATAAGCAACGGAAGTGAGGAACGAAGAAAATATTTAGACATTCTTATTAGCCAGTTGGATGCAGAATACCTGCAACAACTCATGCAATACAATAAAATTTTACAGCAGCGCAACAGTTTTTTAAAAGCAGCCGCAGTTGAACATACCATAGATTATTCATTATGGGATATACTGGATATGCAACTTACCATACCGGCAAAATATATTTTTAAAAAAAGGTCGCAAATATGTGAAGAGTTAATCCCGCTTATTTTAGGATTTTATCAAAAGCTCGCCGGAAAAAGCGAAGCCATAAGTTGCCGCTACGAAAGCAATCTCCATTTTAATACCATGGAAGATTTATTAACAACAATGCGATCAAGAGACCGGCTTTTGCAACGCAGCAGTGCCGGCATTCATAAAGACGACCTGGGCTTTGCCTTAAATAACCATAATTTTAAAAATACCGCATCACAGGGCCAGCGCAAAACATTGCTCTTTGCATTAAAACTGGCAGAGTATGAACTCCTCAAAAAAAACAAGGGCTTTGCGCCTTTGCTCTTATTGGATGATGTGTTTGAAAAATTAGATCATAACCGTATGCATAATTTACTGCAATGGGTTTGTAATGAAAATACAGGCAATGTTTTTATTACCGATACACAACACGAAAGGCTTACAAAAGCGTTTAATGAATTGAATATTCATGCACAACTAATTGCGCTTTAAAGGTAAATTGTTGATGGGATCATTTTTGAACTATCCTTAGTAACTTTACTGGAATCCTTATTTTTTTAAAAAGCTTAAAATTAGTTTATGAAAACATTTTCCACTTTTTTTGCCAGTAGCTTATTGCTGTTACTTTTTGCAGGTTTTACCGTAAATAAAAAGCAACAACTGGGTAAGCTTTCATTTGTTTCAACATTTTACAATAATAGTACAACAGTAACGATTCCTTATGTAGAAATATCGGATAATAACGGGTCGGATAACGCTTCCAATATTGCACCGGGCAACTCTGTAAATCTTAGTTTGGCAAGTAGCCCTTCTGGCACTGTTGAAATAACTGTTCAGATACCTGCTAACCATCCAAAAGGAAGGGTAACTGTAAAAAGGGGAACTTTAGCATTTACTTGCTATGATTTTGGAGCAGGAGTAAATAGCATCATCATCTCTCTTTTTGACTATAGCCCCAATGGGGATACTTACAAAATATTTTTTGATGGCTTGCTTTGTTAAAAAACAATTTTGCTTGCTTAGCTTAATAAAGAAAATATTATTTTTCTCTATTATTCACTTTAGTTTAATTAGAGAAGTTTGTGCCCAAAGCAGTAACCTGCCGGGGGGTAACCTGAACGGCTCAGTGATTACCCTTACCTGCGCCGACTCTTGTCTTCCGCTTAATGTAAGGGTACCTCATTTAAAAGCCGCAACAGATTATAAGGTTATACAAATCCCTTACAACCCTTATGAGTATATTGTAGAAGATGGTTTTGAAGGCCCTTCAGGCTTTTATGTTAATAGTTATTCTGTTCCCTTTTCATTACCATTTAACTTTTGTTTTTACGGTCAATCATATTCAAAAGTTATGGTGTGTGTAAATGGTTACCTAAGTTTTGATATTTCTGTAGCTAACTGGGGATCTGGGTATAATGGTATAGGCGATACTTTACCTCACTTTGTACCCGACACACCTCCTACTTCAACTTTTCTTTTACGTGCAACCATTATGGGCATGTTTTCAACATTTGACACCAGGCGCTGTATAGATCTTGCACCATCATCGCCTGGCGGGTTTCCACAATGTTCTTCCCCTTACGACCGTAGGATTCAATGGCGGGTGGAAGGTTCGGCACCTTCAAGAAAATTTATTGCAAGCTATTACAAAATTGGCAATGCATTTTATGATAGTACCTCAAGTTATGTACAGCCCTGTTTTTATAACCCCAATACTTTTCAAATAGTACTCCACGAAACAAGTGGGCTTATTGATGTGCATATTGAAGACAGGACCTGCCAGCCTTCCCTGCCTCAAAGTGGTGTTGCCACACTGGGTATTCAAAACTGGGAGTGTACAAAAGCTGTTGCTGCCCCGGGTAAAAATTGTACCCCCTGGACTGCCCATCACGAATCGTTCCGCTTTATCCCTTCCGATAGCACATCCCGGTTTTTAGGTGCTGAGATTTTAGATATGGCAGGTAATTCACTTGCCATTGCAGATACCGCCACTTCCATCCCCGGCCTGCTCGACCTTAAGTTTCAAAACATTTGCCCGGGGCCTTATATTACCAAATACATCATAAAGTCTAGATTTACTACCTGCCAAACAGCAGAAGAATTTATTACACTCGATACCATTACGGTACTGCGTAAATACCACCTGCCCGCCACTGCCTCCGTGGTGCCCGCCACCTGCGGCAACAATACAGGTAGCATTAGCATTGCTGTTACCGACAGCCTTGGCGTGCCGCCTTACCAGTATGCCATTAACGGGGGCAGCCTCCAAAACAGCAATACGTTCACCGGCCTTTATGCCGGCAGCTATCCCGTTCGTGTTGTTGACTCCCGTGGATGCGATACCGCTTTTGTTGTTACAGTTAATGGAACCTCTACCCTATCTCATACCCTCTCCGTTACCCATGCATTTTGTGCTGCAGTTAATAATACTGGCTCCCTTATCATTAACCCTACTTCGGGCATTGGCCCGTATTTTTCAACACTCACCGGGCCAGGAGGGCCTTTTACTTTTAGTGGAAACGGGCCTATTGTTTTTAATAACCTTGCCGCAGGTACTTATACTTATACTTTCTCCGATGCCTTTGCATGCCCGGGTATTGGGGGCAATGTTGTTGTTGGTTTTAAACCCCCAATTCAACCTCTTGCCTTTGTAACTGCGCCTACCTGTAATGGGTATGCTAATGGCGCTGTGTCTTTTTTCCCTTATGGCGGATCGGCTCCTTATTCTTTTTCTATTAACGCCGGCCTGAGTTTCCAGGACAGCGTTAATTTTACCAACCTTGCTGCAGGCACTCACTCTTTTATTATTAAAGACAGCGCAGGTTGCACTAAGGATACCAGTATCATTATTACCCAGCCAACTGCGCTGGTGGCTAACGCTTCTGTGATAAACCCCGCCTCTTGCTTTGGCAACGATGGCAAAATTCTTGTTTCCATAACCGGCGGTACGCCTAAATACTGGACTTCAATCAATGGTACTTTCTTTCGCCCCGATACTTTAATTACTGCCCCTGTGGGTACCTACCCTTTTATTACCGCAATGGATATTAACGGCTGCAAGGATACTGTTGATTTACCACTTACTTTGCCGCTCAATGATACCATGCGCCTTAGCCTTGAGCAAAGTATCAATGTTTGCGAAGGTTCATCGGCTACCCTTTATCCTGTGGTGAATGATCAGATCCCCGATGCTGCTTTTACATGGCAATGGGGTTCTGTTAATGCAGCTGCAACTATTGCCAACGACACTGTAAAAAATACATTAATATCCCCGGTGGATACTTCTGTTTATTTTCTTCATGCCACCTGGGGGCTTTGCCAGCGTTTTGATACCATTACCGCAAACCTCTTGTACAAGCCAAGGGTAACAGTGGGTAACGATACCGTTACCTGTTTTGGCAGCCCTGTTTTGCTTAAAGGCAGTTTACTCAATGCTTCGGGGCAGGTAACCTTTAGCTGGCTACCGCCTTATTTTGTTAACAACAGTTCAGTGCCCGTTACTTTTGCAACGCCTGCAACCCCGGGTAGCCATCTTTATGCTTTAGTGGTAAGGGATAATTACGGTTGCAATTTTTTAAATGCCGATACCATGCTCGTTACCGTTTTGGATCCCGTACCGGCTTTTGCAGGTAACGATACCATTGCCCTTTGGGGCGAAGCCCATCAGCTTTTTGGGAGCGGAGGTGTGCAATATACCTGGGCGCCGGCTACGGTACTCAATAATGCTGCTGCTCAAAACCCTGTTGCCCTTTTATATAACGATACCAGGTTCACCCTTAAAGTAATGAACCTCGCTGGCTGCACCGCATACGACACCGTATTGATAAAAGTTCTTAAAGGGCCGGCTTATTACCTGCCTTCCGCTTTTAGCCCTAATGGCGATGGAAGAAACGATATCTTCAGGCCTTTGCCTGCCGGCATTAGCGTTACAAAAAACTTTAGCATTTACAACCGCTATGGCCATTTGGTTTTTGAAACCAACCAATGGCTTAAAGGTTGGGATGGCAGGTACAAAGGACAAATGCAACCTGCTGGCGCTTATATCTGGTTCTTAAATGGCTTAGATAAAAACGGAAAAATTATTCAAAAAAAAGGTACCGTTATTTTGGTAAAATAATTGTGGGGGATGTAAATCTAAACAATACCTAATTTTGCGCTATGGGAGAATTATCAATGCAGGATGCCATGAAGCAGTTTTTAAAAAAAAGCCGTTTAAAACAGGGCATTCAATCGGTGCAAATTGAAGAGGTGTGGGAAGCGGTTATGGGCAAAACCATTGCTCAATATACCGACAAGCTGGAAATAAAAGGCCGCACCCTTTTTATAACCACAGCAGTTGCTCCGCTAAAAAATGAGTTGCTTTTTCAAAAAGTAAAAATTATAGAACGGCTTAATGAAACCCTGGGAGAAAAAATTATTAATGAAGTGAAAATTATTTAAGCACCCTATAATTATACGATAACATTTTGTGGTGGATATAAAGGCGCTTCTGTGGGAATCATTACTTTATTGCGGTAGTTTTTAAACATACTGTTCCATTTAAGTGACAGCACACCTAAAATGCCTTCTTTTACAATTCCTTTGTTCATTTTACTCATTCCCAGCTTTCGGTCAATGAAGGTGATGGGTACTTCTTTAATTTTAAAGCCCAGTTTCCAGGCCGCAAATTTCATTTCTATCTGAAAAGCATAACCTACAAATTTAATAGCATCGAGGTTGATGGATTCTAAAACGATGCGTTTGTAACAAACAAAACCTGCCGTGGGGTCTTTTATGGGCATGGCCGTAATCACCCTGGTATAAAATGAAGCGCCTTTAGATAAGGCAATCCTGTCCGAAGGCCAGTTTTCCACAGCGCCACCGGGCACATATCTTGATCCAATAGCAACATCTGCATCCTCTTCACAGGCGTCATATAACCGCATTAAATCTGCCGGGTTGTGCGAAAAATCGGCATCCATTTCAAAAATAAACCGGAAGCCTTTTTCGAGGCTCCATTTAAAGCCGTGTATATAGGCGGTACCTAATCCCAGCTTGCCCTGGCGCTCTTCCAAAAAAAGGCGGCCGGGGTATTCGGGCATTAAAGAACGTACAATATTAGCCGTGCCATCGGGTGAGCAATCATCAATAATCAGGATATGAAAATCCGAATGCAATGCCATTACAGCATTGATTATGGAACGTATATTTTCCTTTTCGTTGTAAGTGGGTATAATGACTACCTTATCCAAAGATTATGGTTACCGCTTTGATGAAATACAATTTTACAAAAAATTCCGGTTATTCAGAGCGAAAAAAAGCCGGTTTATTTCACTTTTAACAGGCATTTATTGAACAGTTCCGTGGCTTTCATCTTGGTATGCAGGGCAAAATCGCCTTTCATCATCCAATCGTAATAATGTGGCTCCACTTTAAACACATGAGATACGGGTTTGCCTTTAAATTTGCCAAAATTAAATACTTCTTCGCCTTTTTCGTCGTAGATAAACCTGCGGGCATAGTCAATAATTTTATCTTCCCCGATTACCTCCAGGATGCTTTCGGTTGAATTACCCAATTGGGAATAGCGGTCCAACTGCGCTTCCAGCACTTCAATGGTGGCGTTAATATCCGCTTCGGCGCTATGGGCATTTTCCAATTCTTTATTACAGAAAAATTTGTATGCAGCAGAAAGTGTACGGGGCTCCATTACATAAAAAATATGCTGCACATCCACCATTTTTTGCCTGCTCAAATCAATATCCATTTCTGCCCGTAAAAATTCTTCCATAAGCATGGGAATGTCAAAGCGGTTACTGTTGTAGCCGCCAAGGTCGCAACCGTCAATAAACTGTTTAATTTCATTGGCAGACTGCTTAAAGGTGGGGGCATCTTTTACCATTGCATCGGTAATACCATGAATATCGGTAGCGCTTTGCGGAATGGGAATTTGCGGATTTAATAATTTTCTTTTCGCCTGTTTGTTCCCATCGGGTAAAATTTTTACCATGGCAATTTCTACAATACGATCGGTGGAAAGGCTCACCCCGGTTGTTTCCAGGTCAATAAATGCAATAGGGCGTTTTAGGTTCAACTTCATCGTTAAAGATTAAGGTTATCAGATTTATATTTTCAAGGTATAATCGTGCAAATGTAATTGTAAATTCAATAAATATTTTAGGATGCCGAATTATTTTTATATTTGCATACCATTCAGCATCAAATGAAAAAAATATTTTTTGTACTTGCCCTTTTATCGGCTCTTGCCTTTTTATTAAACAGCTGCAGCGGAAGCCGAAAAACCGGCTGCCCGATGAACGAAAAAATTATACACTAAAGGTAATCTTTCTCAATGAATTGGATTTCAATTGAATACCCTGAGCAGATTGGGGAATTAAAAGATAAATCGTTTTCCCGTTTTCAACTTATTTTTAAACACAGCACCCGTTGCAGCATAAGCAGTATGGCTAAAAACAGGCTTGATCGAGCTACAGTTCCAAATCATATTGATTTTTATTTTCTTGATTTGCTTCGGCACCGAGACCTCTCTCATCAAATTGCAGAAGATTTCCATGTGGCGCATGAATCCCCTCAAGTGTTACTTATCAAAAACGGGGAATGTATTTATGACGAGAGTCATAGCGGCATTAGCATGCAGGATATAGAATTAGTCGCCCGGGAAGCCGTTAAATAAGTTTGCGAAAACGGTTAATGGGCAAAATCGTTTTCAAAATTGCCTTTAATACGCTCCATAGAAGGATTGAAATACCCAAATTTTAATTTTGGAAATTTTTGACGGATGCGGAGCAGTAAATTTTTTACCCCCATGCATTCACCGGTTTCGGTAACGCCAATTTTTCCCAAATACCAATCGGGGTCAATATTAAAATTTCTCCATTGAATCATGCATAAATCCGTTTCTTCAATTAACGTACACAGGGCCTCATATTCTTCCACACTATCCGTCATTCCCGGAAATACAAAATAGTTGAGGCTGGTCCACCCGCCATAATTGCGTACGGTTTTAAGGCCTTCAATTAAATCGGCAAACACATAATTATTGGGCCGGTAATAGGGCGTATAAATTTTTTCCCTGGCCGAATTTAAACTTACCCTCATGCTGTTCAATCCTGCATCACATAAGGCTTTTATAGCATCCGGCTTACTGCCGTTGGTATTGATATTGATACTGCCGTTTGAGGTATGCTTTCTTATTTCTATAATGGCTTTCCTGATGGTTTCCCACATCAATAACGGTTCACCTTCGCAACCCTGGCCAAAGCTTACAATGGGAAAAGGGGCGGTTTGTAAATGTGGAACGGTAAATTCAACAATTTCTTCGGCACTGGGTTTAAAGATCAGCCGGTCTTGCGTACTTACAATAGTTTCTTCCTGCGGCTGAAAACTGATGCAGCCAATGCAATTGGCATTGCAAGCCGGGGAAACCGGTACGGGGCATTCCCACCGGCTTAAAGCAAAGTTTCGGGCTGCAGGGCAGGTATAGGTAAGGCAGCAGTTTTCCATCAAATGTTTTACCAGCCGGTTATGCGGATATGCCTCTAACAAATGCCGGGCGCCATCTTCTATTTGATCAGGATGAAAGCCTGCACTCTCCTGCCGGATATCATTTTCAATTCGTACTGCAGGAACAAAAAATTTATTATGGTACCAACCCGTAGCCGTATAGCAAAATAAAGGAAGCGTAGGCGCATTGGGCAGGGTTTCATAAGCAGCTATATAAAACCCGGTAAATGCCGGAGGTATAAAAGCGGCAACCGCCCAGCCTTTTTCACAAATACGCATTTGCCCTGTTTCTACATCTATGCCAATTCCCCGCCGGCCGGGCAGTTCATAGAGTTGACCGCCATCGGGTAATTCAATCCATTCGTCCAATGGCACAGGTATTGCATCCCATCCACTCCTGCCGGTTGTGTAGAGTGAAGTGTCTTCAAAAATATTTCCTGCACCATCGGAGTACAATAAATAAGGAGAATGCGTTACTGCCATTTTACAAAACTAATGATTATTTAGGGCGATCTGGTTATTACAAAATGTGTTCAACTGGTCCTTGTCAATACCGTCCAGTTCATTATGGGAAAATACCAACTGTAAGAGATGGTTATTCTTTAAATCAATAGTGAGTACATCATCTTTTAACAATACCTGGCCAACTTCATGCCATAGATATTTTTTGGGAATAAAAGAGGGAAATAAAATACCGCTTTCATTAATGCTTATCTGCTTGGGCCTATTGGCCAAAAAGCCTGCAACAGCCAATACCAACAGTAAAATACCTGCAAAATATTGTGCTAAAAAAAAAGCCAGCATGGATAGCATAATAAAGCCATCTAAGGTTAAGATGGCGAGTTTTTTGGGGTTATTTCTAAAAATAAAAGACAAGATAAACGCCAACAAAGCAATACCTGTACCCCAATACGCTATATTGTTTTCCTGTGCAATAATAAAAAACCAGCCGGCAACCATCAACAGGAGCGGAAAGCCGGTGATGTGATATCCCTTTTTCTTTTCGGTAATGTTGATAAGATAATGGGCCATTATTTAGCATTACAATGCAACAACATATTGCTGAGTTTAAAAAGAATCCGTGCAGCTACGTTTTCGTCCCACTCATTATTGCTCACACCGGTTTCGTTTACATCAAATCCAATAATTTTCCTACCCGATGCAATGATATTTTTAAAGAGGTAAAAAACCTGCTCCAGTTCCAGGCCTCCATAAACCGGCGTGCCGGTACAAGGACACAATTTAGGATCCAGCCCATCTACATCAAAACTGATATAAACATGGGCCGGCAATTGATCCACAATGGCCTGGGTTATCGTTTTCCATGTGGCGCCTTCATACAGGGCTTCTTTAATTTCCCGATCAAAAAAACATTTTACACGGTTGTTTGAAGCGTTAATATATTCTGCTTCTTCCTGGCAATAATCCCTTGGGCCTACCTGCACCAATTTTTTAACCTGCGGAACCTGCTCTAATACATTATACATGATTGAAGCATGGGAATAATCAAAACCTTCATAACATTTGCGTAAATCACAATGCGCATCAATTTGCAACACTGCAAACTCATTATGTTGATCGGCCAAAGCTTTAATAAAACCCAAAGGAGTGCTATGGTCGCCACCAAGCAGGGCCACCAGTTTGCCGTTATCCAATAACCCCTTTGCCTGCTGGTACACCCAGTCGTTTAAAAAAAGACTGCCGGCATTAATATCTTTTAAGGTTTTGCACATGAATTTATTGTCATTGATATCATCACCCTGTGAAATAAAATTGATGTACAATTCCGCTTCCTTACGCAGGTAATCGCTTTTGGTGAGGATTTTTTCATTAATGTCTCTCATAAAAATCCCTTTGCGCCATTCATCTGCAAATTCGGCATCAAATAAATCCACCTGGAAGCTGGCGTTGAAAATACGGTCGGGTGCCCGGGCCGTACCACCACGGTAACTTACAGTAACTTCCCAGGGTATGGGCATGATGACGAGACGGGCTTCTTCTTCGGTACTGGGTAAGCCAAAAATATTAAAATTGGTATTTCCTATACTATTGGGGTCAAAGTGAGTTAAATCGGCCATGAAAGATGAATTAATATGGGGCAGCAAAGATAGAGGGTTATTCCTTTTAACGGAGATTTTAATATTTTTCCACTACGCTTTGCGGATGATATATTAAACAAATATTTCTACCTTTTATCAGGCCATTTTAAACTACCTTTGCAGTTGGTTTAAAGCTTTTATTACATGAAAAGATCACATATTATCATACTAATTGGAATTGCCCTGGTTATTGCCGGTTTAATTGCTTACTCTGCTGATTTTTCCACTTACGATAGTATAAATTCTGCCAAAGAAAAACCCGGCAAATTTGTACATATCATTGCCCAATTAGATAAAACAAAACCGGTGGAATTTGACCCGGTAAAAAATCCCAACTACCTGTCGTTTTATGCTGTGGACAGCCTTGGCGGAACCACCAAAGTGGTATTTCACAACAGTAAACCTACCGACCTGGAGAAAAGCGAAAGACTGGTGCTGAAAGGTAAAATGCAAGCAGACGGAAATTTTGAATGCAGCGACATTCTTTTAAAATGCCCCAGCAAATACAAAGAAGAAAAAGGCGCTGTTCAAAAAAATCTCAACGAACAAACTTCAGTGATTAACTGATAACCACACCATCATGAATTTTATCGGAGAACATTTATTTGCCGGGCAACTGGGCCATTTATTAATTATTATTGCCTTTATTGCTTCGTTGGTTTCCCTTATTGCCTATGCGGCTTATGGTTTTGAAAAAAAGCCCGATCAAAAAAAATATTGGTTACAACTGGCCCGTATTTCATTTTTATTAGAAGCCATCTCCATTCTCGCCGTTTTTGGGATTGTGTACTACATCTGTGCAAATCATTTATACGAATACATGTATGTGTACAAACATGCATCCAGGGAACTGGAGCCAAAGTACCTCCTTGCCTGTATTTGGGAAGGCCAGGAAGGAAGTTTCCTGCTTTGGAGTATTTGGCATGTGATAATCGGTTCAATATTTATTTTAAAAAGAAATACGCAATGGGAAAGCCCGGTACTTACTGTAATTAACCTGGCACAGGCCTTTATGATGCTGATGATATTGGGTATTTATATTGGTGATGTACGCATTGGTAACAGTTTATTTGCCCTTACCCGAAATGAAATTACAGCGCCCATTTTCAACCAACCCAATTACCTGGATTTTGTTAAAGACGGTATGGGCTTAAATGTATTGCTCCGTAATTATTGGATGGTAATTCATCCCCCGGTATTGTTTTTAGGCTTTGCCCTTACCATTGTGCCATTTGGTTTTGCTTATGGAGCATTACTTACAAAAAATTTTGGAGACTGGGTAAAACCGGCGCTGCCCTGGGTATTGTTAAATGCCTGTGTATTGGGCATGGGAATTATGATGGGTGGAAAATGGGCATATGAAAGCCTTAGCTTTGGCGGCTACTGGGCATGGGATCCGGTGGAAAATGCATCGCTGGTACCCTGGTTGATCCTAATTGCCGGCCTGCATACCATGCTGGTGTATCAGCATACCGGCCATTCGCTAAAAGCAAGTTTCCTTTTCATCATCCTGGCCTTTGCCTTTGTATTGTACTCTACCTTTCTTACTAAAACCGGTGTGTTGGGTGACGCTTCTGTTCACTCTTTTACCGATCCCGGAAAAGCCATCAATATTATGATTACGGCCTTCCTGGCAACTTTTTCGCTTGGTGGCCTTGCCCTGTTTTTTAGCCGGTACCGGCAAATAAAGGAAACCCACACCGAAGAAACGCTCAACAGCAGGGAGTTTTGGATGTTCATCGGTTCCCTTATTTTTTTCCTTACGGCTTTATTTATTATTGCCAAAACTTCGGTTCCTTTAATTAATAAAATATTCGGCAGCAACTTTGCTCCACCGGAGGATGTAGAGTTTTCTTACAATAAAGTGGCAGCCATGATTGCCATTATCATTGGCCTGCTTACGGCTATTGGGCAATATTTTAAATACAAAAGCACGCCACGCAGTTATTTCATAAAAAAAATGCTTTGGCCAACTGCTCTTTCGGCTTTAATTTTTATTACCCTTGTTTTCTTTTATCCCTTAACCTTTGATAAACATGGTATCGGTTTTTTAGTGGCGCTTTATATAGCCGAGTTTGCCACACTTTATGCCCTTGTTGCCAATGCTTTTTACATTTTTACCGTACAGGGTAAAAAATTTTTTAGTACGGGATCTTCCCTTGCCCATGGGGGTTTTGCATTGATGCTTTTGGGGATGATTATTTCCTCTGCCAATAAAGAAGTGATTAGCAATAGCCGTGTAAATGGTATTAATTTACCCACGGTAGTTGACCCCATGACACGACAGCAGGATGACCCAAGAGAAAACCTTACGCTGCTAAGAATGGTGCCTGCCACCATGGGTCCCTATGAAGTAACCTACACCGGCGATTCGCTGGGAACAGAAAAAGGACGTAAGTTTTACCGAATGAATTTTTTGGCAAAAGATAAAACCGGAAAAATAACCGAAGCCTTTACCCTGCAGCCCGATGTGTATCAAATGAAGGACAATAATATGAGCAGCAATCCCGATACCCGGAATTATCTTACCAAAGATGTATTTACCTACCTCACCTCTGCCCTTAACGAAAATGCCAAAGATGATTCTACGGCTTTTTCAATAAAAGAAATGCATATTGGCGATACGGCTTTTTATGATAAAGGTTATTTTGTTCTCAATAAAGTGGTAAAATCCCCTCAAAATGAACGCTATAATTATAGCAAAGATGACCTTGCGCTGATGGCGGATATTACTGTAGTAAGTAACGACAGCATGCGTTATAAAGCCATGCCGCTTATTGCCATTGATTCCATGGACCGGGTAGAACATTTGGATGATACCATTTATGCCCAAAATCTATTTCTGCAATTTGCCGGCATTAGCGACTCCTCCCATATCAAAATTGGTTATAAAGAGTCGGATCAACCCATTGATTTTATAACCGTTAAAACTTATGTTTTTCCCTACATTAACCTGGTATGGCTGGGCCTGGTGATCATGGGCATTGGGCTGGCGCTCAGCATGCTTAAACGATTTGGGTTAAATACCCGCCTGGCTTCTATTATACTGGCGTTAATGGCCATAGCAATTTTTTATATGTTCCTGCTTGCGAATTAACATTTTTATTTTTAATTTAATAGTTAATTTAGGTTACTTTATGCCTGCCCGTTATATTAATGGGTGAATGAGATTAATGTAAATGAAAAAAAGAACCGGTAAAATTAGTGTTAAACTATTTTTGGCTGTACTGTTTACGGCAATCTTTCTTTGCAAAGGCGGCGCCGCTTTGGCTCAAACCCAAACCACTTTGGGCAAAGGCATTTACGATACCCTGCTTACCGCTGCCGTTATTTATAATGGGGATACGCTTGAAGCCAAAACTCTCGAAAATATTTTACTGGTTTGCAAATTAACCGAAGAGCAGCTAAAGCAAAGGGCCAAATACAACCGCTTACGCAATGCGGTATATGTTACTTACCCCTATGCCCGCCGGGCCGGCATCATTATGAACGACATTAATGGAAAGCTGGCAAACATCTCCGAAAAAGATAAACGCAAAAAATACATTAATTCCCGTGAAAGCGATTTGAAAAAAGAATTTACTAAACCCTTAATGGACCTTTCGGTTTACCAGGGCAAGGTATTGATGAAACTCATAAACCGGGAAACCAATAATAATTGTTACGAAATCATAAAAGAATACAAAGGCGGGTTAACCGCAAGGTTTTATCAAACCGTAGCCTTCTTTTTTAACAGCAGTTTAAAACAACCCTACAATCCCAAAGAAGGCGATGATGCCGCCATTGAAAAATTTGTAAAAGAAGTGCAGCGCATGTATGGCTACCCGGAAATACAATACAGCAGTAAAGTTTTATAACCCTATTTTTTCATTCACCAGTGCGATGATTTCCGCTTCCAAAGCCTGGGCTTTCTCCTGGATTAGGGTACCGTTTTTAACCAGCTCCGCCACATAATTTTTATCGTCGTAACCGGCCGCATTTATCCGTACATTCATAAAAGCACCCATTACAGCGCTCCGGGCACAAAGCGCCCCCACCCCGGCATCCGATACTGAATTAGGATTGCCCGTTTGAGCCATTGCTTTAATGAGTTCCATACCTGCAAGTGATGTTTCCATAACTTTATACGGTACTTCTATTGCAAATTTTGTGGCTTCCTGGATTTTTTGAGTTCGATAATTTTTTTCTTCAGAAGAGGATTTGGGTAAAGCAAAAGCTTCCATAATTTTATTAAACGCTGCCGTATCGGCATCTACCAGCCGTATCAATTCATCTTTTAACTGCTGGCCTTTTGCAGCCCATTGGCTAAATTCTTCCCAGCGGCTGTCCCATCCTTTTTTATGTGAACTTAAATTGGCTACCATGGTGGCGAGGGCAATGCCCAGGCTACCGATGTATGCCGATACCGATCCACCACCGGGTGCAGGGCTTTCGCTGGCAGTTTCATCTGCAAATGCATTAAGTTGCATGTTGACCAACCTGCTATCGCCGGTATTTTTTAAAAGATATTCAATAATGCGTTCTTCGGGTTTAAAGGGCGTTAATTCTTCAAGGCCCAAAGATTTAACGGCTATTTTAATTAACTCTTTTTCACTTACGCCTACAGATCTTTTTTGTTTTTGCAGGAAATATTTACCTGCATCCAGCATAGATTTTAACGGTATTAAGCCCACCAACTCACTGCCCGTAACCCTTATTCCCCTTGCATCGGCCTTTTTACACACTTCATCAAAAGCAATATGCATGGGTGTAATGTTGATATTGGTAAGGTTCATACTGATTTGAGCAATGCCGTATTCCTCAATAAACCATCCAATGGCTTTTACACTTTTTAAGGTACCGGGCTGATGTACTTTTATGCCATTTTCTTCAATGGTTCTGCCGGCTTCCCTTACATCAAAAGCTACGGCATTAGCCCGGCGTGTGGAAGTAGTATTGAGGTTTACATTATAGGCCACTAAAAAATCCCTGGCGCCAATTACCGTTGCGCCCCGTTTTGCATCAAAAGTGGCGGGCCCGAAATCGGGTTTCCATTCGGGCATTTGAATTTTTTTAAAAAATCCTTCGTACTCCCCGGCACGTATCACGGATAAATTACTGCGCTGTTTATTGGGCTGTGCGGCTTCATACAAGTACACGGGGATATTCAGTTCTTCGCCCACCCTTTTGGCCAGTTGGGTGGCATAAACAGCTGTTTCTTCCATACTGATATTGGCTATAGGAATAAACGGGCAAACATCTGTTGCACCCATCCTCGGATGCTCGCCTTTATGCTTACTCATATCAATCAGTTCGCCGGCTTTTTTAATAGCCCTAAAAGCCGCTTCCACTACTGCTTCGGGTGTGCCTACGATGGTTACCACCGTTCGGTTAGTGGCTTTTCCCGGATCTACGTTAAGCACCCGTGCCCCTTCTACGGCTTCTATTTGGCGGGTAATTTGATGGATGATAGAAAGATCATTGCCTTCGCTGAAATTAGGCACACATTCTATAAGCTGCTGCATGAAGTATTAAATTTTCATGCTAAGATATTACATTATTGACTGCTGTAAAAAAGGATAAAAAATAAAACAAATTTTTACTCAACCCATATTGGCTTTTACAAAATCGCTTACTAAAAAATTCATTAACCGGGCGGTTTCATCAGTTTTCAAACCATCGTGCATTTGGCAAACGCCATCGCATAAGTGCAAATAGGCAGCCTTTACATCGGTGCCGGCAAAGTTGATATATTGCCGGGCCTGCAAAGCGCTTAAGCCCACCGGCGTATGGGCATTGCTGAAAATATGCTCCATAATATCCATGCTGAGTTCCACGCCACAATAACTTTCTTCTGTAAAACCGGTAGCATGGGCTATAGCTTGTATAAAACTTTTTCTTTCATGAATAAAAATATCTTCGTAAAAACTATAATGAATAAAATGGTTGTCCTGCATCTTACTTAGTACATTTTGCGAAATAGCATTTTGATGTAATCCCACTATGGCATATTTCCCCAGGTAACCATCGGTTTCGGCATAGCTATAGGCATTGCTGCAATGGCGGCCCTCCATAGCATCGTAGCCGGCTTCGCCGCAAACACTTATGGCATTTATTTGCGCTAGGGGCAGGGCGCCGCATTTATGGAGCCCTTTTGCCACCGACTTTATCAATGGATAGGCATTGTTTCTGCCCCCGCCAATCACCAGGGGAATTTTACGGTAAAAGGCAATGGATTTAATGATTTGCTCAACTTCTTCATCAATGATATTTACCGCATGCCTGCAGGCATCAGCTTTTTCTTCGGGGTGGTAAGCGTTATTCTCAATAAGATATTTAATGTCACCAAAATCGTAATGACCCAGGAGCAGGATTTCATCGCCACTCATAAAATCATTGCTTTGTGTATTCAAAAAAGAATGTAAGAAGGGATACCAGGCCGTATCCACTGCACCCTGCCTGAAATTGGCCATAACCCCAATATCTTCAGGAATACCCAGTAAAACATATTTAGCGCTGGATTGTGCCAATACCTCAGGCCAGTCGGCATTTTCGGGTATGCATTGTATTCTTTCACCCAGTTTTGTTTCAAAACGGCGCACCCGGGTAAGGGAAAGAATGTCTTTTTTACTATAAAATTTAAAATGCTTCATATATTATGCACTACCTAATGCATGGAGAGGCAAAGTAGTTAAAGCTAATGTGTTCGCAAAAAAAATTATTGAAAATCAATCTTTCACCCAATTGCCGTTGAGCATTACCTTATCAATATGATTGGCGCCAAAACTGTAAAAAAGATAAGCCAGCGATGGCACTGGTTTAGTGAATATGAGGTTGGCTGTTTTACCTATTTTTATTGACCCCACCTGGTTTTCCAGTTCCATTGCACAGGCGCCATTTAGGGTTGATGCATTAATGACTTCTTCGGGCAGCATTTTCATTTGGATGCAACTTATAGCATTTACCAGGTTCATATTACCGCTTGGAGATGAGCCGGGGTTAAAATCGGAGGCCAGGGTTACGGCTGCGCCTGCATCAATTAATTTTCTTGCCGGTTGAAATTGCATCCTTAAAAAAAATGCTGCCGTAGGTAATAAAGTACTGCATCCTTTATAAGCACCCAGTAATTGAATTTCATTATCGGTAAGTGTTTCCAAATGGTCGAGGGAAAGCGCCTGTAATTTTATGCCGGCTTCAATGGCACCAATACTGTTTAGTTGGTTTACATGCAATTTGGGCTTTAGCTGGTATGCAGCCCCGGCTTTACAGATTGTGGTCATTTCTTCCGGTGAAAAAAAACCGGTTTCGCAAAACACATCAATATAATCGGCAAGTTGTTCCCCAGCAATAACCGGAAGCATTTCATCAATAATTTCACGGAGGTAGCCTTCATGGTTTTCTTTATACAAGGCCGGGTACGTATGCGCCCCTAAAAACGTGGCTTTAATTTTTACATCCGATTGTTGCTTAAGCTTTTTAATAACCCGTAGCATTTTTAACTCTGCTTCTACACTAAGGCCATAACCGCTTTTTATTTCAATAGCCCCCGTACCCAATGCGGCCAATTGGTTAAGGCGGGTTAAGGCGGCTTTATACAATTCTTCCTCGGGGGTATCCTGAAGTTTTTTTGCAGAGTTTAAAATTCCACCTCCTTTTGCGGCAATTTCTGCATAACTGAGGCCTTTAATTTTATCTATAAATTCATCTTCCCTGCTTCCGGCAAAAACTAAATGCGTATGGCTATCGCACCAGCAGGGCAAAACCATTTGGCCGAAAACATCCATAACGTTTTTAGGTAATTGAGGCACCCGTAATTCCAGTTCATACATTGGCCCAAAGCCGGCTATTACGCCATCTTCCACCAGTAAATAGGCATCATCAATACTGGCTAATTCAGCCAACGCCCTGCCCCGTATGGGCCCATTATGTTCCCCTATGCCTACTAATTTGCTGATATGTGTAAATAAAACCGTCATGGTTACAATTGTTCAAAAATAGTGTTACTGAATTTTTCAAGCCCGGGATCTCTTGCTCCCATGAGCAATAATACGGCTCCTTGCTGCAAATGCGGCCTTACGGTTTCTAAAAACACATTCCGGTCTTCCACAAAAAAAGCCTTTTTACCCAGCGCCTTAATATCCTGTATTAAATCATTGGCAGAAATATCTTTTACGGCCGTTCCGCCGGCATAAAATATTTCACTCATCCAAATTTCGTCCTGCTCACGAAGTACATGGGCAATTTCTTTTACAAAATCGTTTCTTAAAAAACGTGTGGGGCCATAGCCATGCGGCTGAAACCAGGCCACAACTTTTTGTGCCAGCGGCTGGCAGGCTGCAATGGATGCTGCACATTTTGCCGGGTTATGAGCATAATCATCTATCACCCATATCCCATTTTTATTACCCAATACCTGGTGGCGCCGGTAAATACCTTCATAGGATTGCAGTGCTTCTGCCGCTACGGGTAGTGGTACCCCAATTTGCATCGCTACGGCTGTTGCGGCAACTGCATTTTCCATACTATGCTTTCCAATAGCCTGCAATGAAAATTTCACATCGTTAATTTCAAAGGAAATGGAAAAACCTTCCTGCTTAAAATTTATGGCATTAATACCGGCAGGGCCATTTATGGAAAAATCGTTTTGAATATGTTGAAAGAGTTTTGCTGCCAGTGCATTGGACTGATTAACGATAAACTTTCCTGAGGTATTTTCTTTAAAAATGCTAAAAATGCGGTTGAGTTCATCAATCTCCTGGTGGTCTTTATCAATATTGAGCAGCAGGCCAATTTCCGGATGATATGCGGTAATGGATCCATCACTTTCGTCGGCTTCTATTACCAGCCATTCCCCTGCACCCACTTTTGCATTGCCTATCTTACCTTCTTTTATGATACTGGTTAACCCGGCCCCGCTGATAATGCTGGGTTGCAAGCCGGCGTATTGCAAAATGTGAAACAGCATGGCGCTGCTGGTGCTTTTGCCCGATGTGCCGCCCACAGCAATGGTTCGCTTACTGTTGGCAATTAAGGCCAGTACCTGGCTTCTTTTTAAAATTGGAATGTTGAGCGCTTTGGCTTTCTGCACTTCGGCAACGGTATCTTCAATGGCAGTAGAAACCACTACAAGCTGGGTTTGGGGCGTTATCCCTTCCCCATTTTGCGCAAAGCATTTTATCCCTTCGGCTTCAAGCTTACTCCGTGTATCGTTAAATTCCCCATCAATAAAGTACCGGTCGCTGCCGCTTATGTCTTTTCCAATGCCGGCAAGGTATTGGGCAATGGCGCTCATACCGGCGCCGGCAACACCTATAAAAAAAATATGCTGATAATGATGGAGTGATGAAGCCATAACAGGTTTTACGGCTGCTAATTTAAGCAATAGTTAATGAGCAGGAAATAAAAAAGAATACGACGATCGCTTTGTGCAATTTTTTATGAATAGCCCAAAATCTTGAGCATACTTTGAGCGGTTTGCTCTTTAGCATAAACCCAATCGGTAAGCTTACCGTTTTTGTCATAATCTACAATTATATGCTTGGGCGAAGGAATGAGGCAATGCTTAATGCCGCCATAGCCGCTAATTTGATCCTGGTAGGCGCCGGTGTGAAAAAATCCTACATACAAGGGCTCTTTATTATTATCAGAATCCCCATTGGTATTTTTCAATTTTGGAAGAAACACTTCATTAATATGTTCTTCGGAGTCGTAATAATCATGCCCGTCGCAGGTGATGCCGCCTAAAACAACACGCTGGTATTCATTATTCCACTTATTAATGGGCAACATCAAAAACTTTTCGCCAATTCCCCAGGTATCGGGCAGCGTAGTGATAAAAGAAGAATCAATCATATACCAGGTTTCCCTGTCGTTTTGAATTTTTTGACCGATTACACTGTAAATATGCGCCATGCTTTCGCCTACGGTATAGCTTCCAAACTCCGTAAAAATATGCGGCATTTGCACCCTTGCTTTTTTGCAGGCTTTTTTAATGGTGCTCACAATTTCATTAATCATAAACTGGTAATCGTAATTAAAGGCCAGTGAATGTTTTATAGGAAAGCCGCCACCAATGTTGATGGAATCCAGCTCGGGACAAATTTTCTTTAACTGGCAATACAGGTTGATGCTTTTTTGTAATTCGCTCCAGTAATAAATATCATCTTTAATCCCTTTATTCAGGAAGATATGCAGCATCTTAAGCTGAAACTTATCTTCATAGCCTTCTATTTCATCTACATAATATTCCAGCACATCTTTTGCTTTGATACCAAGCCGGGAGGTATAAAAAGGAAAGGTCGGTTCTTCTTCGGCGGCAATTCTTATACCCAGTTTAAAGGGCTCTTTGGTTCGTATGCTGCGCTTATACATATTTAATTCCTCTTTATTATCCAAAATGGGAATTACGTTTTTAAACCCGGTGTTAATGAGCCGTGCGATCCTGCTGGTATAATTTTTTTGCTTAAACCCATTGCAGATAATAAAAATATCTTTATTGATTTTACGGCGTTTGTAAAGGGAGTTAATAATTTCAATATCGTACGCATAGGAGGTTTCCAAATGGATATTATGTTTTATGGCCTCTTCAATTATAAAGCTGAAATGTGAACTTTTGGTACAATAACAATAATTGTATTTCCCCTCATACTTATTTTTTTTGATGGCTTCGGCAAACATTTTTTTGGCCTTATTGATTTGCCATCCGATTTTGGGCAAAAAACTCATTTTTAAGGGCGTGCCGTATTTTTCAATCAACAGTTTAAGATCAATATTATTAAACTGTAAATAATTATCTTTTACTTTTAAATCTTCCTGGGGGAAATTGAAGGTTTGCTGAACCAGGTCGTTATACGTATTATGCATTCCTATGAATGGTTAAAAGAGTAATAAAAGAAAGAAAACAGCCGCAAATATAATTGAATAAAATAAAAAACCGTCCCTGCTTTCGAAGGGACGGCTACCAGTTGGTTTGGGTAAATTATTTAACGGAATCCACCAGGGCTTTAAAGGTTTCAGGCTCGTTCATGGCGAGGTCTGCAAGCACTTTTCGGTTAAGCCCTATTTCTTTGGCGTTTAATTTAAAAATCAATTCGCTGTAGGTAATTCCCTGCTCCCTTGCAGCCGCATTAATACGGGCAATCCAAAGTGCACGGTATTCTCTTTTTTTATTTTTACGGCCTACATAGCTATAGGTAAGCCCTTTTTCCATTACGTTTTTAGCAACGGTATAAACATTTTTACGTTTGCCATAATAGCCTTTTGCGGCTTTAAGAATCCTTTTACGGCGGGCCTTACTGGCTACGGCATTTACTGAACGTGGCATATTTTAATTTTTTTAAAAGTTAAAGATTGAGATTTTCATCCGGCTTATTTCATAGCCAGCAAACGCTTTACAAAATGCAAATTCGCATCTGCCACTACCCCGTCTTTACGCATATTGCGTTTACGTTTTGTAGATTTTTTTGTGAGAATGTGACGTTTGAAAGCTTTTTGGAATGTGATTTTACCTCCACCGGTAACTTTAAAGCGCTTTTTTGCGCTACTGTTGGTTTTAACCTTTGGCATTACATAACTTTTGATCGTTACTCCCTGCTGGCGTTCCGAACAGACGGACACTTTTTGGGCCATGTGGGAAATGTTAATTTTAAAAGATTGCTCTTTTTTGGGCGGCAAAGATAAGGATTTTTAGCATTAAAACAGCTATAAAACAAGAATTTTAGCCCAAAATGCAGGATTTTGGAAAATATTATTTGAATTCTTCTAATTTATTGTAAACTTTAAAGATAAAACCTGCTGATATGAATAGAAAATCAAAAGTTTCTGAAATTATGGCCGAAAAACTTATAGTTGCCGACGCCCATAATAGTTTTACGCAAATCATGGATTTTTTTACCCGCAGTAAAATCCATCACCTTCCCATCACTCAAAATAATAAAATAATTGGCATTGTGAGCTTGAGCGATATCATCCGTTATTTGGGCCGTGTACTGGAAGAAGGCAAAACCACTTCTATATCAGAAATCAGCAATAGCTTTTCCCTGGATGCCGTAATGACCAAAAACCCGTATTGTTTAAAAACAACGGATACCATTGAATCGGCTTTTGAAGAAATTTCCAAAGGCGGTTTTCATGCTTTGCCCATAATACAGGAAGATGAAACCCTGGTAGGTATTGTAACGGCTATTGACCTGGTACGGTGGTACGACCAGGTAATGTAACTATTTTAAAAGAGTTATGCAGCCTTAATTTTTAAAAAAAAATTATGACAGAGAAAAACAAAGTAATCCTTTTTTGCGGGCTGGTACTGCTTATTGCCGTTGTGGTTTCCTTTTTTAAATTTCCGGCATTACTGGCTGCATATATGTTTATCCCTGCGCTGGTAACTTTAATTATGCTGTTCCTGGTTACCAAAGACGGTTTAAAAAAAGAAAGCTGGAAGCAAATAGGCCTGGGCATCAACCTTAAATTTTTGATTTATGCCTTTTTTATCCCTTTTGTTGTTTTAATACTTAGTTATTTTATTGCTACTAAAATTAATTCCGGGTATTTTTTAGGCCTGCCCGATGGTAAAGAATTAAAACCCATTAACTCTTTATTTTTCATTTTAATGATGGCCGCTCTGCAAACCATCACCGTATCCTTAGGTGAAGAGTTAGGCTGGCGGGGTTATTTACTTCCTAAATTACTGAACCTTACTTCCAATAAATTAACGGCTTATTTAATTACCGGGATGGTTTGGGCTATTTGGCATTTCCCGGTAATCTTTATTGCAAAATCCTACAATACCGAAGGAAATATATTTTATACCACCGGCTTATTTGTTGTAGTAGTGCTGGTGGTAAGTATCATTATTGGTGAACTGAAGATGAAAAGTAAAAGTATTTGGACAGCTTCTTTATTTCATTCGGCCCATAATACGGTTTGGGGATTTTTAACGCCATTATTTGTAACTACCGGGCCCATCATTTATTTAACCGGGGAAAGTGGTATTATAACCATTGCCCTTTACAGCCTTGTTGCCTTTTTATTATTATGGATAAATAAAGGAAAAACCTACACCCCGGCCTAAGTTTTTATGAGTTGGAAGAGGCCCTTCTGAGTGAATATTTTCCATATTTTTTCTTCACTTCATCAATGGCTTTATATAAATTTTCTTTGGGTTTTCCTTTATCAAACAGGTTGGCTTGTATGGCATTTGTGGTAAAGTTGCTGAGCTTTACACCCAGTAACCTAACCAGCTCATTTTTTTTATAAAATCGTTTAAATAACTCTTTCACTACGGGTATTACGGCATCATCGGAATTTGTTGGCGCAATTCTAGCCTGCCTGGTAAAAGTTTCAAAGCTGGGGAAACGAACTTTAATAGACGCACAAGCTGCAAGTTTCCCTTCCTGCCTTAATTCAAAACATACTTTCTCGGTAAGCCGTACCAACTCGGCATTTAAAAATTTTACATCGGCAATATTCTCATCAAACGTATTTTCACTGGATATGGACTTGGCCTCATGATAAGGCTGAACTTTTGAGAAATGCAATCCCCGAGATTTTTCCCAAAGGTCTAAACCCCATTTACCCAAAATATTTTCCAGCTCTACTTTACCGGTTTCAAAAGCCTGGTGAATTGTAAAAATGCCATAACTGTTCAGCAATTTTTCAGTTTGAGCGCCCACACCCGGAATTTCACCAATAGGCAGCGGCGCTAAAAATGCTTTTTCGGTACCAAAAGGGATGTGGAGATAACCGTTGGGTTTAGCCAAATTAGTGGCAATTTTTGCCATCATTTTATTTGAGGACAAACCAAAGGAAATGGGAAGGCCGGTTTTTTCAATGATACTGTTTCGCAGGGCAATGGTCCATTCAAAAGGATGAAAAAATTTATCCATACCGGTGAGGTCAATATAAAACTCATCCACCGATGCTTTTTCAAACAGGGGCGCTTCGGCTTTAATAATATCGGTTACCCAACGGGAATAATTTCCGTAAGCCTCATAATTCCCTTTTAAAAAAATAGCATGAGGGCAAAGTTGCCGGGCTTTTTGTACCGGCATGGCCGAATGGATACCAAATTTACGGGCTTCATAACTGCATGCAGATACCACACCCCGTTCCTGCCCTCCCACAATTACGGGTTTACCTTTTAACTCCGGGTTATGGATTACCTCTACCGATACAAAAAAAGAATCGAGGTCAAAATGGGCAATTATGCGCTGTGGATGGTTCAAAAAACCGGTATTGAAATGATGGAGTAAATGTAAGCATTACTCATAAATTTCCAGCAAACCCGGCGGAAGCTCAACATACACTTTTTTAGCAATAGTATCCAGGCGGATTAAATTTTGCTCATGCACCGGAATATAAGCGGGCCTGCCCTTATACAGGATGCTGCAAAGTATTTGGTGCGGTTGTTCAATCACTTCGGTAATTTCTCCCAGGTTGTTTGCGCCATCTATCAGCTCAAAACCGAGCATGGAAATAGGCGCCGATTTAGCGGCAAATTTTTTGAAATCCACATCGGTAAGCCAAACTTCTTTTGCAATAAACTTTTTTGCCGCTTCTTTGGTATGAATGCCTTCCAGCTTTATTAAAACTTCACCGGCTTTTTTACTTGCCGTTTTTTCAATAAAATAAGGTAGGAAACTGCTTTTACCTTCTTCCAGGAAAATGGTTTTCAACCCCTTTAATGCGGTTCTTTTTCCCAGGCTATGCAGCAGCAGCAATTCGCCGGAGAGGCCATAGCTGGCTACAAATTTTCCAATTTTAAAATATTGCGACATGCCCGTTGTTGAAAATATTTAAACGAATAAACCGGTTGAAATTACCATTTAAAAAAAATCCTCCCTACAACTGTAGAGAGGACAATGATTTTTAAGCACAGTGCTGAAAAAAAATTACTCTTCTGTTTTAGCTTCTTCTGAAGCTTCAGGAGCAGGGTTTTCAGCAGCAGGCACTTCTTTCACTTTCTTTACAATTGGTGCATTGCGTTTATCCATGCGGGCCTTCTTGTGGTTAGCCTGGCGCAAAGCCATTTGAGCTTCATGCTCTGTACTCCATTTTGTAAATTTTTCCATTGCTGCAGCCTCATCAAACAGGCCAAGGCTTACCCCACGCAGTAAATGCTTTAAATAAAGCACGCCTTTGTAAGATAAAATACGGCGTACCGTATCGGTAGGTTGTGCGCCTTTTTGCAACCAGTCTAATGCTTTTTGACGATCAATTTGAATGGTGGCAGGAACGGTAAGCGGGTTGTAAGAACCGAGTTTTTGGATAAATTTACCATCACGTGGACTACGGGCATCCGCAATTACGATGAAATAAAATGGTCTCTTTTTTGAGCCATGCCTTTGCAATCTCATTTTAACAGCCATAAAAAATAGAAATTTTCTTGGTTGTGAATAAATAGGGTTTACTTTCCTTAAAAAAGGACGACAAAGATAGGAAGCAGGGAACGATTTACCAAACAAATCCTTAAAAGAAGGGAAAATAAAGATTTCACATAATTAATTGCTGTTTTTTCTTATATGAAAAATGCGGCTCAGGTTAAATCCAAAACGAATATCCCCGCTAAAAAATTTGCCATAGGTTTCATACAAAAATGCCCTTTCGTTCATGCCGATTGCATTGGAAAAATGGAGTTGAAAAATATGGCCGCCGGTTTCAATATCAACACCAATACCCAGTGGATGGTAGCTGATAGAACTGAGGCCTTTTAACACATGAAGGTAATCGAAAGTTAATGCCAGTTTTTTGCTCACCCTGTATTTTAAACCAATACCGGGTGCTATAATATTCCTTGCATCTGCATGAAGGGGTGCATTGCTGTGTACAAATACGGGATTAAATTGCCCGGAAAGTTTATCACTAAATTTTTTGCCGGCAATTAGCTGAACATAATAAGACATTCGATCGGCTGCAGAGGGTTTGGGTGTAGCAAAACTTTTTTCCGTCCACACCGTACTTCCGGCAACCAATACCAGCGATAAGGGCATGGCATGATTGCCGGAAGATTGCTGCATCAACCTGTACTTTATAAATCCATCCAGTTCTTTTCGATAGGTGCTTCGGCCAATTCCTACGGTAAAATTTTTCGTTATTCCATAGTCAAAACCCATGCGCATGGATGCCTCATCAAGACCAAAAAAATTATTGATACCCTTATTGATATATCCAAAACGGTGCAGTATCCTTACATCCAACTCGCCCTTGTGCAGCATGTCAACAGAATGCGACATGATAACCCGTGTAGATTTAAAAGTAGTGCTAACCTTTTGGGTATTTGAACCCGGCAGTTCAATAGTTTGGGCAAAACAAGGAGCAATGAAAATACCTGTCCATAAAAGCAAAATAATTTTTTTCATAACAGGCATCAATCCGTTAATTTTCCCCCGGCGGCTACCCAATCACTAATGATGGCTTTTTCTGTTGCAGATAAAGTAGGTCCGCCCTGGGGCATATCTCCAATTACCACGGCCCGGTTTACGATGAGCGCTTTATTGGCCACCACATTGCAATTTACGGTCCAGTCTTTACCTGCCGCAGGCGATGGGCCGCTATGGCAGCTTATACATCTTGAATTAAGGAGGGTTCTTACGGCAGAAAATTTTGTGCCGGGGTTACCTGAAATAATGTTAACCGATTGTGAGTTTTCACATCCGCCGGCATCTTTTACAAATACCGTATAGCTTCCTTCGGCAAGGTTATTAAAAACATTTGATGCACCGTAAGTACCTGTGGCACCCAATTTATATTGAAACCCGGTGCTACCTGATGCAGTAACGGTAATGGATCCATCGGTACTTCCACAACCGCTGGTTAAGGATGGGGTTGCCGTAACGGTAAAGCCCGTACCGGTTGCGGTAACGGTTGCGGTAGTTGATTTTTCGCAGCCTGCTGCATCTTTTGCAAATACCGTATAAGTGCCTGCAGATAATCCGTTAAAGATACCCGATGCCTGGTAAGCGCCTGAAGCATTTAGTTTAAATTGAAAGCCGCTGCTACCTGTTGCCGTAGCGGTAATACTTCCGTTTGGCGCCCCGCAACCTACAGAAGACGCAGGTGTGGCCGTTATTACTATGGTTTTACCGGCACATGGGTCGGGGTTGGGATCATTACCGCCTTTACTGCAGGACGATAACTGGCTGCCAACCAGGAAAAAAATCATTAAAGGCGTTATCCAAAATTTTATTTTATTCATACAAGCTGTTTTAAACCTATACGAATAAATTAAATATTAGGTTGCCTTAGTTTTTCTTTTGTGGCCTGAATTTTATACCCAATAATATTTCGGAAGAGAATAATTTAATTTGCCCTTCGCCAACACCGGCAAGAGGAATTGCAATGCCCGGCTGAACAAACCAGGATAAGGTATTTGAAAAACTTTTTTCTACCCCGCCAAATAACCTAAATACCGAAAACCAATGCTTATTGCCCTCGTACGATGCCAGCGCATGATTGGGCATACCGTAATATAAATAATCATAGGCATAGGTTTCTTTTTTCATGATAAAAGAAGATAGCCCTGCACCGGCAAAGGCTTGCCAGTTGTTTTTTGCTTTAAAATCGTACTTCAGTGAAACGGGTATTTCCAAAACCCGGCAATTCGCATCTACCCGGGTAATATCCACCCGGCTCCAGTACGTACCCGGCTTTGCTTTATAATCTTTTTTACCTGCAATATATTTTTTGGTACCCGTAAAAAATCCGGCCTGCAGGCTTAGCTGCTTGCTCAAATAATACCCTGCCGATAAACCCACCCTTAAATTAAATTTATTAAGCCCCGGAAATTTTACGCCACTCCCTTCGACTCCGGTATAAACTGAAAAATAAAATTTTGAATTTGTTGATCCTTTTTTTGAATTTGATTTTTTACCCTGCGCTAAAGTATCACTATCGTCCACAGGCTTTTTAGTATCCCCTGAATCCTGCGGCTGCCTGGTTTTATCCGTACTTTGCTTTACTTCATTTTCTTCATCTCCTTCAACAATATTTTGCTCTTGCATTGCATCTGCAACAGGTTTGCTGCTTAAAGGGTTATCGGCAGTTTGATTTTGAAGAGAAGGTTCCTGGCCGTATGATGCTTCTGCTTCTGTATTTACCTGGCTAATGTTAATTTTTGATTTAGAATTAAGCTTCTCCAAAACTTTTTTCTTAACGGTATATTTTTCTGCATCACTATCCGATGTTTCTTTAACCATACTTTCTTTCAAAATTGAAGGAACTTGAGCAATTGAATGTACCGTAGGGTTACTACTGCCTGTAGGGTTATTTGCATTTTGTTCCTTAGCGGTTTCCGGCTTCACTAGTGGGGTTGTTTCTATCACACTCGTATGGGCTTGTGCCTTATTTGTTTTTGGAGCTGATGATTCTGTTCCGGTTACCGGTAATTTTTTTGCTGATGTTCCGTAGTTTTTAAACCCTAAATAGCCCATAACGGCCACCCCGGCTAAAATGGGCAGTAACCAAAGCCACCATAATACCGGCCTTTTACGATCGTCCATTTCATCCAGCAGTTTTTCCATCTGTTGCCAGGCCTGCTCATCAAAATTGGCCTCCCAATTTTGGGCAGCCGATTTTATTTGCTCTTCAACCTGGCTATATGGCTTTTTGTTCATAATAATTAAAATCTGATTCTTTCAACATTTTTTGAATATTCACCCTTGCCTTGGCAAGATTGGATTTTGATGTGCCAACTGAAATTTTAAGCTTTTCTGCAATCTCTTCGTGCTTGTACCCATCCAAAACATATAAATTAAACACCGTTCGGTAAACCGGTGAAAGTTTTTGAATGATGGAAAGGATTTCTTTATACTGAAGATGATCAATGGAGTTTGCCGTTTCATGGGCCATATCAAAATGCTGCGGAGTTACTTCTGATAATACAAAGTTTTTATGCCGGCTACGCAGGAAATCTATTGCTGTATTAATCATAATACGCTTTATCCAGGCCTTTAAATCGGCTTCATAATTGGAGTGCTTGGGGTTAAAACGCTCCAAAGAGCGGTATATCTTTAAAAATCCGTCGTTTACAACAAGATTTACATCATCATCATTATTGCAATAGCGCACACAAATAGCTACAGCATAGCCAAAATAACGGATATAAAACTCCTTTTGGCTACCCCGGTTGTTGTGGATACAACCCTGGATAATATCAGACAGACTGCCCTGAATAGGCAAAATTTTGCAACTTTTTATTTTTAATCAAACGTAAGTACGGTAAAAAAGGTTGCTTATAGGCATTAAAATAAAAAAACAGGTATGTGTTTGCCAAGGTTACCAGGGATAATTTAATTGTTGCAACTCGTTTACAAGTTGTTCCGGGCCTTTAATTTTCCATGCCCAAATTAGAGATTTACTGAAAATAGTTGACCGGCTCTCTGATTTCACAACTGATAAAAGCCTCTTAAAGCAGTTTTGCATAATCAACCATACCCTGAAAGTCCACTACAACGGCGGGTTCATCCCCTACCGTCCATGCATCATGCCCGGGAGGTAGCAGAGAAATGTCTCCGGGTTTGCAATCAAATTCCGAACCGTCATCCATCCTAACCCGTATTATGCCCGATACATGATACTGAAAATGAGGAGCTTCACAACTATGTGTTTTGGCAATAGGTTGTACCGAAGTTGACCAACGCCATCCGGGTTCAAAAATACCCCGGCCAATTGTTGCACCACCTACTTTTATTAGCTCAAGGCGTCCTTTTGGAAATTCACGGATTTCATCCGGTTTACTGAAGTTTTTGGTTTCTGCCAGGGCAGAAAGATTTGTAGTTTTTATCATTTTAAATGTTTTTTACAAAGAAAAAAAAGATAAACGGGGCAGCATTGTAAATAGTTCGGTATGAAATGAAAAATTCAGAGTTTTTTTCGAAGTTCCTGCGGTGATAACCCTGTTCTCTTTTTAACGAAATTTGTGAAGTGGGGCTGGTCATCAAATTTTAGGGAATATGCAATTTCCGAAATGGATTTATCTGTGGCTTTTAATTGCACTTTTGCTTCCAGTAATAAAATATCATGAATAATCTTAAGCGGTGACCGGCCAAATGTTACACTCACTACTTCAGACAGGTGTTTTGGAGAGATGTGCAACAAGTCCGCATAGTCATTAACCGTTCGGTTTTCAATAAAATTTTTTTCCACTAACAATTTAAAATTGATGGCCAATTGCTCTTGCCGGCTAACCCTTTTGTTTATGCCTTTTACACGGTCTCTATAAATTTCACGTACCCTCAGCAACAGGATCATAATAAAATTGCAAAGCAGGGAATTTTTTTCGAGTGATGATTTATTGTATTCCGAAATAATATCCTTAAATGCCTGCTGTACTTCTTTACTTTGATTACGGTTTAAGTTAATGATATGGGGTGCATCAAAATGAAAGTACGGAAACTCTTCATTAAGAGGTTTTGACAACTGCGGTTTAAGAAATTCAGGTTTGAAATGAATACAATACCCTTTACAATTTTTGATATGATCGCTTGCGTAAAGAGTGTTCTCAGGAACAATTACGAGGTCATTGGGTTTTAATTGTAAATGATCTGCACCCAATTTTACATCGTGTTCACCCCCGAGCAATAAATAAATAAGGTTAAACTGCCTTCGTAAAGCAGGAATGGTTTCGCAATTTTTATGTTTGTCTTCAAGTGTTCCCGGCATCACCATCATATCAAGAGCATAGGGTTTTAAATCCCGATTAATCAGTCGTTCAAACATTTCAAGTGTCTCAATATTCAGGATTTCCTTAACTCTTTTCATACTTTAAGAAGATTCAAATCTTGAATGATGTAAAAAATGCATCCTGCTAAAAGTCACCTATTCATCCTACAGTTTTCCTAAGTTTTCCTTTCATCACAGTACCTTCTTACGGCTTTTTATCAGGAGTAAATTTTTGATTTTCCACATCCTTCAAAAAAGCAACAAGGTTTTTAAAATAATTCTGCTGATCGTCATACATACTTAAGTGGCTCCCGTTAGGGCATAAATACGTACGGCTGTTGGGAATAAGTTGCCCTTCTTTTTTTATATCATCAGGGTTCATTTCGTCATACATGCCGCCCAGTACCAGTGTTGGTACTTTAATGTTGGGCAACCGGTCCCACATTTCCCAATCTTTAAAATTTCCGGTTACATGAAATTCGTCAACGCCCTGCATTTGAATGTAAATGGTATGATTAGCCTTTTTGAAGGCTCTCATTAACGGCTCCGGCCATTGTTCAACGGGTATCCTGCAAACGACCTTAGTGTATAGTTTGTTCATCAAAAGATCCTGGTACTGCGGTGAATCATAAAGTTTTAGCTGGTCCAGCGAATCGTAAGTTTTTATATCCTGCGCTGTAAATATTTTTTGTTTTAGTTGTGCGGCATAATGGGTATAACTTTTCATTCCGGCCGTCATATTCGAAATCACGGCAGCTTTTACATGGCTTTGATACTTTTGCAAGTATTCCATGGCCAGCATACCGCCCCAGGAATGACCCAATAAATAAAATTGTTCTAATCCAAGCCCCTTCCTTACCTGCTCTACTTCCTCTACAAAACGGGGTAAATTCCAAAGTGAAGTATCAGTTGGAATATCAGAATTACCGGAGCCCAATTGGTCATAATAATAAAACTCAATCCCTTCTTTCGGTAAAAAATCCTCAAAACATTCAAAATAATCGTGGGTAAAACCCGGCCCACCATGCAGGAGCAGAACTTTAATTTTTCCATCGCCAATTTTCTTTGTCCAAACATTGTACTTGCCGTCAACCGGTATCATTTTACAACCGCCGGTTTTTATTTCGTTAGTTGCAGTTGTGCTGTCAACAGCTGTACCAGTACTGTTTGCCTGAGGAGCCGGATTACATGAGTAAATACAGATGGCAACGAATGCCTTGATAATTAAATTTTTCATTTGATGGTTTTTAAAAAACGAATAAGGTTCAAAAACGCAATAACAACTTATAGCAGGAGAGGTAAGTGTAATGCTGCTGCATCAATACAGTAAGCAGGGCAGTAAAGTTAGTATTTTTAATAACTCAACGAAAAAAATACCCGCTGAAGCTGCAAAACAAGGGCCATACTTTTAACCCATAAGGATGCGGTTGAGTCCTGGTTTTATGCAGTTAGCCAAGGCGATGGAGTGTAGGTGATAAAACAGCGTTGTCCATTCAAAGCCGTTCAGCCCCGATTTTGGCAAGCCTAATGATGTACATTCGCCCTTTTGTTAAGTTAAATAGGGATTTGACAAAAAAAGAACTCCCGTCACTTCAGGAGTTCTCTTCGCAAAAAGAAATTAAATGTGTTTTCGAAATCAATTCTTAATCATCATCCTTTTCCTTTTGCTGACCAACTTTGCCTTCATTTTCTCCACTGTTTTCATTTCCATTTTGTAATGCAACACCGTTTCTGATTTCAGTGTGACGTATTTGTCCGCCCATGTGTGCTGTTTGTGCCATTAATCCACCGGACACAATAGCCAGCAGTAAAACAGCAATTTTGAATATACGGTTTGCTACTTGCCATCTAAAAGAAAATAATGCGGCTAAAGCAGCAAGTCCAGCTACTATAATTGAAATCATTGCCAGTTTAGCAACCTCTTCGTGTCTTTCAATAATAGCCTCTGATACTCCGGGTAGATTTTCAATTGCTTCTTCAGCACCTTCTCCAGTAAAGTATACAGGTATTGCTGCAATGCCTGCAATTAAAATCAGGATATAGGATGTTCTCGTAATTGTGGTGTTTTTTATACAAAATGCCACTGCAAGCATAATTAATCCAAATAAGGATAGAATAACAGGCACATGCGTCAACGCTAAGTGCATTTGAACACTATTCATAAAATATATTTTTTAATTTAAGTAAATTGAGAAACTCTTTTTAAGACGAATTGCTAAGCGACTATATTCTCGGCGGGTGAAAAATACTACCTAAATGTTGTTGTGAGGTATAAGAATCAGGGAGGACAATTTTCTTTTCAGCAGGTATGAGAACAAGCTTATTCGCCTGTATAATTGGAGCCACTATTGCATGGCCAATGCTGTAGAACGTTATGTTTTTAAAAGGTAATTGTTCGTCTTCGGGGAAATCCGCATCCTTGTGGTCTGATGCATAATGGTCTTCCAAAAAACCAATGAGAGATACGCCGTCTTGCTTTTGGTGTTTTATGTAATGTTCAATCAGTAATGGGAGTTTGAAGAGTTGTCCGACAGGTGTTTGTATAGACACCATGAGAACCAAAAGAAATATGGTAAAAGCATTCTTCATCAGTGTAAAGTTACTTTATTTCGAAGACGTACTGTATGACCGTAGTCAGTTTCGTATTAAAGTTTTGCAAAATTTTCGCCTGTGAATGCAGGATGATGTAAATATCCTGAAGAATATAAATATTCGTCTGCCGCATTTTATGATACCGGGAATGACCATTTTAAAATATTAATCCATTACAAGGGATAGCTTTTTCTTGCAATGCTTTAAGTGGCCATCCTGCAGTAGGTCAGGAGACCTGGCGGCGGCGTACACAAGGGACGTTTACCTACGGCGGCGGAAAATTTTCAGGGTTTTGCTCCTCTAGCTTTTCTATTGTTTTCTTTGCTGTTGCCAATCTGATTTTTTTGTTTTTTTCGATTAATTTGGCAATTGACCACTTTTCTATTTTATGATGAAGCGGTATCAGCAATGATGCAATACAAACTAGTGCCAGAAGCATTAATGCAGGGGAATGATGTGTAATTCGTTCAAGGAAAGGGTGTAGTAACAAGTTGAGAAATTCAAATATTAACAGCAATGCCACTATTCCTAAAAAGCTAATCCATTTTGAGTTAGTTATTATACTTCGACTAAGTAGCAAAAAGACTATGATAAAAGTGATCAAACCTAATGCTATCAAGGCATACTCTATATTTAATTTTCTGTTTTCTTTTAATCTTTCATTTTCTATGAGCAATTCCTGTTGCCTTAATTGTTCTTTAAAACTGAGCACCTGAATATCTCGGTTTTTTTCAATTGCAAATGAAGAATCTTTCGCTTGCAAAGTAAGAGCGAGGTATTTCAAAATACTGTCTTTATTGTTGAGTTTTTCATAGGTTTTGTAAAAGGTTTCATAGGTTGTCATAAGAATGTCTTTCAAGTCAGGTTCGCCAAGGTAAAGTGCCTTTCTTAAGTAAGTCAAGGTGCTATCATATTGAGCTGTTTCAAAAAATGACTTAGAAAGAATATTGTATGTAAATGCGATCCCATATCTGTCATTTGGCCTGCTATAATAGATGCTTTTTTTTAAAAAGGGCCTGGCAATTTCATGATCTCCTCGAAGTAAATATATTTCTGCTAATGTTGAATAGTAAATAGAAAGGCCAGAATAGTCTTTACTTTCCTCGGCAATTTTTACAGCTTCTTGTACGTATTTTAATGCGGAGTCAGGGAGATTCATTCTATTGAAACAATCGCCTGTGTTGTTAAGAATAGCAGTTATAAAACCTGAGTTGCTATACATCCGAGCTATCGGCAGGGATTTTTGCCAATAGTTCAAGCCATCATTGTAATTTTTCGAATTGACAAAAGAGTTTCCTATTTCTTTTAAAGCGAGAACAATACCAAAGGTATCTTTTCCCTCTTCAAAAAATTTTAAAGTTGGGATTGAATAATTTAAGGAAGTACTATATTCTCCTAACTTCCATGATATAGACCCAATAAGTAATCCAATATAATTTTCTCCAACATGGTCATTTTCTTTCTGAAAATATTTTTTTGTGTTTAATAAGACCTGAATCTTTTCTGCTGCAGAACCAAGCATAGCGTCTTTAACATAAGAATAGAGAACTTGTCCTTTATCAGAGATGTTCTTAGTTGTGTGATATTTATCAATAATGGAATCTGGTAATATTTGTCCCTGTACTTGTAATAAAGAAAATACCGTAATTATATATAAGATAAATTTTTTCATGGCTTTTTTACAATCTCATTGGCATTCTGACTAACGTTTTTGTAATGTTCTGAAAATTAATGGTTTAAGTTTTGCTTATAGAACCATTAATTTTCGTCTTTTTGTTCCGCCCGTTAGCCTAAGAATTTAATTCTGGTTGCCGGAATAGGGGGAATGACGCACAATGCGGCGCTTGACGAAGTCCCGGACTGAGGGCGATGCGGTGCGAGCTTGCTCGCCTCCGCAGAGAAGCCCGCAAGGCCGGGTACCCGATTTCGTCAAACGCATGTTATGGGCAGGTTTCTATTTCACTTCCTTTCCTGATTTGTCTATATAAAAAGTACGTCCGTTTAATTCAACTTTTGCTCTACCATTTACAAAATCTTCCAAATATTCATAAATTAGGGGAATAGTTATTTTTCCTTCTTTGTCTATTGCTCCCCATTGAGGTACTTTGTCAAAATAAAATCCAGCTATTACAACAGCCAAACCTTCGTGAAAATCTCCAACATCAGCCCATTTAAAAGGAATAATCACTTTTCCTTTTTCATCTATAAAGCCCCATTTTCTTATATCTCCTTTTTCCATATATACAGCACCTAAGCCTTCGGAAAAAGTTTTTGCTTTGCTGTATATCGGACGAACTACTATTTTGCCTGTAGTGTCTTTATAACCGTATTTTCCATTGTCTGCTTTGAACGGTTTTAAATTTTGTGCATATGTTGTCGTAATGCCAAAAATCATAAGACAGAAGGTGATGATTGTTTTTGATTTCATAATTCTGATTTTTTGAAAGTTATTTTTTGTTGCTGTTTTCTTGAATACCGTTTGTACAGTATTTTTTGTGCTAAAGTTCGTTTTTTTGACTTTTGTTGTCAAAACATCAAATTCCGTATTTCGTTTGAGATGTCGGTTAAACTTGCCCACAACACATAAATATACAATACTTCCTCACCCTTTTGCAAAAAATTTTGTATTGCTAATCCATATTTTAGCATTATGCATTTTGTATTGCTTTTAGTACAATACGCATTCTATTGCCAAAGAAATTTTTTTGGGTGGCCCGGGTAGAAAAAATGAAAAATAGTTAAGGAAGTTGGTTTTTAACGCCTGCCGCCCATGCCGGGCATTTTACCCATTGGCATTTTGTTCATCATCTTCATCATGCTTTTCATTTGCTCAAACTGTTTTAAAAACTGGTTGAGTTCGGCAAGGTCTTTTCCACTGCCCTTTGCAATGCGTTGCTTGCGGGATGGGCTGATGATATCGGGGTTGCGGCGTTCCTGCAAGGTCATGCTGTTGATCATGGCTTCAATTCCTTTAAACGAATGTTCATCCACATCCACATCTTTTAATTGCTTACCCACACCGGGTATCATGCCCATAAGGTCTTTGATGTTGCCCATTTTTTTTATTTGCTGGAGCTGGGTTTTAAAATCTTCAAAGTCAAACTGGTTTTTACGGATCTTTTTTTCCAGCCTTGCTGCTTCGGCTTCGTCAAATTGCGCCTGGGCTTTTTCCACCAGGCTCACAATATCCCCCATTCCCAAAATACGCTGCGCCATCCGTTCGGGATAAAACACATCGAGGGTATCTAACTTTTCACCATTGCTGGTAAATTTTATGGGTTTATTTACCGTATGCCTGATCGAAAGCGCAGCACCACCCCTTGTATCGCCATCCAACTTAGTAAGCACCACGCCGCTAAAATTGAGGCGTTCATTAAATGCAGCCGCCGTATTCACGGCATCCTGGCCGGTCATACTGTCCACCACAAATAAAATTTCATTGGGATTTACCGCCGCTTTTATGTTTGCCACTTCGGTCATCATGGCTTCATCAATGGCCAACCGGCCGGCCGTATCTATGATGACTACATTTTTATTTTTTGCCCGGGCTTCTTTTAATGCATTTTGAGCAATTACTACGGCATCTTTGGTTTCCCTTTCGGTATAAACCTCTACATTAATTTGCGCCCCTAAAACTTCCAACTGGTCCATTGCCGCAGGGCGGTAAATATCTGCCGCAACCAATAACGGCGATTTTCCTTTTTGCGTTTTAAGATAATTGGCCAATTTGCCGCTAAAAGTGGTTTTACCACTACCCTGCAAGCCGGCTATTAAAATTACGGCCGGGTTTCCGGTTACATCAAAGCCGGTTTCCGTTCCACCCATTAACTCGGTAAGCTCATCCTGCACAATTTTCACCATTTGCTGGCCCGGGTTTACGGCCAGCAACACTTTACTGCCTATGGCTTTATCTTTTACCCTGTCGGTAAATTCTTTGGCAATTTTATAGTTTACATCGGCATCTACCAGCGCCCGCCTGATGTCTTTAACCGTATTGGCAATATTCAGCTCGGTAATCCTGCCCTGGCCTTTAATGTTTTTAAATGCCGATTCTAATTTTTCACTCAGTGAATTGAACATAATTTTTTTTCAATAAATGAGGCGCAAAGATACTGGATTTGTATTTGAGAATGCCCTATTTCATGGGCTAAATACTTACATTAAAATCCCTTAAAGCATCGTTGAGGCTGGTTTTAAGGTTGGTTGATGCTTTGCGCTTGCCGATGATTAATGCACAGCTTACCCCATACTCCCCGGCAGGGAATTTTTTGGGATAGGTTCCGGGTATTACCACGCTCCTTGCAGGAACCCTGCCCTTCATTTCCACCGGTGCATCACTGGTTACATCTATAATTTTTGTGGATTGCGTTAGTACAACATTTGCGCCCAAAACCGCTTCTTTTTCAACTTGTACCCCTTCTACAATTATACAACGGCTGCCAATAAAACAGCCATCCTCTACAATCACGGGGCTTGCCTGCAAAGGTTCCAGCACGCCACCAATGCCCACGCCCCCACTCAGGTGAACATTTTTTCCAATTTGTGCACAACTACCCACCGTTGCCCAGGTATCCACCATGCTGCCTTCATCTACATAAGCGCCAATATTTACATAAGATGGCATTAGCACCACATTTTTGCCCAGGTAAGCGCCATAGCGTGCTACGGCATGTGGCACCGCCCTTACACCCAAGGCCCGGTAATTATTTTTAAGCAGCATTTTATCATAAAATTCAAATGGAGGCAGCTCCCAGGTTTGCATTTGCTGCACCCCAAAATAAAGTAGTATGGCCTGCTTCACCCATTCATTCACCTGCCAGCCTTCTTCCAAAGGCTCTGCAGTACGCAGGCGGCCTTTGTCCACTTCTTCAATCACTGCTTTAACGGCCCCGCTATATTCGGGATCATTTAATAAATCCCGGTTGTTCCAGGCTTGTAAAATCATTTCCTTTAATTGCATCTAAATAATTTTGCCGCAAAATTAATCAAAAAAAAAGTTTCATTTTTGCAGGTAATGGCTCCCGTAAAAAATATATTGATCCGTTTACCGAACTGGCTTGGGGATATGGTGATGGCCACCTCTTTTGTAAAAGCAGTGCAGCATCAATTTGCGGGCTCCGGGGTGGATGTAATTGCCAAAAAAGGGATGGATCAACTGCTGGATTATTTTCCTGCTCATCACGAAAAATATGTTTTTGATAAAACGCAATACCCGGGAATTTCAGGCGCAAGAAAATTTGGCCGGCAGATCAGCAATAAAAAGACTTACGATATTTTTTTCTGCCTGCCCGATTCTTTTTCTTCTGCCTTAATGGCTAAGGCTACTAAGGCAAAGAAAGTTGTGGGCTTCAAAAAAGAAATGCGTTCTTTTTTACTAACCCATTCTTTTCAAAAACCAAAAGGGCTGCACCGTGTGGAAGAATACCTCTACCTGCTGGAGCAATTTTGTAACATTAAAATTCCGGTGCCCCCGGTGGAATTAAACCATCGGGAAAAAGAAAAGAAAAACTATATTGTGGTTAATATAAACTCCGAAGCCCAGTCTCGCCGCCTGCCAAAAGAAAAAGCCGTAAGCCTGCTGAATCATTTAAGAAAAAGCATTCCATCCGATATTGTATTAATTGGAAGCCAAAAAGAGGCCGCCTGGGTAAACGAAATTTTAGATGCCCTGCAAAATAAAAGCGGGATTATAAATTTTGCGGGCCAAACCCGCATTCCGGAACTTATCCATTGCCTGGCAGGGGCATCAACGGTACTTACTACAGATAGCGGACCTGCGCATGTAGCAAACGCTTTGGGCACCTACAGCATTGTATTATTTGGTGCAGGAAATGAAAATAATACAGCGCCCTATAATCAAGCCAACAGGAAAATTATCCGGCTGGGTAAGTTACCCTGTGAGCCTTGTACAAAAAATACCTGTGTACATTACAAACTGCCGGAGTGCCTTTTACAACTTGATGATAACCTGGTAACGTCTGCCGTTATGCAACAGCTAAACTCATGATGATTGAAAACGATATCAAAGAATGTGTAAAAGCCCTCAGGAAAGGAAACCTTATCCTTTACCCTACCGATACCGTATGGGGTATCGGTTGCGATGCTCAAAATGAACAGGCTGTAAAAAAAATCTATGCCGTAAAAAAAAGGAACGAGCAAAAAAGCATGATTATTTTGCTGCCCGATGAAAAGGCCATTACTCATTTTACCGATGATGCTTCGCCCACCGTTTTTGACTTTATAAAAGGCGTGCACAAACCGGTTACCGTAGTTTATCCAAAAGCCAAAAACCTTGCAAAAAATATTATTAATGCCGACGGAAGTATTGCCATTAGAATTGTAAAGAAGGGTTTTGCAAAAGAGTTACTTAAAAAATTTGGCAAGCCCATTGTGAGCACTTCTGCCAATTTAAGCGGTTACCCGGCCCCGGGAAATTTTAACGACATAGATATGGCCATTAAAAAAGCCGTGGATTATATAGTGGAGTTTTCCCGTGATGATGAACGTATTGCCGCACCCAGTACGGTTGTAAAGCTGGATGGCACGGGTAAAATAATTATCCTACGGCCTTAAAACGTAAGCCCAATACCCAGTTGCACCGTTTGGCTTTTCCATTTTTCCTGGTTATCAATATCGTTAAGATTGGTAAGACCCACCGCATACCTGCCATAAATCCTGAATTTGGAAATATTGATTTGCAAACCACCCATCATACTGAAATCGCCTTCTTTAAAAGCCTGCTGGCCGTTTTCCAAAAGATTTTTATCGGCGCTTTTTAAAATACTGTATTGCGGACCCAGTTGCAGTACCATAAAAGGGTTGGGTTTAAAAGTGAGTAATAAGGGGATGCGGATATACTGCAACTTTGCTTTCTTAATATTATCAAAGTGATAAATATCGCTGAATGATGAGCCGGTATCAATACTTACCGAGCTAAATAACACTTCGGGCTGTATGCCCAGTTTTTTGCTGATGCCAATTTCAAATGCCGCTCCCACATGATACCCGTAGGCAAATTCCTGGCTAAAAGTTTTGCCGCTAAGTTTTTGAATGTCGGTGCCGACTTTAACGCCTACTTTAAAACCTTGCGCCTGAGCAGCAGTATAACCGCAAATCAACCACAGCATAAAGGGGATTAACTTCAATTTCATTGTATGGATATTTGTTATTTAGAAATAAAATTCGGGTATTTTTCAATACTTCGACTGGCAAAGCTCATTAAATTTGTTAATGAAAAGTTGTTTTAGCTACCTAATTTAAAAATAAAATGCCGCAAGAAACTACACCCAACTGGCAACCGGGTTTTCTAAAAAACGAAACGGTTATTTTAAAACCAGTTGAAGAAAATGATTTTGAAGCCTTGTACCGTGTAGCCGCCGACCCTGCAATATGGGAACAACATCCTGAACGGGACCGGTATAAAAAAGAAATTTTTCAGCAGTATTTCAACAGTGCAATAGCTTCGCATTCCGCATTTTTAATTTTGGATAAACCATCAGGTAATCTTATAGGCAGCACCCGCTTTTACGATTACCGGGCAAACCCTTCATCTATAGCCATTGGCTTTACTTTTTTAGCAAAAGCTTACTGGGGTGGCGTTGCCAATAAAGCCGTAAAACAATTGATGCTGGATTATGCCTTTCAATTTGTTGCCCAGGTTTTTTTTCATATTGGTGCCGAAAACATACGCTCTCAAAAAGCCATTGTTAAATTGGGTGCAAAAAAAGTGAGGGAATATCAAAAGGAGCATCGCAACGTTTCGGAAATTCATTATGAATATGCTCTTGAAAAATCTCATTGGCTCAAAACTTAATTCACTTCCCTGGCGTTACCCGTTTCAACTTTAAATTACGAATAACTAACCCGCTTCTAGTAAATTTGTCTCTACTTTACATTATTTTGCAAGTATGGTTAAGTATGTATATACAACTATTATTTTAATCCTGTATATGGGAAAAGGTTTTGCTCAAAAATCGCATTTTGGAAGCTGGTCTATTATTAATGCACAACTTACCCTATCACAAAACTGGGCTGTATTTGCAGAAGGCCAGGTACGGTCACAATCTTTTTTTAATCATCATTTTTATTATGAGGCAAAAGGCGGAGTGGAATACAAGCTCAATAAAAAAAATAAAATTTGCATTAGGCGCCGGAAATTTTGGCACTTTTACCGATGGTGGAAATTTTTTAAAACCCAAAACCAGCAATGAAACCCGTCTTTGGGAGCAGGCCGTGATGAGCCACAAATTAAACCGTGTAAAACTTGAGCAGCGCCTGCGCATTGAGCAACGCTGGTACGATGACGGCAATTACCGCAACCGTTTTCGCTACCGTTTAGGCCTTACGCTACCGCTTGGAGATGAAAAAAACAAGAGCAGCAAAATCTATCTCACTACATTTGAAGAAGTATTTTTTACCGATAAAAAACCCCATTTCAGCAGGAGCCGGTTTTTGTTTGGGCCGGGTTATCAATTTAATTCTTTTATCACCCTGCAACCCGCCTATGTTTATCAATACGACATTTCAAAAAACAGTAAACAAGGGAAGCACTTTTTACAGGTTTCGGTACTTTTAAAATTAAACCCGGGTAAGCCTTTACTAAAGTCAAACTATCCCCAGGCAAAATAAACAGCCCTCACCATTCTTTCTTCAACCCTTTTTCAAATTCAACAAAGGATTGCCGGTCGTTTGCTTTGCTGCCAAAATATTTTAAAGGCGCTTCCATTTCTTCGGGCTTCATATAACCGGATAATACGGCGGGTTGTGCATTCAATTTACTGAGGAAAATGGTTGTGGGAAAACCCAGCTCATAGCCGGCTAATGTTTTGGCCAACTCATTTATTTTTTCTTTTTTATTGTAAGTATAATCTTTGCCTAAAAAAGAAATGCTTGCTTTTGTTTCGGCATTAAATTTTACAGCATAAAAATTTTGGTTCACATATTCCACCAGTTTAGCGTGGGTATAGGTTTTTTTATCCATTACTTTGCACCAGCCGCACCAGGTGGTGTACAGATCAATGAGAACCGGGCGGGGTTCTTTTTGATAGGCTTCCTGCATCTCTTCAAAACTCATCCAGTTTATTTTTGGGGCAGGTTTATAAGTGAAGGAAAGGGCCATCATTATCATTAAAGCGAGGCAAAGCGGAACACTTCGTTTTTTCATCAAAAATTATTTTAGTAGCTTAGTCTAAATTAAGCGTAAAACGACCATTTCATGCAAAAAATTGTTATAGCCATTACCGGGGCCAGCGGCTCAGTGTATTCCCGGCAATTATTAACAAAATTGCAGCAACTCCATCAATATATTAACGAGGTGTCGGTTGTGGTTACCGAAAATGCAAAACAGGTTTGGGAAACAGAATTGGGAGAAAATTTTACTGTTCCCGAAGGAACCCGGTCGTTTTCCAATACTGATTTTACGGCTCCTTTTGCATCGGGATCCGGTCAATACCAAACCATGATTATATGCCCATGCAGTATGGGTACACTGGGTAGAATTGCCGCCGGTACATCTAATGATTTAATTACCCGCAGTGCGGATGTAATCCTTAAAGAAAGAAGAAAATTAATTTGCGTGGTAAGAGAAACGCCATATAACCTCATCCACATCCGAAACATGGAAACCGTTACCCTGGCTGGAGGTATTATTTGCCCCGCCACACCTTCATTTTATAGCCAGCCTGAAACCATCGAAGCGCTGGCCGCTACGGTGGTGGACAGGGTTTTAGACCTTGCAGGATTGCCTGTAACAACTTATCGCTGGGGAAACTGAATTTAAAAAATTAATAAAACAATGTATTTATTAGAATCCTTACTGGTACCTTTTTTTTACCTCCTGTTAATAGTCATACAGTTGTTCATTGTAATAATTGGCACCTACAAAATTTACAAAAATCCATTTTTAAAAATGCACCAAAAGTCATTTTGGTTTTTTATAATTTTAGTAAGTGGAATAATTGGCTATATGCTTTTTATGCAATATGCATTAAAAGAAAAATATAGAAACCGGTAATAAATGAAACCGGCTGAAACAGAATCAGCGCAAATCCACCACTTCTACACCTGGGTATTTTTTGGCATCAAAAATAAAGGTAGCATCGGCAATGGCGGTATTGGGTTTAAAACTGCTGGTGCTGTAGGTATAGCGGTTACCGTTTTTTTCAAAAATTTTGGTGGTGTTTATTGCCGACTTATCAACATATAATAACACTTTAAAAAATGGTTTTGTTTTATCCACCGGCGTTAACTCCACTTCCTTCATTTTTTTACCGTTTAAAGCCGTTAGCCCGTTCAGTTTATATAAAAAATCTTTATCGTAAAAATTCGTAAAAAGTTTTTGAGGCGTTAAGGAGCCGCCGGATGGATCAATTTTTGTTATGGTTACTTCATTATCTTCTTTATTCATCGTCCATACATTGGCGCCATCGGAAAAAATTTCCTGGTCGGGAAGGGAAATGCGGTATTTTGAACCTTTCATAAAAACAGTACCGGATTTTGTACCCATGCTTTTGCCGGAACCATTTTCCACTTTTAGAACAAACTTTGCCTGAACGGTTTTATACGTTCTGAATTTGGAACTCACCTCATCCAAAACTTTTTTGGCTTCCGGGTCATTGCTGCCCAGGCCTTTGGAACTTTGGGCCTGCAAATTCCACACCAGGGCTAAAATAAATAACAGAGATAAGTTAAACTTCATCATAATGTAAAATTAGTATGTTTTAAACCGTTAAAAAAGCGGGCAAAGATAAGCATTTGACCAAAAATGCAGTTTGCCGGTTTAAATTTTGCGGCGGGCCATCTGTTAATGTATTGTTTATTTATTCAAAACCCGTCAATTTCGGGTATTAAGAATTGAAAAGATATTATTTTGCACCTGCTTCATACTCAACTCTCCTATTGCTGACAATTACCCTTAACAATTAATTTTTAATTAATGGAAAAAAATAGCGCTCTTACCCAACGGGTGAGTTATAGCCCATCTGCATTTACCGAATTTTTATGGTGGCTTTCCACAGCCGAAAAAGAATTGCTCGTAGATGCCGTAATTGATCGAAACCGTTATAGAATTATTGGAATGAGCGTGCTGGCCACATGGATGTTTGCCACACTGGCCTGGACGTATTTTTTCAGCACGGTGATGGATTCTATTTACCCGGCTGCGGCATTGGGAATCTTTATGGGTTTCATCATACTCAGTATTGACAGAACACTCATTAAAGGAATCACCAAAACCAATAAGCATAAATTTTTACCCATATTTTTTCGTGGATTACTGGCGCTTACCATTGGTTTTTTTATGGCCCAACCGGCAATACTCTATATGTTTAATAAAGAAATTAAACTTCAAACTTCGCTGGATAATGAAAAAAGAAAAATTACAAAACGGCAAGAGCTGGATACGCTAAACGCCCAACAAAAAATAACCTTAACATCAGGCAAACTCGCTCTGCAACAACAACTCACCCAAAAATATGATGCGGTGCAAAAGGCAAGGGAAAATTACCTGGCCGAATCCGATGGCAGTGGCGGTACCGGTAAGGTAGGCCTTAAAACCATTGCCCTGGCCAAAAAGGCTGAATATGAAAAAATTGATGCCGAATACCAGCAAATGGCAAAAACAACACTACCCAAAATAGATAGCGCCGATGCCGCATTAAAAAAAATTGACCTGGACATTGCCCATGAAGAAGCTGCATTTGCCGCTTACTTTAACGATGGGTTTTTAACCCGTATTGAAGCCCTCAACAACCTGGTTAAGAATAACAAGGCGCTGCAAATGCGCTATTATCTCATTGTATTTATTCTCATGTTAATAGAGCTGATGCCTGTAATTGCCAAAATCATATTACCCGTAGGCAGTTACGATGAAAAAGTAAGACTGAGGGAAGAGATGGAAGCTGAAATTACCCGGATGAATATACGGCAGGAGCAACAACTAAAGGAACATTATAACCAAATAGCATTTGAACACAACAAGGAAGCCATTACCTCTTTTTTTAACCTAACTCAAAAAGATAAAGAGGAGAAAATGAAGAGTTTTAGCCAAAAATGGCGTGAAGAAAACCACCCTGCATTTGACGGGCTTTGGGAAAAAATGAAAAAAGAAATTATAGCCAAGCAGGAAAACTAATTCGTAATGATGCCTGCGGAAATGAGGTATAATTAATTTTCCACATTGCTCAGCATAAAAACATTTAAAGTACTTTTACGCACTGGTTAAACTTTTTAAGATAATAGGCTATGCAACTCCTACTCCCATTCAATTACTCCCCGGTTTGCAAAAGCCTGGATACCCAGCTAGATGCCGTTGTACATTTTTTTGAAAAGATGGATGCCGAAATGGTTGATCTACTTTTGCCGGATTTGCTTTATCTGCAGGATATGAAAAAAGCAGTTTTTATAGCTAAGCTGGATATTGCCTTTAATCGGTTTAAGCAATATGGCAATACCTATCTGGAAGCATACAATGGCCGCTGCAAGGGCTGTAACTGTTTGCAAAAAGGGTTTCGTTTTGTTGGAGAGAACAGCCGAAATTACATGGATATTTTATTTCTAAATCATAATGGCACCATTACCGATATTTATGAATGCCATGACTTTGCATTATCTGAATCGATTCCCGGATGCCTGGAAAAAATTGTAATTAACGAGCACCGTTATGATTTTGATTATCCACCAGAGATTTTTTAAATAAAAAAGCCGGCTTTAAAATGCCAGCTTTTTTTATCACGCTATTTTTTATCCATCAGGTCCACGCTACGGCTGATAAAATCGGTTAGGTTTTTACCATTTAATAATCCCTGAGAAAGCAAGGCAAGGTCTGCAAGGTTTTTAACCAGCTTATGTTGTACGGCCTCATCGGTTTCTGCAAGAATATTTTTAAAAATACTATGGTTGCCATTAATGGTAAGATTTACTTCATCCGGCATTTGTGCATAAAATGCCGCCATTCCACCACCGATAGCTGCCATATCCTTCATACGCCGCATTTGCTCCGGCCTTGTCGCCGTTACAGGGGGCGCTTCGGGGCTTAGGCCTTTTACCTCCACCTGTATATGAAGACTATCGGTCGGTTGTTCAAATAATTTTTTGAGTTTTTCGGCATCTTCTTTACCCAATACACTTTCGGCGGCATCGGTTTTATCCACCAGGTTATCAGCAATATCGGCATCCACACGGGTAAAAATCACATCTGTCCATTTCATCTCCATGCTATTAATAAATGCGGCATCCACCAGGGTTTCCATTGTTACTACCCGGTATCCTTTTGCATTAGCCTGCTGAATGTACGCATCCTGCTGTATGGGATTGGTGCTGTACAAAATAACCTGCTTACCCTCTTTATTTTTTTGAAGGGTTTCCGTTGCCTGTTTATATTCGTCCAGCGTATAAAACGATCCGGTGGTATCCTGCAGAATAAAAAATTTGTTGGCCTTCTCCAGGAACTTATCGTCCGTCATCATTCCATATTTTACAAACAGGCCCAGGCTTTCCCATTTTTCTTCAAACGATGCCCTTTCTTTATTAAAGATTTCTTCCAGTTTATCGGCAACTTTTTTGGTGATGTGCGCATTGATTTTCCGCACATTGGGATCGCCTTGTAAATAACTGCGGCTCACATTTAGCGGAATGTCCGGGCTGTCTATAACGCCATGCAGGAGCATCAAAAATTCAGGTACAATATCTTTTACTTCATCGGTTACAAAAACCTGGTTGCTGTACAGTTGTATTTTATCTTTTTGTATTTCATAATTCTGTTTAATTTTTGGGAAATACAAAATGCCGGTAAGGTTAAACGGGTAATCCACATTTAAATGAATCCAAAACAAAGGGGTTTCACTAAACGGGTAGAGTTCTTTATAAAAGTTTTCGTAGTCTTCTTTTTTTAGTTCAGATGGCTTTTTTATCCATGCCGGCGCTGTGTTATTGATTTGTTTTTCTTCAAAAAAAACAGGCACCGGTAAAAACTTACAAAACCGTTCCAGGGTTTGTTTCACTTTATAGGCATCCAAAAATTCTTTACTGTCTTCATTTAAATGCATTACAATCTCGGTTCCTCTTTCGGCTTTATCGGTTTCTTCAATGCTATATTCCGGGCTACCGTCACATTCCCATCTTACGGCTTTTGCCTGGTCTTTATAGGATTTGGTAAACACTTCCACTTTATCACTCACCATAAAGGCGCTGTAAAAACCCAGTCCAAAATGACCGATAATATTGGCTTCACTTTGTCCTTTATATTTTTCCAAAAATTCTTCGGCGCTGCTAAAAGCTACCTGGTTAAGGTATTTATCCACCTCTTCGGCCGTCATCCCAATACCCTTATCGGATATGGTAATGGTCTTTTTGTCGGCATCAATTTTTACGGATATATTTAAATCCCCTACATCGCCCTTCACTTCGCCAATGGAGGAAAGGGTTTTTAGTTTTTGCGTAGCATCTACGGCATTACTCACCAGTTCCCGAATAAAAATATCATGCTCACTATATAAAAATTTCTTAATAATTGGAAAAATATTCTCTGTTTGCACCCTTATATTTCCCTTTTGCATTGTTGTGTCCATAATTTGGTTCTTGTTTATTAAATGAATGCCTAATTTATTTCAAAAAAAATGCCATTGCCAGATTTGCTTTGCTTTCTGCCAAGATGCCCGAAAATAATAAGGAAATGCTGATATTTCAGCCGAATAAACCGGCCCGGCAGCAGAGGTTCTTAAAAACAGAACTATTTACGGCTTAATTTGATGATGCAACAATGCGGTTAACTCCTTAAAAGAAGGGTTGCAAAATTGAATCCCCGGCTCATTTTTAAACCAGGTAATTTGCCGCTTGGCGTAATTCCTGCTGTGCTGCTTAATTAATTCTATGGCCCGGCTCCTGTTGATCGTTTCGTCAAAATATTCAAAAAACTCCTGGTAACCCACCGTTTGAAGCGCATTTAAATGCCTGAACCCGTAAAGGGATCTTGCTTCGGCTTCCAGCCCTTGCTGAACCATATCCTCTACCCTTTTATTAATACGGTCATAAAGCATGGGGCGCTCCATTTGCAGGCCGATTACAATACATTTAAAGTTGCGGTTTTTATGGGTGCCGGTTTGAAAAGTTAATATAGATTTTCCGCTGGCCAGTTTAACTTCAAGGGCACGCAGGGTTCGTTGCGGATTGTGTATTTCTCCTTTTGCGAAATATTCAGGATCCTGTGTTTTAATTTCTTCTATGAGCCAATCTTTTCCTTTGCGGACATATTGATCCATAAGGGATGTGCGAAGGGTATTGCTAATAGGTGGGATGTGATCCATGCCCTGTGTAAACGCCCTGATATATAAGCCTGTACCGCCTACCATTATGGCTATGGACTGTTTTTTAAAAATCTCTTCAACAGCTTTTAACGCATCTTGTTCAAAATCGGCAACCGTTACAGGCTGGGTTATGGAGTGGGAATTTATAAAATGATGGCGGATGCTGCTGAGTTGTTCTTCACTGGGTTTGGCTACGCCAATGTTCAGTTCCCGGTAACATTGCCTGCTGTCTGCAGAAATAATTTCGGTGGAAAAATAATTTGCCAGCTCAATAGCCAGGGTTGTTTTACCTATTGCCGTTGGGCCACAAATAATGATACAATAGTTCAAGGTTAAAAGAAAAATATACAGTGAGAAAACCGGAGTACCACTTTGAAAAAATGAGTTGATGGATTATAGCTAATGAAACTTAATACCCATCATTGCTTTCACTGCCTTCATCGGCAAATTCATCTGCATCAGAATCGGCTTCAGCTTCGCCATCGCCCTCGCTGCCAAAATTATCATTCATGGCATCGGGTTGGAGATCATATTTTTCTTCCATTTCTGCAAGACGTTTGTCCACCAGGCCTTTGGTACCATACTGTGAGGGCCCTAATCCTTCGGTGCGTACACAGCAGGGGTAAACCAGTTTTTGGTTTTCTTCTTTTTCCACCTGTATCAATTCTACCTTAAAATGCCAGTTTTTATTGAAGTCGTACTCGTAAACAAATTTTTGATTGGGCGATTTTATTTCATCACCAATCATGGTTTCTACCATTATAAGCGGGGCTACTTTGTAGGATTTATCATAAACTTCAAGGCTTATTTCCCGGCCCAGTTGCCAGCCATCATTACTGCGGTAAAAAGTTGCTTTGTGCTTATTGTCAAATTCAAAACTTTTTAGAATAATATGGTGTAAATCCAGGAAGGTTTGAACATGCTTCACCGCAACATCCCTGTAAATGCTCTCATCTTCTTCCCAATATATTCTAAACCGTAATATTGCCATATTGTAAAGATAAGAGAAAAAAGCACGTAAATTTTAAGGCAAAATTTTTGAAAATTATTTTTAGTTAAAGCGGCTTATACTTTAACAAATTTCTTTGTAAGCTCCCATAAAACAACGCCGGCTGCCGTGGCTATATTGAGAGAATGTTTCATGCCCATTTGCGGAATTTCCAAAAAACCATCGCAATGGCTAATGGTAGATTGTTCCACACCGGTTACCTCGTTGCCAAAAATTACGGCTATATTATCGCTTGCCGAAAATTGTACCTGGTTGAGTTTAAGGCTACTGGCCACCTGCTCCACCGCATATACTTTATAGCCTATTGATTTTAAATGCCGGATAGCTTCTTCCGAAGTTTTAAAATACTGCCATTCAACGGTATCTTCGGCGCCCAGGGCCGTTTTTTTTATCTCTTTATGCGGGGGGGTACAGGTGTATCCAACAATATATACGGCCTGGAGTAAAAAGGCATCGGCCGTTCTAAAAACGCTTCCTACATTATAAGCGCTGCGAATGTTTTCCAAAACTGCAATAACCGGGTTTTTTTCGGCCTGTTTAAACTCCTCCACCGATTTTCGGTTTAATTCATCCATTTTAAGTTTGTGGCCTTCCTGCATACTAATCTTTACTTAAAACCGATGAGTCTATGCCTTCCTTTTGCGCTGCGTATTCCTTTGCCGCTTTAATAAAACCTACAAATAAAGGATGGGGCCTTTCTACGGTACTTTTTAATTCCGGGTGATATTGCACGCCAATGAAAAAAGGATGTGAGGGTATTTCAACAATCTCCACCAGTTCCGTTTGAGGGTTTTTGCCACTGGCTATCATTCCTGCTTTTTCAAAATCGGCCAGGTATTTATTATTAAACTCCCAACGGTGGCGGTGCCTTTCGGTAATAGAGGTAGATGCATATATGCCGGCCGCCAATGAATGTTCTAAAATTTCACAGGGGTAAGATCCCAGTCGCATGGTGCCCCCTTTGTTTTTGATTTGCTTTTGAGCTTCCATTAAATCAATAACCGGGTACGGGGTGGAGGTTTCCATTTCGGTGCTGTTGGCATTGGGCCATCCCAATACATTACGGGCATATTCTATTACGGCCATTTGCATACCCAGGCAAATTCCAAAAAAAGGTAAACCGTTTTCCCTTGCGTATTTTACCGCAATAATTTTTCCTTCCACTCCCCTGCTTCCAAAACCCGGGGCCACTAATAACCCATCCAGGTCTTTTAGTTTTTCGGCAACATTATTATGGTTAATATATTCACTGTGTACATTCACAACCTGAACCTTGCATTGGTTTTCTGCCCCGGCATGTACAAAGGCTTCCAATATGGATTTATAGGCATCCTGCAACTCCAGGTATTTACCAATTAACCCAATTTTCACTTTAGTTTTAGGGTGCTGAAGCTTTGCCAGGAAACCCCTCCACAACGCCAGGTCCGGCGCTGCATATCCATTGAGTTGCAATTGCTTTAACGCTATAATATCCAATCCTTCTTCAAGCATTTTTAAAGGCACTTCGTAAATGGAGTTGGCATCGGCAGATTCAATTACGGCATTGGGTTTAACGTTACAAAAAAGGGCAATTTTGCGTTTTAAATCAGAAGACAAAGGATGCTCGGTACGGCAAACAATGATATCGGGATGTACCCCTTCCTGGCTTAGCATGCGTACACTGTGCTGCGTAGGTTTTGTTTTTAACTCTTTGGCCGCTTTGAGGTAAGGGATAAGGGTAAGATGTACCACCAGGCAATCTTCTTCCGGCAGTTCCCATTGAATTTGACGAACCGCCTCAACAAATGGAAGGCTTTCAATATCGCCAACCGTACCCCCAATTTCTGTAATTACAATATCATAATCGCCGGTGGTACCCAATTGTAACATCCTTCGTTTAATTTCATCGGTAATATGCGGCACCACCTGCACCGTTTTACCGAGGTAGGCCCCTTCACGCTCTTTATTGATTACGGTTTGATAAATGCGGCCCGTGGTAACATTATTGGCTTGTGATGTTGGGGTGTTTAAAAACCTTTCGTAATGCCCTAAATCCAAATCGGTTTCTGCCCCGTCATCGGTTACATAACATTCTCCATGCTCGTAAGGATTTAAGGTTCCGGGATCAACGTTTATATATGGGTCAAATTTTTGAATAGTAACTTTTAACCCACGGCTTTGCAGCAATTTTGCCAGCGATGCGGCAATTATTCCTTTACCTAAAGATGACGTTACACCCCCTGTTACAAAAATATACTTTGCCATAACAAAAAATTATAAAAAAGCTCCGCACCGGTAACACCTGAAAAAATTGTATCCACAATGAATTAAAGCATTACCCTTTGCCAGAGCAATATTATTTCCAACTAAATTTGATATTCAAGAAAACTGCCTTGTAAATCAAGACCAAGGGGATGAAAAACATCCTAGAGGTCATGCAAAGATATAAGATTTTTTTTAGCAAAAAAACCGGGTTAATAAATTGAAAGAAATTCTTCATTTTCCTGGAGAATTTATTGATTTTGAGGCTTGTTTCGTGCAAAAACTATAAAATCCGTAGAAGGAAGTTGGGTTATGCCCAGCAGGTGCAGCAGAGTGATTAACTGCCCCCTATGATAAGTTTGATGATTAAAAAGATGCTGCATGATTTGCCCTAACGGCTGACTAAAGGGTATGCCTTTAAGGTTGGTATAAGGAATCATTTTTTCAAAGTCGGCATCATGACTGCTTTGCAATAGTTTTACCCATTGGGCGGAGCAATCAGCCCACCTGGCAAAAAGGGCAATAGGAGTTTCTTCGGTATGAACATGCCCCGTTACAATATCCTGAATTTTAACACGCCGGTACCATAAATCTTCAGCAAAACATAAATGCTGTACGGTTTCAAAAATGCTTTTAAAACTGGATGGAAATTCCTGCTTTAGTTGCTGCTCCGTTAACCGGTTCAAAATTTCGGTTATTTGGTTATTGGCCCAAAGATTATATTCTGCATATTGCAGGAGTAAATTTTTCATATTATTATTTTTCTATACAAAATTAAACATTACCCATAATGGAAATTACCATAAGGCCGGCGGTAAAAGCAGATTGCATTGCTATGATGCAATTAATAAATGAATTAGCGCTATTTGAAAAAGCGCCGCAAGAAGTAACGGTAAGTATGGAGCATTTTGAGGATGCCGGCTTTGGGCCCAGGCCGGTTTGGTGGGCTTTTGTGGCTGTAGTAAAGCGCCCAGATGAAACAGAGGAAATTGTAGGTTTTGCCTTATACTATATCCGTTACAGCACCTGGAAAGGATCGAGAATGTATTTAGAAGATATTTTAGTAACAGAAAATATGCGTGGCAAAGGTATCGGAAAGTTACTGATGGACAAACTTATCCAGGTAGCCCGTGAAAAACAATTTACCGGCATTACCTGGCAGGTATTGGATTGGAACAGCGCTGCCATTGATTTTTATAAAAAGTATAATGCCCGTTTTGACGCAGAATGGGTGAATTGTTCCATTGATTTGTAATGGCCGGCGCCTCCTCCCGCTTTAAACAACGGATTAAGATGTCCTTAAATTTCATCCTGTTTTATTCTTTGTAGAATGTGCAGTACATTTGCAGCGTTTCACAACAAAGCATATCAATAACGATGGCAGAAAAAATAACCATGGGCGCCAATGGCAAGCTCTCTGTACCAAATCAACCCATCATACCCTTTATTGAAGGAGATGGTATTGGTCCCGAAATATGGAAAGTTGCTCAACATGTTTTTGACCAGGCCATAGCCAAAGCCTACTCCGGTCAAAGAAAAATTGAATGGAAAGAAATGCTTGCCGGCGAAAAAGCGTTTAAACAAACCGGCGAATGGCTTCCTGCGGATACGTTAAAAATTGCCAAAGAATATATTGTTTCCATAAAAGGGCCGCTTACCACACCTATCGGCGGCGGCATCCGGTCTCTAAATGTTGCGATGCGCCAGGACCTTGACTTATATGCCTGTGTTCGCCCGGTAAAATGGTTTAAAGGTGTTCCCTCACCGGTTACACACCCGGAGCAGGTTGATATGACCATATTTAGAGAAAACACAGAAGATATCTATGCGGGTATTGAATGGAAAGCAGGCAGTGATGAAGCCAAAAAATTTGAAAAATTTTTGATGGAAGAAATGGGGGTAAAAAACATCCGCTTTCCCGGCAGTTCGGGATATGGCGTAAAACCGGTATCGGCCGAAGGCACAAAGCGCCTGGTACGTTCGGCAATTCAATATGCTTTAGAAAACCACCTGCCCAGCGTAACCCTGGTACATAAAGGCAATATTATGAAATTTACCGAGGGCGCTTTTAAACAATGGGGTTATGAAGTAGCCCGGCAGGAATTTGCGGATAAAACCTTTACCTGGGACGAATGGGATGAAATAAAAAAATTGCAGGGAGAAGAGCAGGCCAACGAAGTACAAAGAAAAGCGCTGCATGAAGGAAAGTTGTTGGTAAAAGACATTATTGCCGACAATTTTTTACAACAAATATTAATTGCGCCTAAAGATTTTTCGGTAGTGGCAACACTCAATTTAAATGGTGATTATATTTCGGATGCCCTGGCTGCAGAAGTGGGTGGTATTGGAATTGCCCCCGGGGCCAACATCAATTACAAAACCGGGTACGCTGTATTTGAAGCCACACACGGCACAGCGCCAAAATTTGCCGGAACCGACAGCATGAACCCGTCTTCTGTAATTTTAAGCGGGTGTATGATGCTGGAATATATGGGTTGGAAGGAAGCCGCAGCATTAATCACATCGGCTTTGCAAGCCACTATCATGCGTAAAACCGTTACCATTGATTTTTATAATTTAATGACCGGCGCCACCCTACTTAAAACCTCCGAGTTTGGAAATGCCATTATTGAGAACATGGGAACCGTTACCGGAGATGGACAGTTGAAAAAAAGTAGTAGTTTATAAGAGTAGGCATAGGTTAATGGCTAATGGTTAATGGCTAATGGTTAATGGTTAATGATTAATGGTTAATGGTACAATAAACTTACTTAACTCATAACCCATAACTCATAACTCATAACTCATAATTCATAATTCTCCCCAACAAATATTACATTTGCCAACTATAAAATAAAACGAACACACTATGAGTAAAATAAAAGTTGCAAACCCGGTTGTGGAACTGGATGGCGATGAAATGACCAGGATTATTTGGAAGTTCATAAAAGATAAATTAATACTGCCTTATTTAGATATACCCATTCAATATTTTGACCTGGGAATTGAATACCGGGATGAAACCAACGACCAGGTAACCATTGATGCCGCCAATGCCATTAAAGCCTGTGGTGTAGGGATTAAATGCGCCACCATTACCCCGGATGAAACAAGAGTAAAGGAATTTAACCTGAAACAGATGTGGAAAAGCCCAAATGGTACCATCCGCAATATTTTAGATGGAACCGTTTTTAGGGAACCGATTGTAATGCAAAATGTACCCAGGCTGGTGAGCAACTGGACGGCTCCCATTATTGTTGGCCGTCATGCTTTTGGAGACCAGTACAGGGCCACCGATACCGTTCTTAAAGGCAAAGGAAAGCTTACCATGACGTTTACACCCGAAGATGGCAGCCCCCAACAAGTATTTGAGGTGTATCAATTTAAAGGAGATGGGGTTGCATTATCCATGTATAATACCGATGAGAGTATTTATGGTTTTGCAAGAAGTTGTTTTAATATGGCCTTAACCAAACAATGGCCATTATACCTTTCTACCAAAAATACCATTCTCAAGAAATATGATGGCCGCTTTAAAGATATTTTCCAGGAAGTGTACGAAAAAGAATTTAAGCCCCGGTTTGAAGCGGCAAAGATTGTTTACGAACACCGGCTTATTGATGATATGGTTGCCAGCGCTTTAAAATGGAATGGCAACTTTGTGTGGGCCTGTAAAAATTATGATGGTGATGTGCAAAGCGATTCCGTAGCCCAGGGATTTGGTTCTTTGGGCCTTATGACTTCTGTGTTAGTAACTCCCGATGGAAAAATTATGGAAGCAGAAGCCGCACATGGAACCGTTACCCGTCACTTTCGTGACCACCAGTCGGGCAAGCCTACCAGCACCAATCCTATCGCTTCTATTTTTGCCTGGACGAGGGGCCTTGCTTTTAGGGGCAAACTGGATGAGAACCAGCCCTTAATTGATTTTGCAAACGCTTTGGAATCCGTATGTATTGAAACCGTAGAAAGCGGTAAAATGACAAAAGACCTTGCCATATGCATACACGGCAATAAAGTATCCCATGGCGAGCATTATTTATACACCGAAGAATTTTTAGATGCTATTGATCAAAACCTGAAAAAAAAGATGAAGCTCTAACTTCTTCATTATCCCATTTAAAAAGCTGTTCATCAACAGCTTTTTTTTAACCCCTTCATGAACTTTTATGACTGCGTAAAATGCCAAGGCAATGTTCCAGGCTTTCCCTCCACTGTGGGATGGGGATATGAAATGTTTGCTGAAATTTTTGGGTATCTAATGCAGAATACGATGGTCTTTTAGCCGGGGTGGGATAATCGGCAGTTGTAATAGCATCTACCTTACATGAAGCCCGGGAAATTTCACGGATAGCCTGTGCAAATTGGTGCCAGGTAATAATGCCCGTATTACAATAATGAAAAATGCCGGGTACAAAATTTTGCTTGGCAATAATTTGCATAATGGCATTTGCCAGGTCGGCAGCATAAGTTGGGGACCCATATTGATCGGCCACAACCCCAATGCGTTCCCGCTCTGCTATAAGCCTGAGCATGGTTTTTACAAAATTATTTCCGTAACTGCTATACACCCATGATGTACGAAAAATCATGACCTGGTCATATTCTTTTAACGCTTTTTCTTCGCCGCTCAGCTTGCTGTACCCGTAATAATTCAAGGGAGCGGTATTATCAGATTCTGTATAAGGCTTGCTTGCATTGCCGGCAAAAACATAATCGGTTGAAATATGAAAAAACTTTACCTCATATTTTTTACATGCAGCAGCTAAAATCCCTACAGCATTTGCGTTTACATCATAAGCAGCAGTCCTTTCCTTTTCTGCTTTATCTACAGCAGTATAGGCGGCGCAGTTAATACAAAACCGGGGTAAGTGAGTGGAAAAATATTGGTCAACTTTTTTATCGTCTGTAATAGGTAGTTCTTCTTTTGAAGCAAATAAAAACTCAAATCCCGGAAAAGCATTTTGCAGTTGCCGGAACTCCATACCCAACTGCCCGTTTGCGCCTGTAACCAGTATTTTAATGGAAGAAGTCAATGCCATTTAAATTTTACCAAATTCAAAATTATTGCTGCATTCAAAAACACCGGGGTATTGTTGATCTTTTTCGGATACAATTTGCTGTTCCGGCGCTATTCCCCAATTGATTTTTAAATCCGGGTCGTTAAGCTGTATTCCGCCTTCTGATTCTTTGTGATAAAAGGCATCGCATTTATAAAAAACTTCGGCGGTAGGGCTTAACACGGAGTAGCCATGGGCAAATCCTTTTGGAATGAAAAGTTGCTTTCTATTTTCGGCAGAGAGCTCAATGGTATATACCTGGGCATAAGTGGGGGATCCTTTTCTCAAATCTACCACTGCATCAAGTATGGTGCCCTGCAATACCCTTATAAACTTGGTTTGAGCAAATGGGGCTAACTGGTAATGTAAACCCCTCACCACTCCATAGGTTGATTTGGCCTGGTTATCCTGTACAAATAGAATATCAATGCCGGCTTCTTTACAGGTTTTGCTGTTATAACTTTCAAAAAAATATCCACGGCTGTCTTCAAAAACTTTTGGTTCAAAAACCAGTAGCCCCGGAAAAGCAGTAGAAATAAAAGGCATTTGAAAAATTAATTTGAGTAAACAGTTTTAAAATAATCAATGGTATCAATTAAGCCTGCTTCAAAATTTTTAGTAGGCTGGTAATCTAATAAGCCCTTTGCCAATGAAATATCGGCCTGGGAATGCCGGATATCGCCATGCCTTGGCTCACGATACGTAGCTTCCCAATCACTATTCAACTGGCTTTTACAGGTTTCATATAAATAATTTACCGAAAACCGATCTCCCACGGCAACATTATACACTTTATTTAAAGCGGCTTCATTGCCGGTAAGCATCCCTTTAATATTGATTTGCACGGCATTTTCCACAAAGGTAAAATCCCGGGTTTGTTCACCATCCCCATTTATATAAACCGGTATGCGTTTTAAAATTCCTTTTACAAATAAAGGAATAACGGCCGCATAAGGCCCATCAGGATCCTGCCGGGGGCCAAAAATATTAAAATACCTGAACCCCATAATTTTTAATCCATACACATCGGCAAAAACCTGGGCGTACAATTCATTGGTTTTTTTTGTGGCGGCATAAGGGGATAAACAACGACCTGTTTTTTCTTCTTTTTTGGGCAAGGTAGGTTCATCGCCATAAACCGAAGATGAAGATGCGTAAACCAATTGTTTTATCCCATGATCAACCGATGCTTTTAAAATGTTTACAAATCCTCCCACATTTACTTCATTGAAGTACACCGGTTCTTTTATACTCCGTGGAACAGAACCCAATGCAGCCTGGTGGCTCACATAATCCATACCTTTACAGGCAGCCTGGCAGGTATCTGCATTTCGGATATCGCCTTCCATGAACTCAAATGCCGGATATTGTTTTAAAATAGCCAGGTTGGTTTCAAATCCATTCACCAGATTGTCCAGCACACGCACTTTGCCGGCGCCGTTTTTAAGAAGGTATTCGGCAATATGGCTCCCAATAAAGCCTGCCCCACCGGTTACCAGGAATGCATCAGAAGCTATATTTTTTGAATGAAACAACATAGGAATGTCAACCATACTTTTTAAATCCGTTTACAAACTCCAGTACGCCCTCTCCGAAATTTTATTTCTATAGATCCCTTTCAAATCGGCAATTACCGCTTTTTCTTTTGTGATGGCGTTAAAATATTTTTCATCGAGCTCTTTATATTTCAAATGAGGAACCGTTACAATTACCGCATCATAGTCATTGGCAATTTTTGGCGTTAACCCAAAGCCATATTCATGATTGAGTTCTTCACTATCAGCATGAGGATCGGTAACTTCTACATTGAGTGAAAACGATTTTAATTCATTAACCACATCGGCCACTTTACTGTTGCGGATATCACTTACATTTTCTTTAAACGTAGCGCCCATTACCAGCACTTTGGCATCCTTTACATCGGATACGTTTTGAATAATATGTTGTAATATTTTTTTGGCCACATAAGCGCCCATGCTATCGTTAATAACCCGCCCGGCCAGGATTACACGGCTATCGTAACCCAACTCTTTTGACTTATAGGTGAGGTAATACGGATCCACGCCAATGCAATGGCCGCCTACCAACCCCGGTTGAAATTTTAAGAAATTCCATTTTGTACCTGCAGCTTCCAAAACTTCATAGGTATTAATTTGCATCTTATCAAAAATGATTGAAAGTTCATTCATGAGTGCAATATTGAGGTCTCGCTGGGTGTTTTCAATAATTTTTGCGGCTTCGGCAACCTTTATGGAAGAAGCTTTATACACACCGGCCTTTACAACCAGTTCATAAACTTTTGCAATGATATCCAGGCTTTCGGCATCACAACCGCTTACCACTTTTGTAATGGAAGTAATGGTATGTTCTTTATCGCCGGGATTAATTCTTTCGGGAGAATAGCCAATTTTAAAGTCCTTACCCCCTTTTAATTTTGATATTTTTTCAATTACCGGTAAGCAATCCTCTTCGGTACAGCCGGGGTAAACGGTACTTTCAAAAACCACATAATCTCCTTTTTTTATGACTTTACCAATGGTTTCGCTGGCCTTTAATACCGGTACAAGGTTAGGGATATTATGATCGTCAACCGGCGTAGGCACCGCAACAATAAAAAAATTGGCCTGTCGCAATACGTCCAGGTCATTGGTAAATTCAATATCAGTATTATCAAAGGCCTCCGTATCCAGTTCCTGGCTTGGATCAATTTGGTTTTGCATCATTTTTACCCTTTCGGCATTAATATCAAAACCAATTACTTTAATTTTTTTTGCAAATTCCAGCGCTATGGGCAGGCCAACATACCCCAGGCCGATTACCGCAAGCATTTTCTTCTTCTCAATTAAATCCTGGTACATTTATCGTTTGATTATTATTGTTCATTTCTATATGGTGGATATACAGGTTATTTCCTGCTTTCAAATTCCTTAGGTTGTTTGGTAAGTTCTTCTTTTGGCAATGACTTAAAATAATTATAGGTAATTTTTAATCCCTCGGCCCTGCTTACTTTTGGCGACCATCCCAATAGTTCTTTAGCCCTTTTAATATCGGGTTGCCTTTGCCTGGGGTCGTCAACCGGCAAGGGTTTATATACAATTTTTTGTTTGGTATGGGTAAGTGCAATAATTTCTTCTGCAAAATCTTTCAGGGATATTTCATCGGGGTTGCCAATATTTACAGGATGAGCATAATCGCTCATCAGCAACCGGTAAATTCCTTCAATTAAATCATCCACAAAACAAAAGCTTCGGGTTTGACTGCCATCTCCAAAAACGGTTAAGTCTTCTCCTCTAAGAGCCTGGCCAATAAAGGCGGGTAAGGCCCTTCCGTCATTTAAACGCATTCGTGGGCCGTAGGTATTAAAAATGCGCACAATCCTTGTTTCAACTTGGTGAAAAGTATGGTAGGCCATGGTAATGGCTTCCTGGAATCGTTTGGCTTCATCGTACACGCCACGGGGGCCAATGGGATTCACATTGCCCCAGTAATCTTCATTTTGAGGGTGTACCAACGGGTCGCCATACACTTCGCTGGTGCTGGCAACCAATATCCTTGCGTTTTTAGCCTTTGCCAGTCCAAGGCAGTTATGCGTACCTAATGACCCTACCTTCAAGGTTTGGATTGGAATTTTTAAATAATCTATGGGGCTGGCCGGAGAAGCAAAATGCAAAATATAAGCTAACTCACCTGGTATGTGAATGAACTTGGATACATCATGATGAAAAAACTCAAATTGCTCCAGGTGAAAAAGATGTTCAATATTTCTTAAGTCGCCGGTAATAAGGTTGTCCATCCCAATTACATGATAGCCTTCTTTAATAAACCGGTCGCATAAATGCGAACCTAAAAAACCTGCTGCACCGGTAATGAGTACTCTTTTTTTCATACTGGTTTTATTTGGATACTACTTTTGCCCGGCCCACACTTTCGTAATGAAAGCCTAAATCTTTCATTTGCTCCAATTCAAATAAATTTCTGCCGTCAAAAATCACTTTATTTTTTAAAAGGGCAAGCACCTGGTCAAAATCGGGTGTTCTGAATTCGTTCCATTCTGTAGCGATTACCAGGGCATCGGCACCTTTAAGTGCATCATACTGGTTTTCGGAATAATTTATTTTATCCCTGATCAATTGTTTTACATTCTCCATGGCTTCCGGGTCAAATGCCGTAACCACGGCTCCTTCATCAACTAAAACATCAATAATATTTAATGCCGGCGCTTCCCGTATATCATCTGTATTCGGCTTAAACGCAAGGCCCCATAAGGCAATTTTTTTCCCTTTAAGATTTCCCCCAAAGTAAGCTTTAATTTTGGGTAATAAATGTAATTTTTGGGCAACATTTACATCCATTACTGCATTTAAAATTTTGAAATCATATTTTACTTCGTCACTGGACATTACTAAAGCCTGAACATCTTTTGGAAAACAACTGCCCCCGTATCCTATTCCCGGAAAAAGGAACCGTTTGCCAATCCTGCTGTCGCTGCCAATTCCCCTGCGCACCATATCCACATCTGCACCCAGTCTTTCGCAAAGCTGGGCAATCTCATTCATAAAACTAATTTTAACCGCCAAAAATGAATTAGCGGCATACTTGGTGAGTTCGGCCGATTTTTCATCCATGAAAATGATCGGGTTTCCCTGGCGTACAAAGGGTGCATACAGGTCGTTCATTAATTTAGTGGCCTTTTCGGATGTGGTGCCTATCACTACCCTGTCAGGCTTCATAAAATCATCCACCGCAACACCTTCTCTCAAAAACTCTGGGTTGCTTACTACATCAAATGAAAATTCCGGCGCACCGTTATTAAGAATTGCTGTTTTAACCTTTTCGGCAGTACCCACGGGTACGGTACTCTTATCTACAATAACTTTATAATCATTGGCGGTAAGCAGTTTGCCCAGGTCGGCAGCTACGCCCAGGATATATTTTAGATCGGCGCTGCCGTTTTCTCCCGGCGGTGTTGGCAATGCCAGGAAAACTATTCGGGCCTCTTTCACAGCATCGGCAAGCGATGTGGTAAAATGCAAACGGCCTTCTTTTTGGTTGCGTAAAAATATTTTTTCAAGGCCGGGTTCGTAAATGGTAATTTTTCCGGCATTCAACTTATCCACTTTACTTTTATCAATATCTACACAAGTAACGTTATTCCCTGTTTCGGAAAAACAGGTACCGGTTACCAAACCTACATAACCTGTACCAACAACTGCAATTTTCATATACGAGTTTAACTGTTTTTATTATTGATTAACGAACTCCAGTACTTTTTCCACTACAAAATTTTGTTGCTCTTCATCCAACTCGGTATGGATGGGCAGGGATATTACCCTTTCGGTAAGCCAATCCGTAACCGGTAAATGGTATTGGCTGCCGCCAAAAGCATCAAACATTTTTTGACGGTGAGCGGGCACCGGGTAATAAATCATGTTGGGAATTTTTTGAGCCGTAAGCCATTCGCTTAATGCATCCCTGTTTACCTCATTCAACAATAATGTATATTGATGAAATACATGATGGTTATTGGAAGCCCTAAACGGCGTAGTGATTTTTTTATTGCCGACAAAAGCTTTATCATAAAAATCAGCAGCTTTACGCCTGGCTTCAATATAACCGTTGAGGTGCTTTAACTTAATATCCAAAATTGCAGCCTGTACGGCATCCAACCTGCTGTTGCAGCCCACCACATCATGATAATACCGCTTGCTTTGCCCATGGGAAGCAATCATTTTCAATTTTTCCATTAACGAATCATCATTGGTAAACATTGCACCGCCATCTCCAAAAGCGCCTAAATTTTTACTGGGATAAAATGAGGTGCAACCAATTGTGCCTATGGTGCCGGTTTTTTGAACCTTACCGTGGCTAAAGCGGTAATCATTTCCAATGGCCTGTGCATTATCTTCAATAACATGTAGATTATGAGAGGCGGCTAACGACATAATAGCCTCCATATCTGCAGCCTGCCCATATAAATGCACCGGTACAATAGCTTTGGTTTTACCGGTAATGGCTTTGGCAATTGATTGGGGATCTATGCAAAAAGTTTGGGGATCTACATCTACAAAAACCGGTTTTATGCCCAGCAAGGCTGCCACTTCTACTGTTGCGATATAGGTAAACGAAGGCGTTATAACTTCATCGCCGGCTTTAATATCCAGCGCCATCATGGCAATTTGTAAAGCGTCGGTACCGTTTGCACATGGAATGCAATGTTTACTATTGTGATAGGTGGCCAGGTGTGCAGCAAAATCATTTACCACCTTTCCGCCAATAAACTGTGAACTCTCCATTACCGCTATTACGGCGGCGTCTATTTCGGGCTTAATTTTTTGATACTGTGTTTTAGTATCAACCATTTGTAATGGCCTCATATTAATATTTTTACCGGCGCAAAGATAAGGTTTTGAAAGCCAGAAACCATATCCCTCCTACCCGCTTAACAGGCTTTAAATCAACCGGAATGAAACCATTTACCCAAACGGCAGACTAAGGTAGGCGGCTTGAGGAAATAACCATTATTTTTGACTTAAAATTTTTTCTTTGAGTAAAATAATCTATAGCCTGTCGGTTTATTTTTACTATGCGGCTTTGCACCTGGCTTCATTTTGGAACAGTAAAGCAAAACTTTGGGTACAGGGCAGAAAAAACATTCTTGGAAAAATACGCCAGGTGCTTGAATCCAACACTTCCCCGGTAATTTGGATGCATGCTGCAAGCCTGGGTGAGTTTGAGCAGGGTAAACCGGTTATTACCCGTCTAAAATCCATCTACCCCGATCATAAAATTCTCATAACCTTTTTTAGCGCCAGCGGCTTTGAAAATAAAAAGAATTACAACGGCGCCGAATATATTTTTTATTTACCCATTGACAGCGCAGGTAATGCAAGAGAATTTTTAAATATCGTAAAACCCAGCCTGGTTATTTGGGTAAAATATGAATACTGGTTTCATTATTTAACGCAATTAAAACAACGAAATATCCCGGTTATCCTCATCTCGGCATTATTCAGGCCCTCGCAACCCTTTTTTAAAATTTATGGGAGCCTATGGAAAAAAATGTTGCTTTGCTTTGAGGGTATATTTGTACAAAACAGCGCTTCTGGAGAGCTGCTAAAATCCATTGGTATTTATGAAAATGTAACCGTAAGCGGCGATACCCGGTTTGACAGCGTAATACACACTGCAGAACATTTTACTGAATTACCCAACAGCATAAAATTATTTTGCAACGGGCACCGGGTGCTGGTTGCCGGAAGTACCTGGGCTGAAGATGAAGAAGAATTTGTGCATTTTATAAAAAATAATACCCGCATAAAATTCATCATTGCCCCCCATGAAACCGCAAAAAGCAATATTGAAGAAGTGCAAAGCCGTTTCCCGGGCTGCCAATTATTTTCCCGGCTTTCTGAAGCTCCTGCACAAGCGGGTAATGTATTGATTATAGATAATATCGGCATGTTAAGTCGGCTGTATAAATATGCCGATATTACTTATGTTGGAGGGGGTTTTGGTGATGATGGCCTTCATAATATACTTGAAGCAGCGGTTTATGGCAAGCCCGTAATCTTTGGCCCTAATTATGAAAAATTTCCCGAAGCAGGCGATATGATTGAATTTGGAGGGGCCATTAGTGTAGAAAATGCCCTTGAGCTGGAAAAAATTTTAACCCAATTAAGTAATAATGATAGCCTAAGGGAAGAATATGCAGTAAAAGCCCGGCAATATATTTACGAAAATAAGGGCGCAACCGAAAAAATCATTTCTTTTATAACCCGTTAATGGGTTTATTGGGCAAACCTTCTTTTTACCAATTTTTCAAAATGCTTAACCAGTTCATTTTTGTCGTTCCAGCCCAATTTTAATTTGAGTTCCCTCCTAATCCAATATTCGGCTTCTGCATAAATTGAAAAACCATTGATGGTTTTAATGCTTCGCTCATACATATTTTCATCGCCCCGGAATAGTTCTTTAATAAAAACAAAACGGTCATTGATATTAATAGCTTTTTTTAAATCTTTAATGGGCGATTCACTAAGCGTTTCGGAAAGCTCAATGGTACCCTGCTTTAATTTATCATTTAGGGATGCGCCCCTTTCCGTAGGCAAAATATCCTGCACTTCTTTGGCAGGCGGGGTGTGCGCCTGCTGATGAATCATGGTAGGAAAATCATCAATGGGATCAAAAAGCAAACCGGGTTTATTTTGGGTGCTTAATTTATTGATTTCTTCTGCCTTACGTTTTATTTCTTCCAATTCGGCCTCCATTTCCGCTTCATCTACCTGTAAAATTTCCACTATTTTTTCTTCCTCTTTTATAGTTTCCGGTACCTGGGTAACCTCCTGAACCGGTGCCGGATCCTGGGTGGTAGATGTTAGCCTGCTTTCCAAAACAGGTGCAAGATTTAGGGCAACGAAAATTTCTTCCTCACCCTGCTGACCTTGATGTACTTCATGCTGTAATTCGCTTTGCAGCATTTGCACCGTAAGTAATAGCTGTGCCGCAGGCGCTCCTTCCTTAATTTGATTAACCAACTTTTCGGTTAGGGTTTTCACCCGTTCCATAATGTGTAGTTTTATTAAAAAATTGGGCTCATCTAAAATTTGTTTTGTCCTGTGAAACAAAACAATAATCTTTGCAAGCTACAAGCTAAGTTACAATAGAATTTCAAAAAATTTAAGTGAATGTTTATTGAACCAAATTTAAGGGGTGAGCGCCGGGGCTGGATTGAAGTGATTTGCGGCAGCATGTTTAGCGGAAAAACAGAGGAATTGATCCGAAGGCTAAAACGAGTAAAAATTGCCCATTTAAAAGTGGAAATTTTTAAGCCGGCTATTGACACCCGGTATGATGAGGTAAAAATAGTGAGCCATGATACCAATTTCATTAATAGCACACCGGTAGATAGCTCCCAAAATATATTGTTACTGGCCCAGGATGTAGATGTAGTAGGCATTGATGAGGCACAATTTTTTGATGCCGAAATAGGTAACGTATGCGAAGAATTGGCCATGCGTGGCATTAGGGTGATTGTTGCCGGGCTGGATATGGATTTTTTAGGAAACCCATTTGGTCAAATGCCCGCCTTGCTGGCAAAAGCCGATTACATCACAAAACTCCATGCTATATGTGTGGTATGTGGCGGCATTGCCAATATTTCTTACCGCAAAAGCGCCGACAAAGACCAGGTTGTGCTGGGTGAAAAAGATATCTATGAACCCCGGTGCAGGCATTGCAGTAAAAAGGGGAACGAAGCCGGCCGGAGCTGAACAGTGGCTGCAGCAGGCAATTGAGTGCATACCATGAGCAATTTTTCAAAAATACAGGCGCTTGTAAAAAAAGATGTGATGCTGGAAATGCGCCAGCAGCATACTTTTTACGGCCTCATCCTCTATATTGCTTCCACCATTTTTATCATTTACCTGGCTTTACCCGATGCACCGGAAGCCATCACCTGGAACACCCTCTTTTGGGTAATTCAATTATTTATTTGTGTAAACACCGTTGCAAAAAGTTTTTTACAAGACAGCAGGGGCCGAATGCTGTATTATTACAGCCTGGCATCTCCCGTACAATTTATTTTAGCTAAACTCATTTTCAATATTTTTCTTTTGCTAATCATGACGTTGATCAGCATTCTTTTCTTTTTCGTTTTTCTCGGTTTCCCGGTTGTGAACCCTGCTATTTTTATGGTTATTTCGGTTTTGGGAGGCATAAGCCTAAGCCTGGTTTTTACCCTCATGAGCGCTATAGCCGCAAAAGCGCAACATAATGCTTCGTTAATTGCAATTTTAGGCTTCCCGGTAATTTTACCGCTATTGCTGTTGCTGATGCGTTTAAGCAAATTAGCCTTTGCAGAAGTATTTAAAGAAGGTGCCGTATGGCAACTCACCGGTATAATCATAGGGCTCGATGCATTGGTAGTGACACTCGCTATTATTTTATTTCCATTTTTATGGAAAGATTAATTTCTCCAATTACCCATTCGATGCATGCCTTACCGGGATTGTAATAAAGGGAAGTTTGGAGTTCAAAAAAAGGATTTTATTTTAAGTACAGAATAGCCCTATTCTTAACTTTTCATTTATTGCATAAAACCCAAATCCATTCAATCACCAGTTTAATTTCCTGCGCCGAATTTTGCCAAATTAGTAATTAAGGCAATAATTTTTTTTGTACTTTTAACCACTATGCCATCCATTCAAATAAAACGTATTTATGAAAAACCGGCAAAGGAAGATGGATACCGGATTTTGGTGGATAGGCTTTGGCCGAGGGGAATGAAAAAAGAAAATGCGCCTTTTAATGAATGGATAAAATCCATAGCGCCTTCAGCAGAGTTAAGAAAATGGTTCGACCATCAGCCGGAACGATTTCCTGAATTTGAAAAGCGCTACAAAAAAGAACTGAAAAAGGTTGAGGATGAACTGGACCGTATAAAATTATTGGCTCAAAAAAAGAATATTACACTTTTATATTCCGCCAAAAACCGTGAAATGAACCAGGCTGTGGTTTTAAAAAACGTATTAACCAAAAAATTACAATAAAAGACCATAAAATCTCTTAACCGATGCAATCCGTTACATTTGCACTTTAAATTCAACATATGTTTTCCAAAGCTTGTGAATATGCCATTAAAGCCACCATTTATATAGCCGGGCAATCCATGCAAAACAAAAAATCCGGTCAAAAAGATATTGCCAAAGCCATAAATGGCCCGGAAGCCTTTACGGCAAAAACGTTGCAAAAACTTACCCGTAATAAAGTGCTGAGCGCCGATAAAGGGCCCAATGGCGGTTTTTATTTGAACAAAGAGCAATTGCAAAATGTTTGCCTTAAAAATATTGTTGAAGTAATAGATGGAAACAGTTTATTTGAAAATTGCGGGCTGGGTTTAAATAAATGCAACGATAAAAAACCCTGCCCTGTTCACCATAAATTTAAATTAGTGAAAGAAGGTGTTTTGGAAATGCTGGAAAGTACCACCGTACAATATATGGCCCTTCAAATGAAAAAGGGAAAAACGTTTTTGAAATCTTAAATAGTATGTTCACAAAAAGAGAAATTAAGTCAAGAGAAGATATTCAAATCCTGGTAGATCAATTTTATCAACGTGTGCAGGAAAATGAACTGCTGGGTCCAATTTTCAATGAAGTCATACAGGATAGATGGCCGCAGCACCTGGAAAAAATGTATTCTTTTTGGGAAACCGCTTTACTGGAAAAAAAATCATATTCCGGGAGGCCCTTTCCTCCTCACGCTAAATTAAACCTCCGGCAAGAACATTTTGACACCTGGTTAAGAATTTGGCATCAAACGCTTATGGAAAATTTTGAAGGCGAACTTGCCGAAGAAGCAAAATGGCGGGCCGATAAAATGGCCGTGATGTTTATTTCCAAAATAGACTATTATCGTCAAAATAATGCTACACCTTTGCTATAATCAAAGGGTAAACCAGGCTTTATGACCGGTAATTTTAAAAAAAATAATATTAAACCGGGTTTTCCCGGCATAACATAAATTTTAACCTTAATTCAACCAAAAGGTTTTTTAAAACAGTAACGGAATGCAAATTGATTTTAATATTTTGATGACTTATGGCGCAGTGGCCTGCAAAGTAAATAAAGGGGAATTAGTTTTTAGTGAAGGCACAACCCCCGTCCATTATTACCAGGTGGTGGAAGGATGCATTAAAGTGTTTACCAGTAATAACAAAGGCAAAGAATTTATACAAGGAATCTTTTCCGATGGTCAAAGTTTTGGAGAGCCTCCTTTATTAATAAATAAATTGTATCCCAGCTCGGCACAAGCCACCATGGCCAGTGTTGTTGTAAAAATTTCAAGAGAGAAATTAATGGATATTTTTAATGATTACCCTCAAATGCTTCAAAATTTATTCTTCAAATTTGCCGACCGGCTTTATCAAAAAAGTATTTCGGCGCAAATTTTGGTGAGCCGTACGCCTGAAGAAAAAATAATCCAGTTTTTAGAAAATTTCAAAACCTATCATAATACCAAGGCCTTAGCACTGGTTTCATTTACCCGGCAGCAAATTGCCGATTTTACGGGCCTAAGGGTAGAAACGGTTATTCGCACCCTTTCAAGATTGAGTCACCATGGTAAGGTGAAGATTATAGATCATAAATTATATTATTAATACAATGGGTAGGATATTATCGCCAAAATGGTTTCGGATAGCGTTGATCAACCTGGTTATTGTTGCTTTGTATGGCAGTTTGATGCGCTATAAAATTGCTTTTGATTTTCCGTTCCTTGAGCAAAAAAAACTGTTAAACGCCCACTCGCATTTTGCATTTGCCGGCTGGATTAGCCATGTGCTGTATTGTGGGTTTCTATTACTCATAGCACCGTTTATTAAAGATAGCAGCCATATAAAATACAAAGCGTTAATTATTTTAAACCTGGTTAGTGCGTATGGCATGTTAATTTCATTTACCCTACAGGGTTATCAACTGGTCTCCATTGCTTTTTCTACACTTTCCATTATAACAGCTGTAATTTTTACAGTACTTTTTATTAGGGATAGCAAAAATTTTCCTCCGCAACATGCTGCCAAACCCTGGGCGGTTACAGCGTTATTGCTCAATGTCATTTCGGCTGCCGGTCCATTTTATTTAGCCTATATGATGTTTAGCAAAAATTTTGACCAGTATAATTACCTGGCTTCAGTTTATTATTACCTGCATTTTCAATACAGTGGGTGGTTTTTCTTTGGTTTTATTGCCATTATTGCCAATAAATTACCGATTAGCAAAACCGTTTTAAATAAATATTATACCTTATTTGCAGTATCGGTAATCCCGGCTTTCTTTTTATCCATATTGTGGTACAAACTCCCACTTTGGCTTTATATTCTTACCGTTGCGGCCTGCCTTTTACAGTTATTTACATGGTTGGTTTTAATGTTTAAATTATGGCCGGTATTAAATAAACAGCCCATACCCTATCCCCGATGGGTAAAAATATTTTTTTATGCTGCAGCCACAGCACTTACCATAAAGTTTGTTTTACAAGCGGTGTCAGTGGTACCCTATTTAAGTCATTTTGCCTTTAGCATCCGCTCTATTGTAATTGCTTTTCTACATTTGATTTTGCTGGGTATTTACAGTTTGTTTATCATTGGATATCTATTTGTGAAAAAAAATATCCATACCGGTCCGGTGGCAAAATATGCGGCTTTTTCTTTTTTGGCAGGGGTGGTTCTTAATGAATTAGTATTGGCGTTATTGGGAATTGCAGCATTTTATTATCTCTCTATTCCCTATTCCAACTACATGCTATTTGGCGCTGCAATAATCCTTTTTGCTTCCGCCCTTTTCTTATGGGGATCACAGGTGATTGAAAGAAAAAAAACAGGAAACCCGTAGAGAACATTCAGGTTTTTCTCCAGGTGAACTAAAGTAATTGTTGCAACATGATAGCTGCCATTTCGCTTGCATGTTGCTTCATTTTAGTGGCATTACTGCCGGAAAAATGCTGGTCTATAGTTTCGTTAAAAAGTTTGAGCCAACGATTAAAGTGCTTTGATGTAGTAGCGGTTTGAGCATGAAGTTTTTTATGCGCTTCCAAAGGGTTTCCCTCATAATCTCCGGAATAAAAAAGCACATTTTCCCAAAAAGCCGTCATTACCGGAATATGATTTTCCCAGTTTACTTTCACTACCCGGGTAAAAAACTTGCCAATCATTTTGTCGGCATTTGCTTTTTCGTAAAAAAGCTGCATAACTTCTTGAATCTCTTTTTTACCGGTAATATCTGGCTTCATACTTTAATAAGCATTGAAAAGGCTTTATAAATCTTTCTTTCTAAATTTAATGAGAGAAATTAAAAACGGTACTATTACCCAAAGCGCCAGTAGCATAAAAGAAAGTATTATACCCAAATTGCTTCCGAAAATATCTTTGAAAATTGCCCCGGTATGGCCCATCATTGCCGATATATTCATCCGCAAAAGAATAAGTATCCTGCACAAATCAATAGGGCTTAGGGCGCTTAGCAATACTACCGGTTTTTCAATAGGATAATCGGCAAATTGAAAAAATAAAAAAAGCACTAACCCATCAAATAAAAGGGCAAAATACAACCAAAGCATAATGGATACCCCAATGCCTTTGGCTTTGTCCCTGCTAAGAATACCACTCAAAAATGCTACGGCCACAAATATTACAGACAGCAAAGAACCGGATACAATCATCATTAGGGCCGTGCCGGTATCGGCAAAAATCAACAAGGGGATCCCCACTCCCACTATAAATGATACCACCATACTTAATGACATCCCAAAAAATAAGGCTTTCCAAATTACACTGCGTTTTACCGGGTGGCTCACCAGTAGCTCAATAAATTCATTACTGTTATATACATATATGGTAGCAAACAAAACGGAAACCAGGGGAACGGTAAGCAGGATGATATTGAGTACGGTGAGTAGGCCCTTGGTGGCATTATCTTCCAGGCTAAAAGCGCTCCAGGAAAACAAAGCCAGCATAATGGCATACACAATCACAATTTTATTCTTTAAAATATCCAAAACCACATATTTCAATATACGCATCATACCTCTTCACTTTTTAAAAGGTGAACAATAGACTTTGCTATAGTGCTTTTGCCGGTATCGGATTTGAGTTCCGTAACACTTTTATGAAAAATCAATTTACCTTCCTGCATAAAAATTACCTGGGTAACCATATCTTCCAGTTCACTTAACAAATGCGAAGTAATAAGAATAAGACTTCCTGAATTTTTGGCTTCGTTAATTTTTGCTTTAAGGATTTCTGCCGCTACAGGATCCAGGCCGGCAGTGGGCTCATCCAGGATTAAGACTTCCGGCCTAAACATAAATGCAAGGGTTGCGCTTACCTTTTGGGTGGTTCCCCCGCTTAAGGTGCGCATCTTTTTATCCAGCATCGCATCAAGAAAATACTGTTCATACAAAGTGGTATCCGTAGCTTCTTGGCTATTCCGGATATTTTTGATTAAATCAATGACCTGGCCAATTTTCATATTCTCCGGATAGCGGCCAATTTGGGGCATATACCCTATTTGATGTTTATAAGCAATATCCTGTTTTATATTTTTACCTTTAAAAATAATATCGCCTTTTTCGGGGAGTACCATTCCCAGTATGGATTTAATAAGTGTGGTTTTACCACAACCATTAGGGCCAATCAAAGCAATACATTCTCCTTTGTTGAGTTGCAGGTTTACATGATCCAAGGCCGTTAGCCTGCCAAATTTTTTGGTTAAATTTTTAATTTCAATCATAATGGATAGGGATAAATACTGGGTTTACGATCAATAAAATTTTCCGGGGTGAGGCTGGGGATCACCTTCTCGGATTTGTCCAAAAGGTTTACAATAAAACTTTGATAAAGCAGCATGGCCGGAGGATTTTTTTCCACAATCACCGAATAGAGGCTCAAGGGATGAAAAGGGATATCGCCAAATTTGTCTTTATCTAAATCATAGCCCTCATATTTGTCCCAATAGTTTTCATTGAAATGATTTAAGGTAAGGGTTCCATTTGTTGTAACATCAAAAATATTTCCAATAAAATTATTATAGGCAATTTCATTATCAATGCAATTCGCCTGCATGCGCATTCCCCATCCGTTGCCCTTAAATAGGTTGTGTTCAATTACAATCCGGCTGGATCCGTCAAAGAAAATTCCCGTAGTGTTACTCAAAAAATTATTTCCCGATAGGTAACAATCCGACAACTCTTTAAACAAAACTCCATAAGCCGCATCGCCCCAGTTTTCCTCAAAGGTATTGTTCATCATCACCACTTTTTTGGTAAACATTACGGCTACGCCTGCACCGTTATTTTTAAAATAATTGGTAATATAGGCATTATCATTAGAAAACATAAAATGCAAACCATAACGCAGGTTATTCTTTGAAATATTTCTCCAAATAACCGAATGACTTACAAATTCAAAATAAATACCGTCCCGGTGGCCGCTGATTTTATTGCCGGTAATTTGAAGGCTATCACTTTTCCAGCAATGGATGCCGTTGCCGGATTGGTATTCCTCTTTTTGTGAAGCTTTTATGATGTTGTTCTTAATAATGGCATGCTGAACATATTGCAGGTAAATACCAAAGTAATTATTAATGAGAATATTGCCTTCAATTAATATATTGCTGCACTCATACACCTTAATGGCGCCGGGATCTTCCATTACAGTTCGCCCGGAATTTTGAAGCGTAAACCCTTTTATCGTTACATTGCTGTGCTTTACTGAAAAAATTTCATACTTTATTTCCCCATCTAATACCGGGAAACCCTCTCCAAGTAAACAAATTGACTTGTCTATTATGATATTCCCTTCTTTATAAAGCCCGCTAAAAACAATAAGGGTATCGCCATTTTTGCTTTGTTTTACGGCTTCCTTAATCTGTTTATAAACCTCTCCTTTACCCACCTTTAATACGGCTGCGTTGGTATCTTTACTATTAAGCAAAAGCAATACTAAAGTAGCAATAAACCCATATATATTAATGATCATGCCCTTCATGGCTACTTCCTTCCTTCTTTTCTTGATGTTGATTGATTTGATTCCAATCCGCAACGGTTGCGGATAATTTATTGGCCTGTGCAAGGGCCGCTTCTTTTGTTGCAAACGCCACTGTATTTCCACCCATTGGGCTTTTATAGCTATCATGGGTAATATACCAGGCTGAGGTAGCATCTATAAATTCATTCAACTTCTCTACGTTTCCAACATAGTAATTTTTAATGGATCCTTTTTCTGCTGATTCGGCATATTTTTTCATACAACTAATATCATCAAACTTGTACACCCTTCCTTTTTGAGTAACCAGTTCAGCCATAAAATGGGCATCAGTAATACCCATTTTACAAAACTCGCAGGCATCTTTATCAAAATTAACGGGCACAGGGCCTTTATTTGCACAGGAAGAAAATGCCATTATGCTAATAACCAATAATGCAGCTACGGGGGTTTTCTTTTTAAATCTTTTAAAGAAATTGGTCTCTTTCAATACGGCAATAAGCACCAAAAGACCGGAGGAAATAAATAACCACCCCCCCAGCGCCGGAATGGAATAGGCGCCAAAATTAAGCAACTGTTTAAACCCGATTAAGGGTGGCTGGTAAGCCATGCCGGGAACTTTAATTGCGGCATTAGGATCAAGGTTATGGCCATAGTCATGCTCCCATTTCCAAAAATCTACCATGGCAATAATTCCAAACAGTACAAATGCTGTAAACGCAATATACAGCCATCTTTTCCTGGCCATTGCAGATGCGCTGATGAAAAGAAGCGCAAAAAAACCAATGATATAAGGCAATACCGTAAACTCTATAAAATCACTCGTTTTAAGAGTTTTCATACCAATATAGTGATTAAGGCCATTTATAATGTCCACATCACCGGCAATTTTATTTGGCCAAATCTCGAGTTTTAAACCTTCGGGATATTGCGGTGCATCCAAATAAATACTCCATAAAGGAACAAATAGAGATACAATTAATAATACTGCTGCTGCAAGCAGGAGTAATTTTGATAAACCTGAAATTTTGTTTTCCATACAATAAATTTAATCATTCCGCCAATAATAAATATACCTTCTTCCCTATAGCGTCAATCTGCTTTATTTTTAGTATTCACAGGCCGGAGTCTAAATACTTAAAAAGAGTTTATAAAAAAAGGGCAGCATTATCAAGTTTGCTGCCCTTTTCTATGTAAGATTTTAATCTACAAATTATTTTGCAGCGGGTATCGAATCTGTTTTTTTCACTCCCAATTTAAAACTAATGGGTACATTGCTGCCTTTGGGTGAAACCCTAATATAGCCCGACATTTCCTGGTGCAATGCTGAGCAGAAATCGGTGCAATAGAAGGGGAATATTCCTACACGGTCAGGGGTCCATTTTAAGGTAACTGTTTCGCCCGGCATCACTAAGAGTTCGCCATTGTTTGCACCTTTAATTGCAAAACCATGTGGCACATCCCAATCCTGCTCAAGGTTAGTAACATGGAAAAACACTTCATCACCCATTTTTATGCCTTCAATATTATCCGGTGTTAAGTGCGACCTGATAGCAGTGATATACACATGAACTTTATCTCCTTCCCTTACCACTTTAGTTTCTCCTTCGCCCTTTGCAACATACGGGTGCTTATTGGTTTTGATGTCAAAAATCTTCACTTGTTTATCCTTAATCAATTCAGCAGGTATGGCCTGTGCATAGTGCGGTTCTCCAATGGTAGGATAGTCAAGTATCAATTTCATTTTTTCGCCGCTAATATCATAAAGTTGTGCACTTTGAGATAACTCAGGTCCGGTAGGCAGGTAACGGTCTTTTGTTATTTTGTTGTAAGCAACCAAATATTTGCCAAATGGTTTTTTGGTATTTCCACCCGGAACCATTAAGTGGCCAACTGAATAAAAAGTAGGTTGCCTGTCAATTACTTTAAGGTCTTTAATATTCCATTTCACCACTTCGGAAGATACAAACATTGAAGTATAAGCATTTCCATTAGCATCAAATTCTGTATGCAAAGGGCCCAGGCCCGGCTTTTGTACTTCACCGTATAAAGCGGCTTCATATTTAATTACCGGTAAGCCTGAATATTTTTCTGCTTCAAATGCTTTATCGGCAATGGCTTTTTGTATTTTATCAAAACTGAAAACCGGTAATAAAGCCGCCAGTTTACCACTTCCTACAATGTATTCTCCTGTTGGGTCCACATCGCATCCATGGGGTGATTTGGGGCAGGGAATAAAGTAAACGATATCCGGATATTCGGCAACATCCAATACGGTTACTTCATTTTTAATTTCAGAAGTTGCCGTGTGAGTTTCTTCACTAAATTTATTATGTGCATATTTTACAGCTTGCTTTTTACCTTTACCTGCTTTTATATATTCCTCAGCTTTTTTCCAGTTTACGGCCATGATAAAGTCCTTATCATTTTTCGAAGCATTTACTTCCAATAAGGTATTGGCTTGTTCAGTATTGTAAGTACTAAAGAAAAACCAACCATTAGATTTTCCTTTGCCTGCACGTGCAAGATCAAAGTTTACGCCGGGTGTTTTTAGCTGAAAGGCAATATTCATTTCGCCATTATCCTTGTTTACGCTTACAAAGCTAATATGCCCTTTAAAGTTTTCTTTGTAGGTATCAATTGGCACATCCCCATTAACATCATCTCCCGGAACACTAAAGCGGGTTCCTGCAACAATATATTCAGAGTTTTCTGTTCCAAACGGAGAGCTATGGTTACCGCCACTATTTGGCAACTCCAATATTTCTGCGGTACGGAAAGTTGTTAAATCAATACGTGCCAAACGTGGGGTATTGTTACCATTTACAAAAACCCATTTACCATCTGCCACACCATTTGTCATAGACATTTCAACGTGGTGCAAATCATCCCAGGGAATAAATCCATGAGAGGTATTGAGCATAGGCTTTGTTTCTTCACTATAACCCCAGCCTTTTTCAGGATCAACAGAAAAAACAGGGATTACACGAAGTAAACGGCCGCTGGGAAGGCCATATACGGCCAACTGACCACTAAAACCTCCGGAAACAAAATTGTAAAACTCATCGTATTTGCCGGGAGCTACATAAACTTTTGATGCCGCATCACCGCTCACAGCAGTGCCGGTATTCTTTGGCTTGCAAGCGCTAAAATATAACGCTGTAATGGCCAGCATGATTAATGGGAGTTTTTTGATAAACATAAATGTAGTTTTATTCTTAAAAATTAATACTTCCGTAATTATAAAGAGCAAAGTATTAGCTTACGGCAAATTTTTCAAAAAATTTCCGCTAATAAAAAATCTAATAATCCGCCTTATATTCTTGAAACTTTTATTTTGCTCCGTCGTTTTGACGCATAAACTCAACAATTTCCCTGGCTTCAAGATCTGCAAGGTTTTGATTGGGCATACGCACCAGGCAAATTTCCAATTGTGCCTGCACTTCAGGATCTTTATCAATCATGGGATCCGGATTAGTAATAAAATTCATAATCCAGTATGGGGTTTTCCGTTCTGTAATACCTTTCCAACCCGGGCCAACAAGCTTCTCATCACTGGTTTTATGGCAGGAAAAACATTTGGTTTCTGAAATAGCCTTACCTTTTGCAGCCATTGCAGCATCTAACGGACCTACTTTTACATTGGTGGAGTCAAATTTACCAATCCCTCTTTTAGGGTCGTAGGAAGATACATCTCCGGTTGATTCTTTTGGTTTTTCGGCAGAAGTGGTGTCGGTTGTTGATTTCTTTTCACCACCACCACATGAAATGAAGAACATTATTGCCATTATTCCTATTCCTGCAATGATTAGTTTTTTCATTATGCTTTGATTTTTAAATTTGAACACAAAAGTAAACGGTAAAAATTAATTTTAGTATGATTCTAATCATAATATTAATGTTTTCGATCATGCAACAAGCAGGTTATTAAGAACATATGCTGGTAGCCCAATTCGAAAAAAATTACCGTTCGTTCACCCAATAAAGTTAATTAACTTTTATAACTTTTAGACTAATAATTTTATGATATTAATCATACTTCAATAAAAAGTTAGTAAAACCACTTCCACCCTTCCTCAATACAACAGGTGCTTTAATTAAAATAAAAACGCCTTTCAAATAAAATGAAAGGTGCCTGGGTTATGTGTCGGGATGGTCACGCCTCGGGCGTCACGACCTTCCCGCCCTGGCGGGACGCTATAAGCCGGGAAAAATGTTATTATCGGCCAGGTATCGCTCAATACCTCTTTTTTTGACCTTTAATTCCAGGGACATTGCCTTAGATTTATTGTCTCTTTCAATTGTATATACCAATATCCAGGGTATTCCTCCTCTTGTACTCAAGCTTTGGCCGCTGTTATGCCGCAGTAACCTGTCGCTTACATCAGTTGAAATACCTACATAGTATTTTTCCCATTTTTTACTATAAAGGAAATACACATAACAAGCCATCAAGTGAAGTTTATCTTGTACAAAAAAGTTCTTCGATTAAAATCGAAGAGTTTGGGTTATGTGTCGGGATGGTCACGCCTCGGGCGTCACGACCTTCCCGCCCTGGCGGGACGCTATAAACCGGGAAAAATGTTATTATCGGCCAGGTATCGCTCAATACCTCTTTTTTTGACCTTTAACTCCAGGGACATTGCCTTAGATTTATTGTCTCTTTCAATTGTATATACCAATATCCAGGGTATTCCTCCTCTTGTACTCAAGCTTTGGCCGCTGTTATGCCGCAGTAACCTGTCGCTTACATCAGTTG